>Ga0302324_100000268_pt1 | contig 139623 bp, 121 predicted proteins | sample Palsa_T0_1_FD_201949 | JGI IMG/M metagenome (GOLD analysis project Ga0302324, IMG submission 201949) | Peat permafrost microbial communities from Stordalen Mire near Abisko, Sweden - Palsa_T0_1 | ecosystem: Environmental > Terrestrial > Soil > Palsa > Peat permafrost | place: Sweden: Abisko...
GAGATCTTGGGGTAGTTCGAAGTGAAAGTCCGTACGCTGCATTACCGCGGGCATTCTACCAAGAGCGGCAATCGCATATACTGCCCGGTCTGGCATGCCCGGATGGCGGAACTGGTAGACGCGCCGGACTCAAAATCCGGTGGTGGTGACACCGTGTGGGTTCGATTCCCTCTCCGGGCACCAGAATTTTTCTATGGACCAATCTTGAATTTCTGCAGCAACTGCGGCTCACCCGTCGAATCAAAAATCCCTCCCGGGGACCATTTGCCGCGCTTTGTGTGCACCAGCTGCAACATGGTGCACTACAAGAACCCGCTGCTGGTCTTGGGCTGCGTGCCCGAATGGCACAACAAGATCTTGTTGTGCCGGCGAGCCATCCAGCCTCGCCTGGGGTTTTGGACGGTACCCGCAGGCTTCATGGAAAACGGCGAAACCATGCAGCAGGCGGCGGCGCGCGAATGCCAGGAAGAGGCCATGGCGCAGGTCGAGGTCGGATCACTGCTCGCGGTGGTGAGCGTGACCCGCGCAAATCAGGTGCACGTCATGTTTCGGGCCAAGCTCAAGGAGCCGAAATTTGCGCCGGGGCCGGAAAGCTTGGAGGTCGGCTTGTACGATGAAGCCGAGATTCCGTGGTCGGAGCTGGCATTCCCCAGCGGCGAGTTTACCCTGCGCCAGTACTACGCGGATCGCCGCGCCGGACGCGAAGATCATCATTTCACCGAGCTGAAGAGCCGATCGATACCATGAAGCAGCCGGACAAAATCGCCGTTCGCCGCTGTGGCAGAATAGTATTCACAATCAACCGGGCAAGAGAAGGGTAAGTCATGACGTTCGTGGTCACCGAAACCTGCATCAAGTGCAAATATATGGACTGCGTCGAGGTGTGCCCCGTCGACTGTTTTCACGAGGGTCCGAACTTTCTCGTGATCGACCCCGATGAATGCATCGATTGCACCCTGTGCGAGCCGGAATGTCCGGTCGAAGCGATCTATTCCGAAGAGGAAATTCCCGATGGCCAGGAGAATTTCAGACAGCTGAACGCCGAGCTCGCCAAGAAATGGCCCGTGATCAGCGAGAAGAAGGAAGCGCCGGCCGATGCCAAGCAATGGGAAGGCGTCAAGGACAAGTTCAAGCTGCTGGAGCGTTAACGGAGATCATCGTGTCCAATTCGTTCCGCACGACTCGCGACATCATCATCCGCACCGAACGCTTCGAGGAAGCAACGCGATTTTATCAATCTGTCCTCGGCTTGAAATTGTTCCACAACACCGGGTCGATGGTTGGTTTCGAGACCGGCGCGTTTCGGCTCTACGTCGAGCAAGGCCCGTCCCACGGACCGGTGTTCGACTTTCTGGTCCCGGACATGCAAGCAGCGAAGCTGGCGCTGCTGTCGAGCGGCTGCACGCTTCTGGAAGAGGATCCCGCCGTGCCCCGCTGCTACATTCGCGATCCTTACGGACTCGTGTTCAACATTGAACAATCCGCTACCGCGCAAAGCGATGCTGTTTAGGCTCACTATGTTTTCGAAATCCGCGGTTGTGCTCGCCGTGACGCTGGCCGCGCCTGCGGCCACATTGATCGCGGATCCCGCGCTCATCTCCGGTATTCAGAAGGCCGATATGGATACCAGGGTGCGGCCGCAGGACGATCTCTTTGACTACGCCAATGGCACGTGGCTGCGCACGGTTCCCATTCCTGCGGATCGCTCCCGTTACGGCGTGGACACCATGATGAGCGAGCGCTCGTTGATCCAGCAGCGCGAGCTTATCGAGGCTGCGCAAAGATCCAGCGATCCCGAAGCCCGCAAGGTGGGCGATCTTTATGCCAGCTATATGGATGAGGCGCGCATCGAGCGTGAGGGGCCGAAGCCGATTCAAGCGGAACTGAAGCGCATCGCGGGCATCAAGCGATCCAGCGACATTGGACCCTTGATGGCGCAGCTGGATCGCATCGGCATCTCCTCCCCCATCGGCACCGCGGTTGAGCCGGACGCCAAGCACTCCACGCAATACGCGTTCTGGTTGGGTCAGAGCGGCTTGGGCTTGCCGGACCGCGATTACTACCTGAGCGAGGATGCTCGCCTGGTTGGATTTCGTACGCAATATCGCAAGCATGTCGAGAAGATGCTGCATCTTCTGGGAGATGCCGACCCGGGGAAAGAAGCGGATGCCATTCTCGGCCTTGAAACCGCGATGGCCAGGATCCAATGGACACGCGTGGCCAATCGCGATCCGCAAAAAACCTACAATCCGGAAACACTTGCTCAACTCGCGCAGCTGGCTCCAGGCATCGACTGGAAGGTCTACTTCGCCGACGCGGGCCTCTCGAATCCATTGCCAACGCTCATCCTGCGTCAGCCCGATTATGCCCAAGGACTTTCGGCGCTGATCCAGACGACCCCGCTGACGACATGGAAGTCCTATTTTCGCTATCGATTGCTCTCGAGCCGCGCGCCGTTTCTTTCGCATGCCTTTGTCGATGAGGATTTCGCGTTCAACAAGGGCGTTTTGCTCGGCACTCCGCACATCCAAGAACGCTGGAAGCGCGGCTGCCAGTTGGTCGACCGGTTGATCGGCGAGGCGTCCGGGAAGTTGTACGTGGCGAAATATTTTCCCCCGCAAACCAAGGCGCGCATCGATGAATTGGTGGCCAATCTGCTCAAGGCCTATGCCTCGAGCATCGATCAGCTGGCCTGGATGAGCGACTCCACCAAGCTCGAAGCGCGGGCAAAGCTGCGCAAGATCGACGTCAAAATCGGCTATCCCAAGTACTGGCGGGATTACACCAAGCTGGTGATATCGCCGAGCGATCTGATCGGCAATGTACGCCGCGCCGAGCAATTCGAAAGTAACCGCACGCTCGGTCATCTGGGAGGTCCGATCGATCGCAATGAATGGGAGATGACCGCGCCGACGGTAAACGCTTACTACGATCCGTTGGTCAACGAGATCGTGTTCCCCGCCGGGATTTTGCAGCCGCCCGCGTTCGATCCGGAAGCGGACGATGCTTTCAACTACGGTTCCACCGGCGCGACCATCGGTCATGAAATCAGCCACGGCTTTGACGATCAAGGCAGCCAATTCGACAGCGATGGCAACTTGCGCGACTGGTGGACTAGCGATGATCACGCAAAATTCAAGGCAAATACCGCACTATTGATCAAGGAATATGACGCCTTCGAACCAGTGCCAGGTTTCCATGTCAATGGGGCGCTTACGCTGGGCGAAAACATCGCGGATATCGCCGGTATCGAAATTGCGTACAAGGCGTACATCGCCTCGCTTAACGGCCGGCCGCCGCCCGTGATCGATGGCATGACGGCCGATCAGCGCTTCTACTTGGGATTTGCGCAAAGCTGGCTGGAAAAGACTCGCGACTCAAACATCATCGCGCAGATCAAGTCCGACCCACATTCCCCGGAGAAATACCGGGTGAATGGCGTGGTCGTTCATATGCAAAGCTTCTACGACGCCTTCTCGGTGATGCCCGGCGATAAAATGTATCTGGCGCCCGAGAAGCGTGTAACGCTCTGGTAGGTTGACGCGCCGGTAGGTTGACGCGCCGGCAATCAAAGCTGGGCGGCTCAGCGCTTCGCGAGCTGGAATTCCTTCAGCTGCGCCACCAGATCCTGCGGTTCCATATACCCGGAAATGTAGTCGCCGTTCTCGGTGACGATGGCGGGCGTGCCGCGAACGCCAATGTCTTCGCCCAACTTATATTCTCGGGCCACCGGCGTCGATCCGCAGGTCTTGTTCATGTCCATGGGGATACCGGCTTTGGCGCGCGTCAGAGCATCATTGCGGTTCGGCGAACACCAGACGACTTCGGCCTTGCGCCAACTCTCTGTCCCAGGCCCGGTGCGCGGATAAAACATGTAGCGAACCCGAATACCCAAGCGATTGAGCTGCGCCATCTGGCTGTGCAGCTTGCGGCAATACGCGCAATCGACGTCGGTGAAAACCGTGATCGTGTATTTGGGATTGGCAGGCGAGAAGATCAGCATTTCCGATTCAGGAACCGCGTTGATCAAAGCAACACGCGCGTGAGTGCGCAGCTCTTCGGTCAAGTTGTCGCGCGACTTCATGTCGTACAGATTGCCGTCGATGAAGTACTTGCCGTCCGCGGTCATGTAGCTGACCTCGGCTCCCTGCACGAATTGATAGATGCCGGGAATCGGCGAGGGCTGAAGATCGTCCAGTTTCGATCCTGCCGGCAATAGCTTGAGCAGCGCAACGCGCGGATCGACCGCCGCCGGGACGCTGGCCGCCGGAGCGCCGGTTGCCGCATTGGCAGCAGCTGCGTGCACGCTCGTTCCGGCGCCAACCACGGTCACTATGATCAAGGCGAGGTATCGCAACATTGACGGCTCCATCGGATCTGCCTGTTTCGACCGCTGGGATCTAGAGAGGTTCAGCCGATTCTAGCAGACGGGGTGGCCGCCGTTTGGCGCATCAGCCGCGTGGGTGATGTGCGGTATGCAGCTCTTTGAGGCGTTCACGCGCGACGTGCGTGTAAATCTGGGTGGTCGACAGGTCGCTGTGGCCCAACAGCATCTGCACCACGCGCAGGTCTGCGCCGTGATTCAACAGATGCGTCGCAAAGGCGTGCCGCAACGTATGCGGCGACAACTCTTTCTCGACGCCAGCCTTCTTGGAATATCGCTTGATGATGTGCCAGAACGCCTGTCGCGTCATGCGATCGCCGCGGCGGGTGGGAAATAGATAGTCCGTCTGGCGCTCCAACAAGATTTCGACCCGCGGCCCCTGCATGAATTGCTGCAGCCACTTCACTGCTTCCTCACCCAGAGGAATGAGGCGTTCGCGATTGCCTTTGCCGACCACGCGCATCACACCTTGATTCAGATTCACCTGGTTGTGCTTGAGACTCACGAGTTCCGACACCCGCAACCCGGTGGCGTAGAGGACCTCCAGCATGGTGCGATCGCGATGCCCCAGCGGCTCGGACACCGTGGGCGCCTCCAACAAGGAATCCACCTCAGCCTCGGTCAGAGATTTCGGCAATGATCGGCCGATTTTCGGCATGGCGATTTGCGCCGTGGGGTCTTGCGAAATCAAACCCTCGCGCACCATGAAGCGGAAGAATCGGCGAAAGCTCGATAGCTGCCTCGCGGTCGAGCGGGGCCGAGAGCCGCCTTCGACACGAGCGGCAATGAAGCCCAGCAATTCAATGCGCGTGGCCTTGAGCAAAGCGCTGTCGCGCTCCTCGAGCCATCGCGCCAATGCCGTCAAATCCGCCCGATAGGCGGCCAATGTATTGGCCGACAAGCCGCGCTCCATCCAGACTGCGTCCAGGAAGCGCTGTAAGGCGGGATCTGCCGCTTCGCGACCAGCGGGTACCGCTGTGCCCGAGGTGCGTGTATAAACCGTCCGCTTAAGAACCGTCACCATAGTTTCTCGCGTGGGTAGGCGCACAAAATAGTGCTATCCGCGCTATCGGTCCTCAGTATGCGAGGGGTGCTGGTAGGTCGGCGTGACCAGAATCACAGTACGGTTAAGTATTAACATAAGGAGAACCAGATCACAGAAGTGCAACGCTCCAAGCTGTCCGTAATTCTACATTTACCCTACGTTGCGTACTGCGCCGTGACGTTCACCGTGCTCGGATTAGCTGTGTTGGCCCTCATCCTGGTGCTCCCCAATCTACGCCGGCGCCGCCTCGTCGCGCGCGTAGCCTCGAGCGCTTTCATGCGGCTGTCCGGCATCCCGGTCGCCCTCATGGGAGCAGAGCGACTCCCCAATATACCCTGCGTGGTCGTGGCCAATCATGCCAGCTACATCGATGCCATCGTCATGGTGGCGGCCTTGCCGCCGGATTTTGCCTTCGTCATCAAGAAGGAGATGGCGCATGCTCCTCTCGCCGGTTTGCTGTTGCGCCGTCTCGGATCCGAATTCGTCGAGCGCTTCGATCGGCACAAGGGGGCGAGCGACGCGCGCCGCGTTCTCAAGCTTGCCGCCACCGGCCAATCTCTCATGTTCTTCCCGGAAGGCACGTTCGACGAGACGCGCCAGATCAGAAAATTTCTGGGCGGAGCCTTCACCACGGCAGCGCGTTCGAAGATGCCCGTCGTCGCAGTCGCCATTCACGGCAGCCGCGAGGTCATGCCCCCGGGAGGAGCGATGATTTACCCCAGGCCGATTCGCGTGGAAATTCTGGATGTACTGCCGGCGGACGAGGCGCGGCTGCGCAGCCGCGAGCTGATCGCCGCAGCCGTCGGGGAACCGCTGGCGCCGTAGGCGGCGCATCGCGGCTATAATAGAGGCGATACACCCCATGGAATGCATTTTATGAGCTCAGATCCCGTCGTCATTTTGGGCGCTCGCCGAACCCCGGTCGGCGCGTTTCAGGGCGCTTTTGCCTCGGTTACGGCGCCTCAGCTGGGGGCGGTCGCGATCAAGGCGGCGTTGGCTGATTCGGGCTTGGAGGCCTCTCAGGTCGATGAAGTCATCATGGGGTGCGTCCTGACGGCTGGCATCGGCCAGGCGCCGGCCCGCCAGGCCGCATTGGGAGCCGGACTGCCGACGAGCGTAGCGAGCACCACGGTCAACAAGATGTGCGGTTCAGCGATGCGCGCCGTCATGATGGGTGCGGATCAGATCCTCGCGGGAAACGCGCCGGTGGTCGTCGCCGGCGGACTGGAATCGATGACCAATGCCCCGTACCTGCTCCCCAAGGCGCGCTCCGGCTATCGCATGGGCAATCAAGAAGTCTTGGATCACATGTTCTTCGACGGCTTGCAAAGCCCCTGGGACGGACAGCTCATGGGCTGCTTTGCCGAAGCAACCTCCGAGAAATACGGATTCAGCCGTCAAGCGCAAGATGAGTTCGCCGCCGAATCGGTGCGGCGTGCGCTCGCCGCCGTCAAGAATGGTGATTTCAAGGCAGAAGTTGCGCAGGTTGCAACCAAATCGCGCAAGGGTGACGTCGTGGTCGATAAGGATGAAACACCATTCACCCTCGACATCGCCAAAATTCCGACCCTGAAGCCGGCATTCAAAAAGGACGGTACCGTGACTGCCGCCAGTTCTTCAGGGATCTCCGACGGTGCGGCCGCGCTGGTGATGACGCGCGAATCCCTAGCTGCCGCGAAAGGGCTCAAGCCCATCGCGCGCATTTTGGGATACACCAGCTTCGCGCGCGAGCCGGAGTGGTTTACGTTGGCGCCCGTCGGCGCCATTCAGAAATTGCTGAAGCAGTTGAACTGGCAAGCCAAGGATGTCGACCTGTACGAAATCAATGAGGCATTTGCCGCCGTGACCATGGCCGCCATGAAGGACCTGTCGCTGGATCATGCGAAGGTAAACGTGAATGGCGGTGCTTGCGCGCTCGGACATCCGATTGGCGCCACCGGCGCACGCATCATCACCACCTTGCTGTACGCGCTCAAGGCTCGGGGCAAGAAGCGCGGCATCGCGAGCCTTTGCATCGGCGGCGGCGAGGCCACCGCGCTCGCCGTCGAGCTGATTTGACCGATTCGATCGACAGCTCGATCCGCGGAGGCGTCGCGCACCTGACGCTCAATCGCCCCGACAAGCGCAACGCCTTGGACCTGAAGACCATTGCCGCCTTCACGGCGGAACTCAATCGTTGTGCGCTCGACCCTGCAGTGCGCGTCGTACAAATCAGCGGGGCCGGGAGCGTGTTCTGCGCGGGCGCCGACCTTGGCGAAATGCAGGCACAGGCGCAAGCTTCCGAGGCCGACAATCTTGAGCATGCCAAGCACCTCGCCCGGCTCCTCGGGACATTGGATTCATTGCCAAAGCCCACGGTGGCGCGAGTCAACGGCGATGGTTACGGCGGTGCGCTCGGACTCCTCGGCGCCTGCGATATCGCGGTTGCCCTCGATACGGCAAAGTTTGCGTTTACCGAAGTGCGCTTGGGGATCATGCCGGCCGTGGTTTCGCCGTTCGTGCTCGGCAAAATCGGCGAGAGCGCTGCGCTTCGATATTTTCTGACCGCGGAGACCATGAGTGCGGCCACACTCAAAGACATCGGCCTGATCCATGAGGTGGTGACCGCCGGCCAGCTCGATGAATCCTGCGCGAATATCACCGGCGCCATTCTCAAGGGTGCGCCCACCGCCCTCGCAGAGGCCAAGGCCTTGATCCGCGATATGGCAGATATGCCGGCACGCAAGCGGGGAGCGGCTTCGATCGACATGGCGGCACGCCTGGCGCGGCTACGCGTGCAAGCGGAAGCCCAAGAGGGCTTCGCCGCATTTTTTGGCAAACGCAAAGCGACCTGGCGGCTCGACTAAGCCTCAAGTTGGCTTAAGCACCCCCTGGGCTTGAAAAAACGGGGCGGGCGTCCCTGCCCAAGCCATGCCCAAATCCCTTGGCCATCCTGGCAGCCGGCTTCCGTGGCCTCTCAACATGGTAGTCCCCACTAGTTAAAGCGACATCTGTCGGAAAAGACCCTCACGCTCTGTCCGCCTGTTGGATGTCTCCCCGTCCGGATAGGGTTTGTGGTCTACTAACCGCCCGTTTTTCATCCATTTACGCGATATTCAGGTGCCAGATTGATGAGCGAAAGCCAGCGCGATGTCATGGAATATGAAGTCGCGATCGTCGGCGCGGGTCCCGCGGGGCTCGCCTGTGCGATCCGGCTCAAACAGCTGAATCCGAACTTGAGCGTATGCGTCCTGGAAAAGGCAGCAACTCTCGGCGCACATTCGCTCTCCGGTGCCGTCATCGAACCCGGGCCGCTGGATGAATTGCTGCCGGCCTGGCGCGAGCATGCCCCCGCCATTTGCGTGCCGGCGGCTACCGACGAATTTTTCTACATGACGCGGCGCAAACGAATCAAATTTCCCATCGCACCGCCGCAGATGTGGAATCACGGCAACTTCATCATTTCCTTGGGGCAGCTGATGCCGATCCTCGGGGCTGAGGCGGAAAGGCTCGGCGTGGATGTGTTCGCCGGGTTCGCGGCGGCCGAGGCGCTTTTCGATGAAGCCGGCACCGTCAAAGGAGTCCGTATCGGAGACATGGGCGTCGACAAGAACGGCGAGCCGGGACCGAACTTCGCCCTTGGGCCGGAGATTCACGCGAAGATTACGATGTTCTGCGAGGGCTGCCGCGGCAGCACCTCCAAACAGCTGATCGCGCGCTACAAGCTCGATGCCGGAAAGTCGCCGCAAACCTACGGGCTTGGCTTCAAGGAAATGTGGCAGTTGCCGCCTGGCCGGGTGCGGCCGGGACTCATTCAACACACCCTGGGTTGGCCCCTCGACAACCGTACCTATGGCGGTAGTTTTCTTTATCACTTGACCAATGACCGCGTGTACGTGGGTTTTGTGGTCGGCTTGGACTATGAGGACCCGCGCCTCAAACCTTTCGAGGCTTTTCAACAGTGGAAGAATCACCCGGCGATCAAGGGTCTGTTGCAGGGTGGTGAAATCATCTCGGGCGGTGCGCGCACCATCATCGAAGGCGGCTATCAATCGATGCCCACGCTGGAGATGCCGGGCGCTTTATTGGTGGGCGATGCCGGCGGTACGCTGAACACGCCCAAGATCAAGGGCGTCCATCAGGCCATCCGTTCGGGCATGACCGCGGCCGCGCACTACGTCGAGAAAGGCACGAGTGCGGGCTTCGATAAGCGCTGGCGCGAGTCCGCAGGGGGCCGCGAGCTGTACAAGGTGCGAAACATCCGCCCTGGATTCCGCCATGGCCTTTGGCTCGGGCTGGCCAATGCGGTGTTGGAGACGATCACCCTGGGCAAACTGCCTTGGACGCTGGCCAACCACGCTGACGATAAGGCGCTGAAGCATCTGGATTACCACTCACCCGATCGCGATTGGGGCAGCCGCGAGCTGCCGCCGCGCGACCGGGTCGCGTTCGTGTTCTTCGCGGCGACGACGCATGATGAAAATCAGCCCGTGCACCTACATGTGGCGGATACCACGCTCTGCGCCACGCGCTGCATCACCGACTTCGGCAATCCTTGCACCAATTTCTGTCCCGCAAATGTCTATGAAATGATTCCCGACGGCGGCGGCGGCCAAAGACTGCAAATCAACGCCTCGAATTGCGTGCACTGCAAGGCATGCGACATCAAAGAGCCCTATCCGGGGCAAATTACCTGGGTCACGCCGGAGGGTGGTTCGGGCCCCAACTACCAAAGCCTTTAGCAACCCAGGGTTGCCGCGCCGGTAGTGAGTAAAGAACTGCAGCCGATCGAATCGCGATTAAAGGAAGAAGTCGCGGCCCAGCGGCTTGAATTCGATCCGAGTCAACAAGCAGCGGCGGCCCGCCTGGATCGGTTGAGCGCTGCGCTGCGCGAGCAATCGCAAACCATCAGCCATAAGCTGCGAGCGCAACTGCGCTGGCTTCCCGTGCAGTCTGCGGATACGGCGCTGCGCGGCCTGTATTTGTGGGGCGGCGTGGGCCGCGGCAAGACCATGCTGATGGATTGGTTCTACGAATCGCTGCCCGCAGGGCTGAGCGAGCGTTCTCACTTTTATCATTTCATGCGCCAGGTGCACGCGGAACTGCGCAGCATCAAGAAGCGCACTCAGCCTCTCGAAACGGTCGCCGAGTGGATTGCGGCGCGCGTCCGCGTGATTTGCCTGGACGAGTTCTTCGTTTCCGACATCGCCGACGCGATGATTCTTGCTCGACTGTTCGAGGGCTTGTTTCGCCGCGGCGTCACGCTGGTCACGACCTCGAACGTCGCGCCGCAGGATTTGTACAAGGACGGCCTGCAGCGCCAGAGATTTCTTCCAGCAATCGAACTCATTGAAGCTCACGTGGACGTGCTGAATCTGGATGGCGGCATCGATTATCGATTGCGTCAGCTCGAGCAAGCCCCCACCTACCTGGATTCGTCGCGGCCAGAGACGCCAGAGCAGCTCAAAGCGCGCTTTGCATCCCTCGCGGGTGCCACGCTCACGGGCGCCGCGGAACTCTCGGTTGAGAATCGGCACATTGCCGCGCAAGCCGCGGGCGCGGGCATGGTGTGGTTCGAGTTTCGGGATATTTGCGAAGGGCCGCGCAGTCAAAACGACTACATCGAACTGGCCCGTCTCTATCACACGATTTTTATCTCCAACATCCCGGTGTTTACCCGCAACAACGAAAATGCCGCACGCCGCTTCATCATGCTGATCGATGAATTGTACGATCACAACGTCAACATCGTGGTATCGGCGGCGGCCGCACCGGCGCAGCTGTATCGCGGTACGCGGCTGCAATTGGAATTTCAGCGCGCCGCGAGCCGGCTCGTCGAGATGCAGGCACAACAGTACCTCGCCGGTCAACATCGTCCGTGAAATAATTGCGCAGCGCCGAAAGCAGCGCGCCTCATCGAGCCCTGGCATAATTCACAGGATGAAGACGGTCGCCGAATTCAAGATTCAGTACAGGCAAATCCTCGATCCTCAGGGCAACGCGGTCGCGCCCCTGCCCTCTTTCGCAGCGGACCTGGGCGAACTCTTACGAATGTATCGTGCGATGATGCTGGTGCGCGTCTTTGATGCAAAAGCCGTCAATCTTCAACGCACAGGGCAATTGGGCACCTACCCCTCCTGCGTTGGCCACGAAGCCACGCATGTGGGAGTGGGCGCCGCCATGGCCGCGGAAGATGTGCTGGCGCCGGTCTACCGCGAGTTCGGGACGCAGCTTTGGCGGGGCGTAACCATGGCCGAAATACTCGTGTATTGGGGCGGCGATGAGCGCGGCAGCGATTTCGCGGTTCCACGCGGCGACTTCGCCTGGTGCGTGCCCATCGCCACGCAAACCTTGCACGCCGCCGGCGCCGCCCTGGCGTTCAAGGTGCTGAAGCAACCGCGGGTGGCGGTCGCCTATATCGGCGATGGCGGCACGTCCGAAGGCGCATTTTACGAAGCGCTCAATTTGGCCGGCGCGCGCGAACTGCCGGTGGTGTTCGTCATCGTCAACAATGGCTGGGCAATCTCTGTGCCGGTGGCAGCACAGACGGCAGCGCAGACGCTGGCGCAAAAGGCCGTTGCAGCGGGCATTCCCGGTGTGCAGGTCGACGGCAATGATCTATTCGCCGTTCGCGAAGTAGTCGCCGAGGCGTTGACCCGCGCGCGGCGCGGGGGTGGACCTTCAGTCATCGAAGCGCTCACCTATCGACTGAGCGATCATACGACCGCGGATGACGCGAACCGCTACCGCAGCGAGGCCGATGTCAAGGCCGCCTGGGCTCTGGAGCCGCTGATTCGGATGCGCGAGTTTCTCATCAAGGCCGGAATATGGGACGCAAGCAAGGAGCGCGGCCTGCAGCAAGAATGCAGCGAACAAGTCGAGGCCGCCGTGAGCGCGTATTCCGCGATTCAGAAGCCCTCGACCGACGCGATGTTCGAGCATCTGTTCGCAGTCCTGCCGCCCCATTTGCAACAGCAGCGCGCGGCGGCGCGAAAATACGCGTCCAAACCCAGCGGTCACTGACTTGGCGAAAATAACCATGGTCGAAGCCATCGCAATGGCGCATGGCTGGGAGATGCAGCATGACGCCAATGTGGTTGTGATCGGACAAGATGTGGGCGCGAACGGCGGCGTGTTCCGGGCCACCGCAGGGCTGCAGGAACGCTTCGGCAAGGATCGTGTGCAGGATACGCCTCTCGCCGAGGCAATGATCGCCGGCATGTCGGTGGGCATGGCGACTCACGGATTGAAGCCGGTGGCGGAAATTCAGTTCATGGGCTTCATCTATCCCGCGCTCGACCAGATCGTCAATCACATGTCGAGAATGCGCAATCGAACCCGCGGCCGCTTAAGCTGTCCGGTCGTGATACGGACTCCTCATGGCGGCGGCATTCACGCTCCCGAGCATCATTCGGAAAGCACCGAATCCATGCTGTGCCACATACCCGGAATACGCGTCGTATGTCCCTCCTCGCCGGCGCGCGCGTACGGTCTGCTGCTCGCGGCCATTCGCGACCCGGACCCCGTCATGTTCTTGGAGCCGGTGCGGCTGTACCGCGCGGTACGCCAGGAAGTCACCGACGACGGCCAAGCTTTGCCGCTCGATGCGTGCTTCATCCTGCGCGAGGGCAGCGATGTCACCATTGTCACCTGGGGTGCGATGACCATCGAAACTTTGCGCGCAAGCAGCGAGCTCGACCAGCAAGGCGTGAGCGCCGAAGTCATCGATCTTGCCACCTTGAGTCCAATCGATATCGACACCATACTCGAATCGGTCGCGAAAACCGGCCGCCTGGTCATCGTGCACGAAGCAGCCCGCAATGTTGGCGTGGGCGCCGAAATCGCCGCGCTCGTGGCGGAGCATGGGCTCTACGATCTACAGGCCCCGGTGCAGCGGGTGACCGGTTTCGATACCGTGATGCCCTTGTTCCGGCTCGAACATGATTATATTCCGTGCGCGCAGCGAATCATCGATGCCGTGCAGCTCACATTTGCGGACTAGTCCTTCATGAGCATCTTCAAGCTTCCGGATTTGGGCGAAGGCTTGGCGGAGGCCGAAATCCTCGAGTGGCACGTGAAGGTCGGCGATCATGTACAGGTCGATCAACCCATGGTATCGCTGGAAACCGCAAAAGCCGTGGTCGAGGTACCCGCGCCCTGCAGCGGCGTGGTCACTGCGCTGGGCGGCGCGCCGGGCGATATCGTACTGACCGGAGCGCCGCTCATCGAATTCGATTCCGGAACCGTGGTTGGCAGCATGCCTGAGACCCGCGAGGATGAATTCATCGAATCGGCGACGGTCGGGCGCACCAGAGTGCGCGGCAACGGCAATGGCAGCCGCGCGGTACCCGCGGCGCGCGCCCTCGCCAGGAGATTGAACGTCGATCTCGCGGCGATCGAGGGCAGCGGCCGCGCCGGTCTCATCACGTTGGACGATGTGCTCGCGAGCATGAACCCATCGAATGTGCTGCGCGATCCCACGGCCGCGGACGGCGCCGCCGAGGCGTTGCGCGGGATGCGCCGTGCGATGGCGCACAGCATGTCGCTGTCGCGCGATCAGGTATCGGGCAGCACGGTCTGCGATGACGCAGACATCAATTCCTGGAGCAAGCGCGGCGACTACACGCTGCGCTTGATGCGTGCCATGATTTGCGCTTGGCGCGTCGAACCGTCCTTGAACGCCTGGTACGATTCGTCGAATCTCTCGCGAACTCTCTTCGCCCACATCGACCTCGCCATCGCCATCGATACGCCCGGCGGATTGATCGTCCCGGTGATACGAAAAATCGAGGGCAAGACGCCCGAGCAGCTGCGCGAAGCCATTGCAGCGCACAGACAAGCCGCGCATCAACGCCGAACGCCGTCAGAGGATCTGCGCGACTTTACGCTGATGCTGTCGAATTTCGGCACGCTCGCGGGCCGCTATGGCATACCCATCGTGGTTCCGCCGGCGGTGGCCATTCTCGGCGCCGGCAAAGTGCGCGAGGACGCCGTCGTGGTTGCAGGCGCGGTACGGGCTCATTTTCGAATGCCGCTCTCTTTGAGCTTCGATCACCGCTGCATCACCGGCGGCGAGGCGTGCCGCTTCTTGGCGGCGGTCATTGCCGATCTTGAGAAGCCGGAATAACGCGAGGCATCAGCTCATGTACCAGGTTGACTCGGAACAGCACCGCAAACTCGTTGCCGCGATCGCCCGAAGCGCTGTCCGCCCGCCCAAGGCCATGCGGCACTTGGATTGGCGGCGATTTCTTCAGACCTACTTTGCCAACGTCGAGACCAAGGATCTCGCCGATCGCGACTCCAAGCAGTTGGCTGGCGCCGCCCTGTCGCAGCTGCAGTTCGCTCTGCGGCGGCGCAGGACGGCGCTGGTGCGCGTTTTCAACCCGACCTTGCGCGAACACGGATTCCTCTCGCCGCACACCATCATCGATGTGATCAACGATGACATGCCCTTCTTGGTGGATTCGGTCGGCCTCGCCTTGAACGAACGGGCCCTCACCCTGCATTTTCTTGCGCATCCCATTTTTGCCGTGACACGCGACCGCTCCGGCAACCTGCGTGCACTGCAACAGCGCGGTGAGGAAGCCAAGCAGCACCTGGAATCCTTCCAGCATATCGAAGTGGATCGAATCGTCGATCCCGCTGCGCTCAAGTCTCTCGCCGCGCAGATCGAGCGCAATTTGCGCGACGCTCGGGTGGCCTGTGCGGATTGGGGACGAATGCAGGACGCCGCCCGGCGCGCCGCCCAGGATTTGAGCGCGATGAGCGCCCGCTTCGATCCGACCGATCTCGGCGAAACGTGCGCGCTGCTAGCCTGGATGGAGAACCGGCAATTCACGTTTTTGGGCTACCGCGAATACCGGCTGCAGGGCCGCAAAGGCCGCGAGGTGTTGGAGCCGGTCAAGCCCACCGGTCTTGGCATTCTGCGCGCCGGCCATCGGCAGCCGGAGAGCACCAATCGTATTCTTCCCGCCGACATAAGACGCCAAAGCCGGTCGCGCGCCTTAAGCCTGGTCACCAAGGCGAACATACTGTCCACCGTGCACCGGGCGGGCTATCTCGACTATGTCGGCATCAAGGATTTCGACGCCAAACGGCGCTTGATCGGCGAGCGGCGTTTTTTAGGTTTGTGGACTTCGGCCACTTACAACACCAATCCTCGCGAAATCCCGCTGTTGCGCCAGAAGATCGCACAAGTGCAGGAACACTTCGCACTGGCTCCCGACAGCCATGATGGCAAGGCGCTGGCGCACATACTCGAATCCTTCCCGCGCGATGAGCTGTTCCAGGCCAGCGTTGCGGAGTTGAACCGCATCGCAATCGGCGTATTCGGATTGCAGGACCGGCCGCGGGTACGCGTGCTGTTTCGCCGCGACCCGTTTCGCCGGTTTTATTCCTGCCTGGTGTTCGTGCCGCGCGAGAAATACAACACGCAGGTTCGCCAGCGCATCGAACGGGTCATCAAAGAGGCATTTTCCGCGGTCAGCATGGAATCCCAGGTTCAGATCGCCGAATCGAATCTCGCCCGCATCCACATCGTGGCGCGCACCCTGCCGAGCGAGGAAATTCATATCGATGCGGACGTGCTGGAGCGCCGCGTTGCCGCCGCGGTGCGCTCGTGGCTGGATGCCTTCAGGGCCGCGCTGCTGACGCGCTTCGATGAAGCCTATGCGCTGCAGCTCTTCGACAAATATGCGCAGGCATTTCCGGCGGCCTACACCGAGGATTTCCAGGCCGACGCCGCCGCTCTCGATGTGTCCTTCCTCGAGGCCGCGGAGAAGGAACCCAAACGCCTGCATCTCGATATCTATCGGCCGGACGCGCGGCGCAAGGAGAAACTATTCCTGAAGATCTTCCGCGGACAGGACGCCATCCCCATTTCCGACCTCTTGCCGATGCTCGAGAACATGGGCCTGAAGGTCATCGCCGAACGGCCCTACGAACTCGAGTTTCCGGGCGCGAGGCGCGCCTGGATTCAGGATCTTGAACTCGTCATGCAGGCGTCCTCCGCGATTGCGCTGGAAGCGCTGGACCGCGAGATCAAGAGCGCCTTCACGGCCGTGTGGACCGGGAGAATGGACAACGATAGCTTCAACCAGTTGACGCTCTCGGCGGGCATACCGTGGCGCACGGTGACCGTGCTGCGTGCGTATTGCCGCTACCTGCTGCAGACCGGATTGCCCTTCAGCCAGGGCTATGTCGCGCAAGTGCTGGTCAACAACGCGCACATCTCGAGACTGCTCGCGGATCTGTTCGTCGTCCGATTCGATCCGCAGCTTGCAATCGCGGCGCGGCAAAAATCGCTGGCGCGGCTCGGCCGCGACATCCTTGCGGGGCTCGAGGAAGTCACGCGCTCCGACGAAGATCGGATTCTGCGCGCAGTGTGGAACGCGCTATCGGCGACCGTGCGTACTAATGCCTTTCAATCCGACTCATCGGGTCAGCTCAAGCAATACCTGTCCTTCAAGCTCGAGAGCCAGCAGCTGCGCGAATTGCCGCTGCCCAAACCGCTGTTCGAGGTATTCGTGTTCTCGCCGCGCATGGAGGGCGTGCATTTGCGCATGGGATACGTCGCGCGCGGCGGCATTCGCTGGTCGGACCGGCGCGAGGATTTCCGCACGGAAATTCTTGGATTGATGAAGGCGCAGCAGGTCAAGAACACCGTCATCGTCCCGGTGGGTGCCAAGGGCGGCTTCATCGTCAGGCGCATGCCGGCTGAACGCGAGGCGCAGCAGGCCGAGGTGATCGCGTGCTATCAAACGCTGATTCGCGGACTTCTTGATATCACCGACAACATCGTCGATGACAAAATCACCGCGCCCAACATGGTAGTGCGGCATGACAAGGACGATGCCTATCTGGTGGTTGCGGCGGACAAGGGCACGGCCACGTTTTCCGACATCGCCAATGCCATCTCGCAGGAATATGGCTTCTGGCTCGGCGATGCATTCGCATCGGGCGGCTCGGCCGGATACGACCACAAGAAGATGGCGATCACCGCCCGCGGCGCCTGGGAGTGCGTGAAGCGCCATTTTCGGGAAATGGGCCACGACATCCAGACCGAGAATTTCAGCGTCTGCGGTATCGGCGACATGGCCGGCGATGTGTTCGGCAACGGCATGCTGCAGTCGCGCCGCATCCGCCTGCTCGCGGCGTTCAATCATCAGCACATCTTTCTCGATCCCCAGGCGGACGCCGCCCAGGGGTTCGCGGAGCGCGAGCGCTTGTTCAAGATGCCCCGCACCTCGTGGGAGGATTACTCGCGCAGCGCAATTTCCAAGGGCGGCGGGGTGTATTCCCGGGCTGCAAAGAACCTGACGCTGTCGCGCGAGGCGCAGCTCCTGCTGGAACTCCCGCCGCAGGTCACGCCCAACGAGGTGATCAAGGCCATTTTAAAGACGCATGTGGATCTGCTGTGGAACGGCGGCATCGGCACCTACGTCAAGGCAAGCAGCGAAAGCCATAGCGACGTCGGCGACCGCAGCAACGACGCGGTGCGCATCGATGCGCGTGAATTGAATTGCAAGGTGATCGGCGAAGGCGGCAATTTAGGCGTGTCGCAACTCGGGCGCATCGAATTTGCGCGGCGCGGCGGGCGCCTCAACACCGACTTCATCGACAACTCCGCCGGAGTCAACTGTTCGGACGTCGAAGTCAACCTGAAGATCCTCTTGAACGGTGCGGTTCGCGCCAAGGAAATCACGCTGGCGGCCCGCGATCGATTGCTGGTCCAGATGACGGATGAAGTCGCGGCTCTGGTGTTGCGAAACAATTACCTGCAAGGCCAGGCCATCAGCACCAGCGAGATTCAGTCGAAGCAACGCTTGAGCGAAAGCGCCTATGTGATTCGAGCGCTCGAACGTTCCGGCGATCTGAACCGCAGCCTGGAGTTCCTGCCGACCGACGAGGAACTCGCCGAGCGGCGCCAGGCAGGCGAGGGCCTGACGCGGCCTGAGCTTGCCATTACCCTGAGCTACGGGAAAATCTGGCTCTACAAGGCTCTCATTCATTCCAATGTGCCGGAGGATCCCTACCTGTCGGCCGAACTGAAGCGCTATTTCCCCACGCCGGTGCAAAATCGCTTCGCGTCGCGCTTGAAGCGCCATCGCCTGCGGCGCGAGATCATCGCGACGGCGATCACCAACAGCCTGATCAACCGCATGGGGCCTGTCTTCCCGGTGCGGGCACAGGACGACACCGCCGCGGATCCTGCGGCCATCGCGCGCGCTTACAGCATCGCGCGCGAGGTGTTCGCCGTGCGCAATATTTGGGCGCAAATCGAAGCGCTCGACAATAAAATTCCGGCCGCCGTGCAATACACGGCGATGTACCAGACGACGCGGCTGCTGCGCCATATGACCTATTGGCTGCTGGAAAACCGCCGCAATGATCTGGATATCGAGCGCGCGGTATCGCGCTACGCCGCCAAGGTCACAGAACTATTCCATGAGCTGGCGGGCGTTGTCGGCATCACCGCCCAAGCGCGCTTGAGCGCGCTGCGCTCGCAGCTCGTCGAACAGCACGTGCCCGAATCGCTCGCGGCGCGAATCGCCTCGCTGGAGGAATTGCACTGCGCCTTGGACCTGGTGGAGGTTGCCATGGCGGCGCGCGTCAAAATCGGCTACGCGGCCAAGGCCTATTTCAGCTTGGGCGAGAGCATCGGGCTGACCTGGATCAAGGAGCAAATCGAAGGTTTGGCCGCCGACGGTCATTGGCAGGCGGTGGCGCGCGGTACACTGCGCGACAACTTGTATGCTCTGCAGAGCAAAATCACCCTGGCGGCGCTGAAATGCCGGGGCAAGGACTCGGCGGCGCGCGTCGAGCACTGGCTTTCGCGGCATTCCGCGCCTGTCGATTCGCTGAAGCGCTTGGTGGTCGATCTGCGCACCGGGTCGCCGCCGGATTTTGCAACGCTGTCGGTGGCACTGCAGGCGGTCAGGCGTCTTTCCCAGGATTGACGTACCGGTATAACCCATGAGCTTCGGCATCGACTATCTGCAAAATCGCATCAGCCGGGAAATCATTCTCGCCACGCCGATGGGGGTGACCGTCGAATCCGCGGATGACTCAGCGGTGATTTTGCGCGCGCCGCTCGCGCCCAATGCGAATCACAAGGGCACCGCGTTTGGCGGCAGCATTTACTCGCTGGCGGTATTGGCGGGCTGGGCGTGGCTGACTCTCGATCTTAGCGCCCGCGCGATCGACGGCGATGCAGTGATCCAGGAATCGAGCATGCGCTTTCTGCGGCCCGTGCACGGCGAACTGCGCGCCTGCGTCGACATTCCCACCGCCGCGCAAGTTGACAAATTTCACAAAGCGCTGCTGCGCGCCGGGCGCGGCCGCATCCGCCTGTGCGTGAATGTGTACAACGCCCAGACGCAGGACAGTGCGCAGTCGGTGGGCGACGCGCAGCCGGTGGGCGACGCGCAGCCGGTGCACAACCCGCAATCCGTCGCAGCGGTTTTTGAAGGATTGTTTGCGGCCGCCATGCGCCGCTAGGAGGATGCAGTGACCGGAAAACTGATATTGGTACGCCACGGCCAAAGTGTCTGGAACCTCGAGAATCTGTTCACCGGCTGGCACGACGTCGATTTGAGCGATCAAGGACGCCTGGAAGCGGTTCAGGCCGGGCGCGAACTCTTGAGCGAGAAACTCGAGCCGCAAATTGCTTTTACATCCGTTTTGAAACGGGCGATCCGCACGCTATGGTCCATCCTCGATGTCACCGATCGGATGTGGATTCCGGTCGAGCGTAGCTGGCGTCTGAACGAGCGCCACTACGGTGCGCTGCAAGGACTCGACAAGGCGCAGACCGTCGAGAGGCACGGCGAAGCGCAGGTCAAGATCTGGCGGCGCAGCTACGATATTGCCCCTCCGCCGCTGCAGCTCGACGATCCGCGTCATCCGCGCTTCGATCCGCGCTACGCGGATGTCGACCCGAGCTGGCTGCCCGCCTCGGAATCGCTCAAGGACACCCTGTCGCGCGTGCTGCCCTTCTGGGAAACCCGAATAGTTCCGGAGCTGCGGGCTGGCAAACAAGTGCTGATTGTCGCGCACGGCAATTCGTTGCGCGCGCTGGTCAAAATGCTCGACATGATGTCGGAGAGCGACATCGTCGAGTTCAACATCCCGACAGGCATTCCGATGTTGTACGACCTCGATGAACAGCTGCAGCCGATTGGCCGGCGCTTCCTCGGCGATCCCGCCGCGATCCTGAGCGCACAAGACGCGGTGCGCCGGCAGACCGAAAAGAAATAGCCGCCTAAACGGGCGGCCGCTATGAATCCGCGGCGACGGTCACTTTGATGCCGGACAGTGCTTCGGTGAAATCGACCTGACAAGACAGCCTCGAGGTGGCCCCGCGAAAATCCGGCAGCTCATTCAGCAGTTCCAGCTCGTCGCTTTGCGGCTTGGGCAGGCGCGGCGCCCAAGCCTCATCGACATAGATGTGGCAGGTCGCGCAGGAACAAAGGCCTCCGCAGATTGCGGCGACACCATAGTCGAGTTCGCGAAGAATCTCCATGATCTTAAGACCGGTCTTCGCTTCGATCTCATGCTCCTTGCCGTCACGATCGACCACAATCATTCGCGCCATCAAGACCTCCGTTGGTTCCCGCGAGGGGTTTCTAAATCGAGTAGTGTGCCGGAAGGTGCAGGCGCGCGTCGAGCAGTGTTGCGCGCTCGCACACGCGGCCGCCGGGATCGCCCCGCAGGCTTACGTAAAGTTCGCTCCACAGCAGGCAGACATAATCGTACAGCCAGATCAGCAGTTCGAGGCGGATCAACTGCGGCGGTGTCGGCGCGGCGCCGCAGTAGCTCATCAGCAGTTCATGCCTGGCCTCAACCTCAAAATCGTTGTTGGCGCTCCATCCTGCCAGATCCCATAGCGGCTCCGACACGTGGGCGTATTCCCAGTCGAGCAATACCAGCGAGTCTTCGCACTCCATCAAGTTCAATGTGTGCAGATCGCTGTGGCACAGGGTTGCCTCGGCCCTGGGTAGACGCGCAAGTGCGGCCGCGCGCGAAGCCGCTTGGGAGCGCAGGCCCGGATCGCATTGCCTTGCGCTGCGCGGCAACGCGGCCGCATAGAGATCGATCCATGCCATGGGACTCAAGACCCGCGCCGGCGCCGGCGCGCTCAAGGCGTGAATGCGGCGCAGGAGCGCCGCTACGCTGCGGACGTTCGCGGATCTTCGCGTCTCTTGTATGGACCACGAGCGGCCCGGAACCCAAGCCGTGAGTAAGACTCCGCGCTTGGGATCGGCATGCAAAAGAGGCGGCGCCAGCGCCGACCGGGCGGCAATCTCAAGGACTTGCACTTCCCAGATTCGATCCAGACCGAGAGTCAGAGACTGGGGAACCGCCACCCTGAGGGCGTATGAACGGCCGCTGCGCAAGATGCGATACGTCTCGTTGAGCAGTCCGGAGCTCAAGGGCTGAATGTCCAGACCGCCCGTTCCAGGCACGATCTTCCGGCTGAGCTTCTCGATGTCGCTTAGGCTGTGGTGCGGCGCCATTCGCGCATACCGATCACGATGAGGACGAGATAGGCGCCGTACAGCAGCATCGTGACATACAAATGCCGCGTGAAATACAAGCACAGGCTGACCGAATCGATCACCAGCCACCAATGCCAGTTCTCATAAACTTTGCGCGCCACCAAAAACGTCGCGAATACGCTCGACCAGGTCACCATGGAATCCACAAACGGCCAAGCGGCCGGAGTGAATCGACCCAAAAAGAAGGCGTTGAGCGCCGACAGTGCGATCACGCCGAGCAAAGCGGCGGCATGGCGCGCCATGGGCCATCTCGTGACGGTGAGCGCGGCGCCGCCCCTGCCGTGCTGCCACTGCCAATAACCGTACACCGCCATGCCGGCGTAGAACGCATTCAATGCCGACTCCATGTAAAGGTGCGCCGTGAACATCACCCATACGTAGAGACACGAACTGACGAAGGCGGCAACCCAGCAGGCCAAGTGCTGTCGGATCGCAAGCAGCAGGTAAAGCACCGCAAGCACGGCGGCGCTCAGTTCGATCCAGCTCGTGTCGTGCCAGGCACTCACGAGCTGGACCGACAGTTCGCCGATCACGGGGGGGCCAAGTCCGGCGGAGCCAACCCCGGCAGCACTTTCATGACGAAGACAAGCTGCGCAGCGCCCTGCGCGGAGCGAGTCATTTCCTGCGTCAGAATCCGCATCACTTCATCGAGCGGACCCCAAATTTGAGTCGCCATCGCGTTGGTCTTGACCGTCAAACCAGCGTAAGTGTTGAGACGATCGATGAAGTCTTGGATCGGGGGACGATAGTCGCCCGTCAACGGATACATGCTGATTTCAACGGCTGCGCGCATCACCTGCTCCCTACGCCGGCATTAACCGGGTCAGGTTCAACGGGTTCGCAGGATTCATCGAGTATTCGATATCCCGCGTCTCAGGCCTTCTTTTTCCAGGCCACCCCAGGGTTCATTGAAGTGTAGCCTGATGGGCGGATGCGTGCAAAACTCTCCACCTAGTCTCGGAGACCGCTTTGCGCATTTTTCAAGTCGATGCCTTTACCGCCACACGCTTCACGGGCAATCCTGCGACGGTGGTGCTGGACGCGGATGGGCAAAGCGATGCGACCTTGCTTGCCATCGCGCGCGAGTTCGCCCACGCCGAAGTGGCTTTCGTGCTTGCGGCCGACGGCGCCGATCACGATGTGCGGCTGCGCTTTTTCAACGCCCGCAAGGAAGCGCCGTTTGTGGGACATGCGACCGTGGCGGCGCATGCCGTGCTGCTCGAACTCGGCAGACGCACCGCTGCCGTCTGTCGGCAAAAGTCCGGTACCGGCGTCATCGAGGTCGGCGCGACGGTGGAACAGCGGGCGAGCGGCCCGGAAACGGTCATCGAGTTTCGCCAAGGTGTGCCGGACCTCGATCCACCGCTGCCATTCAAGACCACGCTGCGGGTCGCCGAAGCGCTGAAACTCCCGGCTACCCAATTGCATGACGTGATGCCGGCTCGAATCGCCCGCAAGGGCAGCACGCGGCTTCTGGTGCCGATCGCGGACCACCGCAATTTGGAAAATCTTGCGCCCAACTTCGACACGCTGATGGCGCTCGGCAACGAACTGCAAACGGATGGATTCTTCGTGTTTGCGTTCAATCGGGATGCGGATGAGATGTGGACCGAATCGAGGATGTTTTGTCCGGCTCTGGGAATCCCGGAAGATCCGGTCAGCGGCAACGGCCACGCCATGCTCGGAGCCTATCTGTGGGATCTGGGCCAGCTCGGCAAGAAATCAACCAGCTTCATCGGCCGCCAGGGCTATCAAATGAAGCGGCCGGGACAGGTCAGGGTGCGGTTGGAGTCCGATAAGGGCAGCCTGATCGCGGCGCACATTGCCGGCACCGCGGTCATCGTCAGCGAGGGTACCCTGGCCCTTTAAGGGCCGCGATCCTCAAGCCGGCGCGGCGGCCAGGTCCAGCTTGAGAGCGGCCGCCACTGCCTCGACCTTCGCCTTTACTTGGTTGGCAGTGGTCACGGCTTGGTCCAGATTCCCCGCCGCGAAGGCCGCCTGCGCCTTCGACCACAGCGACGCTGCATCGCCGACGCCTGCTTTGGCGGCATCAAGATCGATGTCCGCGGCAAGCTTCTTGCTGGATTTCTTGCTCAAGAAATCGATGCGCTTGCGGATCGCCGTCACATACTCGGGCAATCTGTCGGCCAAACCCGTCCACTGATCGTTGAGCGCGCGCAGAACCTGGTCCTTTTTTGCGGCAGCGTCCGTGGCAAGCGAGGACGCCGCGGCGAGCACCGTTGGCGCACCCGTCACCACGGCCGCATAGTCATGCCTGTCGAAGGACGCTTTCAGTGCGGCGAGTTGAGTCTGCACTTCGCTCAGCTGATCGGGGATGTACTTCGCGGCCTCGGGCGCCGCGGCAGAGAGGGTCGCCTCGATACCGGCGATGGATTTTTGAGCGGGCTCCTTCTGGCTAGCGCATGCCGCCAGCACCAGCAACGCGGCGCAGGCGCCGGCACAGGAAAGGTAAGCGACTCGCGCCAAGGGCTGCATGCAAAACTCCAAATGGGGGATTCTAGCTCAATTCCCGCCGCGCGCGCTCCAACCACTCGGCCTGAGCTTTGCGGTAGTGTGCGGGCCCCAGTTTCGCACCGTCCAACAGGTCTTTGAGCACTCGCTGCGCGTCTTGCATCTTGTTGCGCCGCTTGAGCAATAGACCGTAGCGCAGGCGCGCCTCCGCGCCCGGATAGCCAGGTGCGACGATCGCATACTCGTGTTCGGCCTCCTCCAATGCGTCAAGGGACTCGAGCGTGCGCGCGTACAGGAGCTTCGCGTCCGGCGATTTGAAATCAGGATTGTGCTGGTCGAGTTGTTCGAGCGTGGTGCGTGCGGCTGCGAAGTCATGATTGGCGAATTGCGCCCGCGCGAGACCCAGCAGCAGCGTCGGATCGAATTCAAAAATGCCCTTGAGGCCGCCGCGGTACACCTCGATGGCTTCGCCGAATTGGCCGCGCTCGGACAGTTCTTCTGCGAGCCGGCGGCGCGCGTCGACATTGCCTGAAATTTCCACCTCGGCACTGGCGCGGCGCAAGTCGCGGTCTCGATCGAGCACGCGCCGCATTCCCGCCGAGGCGCGGCGCGCGGTTCTGCCGCCAAACAGACCGGGCAATACTTCGGCGGCAACATAGGCGAGCGCGCCGATTCCCGGCAACAGTGCGATAGCCCAGATCCAAAGCTGATTTCGCCCCGTCTTGATCACGTGAACGATCAATGCCGCTTGAACGATAAGCGAAAGAATGTAAACGGGAGACAAGGTGCCCTATCTTAAGCGAAGCGCCCTAGAGGCGCGACCCTCCATTGTACGAGAAACCGCCCAAGCATCGAAATCGAGTGCAGCCTCCCCGCCTCAGCGCGCGGCGATGGGCCTCAGCGCGCGGCGATGCGGATGCGCCGCTGCACCTCGCCGCAGTTGGACCAGCCGATGTTGGAGAGGGAATAGCCCAAAATATGATTCGAGCGTGCGTCGACCGTCACTTCCATCTCGCACCCCTGGAAACCGGATGGCGATGCGTCTTTGGGCTTTTGCGGCAGAAACCACACATAGACCAGCTTGGTCGGCGTGGTGTCGATCTTGCGGGGCTCGCCGAAAGCTTCCCGCAACACGCTGATCGGCTTTCCTACATTGTCCGCAGCAATGCGCGGCACGGGACGCACCGCGTATGCGGAGCCGCCGCAGCCGGCCATTGCCAGGATCGCGGCAGACAATGACCAAATCCCGAGACGCAACATAATCCGAGCCCACCACAGTTTGAGGAACCGAAGTCTCGCCCGGAGAAGCGCGGGCTCGCTCTCGCTCACGTCGCAAAATAAGGATTGCTAGGATAGGCACGCCCCTTATGTAAATACAATCCGTGCGTCATGCCTCGCGGCAGATCTTCGGCGTGATGCACGGCGGCAATCACGGTCAGCCGGCGCTTCATCAAAATCTCGAGCAGTCGCTTCATCATGGCCCTCTGCCTTGGGTCCAAGCCGGTGAAGGGCTCATCGAGCAGCAAAATTCGCGCATTCGCGGCCATCGCGCGCGCGATGAGCGCGCGGCGCAATTGTCCATACGACAACTCGCGCGGCCGGCGCCCCGCCGCTTTGAGCAATTTGAAAAACCTGAGCCAATATCGCGCCGTCTTTTCATCCTTGGGCGTAGGCGCATCATTGAGACCGATGCTGGAGTGGCGGCCGCTCGCGACCAATTCAAGAATCGTCACGTCCACGGCATAAATGCTCTGCAGTTCCGGCGACACGAAGCCCACTTGACGCTTCCACTGCATGATGGGCGTGGCCGCCGGACATCCGCGGCGCTCGATCCGACCGCCCAATGCCGGTGATAAATCGCCGTAGAGCAGCTTCAGAAACGTCGATTTTCCGGCGCCGTTCGCCCCGAACACCGACCAATGCTCGCCGCGCCGCAGCTGCCAGTTCAGACCCTTGAGCACCTGTCGGTAGTCAACATATAGATCGGCATTCGACACGTTGACGAGCACCGCGGCGCGCGAATCCGCGGCGGGTATCCGCCGCGGCGGCTCTCGCGATTTGCGGGCGGCGGATTCGCCGGCGCGGCGCTCCAAGCGTTCGAAATCCGCGCGCAGCAGGCGTTTCATCGTTCGGATCCGGCCGCCCACGAGTTCGAGCAGAGAGTGAGTTCCTTGCGGCACGTCCATGGCGCGATGCGCCGTCGCAATCCAGGACTGCCCCCTTGTTTGGAGCCGCCGCAAAATGGCATCGATGCGCCGGCGGTAGTCTAAGTCCAAGCCGTTGTAGAATTCGTCCAATAACAGCCAGTCGGGTTCGCGAACCAGCGCCCGCGCCAGCAGGGCGAGGCGCTTCTCCCCGTAAGAGAGCGTCAAGAATCGACGTCCCTCGAGCCGCTTGATGGCACAGGACCGCAACGCGCTGCTGACGCGGCGCGCCTCGGGCGGGGTGATGGGGCTCAGCAGCAAATCTGTTTGATGCAGCCCGCTCGCCACGATCTCGCGCACGGTCAAGTTCCAGCCGTAGCGGGCATACTTGTCTTGTTGCTCGCCTCCGATATAGGCAATGCGGGCCTTGGCTTCGATCAAATCAACCGTGCGGGCACCGACGCGATAGGTACGCCCATTGGCGGCCGTTCGCGAGGGTGTCGGCCAGATGTCCGCGCAGATCAGCTTGAGCAACTGCGTCTTACCGGCGCCATTGTCGCCGAGCAATGCCCAGCGTTCGCCCGGCTGCAGCTCCCAGTCGATGCCGCGCAAGACCCATTTGTCGCCGCGACGCACGTTCACCGCGCGCAGCGACACCGCAAGACGCGCCTTCATGCCTGAATGGGTTGCCAGGTTCCGTTTCGCTCAGCAACGAGCCCGTCGCGCGCCAGCTTGATCAAATGCGCCTCCAGCGTCAGTCGCGCCCATTGATGCCGTTCGGCTGGCACATCGTCGTAGACCACAGGGGTGAGCGCATCGAGCGTCGCGGCGCTCATTTGGCGCAAGCTGCGCAGAACCTTGGCCTCGCGGGCAAGCCGATGTGCGCGAAGCGCCTCGAGCACCTGTTTGGCTTTATCCATGACCTCGCCGTGTCCCGGAGCAATTCTCTCGAAATCATACGAGAACAGCTTTTCGATTGACTGCAAGTACGCCGACATATCGCCGTCTGGCGGCAGGATCACCGGCGTCACGCCCTCGAGGACATGATCCCCGGTAATCAGCAGGCGCTCCCGCTCGACGAGGTAGCACACGCAATTTGAGGCGTGCCCGGGGGTATGAATGGCGACCAATTCGCAATCCCCCAAGTGCAGGCGCTCCCCGTCGCCAGGTATCAGGTCGGGGATGAATGTCTCATCCTGGCGCCCGTCCCGCGGCGGCGGCGATCCGATTATTTTCGCGCCGGTGCGCTTTGCAAGCTCAACCACCAGCGGCGAATGATCGCGGTGAGTGTGCGTTACCACCACCCATCGGATGGCTCCCCCTGCTGCGGCCAGGATGGATTCCAAGTGCGGCTCCTCGGCGGGCCCGGGATCCACGACGGTCACCTCCCGTTCACCCAACAGATAGGTGTTGGTTCCGGGACCCGTCATCAGACCCGCGTTGCGGGCCACGATGCGCCGTACGCCTTGGGACAAGGCGATACATTGGCCGGGAGTCAGTTGAGATCTAGCTAGCAACCGGCGATATGATATGCCATCGCCGCTTCAGATCGATACGGAAGTTGCGCTTTCATTAAATTTTCTTGCCGCAGCCGGCGTCATTGCCGAAGCTGCGGCGTTTTCCACAAGATTTGATGTGTCAGTGAACCCGGTCGCACTTTGACATAGTTGCGATGGGCAAAAGAGCCGCTACACTGGGCGTCATGTCTAAGTCGCCTAACGCCAGACGAATCGGGGGACCTCTCGCTTGGGATCAGCTGTCGCGTCCGGATAGCGAGCAGTGTCAACGGTTTTTGGCCGAATCGCTTTCTTTGCTGCTTGGCGATTTGTTGCGATCAATTCTGTCGGACGCCAGCCCCGCTCTGGCCGCGGACGAATCGGCCCTGGAACGATATCGCAATCTCGCGGATTCCTTGGCGGACGGAGAATCGCGGCGCCGAACCAGTTCAGGGATAACCCGGGCCGGGCTTGCGAAGCGCTGCGTCACCTGGCTCAAATTGCTGTTGACGCCGGCGCCGAATGCGCCGTCCACCGCTGCAATGCGCGAATTTGTCGATGCATTGGGGCTGTTTCCGGCCCTGTTTGACAGCGAGCCTTCGGCCCGCTCGCGTAGAGCCCGCCTCACCTGGCTCTTAACCCATGATAGAAGGCTCGATGCGAGCACACGTGAGGCCGCCACGGCCCTGATTGAGGCGTGTGAGCATCTAGGGGTTTTGCTCTGGCCTGATGCGGAAACTGCCTAGACGCAATTCCGTGCTTATCGTCGTTCTCGGCGTATAATGTAGTGTTCACCGTTCCACGTTCCCTTGGAGCTTTGAGTGCCATCATCCTTACCACCATCATCCTCACGAGCAGAGCCGGAAATCAGCGTCGCGCCGCCAGTCGACAAGTCGCGCTTTAAATTCCAAAAGTTGCTGCAGCCCTTCGCGCTCAAGCGCGGCGTTGCCACACCCATCATTTGGTTTTTGCTCGACTGGCTGGTGTTGGCCGTTGCCATTGCCAGCCTGCTGTTCGTGGACTCCTGGTGGGTGAAAATATTTGCCTCGTTGGTTGCGGCCCTGTGGATCGCGCGATTGTTCGTGATCGGCCACGATGCCTGCCACGGTTCCTATACGCCGAATAAGACACTCAACAAATGGATCGGCAGAATCGCATTCTTGCCGTCGTTGACTCCCTATAGCTTGTGGGAGATCGGCCATAACCTGGCCCATCACGGCTTTACCAACTTGAAGGGTCGCGACTACGTTTGGACGCCCTATTCGCCGTCCGAATTCGCCAAGCTGCCGTGGCTTCGCCGCCGCTTGGAGCGCCTGTACCGTAGCGGCTTCGGCCAAGGCGTCTACTACATGATCGAGATGTGGTGGAAGAAGCTATTCTTTCCCGGACGCAAGCACGTGGCCACCCGCCGCTTGAGCTATACCTGGGACAGTCTCTTGGTTGCCGGCTTCGGCGTCCTGTGGGTCGGCGGCTTGGTCGTGTGGGGCGTGTACAGCGGCAGGTCGGTTTGGTCGCTGCTGATATTCGGTTTCGCCGTGCCGTTCTTCATTTGGAACTGCCTCATGGGCTTCGTCATTTACGTGCAGCACACCCATCCTCGGGTGGCGTGGTATGAGCGGCGCGATGAATGGACCGCCAATGCCGGTTATGCGACAACCACGGTGCACATCAAGCTCATGCGACCGCTGGACGGGCTGATTCACTACATCCTCGAGCACGGCGCACACCACGTGAACATGGGTATTCCCCTGTACCGCCTCAAAGAGGCTCAAGCCAAGCTCGCCGCCACTCTCGATGAGAGATTGAACTCCGAGGTATTTTCGTGGCGCTACTACTGGAATACCGTGCGGCGCTGCAAGTTGTACGATTTCGCACGGCATGCGTGGACCGATTTCGACGGACATATCACCTCGGAACCGTTGGTCCTGGTCCGATAAGCCAGCATTTGATTCTTGCGCCGCGAGGCGCTTGCGCGCCGTCGGGGTGCTAGGCGAGGCCGAGTTGCTCGGCGTGATGGCGCACATGATCTGCCATAAACGTCTGGATGAAGTAATAGCCGTGGTCATAGCCCGGCTGCATGCGCAGATTCAAGCGTTGAGCTGACTTCGCGGCGGCAGCGGCGAATTTCTCCGGCATCAACTGTTCGGCCAGGAACTGATCCGCCGTGCCCTGATCGATGAGGATGGGTCCTGGATAGGCGCGGTGCGCCACCAACTCGGTAGCGTCGTAATCCCGCCAGCTCTGCGTGTCGGACCCAAGATAATTGGCAAAGGCTTTTTTGCCCCAGGGACTTTGCATCGGCGCCGCAATGGGCGCAAAAGCGGACAGCGACTTGTACTGCGCAGGATTTCGCAGCGCCAGTGTGAGCGCGCCGTGCCCGCCCATCGAATGGCCGAAGATACCGGCCGTATTAGGCTTGGCGGGAAGCTCGGCTGCCACAATCTCCGGCAGCTCGCGTGCAACATAACTGTACATGCGGTAATTTGCCGACCAGGGTGCCTGCGTGGCGTCCAAATAAAATCCCGCCGAGTAGCCGAAATCCCAGTGATCCGCATCGCCCGGAATTCGCGGCTCGCGCGGACTCGTGTCCGGGGAGATGAGCATCAACCCGAATTCCGCCGCGCAGGCTTGAGCGTGCGACTTGATGCAAAACGTTTCCTCGGTGCATGTGAGTCCGGATAGAAAGTACAGCACGGGCACCTTTCCTGAGCGCGCCTGCGGCGGCAGGTACACGGAAAATTTCATAGGCCCGCCAGTCTCGCGCGACTCGTGCCGGTAGAATCGCTGCACCCCTCCGTAGCAGGCGTGCTCGGAAATGACACGCAGTGCGCTCATGAATAAACGACGACGCTGCGGATCGATTCGCCGGAATGCATCAAATCGAACGCCTTGTTGATGTCGGTGAGCGGCATCTTGTGCGTGATCAGGTCGTCGATGTTGATCTTGCCGTCCATGTACCAGTCCACGATCTTGGGCACGTCGGTCCTTCCGCGCGCACCGCCGAATGCGGTCCCCTTCCAGACGCGGCCGGTGACCAGCTGGAACGGCCGCGTGGAGATCTCCTTGCCGGCGCCCGCTACGCCGATGATCACCGAGACGCCCCAGCCGCGATGGCAACACTCCAACGCCTGGCGCATCAGATCCACGTTGCCCACGCATTCGAAGCTGTAGTCCGCGCCGCCTTCGGTCAGGGCCACCAGATGCGCGACCAGATCCCCGCCGACTTCCTTGGGATTGACGAAATGCGTCAGCCCGAATTTCTCAGCCAGCGCTTTGCGCTTGGGATTCACGTCCACGCCGATGATTTTGTTCGCGCCGACCAGTCGTGCGCCCTGTATCACGTTGAGCCCTATACCCCCAAGACCGAAGACCACCACATTGGCGCCCGCCTCCACTTTCGCCGTGTTGATCACGGCGCCGATTCCCGTGGTCACCCCGCAACCGATGTAGCACACCTTGTCGAAGGGGGCATCCTCGCGGATTTTCGCCACGGCGATCTCCGGCAATACGGTAAAATTCGAGAACGTGGAGCAACCCATGTAGTGATGCACCGGGTCTTTGCCCATGGAAAAACGGCTGGACCCGTCCGGCATGAGCCCTTTCCCCTGAGTGGCGCGAATCGCCGTGCACAAATTGGTTTTACGCGAGGTGCACGATTTGCATTGCCGGCATTCCGGCGTGTACAGGGGAATGACGTGATCGCCCTTGCGTACCGAGGTTACGCCCGGTCCCACATCGACGACGATGCCGGCGCCTTCATGACCTAAGATCGCGGGAAATAAGCCCTCCGGATCCGCTCCTGAGCGGGTAAACTCGTCGGTGTGACAGACTCCGCTGGCTTTGATTTCCACCAAGACTTCGCCGGCTTTCGGCCCGTCCAAATCCACCGTGATGATTTCGAGGGGTTTCTGGGCGGCAACGGCAACCGCGGCTTTGGTTTTCATTTACGCATCCTATTTTTGATTGAATCGCAGGGCACTACCCACGGAGCTTGTCTGGGTATTCCACAGGTTCCTAGAATAACCGGCGCCAGGTTGGAAGCGATATGAATATCGAATTTTCGCCGCACGAAGCGCGCGTGATCGGTTGCCTGATTGAAAAGGAGATCACGACCCCCGATCAATATCCATTGTCGCTGAATGCACTGACCAACGCCTGCAATCAGAAAACCAACCGCGATCCGGTGCTCGAGCTGCGCGAAGCCGAGGTCCAGCAAACGGTCGACGCTTTGATGAAAAAATACATGGTGAGCGACAAATCCGCCGGCTATGGCGGTCGGGTCACCAAGTACAAGCATCGCTTTTGCAACACCGAATTCGGCTCGCTGAAATTCTCGAAGCAGGAGCTCGGCATCATTTGCGTTCTGCTGCTGCGCGGGCCGCAGACGCCGGGCGAGCTGCGTTCGCGCACGAATCGTCTATGCGAATTCGCCGACGCCGAAGAAGTCGAGGCAACACTCAAGAGCCTGATGAGCCGCGAGGATGGTCCTTTCATCGCGCGCCTGCCAAGAGCCGCCGGCGCTCGCGAGTCGCGCTACGCGCACCTGTTTTCAGGGATCGTTGAATCGGCGCCGGAGCCGGAGGCGGACGAGTCGGCCGCGGCCGCGCCAGGCGCACCGACATTGAGCCAACGCGTGAGCACCTTGGAGCTGCTCGTGCAGGAGCTGCGCGCGGCGGTCGACGCGCTCAAGGCGACGCGCTAGTTCGTCGATGCCGTGGTCTTGGCGATGCTGTCGCGTTCCTGCAGCCATTTATCGAACGCATCGATATCGGACGCGCGTACGCCGTTCGCCGCGGTCTTGTGACTTTGCAGCCACGCCTGCATCGAGGTCATCAATTGATCGGCCAGCGGCCGTTCATGGAAAAACAGATCCATGTACGCGGCCTTCGCCTCGTCCAGGCGATCCACGGCCATATAAGCCTCGGCTCGATGTTCGATGGCCTCGGGCAAGTCCGACTGCAGCGCCAGCGTGTGATTGTAATCATCGATCGATTCGCGGAACGCGCCAAAGCGCAAATGGATGAAACCGACTTGGTTCCATGCATCGACCATGTCGTTCTTGTTGCGCAAGACTTCCGTAAATTGCTCCAGTGCTCGACCATAGGTGTCTTCCAATTTCTCCCGAGCCCGCGCTTTCTTGTCAGGATCGGCCGCCTTGGCCATGACATCTTCCAGCTCGTGGGCCTTGGCCATGGATTTCTGGGCGCTCGCATAGGCCTTGGCGGCGGCTTTCTCGGGTTTGACTTCGATCGGCGTGCTCGGGATTTCGCTTTGCGGCCCGTTTCTGCTGCCGCTGCCCGTGATCGAGCCGGGAGCGCCGGGGCCCCCGGGCCCGGTAGAACTGGGGTATCCCTGTGCCAGGGCCTGCGTAATATGTGCGCCCGCGAAGATCAATCCGAGGCAGCAGATGATAATCCGGTGCATTTTGCCCCCTGAGCGGCTGATTACGGGTTTATGCAATACTCGATTCATGGACGGCAATTTTAAGTTCTTAATGCTGTGCGCGCTGGCTTTTTTATCGCATTCCGCCCTCGCCGCCAAGCACCCGACCATGGACGAGGTGCTGGCTGCGTCCAGCCCGGCGGATTGGCGCCCTTTAGACCCCGAAAACACGCTGTACGTCGAATTGCCGGCGGGACGGGTGGTCATCGAACTGGCGCCCGCTTTTGCGCCGCTTCACGTCAGAAACATCAAGACTCTGGCGCGGGGCGGGTATTTCAATGGGCTGTCGATCATCCGGGAGCAGGACAACTACGTGGCGCAATGGGGCGACCCCGATAATCGCCATCCGCTGCCCCCCGGCATCGGAAAAGTGGCGCCGGAGTTCGATTCCCCCCTGCCGCCGCACATGGCCTTCACGCGGCTGCCGGACGGTGATGTGTACGCGCCGGAAGTCGGTTTTTCCGGTGGGTTTCCCGCGGCGCGCTCCGCGCCGCTGCAGCGGACCTGGCTGGCGCATTGCTATGGGATGGTGGGGGTTGGGCGCGATCTGGACGTGGAAAGCGGCAGCGGCGCCGAAATGTACGTGGTCATCGGCCATGCGCCGCGGCACTTGGATCGGAACGTGGCGTTGGTGGGACGGGTGATCCAGGGCGTGGAGCTGCTTTCCGGTCTGCCGCGCGGCAGCGACAAGATGGGTTTCTATACCAAGACAGAGACCGCAACGCCGATCAAGTCGGTGCGCGTCGCCGCGGATGTGCCGGCCTCGGAGCGATCCAATCTCGAGGTCATTCGTACCGATACCGCGACCTTCAGCGCATTGATCGAATCGCGCCGCAATCGGCCGGAAGACTTCTTCAAGGTGCAGGCAGGACACATCGACCTGTGCAATGTGCCCATCCCGGTGCGCCCCGCTCACTCGCTCTGATGCGATGCGGCCTCGATGCCTATGCGCAGCGTGGTCGTGGCAATGCGCACCTCGATCAGGAACGACAGCAAGGCCGCCGCCAGCGACAGCATGGACAAAATGAACATGCAGGCAATGAACGCCGACAAATCCCAGCGCAGGAACGCATTGACGAACAGCATGACGACCACGAGCGCAATGAACAGCGCGGAGAGCGTGATGAGGGTGATCGCCGCGTTGATGAAGCGGGCGCGGCGCGCAAGTACGCCGAGCGCCTCGTGCAAATCGCGGCCCACGGGCTTGTAATCAGGCTGGCACACGATATCTTCCATCACTCGCGCGCGGTCCACGATGCGCGCGAGGCGGCTGGTCAAGACATTGAGCGTCACGCCGATCGCCGAGATCAGGAATATAGGCGTCAGGGCGACTTGAATCAGATGCGCGACGTCGGTTGCCTGCACCGTATAGGCCGCCAGCGCGGAATTGCCGGTCATTGAGTATTCTCCACGGGAACCTGCAGCGCCACGACGCCGGCGTCGCGAAATTGCAGCGATAGGTCAAACGTAGTGCCGGCGATGAGCGGTCGAGTCAATCCAATCAGCATCACGTGCAACCCGCCGGGCCCGAACTTTACAGACGTGCCCGCCGGACATTCCAGTGACGCCACCGCGCGCATCTCGACCACCCCGTGTGTTTCATGGGAATCGTGGATTTCCACCCTCGAGGCGATGGGACTGCTCAAGGCCACCAGGCGGTCCGCGATGCTCCCCTCATTGGAGACCGAGAAATAAACCACGCCCACTGTGGCGGCGGGGGGTGTCGGGCGAGACCACGCATTCGCGATGAGCAGTTTTCCGACGCGCACCCCGGCCGTTTGCCCCGGCGCTTGCGCAGACGTCTGCACAGGTGTTTGCGCCATGAATACACAAAGGATCAGCGGTATGAGTCGCACGCCGCGAGTATAGCGCTCAGGGCTCCAAACCTACCTTGGCGTTTTGCGGAGACAGCAGCGCGGTCGCCACGTTGGCGGCGGAATGCATCACCAAGATGGCGCGGTGCGACGGGTCGATGGAAAAGAACAGCCGATAATCAACCGTCACATTTTTTTTCCACTGCCGGCATTCGACGTCGAAGAACAGCGCCGCGTAGGCACCATCCGCATGATTGTCGATCATTTGGCGAATGGTTTTGAGGCCGCATGAGCCGGCGGAACCCGCCTCGAAAAGAAGGTGCGAATAGGCATATTTTTCAATCGCAGCTTGCTGGCGCCGAATCTCGCCCCAGGTCAATTGGCCATCCCCGCTCTCATCCAGTTTCAGCACAAAATCAAGATCGCGCAATGCGATGTCCCATCGACCGTGAATGAGCGTCGTTGTCGAGGCAGCGTTTTTGTCGACGGCCAGGTCAAGATACGCATCGCTCGCCGAGTGTGCGTGCGCGGTGCCCGAAGCGCTCAGCACCGCCAGTGCGAGCAGGACTTTTTTCATGCGGCTACTCCTTGGCCACTTTCAGCCCGCGCAATTCATCGGCGAGCGGCACGATGATGGGGTCCTGAAGCTTGGTCTTCTTGAGAAACTCGAGAACGTCGGCTGCCGCCTGCGGCTGCTGCGCAGCCAACGCCGCCTCCAACAGCACTCGCGCGTCCCAGGGGGCGCGCTGCACTTGCCAATTGCGTCGCGCCATGTCCAGAGCCCTTTGCGGATCATGTTGAAGTTGCAGTGCGAATCGTACTTGCTCGCGGCCAAAGTAATCGCTGCCTCGAAGCGTCAACGCTTCGAAGCGGGCCGCCATGACCCAGGTGTAGCGGCCAACGTCCGGGCTGTGCAGCGCCGACTGCGCCAAGGCGAGGCGCAGAAACGCGGTATCGGATTGCGCATGGGCCGCCAGAAGTTTCAACACCTCCTCCGGGCGCCCGCGATCAAGAAGAAAATCCGCATAAGCGACCAGCAGGAAATTATCCTCGGGCAGCAAAGCCAGCGCCTTGAGGTAGTGCGTCTCGGCGAGCGGCCAGTCTCCCAAACGCTCCGCCGCTTCCGCGATGAGTCCTTGTATCCACGCTTGGTAACCCGCGGGCATTTTGCCGCCGGTCGTTTCCGTATGATGCAACAGCTCGAGGCTCCTGGCCGCTTGACCCAGGTAGGAGAGTAAATTCCCGGAGCAGGCCAGCCCGAACTCGAATCCGGCCGAATTCGATACTTGCGCGCAGTCCTTGCCGGCTGACTGATAGTCGCCTTGCACCATGTCGAGCGTCGCAATCGTCATCCATGCTTGCGCATGCCGCGGGTCTCGCTTGAGCGCCTGTTGCAGCAAGGTGCGCGCCTCGCCGAATTGGTGGCGGTACTGCAATATGGTCGCCTGCGTCACCAAAACCGTGGCCGGCGGCGCCGGCTCGGCCATCCACGGCGCAATCACGGCCTCGGCATATCCCGCATAGTGGGCGTCGCCGATCTGCCGGCTGTAATCGACGTACGCCGCGGCCAGATCTATGGCCGCGGCGAGGTTTTGCGGCGACGCATCCAGCTTCGCACGCAACGCTCTCATGCTGGCCACGGCGGGATCCGCGCTCGACGGGACTTCCTGGAGAATCTGGCCGTCGTCGGATGGAATATAGGGCGCTTTGAATGGCGCAGCCAATTCAGCGGCGCCTGCTGCAGCCGGCCTGCACAGGCACAAGGTAAGCAGTCCCGCCCGGCATATCGCTGCGGCTATACGCGCGCACATTAGGCGCCGAAGCTCCTCAGCGCAACGACACACAGGCCAAACCCGACAGCAGTAATCGTTGCCGCGCTCAGGACAGGCAGCAGCTGCACCCATCGAGGGGCGGCGCCCGGGCGGCGAAATCGATTGCGCGCATAGAGGAACAGCATGCCGACCGCGGTGAGGGTCAGGGCAAGGCCGAAGCTAAAAGCGACAACCAGCAGCATGCCGTAAGCGGTTCTATTGAGCGCGACCGCGGCGAGGAGCAACACCATCGCAGAGGGACAGGGAACCAAGCCACCGGAAATTCCCAGCGTCAGCAGGCTGCGCCAGGTGATTTTCTCGCCACCCGTGCCGGGAGGCAGATGAGAATGCATCGGGCCGCCCCCATGAGAATGCATCGTGCCATCGGTCCGCCCATGCGCAAGCGCATTGCGATAGGCAGGGGCGAACACCAACCCTCGCGCTGCGGCGCTGGACCCTCGCGCTGCGGCGCTGGACATGACCGGCTGAAACACCGGCGAAGGGGGTTTGATTGCCTTGGACAATGCTTCGCGCGCCGCGCTCGAGCGCTGCACCAGCAACGCGATACCCATACCGAATACCAGCACGGCGGATATCACGCTCAAGATGGGAAATAAGCGCTCGGGCACGATGAAACGCGAGGCGTAAAGAGTCGCGAATCCCAGCACGAACACGCCTACGGTATGCGTAATCGTCACTGTCAATCCCAAAAACGCTGCATGGCGAGGCGTACCACGCGAACCGATCAAGTAAGCGCCGACGACCGTCTTGCCGTGGCCGGGTGAGAAGGCGTGCACTGCGCCGAGCAACAATGCGCCGAGCAGGGTCAACACGGCGACGCGGGGTGCCACCCGCCGCGCGGATAGGGTATCGATCAGGCTGCGCGTCTGCCTGGCCATCCAGTTGTTCTCGGATGAGCCCGGCGCAGCCGCGCGCACCACCTCGCCAGACCTTGGCGCCAGAAGCTTCGCGCCCAGCGGTACGCTGCCTGAGGTATAGCTCAATTGAATCGCGCGCTCATCGAGCGGACCTGAGGCGGGCAGTGCTTGCAACGCGTCCTTCAAGGCGCCGGTCAGTGAATCGCTGTAGGCATTGGTATCGAATACCGACATTCCGGCTGCTGTCGCCACCACGATCTCGTGCCAACCCAAGCGCCCCGCGTAATTCCGATTGGTAAATTGCAAGGACTGCTGAAGATCGGCGGCTGCCGGCAGCGGCGCGGTGAAGTCCACGTCGATTCGCAACGAAAATCCGCCCTGTTCAGTGGGCAGACTGGTGCTCCAGCCCGTCGCATGAAGCGGAATCAGGACTCCGCCGACCTTGAGCTGCAGCTGATCCGCCAGGCGCGGCGCCAGCTTGCCGACATAGTCATCGCGCTCCTGCTGAGAGGTGACCCCATTGCCATCGGCATCGGCGGCGTGCAACTCGCTCAAGGCCGGCAGCTGCCCGTAAACCACCACGTAATGCAGCGCGAGCGTGCCGCTCGACAGCTTCAGTCCGCAGTATTGATTGATGGTGAAATTTCCGAGCAAGCTCGCCACCGTATCGGCGCGCGCCGCGGGCGGCAACATCGCCAGCGCCGCCGCCAGAAATCCAGCCAAAAATGCGGGCATGCGCCTCATGGGAGATGACTGTGATGATGCGTGTGTTGCGCGCCGTTCTCGTGCGCATGCATGTGCGTGTGCGCTGCGAGATTCGCGGCATAGCGCTGCTCGAGGCGACCAAATCGCCACCAAGCCACCGACAGGCCCCACGCCAGCAGAAACATGCCGACGATGAGGTAGCCCAACACACCGAAGTCCAGAGCCGCGACAAAATCAAAGAAACCGCCGCTGAGACCCAGCATCCCGATCAGCACCTGCAGCAGTTCGATGCTGCCGATCAACAGCGCGACAGCCACCGATAGGCCGGTGGTCGTGATGTTATAAAACACCTTGCGCAGGGGATTTAGGAACGCCCAGTCGTAGGCCTTGCACATGAGCACGCCATCCGTCGTGTCCATGAGCGTCATACCGGCGGCGAACAGAATCGGTAAACAGAGTACTCCGGGCAGGGGAAGATTGCCGGCGGAGGCTCCAGCTGTCATGGCGAGCAGGCCAACCTCCGAGGCCGTATCGAACCCCAAGCCGAATAGCAGTCCCAGCGGATACATCTGCCAGCTATGGTTCATCAAGCTCTGCAGGCGTCCGCCGAACAGCCGGTTGAGAAGCCCGCGCTTCTGCAGCAGCGATTCCAAGTGCTCATGGCTGTGAGTGGCGGCCCTGGCGCTGCGCCATATCTTCAATATGTCGAGGAGCACCAGCAGATTGAGAATACCGATGAGCCATAGAAACGTACCCGAGACGCCGGCGCCGATCAGCGCACCGATATCTTTCAGCTGCGGTAGTTCGCCTTTGACCGCGTTCGCCGCGATCGCGATTGCAATCGCCAGCGCCAATACGATGGTCGAATGGCCCAGCGAAAAGAAGAAGCCGACGCCCAATGGCCGCTTGCCCTTCTGCAGCATGAACCGCACGGTGTCATCGACAGCGGCAATATGGTCCGCGTCAAAGGCATGGCGCAGACCAAACATATAAGCCACGAAGCCAAGTCCCCCGAGTGCCGGAAATCGGCCGGCGTAGTGCAAGTAGAGCCCCCACCCCAAAATGTGCAGAACTCCGATGCCGCCATACAGGCCGGCCAAGCGCTTCCACTCATCCCGCGAAAAGGACAGCCGCGAAGATGGCCGCGTGATCGCGGGCGCGACAAGAATGAAATCTGACACGGGGCTTCGCCTTATGCTCGGTTGACCGTTTCTGGTGCGGCAGATCGCCGAGCCTTGCCGGCCCGGCGATCCGCATCACCAAGAACAGCGCCTCTAGTAGGTACCCGACAGAATGAGCGTATCGAATGCCGTGGGGTTCTCGTTCGCGTCGAAATCAAACGTGATTCCATCCAGACTGACCGGTGTGGAATTCGCGCTGTTGGCGAAAGTCTGTTCGACGAATACAGAGAATTGCGTCTGCGACGGCGGCGGCATCGGAGGAACCGTTGCCTGCCCGCCGCCGCCGCCGCAACCGGCCAAGCAGGCGAGCGCTGCGGCGGACCCCGCCAGGATTCTCGAGTTGGACTTGAATCTGATCATGGCTGCTCCTTACATCGCGCCGAGCGGCGAGCCCGGCAGAGGCGTCTTCAGATAGGGGAACGTCACGTCGAAATCGGTCGCATCGATCGGTGCGCCATCGGTGAATGCCGCATTGCCCACGGGAGCGTCGGCGGGTGCGCACAGACCCAAGTTGGTTGGCGCGCCGTTGGCGCCGATCGGCAATGGATAGCACAGAGCGCCCATCACCACCCGCAGCGCGACATCGACCACATCATCGCCGGGCCGCCGGCCATTCGGAAAGCCGGCAACATCGCCGGCGGCAACGCCCAAGGTCTTCTGCGAGGCGGCCGGCGTCGGCGCGATCGCCGTATTCAAGCGCAGCATCTCCGACGGAGTCACGGTTGTCTGCTGGTTCAAGCCCTTGAAGCCGGTGAGAAAGGCAGCAACCAAGTCATTGCGCGGAAAATTGGTCGGAGCAAGGTTGGTGAGCGTTGTTCCAAGCGTTGCATTCACCGGCGCCAGGAACAGCGCATTGAGAAGCGCAGGCAGGCTGGGGTTGGTCACATAGTTCGCGAACTGGGCATCATTTTGCGGCGCGCTGGCGTTGAAATGATCCTTATCCGGAATGCCGATCACGAGTTCATTGACCAAGGGCATACCTAAGCGCGACACCTGCGTCCAGGCACCGCCGTTGACTTCGGGTTTCGCGAACGTCGCATTTTCGTTGAAGATTCGCACTTGGCGGGTGCTGGCCGTGGTCCATGCGCCGATCACGCCGTTGCCGGAACCGGTCAAGCAGGTCGCGGGCACCTCGAGCGCGAATGTCGTGATGTTTTTGTTGGCGAGCACATTATTGTTGGCACTTTGCGTGATGCCGCCCGGGAACGGCGTGCCATTGCCGTACACAGGATCGTTATCACCTTCCAGCGGGACCAGGTTCACCAAATCGAAGATCTCGCCGAGATTCACGACGAAGCTTTCCTTGCGCTGACCGACGAACACGCGCGCGGGCATGCTGCAGCCTGGAATCATGACGTTTTGGTACATGTACTGCGCGGCATAAGCGGCGTAGGCCGCGTCGGACGTAAATGACTTCTGGCCGATGTAATCCATCGGTTTGACGAACGCCGGCGTGCCGGTCACGGGGTTCATGATGGGGGTTGCGGTGCCGGTGCGCGCCGGACCTGCGACCACGGTAAGCGTGTAGGTTTCATTGAAATTGAGGTTGGCGGAACTCGATGCGCTGATGCCGCCCGCGTTCTTCAGCGGAATCGGGATGCTCTTGGTGTTTCCCGCCGGGCCGACGTTGAGCGCGATCCCCGCGTTGTTATTGGCAAGCGTATTGGTGAACTGAAATTGGAACGTCAGATCCTCGATCCCGTCGCCGTTGTTGTCGATCTTGATTTCATAGAGGCCAGCCGGATCGAGCGCAAAGTAGTTGGGACCGCCGAACGGGTCCTGCAATGGAATGTAGTTCGCAAGGATCGTGACATAGCCCGTGCGGCCTGCCTCGTAGCTGTTGAACATATACAAGTCGGTTCCATCGAGTGTCGGCAGCCGCGCAATGTTCGGTGCCTCGCGATGGCTGGATGCGAATGCGAGTAGCGGCACCGCCAGGGCGGCCGCCACGCTCCAAAGATACTTAGACATGAGATTTCTCCTTGCGAATAGAGGGCGCGGCCTGGAGCCGCTTTCTTCAAGGAGGCAATTCGCGGAGAAAGTCAGTTCGGATTCAAATGCCGATTATCTTTTCAACTTGTAATAGCTGCATTCACCAGGCGGACGGTCCGCGAATGGAAGGCCCGAGAATCCAATCTCACCACTTGACCAGGCCGAAACGCCAGGTAGCGAGAATGACCAACCCGAAGGCAATCCGATACCAGGCGAACACCTTGAAATTATGGCCGCTCACATAGCGGATCAAGGCCCGCACTGCGAACGCCGCGCTGATGAACGCGGCGATCGATCCGACGCCAATGACCGCAAGATCATCGAAATTCAACGAATTCCTGGCTTTGAACAATTCGAGCACGGTGGCGCCGAATATCGTGGGAATCGCCAGGAAGAACGAGAATTCCGTGGCGGCGGGCCGCGACAGGCCGCGCAGCAGGCCTCCCATGATGGTTGCGCCGGAGCGCGAGGTGCCAGGGATCATGGACAACACCTGTGCAAAGCCAATCCAAATGGCATCCGCGGGTTTGACGCCGTCCACGCTCTGAACGCGCGCGGTGCGCTTGCGGCTTTCGATCCAGAGGATGAGGATGCCGCCCACGATGAACGCGGTCGCAACCGGTACCGGCGCGAATAAGTATTTCTTGATGGTGTTGATGAAGATCACGCCAATCACCGCCGCGGGCAGAAATGCGAGAACCAGGTTCAACGTGAACCGCTGCGATTTCGCATCGCGCGGCAGCGTCGCGACGACATTCCACAATTTGCTCCGGTACTGCCAGATGACGGCGAGAATGGCCGCGAATTGAATGACGATTTCGAACAGCTCACCCTTCTCATCGTTCCAGTTGAGCAGGCTGCCGACCACGATTAAATGCCCGGTGCTCGACACCGGCAGGAATTCCGTCAGTCCTTCGACGATACCGAGAATCAACGCCTTGATCGCAATGATGAGATCCATTTGCCCGCCCTGGTGATTGCCATTGGCCCAAAAAAAAGCCCCGGCCGCCGTGAAGCGGTCGGGGCGTTATACCAATAAAATTACTTGGTTGTCGCCGCAGGAGTCGTGGGCTTCGTGTTGTTCTTGCCACTTTTGCCACTTTTGCCGCTTTTGCCGCTTTTGCCGCTCTTTCCGGACTTGCCGCTCTTAGGCGATTTTGTCCCGTGCGTGGCGGCGGTACTCGTGTCGGTCGTCATCGGCGCGGCGGACTTCGGCACATCCGTTGCCATCGAAGCGGCGGCAAAGCCGAGAGTCAACAATGCGGTGGTCATCAGAGTCGCGGACTTGATCATGAGGTCTCCAAGCGGTGGGATTTACAAACTGCGCGAAGAATACGCTGGATCAACGCGAATCCACCGAGATGAAGATCATTTCACGAACTCGAGGGCACCACATGAACGACCTTGTTCTTTTTCCTCACGTGCCAGATGAGAATGGCGACCACTGCCAGGTTCGCCAAAAGTATAAGGGCCTTGCCGATGGTGGGTCTGAGGAACATTTCCCAGGCTTCCAGCGGTATCAATGAGGACGTGATGATCACAGTCAACCATTCGGCCCAGCGCTTCTGCATCCATAAACCGATGCCTTCCACGGCGAACACCGCGGCATAAGCGAGCGTCACGATGCGAAAGGCATGAGCTCGCGACACGCTCAAGCCGCTGAACCATTCCAACAGCTGGGTAACGACGCGGTGCTCCAATCCGTAGGGCCGAGCTTGAGCCCAGGACAAGAGCTTCGCCGCGAGCGAGGCGTCGCGGAGGCGCAATTCACCATAAGCGACCGCGAGCAGCAGGATCACCTTGACGAGTTTGTAAAGCGCGATGGTGCGCAGTACGCCAAAGCGCGGCTCCGGCGCCTGCTCGGCAGTGCTTGCCATGGAGGCTTAGGCCTGACCCGCTGGCGGTTGGAAGTCCAGGGTGGCATCCAGAAGAGCGGGAATGTCGAAAACCGCCCGCTCGTTGTCGAGGACCAGGGGAGCGATACCCGCCGCGGCCACCAGCGCGGCCGGGACCTGGATCCGGTCGTGTTCGCGGGCAACCGTCCAGGTCTCCAGGCGTTTATCTTTGAAAGCGAGATTGAGCGCGCCCCAGCGAAGCAATGCCGCACGCGCCAGAGGCGTATCGCCGCCCCAGTGACGCTGCGCCAGGGTCATGGCCGAACCCGCGGCGATTTCGCCGTGGGGGAGGGTCATCAGATCCTGAATGTATTTCACCATCTCGTCCGGCGGAACATGCAGGTTCAAATAGGGCGCCGCGTCGGTCATAAACCCCATTTTAGGTCGGATTCTCGAGACTGAACATGGCATTCTCGTCATCATAGGCAAATGCTTCGGCATACCTACCCCAGCTCACGACCGCGCGCAGGGTCTTTTCAGCCGCCTCCTCGCTCATGAAGTCCTCCAGCTCATCGATAAACCGGCTTTTTCGCGCTGAATGCGATGCGCGTTCGTCCAATACACGGCGAATATGACCCGCCAGCGGCACATAATTGAGCAAATGGCGCATGAAAATGCGCTTGCGTTCATCCAGAGCGGCGTGGGCAAACGCCAACCCGTCCTCGGTAAGTCTCAAATCGCCCCCCTCGAGCTCAGCGAAGCGCAGCATTTGCAATGTTTCGGCCACCGGGAACAGTTCATCGATTTCCATCTGCAAATCCGAGGCGATTTCGGGCAAATCGGCCTTGCCGTTGAAGGGAGCGGCGGACACGGCTTCCATCAATCCTGCCAGCAGGTTCGATGAGACGTGGGGCAGTTCGCTGCCGATGCCCAATCCCGGAAAACGCTCCTGCCTACCAGCAGGGCCGCCCGAAGGCCGCGCCGTCATTTCGACGTAGATGCGCTCCACCAACTCGCGAAAGCTTGGGTCGAGGCGGTTGCGCGGCTGCGGCAGGGTGACCTTGATTTCGCTCAATATCCTTCCGGGATTGCTGCCGAACACCAGAATCCGGTCGCACATCAACACGGCTTCTTCGATATTGTGCGTGACCAGAATGACGCCCTTGATGGGCATGCGCCCTTCGGCCCATAGGTCGAGAAAGTCGGTTCGCAGAGTTTCCGCGGTCAGTACGTCCAAAGCGGAGAACGGTTCGTCCATGAGCAGAATATTCGGATGCACGACGAGCGCCCTGGCGAAGCCCACGCGCTGGCGCATGCCGCCGGAAAGCTCGCGGGGATAAGCGGACTCGAATCCATCCAAGCCAATCAAATCGATGGCTGCCAGAGATCGCTTGCGAATTTCGGCTCTGGGCATCCGCTGCGCCTCCAAACCCAGCGCGACGTTCTCAAATACCGTCAGCCATGGAAACAGGGCAAAACTTTGGAACACCATGGCGATGCCAGGGGCAGGCCCGGCGATCGGCTTTCCCAGGTATTGGACCTGGCCTGCGCTCGGTTCGGACAATCCGGCAATGAGTCGCAGCAATGTCGACTTGCCAGAACCTGACCTGCCCAGCAAGCCAACGATCTGGCCTTCTCGCAGCTCCAGATTCATGCCCTCCAATACCAACAATTCCGCGCCATCCGGCTTGGGAAACGCCTTGCGCACGTCGGTGCATTGCAGTAAGGGAGAGTTCATCATGGCAAAAACCTTGATCTAGGTAAGTCGATATTTGCGCTCGGCGTAGTAATACAAGGGCCGCCAGAAAAGCCTGTTGATGATGACGACGAACAGGCTCATGGTCCCTATCCCCAGCACGATGCGGTGAAAATCGCCGGCGGTGGTGGCCTCCGCGATATAGGCTCCCAATCCTCGCGCCTGAACCTGCGTGTCCCCCCAAGTCGCCAGCTCGGCGACGATGGCGGCATTCCACGATCCCCCCGACGCGGTAATGGCGCCCGTTACATAGAACGGCAGAATCGCCGGCAGCGCAACCTTGCGCCACCACAGCCAACCCGTCACTGAAAAATTGTCGGCGGCATAGCGCATCTCCGCGGGTATGGAGGACGCGCCCGCGATGACGTTGAACAAGATGTACCACTGAGTACCCAGAATCATCAGCGGACTCAAGTAGATGTCGGGGTTCAGTTTCCACCGCACGATGCCGTATACCGCGATGGGAAACAGCAGATTTGCGGGAAATGCGGCCATGAATTGCGCAATGGGCTGCACGATTTGCGCAGCCCGCGGCCGCATTCCCACCCAGACGCCGATCGGCACCCAGATCACACTGGCGAGGGCGATCAATATGAATACTCGCAGCATGGTGATTGTCGCCAGGCCGCCGACCTGGAGTGCTTCGTGCAGCGGCGTGTTCTTGATGAGCACCGCGACGATGTGCCACAGGCCGACCACGACGGCAACGACGATCAGCGATACCCAAAACAGATCGAAGCTGCGTTTGGGCTTGTCCGCCGATGCAACATGCGGTCCGTCGCTGCGCTTCACCGCACGGCTGGTCCACAGCACCGCGGCGTGGAACGCCACCGTTGCGGCTTGAATCAAGCGCGAGCGGCGCATCATGGTGAGCGCCCAAGAATCCGGCACCCTGGCGCCCGGCTCCTGTTCCACGCGGAAGCGGTCCACCCAGGCGACCAAGGGGCGGAACAACAGTTGATCGTAAAGCAGTATGACGATCAGCATGGTGGCAATCGCCCAGCCGATCGCCACCAGATTCTTTTGTTCAATGGCTAAAGCTATGTACGAACCCACACCGGGCAGCGCCACCGTCGTGTGACCGACGCTGATCGATTCCGAGGCAACCACGAAAAACCAGCCGCCCGACATGGACATCATCATGTTCCAGATGAGCGCCGGCATGCCGAAGGGCACTTCCAGCTGCCAAAAGCGCATCCAAGGCGATAACCTGAAGGATTCTGCGGCTTCCATCAGCTCGAAGGGAATGGTGCGCAGAGACTGATAAAAACTGAAAGCCATGTTCCACGCCTGGCTGGTGAAAATGGCGAAAATTGCCGCGAATTCGGCGCCGAGCACGCGTCCGGGCGCCAGCGACATGAAGAAGACCACTGTCACGGAAATGAAACCTAGAATCGGCACCGATTGCAGAATGTCCAGAATCGGGACCAACAGCCTGCCGGCGCGCTCGCTCTTGGCCGCCCAAGTCGCGTATGTCAGGGTGAACACCAGCGACAGGAAAAGCGCCGCGAACATTCGGAATGTGGTGCGCGCGGCGTATTCCGGCAGGTGCCTGGGATCGAGCGACATCGGCGAGGACTCGAGCAGCGTCAAGGGCGCAAACAGGCCGCGCGAGGTCTCGCCCAGGAACACGATGAGGCCAATGACCACGATAAACGCAAGCACATCCCAGCGAGTGACGGCATCACGTAGAAATACATAGGGCTCGAAGCGATCCATCGGCGCATTCTCTCAGGACAGGCATTGAAGTAGCTAGTAGTCTGCCAAGTTCGGAGATCTCGCGGTATGGCAAAAAGTTTCGAAGCAGATTCCCTGGTAGCGGTTCCGGCGGCGCAGCCGCGCTTCAATGTGCTGGCCGCCATCAGCTTCTCGCACTTTCTCAACGACATGATGCAGTCGTTGATAGTCGCGATTTATCCCTTGCTCAAGGGAGAATTCCACTTGAGTTTCGCGCAAATCGGCGCGATCACGCTGACCTATCAGATTTGCGCGTCGTTATTGCAGCCCCTCATCGGCGTTTACACCGACAAGCATCCGAAACCGTACTCTCTCAGCATCGGCATGTGCTTCACCTTGGTGGGCATGGTGACCCTGGCGCTGGCGCCGAATTACATGAGTGTGCTGGCGGCGGCGGCGCTGATCGGCGCCGGTTCCTCGATCTTTCATCCCGAATCGTCGCGCATCGCGCGGCTCGCCTCGGGCGGCCGCCATGGCCTCGCGCAATCGATTTTTCAAGTGGGCGGAAACGCCGGCAGCGCCATGGGACCGTTGCTTGCCGCCTGGATCATCATTCCTCATGGCCAAGCCAGCCTGAGCTGGTTCGCGGTCGCCGCCGTGCTCGCCATCGCAGTCCTGGCGCGGGTCGGGGCATGGTACAAGCACCACCACATCGACCGGCCAAGCACGGCGCAGCATCGCGCCGCCGCGGTGAGTCCCCTGTCGAGGCGCAAAGTCGCCGCGTCGATCTTCGTGCTCGTCGTGCTGATCTTCTCGAAGTATTTCTACATCGCCAGCATCACGAGCTATTTCAGCTTTTTCCTGATCGAAAAATTTCATGTCTCGGTGCGCTCCGCGCAGGTTCACCTGTTCGTATTTCTATTGGCAATGGCGCTCGGAACACTGTTCGGCGGTCATCTAGGCGACCGCATTGGGCGCAAGCGCGTCATCTGGGTGTCGATCCTGGGAATAGCGCCCTTTGCGCTGATGCTTCCCTACGTCGATCTGATGTGGGTCGGCATCTTGACCTTTGTCATCGGCTTGATCCTTTCGTCGGCATTTTCAGCCATCGTGGTGTTCGCGCAGGAATTGATGCCCGGTAATGTGGGTGCCGTATCGGGATTGTTTTTCGGTTTCGCATTCGGCATCGGTGGAATCGGCGCCGCGGTACTGGGAGGTCTCGCCGACCAGCACGGTATCGAGTTTGTCTATCGAATCTGCGCGTACCTGCCGCTGCTCGGCATGGTGGCCGCATTCCTGCCGAATATTGAGCATAGAAAACATTGACTCAGGCATTGCTTCTTGGACTCGCCCAGCACGGCCTGATGGCCGTAGCTCTCAATGTGCTGCTGAATCAAATCGGCCTGCCCGTGCCGGCCGTGCCCACTCTCATCGTCGCCGGTGCGATCGCCGCGAACGGCCAATTGTCCATCGCGGCATTGTTTTCAGCCTCGGTCGCAGCGTGCTTGATCGCCGACTGCGGCTGGTATCTGGTTGGGCAGTTATACGGCATGCGAGTGTTGAAAACATTGTGCAGAATTTCCCTGGAGCCCGATTCTTGCGTGAATCAAACTCAAACTCGCTTTGAGCGCTGGGGCGTCAATTCCCTGGTGATCGCGAAATTCGTTCCCGGCCTCTCAACCATTGCGCCGCCGCTGGCTGGCGCCATGCGCATCGGCTGGCCGCGCTTCATCTTCCTGAGCGCGCTAGGCGGGGCACTATGGGTCGGCGCCGGGCTCACCGCCGGCGCATTGTTCCGGGCGCAGATCCAGCGGCTGTTGGCGAATCTCGATCATATCGGCGCTATGGTCTTGGGCGCCGCGTTGGCTCTGCTCGGCGCTTATATTGCATTCAAATGGTGGGAGCGCCGCCGCTTCTACAAGATGCTGCGCATGGCTCGCATCAGCGTCGCGGAACTATATGAACTCATGCAGGCGGGCGCCGAGCCAGTGATCGTCGATGTGCGCTCGAGCACGGCGCGCGTGCTCGAGCCGCACTGGATCCCCGGGGCGGTGCATATGTCACTGCAGGACGTGGGGGTGCACGTCCGGAATCTGCCCCGCGATCGGGAAATTATTCTCTACTGCACCTGCCCCAGCGAGGCATCCGCGGCGCGCGTCGCCAAGATCCTCATGAATCACGGCTTTAAGCGAGTGCGCCCGCTGCTGGGCGGTCTCGATGCCTGGCGCGCCGCCGGCTATGCAGTGGTCTCGGCGGCCTCATCGTCGAGCGGCAGATGAGCCGGCCGGCCTTAAACGAATCCTAATGTGCCCGGGCTGAACGCCGACAAATTGGGCAGCACCGTCGTCAAGGCGGTTGCATCCGCGCCGAACCAGGAGGCCAAAGTCGCCGCGTATTGGTCGACTGCAATGGTTGGAATCCAGCGTCCCTGCCCGCCTTCATCGTCCGGGCCGCCGAGCGCCAATTCCGGCATCGTCCCGTAAATCTGACCGCCGTGGACCGCCCCGCCCATCACCAAGTGATGGCTGCCCCATGCGTGGTCGGTGCCACCGCCCGTATTGCCGCCGAGGGTGCGTGAGAAGTCCGAGAGGGTGAATGTGGTCACGTTGCTGCCAGCGCCGACAGCCGTCATCGCGCTGTTGAACGCGCTCAACGCCGGGTCGAGTTGCGCAAACAGCGCCTGTTGCTGGTTCAATTCATCGGTATGCGTGTCGAAGGATCCCAACGTCACGAGAAATACCTGCCGCTGAGCGCCGAGAGCGCTGCGCGCCTCGATCACCTTGGCGATCGCCAGCAGTTGCAGCGCGAAGTTGCTGGTCAGGCCCGTGAAGTACTGGCCAACAGTGTTGGTCGTCGCGGTCAAGATCGGGTTCAAGGTGGCACTGTTCGCGAGTGCAGTGGTCATGACATCCTGAGCTGCTGAGACCAGATCGGCGTCTCGATCTATCCCAAGGAGATTCGCCAGCGCTGAGCGGCGCGCGCTATCGGCGCTGCTGGTCGAAAAGCCGTTGAGCGCAAACGAACCGCTGACCGGAATGACCAGCGCCTGCGACGCAGCCCCGGTGACAAAGAGATTGTTGCCGCCCGCCGAAATCATCGAGGGAACGCTGGAGTTGGCATTGACGGTATTGAATTGGTCCGCAAGGCGCCCTCCCCACCCGGTATTCGAAGAAACGGTGGAGATGGACGACTGCCATTCATGCTGCTGATCGATGTGAGAGAACAATGTGGCCGGCTTGAGGCTGGAGGCGGACAGGTATTGAGTTCTGGTGAGCGGTTGCACCAACGTGCCAACGTTGGCAACCACAGCGAGATTCCCAGAGTTCCACAGACCTTGTGTGCCGGTGAGCGCGGGATGCAGCCCGTAACGCAGGACGCCGCCCGCTTCCTGCAGCGGCAGAAGCTGCGCCTGCGGTAGTGCCAAGGCGGGGCGAACTTGGGCGTAATTGGCATAGCCGGCCGTATCGATGGGTACGACCATATTGTTGCTGTCATTGCCACCGTAGAGAAAGATACAAACGATGGCCTTGTAATCATTGGCCGTCGCGGCGCGGGACGCGAACATACCCAGTTGTCCGAGGGCGGCTGTGCCCGCGAGGGCTCCGGCATGCTTCAAAAAATTGCGACGCTGCATCTCAACGCTCCACTTGGTATTGTGCGGACGTGACCATGAGATAACTTGCAGTGCGGACCGCCGCGAGAGGGTCGGTCGACTGGGCATTCACGGCGCCGAGAATCACGGCGGCCGCATCGCTCGACAGGCTGCCGTGCATGAGTATCTGATTCAACTGAGTAATCAGCGCGTTCGGATCCGTGACGCTCGAGAGCGCCGTGAAATCGATGCTCGTGCCCGTGCTTCCGGTCACCGTGGGATCGGCCTTGGCTCCGCCCTGCATGATCACCGTGTTGACGAAATTCGCGCGCGCAAGCGCCGTTGAGGCATTATCGATTCCGAATTCGGGTGCCAAGGTTTGCGTTCCCGGTAAAACAAAACTCGGCGGATAGAAATTGAATACTGTCTGGGGCGTAAACATGTCCTCGCCCATCGAGTTGCTCGCGCTGCGCGGCAGCACGCCGTCCGTTTGGCCACCGAGACTGCGCAGCATTGCGGTGATGAACAGCGGCGGCTCGCGCAGGTGCCCGAAATCGCTGGCGGCCGGCGCATCGCCGCGCGCCTCAGTATCGGTCAGAATCGCGGCCACGACGGCGCCCATGTCTCCGCGTACGCCCTTGCCGTTATCCGCGAAAACTGCGGAGATGCGCGCCACGTAAGCCGGACTCGGATTGCTGGTCACCAGGCGCTGAATGAGTTGTTTGCCGATGAAGGGGCCGAGATTCGGATGATTGAATATGTCATCGAGGGCCATTTGCAAATCTTGATCCATTGTCTGGCCGGCAGGAACAACAAGTCCGTTCAACAGCAACTTGGTTCCGGGCTCGTGGTAATCGGGAAACTCAGCCATCACTCCGTCATAGTTGATCATGTTGTTGAATGTCGAAGTCTCTCCCGATAGCGGCGGGTAGGCCCAGCCCGTGAACACGGCTGAAAACCCTATGACGGCGTCTTGATCGTAGGTAGGTATCGGCGCTCCTGTGCTGTCGAGTTGTTGCGTACCGTCAGGATTGAGTTCGTACAAACCGATGGAAAACAGCTGCAGCACCTCTCTACCGTAATTCTCGTTCGGCGTCGTCCCTTGTGAGACGTTCGCTTTGGCGTTTGCCGACATATCAAGATATCGGCCCATGACCGGACTCAAGGTCACGTCTTGCAACAGTGTGCGGAAGTTGCCGAAGGCATCGTTCAGCAGCATGTTCTGGTAGTCCGCCATCGCATAGGCTTCGTAGATTTCGGTGCCAGAGACGACGAAGATCTGGGACAGCGCGAATGCGACCCGCTGGCGCAATTGATCGGAATCGTTCAGCGCGTGAATGAAGAACTGCCGCTGGACCTGGAACAATGAGTATTGATCGCGGGCGCAAATGCTCGATGCGTCCGTAGGGGTTCCATCATTTTTGCAGTTGGCCGGCGCCGTGTGCGGCGTGTAGCTGAAACCGGTGTATTGAGAAGGCGCGGCGGCCAGCTGTTCGGCGATATAGGCCTGGAATCCCACGCTTTGAACATGGCTCACGTCGCTGGCCGTGACGCCAAAGGTCGCTTGGTCAAGCAATCGCGCGGTATCGGCCGCACTCGGCCCGCTGGGAGTGGGAGTGGGCGTTGGGGTCGGCGAGCCGCCGGATCCGCCGCCTCCGCACGCCGCAATCTCGAGCAGCAGCATCGCACAGAGGGCGAATTTCAAATTAGCATTTACAGGCATCGATTGACTCCCTTTCCCATCTCCATCACCGAACACCAACGGTTCGCGTCAGGAATGGTTGACGGTGAGTCAAAGAATGTCAGCGCTGATTTGTCTGCAATTCGCGACGTTATGTGCAGTCGCGTACTGCGCTGCGAGGAATGCTTAAGAGAACGCCTGAATACCGGTCTGTGCTCTTCCGAGAATCAGCGCATGGATGTCATGCGTGCCCTCGTAGGTATTCACCACTTCGAGATTCACGACATGGCGAATGACGCCGAACTCATCCGAGATGCCATTGCCGCCGAGCATGTCGCGCGCCGCACGCGCGACATCCAGCGCTTTACCGCAGGAGTTTCGCTTCATGATGGAAGTAATTTCCACGCTCGCCGTTCCATCATCCTTCATCCGCCCGAGGCGCAAGCACCCCTGCAGTCCCAGCGTGATTTCAGTTTGCATATCCACGAGTTTTTTTTGAATCAGCTGATTGGCCGCAAGCGGTCTGCCGAATTGCTTGCGATCCAGCACATACTGCCGCGCGGTATGCCAGCAGCTTTCCGCCGCGCCGAGCGCGCCCCAAGCAATTCCGTAGCGCGCGGAATCGAGACAGGTGAACGGGCCCTTCAGCCCCTTCGCGTCCGGCAACAAGTTCTCGTCGGGAACGAACACATCATCGAGCAGAATCTGTCCGGTGGTCGAGGCGCGCAACCCCACTTTACCGTGCAAGGCGGGAGTCGAGAGCCCCTTCCACCCCTTCTCCAAGATGAAGCCGCGGATCACATCATCGTCGGTCTTTGCCCAGACCACGAATACATCGGCGATCGGACTGTTGGTGATCCAGGTTTTCGCCCCCGACAGACGATACCCGCCGGCAGCGTGCCGCGCGCGCGTGATCATGCTGCCGGGATCGGATCCGTGATCCGGTTCCGTCAGTCCGAAGCAGCCGATGGAATCGCCCCGCGCCAGCGGCGGCAAGTACTTTTGTTTCTGCGCATCGGTGCCGAATTGAAATATCGGCAGCATCACCAGGGAGGACTGCACGCTCATCATCGATCGATAGCCAGAGTCGACTCGCTCGACCTCGCGGGCAATGAGACCGTAACTGACATAATTGAGCCCGCCGCCGCCATACGCCTCGGGGAGGGTGGCGCCCAGAAGCCCCACGCTTCCCATTTCTTTGAAAATACCGGGATCGGTGTGCTCATGGCGAAACGCCTCGAGCACGCGCGGCGCCAGTTGCCCTTGCGCGTAGTCGCGCGCGGCGTCTCGGATCATTTTCTCTTCATCCGTCAATTGCGCGTCGAGCAACAGCGGATCGTCCCAATGAAAATTTTCGCGTGCCATGGCCGGAATCATACCTGAGCCTGCGACTGTCAGCAGGTTCCTACAGCGGCATGATCTCAAGCGCAGGCGGCTCGCTCGGTGTTTACCTACATATGCCGGAATCACTCTGGTTTTAGTGTGACCTCGTTGATCAACACCGGAGGAGTCTGAACATGTCAAATAGCAACCAAGGTACGGACAAGAATCAAAATCAGAGCGGCCAGAATCAAAGCGGTAAGAATCCGAATCAAGGCGGCCAGCAGCAAGGCGGACAACAGGGCGGCCAGCAAGGCGGTCAGCAGACTGGCGGAACTCACGGCAATGACGACAACAAGAGCGGCCGACAGTCCGGCGGACGGCCGGATATGAACCGAAAGGAAGGATCGAAGTAAAAGGATCGAAGTAAAGGTTCGAACTGAATGTCGAGATCGCGGGCTGGCGCTGTTGCCAGCCCGCACTTCGATCGAGGTGGTGCCGGTGGAAACGCGTGGAATAATAAAAAAGAAAAACCCTCGGGTGACAGCCGGCCGGCTGCTGGTCGCGGGCGCCATTGGATTGCTGCTCTACCTCGGGCATGTCGCCTTTGTTCCGGTAGCCCTCGCACTGCTTTTTTCGTTGGTGCTTTCCGGTCCGGTCGAAGCGTTGCACACGTGGCGAGTCCCGCGCAGCGTCAGCGCGGCGCTGTTGATGGCATCGCTCCTGGGAGCCCTGGTGGGACTGGCCAATTTTATGTCGGAGCCGGCGCAAAAATGGCTCGCAGCCGCTCCGCACACGGTCAGGATGATCGAGAAAAAAATCAAGCCCTTCGCCCAGGTCATGGCTCGCGTCGGGGAGTTGCGTGCCTCGGCGGGAAATATCGGCGCTGCCAACCCGCCGCCGGCCAACGCGCCGCCGGCCGCTCCGGTCGCTCCGGTCGCGAGCGCTCCCGAAGAGACTGCGCCGGTGGCGCTGCTCGATGAGACCCGCACGGTCGTCTTGTCCTGCGTAACGGTGATCATCCTCACATTGTTCTTGCTGTCCGGCGGACCGCCCATGCTGGCGCGAATGACGGCCGCCTTTGCCAGCGACTTGAAGGCCGCGCACATCATCGGCGTCATCGAAAAGGTCCGTAAGGAGGTGGGGCGCTTTTATGTGACGACGGCGCTCATCAACGTCGGGCTGGGTATGGCCACGGCGTTGGTGATGATGTGGTGCGGCATGCCAAATCCCTTCCTTTGGGGAACCATGGCGGCGCTTTTGAATTTCATTCCCTACGCAGGCTCGACCATGACCTTGATCGTACTCACCGTCGTCGCCTTCATTTCATTTGATGGTTTGGGCCGCGTCGTTGCGGTGGCGGGAAGTTATCTGGCGATCGCGACGATCGAGGGTCAGTTCGTGCAACCGCTGCTGGTCGGGCGCCGCCTGCAATTGAATCCCATGCTGGTGTTCCTGGCCTTGTGGTTTGGCGGCATGTTCTGGGGAATTGCGGGCATCATCATGGCGACCCCCACGCTGGTTGCGCTGAAGGTCGTCGCCACCAGCGCCAGCGGCGGCGAACAATTGCTGGATTTCCTCAGCCCCCATAGCGAGGAAGACGACGACAACCCAGTCGCGGAGCCGCAGGTATCCGATGCCCGCGGCCTGCGTCGGCGCGGTGCACTGGCTCCGCTCGCCTGAGGCACGACGGCAAGGTACTGACCGGATGGGAAGTGCCGGCGCGATGTCATAGAATGAAGCGCGTGAGCGCGAGCGATTCCGAATCCGGTGGGTACATGAGCGGCTTCGGCAACGAATTCGCCACCGAAGCCATTGCCGGCGCGCTGCCTCACGGGCGCAATTCGCCGCAGCGCTGCCCCTTCGGACTGTACGCGGAACAATTCTCGGGAACGGCTTTCACGGCGCCGCGCGCCCTCAATCGTCGCTCGTGGTTGTATCGCATCCGCCCCGCCGTGACTCATCGGCCCTTCGAGAGGCTCGAGCACCGGCTTGTCGATGAGCGCGCCCAGGAGGCGCCGGCCTCGCCGAATCAGCTGCGCTGGGACCCCTTGCCGCTGCCGGCGGCGCCCACCGACTTCATCGATGGCCTGGTGCCGGTTGCCGGAAACGGTTCGCCCGATACGCACACAGGCTGCGGCATCTATTTGTTCGCGGCCAATCGTTCTATGCAGAAAAGATATTTCTATGACGCGGACGGCGAACTGCTCATCGTGCCGCAATCGGGATGCCTGAATCTGGACACCGAACTCGGGCGCATACAGTTGGAGCCGCAGGAGATTGCCGTCATTCCGCGCGGACTGCGTTTTCGGGTTGATCTGCCGAGCGGCGCAGTGCGCGGCTATATATGTGAAAATTTCGGCGCTGCGTTCAAGCTGCCCGATCTAGGGCCGATCGGCTCCAACGGACTGGCCAATGCGCGCGATTTCCTCACGCCGCAAGCCCGCTACGAGGATATCGAAGAGCCCTGCGAATTGATCGGAAAATTCGACGGCGGCCTGTGGATTGCAAAAATGGATCATTCGCCTCTCGATGTCGTCGCATGGCACGGAAACAATGCGCCTTACAAGTATGATCTGCGGCGCTTCAATACCATGGGGTCGACATCCTACGATCATCCCGATCCCTCGATATTACTTGTGCTTCATTCGCCGAGCGACACTGCCGGCACCAGCAACGTCGATTTCGTGGCATTCCCCCCGCGCTGGCTGGCAATGCAAGACACCTTTCGCCCGCCTTGGTTTCACCGCAACGTCGCCAACGAATTCATGGGTCTCATATGCGGTGTGTACGATGCCAAAAGCACTGGCTTCGTCCCGGGGGGCGCCTCACTGCACAATTGCATGAGCGGCCACGGTCCGGACGCCGCGACTTTCGACACGGCCTCGGCGGCGGATACGACGGTACCGGTTCATCTCGCCGACACAATGGCATTCATGTTTGAATCTCGATACCCGATCAGACCGCGGAGCAGCGCACTGCGGGGAATACCGCCGCTGCAGGGCGACTACATGAGCCACTGGCTGGGTTTGAAGAAACATTTCGATCCGACGCGGCCGTGACGACGCTTGATCGCCTCGATGCGACGCACGATCCCGCGGCCCGAAGCTGGCTCGACTCCGCGAATCTAAGCGGCTGCGCATTTCCCCTCCAAAATCTTCCCTTCGGTGTGTTCCGCCGCGCTCAATCCGCGGAATCCTTTCGCGGCGGTGTGGCGATCGGAGATCAGATCATCGATTTGGCTGCCATCGAAAAAGCTCATCTGTTCGAGGCGGATGCGGCGGAGGGAATTCGCGCCGCTTCGCAGTCTTCGCTGAACGCGCTGATGCGGCTCGGCCCAAAGACTTGGAGCGCGCTGCGCCGCAGCTTGTTCGATGCGATGGCGAGAGGCTCAGCGCTCGAAACCCCTCTGAAACAATGCCTGATCGCGCAGCGCGACGCGGTCTATTCCCTGCCCGCGCAAATCGGCGATTACACCGACTTCTATATTTCCATCCATCATGCGACCGCCATTGGCCGGCTGTTCAGGCCCGACAATCCACTATTGCCGAACTATAAATGGATACCTATTGGCTACCACGGCCGCAGCTCTTCCATCGATGTGTCCGGGCAGAGTTTCCTGAGGCCTCGTGGCCAGCGATTGGCGCCTGGCGCTGCCGTTCCGACGGTCGGTCCGAGCAATCGCTTGGACTACGAGCTTGAAATGGGGATATTCATCGGCACCGGCAACGCGCTGGGCAGCGCCATTCCGTTGGCCGATGCCGAGGATCACATCTTCGGCATGTGCTTGTTGAACGACTGGTCGGCGCGGGATTTGCAGGCGTGGGAATATCAGCCCTTGGGTCCATTTCTCGCGAAGAATTTCGCCACGACGATATCACCCTGGGTGGTGACGCTGCAGGCATTGGCGCCGTTTCGCGTGCCGTTCACTCGGCCCGAGGGCGATCCTCAGCCGCTGCCCTATCTAGATTCGCAGCGCAATCGCGACTGCGGGGCGCTCGATATCCGCCTCGAAGCGCTGCTTCAAACGGCGAAGATGCAGGGACTTGGCGCACCTGCGCAACGCTTGTCCGCGACCAGCTTTCGCCACTCTTACTGGACCATCGCGCAGCTCGTTGCCCATCACAGCGTGAATGGCTGCAACCTTCGGCCCGGGGATCTGTTTGGGACTGGCACTCAGTCCGGACCGACTCCCGGCGAGGCGGGCTCGCTGGTCGAACTCAGCAAGGGCGGCACCCAGCCGCTTCAGATCGGTGCAGATGAAGTGCGCACCTTCCTCGAGGACGGCGACACGGTGATTTTTCGTGCGTGGTGCGAGAAGCCCGGCGGCGTGTCGATTGGATTTGGAGAATTGCGAGGCCGCGTAGCGTCCGCGCAGCGCGCAGGATCAGGCTGCTAGATCTCAATCTGCCTGGCAATCTCAATCGCATTGTCGGGGGCCAGATTGAATCGATCGACGATTTTCACCGAATTGCGATAAAGAAACGCGAACAAGGCGAGGCGCCAACGGCTCAAGCTCGCCTTCTGCGGCTTGGAAACCACCAAATCGCGAGTGCCGACGAATCTGGCTTTGTCGAAATTCACCGTCTCCGGAAGACCTTGAGTTCGCAGCAGCGCCTGGCGCAGGTCCGGGATTTCGAAAAATCCAAATCGCGCAACCACGTGCCATAGGCCCTCGCCGACATTGTCCGTGACCATGCAGTTAGGACCTGAGATGCGGGGCGTATTTTCGAACACCACGCTGAGCGCGATGGCATTGCGGGGCAGAACCCCGACGAAGCGCGCATGATCCATCATGAGGCGCGAGACCTTCTGAGCGCTTCGGGTCAAAAAAACCGTGGTGCCCTCGACCCGGGGAATCGCTCCACTCTCGAGATCAGACAGGAATTTATCCGCCGACTCCGGACTCTGCACCAGCGTTGCGCGTATCGCGTCGATGCCGGAGCGCCATGTCGTCATCACGACGAACAGTGCCGCCGCGAAGGTCAACGGCAGCCAGCCGCCATCAGCAATTTTCGCGAGGTTCGCAAGAAAGAAGCTCGTGTCAACGATGATGAAGACACCGGACACCGCGATGGCAGCGGCAAGAGGCCACTTCCACACATCGCGCATCGCTCTGTACAGCAGCACCGTGGTCAACAGCATGGTGGTCGAGACCGCGGTGCCATACGCCCCCGCGAGGCGGTCCGAACTGCCGAAAGCAATGGTGGTGGCTATGGTCGCCACCATCAGCAGCCAGTTGACCACTGGGACATAAATCTGGCCGTAGATCCTATCCGAGGTTTGGCGGATGGCAACTCCGGGCAGCCAGCCGAGCTGCATGGCCTGGCGCGTCATTGAAAAGGAGCCGGTAATGATGGCCTGACTGGCAATGATGGTAGCTACCGTCGCCAGCAGCACGAGCGGATAGATGGACCACGACGGCGCGATCTGAAAGAACGGATTGCCGGTTACCGTTCCCTTATCGATCAAGAACGCCGTCTGTCCAGCGTAACTCAGCAGCAAAGAAGGCAACACCACCAAGTACCACGAACCGCGAATCGGTCCCTTTCCGAAATGACCCATGTCGGCATATAGCGCCTCGCCGCCGGTGATGCATAGGAACACTCCCCCCAATACCAAAAATCCGGAGCGGCCGGTATCCATCATGAAGTGCACAGCGTAGCGCGGATCGACGGCGGCGATGATGCCCGGGTGCCGCAAGATCGAGGCGACGCCGAGCACCGCGATCACGAGGAACCAAAGCAGCATGACGGGCCCGAAGGCGCGGCCTATTTTTTCGGTGCCAAAGCGCTGTGCCGCGAACAGGCACAGTAAAATGACGACAGCCACGGGCATGACATACGGCTTGAAGCTTGTCGTCACCACGTTGACGCCTTCGAGCGCGCTCAAGACGGAAATCGCGGGCGTAATGACGCCGTCGCCGTAGATCAGTGCTGCGCCCAGCAGGCCCATTCCGGTGAGCAGCCTGACGCCCGGCGTGAAACCGTTGGCACCGATCAGCGACATCAATGCCAATATGCCGCCCTCGCCTCGATTGTCGGCACGCATGACGAATAGGCAGTACTTGATGGAAATCGTGACGATCAAGGTCCAAAACACCAGCGACAGAACCCCGAGCGCGCTTTGCGGCGTGAAATGCCCACCCATCGTCTGCACAACGGTTTGCAGTGTATAAAGCGGGCTGGTACCCAGATCGCCGAATACGACGCCGAGCGCGCTGAAAGCCGCCAACGCCTTCGTCTGACGCCCCGCCGCGGCGCCTGAATTCTGTATCGTCATAACCTCACCGCGTAACCTGCCTGCACATTACGTGGGTAGGGCCTCTCCCACAACCATTTGGGGCGCGCGCCGCTAATACATTTGGCCATGGGTCATTAAGCTTCTGAGGCGGTATCCCGCAATGGTGCTACCAGGAGGGTCGAAAAATGCGCGGCAATATCAAGGCTGCTTTATTTTTCTCAGGTTGCGTGGCGTTTTCGTCGATGGGCACGGCGCTCGGCGGCGAGGGCGTGCAGGTGAAAATCACCAATGACGGAACACAGGATATTGTGGTCACGATTTATGACATGAATGTCAGCCCGCAGAAAATCGTGCTGCAAAATGCACGGATCAACGGATTTACGTCCGTGCCCATCACAGCGATCGGCGACGCCACAGGCCGGGCGAATATCTCCTGGACCGCGACCAGCACCGATTCCAACTCGCCGAAATGCGGTCACGCGGAAACACTGGGCCTGAACAACGATTCCGCGGTCAGCGTGCACGCCGATTCGAGCTGCAGCGTTTAGCCTCGAGCCATTGCTAGATGCGAGACGATTCCGCGTCGAACTCGAGATCGTCCCAAGCGCATCAAACACATTCCGGCAAGCCCCAGCAGCGTCGTAAGCCCCAACGCGCCGCCCCCCCCGCCGCCTGAACTTGCCGCGTTGACGGTGAGAGTAACCGAGGTTGCGGGAGAGGAGCCGGTAGCGTTGGCGCACGACAGCGAGTAAGTGTCGCTGCCGGCGGCTGCGGGAGTGATTGTCTGGCTCCCGCTCGTCGCCAAGGTGCCGCTCCAGCTGCCGGATGCGGTACAGCTCGTGCTGCTTACAGAACTCCAGGTGAGTGTAGTGGACCCGCCGACTGTCACGGAACTCGCGCCCAAGGTTAGCGTCGGCGCCGCTGGCGCTACTTGGGCCGTGACGGTCAGAGTAACTGACGTTACGGTGGATGAGCCCGTGGGGTTGGAGCACAACAACGAGTAAACGTCGCTGCCGGTCGCCGTTGGGGTTATGGTCTGAGTTCCGTTCGAAGCGACGGCTCCGGTCCAAGTTCCAGAGGCCGTACAACCCGTCGTGTTCGTGGAACTCCACGTCAGGCTCGTCGAACTGCCTACAGTCACAGATGTTTCGCCCAGGATCAGAGTCGGCGCAGAAGGCACGGCTCCCGGGGCCATCGTGTACGCTGCATTAGCCTGCACGAAGCCGTAGCCTGAGGAATAGTTAGGAACGGCGCCCATCGCCAACGCGCTCTGCTGCAGCGTTGTATAAATCTGCGTTGGAGTCAGTGCAGAATTTGCCTGAAGCAGCAGCGCCGCAATGCTCGCCGCGTGGGGCGTCGCGGCCGACGTGCCGAAGAAATTCGGATAATTGGCGTTGTTCTCGCAGGCAGCAATCGTGCTGTTGTCGGTGATGTCGCCGCTGGCCAGGGTAAACCCCAGGAAGGTATCGTTGCCCCCGTCCGGCGCGACAAAATCCGGCTTTTGCCGGATCACAGGTGCTGCAAGACGTGTCCCCGTGACATCGAACAATATCGGATCCCCACCCGAGGATGAATAGGATTCCAACGTGGCGGGCGTGGTGCCGCATGCGGGTGTATTCAAAAAGAACGCGGCGCCTACCGCAGCTGCACCGGCCGCGCCCGGGTGTCCCTGAATGGTGGGACTGTTGGTCGCGAACTGGTTGATGGTGAGCGGCAGCCCGTCGCCTTCGATGGCCACCTTGATGCGGCCGGGTACCGTACCACTGACGAGTCCCACCTGGATGTTCAACGTCTCCTGGCTGCTGTTGCCGGAGGCATTGGCGGGATTATCTATGATCATCACTTGGTAAGGGTCCTTGCCGATGCCGTTGGCGCCGCTGCAGGAAGCCGCATTAAGATTGTCGTTATCGACAATATCGTTGCCGACGGCGCCGGTGATGCAAAGATCGATGGCACTCGTTGCACCGCCGCTGTTGGGCGCTCCGGTGACATAGGGCTGATCCCATTCGACGACAATCGCGACAAAGTCGCCGGGCATCATCGAGGGAAGCGTGACCGGCAGCGATGTCGTGGTAGTGGCGCCAGACGCATCAAAATTCAGCAGATGTTCACCCGCGTTCGGGCTTGAGGTCGATACCGTCGCGAAGCTTGGCGCGTTGTTGTCGTAGGCGTAAGTGCCGTCATTGCCCGCCGCCGAAAAATAAGCAACGCCTTGTGCTTCGACGGTGTCGATCGCCTGCGCCTCGATCCCGTCCTGAAAAAATGGCTCGTCGAAGTAGCCCACATCATCGGCGATCACTTGAGCGCCGGCACCGCCGCTGGCGACGGGGGCCGCCAGTTGAAGGATGCCGTTGGCAAAATCAGCTTCACTGTTCTCGGCGGTATAAAAAGCCAGGCTCGCTCCGGGCGCGACGTCATGCACGATCTGCAGCATGGCGCGGCCCTCATCGCCGAAAGGCAATTGCAGCGGCTGACCATAGTCCATGCAGTCATTATTCCCTTCATTCGGACTGCCTCCCGCCTCTTCGACCACATTGACGTTCGACGGCAAATCGCCGGTGGCGATATCGTCGGCATAGGTGGCCGTGAATCCATTGTTGGCGTAACCCGCGGCTCCGCCGGCGGGCACGTTGTTGGTGGCATACACGGCATAGCAATTGAAGCTATCCGACAGAACGCCGACGGTTATCCCGGCGCCGCTGAGCGAGTAAGTCGAGCGCACGACGTCGCTGTGCTGCGCGAAATCGCCCTGCGATGTCACCGCGCCAGTGCGCGTTCGCGGCATGGCGGCTCGAATCGAATGTACTTCGCTCCGCGCGGTGGCGGCGTCCAGCTGTGACACGGGCAGCCACCCGCCCACATCGTTGGAATAAACAGCAGCTCGCTGCAGGCCCAAATCCAGCAGCGCGGCTTTCAACTGCTGCGGGTCACCGCGAGTAATGGCATCGATCAACACCAGCGGGCCTGCGCTGCCCGCAGGCTGCATGAACCTCACGGCAGGAGCCAATGAATGCAAGTCCTGCAGCGCGTGATCGGGGCGCACCCGGTTCAAGTGCCGCGATATGTCAGCCAACGCCGCGTCGAGTTTCGAACCCGATTCGCTGGCGCGTTGCTGTGCGCTACGGCTGCCAAACGCGTGTAAAGAGGAAGTGCCGGGTAGATTGGGGCGCAACAGCCTGACCTGCTGGGGACCTACGGCGGAGACTGCGGAAATTGCCGTTAACGCAGCCAATGCTCCGAATGCAAAGAAACGTGAAGTCATCCGTGCTCTCCCGGGTACCATAATTGTTGGTCGACGTTCAGACAAGCCTACGCGCTAAAAGTTTGGACTCATGGTAACAGGAGACCTGGCCGGCGCCGGAACAGTCGGAAAATGGCGACGCGAAAACGCCGCTTTTATTGCGATTTGCCGCGCGGCTATGGCGATTTGCCTCGTGGCGGCTCGAGATCAACTTCCGATCGAGCTAACCCGTGCGACGCATTTAACTCGGCGCGGTCCAGCTCCTCTTCGAGAAGATGATACCCGTCATCGAAAATGCGCCCCTGGGCGCGCCATTCAATCAGCAAGCGACGTTCGGCCGCGATGCCTCGCATCCGCAGATTGTCGTATGCCGTGGTTGGTGGGATACGATCCACGCTGCTTGCGCGTGCCGCGCTGAATTCCGCGCGCACGGCGTCGGCGTCTTCCCCGCAGATGCCGGCGAGCTCGCCGAGTGCGGCATCGAGCATCGCCTGTCGGGTTCTGGCGATTTCCGCATCGAGCGAGGAGTCCGGCGCAATTCGCAACAGGCCAATCAGCGGACGAATCGTGAATCCCTGCACAATAAGAGTGCCCAACACGACCGTAAAGGCGCTCAGGACGATGAGGTCGCGGCTCGGAAACTGCGGCGGTAGCGCCAATGCGGTGGCGAGCGTGACCAGGCCACGCATCCCGCACCAAGAAACCAAGACTCCCAGGCGTGCGCCGGGCAGGGTCGCGCGTAGTACGCGCCTTTCGATAAACGAACGGAAAAGCCGCATCAGCGTTCCGTAGAGCATTACCCAGGCAAATCTCACGCCGATCACAACGCCCAACACGGTCGCCGCGAACTCCAACGCGTGCCACAGGTCAGCGCCCCGCAGTTGATCGAGGATGACTCTGGCTTGCAGTCCCATCAACAGGAACGCGAGAACGTTGAGCACGAAAACCACGGTTTCCCAAACGGCATTGCTATTCACCCGGTCGCTGGGGCTGGTACGCGCGGGCATGAACCGTGCGACCACTCCAGCGAGCGCCACCACAGCCACGATGGGCGAGAACTGCAGCCGCTCGGCCAAGATCCACGTGCCGAAGGTCACGAGGAACTGAACGATAATGAACGACAGCGTGCCGCCGATGCGCTTCAATGCGCGCAAGCCCAGCAGGCCTGCGAGAACGCCGAGCGCAGCCCCGCCCGGAACTGCGACGAGCAGGCGCGGCGCCAAGGATTCCCATGGACGGTCCGGCGAGACTGCGGCAGTAACGGCCACGCTGAAGACCAGCAAAGCCACGGCGTCGTTCAGCAAGCTCTCGCCCTGCAGCACCGCCATGGTCCGCCGCGGAAGGTTAAACTCGCCTAAAACCGCCGCCGCTGCGGCGGCATCGGGCGGCGCGACGATGGCGCCCAAGGCCACCGCCGCCGCCAGCGGCACTCCTGCAAGCGCCACGCCGGCCCAGGCAACCGCCGCCGTGGTCACCAGAACCAGGATGACGGCGAGCGACACCAGCGGCAGCCAAATGCGCAGCAATTCGCGCGGCGGCATTTCGAACGCCGTCCCCATCACCGCCGGCGCCACGAACAGCGCCAGCGCCAGACGCGGCTCGATGCTCAAATGCGGCGCGAACGGCAGAACGGCGACGCAACCGCCGGCTAGCGCCAGGAGCGAAGGATATGGAACGCGCAGGCGCCGCGCCACTCGAAGCAACACCACCGCGATGGTTAACAGCACCAGCGTGACTTCGAACAACGCCATGCGCGAATTGTACTTGGGCGCGGTATATTTCCAAATGAGCGGTCCACTGCCTGGGGGAATCGACATGAAGCGAACATCAGTCATGATTTGGTGCTTAGTGGCATTTCTGGTCGCGGGCGCGCCGGCACTCGGCGCCGACGCGGGAGTCGGGAAGTTGCTCTTTCGCCAGGATTGCAGCCTGTGCCATTCGGCAGAGTCCGGCGATGGCGGAGGTGCGCAGGGTCCCTCGCTCGTCGGCGTGTTCGGCCGCCCCGCGGCGAGCAGCCAGTTTTCATACACGGCGGCGCTGCGCAACTCCCGCCTCACCTGGGACGCCGCCACATTGAATCGCTTTCTCGCCGCGCCCACGGACGTCGTGCCCGGAACATCGATGGTTCTTGCCGTGCCGGCTGAGTCCGATCGCGGCAATCTGATTGCGTATTTTCAAAGTGTCGCGCAAACGCAATCGGCATCCGCTGCCGCGCAGATTGTTGGGATACCAACCGTTAGCGAACAAACCGCAAATTGGAGACTCGATAAGCCGGGCCAGACTCATCGCATCAGCGTCGCCGCTCTGCCGCCGGCATTTGCCACCCAGTCCTCGAACAACAGCCCATCGGTAGTGCCCAAGCCCGCGGATGCGTCCCTCGCCGTCCCGGCCGGATTCCGCATCCAACCCTTTGCGACCGGTCTTCAGGGACCCCGAAAGATGCAGATCGCTCCGAATGGCGACATCTTCGTGACCGAGATTTCCGGAGGTCGGGTTTCGATCCTCCATCCCGCCTCCGACGGCAGCCGCGCCGCCAGTATCGATGCGTATCTCACAGGATTGAAGCAACCCTTCGGTCTCGCCTTTTATCCAAGCCCGCAGAATCCGCAGTGGTTGTACGTCGCCGAAACGAATCGCGTCACGCGCTATGCGTTTCAAGTCGGCGATGTGAAGCCGCGCGGGCCGGCGCAGGTCGTCGTGGCTGAGTTGCCTAGCGGTAGCGGACACTCCACGCGCGATATCGCGTTCTCGCCGGACGGAACTCAATTGTTCGTATCGGTGGGCTCCGGCTCCAACGTAGCCGAGACCATGCCGATGAAAACGCCTGCGGAGATCAAGTCCTGGGAAGCGCAGTACGGTCTCGGAGCGGCCTGGGGTGCGGAGACCAATCGCGCTGCGGTGCTGGTCATCGGGGTGGCCAAGCCGTCGGAGCCCGTCCTCTATGCCACGGGCATTCGCAATTGCGTGAGTCTTACCGTGCAGCCGGCCAACGGCGCCCTATGGTGCACCACCAACGAGCGCGACGGACTCGGTGACGATCTGGTCCCCGACTATTCGACGCGAGTGAAACGCGGCGACTTTTACGGATGGCCGTGGTACTACATGGGATCAAACCAGGACCCTCGCTTGAAGGGGGACAGGCCGGATCTCTCAGGCAAAGTATCAGTGCCTGACGTGCTTTACCAATCGCATTCTGCCTCGCTCAGCATGACGTTTTATACGGCCAGCGGCGGCACATCCACTTTTCCCGCGGCGTACGTGGGAGATGCGTTCGTCGCCTTCCATGGCTCCTGGAATCGCAGCTTGCGCACCGGCTACAAGCTCGTGCGCGTCCACATGAATCATGGCGAGCCGACCGGCGACTACGAAGACTTTGTCACCGGCTTCATCGTCGACAACAAAAGCGTCTGGGGTCGGCCGGTCGCGACCGCGGAACTCAAAGACGGTTCGCTGTTGCTGAGCGAAGATGGCGGCAACGTGATCTTCCGCATCTCGTACGCACGCTGATCATGCAGCTGCGGACGCGTATCGAAGGGGGCGGCACACTACGACTCGAGCGCTGGGGGTCGACAGCGAATACGGTACGCTACGTGAAGTGCTGATCGGACCTATCGATCATTTCGCGTGGCAGCCGGGGAATGCCGTCGCGCAGCGCGCCGAACGGGTCGGTTTGCGCTTCGACTTCCAGACCGCGCGGCGCCAATACGATGAAATGATCGATGCCTATCGCAGCGCCGACGTCGCGGTGCATTTTCTGCGCGCCGAGCCGACCCTGCCCTATCAACTGTTTGCGCGCGACAGCAGCGTCATGACCCCGTGGGGTGCGGTGATCATGCAACTGCAAAAGCCCTATCGGCGGGGCGAGTATGCGGCCTGCCTGCGGTTTTATCTTGGCCAGGGAATTCCGATTTACGATTTGGTGACGGCCGGCAATGTCGAGGGCGGCGACTTCATGGTGCTGCAGCCGGGCACCGCTGCCTGCGGCTATTCGGGGGAGCGCTCCATTGAGCCTGCCGTTCGGCAGCTGCGATCCTGGTTCGAGGCCGAAGGCTGGGAACTGTACACCTATGCCTTCGATCCGCATTTCCTGCACTTGGACGTGCAGCTGGGCATGATTGCCGAAGGCTTGGCGGTGGTCTGCGTCGAAGCGGTCGAGCCGCAATTGCTCGAATGGCTGCAGTCGAAACGCATCCGTGCCATCTCGATCCCCTACGGCGACGCGATGCAGCTGGGAAGCAATGTCGTCGCGCTCGGAAACGGCCGAGTCATGGTGCCCGCGGCCAGCAAGAATCTGATCGCCGCCTGTCGTGCAGAAGGTCTCACCGTCTACGATCCCGACGTTTCGATGATCGGCAACGGCGGCGGCGCGGTGCATTGCATGTGTCAGGCGCTCAAGAGAGATCCGGTGGCTCGCCGCTAGAGGCTGCCTCGCCGCTAGAGATAATCCGCGTCGTCGTACAGCAATTCCAGCTCATCCACTTTCGTGGCAGCACTGTGCGCCCCGGTCAGAATATGCCGCGCAATCAACAAGCTTACGCGCGCGAGGTGGCGCGCCGCGGCGCGGATTTTCTCCTTATCGTCCGCCTGCAAATCGGATTCTCGCGCCAGACCAGCGGCGATGGTAGCCGCAAGCTGCGCCAACTGGTGCTCGTTGTATTGCATCGTTATTTCTTGTTGGGGCGAAGCTTATGCCAACGACACGGTCGGTGCGTTAACATAAAGCAAATTAGCTCGCATCGCGCTCATCGCCGCGCGGTTTTTCGCGGCCGTAATCCAAATGCAAATAATCTGCGTTGAAAAACGATGCTTCCTTCAGAGCAGGCAAATCTTGAATCGTCAGCACACCACCTTCCAAGGTGATCAATTTTTGCCGCCGCAATTCCTGCAGCGTTCGGTTGACATGCACCGAGGACAGACCCAAGGTTTCGGCCAGTTCGACCTGGGTCAGGGGAAGGGTGCACGACAAGCCTTCATTCAGGCCCACCGCGCGGAAGCGATATAGAAGCTCACAAAACAGATGCGCCATGCGCTCCAGGGCATTCCGCTGCCCCACATTGACGATCCATTCGCGCAGAATCGCTTCCTCCACCAGTGTCGACCACCACAGGGCGCGCGTCAGCGTCGGGTAGGTATTGGTGAGTTTGAGCACGTTCTCGGGTGATATGGTGGCGACCTTGGATGCGACCACCGCCCCTATCGAATGATCCATGCGCTTCAATATGAACACCCGCAAGTCGCATAAGTCTCCGGGCACGAAATAAGCGACGATTTGTCTGCGCCCGTCTTCCAGCACCTTGTAGCGGCACGCAAAGCCTTCCAGCAGCAATTTGACGCCGCCGGTGCGATCGCCCTGCGAGATGATGTCCTCCCGAGCGCCAACGTCGCGCACGTCGTTGCAGCAGTCATTGACAGCGCTGCATTCCTCCGCGGACAACTCGGTGAAGTTGCCCAGCTTGCGAAGTAGCGGATTGTTATTCATGTCGATGCAGCGCCTCGATCAATGGAATCTCGATTCTGCACAGTACGCCTCCATCCAAAAAAAGCATCTCGCCGTTTCCGCGCAGTTCGCTCCCAACCAAGCGGTTCACCAATTGGTAGCCAAAGCCGGACTTTCGCGCAGCGCCGGTGGTCATTCTTACACCGCTTTCCGCCCACGCAAAATGCAGCCGCGAGACCGGTTGATCCGCAATCCACCACGTTACGCGCAACTCGGCCTCCGGCTGAGAGAGCGCGCCATACTTGACGGCGTTGGTGGCGAGTTCATGAATGGCAAGGCTCATGAGTTCGGCCGCCTTTGCATTCAGGCGAACAGCCGGACCGCCGACCACCACCGGGAATCGCTGGGCACCAATGGCCAGCAATTCATCAAGCACGAGCGATTCAAGATCCATGCCGGTTGATATAGGGGCCACCGCGGCGCGCCCGATAGCACCCACCCTGCCGGCGAGATGCATCGCGGATTCGTGCGGATCCTGTGCTTCGACATTCATGTATACAGCAATGGATCTGAAAACGGACAAGACCCGGCGAATGCGGCGCCGGAGTTCCCGATTGTCTGCCAGCTGATCGAGGCTAGTCATGCGCTCTCCGGTGAAATCTTCACGCGCGCTCGCATCGGACTATCCACGAACCATGCAATCGCTTCACCAACCTGTGTTAGCAGCCCACAGCGCGCGCAGAACGAGTGCTGTAGCTATCCCTGTCATTCCGCTATTCTATGATTCCGCCGTTTCCCTGGCCGCATTGACGATACTGCCGAAAGGTCTCCCAGTGATATTGACTCGTTTCGCGATGCACTCCTCGTTGGCGGCAAGTTTATCGCTGCTCGGCGCCGCCTTCGCGCCCGGCGATGCGGATGCAGCCAAGGCTCTTGGTTTCCCCCGGCCCGGCCGGCTGTCCGGAACGAGCGACTCGCGCGCGCCAGCGGGGTCGGCGGTCGCGCCGTGAGTCGGTCCGAATGACCGCGCATCTTCTGTTTCCGACGCTGGTCTACACCGCCGCGTTGCAACGAGGCGATTCGAGGGCTCTTGATCGCCAGCTGCTCAAGGAATGCCGCCAGTTGCGCGAGGATGACGCGGCCGGGCGCCGCTGGTCCGACGAGAATTATCCCGGCGGTTACACTTCTTATGGGTCAATGCACCGCCTGCAGAGCATCTCCCCGACCTTCGACACTTTGCGGCGCAAGCTCAAGCGCCATATCTCAGCCTTCGCCGCTGCGGTGGAATGGGATCTGAGCGGGCGTGAACTGGAGATGACCGATTGCTGGGTCAACATCATGCCGCAGCGCACGGTGCACAGTTTGCACCTTCATCCGCACTCCACGGTGAGCGGGACCTACTATTTGCAGGTGCCCTCGGGATCACCCGGGATTAAATTCGAGGATCCGCGCCTGGATCGATTCATGGCGGCGCCGGCCCGCAAGACAACCGCTTCACTTAAATCCCGGCCGTGGGTAACGATGCCCGCCGCCGCAGGCCATCTGGTGCTGTTCGAGAGCTGGCTCCGCCATGAGGTCGTCCCTAACTCCGTCGATTCGGACCGAATCAGCGTAAGCTTCAATTACAACTGGTTCTAGAATCAAGGACATTGCATGACGACAAGAGCCTCGGACGCGACGATGGCGGTCTTCCTCGATTTGGAGAACATCGCGCTCGGCGCGCGCGATGCCAAATATCCGAGCTTCGACATCGAGAAGGTATTGGAGCGCTTATTGCTCAAAGGCCACATCGTCGTCAAGAAGGCCTATTGCGATTTCGATCGGTACAAGGACTTCAAACGCGGGCTGCATGAAGCCGCCTTCGAGCTCATCGAAATACCGCACGTCAGACAATCCGGCAAGAACTCAGCCGACATTCGCATGGTCGTGGACGCGCTCGACCTGTGCTACACCAAGGGACACGTCGATACTTTTGTCATTTTGAGCGGCGACTCGGACTTTTCGCCGCTGGTGAGCAAACTGCGTGAAAACGCCAAGACCGTCATTGGCGTCGGCGTCAAAAATTCAACGTCGGACCTCTTCATCAATAATTGCGACGAGTTCATCTACTACGACGACCTGGTGCGCAAAGAACCGTCGAAGACGCGGCGCCGAACCGCCGCCCCCCGCGCTCCCGCTGCGACCCCGGAGAATCCGCCGGCCGATAACAAAGGGCCCGACTTGACCGAGGCGCTCGATCTGATTGTCGAGACCTTGGATGCGCTCATCGAGGAGCGCGGCGGGGGCGAACCGATCTGGGGTTCGATGATCAAACAAGCCATCAAACGCCGCCACCCGGGCTTCAACGAGCGCTTCTACGGCTTCAAGTCATTTAACGATCTTTTGGACGATGCGCAAAAGCGCGGATTGCTCACCTTGCGCGCCGACGAGAGGTCCGGCGGATATACCGTCCGGGTAGCCGACCGGCCGCTGCCGGCGGCGCGGCCGAACTGACCCCTGATCCGCGCGTGATAGTCGTAAATCTGTGCAAATCCGGCACATTGCTCGCTTGACCCCCATTGCCGCCGAGCGCCTTATATTGAGTAACGGAACCTGCAGCGGCACGAAGCTTCCGAAAAGAGTGCCTTCGTCAAACCAATGCGTCTGGTTCGCAGCGAAGTCCTACGCTGGCGGCACTCGGACCCTGACTTCTTGATCGACCGCCCCACCGGAGCAGGGGGCTTCAGCGCGGTCTGTCGGGGCGGCACCGACGCGCGCTTCAGCGCTGAGATCGCCTAACCAACCGCCCAGTCAACCCTTGAACTTTGGCGCGGCTGCCCGCATTCAAGATCGTCATGGAATCGTATCGCCGCAAGTCGTGGATGTGGGCAGAAGCCTGTGCGCTCCTCGATGAGGCCGAGCGCAAGCACCGGCATTTCTTCGAGCTGCTTGCCGTACCCGCGACCCGTCCCGTCTGGGAGCCCCCGGCCGACATGTTCGCGGACGGATCCGAACTTAAGGTCGTTGTCGCGCTGCCGGGCGCCCACGCCGATGACATCATCGTACAAATTACCCCAACTGGACTGCAAATCGACACGACCGTGTCGCCTGCCGCGGTGGGCATCGCCATGAATGTCGTGCGATTGGAGATTCCGTACGGCCGCATGCGCAGGCGAATCGACTTGCCGCCCGGACGGTACGTGCTCAAGGAGCGTCGTGTCGATCACGGCTGCCTGTATCTGCACCTCGTGAAGGAGGGGCCATGAACACGGGTGAAGACGTCCTGATCATTCTGCCGGTGCGCAACGCCGTGCTGTTTCCCGGTGTCGTATTGCCGATTGCCATTTCTGGCAAGGCCTCGCTGGCCGCCGCTCAAGAGGCGGTGCGCACTCAACGGCGCGTCGGATTGCTTCTGCAAACCGATCCCAGCGTGGAAGAACCCAGCGCGGATGCGTTGCATCGCGTGGGTACGGCTGCTTCCATCGTGCGCTTCATCACCGCGCAGGACGGGTCACATCATCTGATTTGCCAGGGTGAAGAACGCTTTACGGTGCTGGACTACGTCAGCCGCGAGCCATTCCTCGTAGCTCGCATCGAGACGTTCAAGGAAGCCACAGTCTTCGATCGCGAGATCGAAGCGCGCGGGCTCAACTTGCGCGAAAAGGCCATGGAGGCGGTTCAGCTGCTGCCGCAGGCGCCGGGTGAACTCGCCAACGCGATTCGCGGCATCGAGCCCATCCCCGCGCTCGCCGACATGATCGCCAGTTTCATGGATTTGAAACTCGCGGAAAAGCAGGAGATCTTGGCTACCTTTGATTTGAAAGCGCGGCTCGACCGCGTTCTCGCCTTGCTTGCCAGGCGCATCGAGGTCTTGAAGGTATCGCGCCAAATCGACGAGAGAACGCGCGATGCCTTCGACGGGCGCCAAAAGGAAGCCGTGTTGCGCGAGCGGCTGCATCAAATTCAAAAGGAGCTGGGCGAAACCGACGACTCCAAGGCAGAGCTCGAGGAGCTCAAGCAAGCGATAAAAGAGGCCGGCATGCCGCCTGAGGTGGAGGAGCAGGCGCAGCGCGAGCTCAACCGGCTGGAGCGGATGCCGGAACAGGCCGCGGAATATTCCATGATCCGGACTTACCTGGACTGGCTGTTGGCCATGCCGTGGTCCAAGCTCGACCCCGAACAGGTCGACATCGAACAGGCTCGAAAAATTCTGGACGAGGATCACTACGGATTGACCAAGGTCAAGCGCCGCATCCTCGAGTTCCTCGCCGTGCGAAAGCTCAATCCCGAGGGCCGCAGTCCCATTTTGTGTTTCGTCGGACCCCCGGGGGTGGGCAAAACCTCGCTTGGCCAAAGCATTGCGAAGGCGATTGGGCTGAAGTTCGGGCGCGTCAGCCTGGGCGGCGTTCACGACGAGGCGGAAATACGCGGCCACCGTCGCACTTATATCGGTGCGCTGCCGGGCAACATCGTGCAGGCCGTGCGCAAGGCGGCCCGCCGCAATCCCGTGCTGATGCTCGATGAAGTCGACAAACTCTCGGCGAGCTACCAGGGCGATCCCTTTTCGGCCCTGCTCGAAGTATTGGATTCCGAGCAGAATAATACCTTCCGCGACAACTACCTCGGCGTTCCTTTCGACCTGTCGAAAGTACTTTTCATCGGCACCGCCAATGTGCTGGATTCCATTCCCGCGCCGCTGCGCGATCGGATGGAAATCATTGAACTGACGGGCTATACCGAGGAGGAGAAGCTGCAGATTGCCCGCCGCTACCTGCTCAAGCGCCAATTGCAGGCAAATGGGCTCACGCCAGCGCAGGTGCAAATCACCGATGAGGCGCTGCGCCGCGTCATCACGGACTACACGCGCGAAGCGGGGGTTCGAAGTTTGGAGCGCCAGATTGGCGCCGTGCTGCGCAACTCTGCCGTCACGATTGCTTCGGGAGAGGCGCAAAGCGTCGCCATCGATCCTGAGGCAGTGGAACGCATCCTCGGCGCCCCACGCTTTGAAAATGACGTCGCGCTCCGGACCAGCGTACCGGGTGTGGCAACCGGGCTGGCTTGGACGCCGGCCGGCGGAGATATTCTCTTCATCGAGTCGAGCCGCGTACGGGGTAGCGGCAAACTGATTCTGACAGGACAGCTTGGCGACGTGATGAAAGAAAGCGCGCAGGCGGCTGTCACCCTGGTGAAGTCGCAAGCCGACCGTTTGGGGATAGACCCGACGATTCTGGACAACAGCGACCTGCATATCCACGTGCCTGCCGGCGCCATCCCGAAGGACGGTCCCAGCGCCGGGGTCGCGATTGCCACATCGCTCGCCTCGCTGCTATCGCAGCGCACTGTGCGAGCCGATGTCGCCATGACCGGTGAGATCAGCCTGCGCGGCGTGGTGATGCCGGTGGGCGGCATCAAGGAGAAATGCGTTGCGGCTGCGCGGGCGGGCATCCGCACGGTGATTCTGCCGGCGCGAAATCGCCGCGACCTCGAGGAGATTCCCGACAGCGTTCGTGGGCGGCTCGAATTCGTGTGGGCCGAAAAGATCGACGACGTGCTGGCTAGAGCTCTGGAAAGCTCCCCGGCGGCACTTGCCGCCGCTTGAGGTCGATAGCTCCGCCGCTTTATCGAGGTTTGCGGAATCTCAATTCGACCTGATCAGTTCTTCCGCGGATCGACGGATCGAACACCGCCAGTGTGTGATCGTCGGCGAGATTGCGAAGCACATCGCTTTGCACCTCCAAGACAAATCCCGCCGCTTCGATCTCCGTTTGCATACGAATAGGATCAATGCGATGTAGTGTTTCTGTGTCCCGCAGTCCGGAACCCGGCGCGGCCGCATGATCGATGACGATGAATACACCGCCTGGCTTCAGGGCGTCGAAAAACCTTTTGTTGAGTGCCGCGACATCCGCCGGCCCCATGAAGGCGTCATGCAAGTCATGGTAGTTCTGCGCCGTCCATAGCACATCAAGCAGTTCCGGAGCGCGAAAGTTGGCTGTCGAGCCGGTCATGACCGTGACGTTCGCGTAGCCAGGATGGTGCTCAATTGCCCGCGTCCCTGCGATCTCTCTGGCCGGGCAGTGGGCGATCTGTTCGGCGGGAATGAACGCATACACATGCCCGCTGGGCCCCACGACGTCACTGAAAAGGCGCGTGAAATACGCGTTTCCAGGCATGAAGTCCGCGATGCGATCCCCGGACTTAAGACCCGCAAAGGCGATGACCAGCGCTGGCTTGCGGGTCGAGTCGAGCCTTACCTGCTCGGCCGGCCGTCTCGGATCGGCCACCGCCGCCGATACGGCAGCCGGAACCGGCGGCCCCTTATCCGGCGAAGGCTCATTCGCCGACCCCGCAACGCCCATGCGCGCACTCAATAAGCTGACGAGAAGTAGCCAACATGGTTTTCGAGTCATGTCTCACTCCGGCTGGTGGGTTTCGGATTGGCAGCTTACGAGTTAAAGTGTGCTTTAAGTCAAGAGGAGGCCGCCATGACGGGTCTTTCGATCGGCGCCGTTGCCCGGCAATCGGGCGTTGCGCCATCCGCGCTTCGCTATTATGAGAAAGTCGGTCTACTGCCTGCGCCGGCTCGATCCTCAAAGCGGCGGCAGTATGACCCGCAGATCCTCGGCCGCATTCGAATAATTCTACTCGCGCGCGGCGCGGGTTTCTCGGTGCGCGAGACGCGAACATTTTTGAACGGATTTCCGCTTGCCGCGACGCCGGCCTCGCGCTGGCGCAGCATGGCCCAACAGAAACTCGCCGAATTGGACGCGCTGATTGCCCGTGTGGCCGCGATGAGGTCGATACTTCAAGCGAGCTTTCAGTGCGAGTGCCGTCGATTGGAAGATTGCGAGCGCTTGATGGCCGCGAAGACTATTCAGTGTAGTCCACGATGACTGCGCCCGGTTCCAGCCGCACTTGCGGTGTGGCGGCCGGTTGCACGCCGGTCGAATAGACGGTGATGCCCGAGCGCGGAGTCGTATATGCGGCATGGCTGCCGAAATGCACGAGCAGGCGCCAATAGGCGTCGCCCCGCAATGGCCATTCCACACGCAGCACCTCGCCGGCCACCTCGTAACGTCCGCCATACCGGAAATTGGCAAGGTGCGGCGCTAGATGACGACGGCGCAGCGCCAATAATTCCTGGATAAGTTTCAAGTGGTCCCGATGCCGGGGCAGATCGCGCTCATCCCAGCGCAGCCTGCAGGCGTTGAAGGTCGATTCGGCGTTCGGATCAGGGATGCGAGCCACCGCTGCAGGATCCGCAAACTGGGCGAAGCGTTTGAATTCGCGCCGTCGCCCATCCGAGACCGACTGTGCCAGATCGGGCCCGAAATCACAGAAAAACAGGAAAGGCGTGCTTGCCGCAAACTCCTCTCCCATGAACAGCATCGGCACCTGCGGCGCGAGCAGCAAACAGGCATAAGCGGCAGGCAGCAGCCGCTGATCGGTAAGCTGGTGAATCCGCTCGCCAAAGGCGCGATTGCCGATCATGTCGTGGTTTTGCAGAAATGCCACGAACGCGGCCGGTGGCAAGTGAGCGCTGGGCTCGCCTCGAGAGCGATCGCGATATGCCGAATACTCGCCTTGATACGCGAATCCTTGCGCCAGGGAGCGCCCGAGTTTTTCAAGCGGCTGAGTGGCGTAGTCCGCGTAGTAGCCGTCGGCCTCGCCGCTCAGAAGTACATGCAGTGCGTGATGCACGTCGTCGTCCCACTGCGCGGTCGCCACTTGCGGCTTTTCCGCCTGATCGCGTTCCAGGTAGGAAGCTTGATTGGCATTATTCTCCAGCACCAAGTGCACTTGGCGCTCGCGTCCCGGACCTTCGCGAAGTGCGGCCGCGATTTCGCGCACGATATCGGGATGCGAGCGGTCTTTGAGCGCGTGAACGGCATCCAGCCGCAGCCCATCGAAGCGGTATTCCTCGATCCAGTACAGTGCGTTGTGCAGAAAGAAATCGCGCACCGTGCGGCTGTTGTCGCCGTCAAAGTTGATCGCCGCACCCCAGGGCGTCCGATGCGCGGGATTGAAAAACTCCGGGCAGTAGGCGTGCAAGTAGTTTCCTTCCGGGCCGAAGTGGTTGTAAACCACATCGAGCAGCATCATCAGTCCCAGTGAATGCGCGCCGTCGATGAGGGCCTTCAACTCGTGCGGAGTTCCATAGCAGGCCGCGGGAGCGTACTGCATGACGCCGTCATACCCCCAATTGCGGCTGCCAGGAAAGGCGGCCAGCGGCATGAGCTGAACCGCCGTGATACCGAGGCTTGCAAGCTCCGCCAGCCGGCTTGCGGCAGCCGCGAACGTGCCCTCCGCGGTGAAGGTGCCGACGTGCAGTTCGTACAGCACCGCATCGGGCCACGCTCGGCCGCACCAGTCGGGAAATCTCCACGCATAGGAATGCGGGTCGATGACCGAACTTGCCCCGTGAACGCCTTGCGGATTGCTGCGCGAGGCCGGGTCAGGCACCGCCAGTGATTGTCCATCGCGGTTCCGCACTATGAATTTGTAGCAAGAGCCGGCTCCGACGCCCTGGGGACGCGCGGCCATGCCGTCCACAACCAACTCGTGCCAGCCGCCCTCCAAGGCTCGCATCGGATGGCGCATTGCGAGTTCGTCAGCATCGAGTTGCAGTTCAAGGTCGACGTTTGGACTCGATGGCGCCCACAATCGAAATCGAATGCCGCCATCCGGCAGCAGCATTGCGCCGAAAGGCATTGTGTGGTCGAAACGGCGCTTCAGATGTCCTCGTCCTTTCTGTGCTGCGGCCACCAGCGCTGCAGCAAAGCCGCCGCCCAGTCCTTTCCGCCAAGTCCGAACGCCAGCGCCAATGCCAGCATCAGGCCCGCCAGAATGATCAGAAAGGTTCTTTGAACGATATCTCCGCCAATCTCCACCTGGCTCAAGGCGATCATCACCACCAGAGCCATGATGACGTAGCGAACCAGCCTTCCCAACATGTCGGCGTCGGGGATCTGTGCGTCCACGCAGTAGGTTTGCACGGCATTGCCGACAAAGCGCGCGCAGTAAGATCCGAAAATGATCAGCAGCATGGCCACCAACAATTTTGGCGTGAACAGGACCGCGCGTCCCAATAGATCGGTGATGTATGTCAGCCCAAGTCCATTGAACGCGATGATCAGCGCCGCCAGCACCACCAGCCAGAAGGCCATGAGTCCGAAAAGAGTCGTGGTGTCGCCCCGCATCCCCGCCTGGCGCAGAAAATTATCCGTACCGGCACGCTCGGTCAATACGTTGAAATTCACCGCGCGCAATGCCCGCTCGACGGCAAAGCGCGCCGCCTTGGCAAATAGCCAACCTACCGCGATGACGAGCAGCGCGAGCAGCAGTCGCGGCAGAAAGGCTGCGATCTGGTGCAGAAATTCTCGCGTCGCGTCCACGAACATATCAATGCTTTGCATGACAGCCCCTCATTGATCCATACCCCAGTCGAGAATTCCCTGCAGCGGGATGCCGGCCCAGGCCGGCCGATACATGAGTTCGTAATTCAATTCGTACAGCGCCTTCTCGAGTTCAAACAAGCCGAGCAAACCCCGGCCAGTCTGCAGCGATTCGTACAACTTCGCCTCGCGCCCCGCCGCATCGTAGCCTTCCAGAAATGCCGTTCGCGCCTCGAGTTCCCAGGCACGGGCCAGCGGCGCCAGCTTCGCCGCTTCCGCTTCGTTGTGGGCAACGCTGCGCAGCGCGCTTTGTTGCACGTACCCGAAGGAACGCAGCATTCCAGCCACGTCGCGCAGCGGAGAATTTTTTGCGCGGCGCTGCTCCAAGCTGTGGCCTGGTTCTCCTTCGAAATCGATGATCACGAAATCGTTGCGCGTAACCAGTACTTGACCGAGATGATAGTCGCCGTGAATGCGGATCTTCACTCCCTGCGCCGTCGGCGCCGCGCAGGCCTCGATTCGCTCCAATATTTGAGTGCGTTGGGCGAGCACGGTATTGGCGCGCTCGCGATCGGCTGCGGGTACGGATTCCAATTTTGCGGCCAGCGCGTCGAGCGAGCTGCGCGCCTCTTGCAGCGCACGCTGGCGGTAGGCATCGACATCGGCGCGAGTGAGCGATTGCGGCGCAAATGCGGCATCCCGGGTCGGTTGCGACAGCGCGCGATGCAATTCGGCGGTCCGCAACGCCAATATTTTCACCATGGCCAGATTGGCCTCATGGGCATTGACCGGCAGCGCATCTCCGGCGGGCGTGGTGCGATATTGCTCCAGATGCCGCCGCAAGTAATCCAGCGAGTAGGTCCAGCCGTCCCCTTGATTGGCCACGTAGGCCTGCAACATGGCCAGCAAGCGGTTTTGGCCATCGTTAGCAATATACTCGAGCACTCCCGCGACCGCGGCGCAGTTCGGATAGTGGACCGCCTCGGTGAGATAGAGGCCCATTTCCAGTTCCGGGTTGATGCCGACGCGCAGCCGGCGATAACCCTTGAGGATCAATCGTTCGCCTATGGTGACCACCGTATTGGAGCTCGAGCCGCGCGGCCTCTCCACCGGCATGCTGGCGAAGTCGGCCCCGGCAAGCTTGGAGAAAGCGGCGGTCGGTCTGAATTGCAGCTTTCCTTGCGACATCGGTATTTCGCGTCCCGCTGCCATCGCCGCCACGACGTTGCGGCAAAACATCTCGTCGGCGAATGCATCCCCGATGATGCCGACATTGCCCTGCTGACGAATCTTAGCAACCGCGGAACTCGACAAATTCCGAACCCGTTCATCGTCGCGCTCCTCCCAAGCCAATGCCAGCGGCAGAAAATAGCTCGTGTGTTCCCCTGCCCCGTCGAGTTCGACCAGCGCCACCAGCCAGGATAGCTTGCCTTCCTGCCATAGCACCTGCTCCATAATGCGGGCTCGCTCAATCGGCGTGCCTTTGGCCGCATACCAGCGTGTTGTTTCGATGTATCGCGGCAGCGTGTCGGTTTCGAACTGCAAGCGGGTCTTCTCCGCCATGCCGATTCGCCACGGGACCACGCGTTCTCGAAACAGGCTGGTCCACCCATCGAACAGCACCAGCACCGGACGTTCATCCACCGAAACGATCTGCTCATGCCACGAGGGAACCGCAGCATCGGTTGCCAGCCTGAACCAATAGAATCCATAGCCAGAGATCGTCAGCAGGTAGGGCAACTCGCCTATCGGCGGAAATGCGGTACGGCCGAGCATTTCCACGGGCACGCGTCCCTTGAAGGCGGCCAGGTTCAGTTCAACCGGCTGCGCCGAGCGCGAAAGATTCGCGACGCAAAGAATGGTGTCTTCGCCGAAGTCGCGCAAGTAAGCCAGTATTTTCCGATTGCCGGGGCGCAAAAAGCGGCGCGCGCCGCGGCCGAAGGCCTGGCTGGTCTTGCGCACCGCGAGCATGCGTTTGGTCCAGCTCAATAGCGAACTCGGATCCCGCGATTGCGCTTCCACATTGGTCGACTGGTAGCCGTACACGGCATCCATGATGGGAGGCAGGTACAGACGCTGCGGGTCGGCCCGCGAGAAGCCGGCATTGCGATCCGGACTCCACTGCATCGGAGTGCGCACACCATTTCGATCGCCGATGAAGAAGTTGTCGCCCATGCCGATTTCATCGCCGTAATAAAGAATCGGCGAACCGGGCATGGACAGTAGCAGGCTGTTCATCAGCTTGATGCGGTCAAGATCGTTCTCCATCAGCGGCGCCAGCCGGCGGCGAATGCCCAAATTGATGCGCGCTTGCAGATCGGCGGCGTAAGTCGTGTACATGTAATCGCGTTCTTTGCTGGTCACCATCTCGAGCGTCAGCTCATCATGATTGCGCAGAAAAATGGCCCACTGGCAGCTTTCCGGAATATCCGGCGTCTGCTGCATGATTTCGATGATCGGATAGCGGTCTTCCTGTGCAATCGCCATGTAAATGCGCGGCATCAGCGGAAAGTGATATGCCATGTTGCATTCATCGCCGTCGCCGAAATATTCGCGTACGTCCTCGGGCCACTGATTGGCTTCCGCGAGCAGAAATCGATTCTCGTAGGACGCATCGATGGCAGCGCGCAGCTGCTTGATCACCGCATGGGTTTCGCGCAGATTTTCGTTGTTGGTGCCTTCACGTTCCACCAGATACGGAATCGCATCGAGGCGAAATCCATCGACGCCCATGTCGAGCCAGAAGCGCATGATCTGCAGCACCGCCTGCATCACCTGCGGATTATCGAAGTTGAGGTCCGGTTGATGACTGAAGAATCGATGCCAGTAATAGGCCTTGGCGACCGGGTCCCAAGCCCAGTTAGAAGTCTCCGTATCGGTGAATATGATGCGCGTGCCGAGGTACTTCTGATCGGTGTCGCTCCACACATAGAAGTCGCGCTGCGCGGAGCCGGCCGGTGCGTTGCGCGCCGCCTGAAACCACGGATGCTGATCGGATGTGTGATTGATGATCAGCTCGGTGACCACCTTGAGCCCGAGACGATGCGCTTCGCGCAGCATGCCGCGAAAGTCGTCCAGGGTTCCGAATTGTGGATGAACGTTTTGATAATCCGCGATGTCATAGCCGTCGTCCTTGAGCGGCGAGGGGTAGAAGGGCATCAGCCAGATGGTGTTGACGCCGAGTTCTCGGATGTACTCGAGCTTCGAAGTCAGTCCTTTGAAATCTCCGATGCCATCGTCGTTGGAATCGAAGAAGGACTTGACGTTCAGCTGGTAGATGACCGCGTCCTTATACCAGAGCGCGTCGTCGGCGCTGATGCCGGTCGCTGGTGCGGTGTCGAGAACCGGAGTCTGGACGTCGTTCATCTATTCACCCTTCATAGGTAATAGTCGAAGTCCCGCTCGCTGCGCAGCCGCCGGCGCAATCTAAACACGTGAGCGGGCGAACGCTGCGGATCAAGCAGCACGTAATTGTACCTGCCGCGCCAGATATAGCGTTGATCGCTCAACAAGTCATGTACCTGGTACGGCTGCTCGGCATCGAACTTCAATGCGCCCAGGTCCAGATCGACCCAGCCGGATTGCGCTTGATGAGGATCAAGGTTGACGACGGTCAGAATGAGACTTGCCGAAGCCGGATCGCCTTTCAAGTACGCGATCAGCTGATCGTTGTCGATGGCGCAGAAGCGCAGGCCTGCATCCGACTGCAGCGCGGCGTTCTCCCGGCGAATGCGATTCATGCGTGCGATCAACGACCACAGGCTGTCGGGCCGCTGCAAGCTCCAGTGACGCAGCTGATATTTTTCGGAATCGCGGTACTCCTCGCTGCCCGGCTCGCGCGGCGCGCTTTCCATCAACTCAAAGGTAGGGCCATAAATGCCGAAGTTGGACGACAGGGTCGCGGCCAGAATGAGTCTAGCGGCATACATCGGGCGCAATCCCGACTGCAGAGCTTCCGGAAGAATATCCGGTGTGTTGGGCCACACGTTGGGCCGGTAGTATTGGCGCCCGGGACCGGAGGAAAGCTCGGTGAAGTAGTCCGTCAGCTCGCGTTTGGTGTTTCGCCAGGTGAAATAGGTGTACGACTGCGAGAAGCCCAACTTAGCCAGGTAATGCATCACCTTGGGCCGGGTGAAGGCCTCGGCTAGAAAAATCACGTCAGGATGGTCGCGCTTGGTCTCGCTGATCAGCCACTGCCAGAAGGAGAATGCCTTGGTGTGTGGATTGTCGACGCGAAATATCTTGACGCCGCGGGCAATCCAAAAATCGGTAATGCTTTTCAGTTCATTCCACAGGCCGCGCCAGTCGCTGGACTCAAAATCGAATGGATAGATGTCCTGATATTTTTTGGGAGGATTTTCGGCGTACTGCACGCTGCCGTCGGGGCGATGTTTGAACCAGGACGGATGCTCCGCTACGTACGGGTGATCCGGTGCGCACTGAAAGGCAATGTCCATCGCGATTTCGATGCCCAGCCTGGCGGCCGCGCTGAGCAGCTGATCGAAGTCATCGAAACTGCCCAGCTGCGGCAGGATGTCCTTGTGCCCGCCCTCGGCCGCACCGATGGCCCAAGGGCTGCCGACGTCGCCTGGTTTTGCGCGCAAACTATTATTAGCGCCCTTGCGATTGGTCCGTCCGATCGGGTGAATCGGCGGAAAGTAAAGCACGTTGAAGCCCATTTCCGACAAATACGCAAGACGCGCCGTCACGTCGCGGAACGTGCCGTGAATTCCACTTTCCGCGGCAGCCGAACGCGGAAACAATTCGTACCAGCTGCTGAACTGCGCGCGCTTGCGATCGGCGATGAGTTCGAGGCTGCGCCTGGAAGCGAAGCTCAGGTCGGCATACCGCGCCGCGATGGCCGCACGCGCCGGATCCAAGGCCAGCGCCTTTTGCGCCGCAGGATCGGCGGGGCTTGCTTCGCTCATGGCGAGCAGGGCGCGAGACCACTCGCTCAGGATGGCGGCATCGCTGCCGGCCGCGCGTGCCGCTGCCTGGAGAATGAGTCCGGCGCCCACGGCCAAGGCCGCGCGAATATCTGACTCATCATCGCGCCTCTCGAACTCACTTCGCCAGGACTCGAAGTGATCCACCCACGCCACAACCGTGTACTCATATCGGCCCGGCTGCGGCGGAGTGAATTCCGCCGTCCACACATCATTCGGCTGCGCCTTCATGTCGACTTCAAAGGCAGCATTATCGGCCCCCAACATTTTCCAGCGCAGCATCACGCGCAGCTTATTGTGGCCATCGGTGAAGCAATTCGCTTCGATGCAGACCGCCTCTCCGGCAACACGCTTCACCGGAAATTTTCCGCCATCAATGATCGGCAGGACCGCATCGATCACGGCGAGCAGCCTGCCCTCGGCGACCGGCGCCGTCGCATCTGCCGCGTGGCCGGATTTTTTTGCGGATACGCTGCGCTTGGAACTAGCCACGCGCTTCCCAGCGCAACATCAGGGTGGAGAGCGGCGGCAGGCTCAAACTGACCGACTCGACGCGGCCGTGCGAACTCACCGGTACGGATTCCACGCCGCCCAGGTTGCCCCAGCCCGATCCGCCGTAGTCTCGCGCGTCGGTGTTGATGATCTCGCGCCAAACGCCGCGGGCCGGGACGCCGATCAAGAAATTGGCGCGCGGAACCGGCGTGAAGTTGCAGACCACGAGCAGCGGTGCGCCGTGGCCCGCAGACTTGCGCAGGAATGCGATGACGCTCGATTCTGAATTGTTGACGTCCAGCCACTCGAAGCCGTCGGGTGAAAAATCGAGCTCGTGGAGTGCCGGCTCGCGCCGGTAGACTCGATTCAAATCGCCGATCAACCGCTTTACGCCCGCGTGCTCCGGCAGATCCGACACCCACCACTCGAGTTCGCCTTCATGGGTCCATTCACGGCGCTGGCCGAACTCGCCGCCCATGAAGAGCAGTTTCTTGCCTGGATGCGCCCACATGTAGCCGAACAGCGCCCGCAAGTTGGCGAACATTTGCCAATCATCTCCCGGCATTTTGCCGATCAGCGACCCCTTGCCGTAGACCACCTCATCATGCGAGAGCGGCAGAACGAAATTCTCGTTGAAGGCGTAGATCAATGAGAACGTCAGCTGCCCATGATGATATTTGCGATTGATGGGATCTTGCTTCACGTATTGAAGGGTGTCGTGCATCCAACCCATGTTCCATTTCAAGCCAAATCCTAGACCGCCCATGTCGGTGGGCCTCGACACCATGGGCCAAGCAGTCGATTCTTCGGCAATCATGGCAACGTCCGGGTAGTCCCGGTAAACGGCTTGATTCAAGATGCGGAGGAATTCAATGGCCTCGAGGTTTTCCCGGCCTCCGAATCGATTCGGGATCCATTCGCCCTGCTTGCGGGCATAGTCCAGATACAGCATCGAGGCGACAGCATCCACGCGCAGCCCATCGATGTGGTATTTCTCGAACCAGAACAGGGCGGAGGAAACCAGGAAACTGCGTACCTCGTTGCGGCCAAAGTTGAAAATCGCCGAGTTCCATTCGGGGTGAAATCCTTGGCGTGCGTCGGAATGCTCATAAAGATGAGTGCCGTCGAAATAGACCAGCCCGTGCTGGTCGCTCGGAAAATGCGAGGGGACCCAATCCAAGATGACCCCTATGCCCTTTTGATGCAGGTGATCGACGAAATACATCAAATCTTGGGGCGTACCGTAACGGGCCGTAGGGGCGAAATAGCCCGTGGTTTGGTATCCCCAGGAGCCGTAAAATGGATGTTCGGTGATGGGCATGAGCTCGACATGCGTGAAGCCCAGCTCTCTTTGGTACTCGGCCAGCGCGTGCGCAATGTCTCGATAGTTTAGGAAGTTGCCGTCCTTGCGGCGCCACGAGCCGAGGTGCAGCTCGTAGATGGACATGGGGGCGGCAAGTCCATTGCGCGCCGCTCGCGAAGCCATCCACGCAGCGTCGTTCCACGCGTATTCGAGGGTCCACAGGCGCGAGGCGGTTGCCGGAGGCAGCTCGCAGAACAGGCTGAATGGATCCGCTTTCTCCACCGAATAGGCGCCGATGCGCGAAGTGATGCGGTATTTGTAGCCCTGCCCGCGTTGCGCGCCCGGCGCGACCCCTTCCCAAACTCCGGACTCATCGGCGCGCGGCGCAAGCACGTTGGCCCCGGCAGTCCAGTCATTCCAATCGCCAATGACGGAGACCGCGGATGCGTTCGGCGCCCACACGGCAAAGTGTGCGCCGCCCTCGGCAAGCATCCGTGCCCCCAGCTTGCCGTACAGCCGGCCATGGGTTCCCTCGCGGAAAAGATAGATATCATGGCCGGTCAGCACGGATGCCGTGTCTTGATGCAGCATATTAACCTCGGTGTCGCCACGCTGATCAAGGCGCCGCGCAAAACGTCTGGGTTCCGTGTACGCCCAGCATAGAGTCACTCTTCACGGTAGGTGATTGTTCGACGTCGCGCTGTCGCCCGGATTCTGTAGTCAGTGTAGGACTATCGGCGACGTTCAACTGCGCGCGGTCTGCACCAATCGATAGCCGACAGCTGTTTCGGTCAATATATGTTTGGGTTGGGCCGGGTCGTCCTCGAGCTTTTGACGCAGGTGTCCCATATAGACGCGCACATAGTGGCCATCCTCTGCATGCGCAGGTCCCCAAACTTCCCTCAATATCTGCCGGTGAGTCAATACCTTGCCGGCATTGGCGATCAGCAGACTCAGCAGGCGGTACTCGATCGGTGTTAGGTGCACCACCGCGTCGCCTTTGTGGGCGGTACGCAAACTAAGGTCGATTTTAACGTCGCCGAATGCAAAAACCGCTTCCATGTCGGCTCCGGCTTCGAGCCGCCGCCGCGAGGCGGCGCGCACCCTGGCGAGCAGTTCCCCCACGCCGAAAGGTTTGGTCAAATAGTCATCGGCGCCCGCATCCAATGCATCGATTTTATCCTGCTCGCCGACCCGGGCGGACAGCACGATCACCGGCACCTTGGACCAGCTGCGCAGGTCTCGCAAGAAGTCCACGCCGTCACCATCCGGCAAGCCGAGATCCAAAATGATGAGGTCCGGCTTGCGGGTTCCCGCGTCGGTCAAGCCTTGGCGCATGGTTTCGGACTCATGCACGCTCCAGCCCTCGGTCTCCAAGGCTGTGCGCACGAACCGTCGGATCTGGCGCTCATCCTCGATGAGAATGGCGACGGGAAGCGGCTCAGCCATCCTCGGCCTGCACTTCCGGCTCGATCGCCGGTACCGGCGGATTTCCGAGCGGCAGGGTGAAGGTAAAGGTGGCACCGCCGCCGGGCCGTTGTGCCGCAATGATCGTGCCCTGATGCGATTCGATGATGGCGCGACAGATGGCGAGCCCCAGCCCGACTCCTGGAGTCGCCGACTCGCGTTCCCCGCGGGTAAATTTTTGAAATACCGCCTCCTCGCGGCCCGCCGGCAAACCCGGTCCGTCGTCCGATACCGACACGCGCAGCTCACCTCCCCTCACCTCGGCAGACAAAGTCACGGTGCTGCCCACGGGGGTATATTTCGACACATTTTCCAGCAGATTCACCAGCACGCGCTCGATCAACACGGCATCGAACTTGACCAGCGGCAAATCCCGAGGAAAGTGCACTTCTACGCGATGCCGCTGCAGCATGCCACGCGCCGCATCGAGTGCCGCGCCAACCACTTCTTCAAGCGGCTGCCATTGCAGATTGAGAGTTACCTCGCCGCTTTCGATGCGGGCCATGTCGAGCAGATTGCTCACCATGGTGCTCATGCGGCGCGCCTCGTCCTGGATCGCCTCCGCGGTTTCCAGCTGCGCCGCGGTCAATTTCGGCGCGGTAAGCGCCAGGGATTCGGCCAGGCCGACGAGCACCGTGAGCGGCGTGCGCAAATCATGCGATAGCGCTGCGAGCAGGGAATTTCGCAAGCGTTCGGACTCCATCTTCAGCAACGCATCCTGGGCGAGGCCGACGTAATGCACTCGTTCCAGCGCAATCGCGATCAGCGCGGCAAACGTGTCGAGCAGCTGCCGCTGCTCGGGAATGCGCAGCAGGCGTCGATTGTGGGATTTGACCGCCAGCACGCCGCGGGCCTTGGTCGGCGCCCGCAACGGAATGTAGAGCACCTCGCTGCCCGGCAGCGTATCGGTACCGAAACCCGCCGGCTGGCCCCTGTCGAACGCCCATTGCGCCGTGCCGATCTCCACAGCCAATCGCGCATCGACCCGCGGTTTATCCGCGTTCTGGCTGGTCACCACCAATCGCCCGCTGGCATCCGGCAACAATAGCGCGGCGCTCGCACGAAAGGTTCGCTGAATGGATTCATCGCTGATCCTGACCACTTGCTCGACTTGCACGGCCCCCGACAGATCGCGCGCAATCTCATAGAGAGAACCGGCCCGCTCTTCGCGATGCGAGGCGACACGCGCCTGGAACCGCAAACCGGCGGTCAATTGACCGGTGATCAGTCCCACCGCCAGCATGATGAAAAATGTCAGCAGGTATTGCACGTCGCTGACCGCGAACGAAAAGCGCGGCGGCACGAAAAAGTAATCGAAAGCGCAGACGCTCAAGATGGCTGCCATCGCCGCGGGACCTCGGCCCCAGCGCACCGCCACCAGCACGACCGTCAAAATGAATATGGCCACGATGTTGGAGCGGTCGAAATGCGTTCCCAGCGGCACCGATCCCAGGGTCACGCCGCCGCAGGCCAATGCGGCCCACAAATAACGCAGCTGTTTGTTTTTCAGCTGTTTGCTCGACTCCGCGTCGGGCAGGGAGGGAGCCGGCTGCGCATTCTCGCGGCTGCCGTTTTGCGCGGCGCCTTCGGCACGGCCGATCTCGATCAGATCGATGTCCGGCGCCAGCATGGCGAGTTTCTGGCCGCTGGACCTCTGCCAGGGCCACAAGCGCCTGATCGGATCACGTCCGATGACGAGCTTGGATAAATTGTGGCTGCGCGCGTATGAGATGATGCTCTCGGCGATTTGCGCACTGGCGATGACCGCCGTGGTCGCGCCAAGCTCCTGCGCCAAATTCAGCGTCGCCAGAATCTTCTCGCGCCTGGCGGCGGGCAAGCGCTGCAGGCCCGGCGTTTCGACATAGATCGCATGCCAATCGGTATTCAGTTGGCTTGCCAGACGCGCCGCCGCCCGAACCACGCGCTCGGCCGCGGCGTCGGGTCCGATGCAGGTTAGAAGCGCGGTCGCAGTTTTCCACACGGATTCGATGGATTGGTCGACGCGATATGCCTGAACATCGCCTTCGACGCGGTCCGCGGTGCGCCGCAGGGCAAGTTCGCGCAGCGCCATCAAGTTGCCCTTGCGGAAGAAATGATTCGCCGCCTGCTCGGCTTGATGCGCCACATACACCTTGCCGGCCTTGAGCCGGGCCAACAATTCGTCCGCGGGAATATCGACCAATACAACCTCGTCGGCCGCGTCGAAGACCTTGTCGGGGACGGTCTCCCAGACCCGTACATTGGTGATGCCGCCAACCACATCGTTGAGGCTTTCCAAGTGCTGCACGTTCAGCGTACTGAAAACGTCGATGCCCGCCGCCAACAATTCATCCACGTCTTGCCAGCGCTTCGGATGGCGCACCCCAGGCACATTGGAATGCGCCAACTCGTCGATCAAGATGAGTTCGGGATGCCGCAGAAGAGCGGCGTCCAAATCGAATTCGGCGAGCGGCTTACCTCGGTAAATAATCGTCTTCGGCGGTAGAATCTCCAGCCCCTCGAGCAGTGCGGCCGTTTCAGCGCGGCCGTGCGTTTCGACCACGCCGATGAGAACCTTGCGTCCATCGCTGGCCAGCTTGCGGGCTGCGATCAGCATGGCATAGGTCTTGCCGACCCCCGCCGCGGAACCGAAATAAATGCGCAGCTTGCCGCGCCGGGCCTGCACCTCTTGCTGATTGACCTTGGCCAGAAGCAGGTCCGGATCGGGACGTTGGTCGTTGGATGCGGGCATCAGCGCTATTGTGCGCGATCCATTGCCAAATTCAGCATTAAGACATTCACCCTTGGCTCGCCGAAGATCCCCCATTGCGCGCCATCGACGTGCTGCAACACCAGGCGCCTCACGACGAAGGGATCCCAATGCCTGGCTCGCGCGACCCGATTTACCTGGTACAACGCGGCGGCCGGGCTGATGTGCGGATCCAGGCCGCTCCCGGATGCGGTAACGAGGTCCACCGGGACCGGCAGCGTGTTATCCGGGTCGGCCGCTCGCAGCTGAGCAAGACGTGCTTTGACCGCGTCCAGCAGCGCCGGATTGGTAGGTCCCAGGTTCGAACCGCCGGAAGAGGCGGCATTGTTCGGCATGGGCGAAGTCGCCGACAGGCGGCCCCAGAAGTAACGCGAATCTTGGAAAGGCTGCCCGATCAGGGACGAACCGATGATGTCGTTGCCGCGCTTGATCAGGCTTCCGGAGGCTTGGTCCGCGAACGCCAGCTTTCCGATTGCGGTCACGGCCAAGGGGTAGACCACGCCCGTCAGCACCGTCAGCACGGCAAACAGCACCAGCAAAGGACGCAATATCGCGCGCACGCCGTGCACTCCTTCAGACCAGTCGCAGGGCCGACAAGGTCATGTCGATCAACTTGATGCCGACGAAAGGCACGGCGATGCCGCCGAGCCCGTAGATCAACAGATTCCGCCGCAGCAATGACGCCGCCCCCAGCGCCCGATATCTGACGCCTTTCAGTGCGAGCGGAATGAGCAGAACGATGATCAATGCATTGAATATCACCGCCGACAGAATGGCGGAATTTGGGCTCGCCAGGCGCATCACGTCGAGCTGCGCCAACTGCGGATAGGTCGTGGCGAAAGCCGCCGGAATGATTGCAAAATATTTGGCGACGTCGTTGGCAATGGAGAACGTGGTGAGCGAACCTCGGGTGATGAGCAGCTGCTTGCCCACCTCGACGATCTCGATCAATTTGGTCGGATTCGAATCCAGATCCACCATGTTGCCGGCTTCCTTTGCCGCTTGGGTGCCCGAATTCATGGCCACGGCGACGTCGGCCTGCGCCAGCGCGGGCGCATCGTTGGTGCCATCGCCCGTCATCGCCACCAATCTTCCTTCCGCCTGATATTGCCTGATCAGCTTGAGTTTGGCCTCGGGCGTGGCTTCGGCGAGAAAATCATCGACGCCGGCCTCCGCGGCGATCGCCGCTGCCGTCAAGCCGTTATCGCCGGTAATCATCACCGTGCGGATTCCCATGCGCCGCAATTCGCCGAAGCGCTCCTTGATGCCGCCCTTGACGATGTCCTTGAGCTCGACCACGCCCATCACGCGGCCGCCGTCGGCAACTACCAGCGGCGTGCTGCCCTTGCGCGCCACCTCATCGACCGATTGGGATACGCCGACGGGGAAAGTAAAGCCCTGCGCCTCGATGTGCAGCCGCACTGCTTGGGCCGCGCCCTTTCGAACTTCGCGTTTGCCCAAATTGACCCCGCTCATGCGCGTCTGCGCCGAGAATGGCAGAAAGGTCGCCTCCAATTGACTCAAGTTTCGCTCGCGCAGATTGAACCGCTGCTTCGCCAGCACGACGATGCTGCGGCCCTCGGGGGTCTCGTCGGCCAGGGAGCTCAATTGCGCGATATCCGCCAGCTGCTGCTCGGTAATGCCCTCGGCGGGGATGAATGCGGCCGCCTGGCGATTCCCCAGCGTGATGGTGCCGGTTTTATCGAGCAGCAGTACATCGACATCGCCGGCCGCCTCGACCGCGCGACCCGAGGTGGCAATCACATTGGCAGCCATCATGCGGCTCATTCCGGCGACGCCAATGGCGGACAACAGACCGCCGATGGTGGTCGGAATCAGGCACACCAGCAGCGCAACCAGCACGGTGATGGTGACCGGGACGCCGAGTTTCGCCACCTCCACGCTGAACAGGGAGAAAGGCAGCAACGTGGCGGTCGCCAGCAGAAACACCAGCGTGAGCGCTATCAATAGGATGGTCAACGCAATTTCATTGGGCGTTTTTTGGCGTTTGGCCCCTTCGACCATGGCGATCATGCGATCGATGAAGGCTTCCCCTGGATTGACCGCGACCCGCACGATCAGCCAATCGGACAGTACGCGTGTGCCGCCGGTCACCGCACAGAAGTCGCCGCCGGACTCGCGCACCACCGGCGCCGATTCGCCGGTGATCGCACTTTCATCGACCGATGCGACTCCGTCCAATACGATGCCGTCCGCGGGAATCAGATCGCCCGTCTCCACCAGAAATGAATCGCCTTTGCGCAGGTCGGACGCCGGCGTTGCCGTCCAATCCGCGCCGCGCTTCGCCAACTTCATTTTTTTTGCACTGACCGATTGCTTCAAGCCGCGCAGCGACGCCGCTTGAGCTTTGCTGCGCCCCTCAGCCAGCGCCTCCGCGAAGTTGGCAAACAGCACGGTGAACCACAGCCAAATCGCAATCGCGAGAATGAATATCGGCGGCGCCTCGCCGGCGCCGCGAAGCGCTTGCACGAACAAGATACTCGTCAAGATGCTGCCGGCATACACGACGAACATCACTGGATTGCGCAACTGCACTCGCGGCGATAGTTTGCGCACAGAATCGATGAGCGCGGGTCCGAGCAGCGCCGGATCGAACAGTTTGAGTGACTTACGCACCATGCTGTAGTTCCGCGTTCGCGGCGACGCTCATCGAGTCGCTCCCATTTGCAGCTGCTCGATCACCGGGCCCAGCGCAAGTGCCGGCACGTAGGTCAACGCACCGACCAAGACCACCGTGCCGACGAGCATTGCAACGAACAGCGCGCCATGGGTGGGCAGCGTGCCGGCGGTGACTTCGATGCGCTTCTTCTTCGCGAGCGAACCGGCGATGGCGAGCACCGGCACTATGAAGGCGAAGCGGCCGAACCACATCACCACCGCCAGCAAGGAATTGTAAAAAGGAGTGTTGGCCGAGAGTCCGGCAAAGGCGCTGCCGTTGTTGTTCGAGGCTGAGGAAAGCGCGTAAAGAATTTCCGAAAAGCCGTGCGCACCCGGGTTGAATATGCCGAGTTTTCCCTGCTCCGCCGTCACCGCCAAAGCGGTTCCGACCAGCACCAAGAAGGGCGTGATCAGGATCACGATCGAGGTCATCTTCATCTCAAACGACTCGATCTTCTTGCCGATGTATTCCGGGGTGCGGCCGATCATCAGGCCGGCAATGAAGACCGCCATGATGGCGAAAATCAGCATGCCGTAGAGTCCGGACCCCACCCCGCCGAACACCACCTCGCCCAACTGGATCAACCACATCGGCACCAGGCCGCCCAGAGGCGTGAACGAATCGTGCACGGCATTGACTGCGCCGCAGGAAGCCGATGTGGTGATCGTGGCGAACAGCGCCGAAGCGACGATGCCGAAACGCGACTCTTTACCTTCCATATTGCCGCCTGCCTGCAGAAGGGTGTGCGCCTGGTCCACGCCAAGATGCGCGATTTCAGGATTTCCGCGCTGTTCAGCCGCCATGGCGACGATAGCCATGACGACAAAGATCAGCGTCATGGCGCTCAAAACCGCCCATCCCTGGCGGCTATCGCCGACCATTCTTCCGAACACGAAACATAGTGCCGCCGGAATCAGGAACATCGCCAGCATTTGCACGAAATTCGTCAGCGGCGTCGGGTTTTCGTAGGGGTGGGCCGAATTGGCGTTGAAGAATCCACCCCCATTGGTTCCGAGCATTTTTATGGCTTCTTGAGAGGCAACCGGGCCCATCGCCAGGCTCTGCGTCTGCGTCGAGGCGGTTTCGGTAACCGCGACCCCGCCCGCGTCCTTGAGCGGTTGACCCGAGGCGTCGAGTTTTGGATTCTCGTAAGTAACGCTCTCCAACATCGTCGCGCTTTTATAGGGGTCGAAATTCTGAATGACCCCTTGCGCCATGAAGAAGACAGCGAGCACCAACGACAACGGCAACAGTATGTAAAGAGTGCTGCGCGTCAGATCAACCCAAAAATTGCCGATGCCGCGGGCCGAGCGGCGCGCGAAGCCGCGGATCAACGCAAAGGCCACCGCGATACCCGTCGCGGCCGAGAAGAAATTCTGCACGGTGAGCGCGAGCATCTGGGTGAAATAACTCATCGTCGTTTCACCGGAATAGCCCTGCCAATTCGTGTTGGTGGCGAAGCTGATCGCCGTGTTGAAAGCCGAATCAGGCGAGACGTTTGGCAGCGCCTGCGGGTTCAGCGGCAGCCACAACTGCACGCGCTGCAAGACGAACACCACGAGTACTCCCAACACGTTGAACAGCAGCAGAGCGATTGCATAGCCGGTCCATGGCATCTCCTGCGCGGTATCGACGCCCGAGACTCGATAGATCAAACGCTCGAATTTTCCCGCCACGCCGCCGATCGGCGTGTAGCCGGTCTCTGATCCATCGGCAATTCTCGCCACATAGATGGCGAGCGGGTAGGCGAGCGCCAACAGCACCGCCACAAAAAGCACCAGCGTGAACCAGGCTTGACCGCTCAATTAGAGATCCTCGGCCCGAAACAAGGCGATCACCAAGTAGATGAGCAGCGCAAGCGCCATGGCGCCGCTCAACACATAGGCCCAGTTCACTTCTTCTTCTCGAGGGCGGCGCAGCCGGCGACCAACCCCAGCGTCAGCAACAGAAAACCGACGGTTGCGGCCACGTAGACGAAATCCATGCTCACAAATTAGCGAACGGCTTGGAAAAACACGGCAGAATTTGCGGTGGGCGGTGTAAAAGGGGTGTAAAGGACACGATCGCGGGTGCAAAATCGTGCAAAATATTTGGCCAATGGCCGGAGACAAGAATGACGAATGGCGCCGCGCAGACCGAAGTAATCCTCGAACCTGATCTGCCGATTATCGATCCTCATCACCACCTGTGGGACTGGCCCGCCGCGCTGTTCGCCAGCCGGCCGATTGCGCAGCATGGATTCGACAAAGTCATACGCCGCGCCACCCGATACTTGCTGCCCGAATTTCTGGCGGATTTGAATACCGGCCATAACATCCGCGCGACCGTGTTTATCCAGTGCGGCGCGATGTACCGTGCGGATGGGCCGGAAGAGTTCAAGCCGATCGGAGAGACGGAGTTCGTCAATGGCGTGGCGGCGATGTGCGCAAGCGGCACCTATGGCGAGATTCGCGCCTGCGCCGGAATCGTCGGGCATGTTGATCTCACCTCGGGCGCGGTGGTGAGCGAAGTCTTGGAGGCACAACTCGTAGCGGGCGGCGATCGCTTTCGCGGCATTCGCCACAGCGCTTCGTACGATGCGGACCCGAATGTGCTGGGCCCGTTGGTGCGCCTTGGCGGCGGATTGTATGAATCGAAGAACTTCCGCGAAGGGTACGCTCAATTGGCGAAGTTCAAGCTATCGTTCGATGCGTGGCTGCTGGAGCCGCAACTGCCCGAATTGATCAGTCTGGCGCGGGCCTTTCCCAATACCCCCGTGATTCTCGATCACGTCGGTACGCCGCTCGGAATCGCCAGCTACGAGGGCAAGCGGGAGGCGCGCTTCGCGCTCTGGCGGGACAATATTCGCAAACTTGCCGCGCTGCCCAATGTATCTGTCAAGCTAGGCGGACTTGCCATGGCGTTTTGCAATTTTCCATCCTTTTTGCAATCCCCTGCGGCGCCGTCAACTCAGTTGGCGGCCGAATGGAAACCGTATATTGAAACCTGCATCGAATCGTTCGGCGCGAATCGCTGCATGTTCGAAAGCAACTTCCCGGTCGATCTCGGTAGTTGCACTTATCCGGTTCTGTGGAATGCCTTCAAGGTGTTGGCGAAGAACTATTCGCCGGATGAGAAAACCGCGCTGTTCAGCGGCACCGCGCGGCGCGTTTACCGACTCAACATCTGACCGAGGAGCCTGCACGTGCACGTCATTTCTTCCAACCCGGACCTCTCGAAGCGGGCTGCCTATCGGGAGATGAACGACCAGCTGGCGGGGCTCTTTTTGGGGGAACGAAACGGCCTCGCCAATTGCGCCAACATGTGCGCGCTGCTCTTTCAGCTGCTGCCCGGCGTCAATTGGGCGGGATTTTATTTCTTGCACGGCAAGGAATTGGTGCTTGGCCCATTTCAAGGAAAGGTTGCCTGTGTGCGCATCGAGCTGGGCCGTGGCGTCTGCGGCAGCGCCGCTCTGCGCAGGGAAACTCTCGTGGTTCCGGATGTGCATGCATTTCCAGGGCATATCGCCTGCGACGCAGCGTCGCGATCGGAAATCGTCGTGCCCATCATCCATCAAACGCGTCTGTTGGGAGTTCTCGATCTGGATAGCCCGAATGTGGCGCGCTTCGATGACGATGATCGTCATGGCCTCAATTCGGCCGTGGAGTTGTTGCTGCAGTCTTCGGACCTCGCCGCACTCGCCGATTGAGCACGAATATTGCTGATACGCGCGTGTACAAGAAAGGGGTGCTTGCCGATGATGAATGTACTGGCCCGGGTGGCGTTGCTTTGTGTGGTTGCGGCTGGCGTATCCGAGGTCTTGGCTGCGGAGACTTTTACATCCACCTATCAAGTTCCCATTAGCCCGCCGCTGCTGATCCAGGGCGCGACCGTGCTCACGGGCACCGGCGAGCGGCTTGAGGGCGCCGATGTGTTGCTGGCCGACGGGCGCATTCAGGCAATCGGCAAGAACTTAACCGTTCCCGAGGGTGCGCGCATCCTTGATGCGCGCGGCAAGTGGGTAACGCCGGGGATCATCGATATCCATTCCCACCTCGGTGTCTACGCGGTTCCCGCCGTCAGGGGCTTGGATGATGGCAACGAAGCGACCAGCCCGGTCACCTCCAACGTCTGGGCCGAACATTCGATCTGGCCGCAGGATCCGGGATTCGAGACCGCCCTCGAAGGCGGCGTGACCACTCTGCAAATTCTGCCGGGCTCGGCGAACCTCATCGGCGGCCGCTCCGCCGTCGTCAAGAATGTTCAGGCCGTCACCTATCAGGCCATGAAATTTCCCGGCGCGGCTTATGGATTGAAAATGGCGTGCGGCGAGAATCCGAAACGCGTGTACGGCAGCAAGAATCAAGCGCCGTCGACGCGCATGGGCAATGTTGCCGGATATCGCCAGGCGTTTGCCGATGCACAGGACTACCAGAATGGCTGGGATAAGTACTATCGGGAATTGGCCGACTACGACAAGAAGAAGCTCGACCCTGTGGACAGCAGCGCAAAGAAACCCAAAGACAAGGACGGTGGCGCTGAAAAACCGCCGACGCCGCCCACTCCTCCGAAGCGCGATCTGAAGCTCGAGACGCTCGCGCAAGTCCTGAAAGGCAACATCCGCGTGCACATGCATTGCTACCGCTCGGATGAGATGGCGACCATGCTTGATGTCGCCGATGAATTCGGATTCAAGATCGTGGCGTTCCATCATGCGGTCGAGGCCTACAAGATCGCGGATCGCCTCGCCGACAAAGGCGTCTGTGCGGCCATGTGGGCGGATTGGTGGGGCTTCAAAATGGAGGCCTTCGATGGCGTGCAGGAAAATCTCGCCATGGTGGACTTCCCCGAGCACAGCTGCGCGATCGTGCACTCGGATTCCGATGATGGCATCCAGCGGTTGAATCAGGAAGCCGCCAAAGCGATGGCGCGTGGCGAGCGCGCCGGCTTGCACATTCCACCGGAACGGGCCATTCGCTGGCTCACGGCGAATCCTGCCAAGTCGCTGGGTCTCGAGGACCGTATCGGCACGCTCGAGGTTGGGAAAGGCGCCGATGTGGTGATCTGGAATCGAAACCCATTCAGCGTGTACGCACTGGCGGAGCAGGTATTCATTGACGGCGCGTTGCGCTTTGATCGCGCCAATCCTCCGAATCCGCGCTCCGATTTTCTGCTGGGCAAGCAAATCGCCGAGGCGCCGTGATGAAATCTCTCGCCATTCTTGCCATCACATCAGCCGCACTGGCCTGCCACTGCGCGATTGCCGAGGATTTGCTGATCCGCGGCTCGACGGTTCATACCGTGTCCGCCAAGGGGACTCTCAAGAATGCCGACGTGTTGGTGCACGACGGAATTATCGTTGCGATCGGACAGCAATCGACGGTACCGGCCGGCATCACGGTCTTCGATGCTCAGGGTAAAGAGCTGACACCGGGCTTGTTCGGCGGTCTGACCGATATTGGACTGGAAGAAATTGAAGCCGAACCCGAGACCGTCGATTCGACTCTCGATACGAAGGCGCCGGCTTGGGAACAACAGTGGCGCCCCGAACTCGATGTCTCACAGGCGTTCAATCCGCGCTCCTTTGTCGTTCCCGTCACACGCGTCGAGGGCGTGACCTGGACGGTGCTGGCGCCGGGCAATGGCGATAGCATCATTGGCGGCCAGGGCGCCGCGGTGACTCTCGATGGACGCTACGATGCTGTGCTGGCCGGCAGCCATTCGTTATTTGTGCAAATGGGCAGCGAAGGTGCCAAGCGGGCGGGTGGTACTCGAGCTGCGCAATACATGCTGCTGGAGCAAGCGGTGCACGAAGCCCGCACAGCGGGTCCGGCAGCGCAGGGAGCCCTGCTCCACGCCGCCGGAAGGGAAGCATTGACTCGCTATCTGACCGGTGGGCGCGTGGTGTTCCAAGTCGATCGCGCCGCTGACATCCTCGGGGTCTTGCGATTTGCGCAACGCAATGGAATCAAACCGGTGATTTCCGGCGGCGATGAGGCTTGGTTGGTCGCGAAGGAACTTGCGAAGGCCAACGTGCCGGTGATCATGGATCCGCTCAACGATCTACCGCTCGATTTCGACCATCTGGGCGCCTCGCTCGAGAACGCGGCGCGGCTGCAACGTGCGGGCGTCCGCATTGCCTTTTCAAGCGGCGATACACCGCAAGCGCGGCTGGTGCGGCAGCTGGCCGGCAATGCCGTGGCCCATGGCCTGCCGTGGGAATCTGCGCTCGCCGCCATCACCGCCAACCCGGCAGAAATATTTGGCCTGGGCGCAACGCGCGGCCGTATCGCCGTGGGGCAGGTGGCGGATTTGGTGCTGTGGAGCGGCGACCCACTGGAGGTGTCCACGCTGGCCGAGCAAGTTTGGATCGCCGGACACGCAATTGATATGCGATCCCGTCAGACCGAGCTGCGAGACCGATATCTGGAGAAAGTGAAAGCCCACCAGGCGCGGTAAGCCTGTGGCGGCAGTTCACTGACGGTGAGTTATATCCTACCGGAGCCAGCGGCCGCCAACCGACTGCGCAACAGGACTGGGCCAGTCACACTGATGCCTTGCCCTACGTTCGAGGAGAACATGTATGAATACCGTGCCGATAAACTGGATCGTTCTTGCGGTGATTTTAGTGGTCGCTTTGGTTGCGGCAGCGGCAGTAATCGCAGCGCACCGGCGCAGGGAATCCAAGAGACTGCGAGAGCGCTTCGGGCCTGAATACGACAGAGCCGTGGAGCAATTTCACAGCCCGGCGAAGGCTGAGGCAGAACTCAAGGCGCGAGAAAGGCGCGTCGAGCGACTCAATATCGTTCCGCTGGCGCCGCCTGAGGCAGCGAGGTTCGCGCAGGCTTGGAACGCTTTACAGGTTCGCTTCGTCGATAATCCCAAGGGAGTCGTCCTCCAAGCTGACGAGTTGGTGCGTGAATTGATGGCCAAGCGCGGCTATCCGGTCGGCGACTTCGAGCGGCGAGCGACGGATATCTCAGTCGATCATCCCGCGGTGGTGGATAACTATCGGGCAGCTCAGACGATTGCGGCGCGCGACTTGCGCGGCGAAGCCAGTACCGAGGAACTGCGGAAGGCAGTGGTGCACTACCGCACGCTGTTTGACGAGTTGCTCGAAGTTCGGGAGACGCAGCCGGAAGTTCTCGTCTCCCCGCAGGTGCCGGTCCACTCGTAGACGCTGACAGATTTACGCCGCCGGCCATTGGCGGCGTGACGAGTCGGTTTGCCCCGAGGCGACGCCCCGGCGCGCCGACTGGCCTGATTACGTCAAATCGGACGCCTTGTGACATGTCACCGGCATATCATGGCGGCATGAAGAGTCCGGCGCAGCGCAAACGAGATGAACGCAAACGCATGCGCAAGGCCGGTTTCGTGCTTCGCCAGTTTTGGGTGCACCCAAAAGATTGGGCGCGTGTCGCAAAGTATTTGGAGCGCGTCAAGCACGGACGGCCCGCGCCACTGCCAAATGAGCGTCATCGGGAAATCAGGAAATCGTGGTAATGTCGCGCCCATGGAGGGAATATGAGCGACGGAGTGCCGCAGTTCGGAACAGCCGAGTATTCGAGCAAGACCGGCGGGTCGCCCTGTAAGGGCTGCGGACAACCGATCGGCGGCGCCTACTACCAGATAAACGGCGCGGTGACCTGCGAGAAATGCGCCCAGCGAATCATAGACCAAATGCTGAAGGACTCGCACACGTACTTTGGGCGCGGCGTCTTGTTTGGAATCGGCGGCGCCATTCTGGGTCTCGGTATCTACGTCGGATTTGCCCTCGCCACCGGGCTGATGATTGGCTATGTCTCGCTGGCGGTCGGGTATATCGTCGGCAAGGCAATTGTCCTGGGATCGGCAGGGCGCGGAGGCCGCCGCTACCAAATCGCCGCGGTGTTGCTGACGTACATGGCGGTTTCGCTGGCGGCCGTCCCAATGGCCATTTCGCAGCACATGAAGCAGAAGAGCGCGCAGCAGCGTGCGCAGATCGAGAACTCTGCCGCCGTGAACCCGCCGAAGATGAGCATCGGGAAGGCTGTGGGCCTGTTGACGCTGGTTGGACTGGCTTCGCCTTTCCTCGCCCTGTCCAATCCCATGCAAGGGTTGATTGGGTTGATCATATTGCTCGTCGGCATCCGCATTGCATGGAAGATGACCGGCGCTGCGCCCGTGAAAATCCTGGGCCCCATCAGTGCAGCCATCCCCGCCGCGCCTGGCTGAAGCACCACCAGCCTGCGGCGGGGTGAATCAGGAGTGTTCGTGGTGCGCCGCTATCCTGCCGCCGGCTGCTCTGGTGTGCGGCGGTTGCTACACTCTGGTCCACGCGGCAGAGCTCGAACAGCTTGCTTCGAGCGCGCGCCTGCATGAAGAAAAACGGGAGATGGCGGAGGCGCGAAACGCTTGGATCGAGGCGCTCGAACTGCTGCCGCCGGATTCGACGCAGGCCGAGTGGGTCCGCGACAACATCAAACGGTTGGCCGCTCTGGGCGCCAGCACAGCAGCAGTCGATGCACGCCACGCCTGGGCGAAGAAGCTCGGGCCGCTGGCGCCGCTGGCCATTCTGCTCATCAACGGCAAATTTCTCCTGGCACTGTTCAAGTTGAAATTTCTGTTGAGCTTGGGAACATTCGTGGCCTTCTACTGGGCGCTGTACGGGGCGAAATTCGGTGTCGGCTTTGCAATCCTGATTCTGGTACACGAGATGGGGCATTTCGTCGACATCAAGCGGCGCGGGCTGCCGGCGGACATGCCGGTCTTTCTGCCAGGTTTTGGCGCCTACGTGCGCTGGTCCGCTCTTGGCGTGTCGGCTCAGACGCGCGCCTTCGTGAGCCTTGCGGGTCCTCTCGCCGGCTGCATGGGCGCAGCGGTGTGCGCATTCATTTGGACGCAAACGGGCAATTCCCTATGGATCGGCTTGGCGAGTCTGTCTGCCATGCTCAATGCGCTGAATCTGATTCCCATCTGGGTGCTGGATGGCGGGCAGGCGATACCCGCGCTCAACAGAACGGAAAGAATCACCTTGTCAGCCGGGGCGGTGCTGTTTGCGGCATTCTTCAGTCAACCGCTACTTCTGCTGGTGGCGGCGGGCGCCGCCTATCGTGTTTTCAACAAAGACATTCCAGCAACGCCGAGCCACGCCGTAACGGCCTATTACCTGACGCTGCTTGCGGCGCTGGGCTACCTGATGACGTTGGCGCCGCTCCCATCGACGGGTTCTTGAGCGCGGAGTCGGATCCAGTTCTCGACGCGGTCACGTAACAAGCTTAGCGGCACATCGCCGGCGCGCTTTCTGCGGCCGCGTCCATACATTGCCGGAAGTGGCGGATGCGTGACTATCGTCACGCGATGCACCGCGCGACAGGAGGATCATAGGCGCTCCATGTGCCTTTTCCCGCCATCATGCTCTGGATTCTGACTTCGCTGTTTTTCTGTTGGTGCGCGTTGCGCGAAATCCGCAGGAGCATCGTCGCTCCGTCCGGATATGATTTCACGATGCCGGTGTCGAAGCCCTACCTCGCGATAGTGCTGGCTTTAGCCGTGCTGTTCGCGTGGCCGCCAGCTCATATCTGGTATTTTCAACGGTTCCTATCCGCTAAGGCCACACAACTCGCCGAAAACCATTACGCCAATGTTCATTGCAATACGATTTTCGACACGATGCTCGACTCGGAGATGCTCGCTGCCGGTCACGCCAATCCGAAAACCGGCCAAATCGGCATTCAGCATCCCTGGTGCGGCACGTTGATGTCCTATCTGCGGCATCCTGGCCGTGCAAGCCATGAAGAGCTCGATAGTCTGGATATATTCACCCACGAAAGTATGCACATACGCGGTGAGCTGAACGAAATCAAAACCGAATGTCAGGCGGTACAAAGAAACTACCGCTCCGCCAAGCTACTCGGTGTTCCCGATGTGATCGCCAAGAAAAATGCGCTGGATATCTACAACATCAACTATCAGATGCGCCGGCAAATCGGCGGCTTGGCGGGCGGCTATTATTCCGATCAGTGCGCGCCCGGCAAGGACATGGACGAGCATTTGATCGACTCGACTTGGGCGACGCCATAGGCCAAAGGTTTTGGGATCAAGCGCGCGGGCGGGCCTCGTGCCTGGCTTCGCGGGGCCAGTACGCGTCGCGGCCATAATGCTTATAAGTACCGATTTCCAGGTCGCGGCTCAAAGGAGTCGCCGACTTGAAGGAGGGAGAGTCTTTGACTGCCTCGCGTGTGAGATCGATGATGACTTTGGACTCGGCCCAGTTAAAGTCTTGGATCCATTCCGGGGCAATCAGCACTTCGTGGCCAAGCCACCAGTTGCTGGTGTTGACGATCAAGTAGCGAATGGCCCAGGTTTTCTCGTCAACGAGAAGACCCTGAACATGCCCGATATCTCCATCGATCGCGTGCACGTAGTACTGCATCACGGTATTGCCGCTTCGAAGGTGAGGATCATCGCGCTCATGGGCCTTGGCACTCGCCTCCACCGCACCGCGAGCCGCCAGTGCCTGCGATTCTCCGGATTTCGCTGTCGTCGCACCGTAGTTTAGACTTTCGACGATCATCCCGCCGGGATATAGACCGCCGCCCCAAAGGCTGTCGCCACCCCAATAGTAAGGATAGCCGTAGTAGCCCAGGAACCCTTCCTCGTGCTGGCGCGAAACGGGCTTCTCGGTGTCGATGTCCGGGCTGTTTTTCACTTGCGCCTGCGTCAGCGAGACGGGAAATGTCTTGTCGATCCAATTGGGCTCTGCGATGGCCATCGGCGAAATCAATACTTTCCGATTCGACAACCAATCACCCGTCTGCACCACGAGATACCGCACCACCCAGGCATCATCATCGAAGTAGAAGTCCTTTACATGGCCGATGACACCATCAGTGGCACCGATAGTGTAATTCTCCATCGACTTCATCGTTCGCAACATGCTCTCTCTCCGATCACTGCAATCCAGGCGTCGCATGGTGGACGCAGCGAAGTACGGTGTCTGTCCGCTACCACACGCAGAGCATTCTTACGGTATGAGCACCGCCGCGCCTTCGAACTTGCCGGCGCGCAGATCTGCGAGTGCTTGATTGGCTTGACGCATCGGGTAGCAAGTGGTGCGGGTAACGAGGCCGATTTGCGGAGCGAGTTTCAAGAATTCCGTACCGTCTCGGCGCGTAAGGTTCGCCACGCTCGTCAGTTCCCTCTCCTCCCACAACAGCGCATAGGGAAGCTTCGGAATGTCGCTCATGTGGATGCCCGCGCAGACCACCTTCCCGCCTTTGCGAACGGCCTGGAGCGCCAACGGCACAAGATCCCCTGCTGTAGCGAAGATGATGGCCGCATCGAGTAGCTGCGGCGGCATCACATCCGATCCGCCTGCCCAACTTGCGCCCAATCCCCGGGCAAACGCCTGCGTTCGAACATCACCCGGCCGCGTGAAGGCAAAAACCGATCGGCCCTGCCACCTCAAAACTTGCGCGATGATATGCGCGGCCGCTCCAAAACCATACAGTCCGACATTCTTGCCCTCGCCGGCGATTTTCAGAGAGCGCCACCCGATGAGACCCGCACACAGCAGCGGCGCCAGCGATTCATTACTGCCTGATTCGCCAAGAGGAAATGTGAACCTTGCATCCGCCACCGCGGCGGTTGCATACCCGCCATCACGCGTATAGCCCGTAAATAGCGGATTGTCGCAAAGGTTCTCCCGATTTGCTTTGCAGTAAACGCAAGTCCCGCAGGTGTGTCCCAGCCAAGGGATGCCGACGCGCTCGCCAACCTGCAGCCCAATCACATTGTCGCCAACGGCGTCGATCCGGCCGACGATCTCGTGACCCGGGATGATCGGCACGTGCGGTGCCGGAAGCTCTGCGTCGACTACGTGAAGATCCGTGCGGCATACGCCGCAGGCAAGCACTTTCACGCGGATCTCGCCGGCGGCGGGTTGCCGGTCAGGAAGTTCAGTCCACGCCAGGGGCGTCTTCAGCTCATTGAGCATCATCGCGTGCATGTTCCACTCCAACCCCGGCGGGAATCTCCAGACCCAAGCCTGGCGTTATACGCCTAAGCGGCCCTCCGCACAGACCGCCGCAATCGCAGGGTGCAGGCTCGTTTCATGACGAGCAAGGCGGGCGTGTGGATCGATCATCGCAGGGCTATCGTTGTAGTCCTTGGTAACGATGGCGAGCACTGCCAGGAAATTTTATCGAAGGTTGAGAAGCATCCGGAACGTGGAGGCGACAGACCCATGCACGGGTCCTACGAAGCGGGCCAGGTGCAGGCCGATGACAGTCGGCAGCGGGCGCTCAGCGGTGAACTTAACATCTATTTTGACGCCGTAATCGCGGCACTGCGCCAATCTGAAGGGCTGTTGCTTTTTGGACCCGGCGAGGCCAAGGGTGAACTTCACAAACGATTGATCAAGATGAAGCTAGGCGCGGCCGTGGCGGCGGTGCAGACGGAAGACAAAATGACCGAACCGCAAATAATCGCAAAAGTGCGATCTTACTTCGACTTCAAGCCGCCCCGCTCACAGCCTGCCCACTAAATCACCTACAAGTCTGTTTCCTTGGCGCCAAGTGCATCGATCAACGCTGGATTTCCGATTTCTTTTGCGAGCTCCATTGCCGTCGCACCCCGATACTTCAGCTTCGAATAGTTGACTCCGCTGTGGCGCATCAGCCGGACCGCGTTGATATCGGCGCTGAGCACCGGGAGGAGCGCCACCGGAATCCCTGCCGCCCCAACCGGAATCTCTGGACGCGCGCCGAGAGCCAAGAGCCGCTTGGCAGCGCTCAGATCTTCATTCTGCAAAGCATAGGCAAGCGCCGTCAGCTTCTCGTTATCTTGTTGATCGATGGGCTCACCGGCTGCGATCAGCTTACGCGCGGTCGGCACTGTACGATCGTTCGTCGCCAGCAGATACAAGGGCTTCGGACCTGCTGGCAGGAAGATCCTTGCCTGATTCAGCGACTCCGCACTCGCAGGACCGGTTGTGGCGCCCCACTTCACGTATTGCGCCAGCCCCAGGATCTCACGCGACTCGGTGTCATCGCAGTTTTGGTGCAGAGCGCCCGTTGCCAGATCAATGGCGCCTTGCGTATCGCCGCGCACGTCGAGCAGGAATCTTGCGTAATCGGCGGTGTAGCAGCTTCCCGGGCCGAACTCGGCGACTCGCTGCTTGTATAAAGCCTCCATGGCATCCGGTTCATTTCGCGCTTTGAGCAGTTCCAGCAGCTTCTCATAGGCGAAAAGGCGGGCGCGATCATAGGTATCGTGAGTCAGCGGGTGCGCCAGCGCCTGCCGATACTTGTCCATTGCCCGATCGGTCTTGCCCCCCATCATGAGCAGTTCGCCCCAGTTGCTCCAAAGCCAAAGATTGTTCGTGTTGGCGGCTGCAGCCTCGGTGTATAGCGCTTCCGCCTTGGCAAAGTGCTTCTCGTGCGCATATACGTAGCCCAGGAGAATCTTTGCGTTGACGCTATCGGGTCGGATCTCCAAGGCCGACGAGAGGAGCGTTTCCGCCTGATGCAGCCCGCCTGTCCCCCAGTTCGTTTTCATGGCGACCCGCGCCAGTTCGACGTAACCCGCATCGAATTTGGGATTCTCGCCGATGAGTCTCTCCAGGATCGATCTGGCCTCGTTCAACTGCGGCTGGCCTTCCGAATCGATGAGTGCAACGGCGCGGTTAAAATTGACCTCCGGAGAGGCATTCGCCATTTGCTGGTCGCGAATGTAGGTCTGAAAGTCTGGCCAGTCGATCACCGCATCGATCTGCTGGCTCGCCACAATCACCGGGCTGAACATCTGGCTGCGCATCGTGATAGCGACCTTGAGAGTTCTTTGTTGGCTGCCGGGATAATGGATTTGGACGCTGGCGTGATGTGCTCCGCGTTGCGGGCGCTGCAGAGGGGTTTGGTACTGCTCCATGCCGCTGGGGCCAAGCGGCGAACCGGGTTGCGCGGTGAGTTCCACGGCCAATGAGGCAAACGGCGGATCCCCCGTGTAAAAGTAGTCGAACTCCGCCATCCACACGCCCGCTTTTGCGCGATTAATGACCAAACCGGACACTGAATTGCTGCCGGGCAACGGGGCTGGCTGACCAGCGCTGGTCGTGTTTTGTCCGGCAGTTTCAGCGTGTATGGGCTCCTGCAACAGGTGGCCCGCGAGGGCAAGAAAGACTATTCCTATCACGGTAACGGGACGTCGCGCTGACATTGTCGATTCCCTTTGACGGTTGTTCACGATCGGCACGCCAAAACGTTGACTCACAATCGCATTAACCGAGCTGTCGGTGGTCACAAAATCAACATCATGACGGTGCTGCTCGGGACAATCGCGCAGTCTGTTACCAATGCGGCATTTCCATTAAAGTGCGCCGATCTACCCCGGAAAAGGCACAGCCATGTTGCGGCACGACGTCCGGCTTGCCCTTTTGAGCATCCGGCACAATCCATTTATTGCGGCCCTCATCATCGCAGTCATTGCCATTGGCATTGGTACCTCGGTGATGGCCATCACTCTGTATCATGCAAAAGCCGGTAATCCCATTTGGTGGAAAAACGATGTCCTATTCCGAGTGTTGATCGACAGCCGTCCTGCGATGGACGAGAGAGACAAAGACCAGCAGCACCCAGAAGATCCGCCATTCAGATTGATTTATCGAGACGCCTCGGCGATCTACCAGTCGAAGATTCCCGAGCGTAGCGTGATGATGTCGTACTCCAGTGGGCTGGTTGACTCAGTGCGACCCGGAAGCCCGCCAATCCACCGGCACGTTCGCGTGACCACGCGTGAATTTTTCTCGATGTTCGATGTGCCGTTTCTCTACGGTCGCGGATGGACGCAGTCCGAGGACGAGGCGCCCGCCCAAGTCGTCGTCATCAGTAGTTATCTGAACAATCGATTGTTCGGCGGCGGAAATAACGTCGGCCGCGGCCTGACTTTGAGCGGTCAGCATTTTACGGTCATCGGAATACTGGCGCGGTGGCTGCCCCTGCCACGCTTCTATGACGAGGCGAAAGACTTCGGGCCGGCCGATGATCTGTTTATTCCCTTTCGTTGGGTTGAATCCGTGCCGGGACTTTGGTACCAGGGGTTCTGTTTCCAAACAATGACAGTGCTCGACACGTTTGAGGCACTGGCTCCGTCCGAGTGCATTTCGACCGGCGTATGGGCCGAGTTGGCGACGAAACGCCAGTACCGCGAGTACGCACAGTTTCTGGACAATTATCACCGCGCCCAGCAGCAGGCCGGTCGATTTGCGAGGCCGCCGAACAATCGTCTGGCGAGCGTCTCGACCTGGCTCGAGATGAATGATGTCGTCGGAAATCAGAACAAGATTCAGGTGGTGCTCGCCCTGATGTTCCTCGGCATTTGTGTCCTGAATACTGTGGGTCTGCTGCTGGCGAAATTCATGAGTGCAGCCCCTTTGGCCGGGCTTCGAAGAGCTTTGGGCGCAACGCGTGGTGATGTCATACGCCAGCACCTCATGGAAGTTGCCCTATTGGGTGTCTTCGCCGGTGTCGTTGGTATCGGTATCGCAGCCATTGGCCTGCGTTTGATCCGAACATTCGTCCTCATGCGATCCGCTCAACTTCAGGACAACCCCGAATACACGACAGTCGCGCAGTCGCTCTCGCACATGGACGGGCAGATGATCCTCACCGCTGTGGCTTTATCGCTTCTTGCGGGCGTGCTCGCCGGGTTATATCCGGCATGGCGCATTGGGCGGCTGGCTCCTGCAACCTTCCTCAAGGTTCAATAACCGAGTCGACATGGCGATTAGAACCGTACTAAGAGCGCTGTGGCAAAGCCCGGCGGGTCCGTTGCTGCTTTCGGCTCAAGTAGCGTTGAGCTTGATGATATTCGCCAATCTGGCGTACGTCATCGATGCGCGGCTCGACGCTACGGAAAGCTCGACCGGAATGAATTTGGCCAATGTTTTTTGGGTTAGGAGCCATGGCGAGGGAAAGGACTACGATCAACAAAGTGCCGTCAAGTTCGACCTCGAGTATTTGAAATCGATTCCTGGAGTCATCGCGGCCTGTGTCAGCAATGCGATTCCACAGCAGCGTACCGGACTTCGATCTTTGGTCTCGCCAAATCAGGATCTCAAAAACAATAAGCGATCTGTGTTCGTGTACCAATCGACCGGCGCGATTATCGATGTGCTGGGGCTGCATGTCGTCCGAGGCAGGGTGTTCAACGCTGACAGCGTCTTGCCGGCGCCGCCGCGCGCTGACGCTGCGCACCCGGCTTTCGGCACCGAAGTGGTCATCACTGAAGACCTCGCCGCTAAACTTTACGGTAATAGCGAACGAGCGTTGGGAAAACCGATGTACTTCAGTCTTCTCCACGGTGGTTCGGCGACTGTGGTGGGTGTAGTGGAGTTGATGCAGGCAGCGCCGCCCATGGGCCCCGGGGATATCGTCTATGACGTGGTGCTGGCCCCAGCGGTTCCCCCAGGTCCCAACGCGCTCTACCTCGTGCGGACGAAGCCGGGTCTGCTCGACGCCATCATGGGCCGAGTTTGGAAGGAGCTCGAACCGCTACAGCATTTCCGATCGGTCGACAGTATGGATACGCTCGCAGCGGAGGCGGCACGATCCCGCGTCGCCAACCGCACGGATGCCGTCATTCTGGCCATCTTGTCCTCCTTGGTGTTGGCGGTCACCATGCTCGGTTTGTTCGGGTTTGCTTCATTCGCCGTGACCAGCCGCATCAAGGAAATCGGCACGCGGCGGGCGATCGGTGCGCGGCGCTCTGATATCCTGCGATTGTTCCTGCTGGAGAACTGGCTGATCACCACGGCGGGAATCGTCATCGGTTCGATCGTGACCCTCGCTTTTTCCGTGCAGTTGCACCTGCTGTTGGAGCTGCCCCGCATGCCGATCGTTTTCCTGGTAGGCAGCATGGGCCTCATCTGGGTCGCCGGATTGCTGGCCGCATTAATGCCGGCGCTGCGCGGTTCCAGTGTTCCGCCGGCTGTGGCAACGCGAGTAGTCTGGTAGGGCGGCACCTGCAGCCGCTGATTTTCACGAAACCGTGACTTAAGCTGAAGGCGAATCGTCAGTTGCAATTGTTCCGTCCACCATCTGGACTCTGCGCTTCGCGCGTTGTGCGAGTTCATTGTTGTGCGTGACCAGCAAAATCGTCGTTCCTGACGCATTGATCGAGTCAAGCAGATCCAAAATCTGAGATGACATGATGGAGTCGAGGTTTCCGGTCGGTTCGTCCGCGAGAATGACTCGGGGCTCTCCACCGATGGCGCGCGCGATCGCCGCGCGTTGTTGCTGCCCACCCGAGAGCTGCGCGGGATAGTGGTGCATTCGCGACGTAAGCCCGACCTTCTCCAGCGAATCCATGATTCGCCTTCGCCGTTCGGCGGCCGGCATACGCCGATACTGCAGCGGAGCGTCGACGTTGTCGAAAATGGTCAAATTCGGGATCAAATTGAACGACTGAAACACAAATCCAATCTTTTGATTGCGAATGTGGGAGCGTTGATTGTCGTTGAGCGTACTCACGTCATCGCCATCAAAGCGGTAGGTACCGGTGTCGAACTCTTCCAGCAACCCGGCGACGTTGAGAAGCGTAGTTTTTCCTGACCCAGAATGCCCCGTGATGGCGACAAATTCGCCGGCCTCGATAGTTAAGGCGAACTCGCGCAGCGCGTGCGTCTCGACGATATCCGTCCGGAATATCTTACTGACCGACTGCATTTCGATCATGCGTTCTCCGCCGGCCCACAAAGGCGATCCTAATCCCAGACCCGAAAACGATACGCAAGTTCAACGATTCCGCCAGGACCCGCGGCCTCGTCATCCGCCGCGACATCAATCACGACGATGCCAACTTTTTGCCCTGTCTCGACATAACGATAGGCGTCCGCAATTGCGGCGAGAGCGTACTTGCGATCGATGATCGCTCTGAATTGGCCCGCCTCCATACGCTCCTTCAAGAATCCGACAAACCCGTCTATGCGCCCCGGCACCGGGATGACGACTCGGTCAGAGCGTGTGAGCGATGACCACAGGGTGAGCAGCGCATTCTGCCACCAAGGCCCCAGATCCGTAGCGGCATAGATCCCATCGGGCGCGAGCAACTTGCGGCATCGAAAGAATGAAGTTTTTCCAACCGCGTCCACCACGAAATCGAAGGTCTCGCCGATCCGCGTGAAATCCTCGGAGGTGTAGTCGATAGCCCGATGCGCACCTAGAGATTTGGCCAGCTCGAGATGCCGGGTCGCAACGACCGCCGTCACCACGGCGCCGGATGACTTTGCGAGCTGCACCAGCGCCGTGCCGATGGCGCCGGAAGCGCCGTAAATCAGAATTTTGTGACCCGGCTTAAGATCGATTTTTCTCAAGACGGCGATTGCGTAGAAAGCCCCTTCGCAGACCACTGCTTCGTCAAATCGCGCGCCGGCCGGCATTGCCGCGACCGCCCTTTCGGGGACGCACACATATTCCGCGTGTGCGCCGTTGCTTCGCGATGGGCACATGCCGAAAACGCGGTCACCCGGCTTGAACGAATGAGTTCCACTGCCCACCGCTTCGACCTGGCCGGCGAAATCCAAGCCGAAAATCATGCGCTTCGGTCGGCGCAGCCCGTAGAACAAGCGCGAAAAAAAGGGGTGCGCCCGTAGTTCGCCGCAATCCGTCCGGTTGACCGTTGCCGCATGCACTCGGATCAAGATCTGGTCTGCTGCGGGCGACGGTTTCGGCGCGTCGAGTACCCTCACAACATCCGGTGATCCGTAGCGCGTGACGACGGCCGCTTTCATAAGATCCTTGTCTGCAGTGGGGTGCATTTGCCAATGCCTGCAGCTTCAGCGACCATAACCGAATCGCGATTCAAAAAGAACCAAGTCATGGGCGATCTTCGCTATCAATTCGAGAATTGCCCGCTAGGGAAAACGCCATGAAGGTTTTGCTTACGTCGAGTCCAGCGATGTCGTTGTTGGTACTGCTGCTGGCCTCGATGACACTCGCAGCCGCGCAACAAACGCCGCACAAGGTGGCCCCCATGACAGCGGATGGCGTCGCCACCTACGACGAGATTCGTCCGGAGGCGGACTACATCAAGCGCGTGGTGATGATTCCGATGCGCGACGGGGTGAAGTTGTACACCGTGATTGTCATGAAGAAAGGCACGGCGAAAGGGCCGATTTTGCTGTCGCGCACTCCCTACGATGCTAAGGATTCAACGGCGCGCACCCGAAGCCAGTCGCTCACTGAAATTCTCCCCGCCATGGACGCGCCATTCGTGACCGACAACTATATTCGTGTCTATCAGGATATCCGCGGCATGCACCACTCCGAGGGCGAGTACGTCATGAGCCGGCCGCTGATCGGTACGCTGAACACGACGCTGGTCGATGAATCCACCGATGCCTGGGACACGATCGACTGGCTGGTCAAGAATGTCCCGGAAACCAGTGGCAAGGTCGGCGTCATCGGCAGCAGCTACCTCGGCTTCACCACCTTGATGTCGGAAATCAATCCTCACGCGGCCCTGAAGGCCGCGGTGCCGCAGAGCCCGATGGTCGACGGCTGGATGGGCGATGACTGGTTCCACAACGGCGCCTTCCGCAATCCGAATATTGCCTATGTCGTCGAGCAGAGCACCGCCAAGGGGGACAGGAGTGAGGGCGAATTGGCCGTGGGCGTTGGAGACGATTACACAAGCTTTCTCGAGGCCGGTTCGACCGGCGACTACGTGCGCAAATGGGGCATCGATGCCTACCCGTTCATGCAAAAGGTCATGCAGAATCCGGCCTATACGGAGTTCTGGTCGTTGCAGGCGGTCGACAAGTGGATGGCGGCGCGACCACTGACGGTGCCGACGATGCTGGTGGTCGGGCAATGGGATCAGGAAGACTCCTATGGTGCGCCAGCGGTCTACCGGGCGCTCAGGTCCAAGGACAGCCACCACGACCGGCTGTCGCTGGTGATCGGACCGTGGCGTCATTCCGGCGTCAACCATTACGGCTACGAGTTGGGGGCGCTGACTTTCACCGGCGACACAGCGGATGAATTCCGGCTCAGGTATCTGAAGCCTTTTCTCGATTACTACCTCAAGGGAGGCCCGGACCCGCATACGCCGCGCGTACTCACCTATGCCACCGGCGTCAATCACTGGGAATCTTCGCCGGATTGGCCGATGGGGACCCCGACACCGCTTTACCTGGGCGATCGATTCACGGCTAGTTTCACCAAGCCGGCCCTCAACGGCCATGACGACTATATCTCCGATCCGTCCAAGCCCGTGCCCTTCGTTCCGCGGCCAATCGACATGAACGACGCCAAACAATGGAAACCGTGGCTGGTGCACGATCAGCGGTTTGTCTCGGACCGTCCCGATGTGCTGGTCTATCAGACCGCAGTGCTGGAAAAGCCCGTACACATCATGGGTGCGCCGCAGGTCGACCTGTTCGCCGCCACCTCAGGCACTGATAGCGACTGGGTGGTCAAAATCGTCGATGTATATCCAAATATCTCCCCTGAAGCGGATCAGGGCGCCATGCCCGCCATGGCAGGGTTCGAGCTGCCGATTGGCATCGAGATTTTCAGAGGTCGCTATGTGCATGGCTTCGACGAGCCGAAGGCTCTCACGCCTGGAAAGATCGAGGAATACAAATTCGGATTGCCCAACGTCGATCATGTCTTTCTTCCGGGCCACCGGATCATGCTCCAAATCCAGTCGAGCCTCTTTCCGCTCTACGATCGAAATCCGCAATCTTACGTAGAGAACATCTTCTATGCGCAAGCTAGGGACTACCGGACCGCCACCGAAAGCGTCTATCGGGGCGCAGCAACCGCCAGCAGCGTGCTGATTCCCGTTGTGCCGTAGTCTGCGATCGCTCAGGCGATGCGGCAGTCGTGGGGGGACGCACCGTCCGCTCGGCTCTCCAAGATGTGACGGGTATCCGAAAATACGAATTTAAATCCATAACTCGATCAGTTCTTCCCTGAGAGCCGCCAAAAACGCTACCTCGCAGTTCTGCGGCGTGCGCCGCGTCCGCCAAGAAACCCGTCCTTTGTGGCATAAACATGCGTGGGCCGCATCAAAGTCAGGGCTTTTCCCGCATCGACCCTCTCGTTCGGTCGAATCAATTTGAGCTTGGCTGGATTCCAGAGTTCTTGGAGCAGAGAATGTCGCACGGGAAGACCCCGCTGATATTAATGGCCGCACTTGCGTTGCCGGGCGCGGCCCATGCTCTCGGCTTGGGCGAGATTCATGTGGAATCGGCTCTTAACCAGCCGCTTGCCGCCAAGATCGACATCATCGGAGCGACGGCGGAGGACCTGGCGGGGATCACCGCGTCGGTAGCCAATCCCGAAACCTTTCTGCGCTTCGGCGCCGAGCGCCCCGCATTCTTGTCAAGCATCGCCTTCAAAGTCAGTCGAGACAACAAGGGACGGCCTGTTCTCGCGATTCGGTCGACGGATGCATTCACCGAACCCTTGATCAACATATTGATCGACCTGCGCTGGCACGGCGGCGAATTGATTCGTCAATACGCTCTGCTGCTCGACCCGGAGATGGTCCCCTCCCCGATCCGAGTCGCTGAAGCACTGCCGATCATTGACACGCCCGCCATCTACGCAGCGAAGGCCACCGCACTTCCGGCGGCAGCACTGGCGGTCGTCAAACCCGCGGCTCAGGTGGCTTCGAACTCGGAGCGAACCAGGACGATGATTGGCGAAGCAGTGGTTGCACGAAAAACCGTTAAAATTGGCGCGAAGGCGACGCTGCGCGGAGTTGCATGGCGCGTAGGCTCTCGCGCCGATGCTGATCTCAAGAGGATGATGATTGCAATTTTCCGAGCGAATCCAAGCGCGTTCGAGGGCAACATCAACCGGCTGCGCCTCGGCGCGGTGCTCACGATTCCTTCGGCCAGCGAAGTCTCAGCCCTTTCCATGGCGGATGCCAATCGCGAAATTCGCGCTCAAATGGAAACCTGGCACGCCTCGAACAAATTGGCCGGCATGGTCAAGCCGGCTGCGCCAGCTGTTGGGGCGCCAGTGTCCGCGCCGCGCGCGGCGGTAATCCCGACCGAACCCGCGGCACTGAGCCAGGAATCGACGACCAAAGCCACGGACGGCCTGACTGGCGCTCACGGCAATACCGCCGGGCCCTCCGACGCGGAGGTGGCACTCAACCGCCGAGTTCAGATACTCGAGAAAGGACTCAGCGAACTGCAGGGTCTGTTCGACCGCGAGCATGATCGATTGGTCGCCATCCAGGCGGGTGTAACCCCCGCCGGGAACGTGCCCGCCGTGGCCTACGTCCCCCCTCCACCAGAAGCCACGTCAGGACGAGCGGTCGGCTGGTTTCTCGCAGCGGCCCTGGCGCTCGCAACCAGCGCCGTCGGCCTACTCCCTGCTTGGCGCCGCCGTCGAATGCTCAAGCCACGGATTTTGCCTGCCAATGCTGAAGCGCTGGACTCCGGCCCCGTTCAGACTGCTGCAAAAGTCGTCGCGCCAACCGTGCTCAGCGAGGCGAGCCCCGCTGCGCCGGCACCGGATGAGCTACACCGCGACGTGCGATTCGAAGCACGATTGCAGCGGGTGAGGGACGAGTATCGTCAATCGATCGCTGACTCCTCGCCTCCCAAGCGCACGATCATGGAGTCCCAATCTCCCGATGGCGTCGATGTGAAATCGTTGGAGGCCTCGTACCTGTTGGAAGCTGGCGGCGGCGGCCCTGAACGCACAGTGAATGCCGCCGACCCCTACGACACGGCGCAACTACCGTCAGTCACTGCGACGACTTGCGCCGATGACATCAGTGACGACACGATGCCGGTCGAGACTGCGCGCACTATGGCGCTGCCCGTGGCTTCGGCTGCGGAGCCTCCCGTCCTGGATGGGATGTCCGCTGATCCGGCACGCATCGATACGACGAAGCTCGATTACAACTTGATCGATCTTGACGTGACGGTGCATCACGTTCAGATGCCAAGCATGCTGCACGAAAACGTCGGCTTCAAAGAGCGTCGCACCAGTCTCGTGGATGTCTTGAAAATCGCAGTTGAGCGAGAGCCCAGCCGCAGAGACCTACGAATGAAGCTGCTAGAAACCTACTACGCCGCCGCCGCGGCCAACCGTCAAGGATTTCTCGACGCCGTCCAGCGACTCGCCCGCGAGCGCGGGGATATGACTGCCGGAGAATGGGATAAGATCGCCTGGATGGGGCGACAGATCGCACCGGATAACGATCTGTTCGTGTCCGACACCGCTCAGACTGACGAAGAAGACCTCGCGGATTGCGCCTGACAGGGCCGTCACTCGACCCAGAAGGACCTTCCCGCATACCTCTGTCCCGACCTTTACGTAGGAAAAGCATGGGCAATACAGCTAAGGTAGTCCTGGTTACCGGTGTGAGTTCGGGTTTTGGTTGCGCCATAGCCAATGCGCTCGCCGCGAAGCGGCGCTACCGGGTGTTCGGTACCACCCGCGTTGCTCGCGCGAGTGCATCCGCCGGCTTCGCGACCCTCACGTTGGATGTTACGCAGGATGATTCCGTGTCTGCCTGCGTTACTGAGGTTATTAGGGCCGCCGGAAGAATCGACGCCGTGATAAACAATGCTGGCATGGGCATTGCCGGCGCGATCGAGGACACCACGGTGACCGAAGCGCTGGCGCAGTTCGAGACCAATTTCTTTGGTACCCATCGCGTCTGTCGAGCGGTCTTGCCTCACCTGCGTGCGCAACGCAGTGGCGTCATCATCAACATGAGTTCGCTTGCCGGGCGAATCCCGTTGCCCTTTCAAGGGTTCTACAGCGCGACAAAGTTCGCGATCGAGGCCTATACGGAGGCGCTTCGCATGGAGGTGCGCCCGTTCGGCATCGCGGTATCGATGATTGAACCCGGCGATTTCGCGACGTCCTTCACCGCGAATCGGCGCATGACGACTGAGAGTACTGCTGCTTCGCCTTACTATGACTCGATGGTGCGGGCAATCGCAACCATGGCTCGCGACGAGCAAGCGAATCGCAACCTGTCAGCGGTTATTGAAGCCGTCGAGACGATTCTCGAGTGCCGCCGACCGGCGTTGCGGTATCCGCGTGCGACCCTGGTCCAGCGAACCTTTAACGCTTTGCGGCCCTTCCTGCCGCAATTTATCGCCGAATCCCTGATTCGGGGCACCTATGGGCTGAAGTGATCTCCACTTCAGTGGCGCGGCGCGCGACCACTGCGCGTGCGTGCCGGTGATAACATAACTTTCATGAAGCAGCTTGCCGCCGATCGGTTCCCGCGTTCGAATCGCTATCATCCCGATTGGGTCATTGCACGCGCTAGTGGCGGCGGAAATGCACTGTGGCTCACCGAGTGGCTGTCGGAAGTGCTGGATCTAAAGGCAGGAATGCGGATTCTCGACCTGGGTTGCGGTCGTGCGATGTCCTCCGTCTTTCTACACCGGGAGTTCGGCGTCGAGGTGTGGGCTACCGACCTATGGTTCAGCGCCGCCGACAACCTGCAATGCGTCCGCGATGCGGGCATATTTGAAGGGATTTATCCTATCCACGCTGAAGCACACGCACTCCCCTTCGCGGCGGAGTTCTTCGACGCCATCGTGTCGATCGATTCGTTTCAGTACTACGGCACCGACGACACCTATGCGCACTATCTTGCGCGGTTGGTCAAGCCGGGTGGTGTCATTGCGATCGCCGGCGCCGGCTTGACCAGAGAATTCGATGGCGAAGTGCCTGCGAGCCTGCGCGGCTGGTGGGAACCGATCATGGCGTGCCTGCACACACACCAGTGGTGGAAACGCCATTGGCATCGAAGCGGCATTCTGGAAGTGACGCACGCGGATTCCATGCCGGAAGGCTGGCAACTCTGGCTGCAATGGCAACGAGACGTGGCGCCTGACAATCGTGTAGAAATCGAGGCGCTCGAGAAGGATCGCGGCGAAAATCTCACCTATGTGCGCACGGCCGCGCGGCGTCGCCCCGACATCGTGATCGACGAGCCGATCACGTCGATTCCGGCGACCTATACGCGACATCCCCTATTGCGGAACGGCTCGGAGCATAGTGAGATCGCGTGAGCGTCAATGCAGCGCCAGTGTGTCGCGCCGCCACGCAACGTCCTGCCATCGGCCGAAGTCCCGCAAGAGCTCGGGGCTGCTCGCCTGGCGCACCAAGACCAGGTCATCGAGCCGCAACTCCTCAAAGCTGCGCCGGAATCGCCCGCGATCCTTTACTTCTCTGGCGATGAGTAGGCGCCTCGTGCCCGGCGCGTAGCCCGCAAAATCTACGTAGCCCTCCTCCGGATTATCGAGCCCAGGCGGGAGCACATCGATCGTCCAGCTTCCAGCCGTTTCATGAAATACCCAGAGTTCGCGCCAGCTCTCGAGCGGCTGCACCGCGAGCACCATCGCCGGACCTTGAGGGATGACCTGTATCGAGGCCATCCTCACCATTCCGTACGTACAGCGCCGGATGATTGGGGCGGCGCGCGGCCGATGTGCGTCCTCCAGGGCAACACACGTTTGGCCCGGACTCCCTGGCGCCGCGCTGAGAGTCAGTGGTCCCGGCTGCGGTGCGGGCAACGCTCCAGCCCAGCGGATGGCACTGACCCGCAGCACGGCGTCCACGTACTCCGGCCGACGGTCATCACCCAGATCATCTGGACGCACGGCGAGAAGCTCCGCGAGTGCGCGTTCCGCCGCAGCGCCGGCGGGTTCACGGCGGCGGTCCTGATCGTAGGCGAGCGAGGCCCAGACGCCAGCACGCCGCGCATGCAGGCGGCTCCGCATCATCGCGGTCAATTCGCCGTCGTTGACCTGCTCGAGCAGTTGAGAGCGTTCAGTGTCGAGAGATGCGCGCGGGACCGGGCCCAAATCCGGCTCGATGCAATCGGGCCGCGTGAGACCGAGGACCGCGTGCGCGCGCTCCTCTGGCTGCGCCCCGGGGAGCGTCAGAACGCGATGAAACAATTCGCCGTCGTAGCAAACTCGCATCCCACCGTTGCGCTCGAAACTGCGCATCCGAACGCCGAACTGTTCCACGACTTCCAAGTGCGGGGCGAAATCGGGAAGATGGTCATTACTGCCTGAGGCCCGATCGGCGAGCCGCTCGGCCATTTGGGCTATGGCGTCGAAGGGCTCGGCAGTAATGGCTCGCGGCGGTACGGCCTTGAGATACGCCGCTCCGTAACTGATCCCGAGCGCCTCGGATCCTGGTATCTCGCGCAGGAAGCGCAGCACGGCGAGAAGGTCGGGGGCGGCGGTCTCGGAGAGCTCGACCGGCCGAGCCGCATCTCCTCGCAGGTATCCGCCCCGCTCGCGCCGATGGTCGTAAACTTTCACGTACCCGGCATGTTCGCCGCGGATCTCGAGCACATCTCCTTGCCATAGTCGCGTGAGTTCGGTGGCGCTCGAGCTCGGTGCTGTGCGCAGCGCGGCGTGGTCCTGGACCACAATGGCGAGCGTCGCTGTGAGAGACAAAATCACCGGGAACCTCTCACTTGAGAGGTGACGGTGGCTGCCACGTCGTCGACAGGGTTCACCGAGCTCTGGTCACCGAGGAGGCTCGAGCCGATGAACTTACCTGCTGCAGGGAGTGGTGCGATGATGACTTGCACCTTGTCGGATAGCTTGTCCGCCAGCGTCTTCTGGATCAGAAGCGGGTACCGCGACACCAGGGCACCCTCGCGCTCCATCTGGCCGGCACTCGCCTTGCCCACGAGATCAAGGCGATAGGCCTCTGCGTCCGCGAGTGTTTGCCGCGAATCGGCTTCGCCCTTGGCCTCGATGCGGCGCGCCGCTGCAGCGCCCTCCGCGGTGCGAATACGCGCGACTTTATCGGCTTCAGCCTCGAGCTGCCGTTGCTCGATCTGCTTCTGCTTGAAGGGCAGGATGTGCTTCATGGTCTCCTCCTGTGCGCGCGCTGCGATGACCTGCTCTTGGCCGGCGGCTTCCGCGGCCGTTTGCCGCCGCACCTTGTCGGCCTCGGCCTCGAGCTGCTGCTGTTTGACCTGAGCCTCCTTGAGCTGCAAGGTGTAATGAATCTTCTCGGTCTCGAGTTCCTCGGAGAGGAGCTTCTCCATTCCGGCTCGATAGTCGGGAGGCAGATCGACCTTCCCCATCTCGACCTCGCGCAGCACGAGGCCCATGGCGGTGAATTTTGGCTTGAGTTCCGCGATGAGTTCCTCTCGTATCTCCGTCCGCCGTTGCGAAAAAATTTCTCGCACGGAGTAGCGGGCAAAGGTGGGATAGACGATTCCCTGAACGGCGGGCGCTACGAGCTCAGCGCTGATGTCGTCCGGAAATTCCTTGGACATCTGGGCGAGGCGAGTACGGTCCACGGTCCAACGAACCGCGAGATCGACGCCGATCGATAGACCCTCTATCGACTGGAAGGGGGCCGGACCAGTGGCACTCGCACTGTCGGTCGGCCGATACACCTGATCGCGAATCGAGTAGCGTCGCACCTGATGGATTCCAGGCAATACGAGAATCGTGCCTGCCGTGTAGACGCTCACCGATCCATCGAGCGCGTCTGTGCGCACCAGGACCTCGCCGCGGCGTACGGAATCAAAAGGCGGATGGGTGCACAAACCATAAACGATCAAAACCAGGACGGCGGTAATCACTACGCGCGCGCGAAAGCGCCAGAGAACCACGGTGAGGGACCGGAGGGCTGCGACCGCCAGACCACCGAGCCGGCCCAGCGGTTCGATGAGCCCTCGCCGCACGAACTCGAAGAAGGCATCCAAGCGACCAGACATTTTGCCACACTCCCGTTGCAGAGCCGGACCGGTTCGACCCCAAGAGTCTCGCAACCCTTTGTGGCGATGCCGTGGGGCAACTGTGGTGAACTATGGCAGTGAGGGGATCGGCGGCTTTGGGGCGCGCCGCCAAGCCTCGCCGCTTAGAAATTCAAGAGTTCGGGCGTGCGGCTCTTAAACGGCGCGACCTGCATCTCGGCGCGCAGATCCGTGATCGACCGGCCGAGTAATTTATGCCACTCGACCGACATCAGCGGCGGCGCGTGGCGGCCATGGCGCCAGCCTTCTGAAATGAGCGCGATGAATTGATCGATGTCGACCAAGGGACGCAGGCACATCATGGTGGTCGTGGCGGCGAGAAAGCGCGTTGAATAGTTTTGTCCGAATTGCGCCAGTTGAAATCCGGAAATCGCGACCTCGCCCTGGGCCGTGAAGCCGAAGCCCGCAAACAAGTGCCACACATCGTGCAGCTGCAGGATGCGGCGGTTGGTTCGATTCTGTGCCGCGAAAACAGGAGGCAGCATGACTTCGTCGGGATTGATCACTTCCAGGTCGTAGCCCTTGGTGGTCAGCATATCGAGCAGATTGGTGCCGAGACTGTCCTTCGGCCAATTGCGCAAGTCGTTGGTGGTCATGCGCACTTCCGGTTGTCCCAGAAGCTTGCGGACATCCTCGTGTAGATAGTGGGCGCGTTCGCACCGCATCAACAGTTCTGCGTCATAGTGCCTGCCGATGGCAACGACGCGACCGGTGAAGTCGAGCGCCTGGTCCTTAGGCGCAGTATCTTGTGGCGTCGCGGCTTCCGCATCGACGACTCCCCAAAAGGCATCCCACAGGGCCCGCGGCGGGGTCCATTCGCTCGAGAGTACGGTTGCTTGCTTGAGCCACGGCAGCTCTCGCAACGATGCCGCGCGTGCAGCCGCGTCGTTCACATCCAGCCATGCATTGGCGATGGCATCGAAAATGGCGATCTGGCGCTCCGGTTCAACAAACGCCGCATGCGTCATCAACATGGCCGCGGCAAGCGGCGGCGAATCGAGCGGCGGCACGCCTGTGCGCGACCCCAGCTCGAAATCCTCACGAAACTTCGATGTTGTGAGCGCCATGATGATCCCCCCAAGGAAGCAGCCGACCGGCTCTGTATACTGAGCCACCCAGCAGAATTATAAGTCGTCAGCCAACGGTTGGGGAGTGAGTTGCCGCTTACTTCGCTACACCACGGAATCTTGCATGGCCATTAGCTCAATGGGATTTCGCACCAAATTGGTGTATGGATTTGGCACCGTTGCCTACGGCATCAAAGACAATGGCTTCAACTTCCTGCTGCTGATTTTCTACAATCAGCTCCTCGGGCTGCCGGCGCAGCTGGTCGGTTTGGCCATCATGATTGCGCTCGTGATCGACGGGTTCATCGATCCCTTGATCGGGCACGTGTCGGATCGCTTTCATTCCCGTTTCGGCCGGCGCCATCCCTTCATGTATGCATCGGCGCTGCCATGCGCCGTTTTTTACTATTTGCTGTGGAATCCTCCGGCCGGTCTTGGCCATGGGGCGCTCTTCCGGTACCTATTGATCACGGCAGTCATCGTGCGCATGCTGATTGCGCTTTACGAGGTTCCGAGCGCCGCGCTGCTCGCGGAGTTGACCGAAGACTACGATCAGCGAACCTCATTGGTGACTTATCGATTTTTTTTCGGTTATGCCGGTGCCGTGCTGATGGGCGTCGTTGCACTGTCGGTGTTCTTGCGCCCGACGGCCCAACAAGCGGTCGGATTGTTGAATCGTGCGGGTTACCACGGCTATTCCATTGCCGCGGCCATCCTCATGGTAGCCTCGATTTTGATCTCAACCGCGGGCACACATCACTACATTCCGTACCTGCGCTCGCCGCCGCCGAAGCGCGCCTTCAACTTGTTGCGGGAGGTCCGCGAGATTCGCGCTGCGCTCGCTAACCGCGCATTTTTGGCCATGATCGCCTGCGGGTTTTTTTCGGCCATGGCCTTCGGGCTGGTGGCCACACTCAGCGTGTACTTCTATACTTATTTCTGGGAATTGTCGGCCGACCAGATCTCCTGGCTGCTGCTGTCGGCTTTGATCTCGGCCGGCGCAGCCTTGGGCGTGGCTCCGTTGGTCACCAAGCGGCTGGATAAGAAGCGCGGCGCCATCTGGGTTTCGCTCATTACACTGGTGCTCGCACCAACTCCAATCATCCTGCGCCTTTGCGGCTGGTTCGTCGGCAACTCATCGCCCGCGTTGATGCCCATACTGCTGCTATTTACCCTGGTGCTCGGCACCATGACCGTTGTCTCCGGCGCCCTCGTGACCTCCATGCTGGCTGACACGGTGGAGGAAAACGAGATTCGTACGCATCAAAGAACCGAGGGGCTGTACTTCGCGGCTGCCTTCTTTGTGCAAAAGTGCGTGTCCGGCCTCGGGATATTTGCCGGCGGCATGATCCTGGCGTGGGTCAAATTCCCCGAAGCCGCGCGGCCCGGGCTCGTGGCGCCGGAAGTTCTGCGGCATCTCGCGCTGACTTATGTGCCATTGATTGTGGTGTTGCTCGCGATATCGATATTCTGCATCACCTTTTATCGCATCGGGCGCGCCGGGCATAATGCCAACCTCGAGCTGCTGCATGCTGAACAGTGCCCCGTCAGTTCAAGGCCAGCACGACTTTGACCGACGAGTCGAGGTCTGCTTTGTCGATGTATCCGATCGCCTTGGGATCGGCTGCGACCGCCTTCTTAACCGCGGCAGCGTCCGCCAACTCCTTGGGCGGTTGGCCTTGGCCGGTAAAGGTGAGTCGCGACCACACGGCCTTGATCTGAGGCAGGCCGCGATCAGTGGCTTTTTTGTAAAACGCTTCGCGAAGTAGGTTTGATTCGGGCAGATCAACCGGATTTAGGTTGTTGTTGCGGCCAAGGTAGATACTCGCGACCTGATCCTTGGTAAGCGCAACCGCTCCCGGCCCCATGACTACGACGATGTCGCCTGCGCGGGCCATCATGCCCAACAAGGCAATCGGGACGAGGAGGAATGTGGCGAGGTTCTTGTTCATAATTGGGGGCCCTAGAACACGAAGTCCGCGCCGACACTGTACACATTCACACGCTCGTCCGAAGCCTCATTCGGAGTCACCCAGTAAGTTTCGTTGCCCGCCTGAGCGCGCGACACTTGCGCCTTCAACGCAACATTACGCACGATGTCATAGCGCAAGCTGCCAGACCAGGTGCCGTAGCTCGCCTCCTGGTATAAAAGCGACGGGTGGGTGTCGAACTTTCCGTACATCAGCAACGGCGTCAACTTGCCGAAACGCCAGCCACCCGCCACATACCACTCGCTGGTCGCCTCAAGCTGCATGTTGATGACCGGAGCGTTATTCTCCGAGCGTTTGGCATACTCGCTCAGTACGATGGCTTTTCCGTTGTCGTACTGCACTCCTGCGGAGTTGAAAGTGTCCTTGAATGTGTAACTCACAGTCAAGCTGGGAGTCAGGGCTAATGTTTCAGGAATGTTGAATTTGGTCTGCGCTATGCGGAACAGAAAGTCGCCAAATTCGAGCGTGGCCGCCACGTTGTATGCGGTCTTGACATTGAAGTCCAAGACTTCCTCCGCGGTCCCGACCTGCACCTGATAGTTCCCTGTCGTGTCACCGTAGCTGCCGACCAGACCGAGCCCCACAGGGCCGAAGTTGTGGTGCCACAACCCCTCGACGCCGTCGAGGTACTGGAGTACCTCGGAGCCGTAGAGTTCGTTGGGCGCACGAAACCACGGAGCGGCATAGCCGACTTCGCGCGAGTCGGAGAACAGAAAGGTCGCCAGGGCGACGCGCCCCAGGCGGAATTTCCAGTCAGGATCGGGGGTGTATTGCAGGAAGGCCCATTCGGTGCCCAAATCGAACTTCTCGCTCCCGCGCTGCCGGGCGAGTTCTTGGACGGTGACCGACAAACCCGACCCGAAGTCTACGATGGCCTGTACGCCGATTCTCGACTCGAGCCCCACGTCGAGTTGCTGCGTGGCGCCCGTGAATTCCGTCGGATCGTGGATGTAGGCGTAGTTGCCGTCGCTGGTCATCGTGGCCCCCAGCGTACCGTAGCCACTGACGGTGGTGCTGATACCGTTATCGGCCCGGGCGATCGAAACCACGCCGAGCGTCAAAAGCAGGCTGAAGGCTGCTCGGACAGGCGGTGAATAACATCCCTGCATATCGGATCCTCGCGCAAGAGTGGCGTTGCAACATCCGCGCGCTCTACCACGCAGTCATCGATGGAGCAGATATCGGCCGTCACGCAACATGCTTGAACCAATTGCTTGTAAGGAAAACACTACAGCTGCGGGCCACCGCCTCGCGTCGGCGTGCCTTCGAGTCCAATGATTTTCACTGCATCAAGTCCTGAGGCCTTCGGCCGATACCAAGTGACACAGGAGAGAGCGCATCCAAACGCTTCATGTCCTTAAACTGCCGCAGCGGCAGCTCACTGAAAATCGTCGATGGGGAGATCTTAAGAATCCGGGAATGGCGCAAACGTTGTGTTCTTTAAGGACATCGAGTGATTGAACTTAAATGACCATGACTGCAAAACCCGCCTTTGACGATACGATCCGCATGACCGCCATGCGAAGGCACGCGCCTACGGTATTTCGAGCCGCTCTCACTCGGCTTACCGAACCGCAGATTCTGTTTCCTGCGCTCACGCTGCTAGTGCTCGGCGTGATTTGGAGTGCCACATTCAATTTGATCAAAGTCGAGCATGCGAGCGCCCAGTCGGCGGCGGCCGCGGCCAGCCGAGAGCTGGTCAACACCTATGAGGCCCAGGTCGTGCGCGCGCTGCGTGAAATCGACCAGACCTTGAAACTGGTCAAGTATGTCTATGAAACCAAGGGGCCCAGGGCGGCGCTAGAAGACCTGAAAGCCAGGACCTTACTACCGCCCCAGCTACTATTCACGATCCGCATCGTGGACGGCGACGGCGCGGTCCTGGCGAGTACTCGCCCCGGGGAAGCTCAGCCTCCCGGCGATCTTGAAGTCTTATCGGGCTTGCGCGCGAGCGACCGACTGTGGGTAGACAAACCGCAAAAGAACCCGGCATCGCAGGACTGGACATTGCAATTCGCGCGCCGCCTCAATGCCACCGATGGAACTTTTGCCGGCGCCGTGCTGCTCGGGGTCGACGCCTCGTATTTTGTCAGCGGCTACGATGTCGCGCAACTTGGCAAGCAGGGCACACTCGGCTTGTTGGGAACGGATGGCGTATTTCGAGCCAGGCGCACAGGCGACAGTTTGAGTGCGGGCGATGTGGTCAACTACGCGATCGTGGTTCCCGGCACGGATCCAGGAGAACCCGCGGTCTCGGTTAACGATAATGGCTGGGACGGGATCCGACGCTATACCGGCACGCAGCAGCTCTTCGAGTTCCCACTCGCGGTGATCGTGGGCTTGTCCGAGCAGGAGCAGCTGGCAGCGGCGCATCGCAACGCGCAGCTCTATCGATGGCGCGCGGCGATCGGCAGCGGTTTATTGGTGTTGTTGACGACCCTATTGGGCCGCATGAGCTGGCAGCTTGCGCGCGCCCGTGTGCGCGAGAGCGAGGCGAAGTTAAAACACGCAGAGCGCGTCGAATATCTGGCCTATCACGACGGCCTCACCGCGCTGCCCAATCGTAGTCTGTTCAACAAACTCTTGAGTCAGGCCATCAGTCAAGCGCGGCGTCACCACCGACAACTGGCAATTGCGTTCATCGATCTGGATCGCTTCAAGCAAATCAACGATACCTTAGGCCATGAGGCCGGCGATGATTTATTAAAGGAAGTCGCGAGCAGGCTCAAGGCATGTCTTCGTGACAGCGACACCGTCGCGCGCTTAGGCGGCGATGAGTTCGTCGTGCTCTTGTCGGAACTCGCGGAAGAGAAATATGCGGCGACGGTCGCTCAAAAAATCATTACTACGATCGCCAAGCCCTTTATCTTGCTGGGCCAGGAATTTCGTGTCACGGCGAGTATCGGCATCAGCACCTATCCCGCCGACGGTCCGGACGAGCAAACGCTAACCAAGAACGCCGATATCGCGATGTACCAGGCGAAAGAGGACGGCAAGAACAACTTTCAATTTTATTCCGAGAAGTTGAACGCGAACTCGCTCGAACGGCTCACCCTGGAGTCGAGCTTGCGGCACGCCCTCGAGCGCAACGAATTCGAACTCCATTATCAGGCCAAGCGGGATACTGCTACCGGCCAGATAACAGGCATGGAAGCACTCCTGCGCTGGCAGCACCCGGACCTAGGACTGGTCGCACCCATGCAGTTCATTCCGGTGGCGGAAGAGACGGGACTCATCGTGCCGATCGGTAAATGGGTGCTCCAGACAGCGTGCTTGCAAAACGTGGCTTGGGCACGAGCGGGCCTACCTCGTCTGCGGATCGCCGTGAACCTCTCTGCGCGGCAGTTCTCCGACGAACGCCTGCTGCAGGATATCACCTCCATCCTGGACTCAACTGGCATGCAGGCATCGCTGCTCGAGATCGAAATCCACGAGAGTCTGCTGATCCACGATATTGAAAAGACTTTGCGAATACTGACAGAGCTCAAAGCCATGGGGGTCAAGATCGCCATCGACGATTTTGGAACTGGATACTCCTCGCTATCCACCCTGCAACAATTTCCCTTGGATACCATCAAGATTGATCGCTCCTTCATTCGCGACCTTGCCGCTCGCGGGGACGACGGTAGTTTGACGGCGGCCATTATCGCGATGGGCAAGACCTTGAGCCTGACCGTGGTGGCCCAGGGCGTGGAAACGAAGGAGCAAGCGGAGTTTTTGCGGGAGCACGCCTGCGATGAATTCCAAGGTTTTTATTTCAACAGGCCTCTGTCAGCTCGGCAGTTTACTGAACTCTTGCAAGCGCAAGCCTCGGACGCTACGCAGGTCGTCGCGCACTTGGCGCCGACGGACCTATTGAGAGGCGGGTGAGGAACTTATGCACTTAACAGACTCTTATCGTCGCGCATTGAGCCGGGGCGCTGAACCGAAGATTCTCTTTCCAGTTATCGCCGTGTTTGTGCTCGCCGTGATCTGGGCCACTACTTTCGGCGTCATTAGAGCCAAGGATACCGCTGCCGCACACGCTGCTGCCATATCGACCAGCGTGCTCCTGAGCGCCTACGAGGCTCAGGTCGTGCGCAACTTGCGCGAGATCGACCTGACCTTGAATCTCGTTAGATTCTGGCGCGAGCGCGAAACGGGAGGCACGCTCGCGGATCTCAAAGAGAAGGGCCTGTTGCCGCCGGATCTGCTGTTCACCGTCAGCATTACCGACATTCACGGCACCATTGTGGACAGCACACGTGCGGCCGGGCAACAGAATGTTGCCGATCAGGACATCTTTCGAAAACAACTTGAGAGCGACACGTTGGTCATTGGACAGGTGCCGCGGGGTCCCACTGGGAACGCAAAGTTGCCGTTCAGCCGGCGGCTGAACACCTCGAATGGAGCGTTTGACGGTATCGTGATCGTCAGTGTCGATGCGGCGTATTTCGTCAGCGGTTACGATCCTTTCAAACTCGGCGAGCACGGCGTCTTGAGTCTGATTGGCGCCGACGGCATCGCTCAAGTGAGGCGCACAGGGGATGACCTGATATCGGGCGAGAAGATCGACTATGCTGCCGCGGTACAGGATCCTGAGGCCGTCGAGATGGACGCTACGGTCTCAATGAGCAGTTGGGACAGGATGCGGCGCTGGATGAGCGCCCGCAAACTCTACGGTTTCCCGCTCGCAATCCTCGTAGGGCTTTCGGTGGATGAGCAAATGGCTCCCGCACAAGCCCAAACGAGCGCGTATCTGGGCTGGGCAGCTCTGGCAAGCACCGTCGTTCTTGTGCTAACGGCCGCTTTGGGGCGCATGAGCTGGCAGCTGGCACAGAGCCGAGAGATGTTTAGACGCATGGCGGAAAGCACCAAAGCAATTCCGTTCACGTTGGATCTCACACACGGCTGTTTCACCTACATCGGCGCACAGGGGATCCTCGACTCTGGCATCTCAGAATCGCAGTGGAAGGCGCACGGTGCTTTGGAGAGCGTCATCCCTCGGGACGCGAATCACGAAATTCGGGAACGCTTCGATGAATGCGAGAGCGGCCCCTTTGAATTTGTGACCTCGCTGTCGCAGCGCAACGGCCGTCGCACCGAAGTGCGTTGGACGGGTACCTGCGAGAGAGGCGTCTCCGGTGCGAAGGTCTTACGCGGCCTGATGCTCGACGTAACCGAGTTGCGGCGCCTTGGCCGCGAACTCGCCGCGGCGCAAAAGCTTGAATCCGTGGGCCGACTGGCGGCGGGCGTCGCTCACGAGATCAACACCCCGGTTCAGTTTGTCACTGATAACGTTCAGTTTGTGCGCACCTCAATTGCCGACATCACCAGCGTGCTTCACGCCTACAAAGACCTCAAGCACGCGGCGCAATCTGGCGGCGATGTGGCGGTGGCGGCGCAGCTCGCGGGGGATGCCGAAGAGGCAGCCGACCTCGAGTTCATCCTGGAGAACGCTCCTCTTGCGATTGACAGCTCTTTGGAAGGTCTAGGGCGGATCGCTACGATTGTGCGCTCGATGAAGGAATTCGCACATCCGGACCAAGCGCAAAAGACGTTGGCCGACTTGAATCAAGCGATTCGCAGCACCCTCGTCATTGCGAATAACGAATACAAGTACATCGCTGAGTTGAACACAGAGTTCGGCGAGCTGCCGCTGGTACCGTGCTATCTGGGCGAGATCAATCAAGTGGTCCTCAACTTGCTGGTGAATGCTACACATGCGATATCCGATGTCGTCAAAGACACTGGTAGTCTCGGTAAACTGACTGTACGTACTCGGCACGACGGCGACGTGGTCGAGATCTCGATTGGCGACAATGGCACCGGCATTCCCGAAGCCGCCCGCGATAAGATCTTCGACCCGTTCTTTACGACAAAAGAAGTCGGCAAAGGAACGGGCCAGGGACTGGCAATCGCGCATAGCGTCATCGTCAACAAACACGGAGGAACGCTGCGCTTCGAGACCGAATGCGGTAAGGGGACCACCTTCATTATTCGACTTCCCGTCGGCGCACCGATTGATATTAGCAATGCAGCACAGGTCGCGGCGTGAGGAACTCGCTTGAGGACGCGAGACAATGACGTAAAGTGGCAAAGATGATTTTCTCGTTGGTATCGATGGCACGTGATGCTGGAGGGTTATTATGAGAGCTCAAGAAATACGTGCGGCACTGGATCGGCATTGGATTGCATCCGATGCCAACGATTTTGAAACGGAGCACGACATCTATCTCGAGGATGCGGTGCTGGAATACCCTCAGTCAGGCGAGCGAATCCGCGGTCGGCGCAATATACAGATCACGCGCACCAATCAACCGAGCAAAAAGCACTTCGCGGTGCGGAGAGTCATTGGCAGCGGTGATCTTTGGATCACCGAGTATATTCTGACATATGACGGGAAGCCTTCCTACACTGTGAGCATCATGGAGTTCAGCGGCGTCAAGGTTGCACGGGAAACGCAGTACTTTGCAGATCCGTTCGAGGCCAGTACGTGGCGCGCTCAGTGGGTCGAACGGATGGACGAAGGGGACATCGGAGTGCCCCGGAAATGACATTCGGATTGCATTAGAACGCAATCGCCGCATGGTCGGTGGTCGCTCTTCTTCTCGCGGTCGGCGTGGGGGGAGCGTGTCGTGATCCATGGGCGGGCGGCTTTCGTTTTCAATTGGCGTCGCATGCGCGAGGCCGTGTGCCCATCGGCGACGACCTCAACGACCGCCAGGGAGGTTGCGGTCTTCTATGAGATGCTGCGTCGCGGCGGGCGGGCCGGCAGCGGCCGGCTCCTGGGCGAAGGAACGATCCTGGCCGCACGACAGCCGTCCTCCGACGGAGAGGTAGACAGGTTTATCAAAGCGCCCGTACGTTGGTCACAGGCGTTCATGCTTGGAGGCGTCAGCGGTGACGAAGACCTTGGACGCGTCATGGGCAGAAAGAGCAGCTGCGAGACCTTTGGCTGTGGTGGATCGTCATGCTGCGTCGCCTGGTGTGACCCGGGACGGGAACTCGTTGCTGTTTACTTGTGCAACAAGTCCCTCCCAGATCCGATTGGATTCGCCCAGCTCCGTGACTTGTCAGACCTGATCCTCGACGCCTGTGAGTGAGTTCCAATCGGCGCGAAACGCTTCGATCAACGCCGTGCTACAAGTCCTTCCTCACTAAATGATCGATTTGCATCAGCTCCACCGGCGCTCCGTTCACTTCAATGAAGGCGACCTGCACCCCAGTGCTTGGGCTGTTGGGATTAATGATCACCTTCTGATTCCGGATCGCCTCCGCCAGGTCATCGACCTCGAAGGCAACGTGTGGAACGGTCTTCACCAGATCTGGAACCGGCGCTCCGTCCCAGTATCTTTGCCACTGAATGCCGAATGGGTTGTTCTGGTGATCGCTTACCGTCACCTTCAAATGCGGCAGTGGAATCTCGCCATCGAAATTTGCGGTCGTCGGTATCCCGACGTGGTTGTACTTAATAATCAAGGGCTTGCTCCTGCGTTGCATTGAGCCGTCAGGACGACGATGTCGCCCGTTGAGCACTCTAGCTGCTGAATCGGTTTGTTTGGGCAGACGTGCTGCTTGGAGTGGCGATTCCGCCAGAGCTATCCAAAAAGCATCTGCGAGCTAGCGACCGACCTTCATGACGAATCTCCTCGGAGCAGAGGCGAATCTTTGCGGGCTTGTCCTGCCCGGCCGACAGGTGAAAAGCTACTCTCCGCACGGACCGGATGTCAAATGCAGCGACTCCTGGCGAAAACCGCCACTCGGCAAGGTCTTTCGTCACCGGCGCCTCCGCTTGAGATTACTCACGCACGGTGATACGGCCCAAGCCACCTCGTACTGTGCGGAGCCTTTGCGCGCAGCGGTTTCGGGCGTGAGCTGGGCGAGCGAGAACGCGCCACGATCGAAGGCTTGATCCAATTGATCAGGGTCGGCTGGGGCGGGCCGAATCCTGCATATCGGCAGCTTTTTACCAATATATTCATTCCGCAGGCGACACCCGAGCAGATGCTCGCATTCACCGAGGTCCAGCGGAAATCGACCTCGCCTGCGCATGCCGCGCGCCTGGTGCTTTCGCTCTCTAAGGTGGACGCATCGTCGTATCTTGGACAGATCACCTGTCCAACGCTGGTGATTCACTGCCGTGGTGACGCGGTGATCCCGCTCAACGAGGGACGCTTGCTCGCCTCATCGATCGCGGGTGCTCGGTTCGAGTCGCTGGACTCCCAAAACCACTTTCCGCTGGCCGGCGAGCCCGCCTTCGAGCGCTTATTTGATCTGCTTCGCGAGTTCCTTCCGGCTGACTGAACCGTGGTCCATATCGCGGTTAGAACACTTGATCGAAAAGCGCGCCCGGACGGATTCGAACCGCCGACCACCTGGTTCGAAGGCGCCGCCTAGTATATACGCCCAGGTACGACTGAACCCGCTTTACTTGGTTTTTCAAAGACTTAATTAGGCGCATTGTACCTGCGAACCCTCGGTAATCCGCCAGATTCCGAGCTTCTGTGGTCACTCTCTGGTCACTCTTTTCGGTGGAACCAAGCGCTATGCCAACCATCAAGTTTCGACAGGATAGCGTGAGAACGCTTCCTTACGTCGGCCGCGGCGGAAAGCATCAATGCATCTACTGGGACGCAAACTTTGAAGCCTTCGGGGTTCGCGTATATCCGACCGGGAGGCGCACTTACGTCTGCACGTTCCGAGTGAACCGAAGAAAGCGCCTCGCGAAACTCGGGCGCGTGGATGTACTGACGCTCGATCAAGCCAGCAAGAAGGCCAAGGCATATCTCGGCAAGGTCGCGAACAACGATGACCCGCTCGAGGAGACGGATGCCCTTAAGAAGGCGTTGACCGTCGAAGAGCTGGTCAAGGCGTATATCGAGGGCCACGCGAAACCACAAAAAAAGACATGGAGGGACGACGAGTCCTCGCTGCACCGGAATCTAGTCCCCGATTTTCGGCTCACGCTCGCGCAGAATATTACCTCCGCTGAAATTGCAGCGATCAGTGTTCGGATCGGCGTTAAACATCCCTATGCCGCAAATAATTTTCTCGACCGCGTTCGGAAGATGTACAACTGGGGGAAAGCCCCCGCGAAGCTAATCCCCCGCCAGTTCGAGAATCCTGTGACCGGCGTCAAGCGATTCCCACAGCGCAAGCGGCGCCGATTCATCACTACAGTCGAGATGCCGCTCTTTATCCGGGCTCTGGAGCAGGACGAGAGTGACTACGCGCGTCACGCGGTATGGCTGCTACTCCTATCCGGCATGCGGATGAACGAAGTGCTGAAAGCGACGTGGGACAACGTGGATTGGGATATGGGAACGCTATTTATCGGTCTGACGAAAAACGGCGAGCCATTGCTCGCACCTTTGAGTGACCTGGCGCTCGAGCGATTGCGGATGATCCCAAGGACCCTGGGCAACCCCTACATCATCTGCGGACGAGACCGCGGCACTCATCACAAGGGCTTGCACGCTATTTTACAGCGCATTAAGAAGCGCTCCGGATTGACGAACATTCGCATTCACGACATTCGCCGCACGGTGGGTTCCTGGCTTGCGCAATCGGGAGTTTCACTGCACCTGATCGGCGACGTGCTCAACCATCTGGATACCTCAACCACTGCGGGCTATGCCTATTTTCAGACGCAACATCGCCGAGACGCTCTTTCCGGTCATGCAGATAAGGTGTTGAAACTGGGAGCGCCGCACATTCTGGAAAGATCCAAGCCACAGTCACTCGTTGTCGACAACGTTTTGGCGCCAGATGCCCGGACCGTCTCGTCCGTCGCGGCACCCTCACGAGACCGACATTACTTCAGTCGCGAGGCGCTCTACCGAATGATCTGGACCGCGCCCGTCATGGAGGTTGCCACACAACTGGGAGCGACCGATGTTGCGCTCGCGAAGCTCTGCCGTCGTGCGGCCATTCCTACCCCACCCCGAGGATACTGGCAACGGATCGAAACGGGCCAACAGATACCCGTTACCCCGCTACCGCCGGCGCCCGAGGGGCTTCCGGAGCTGCTGAGAATTCGCGGAATCAGGCGACCCATCGAGACCGCAGCTGATTCCGCAAAGCAGGAAGCAGCCTAGCGATCCGAGCATGTCCGATGGCGCTTTACGCGCCGCATCGTGTATTCACGTGTCAAGCATGTCCCACTCGTCGCCCAACACCCACCGCAGCGCCGATAGCTTCCCATTGATCATGCCCCACTCAAAGTCGTCCCACGGTCCTAGATTCTTCCTCCCATATTCTCGCTCGGTCCGCTTGGCCGCTCGAATGGCAAGCTTCAACGTATCGCGTGTAATTGTTTCACGCTGGCCCGGCTTTCGCGGATAAGTTTGCTCGTCGATGATCTTGATCGTTCCGTCTTCGATTCGTGCCCGCATATTCCAGTGTCGGTTGTACCAAACCTGATGGAACAGCAGATCCGCCGATTTGAGGATCTCGTGAAGGCCTCGGGGTTCTTCGTCGAAGGAATATTCGAACATCGCGTCGGTAACAAACGACGGGTCCACCCTGCGTAGCGCCTCCGCGAGGTTGACGAAGTACAACGACCTGACCCGTGAGAACATGGTGGCCAGGTCTGCGTGCGGCAGCTTGTGGTTGCCGTCTTCCAAACTGAAGTCATGCTTATTGTAGGTAATGAAAGCGAAGCGCGTACCGGCGGATGTTTTGGCGCGCACGCATTCGTCGTACATTTCGATGATGAGCGCATCGGCGATCGAGTTCTTGTCGTGATGGAACGGCGCCCTGTGGTCGATAGCACGTTGTGCAGCTCGAAGCTTCACTGAATCGGAAGTCTCGAGTGCTGGAAGTGCCGTCAGCAGCTTTTCAATCCGGTCGAGCACCTGGGTGGCTGCGCCCCCAACGATCGGGATCTTATGATCGACATCGTCCAAATGTGAAAGTACGGTCTTCGTTCTTCGCTTGTTGCCGCCGGCTTTGCCGACGGCATCCTTAACCAGTCTGAAATGCGTCGAAAGGCTCCTGGCGCTCTCCTTGGCGATCCGGTCTTTGTTGCGTCGAAATTCATCGACGACCACTCGCGGTACGATCAGAGCTATCATCCTTTCGCGGACCATCTGCTCGACGACTCCGAGCACCGCGTGTTGCTTTGGGTCTCGTGCCAGGTCCAGCCAAACGCAGGTGTCGATTAGCATCCTAAACATGCCGGTCTCCGTTGTTGCGCGGAGTTTAACAGCCGCCCTCGATGAGAGTCCGGGCTGCCACGACGGCCGCGGCAGCCCGGAGCGGTCAGGCTGCGTGCCGCGCCTTGGCGCGCTCCACTCCCGCGAGACGACGGCGGGCATGCTCGACGTACCTCGCCTCGAGCTCGATCCCGAGGTATTTCCTGCCGCAAAGAGCGGAAGCCACCAACGTACTCCCGGAACCAGCGAACGGATCAAGAACGCAACCGCCGGCGAGCGAGAAGGATTGAATTAGCGGCTTAAGGACACTGACCGCCTTCTCGGTCGGGTGCGCGACGTTGCCGGTGTATTCCCAGGGCTGAACATCATCGAGCGGCCGAACGGGCTTTGCCGGATGTCCCTTCACCAACACATAGGCCTGTTCGTGGCGAGCGTTGAGAAAGCCACGGCGGGAGGAATAGCCCTTGTGCCAAACAATGTGCCCGACTGCTGCGAAGCCGGCCCGCTTCCACGCCTCGAAGAAGGCGGCGACGGAGTTCCAGCCGTAGAAAGATACGCAAAAGGTGTTCGGCTTCAGAATCCGATAGAGATCGTTGAAGGCATCGAGGACGCTTCCGGAATTGTCATCATTGGCGATGGAGCGACCCGAACGGTCCCTATACCGCACCAGGTACGGCGGGTCGGTCAGAACGAAATCAACACTCTGGCTCGGCATGGTTTGCAATACGGCTTTGCAATCACCTTGGATCACTTGCTGGTTCAACATGTCTATCTCTCCGATGTAGGGCTTTGGGGTATGCGCTCTTGGTAGGCCGCGCATGACCCCTGCCCGTCGGCGAGACCGGGGTGAAGCCGCGCCGGGGCGAATCAACGGGAGGGGAATCACCCGGTCTGCACGAGTCCCCGAGGAAGATCGGGGACACCCGATGATTCGGCGAAGCTTCCCTTGCGCGGCGGGAGGGGTGGCGCCCCTTAACCCCTGGAAGAAGAGAGACAAACGGTCAGCACTGCATTGTGTTCTCGGGACCACGTGCTTCATGGCGGTATACAAAACTGAGGGGCCTTACGGCCCCTCGAAAGAAGGAAATGTCGTACGTGTTAGCGGGTGCGGGCCTTGGTGGACGACTTGCTCGCGCGAGTCGTCTCGGCCATCCGATCGTCGGTGCCGTCGGTATGTGGCGGCAGCACTACGAGCTTGCCGTCGCGCGGAAAGGCCTTGAGCTCAATGTTGAAGCCGATGCCGTCCGCATGTGGAAAGGCGACGCCGACTTTGGTCCAGTTCCGACCTTTGCCGGCGGCGGTCTCGAACTCCTCGACGATGAGGACGTTCATGTAGGCGGGTTTGGAAGTGTTCATTTCAGATCTCCTGAGGGTTTCAGTTCAACGTCGCGAATTGCGACGGGAGGGTAGAACGTCCGCGGAAGCTAGAGTCCGTCTTGAATGAACAATAGAATCGCGCCGGCCATACGAAAGGGACAGAACATTTCGCCGGCGCCTCGTCACAAAGAGATTCAATAGTCGGCGAGGCTTGCCAGGGCGCGCTTGCCGCGCTCGTATTACCCTGGTTAGCCCGAGCGGGCGGACGATACTGTCCCGACTGGAGTATTCGAGAGCGTGAAATTTAAACCTCTAATGACTTCCTGAAATGAGCATCCAAAGCCGGCTATCCCGTCAAGCTGAACGTGTCGGCAGGAGTGAGAGGAGCGCCAGCGGCGCGTTTCACCGCGGATCGCGGCTTTCATCTCGGATATGCGAAGGGCCGCGCGCCGATCCGGCGCGCTCAAAACCCCGCTGGTACACACGCTCGCACGGTACGCACAAACGCGCGCAAGCATCAGAAGGCGCGTAAATGCATCGGAATTTCATTGCACGGTAGGGAGGGCTCCGAGCGCCCTCCCCGCGGTCTTCCTTTTGCTTGCGGTCCCAAAGCTCAAATGAGCCCTTTTTCCGCGAAACTCAAGACACTGCCCGCTCCGACGATCCAGTGATCCAAAACACGGACATCAATCAATGCAAGGCTCTGAACCAGCCGGGTCGTGATGAGCTCGTCGGCCTGGCTCTGGTCCGCAATTCCCGATGGGTGGTTATGAATTAGCAGGCAGGCCGAAGCGCCCTTCTCCAAGGCGAGCTTCACAATCTCGCGAGGATGAACACTCGCCCCGTCGAGGGTGCCGCGAAAGAGTTCCACGTATTCAATGACGCGGTGACGCCGATCGAGGAGGATTACCGCGAAAATCTCATAATCAAGAAATCCCAATCGCATGCTCAAGTATTCGCGCACCTTGTGCGGCGAGGTCAACGCTGCTCCCCGGCGCACCCGATGTGCGAGCACCTGCCGAGCTGCGGCAAGGATCTGTTGATTCGAAGCGGGTTCGATGGCGCCATCGGCGCCGCAGGTAAACAGATTGTGATTCGACATCGTCATTCTCCGGACGTATCTGGCGGAATTGCCTGTCCGGAGGCCTTCCTCCACGGCGCAGCGCAGTGCTCAAGACCCGTCCAAGCGGCTCCGGCGAGTAGAGGAACGCGCCTCGCGTGAGCAACGGAGCGTCTTGACGCTAAGTGAGCCGTGGTACCGTAAAAAGAAACAGGCAAGTAGCCCTCTTCTCTTGCTTGAGCCTCGCCCCCGCATATCCGAAGCTCTCGCGAAGGGGATCGTCACCCACCAAGGGCCGAGGCGATAGGATTCCCAGATCGGCTCGCTGAGCTCTTCAGCGAATAGAGCCCGGTCCGGCACCGCCGGATTCGCCCAAAGGCTGTTCCGGATCGGAAAAGACTCTTAAGATTCACCGAACTCTAAGGAACTACGAAGGCCGTGCTGCTCACCTACTTCGACGAAGTGAAACCACAGGGACAAGGTCAGCCGTACTACTGGCTCGGCGGGCTCATGATTGCCCCCGACACGCTGCCAACATTGGAGGAGGAGCTGGAAACCCTGGCCGAGGCCTGCTTCGGCGAAGGCGCGGGGCTTACTCGCGAGACAGAGTTTCACGCGACGAATATCTGCTCCGGATCGCGCAATTTCAAACCGCTGAGAGACCCTCGCAAACGCTTTGAGATCCTCGAACGGTTGCTCAAGATCATCGATAAGCCGGACGGCGTTTTCAGGGTCTCGGTGCGTTTGGAAGTAGAGAGGATTAGCGACAGCATCGATGTGGAGTCGTTAGCACTGATGTTCTTGATCGAAAAAGTCGATAGCTTTGCGCGAGCACGAAAGACGCACGCATTGTTGATCGGCGATCTCGGCGACGAAAAGGCCGTCAATCGTGCCGTGCAGAATCTTTCCGAGTATCGCTCCGGTGGAACGGACTACGCTTTCGGGCGCAAGATCGAGAACGTGATTGACACGGTGCATTTCGCGCATTCGCATCACTCGCGGCTGTTGCGGCTCGCCGATACCTACCTGTGGATGAAGCAGCTGCAGCATCGCAAGGAGCCACTGGCGCCGCTGCGTGCGGATCTTCTCGAGTTCATCCGTCGAGAGACGGATATTGGGTGGGATCACAAGTACAAGCGTTGGCCGCCCAATTCAGACTAGCGTTCGCGGCCGCTTGTGGACTACGTGTAAGGGGTAGAATTGATAGTACCCAAGCTCATCGAACCAGCTACAAACGAAGTCGAACAATCGCAAGCCGGTTCGCCGCGACAACGCCAGTGCATAGGTCATGAGCTGCGGAATCGGCTTCTCTGATTTCGCACCGGGCTTGTAATCGACGATGTGAATGGCACCGTTTCGAACTTGCAGAAAGTCGATGTGCCCGGTGATTGTACCGTCGGTGTCAACCGGAATGTTGAATCCGGTCGTGGCCTTCAGTTCTGCAAGTTCGCTCGCCTCGAGATAGATCGGCACTTCGACGGCAATCGTGACCGAATCGGTCGCCAGCATGAATCGCTGGATCTCATCGTGACGCCGTTTGTTGTTGGTGACTGCTTGGAGGACTAGGTCGGCCACCCTGCAAGCGTGATTGCGGTTCGATTTAATCTCCACCGCATCGAGGTTGTATGAAGTCTTGCCTTGGCTCGCGCGAACATCGGTGCGAAATAATTGGTGCGGACACGAGTCGGCGATCTCGAGCAAATATTTCTGAATGGGCTGGAGGTGCTGCTGCTTGGGCATGCTCAACGTGGACTCGAGCTTTGCTTGATGGAAGCGATATTCATAGACCTGTTGATGGTGTAGGCGCACGGCGCGAATGATGCGATCGGGCCGATATCGAGTCGCCTGCGCATCGCGAAGGCGCGCGTAGGTGGTGAGCTCTCGGTACTCGGCCAACCATGTCGATAGAGTGCGCGGCGGGATAGCGATTCCGAAGCGCTCCTTGATGCGCTTTGCGACATTGGTTCGGGTGTCGCCGCGGTAGTAGAGCATCAGCGCCTCGAGAATGACCCTCAATGGATAGGTCTTGCCCTTGGCGCGCTGCGGCGTAAAAACTCGATCGCAATCGTGGCAGTACCACAATTGGACCGTCTCGAGCTTCTTGTAGCGCTTGCCCTCGCGGGTGATCTCGGCGCCGTTGCAGAAGATGCAGCGCTCCAAGTCGGTGCCGACCAGGCGGGCGGCACGGGAACTCAAGCTGGCGCGATGGTGGCTGGTACTGCGTGGCACGTCGGGTTCCGCCTTGACCCTCCCCTACACTCAACAATGTACCACCGGCCGGGAGGCCGGCAAGAGGGTGACCCCACGAATATGGCATGCCGCCGCACCCCTTCCTACGTTGCCAAATCCGTGGGGTACTTCGCTTAAATGGCGCCGGGTCTGTGCTGCCAATGTCGAAGGGTCGCCCCGGCGATTTGGCAGCGGTTTTGCCGGGAAAGACTTAGGGGTTTGGCGCCGGTTCCGCCTCACGGGATTTGCCGCAGGGAGAGCCTCCAAGCGCCGAATTCGTGGGGTTTTGGGTGTGTTGGTGCCTCGCGGCGGCAAGCGCCGAGATTTGCGGGTTTCGATGGCCTGGGTGGCCGGGACAAACCGGCAGCCTCGAGGCCGCTGGCGGGAATCGGAGTGCCCGCGGGCCGGGTGGCACAGCGAAAGGAGCCGCCGGCATGGGAACTCAACCGGCGTATGCGGCGTAAAATGAGGCCGATAGCGGAACCGGAGGGCCATCGTGGACATCACTACTACCCTGTTGATTGCGAGCGCCGTGGTGTCGGCGATCGTCCTATTGTTCAAGCTGTTCGGGCGGCCGGCCGGGGGCAAGGCGCCGGCGGTGCAGCGCATGGAAGAGGACCTGCGGCGGCTGCGCGAGCGCTTGCCGCAGGACGAGGCGCGGGCAGAGCGTTACGCGCGCGACGAGGCGGTGCGCGAGATCGGGGACCTGAAGGCGCGCATCGCTCGGGGGGATTCGCCATGATCGTCCTCACCGCGGTGTTGGGCGCCCTGTTGTTGGCGAGCGTTGCCGCAAACTTTGGGCTCTTCGGGAGATGGAGGGATTCGAAGGCGAAGCTCGATGAGGCCAATCGGCAACTCGCACGAAGCGAGCAGAGCGTCACGGATCAGCAAGAGCAGCTCGCTGCGGCGCGGGTGCTCCTGATGTTGATGCTGGCTGCCTGGGCGGCACTTCGCGAGGAGTGCGAACAATTGCGTGCGACGATCGAGCAATCGGAACGGTTCGGCGTGGCGCTCGGAAAGCGCTATGAAGACACCAAAGCCGAGTTGGCGGTGAGGGATGTCAACCTCCAAGAGCGCGAGGAAGAGATCAAGATATTCTATTCCGTGGTGGACACGCTCTCGCGCACCATCGCCGCGGAGCGCAACACCAAAGCGCAGATCAACGCGATTCAGGATTTCATCAAGCGTTGCCAATCGCTTTGGCATGGGCTTCGGAGTCCTGCGTGAGATGCGCGAGCGGTGGCTGTTCTCCTATGTCGTCGATCACGATGAGGGCTATTCGCCGAATCCGGTAGGCGGCCTCTGCACCTTGGTGCATTGCAAGTTCAGCCAGTCGGGGCGGCGCAATTTAGTCGAGCTCGCGCAGGTCGGCGATTGAATCG
>Ga0302324_100000270_pt1 | contig 139287 bp, 108 predicted proteins | sample Palsa_T0_1_FD_201949 | JGI IMG/M metagenome (GOLD analysis project Ga0302324, IMG submission 201949) | Peat permafrost microbial communities from Stordalen Mire near Abisko, Sweden - Palsa_T0_1 | ecosystem: Environmental > Terrestrial > Soil > Palsa > Peat permafrost | place: Sweden: Abisko...
TCTCCGCCGCTTACCGGACTCTTTGTCGATAAGACGATTACCACCGGTGGAAATGTGCTCGGCAGGTGGACGCGAACATCCGATCACCTCGACACCACGGTTCAAGCCTACTTCGACCTGGCGAACCGCAACGAGACTGGTGTGCTGGGAGAGTTTCGTCACACGTTCGATGTGGAAGTTCTGCAACGCTATCATCGTTGGAATCGGCACGAACTGATCTTTGGAGGCGACTTCCGCGACAACGCCGACAGGACCGTTGGCAGCCTGAACGTCTCGTTCAATCCAGCAAGCCGCGACACCCAGCTATATGGTGTTTTCGCGCAAGATGAAATTTCGCTTCTGCCCCACAGGCTTAAGCTTACGTTGGGAAGCAAGATCGAACATAACTTTTACAGCGGCTTCGCCTTCCAACCGGACGTCCGGCTAGCCTGGATCTCGACCGAGCGCACCGCAACCTGGATGGCGATCTCGCGGGCGTCGGAGAGCTCTTCCCGGACCGATTCCGACGTGCGCACGAATGATGACGTATCTTTGGCAGCGGACGGTACGATCATCCTGGCAAGCACCTTTGGAACCGAACACCTTCCGCCGGAGAATGTCATTGCTTATGAGTTTGGATCCAGGTGGCAGCCGGACACTAAGATTTCCTTCGATCTTGCTACCTTCTACAATCATTACACCAACCGGCATACCAACGAGCCAGGTACGCCCTTCTTTGAAGATAGCCCTGCCCCGCGTCACCTGGTAGTTCCTAACTACACTGCAAGTAATATAAGCGGCGAGACCCATGGCTTGGAACTGCTGGCAAGAGCGCGTCCTACTCACATCTGGCAACTGTCGGGTTCCTACACGTTGTTCGAGATCCACTTGCACCAGTCTGCGGCAAGCCTCGATTTCGACACCGCCCCAGAGAGCGAAGGCAGTAGCCCAACCCAGGAGTTCCAGATCCACTCGTTGCTCAACCTGCCCCATAAGCTGGAGTTCGATTCCGCCGTTTTTCATGTTGGCCGGCTCGTCGGACCAGGGATCAAGGCTTACACCAGGCTTGATCTAAGGCTCGGTTGGCGGCCCGCCCCGGCATTCGAGCTTAGCGGCGGAGGACGGAATCTGTTGCAGGCCCAGCATGATGAGTTCGGATCGGGTGAACTGGTTCAGGCAGAGCCGGTGGGTCGCAGCGCTTACGTGAAGGCCGACTGGCGCTTCTGATGATTCCTCACGCCCGGGCGATCATTCGTCAGCGACTCGCCGGGCCAGGTTTCTCCAGCTTGCTCGCGCGAAGAAGGGTATCTCCGTTGCTGGTGCTCTTGCTCTTGCTGGCGCCGGCGGCAAGGAGTTTTGCTGCCGATCCGCAAACTCTCACTGAATACCAGATTAAGGCGGGGTTCTTCTTTAATTTCACGCGGTTCGTGGATTGGCCGGAAAGTGCCTTTGTGACCGCGAGCTCTCCAATCCTTGTTTGCGTCTTGGGGGAAACCCCGTTGACCGATCTCGTGACCGATGTGGCTCTGGGAAAGGTGGTCAACGGACGAGCCGTGTCGATCAGACGCGTCAAGGCGAGCGACGATCTTCGCCGATGCAATCTCCTCTTCATCAGTGCTGCGGAGGAGCGGCACACGGCAGAGATCCTGGCTAGCGTGAAGAAGACCAATACGCTGACCGTGGGCGAAACTCCAGGGTTTGCGGAGGCTGGCGGGATGATCAATTTCTCTATTCAGGAAAACAGAGTAAAGCTGGAACTCAATCTGGAAGCGACCACCCGCGCGGGACTGAAGGTCAACTCAAAGCTGATCGCCGTCTCACACCTTGTCCCGCATAACTCGGTTGCGGAGGCCAACTAACGTGCGACTCTTTCACTATGTTTCCATCGCAACCAAGCTGCGATGGATCGTAAGTTCGGCGATCAGCTTGGCACTGTTTCTCGCCAGCGTGGCTTTTCTGGGCTACGACTACTACACATTCCGCACCGACAAGACGAAGGATGTCCAGACTTTGGCGGAGGTGATCGGCTCTAACAGCACCGGTGCCTTAACGTTTCAGGATACCGGCTCGGCGCAGGAAGTTCTGAAGGCGCTTGGCTTCGAGCGCCATGTCAAGGAAGCTTGTATCTACAACCGTAAGGGAGAATTGTTCGCTAAGTATCTCGCGCCCGGCATGCAATCGCAGTTTCCAGCGTTGCCCCAAAAAGCCGACGCCAGCTTCTTTCCCGACCCACGTACGCTCATCGTTTTTCGCAACATTGTGCTCGACGGAGAGCAGATCGGGACCGTTTACATTCGTTATGACCTGGTGGAGTTGCGGCAACGGCGGGATCGTTGCATGGAGATGATGATCGTGGTGGCGTCCACGGCGCTGGTGTTGGCGTTGCTGCTCTCGTCCCATCTGCAGAAATCGATTACCCGCCCTATCAGCAGTCTGGCGATGACGACCCATATGGTGTCGCTGAGCCAGGACTACTCAGTGGCAGTCATCAGGGAGAGCAACGACGAAATCGGCGATCTTATCGATGGCTTCAACGACATGCTCGCTCAGATCCAGGAACGGGACCGTGTGCTGCAAGACGCGAGATTGATAGCAGAGACCGCGAACCGCGCCAAGAGCGAGTTCCTGGCCAATATGAGCCATGAGATCCGTACGCCGATGAACGGCGTATTGGGGATGACACAGCTCGCTCTCGACACTGACTTGACTTCCGAGCAGAGAGAGTATCTCGAAACGGTAATGATGTCGGCGGATTCGCTGTTGGTCGTGATCAACGATATCCTGGACTTCTCAAAGATCGAAGCGGGACGCATGGAGTTGGAGAACCGGCCGTTCGACGTCAGGGAATGCCTTGATCGTTCACTTAAGGTGCTTGCTGTCCGGGCACATGAAAAGGGTCTGGAACTGCTTTGCGATGTCGCGTCGGAGATTCCTGCTGTGATGACAGGCGACCCCACGCGTCTGCGTCAGATCATTCTCAACCTGGTTGGCAACGCCATCAAGTTTACCCGCGAGGGTGAGATTTCACTGGTAGTCCAACGCGAGGAACGGGCCGAGCAAGGCTGGATGCTGCGCTTTACCATATCGGATACAGGTATCGGCATCCCGGAAAGTCAACTGACCCGGATTTTCGAACCCTTCTCTCAAGCCGACTCATCGACGACCCGGGAGTATGGAGGCACTGGTTTGGGCCTCACCATCTCCACTCGGCTCGTTCGAGGCATGGGAGGAACAACCAGCGTGGTCAGCGAGGAAGGCAAGGGGAGTAAATTTTCGTTTACCGCGGTGCTGGGCGACGCAGATGTCAGCACCCTGCCGGGCGGAGAAATCGAACCGCCGAAAGCCCTACTCGATATGAAGGTGCTGATCGTTGACGACAATATGACGAATAGACGCATTCTGGAGCGCTTCTTGGGTCGCTGGGGGATGAGGCCGGACGCCGCCGCGAGCAGCAGTGAGGCGTTAACGGCCTTGAAAGCTGCCCACCAGCTCGGCGATCCCTATCGCCTGATCCTGACGGATATGCATATGCCCGGCACGGACGGGTTTGGACTGATCGAAAAGATTCGTGAGAACCAAGAGCTGAATGCGCCAACCATCGTAATGCTCAGTTCGGCGGGGCAACGTGGAGACGTGGCTCGTTGTCAGGAGTTGGAGGTGGCGACTTATCTGCTGAAGCCGATTAGGGAATCCGACCTCCACGAAGCGGTGTTGCGTGTCGTGGGGGACGGGGCAGAGGCACCCCGTTCAGCCGAGCCCGTCGAAGGACGCGAAGCAGCGATCGTCGCAAAAGTGAGCGTCGCACTCAACATTCTGGTGGCTGAAGACAACCGGGTAAATCAGAGGGTCGCTATGCGGATGTTGGAAAAACGTGGGCACAAGACAACTCTAGCCGAGAATGGGCGGGAGGTCATGGCGTTGCTGGAAAGTCAAACGTTCGACCTGATTCTAATGGACGTGCAGATGCCAGTGATGAGCGGAGTCGATGCAACCGTAGAGATTCGACAACAAGAACAGAAAAGCGGCCATCACGTGCCCATTTATGCCATGACCGCGAATGCCATGAAAGGGGACCGCGAGCGATACCTTAGCATCGGCATGGATGGATACTTGACCAAGCCGATTCTACCAGTTGAGCTGGACCAGCTTTTGCGCGAAAGTGCTGCGCAGCCAGCCGTGCCGATACATAAGAAGTAAGACGCCGCGAGTCCTTGGCGTGACCAAGGAGTTCCGCCAGTTCGACCCTCCACTGGAAAATTGGTTGAAGAGTGACTCGGTCTGTTACCGCCAATTGAAGTTGTTGCCCAGGAAGATCTGTACACCATTGCCCACGACCCAATTCCTTAACACTGGAAAGGCTATCGGTGATCTGTCCCTAAACCGAGCCCGTGACCGTTTTTGTAGGTTCGTCGGCGTACTCTCTGAACTGTTCTTCGCCAATGTGCGCAATGTAGCCGTCTGGACGGATCAGAATCCGCGGCCCTTCGATCGTGGCCAACTCCGTTGCGTGGGGTCCTCGCATGTGTTCAAAGAGCCTGCTGCCATCGGCGAGCGGGATGTCCGGCATGCGATCTCCCGGGTGCAAATCCCCGAGAGCATAGCCTGAGGATAGGGAACTCGCCCGATAATGCAAGCCAAGCTGGTCGGTTAAAGCGCCGCGCTTGATCGATCGCTTCTGATGCAGGTGCTTGCTCAAGCCGAGAACAGCGGCGGCAATAGGGAGCCGCTCGGATTCATAGCTGTCAAGCAACGATTCAGGTCCTCCGTGCATGACATGTGCAAGCTTCCAGCCCAGGTTGTAGGCGTCCTGCACACCCGTGTTCAGGCCCTGTCCTCCTTCCGGCGGATGCACATGCGCCGCGTCCCCTGCCAGAAACACCCGTCCGACGCGGTAGCGATTCACCATGCGGACGGCAGGTTGGTAGATCGATTGCCACGCAACACGCCCTATGCGACGTCCAGTCGCTCGATAAACCGCGCCCTCAACGTTGGTTCCCACCGTCTCCGCCCTCGCCGTAAGTTGAAACAGCGGAGTCTGCGGTAAGGGACAAAGCCCTATTGCGCCTCCCTTGACGAAGGGCCAAATATGCCAGTCTTGCCGATTGAGCCCATCGACTTCGACGTCAGCCACGAGCATCGGCTTCTCGCCGATCGTTTCGCCTTCCAACTTCAAGCCCAGGGCTTTTCGCACCGTGCTGTGGCCGCCGTCGCACCCGATCAGAAAGTCGACTCTTACGCTTTCGCCAGTCGAAAGTGTAGCCTCTGCGCCGTCCTGGTCCTGCCGGAAATTGACCATCGAAGTATTGAACTCTACCCGGCCACCCAAAGCGTCAAGACGCTCGCGGAGGCATGCCTCGGTACGCGATTGCGGCACCATCCACAGGTTCGGATACGGGGAGCTCGCGGTTGCCGCCTTGGAGGAGCCGAGAGAGCCCCCGCGGATGGAAAGCGGGCCAAGGTGTATGCGGAGCCTGGGATAAAGTCCGCCTGCGGCGAGGATCGATTCGATGATGCCGAGGTCGTCGAAGATTTCGAGGGTACGCGGTTGTATGCCTTTGCCGCGCGAACCGGTGAAGGGTGTTAGCGCAGCCTCGATCAAGCGGCAATGGATTTTCCGGCGCAAAAGGTCGAGGGCCAGGGTTAATCCCGTGGGCCCAGCTCCAACAATCAACACAGTTTTTTCGTACATAGTACCTCCGGCAATCGACGCGATTGATCGTACACCGTACGAAACTCTATAATGGTACGCTGTACGAATGTCAAGAGAAAAAGTACAACTCAGCCGCGAAGCGATTGGCGCCGCCGCGCTCGCTATCGCCGACGCCGAAGGATTTCAGGCGGTTTCGATGCGCCGCGTCGCCCAGGACCTCAACGCCGGAACGATGAGCCTTTACTACTACGTCAGGACAAAGGATGACCTGGTGGCGGTAATGGACGACGCGCTGATGAACGAAGCCCTTCTGCCGGCCGTACCCAGGAACTGGAAGCGCGCGATCACCGAAATTGCCACGCGGACGCATTCGATGTTTCTCCGTCACCCATGGGCGCTCATCTCGATGCAATCGGCTCCTCCGGGGCTCAATGCGATGCGCCACATGGAGCAGTGCCTTGAGGCTCTTGCAGAGACATCGATGACGGCGAAGAAGAAGCTGACACTTCTTGCCATTGTTGACGACTTCGTTTTTGGTCATGCACTCCGCCAAGCAGCCAGCGAAAAGCCTATCGACATGGAGTTTGCTGCAGCACAGATAGCTAAAGGCAACTTCCCCCGCATCGCGGAGGTCTTTAGCGGCGGGCGGATTGAGATCGGGAAAGACCGATTCCGGGAGGGACTTCGTCTCCTCCTCGAGGAATACGGTCCGCGGCGGCCTCGCGCTTCATCGAAGCCCAGACGTGCCCCTCACGGCACTATAAGGAGCGCGCACGATCGCTGATCAAGCTGGATGTATGCAGATCAGCCGCTCGCTTGGCAATAGTCATCTTGACCAGGATATCCGCGGCGGCAACCGCCCAGCCTACCCGGAGGCGTTGTCTGCACAGCAGACGGATCGGTCATTGAAGTTACAGCTACGCGACTCGACGTAACGCCTTTGCTCGATGGCAACCTTCGGCAGCAGCCAATGACGGTTACAACGGTGAAATCCGTCCACTATTGCTCACCTGGACCGGCGGCTGGCCGTCGATGCACCGAACCTTCTCCATCCAGGCGTAGACCGATTTGTCGATCGTTCCGCCACCACGGCCGGTCCCGGGTGGAACCAGGAGCACCGGGCAGGGGGACTCAACGATCGCGCGATAGATGGTGCTGTCATCCAGGCGTCCGCTGTCGATAGCAACGGCGGGTGCTCCCAGTACCAGCAGGTCAGGATGCACCCTCTGTGCCACAGAAGCGATAGCCGCGGTCACTCCGCTCGAGGCCACCAGGTGCTCGACCGGCAAAGTATGTGACTCGTTAAAGGGGGCGAGCATGAGAAGTCGCGTCATGCAGTGGCTACATTGCTGTTCCTTGCCGCATTGCGTGCTGTGGAGCACCACCAGCCCACGTCGTGCGATGCGTTGCGCAAGATCCAGAGCGGCGATGCCGGCATCTGAAAAATCGGTGGCTGCGATCACGTTCTGCCACAGCCAGCCGGGCAACGCGGCCGAGTCTGCCGGGGTGGGGATGGTCAAAATGGAACAAGGCGTATCCGCTAATAGCAGCCGCGCCATGGTCGCAAGAGCCATCCTGCCGGCGGCTGTTCGTCCCACGCTGCTGAGAATGAGCAGGGATGCAGAATGCCGCCTTGCCTCGCCTAGGATCTCCGCACACATTTGCTCGCGCTGCACCAAGGAATTATGGTTGGCGCCATGGCGCTGAGGGTCGTGTTCCATGGCCGTCAACTCTGCACTCGCAGCGCCGTCAGGCAGTTCAGCGCCAGGCAACGCGTAAACGATCGGATCGAGGGAGTGCACCAGCACAATCTCCGCCTGGCGTTCGTGAGCCAGCTTCTGTGCATAGCGCAGCCCGTAGGAGGCTTCACCCGAGAGGTCGCCGACATAGACAATTTTCTCAAAAGGAAAGCCGGTGTGTACCTGCTTCTCGTCGGCGGAGGTGCTTGCTTGCTCGTGTTCCGTAGCTATCTGGAGTTCTGTCATGGTCACCCTCGCTTACGATTGATTCTTCTTGACAGTCAGATCGTAAGGCTGGACGGCCATGGCTTGATGTGACGGCGGATACAGGTATGTGTGACGCGTATCACATACATCGAGTGGGATGTCGAGGTTACTCTCGCCAGGCGAGTCAGAGCCCTTGACCACATCCGCAGTCAGGCCTACCCCAATGGTTGGATGGATGAGTCGACCGACTGCGATTGCGGCTGCATGTAACTATCTGCACCCGTCATTGCCGGCTTCAGGAACTCCGATGAATATGATGGTCACCGGGGGCATCTTGATCGTTCCGGCAGGTTTGGAAATCCCATTGAGATCTGGCAAAGCATCATTAGCTCCGAGTTCGAGCGGCATGTCGTTCAGCCGAACCCGGTTACTCTGGAGCGGCTCAGCCGATAGCGTGTATCTTTTCGAGGGCCCGGGAAGGGAAAGCGTTTGTTCCGCTTTTTGGTCCGCATTGATGGCGAGTATAGCCACGCCACCGCTCACACCTCGGAGACAATGAGCGTAAAGGTGCAGGTTCGGTGAAGGCGATTCCTCGGCCTGCAGCACTGTCGTTCCCATCAGCCTCCGCCAAAGCACGGCAGCCCAGAAGTTCGGGCGAGGCGTGAAGTCACCTTCGTGCAACAGCCCGTAGTCGCTGGAATCAAGCGTATTGTGCATGACGACTTGTACGCCGTCGTGTGCCATCATGCCTAGTTGATTCAGGTATCGAAACGTATCCAGGAAGGTCGATGCCCACGGATTACCACCGCACGCGGCATCAGCAGTTTCCGTGATCCAGAGCGGCTTCCCCGGATCGAACTTCTCACGTAGGGCCGCATAGTAGGTCTCGATAGCTTGGGGTCGACCAAGCCATTCCGCAGTGAGCGCATTAGCCGCGGTCGTTCCCATAACAGCGCCCATCTTGGAGCAGCGGTTGGAGACGGCCGGGTAAACGTGAAACGAAAACGCGTCGAAGGCGGCGCCGGCAGACGAAAGCAGGTCCGTGCTGGGTATGATCCCTGGGCTGGGCATCGACAACACACCGCCCTCTCCCACTGAACCGGGGCCAAGCAGGATCGTCTTGGCAGAATGCTCGGCCAGGAACGTCTTGAAGACGGCCACGTCTTTCCCGTACTCGGCAGCGTCGTAACCTTTGGGTGCGCCACCCATAGAGGCGACGTTCGGTTCATTCATGAACTCAGTCGCGGCGATATTCCCGCCAACGGATCTCGTGTACGCGAAGACCTTTACTGCTTCGACTGGCGTCCATTTACCCAACGCATCTCGCACACCAGGGCTTATCGCAACCGAGGTAACAAGCTCTGCGTTGGCCGCCTTTGAGAATTCCACGACCCCTTTCCATTGTTGCTGGGTGAGGACACCTCCAAACCCAGATGGCGGGGTTTTCGGAGCCGGCCCCGGACTATCTTGGAAGTAGGTTGTGTTTGCCCAGGTCCCGCTTACCCGTATATAGGCCGGACCAAGCGCCTCGGCCAGCTTCCGCAAACGTGCGTTGGCGAGGTCCACAGGCGGACGATATTCATACATGTTCGGGTCCATGCCGGCCGGAGTCTCTCCGGAGGATGGAGCCGATCCACTCGTTTGTTTGGCGAGAGAGCTGTAGGGCTTCCAGAACTTCCCTCCGGTCACTTCGAGCATTTCAACGTTGTAGGACTGAAATCGCTCATCGATTGAGCCGATGCGTTGCATCTTGGCTGGATCGAGCGAAACGGATTGAGCACCTGCAAAGAACGCTGTCATTGCCACCGTTCCGAATATCGCCAAGACGGTGAGTTTCCCGAATGGCTTTCCCATTCCTTGCCTCCGTACGCTTCAGTTTGGGAGCGTGTTCTTGTAGACCTTGTCGTCTTTGATAATCACGAGGATATTCCGTTCGTGATTCCGCAGGACATCCATTGTCCTTACAATCACGATACGGGGCGACCACCTTCACCGAACATCTGTCACTCCGTCTGCAGAGTTGTTAACGGCCAATGCCAGGGCTTTCCCAGTTTTCCGCTGATTCCAGACCACTTAGTTCTATCGCTAGGCCGCCCTGAAAAGGCCGGCGCCGCGCTTCGATCCCTCTTTGGCCACCGCAACACACCCCTCCCAAGCCTTTTCCCTGCAACCGGAAAACAACGGCGCCATCATTGACGATCCAAGCTGACTCTGGTTTGATTGCGGGGAGATTAGCCGATCTTAAGTTTGGGAGCGAATATTCATGCGTATCGTCCGCCATCTGCTGCTCACATTCCTGCTGCTAATGACATCCTCGGCGTGCTTCGCCCAAATCGGTATTTCGGTTTCGTTTGGTCCTCCAGCTTTGCCCGTTTACGAACAACCAATCTGTCCCGGGGACGGGTATCTGTGGACGCCCGGCTATTGGGCCTGGGACTCCGACTTTGCCGATTATTACTGGGTACCGGGAACCTGGGTATTGGCCCCGGAAGTCGGATATCTCTGGACGCCAGGCTGGTGGGGTTGGGGCGGCAATGCATTTTTGTTTCATGAAGGCTACTGGGGACCGCATGTTGGCTTCTACGGCGGCGTTAGCTATGGCTTCGGTTATTTCGGTACAGGTTTTGAGGGCGGCCGATGGGATGGAGGTCACTTTTTCTACAATCGCGCCGTGAACAACGTCAACGTCACGATTATTCACAACACGTACAACACTGTGATTAATAACACCAACATCAACCGGGTCAGCTACAACGGCGGCACGGGTGGGATCAATGCGCGCCCAAGTCCGGAACAAGAGGCGGCGGAGCACGAACGGCACATTCCGCCGGTAGCAGTTCAGACGCAACATGTGCAGACGGCGCGCAGCAATCCGGCGCTGCGTGCCTCGGTCAACCAGGGCAGGCCGCCCATTGCTGCGACTGCCAAACCAGCAGAGTTCAAAGGAGAAGGCGTGGTTGCGGCTCGCGAGGCGGGGGCGCCATACCATCCCGCGCCGGCTCACGCCGGCGCAGCTAGTCCGCCAAACCCTGTGCATGCAAGCGAGCTGCAGCCACACGTGGCCCCTGCGCCGGTCAATAGTGGGAACGCCAAACTGGATCAGAAATATCAGCAACAGCAGCAAAACCTGATTGCCAAGCAAAATCAACAACACCAGCAATTGCAGCAAAGGCAAGAGGCGGATCATCAAAGAGCAACTCAGCAAAATGCCAATGCGGCCAAACAGCAGCAAATGGAACAAAGGCATCAGCAGCAGACTCAGCAGCTCGAACAACGTCACACACAGCAGCAGCAGAGAGTGCAACAAAGAGCGCCTGCACCAAGCCATCCCGAGGAGCGGCCGAGGTGAGTGTAGCTCAAAAACTTCACTGCACTCGAATTGTGCGGGCTGAGTAGTCAAGCCGGGAAGCCAGCGGCGCAAACGCCGCAGTGGCCCCCTTCCATTGCAGCTGGTCCACAGATTCAAACAACGGGATGTCTGTGCGTAACGTAGCCAGAACGCGAAAGAGCAACGCGCGATCAAGCTCGGCGCTGAGCCGGCTAGCGAGCGCCTTGGGGCTGGAGACGCTGACCCCCCACTGCCGCCAGTCTGCGGGAATGGATTCGAGATGGCCAAAGCGGGCGAGCACAGCGGCGGCCGATTTGGCGCCCCAGCCCGCCAGTCCCGGAAAGCCGTCTGCTGAATCACCCACGAGGGCAAGGTAGTCAGGGATGGAGGCCGGCATCACGCCGAATCTGGCGACTACACCGGCTTCATCCCGAATAATGTTTTTGCGCCGGTCCAGTTGCACAATGCGCGTGCCTCGTACGCACTGGGAAAGATCTTTGTCCGGGGTGCAGATGACCACCCGTTCAACTCTCTGGTCCGTGGCGGCAGCGGTTGCAGCCGCGGCTAAGGCGTCATCGGCCTCAAACTCCACCATGGGCCACACCACCATCCCCAGGGCCGAGAGCGCTTCCTCCAGCAGCGGGAACTGAGCCAAGAGATCTGGCTCCACTCCTTCTCCTGTCTTATAGCCGGGCCAGAGGTCGTTTCTGAAGGACTCAATGACGTGATCGGTGGCTACTGCGATGTGGGTGGCGCCATTTCCCAGCATACCGATGAGCGAGGCAACGACCCCGCGCACGGCTGCGACTTCGTGCCCTGCGCTGTCCCGCATTTTGGGCAAAGCATAGTAGTGGCGAAACAATTCGTAGGTGCCGTCAATGAGGTGTACTTCCATAAGGATAGAAACCGATGTTACATAATTGTGCACATGAGCGGAATCGATCTTTCCCGAAGAAGGTTTCTATCGGTCGCCACAACGCTAGCCGGCGGGGCTGTTCTTAGTAGCCCCTCGGGCTTTGGGTGGATGGTGGAGGAAGAGAAAGCCGACTATTCATTGACGATCGCCACCCAGCCAATTGAATTGGCTGCGAACCGTATTGTTTCCTTGACCGCCTACAATGGGCAGTTCCCGGGACCGCTTCTGCGCTTCAAAGAGGGCGAGCGGGTTACCGTGGAGGTGCACAACGACACCAACACTCCGGAGCAGCTTCACTGGCACGGACAGTCGATTCCTTCAGACGTGGATGGAGCGGCCGAAGAAGGAACGCCGTTCATTCCGCCCCACGGTAAGCAACGGATTTCCTTCATACCCGGGCCTTCCGGGTTTCGCTTTTACCACACCCACGTGCGCGCCGGCGCGGACCTGAGCCTTGGCCAGTACAGCGGATTGGTGGGTCCTGTATTTATCGAGCCAAAGAGCAACCCTGGCCGATACGACCGGGAAGTGTTTCTGACGCTCAAGGAGTTCCAGCCCACCTTCAGCCAGGGTGGAGATATGGATATGGATTTTCTCGCCCCTTCCGCAACCGTGAAGGATCTAAAAGATGCCGGCGGAAACGCGATGAAAGCATCGCTGGCCAAGGGCATGGCGAAGGGGTATGAAGTCGGATACGACGCATTCACCATCAATGGACGAATGTTGGGCCACGGGGAACCAGTTCGCGTGAGACAAGGGGAACGTGTTCTTTTCCACGTGCTGAATGGCAGCGCGGGCGAGATCCGCAGCCTGGCGCTGCCGGGACACACATTTCTGATTGTGGCCATGGATGGAAATATGCTTCCCAAGCCGGTTCGCATGCCTGGCCTATGGATTGGGACGGCGGAACGAATTTCTGCGCTGGTCGAGATGAATCATCCTGGGGTTTGGGTGATGGGCGACCTGAGCAACGATGATCGCCGTCACGGAATGGGGATCGTGGTCGAATATCGCGGACACACGGGCAAGCCACAATGGATTGCTCCGCGTTTCTTTCACTGGAATTATGCTCGCTTCGGTCACACGGAGCCACACTCGCAAACCCCCGACGAGGTGTTCGAGATGACGTTTGCCAAGGACAACGCAGCATTCGCTGGCTTCAATCGCTGGACGATCAACGGTGTCTCCCACCCCCTGGACCAGAGGATGGCCGCACCGGCCTTTCATCTGGTTCAGGGCAAAAGGTATCGCCTGCGGATGCGCAATGCCAGCGATGATATCCATCCCGTCCACCTGCATCGCCACACGTTCGAGCTCACAAAGGTCGCGGGGCAGACCACATCGGGAGTCTTGAAGGACGTGGTGATGGTAGGCGGCTATGAGGAAATGGAGATTGATTTCACCGCGGACAATCCAGGATTGACTCTCTTCCATTGCCACCAGCAACTGCACATGGATTACGGGTTCATGTCGCTGTTCGACTATGTATGAGCCTGGAAATCCTGAGCGTCTTTTTCCGCCTGGGTTGCACCTCGTTTGGCGGACCCATTGCTCACCTGGGATACTTTCGCACGGAACTGGTCGAGCGGCGCGGTTGGTGCTCTGAGGAGACCTACGCCGAGATGATCGCAGTGGCCCAGTCGTTACCCGGACCTGCGAGCAGTCAAGTGGCATTTGCTCTCGGCTTGTTGCGCGGCGGATGGCTCGGAGGGTTGGCTGCGTGGATAGGTTTTACTGCTCCCTCCGCAGCCCTGATGGTGTGGTTTGCGTTTGCCGAGCCATCGCTTCATGACAAGACCGGGATGGCCGTGGTGCACGGACTTCAGCTCTCTGCCGTAGCCATGGTTGGGCAGGCGATTTTGGTGATGCGCAAGCGTCTTACGCCGGATTGGCAGCGAGTTCTGATCGCGCTCCTCGCGGTGGTGATCGCCACGTATGCGCCGGCATCGGTGAGCACTTTGCTGGCAATCGCCGTGGGCGCTCTTTGTGGGCAGATCCTTCTGCGCGGCGACTCCGCACCCATACTGCCGCTGCTTGACCTGCGACTCTCTCCCCGTGCAGGGACGATTGCTGCGGTTCTGTATGTGAGTTTGCTGATCACGAGTTTGTTTACAGCAAAAACCGGCCCGGGAGTTCTTCAGGTGGGCAGTGCGTTCTATGCCAGCGGAGCGCTGGTGTTTGGCGGGGGCCACGTAGTCTTGCCGCTGCTGGAACACGCGGTTGTATCACCCGGTTGGGTGACGCAACCAACTTTCCTAGCCGGTTATGGCTTCGCCCAGGCTTTACCGGGTCCACTGTTCACGTTTGCGGCTTTCCTGGGGACCGCTATCCAATCGCACGCCTCTCGTATTGGTTTGGGATTGGTCGCACTCTTTGCGATTTTCCTCCCCGGCCTGCTGGTGATCGGTGCGGCGCTTTCCTTCTGGTCACGGATTCGAGAATCTCGTTTCTTACAGAAGGGTCTTCCGGGGATCAATGCGAGCGTCCTGGGCGTGCTGGCTGCTGCTTTCTTGAGACCCGTTTGCACCACTGCTATTCATTCCGCGCTCGATGCTTTAATCGCCGCCGCCGCACTTGCCTTGCTGACTGTGGCCAAGGTGCGCCCATGGATGGTTGTGCTGATAGTGGTTCTGGCCTCGATTTTAATCACACGGTGATCCTTGGGCGTGGTGCGGGTAGCATTCGCATAGTAAAAGGGTAGGGATGGTAAAAGCGGAGCTGGAACCGAAATTCGGGGGCTCCGGAGATCTCCTCAACGAGATCCGGATTTTAATTGAAGACGCTCGCCGGCAGACGGCGGCGGCCGTCAATGTCGGACTTACTGCCCTCTATTGGCAGATCGGGAAACGAATCCTGCGGGAGGTACTCGGGAACAAGCGTGCTAAATACGGAGACCCAATTGTCGCCACGCTGTGGCGACAATTGGTCGCTGAATTTGGTCGCAATCGCGGCAACGTAACACCTGCGATGCTGCTGAAAGATCCGTACATTCTGGATTTCCTGGGCTTGGCAGATCGCTACCTAGAGCGCGATCTGGAAGATGCCATCTTGCGCGAGCTAGAAACATTTCTTTTGGAGTTGGGCGCGGGCTTTTCCTTCGTTGCGCGGCAAAAGCGAATACAACTTGACGGAGAAGACTTTTATATCGATCTCCTTTTCTACAATCGCAAATTGAAACGCTTGATCGTTGTGGATCTAAGCAGGGAAGCTTCAAGCCTGAGTACAAGGGTCAGATGGAGCTTTATCTTCGCTGGCTGGCGAAGCACGAGACAGAACTCGGCGAACAGAGCCCGATGGGCATTATTCTGTGCGCCGGGAAGAACACTGAGCAGATCGAGCTGCTTGAACTCGGGTCGGCGGGCATTCACGTCGCTGAATACCTCACGGTTCTACCTCCTCCCGAGGTTCTCCGGGAGAAGTTGCACAAAGCTGTCGAAACAGCTCGGATGAGGATCGAGACAGACTCGTAGACCAAGGAGGGCGGTCGATCAGGGGAGATATCTGCCCTTGCTGGTCTGCCCGAACTCCCCGAAACCTGGGAAACCTGGCGGAACCAGCCACGTGAACCCGGAGCCCGACACACAGCCGGAGCGACCACGTAGGCAAAATGCCCCAAGGACGGAATCACCGTGTGCACTCAAGGCCAGCTTGGACCTAATGAGAGCTCGATTGTGCGCACCCGGGCGGATGTGGATTCGCACTACCAGCAATGTGAGCATCAACACTCGATGACGTTAAGCGCCAGGCCGGCAAGCGATGTTTCCTTGTAGCGGGCTTGCATATCGAGGCCGGTCTGATACATGGTCTTGATGACTTGATCGAGTGAAACTTTGTGACCTTCTGACTCGTTCATGGCCATGCGGCTCGCGTTGACCGCTTTAATGGCTCCGACCGCGTTTCGCTCAATGCATGGAACCTGTACCAGACCTCCAATGGGATCACAGGTCATGCCCAGATGGTGCTCCATCCCTATCTCTGCAGCGTGTTCGATACGGTCATTGATTTCCGCTGCGGTCAGCGATGTTTGCTGCGGGCCGTTGATGGCTGCGACCAATCCGGCCGCGGCCATCGAGCAGGCCACACCCACTTCCCCCTGGCAGCCAACTTCCGCTCCGGAGATGGAGGCGTTTTCCTTGTAGAGAATGCCAATGGCCGCGGCGGTCAGGAAATAGCGCAGAATTCCCTCTTCGTTGGCTCCGTCGACAAACTCCAGGTAGTAGTGGGCAACGGCGGGTATCACGCCCGCGGCGCCATTCGTGGGCGCGGTGACCACACGCCCTCCTGCAGCGTTCTCTTCGTTGACGGCCATGGCGTAGACCGTGATCCAGTCGAGCTGAGAGAGTGGGTCCTTTGCGTCCCCTGCACGCAAACGCTCTGCCAGCTTTCGAGCGCGGCGGCGGACCTTAAGACCGCCAGGCAGGATACCCTCGGCCTCGATGCCGCGCTTCGTACACGCCTGCATCACGTTCCAGAGGTGCAGTATGCCGCGACGAACTTCTAGCTCGTCCCCACTCTCCAGCAATGCGCACTCGTTGGCCAACATCAGTTGCGCGATGGTCATATTGCCGGCTGCTGCTTTTTCAAGCAGTTCCAGAGCGCTGTGGAAGGGGTAAGGCACCGCTTCGACTGATTGATCGTTGGTAGCAAGAGGGGCGTCGGCAGCAATGCGCTCCTCTTCAGTGACAATAAAACCGCCTCCGATGGAAAAGAACAGCCTTCTGAGGAGCAAACCACCACCGCCATCGAATGCAGAAAAGCGCATGCCGTTAGGGTGCGACGCTATCCCGGCCACGGGATACATTTGATCGCGATGAAAGATCAGGTGCCTGCGCTCATCGAAGACGATGGTATGGTGGCCGGGCATTTGCAGTGTTTTCCCGGTGCGAATCGCAGAAACCCTCGACTCAATCTCAGACGGATCGACGCCTTCTGGAGTCTGACCGGAGAGGCCAAGCAGGATGGCCCGGTCGGTTCCGTGTCCCAGACCGGTGAGCGCCAGGGAGCCATACAGGTCGACCTGCAGGGACGTAGTCTGGAGGGTTTGCCCGAGGGACTCCAATTCGGTGATAAAGCGCAGCGCGGCACGCATCGGCCCCATGGTGTGCGAGCTCGATGGCCCGATGCCGATTTTGAATAATTCAAAGAGACTGTGCTTCACCGATTCCCCGGGTACCGTATCTAATTTTTATTTTAGAAATGTGACACTGTTCAGCCCCATGGATCTGGCCAAAAATGGACACCTTCGTGATGGCAGTATTACAGGTACGATGATGTCTTACAGCAAAAACGAGGAGTACAAGGATAATTGTTAGTTTCTTTGTTGCACCGTGTCTGCCGCGTTCCCTTCTGCCCGGTATTGTGGTGGCTTGGCTTTGTGCTCTCACCGGCAGCGGCCTTGCCACAGGAAAAGCCACCAGTCATCGTGCTGGAAGTGGACGCAACGACCATACCGCGAAAGATTCTGTCTGCCCACGAGTCCTTCCCCGTGGCTTCGCCGTCTGCGCACACCGTGGATCTCGTATATCCCAAATGGATACCCGGAAACCACGCGCCAACCGGTCCCGTCGCCGATCTGGTTAACCTGCGGTTTAGAGCGGATGGTAACAGCATCGCCTGGGCTCGCGACCCGGTGGATATGTATCGCTTTCATATTCCTGTTCCAGCCGGAACGACCCGCCTGGTGGCCGACTTCAGCCTGGCGGGGGCCTACATGGCGGGGAATGATTTCGCACCCGGCAATACCTCGACCCCGGTGCAAGGAGACGTGAACTGGGATCAGGTGGTGCTGTATCCGGCAGATACCCCCGCCGATCAGATAACAGTCACTGCGTCCATCAAGCTACCGGACAAGTGGTCCTACGCCACCGCGTTGCCCCATTCCCTCGCCCAGGTTGGCACCATTCACTTCGATCCGGTCTCGCTTACCACACTGATCGATTCTCCCCTGATGTGCGGCTCCATCATGCGCGAGTTCGACATCACGCCCAAAGGAGTTTCCGAGCGGCACCTGCTGGACATTTTTGAGGAATCGCCCGAAGGCCTTAACCTGCCGCCGGAGCGCATTGCGGCTTACCGCAACCTGGTATCGGAAGCTCGGGCATTGTTCCGCTCGCATCACTACGGCAGTTACCATTTCCTGGTCGAAGCACAAAGCGAGAGCAGCGACGGTCTGGAGCATCACCAGTCCAGCGATGAGCAAGTGCCAACCATGGGCATGGTGAGCTCTTCTTTCTCCGCCGAAGCCGGAGATTTGCTGGCGCACGAGATGATCCACTCCTGGAATGGCAAATTCAGACGGCCCGCCGGCCTGGCTACGCCTGACTACCAGCAACCGATGATTGGCGACCTGCTCTGGATCTATGAGGGGCTTACCAGCTACTGGGCAGAGGTACTGGCCACGCGCTCGGGTCTGATAACAAAGGACCAGGCAAAGGATCGCCTGGCACTCTACCAGGCGGAGATGGACGCGCGCACAGGGCGCAGCTGGCGAAACCTGCAAGACGTGTCGAGAGCGGCGCAATTGCTGTATTCCGCTGAGCAGCAGTGGGCGATTCTTCGCCGCTCCACGGACTTTTACCGGGAAGGACCACTCCTGTGGCTGCAGGTTGATAGCGTCCTGCGGGAACAAAGCAAGGGAACGCGCAGCCTGGATACCTTCGCCGCCGGGTTCTTCGGGCCGCCCGATGGCGCGATTACTGTCCAGCCATACACGTACGACGACCTGGTTGCAGCATTGAACCACGTCGTCCCGTTCAATTGGAACAATTTTTTCCAGAGCAACCTGCTGGCTACCCGGCCGGCTCCGGTTTCTCCTGGCCTCGAAGCAGCGGGCTGGACCGTGGTTTATAACGACGAACCAAATTCTGCTGCAGTCGATCAGGAAATTACTTCTCAGCAGGTTGACCTATCGACCTCAATCGGCCTGGTACTCGATCAGGATGGCACCATCGCGGATATCGTTCCTGACTCCGCCGCAGGCCGCGCCGGGCTGGCTCCCGCAGCCAAAGTCGTGGGCGTAAATCATCGCGTGTATTCCGCGGAGTTACTACGCCAGGCAATCTTGAATGCAGAAACCATTCCGGGAGCTATTAACCTTCTTACTATCTCCGGTGGTTACTATGCCGAGTTCTCGGTGGATTATCACCAGGGTCTGCGCTCGCCTCACCTTACCCGAATCACCGCCAAGCCAGACTTGCTGACAACTATTTTCGCGTCGCGACGAAGCAATTAACACCAATGCTAGAATTCCTGCAGTCTTGATCCTGCCGCTAATTGGATTGAGGAAACGAGAGGCATGGTAGATTCAGCACGCGGTTCACGGACGTCGAGACGTAAGACACCTACCATCTATGATGTAGCACGCGAAGCACGGGTTTCCGTTTTCACCGTCTCCGCGGTCATCAACAACAAGCGTCACGTCGGTGCGCCGCTGAAGAAACGTGTCGATGCGGCCATCCTCAAGCTCAACTACCGCCCCAACTCTCTGGCCCAGAGCCTGGCCAACGAGCGTACTCGTACGTTGGGGGTGATCGTTCCCGATATCTCCAACCCTTTTTTCCCAATGCTGGTGCGCGGCGCCGAGGATACGGCGCAAAAGCGCGGTTACAGTATTTTGCTCTGTAACAGCGACGGGCTTCTGGAGAAAGAAGAGCATTACCTTGACTTGCTGTTGGCGAAACGGGTGGACGGCATCCTGCTTACCAAATCCCCGGGTGAACTGAGTGCTCAAACCAAGAACCTGCTGTCGGGTATGAATGTTCCCACTGTCCTCATGATGCGGACCTATCCCAGCCTCACAGACGAAGCGGTGATTACCGACGATCTCCAGGGCAGCTATGAAGCGGTTTCTCATCTGGCCAGGATCGGGCACAAGAAGCTTGCCATGGTGGGCGGTCCGCTGAGTGTGAGCAATGGCCGAGCCCGGCTCCAGGGATTCAAGAAGGCGCTCAAGGCGAACAGGCTACGCTTCAACCCCAAACTGGTGTATGAGGGGGACTACCGCATCGACTCCGGCCATCGGGCCGGGCTGTCTCTGCTGCCGCATCGTCCTGACGCTGTCTTTGTGGCCAATTTTCTTATGGCGGTTGGCTTTCTGCAGGCAGCTCAGGAGATGGGTATGCGGTGTCCGCAGGATTTTGGGTTGGTCACCCTGGATGACTATCCGTGGCTTCGCTTGTTCGATCCGCCGTTAACAGCGATGGAATTACCCAAGTATGAAGTGGGCTGCCTGGCGACCGAATTGCTTCTTGATCGGATTGAGGGCAAGAACAAACCTGCGGTGACGCACAGGATTGCTCCCCACCTCTGTGTGCGCGAATCTTGCGGCTTTGGACTGCGGAACGGGTCGGCCAATTTGCATGCGGCTGCCGGGCTTCCAGCGCTGGTGACCAAAGCACGCCGCAGATCGAATTAAGAGCAGGGCCTTCTGTAACTTTCATAGTCTTTCTGACTGCAAGTAATGGCCAGCTTGGGTCGGGATGGCGCGAAGTTCGTCCCCTCAGCGGCTAAAGCCGATCAATTAATCCAGGCAGTATGGAGGGGCTGAATAGGCTGCGGAAAAATTTGTTTTGTATCAGGGCACGGCTTTAGCCGTGCCGCAAATGATCGAAAATACGTCGGGCTTTAGCCCCTGAGGTACGCTCCGGGGCTAAAGAGTCCGCGTGAGAACTCGGTCCTTGGAAGGGCACGGGTTCAGCCGTGCCGCAAGTGATCGAAAACACGCCGGGCTTTAGCCCCCGAGGTACGCTCCGGGGCTAAAGAGTCCGCGTCAGAACTCGGTCCTTGGAAGGGCACGGGTTCAGCCGTGCCGCAAGTGATCGAAAATACGCCGGGCTTTAGCCCCCGAGGTACGCTCCGGGGCTAAAGACTCCGCGTGAGAACTCGGTCCTTAGAAGGGCACGGGTTCAGCCGTGCCGCAAGTGATCGAAAATACGCCGGGCTTTAGCCCCTGAGGGCTTCTTTTATCAGCGCATAAGAGAATTTAGAGGACGGGCTCCGGTTCGTTTGTTTGGGGATGGTTGTAAGTGCAGCATTGAGTGTGGTTTTTGAACACTCGGGGATGTCCACGATTGGAAACGACTGATACGGTTTTTGCGACGCTGAGCTTCGGTTTTGTATCAGGGCACGACTTTAGTCGGGCCGTAACCGCTTGAAATAATCCCGGGCTTTAGCCCCTGAGGGCTGTGAAGCAGAGGGATCAACGAAGCTCACCGAACTGGCAGGGCCGCGCTAACCGCTTTGATGAAATAAGGCGCCCTTTGCGTTACGCCTTCGTTTGCTTGCACTTTCTTCCGCGGAAATAGTTTAGATTGAAGCTCTCGACCCCTATTTCATGCCCACTGTCTACCTGCCCAAGAAGTTTGGCCTGCTGAATGCGATCTCCATCAACATGTCGAACATGGTGGGCACGGGACCGTTTATTACCGTGCCTGCCATTCTTGCCACCATGGGGGGACCTCAGGCACTGGTGTGCTGGTTTGTGGGAGCGGTGATCGCGATCGCGGATGGACTGGTGTTTGCCGAACTGGGCACCACCTTTCCCAGCTCCGGCGGCTCCTATACCTACCTGCGCCAGTGTTTCGGGCGAGAAGGTCTGGGACGCCTGATGGCGTGGCTCTTCGTCTGGCAGTTCCTGTTCAGCGCCACCCTGGAGATTGCCACCGGCACGGTTGGGATGGCGCTCTATACCGGGTTCGTATTCAAGGGATTGGTCAGCCGGCCGTGGGCTATGCGCTCGCTGGCGGCGGGCTTTGCCGTGGCTGCCATGATCCTGCTCTATCGCAAGATTCACGACATTGCCCGCATCATGCTGGTGCTTTGGAGTGGTTTGCTCCTGACCAGCCTCTGGGTGGTGGTGGAAGGCATGGTCCATTTGAAACCGCACCTGCTGTTCGATTTTCCGCCGGCAGCCTTTCACCTGAACCTGGCGTTCATGCTGGGCCTGGGCAATGGAACCATGCTGGTGATGTTTAACTTTCTCGGCTATTACAACATCTGCCATCTGGGGGACGAGGTTCGTGAGCCCGAACGAGTGATACCGAGGGCCATCATCGGCTCGATTCTCCTGGTTCTTTTGCTTGACCTGGGGATTTCGGTGTCATTCACCGGAGTGTTGCCATGGCGGGAAATGATCGTGCCCGGAACTGTCATTTATGACGCGGTGGGCTCCGTTTTTATGCAGCGGGTGGCTGGTTTTTGGGCCTCGCAGTGGCTGACCGTCATGGTGCTGGTGACCGCCTTCGCCTCGGTCTACTCCATGATGCTGGGATATTCGCGCATTCCCTTCGCCGCGGCGCTGGACGGCACATTTTTCCGCTTCTTCGCCAAGACCCATCCTAAAAAGGACTTTCCTCACCGGTCGTTGCTACTGGTGGGTATCCTCTCCGCCTTCGCCAGCTTGTTTGACCTGGTGCAAATTATTACAGCTTTGATACTGGCTCGAATTCTGATCATGTTCGTGGGCCAGATCATCGGCCTTCTGCTGCTCAGAAGGCGCCACCCGGAAGCACCTCGTCCGTTCCGCATGTGGCTCTATCCGCTCCCCGCGTTATTCGCCATGGCGTGTTGGCTCTATATCTTCCTGGTGCAGGCCTTCGAGCCCGGGGGGTGGAAGTACATGCTCTACGTGCTGGCGGTTTTCGTTAGTGGGGTGAGTGTTTTCCTGGTCTTGGCGCGACGCCAACGATACTGGCCCTTTGCATCTTAGTTGATACACCTTCCAGGTATTGATTCGCCCTTAAGGTAGTATTCCCGACGTCAGATTCGCATGACACTATCGTTTCCAATATGCGAGTCAACATTCGAGCCCGCTCACCCCACCAGCAAGGCAGCGACTTTCGTAGTCTACCTCTGTCCGTCACCATAGAAAATTCGCGCGGTATCAAAGCTAATTATCAGCATGCCACCACGGCCGCGGAACTGCTTCACCTGCTTGACAAGCGGACGGATCTGAATGCCGCTGTTCTGGACCGGTTTCGGGAAGAACTGAAGTTCACCCATGTGGCCAAACTGAGCGACATCGAAATGAGCGATGAGGTGTTGGAGGCAATTGGCTTCTTCATCTAGCTTCTGATTGTGCGATTGCTTTCGTTGCCGGGGTTCTCGATTGTTCTCGCCGCCAAAGGTTAACCTTTGGCGGCGAGACTCGTTTCAGGGCATTCTTCGGTTGCTATATGCTTGCCAGTGGGCAACAGGGAATGACCACAACCATCACTGCACGGCGGCTCTTGCGCGGAAACGAGATCGTAGAGTATCCCGAGATCGCAGTGCAGGACGGATACATTACCTCCATTATCAGCCGCGAGCGCGGCGCGGCACGCGATTCCTATCCTGAAGCGCTCCTGGTTCCCGCTTATCTCAACATCCATGTCCACGGTGCCGTGGGCCACGATGTCATGGAAGGCACGCCGCAGGCACTGCAAGCGATAGGAGCGGCTCTTGCCGGGCACGGGGTAGGAGCGTATTACCCCACAACGGTGACTTCTTCCACCGAGGAGACGCTGCGCGCCCTGGACATGATTGCCGCAGTAATCGAGCAAGGTGCGCACGCTGAGGGCGCGGCGCCACTGGGCATTCATTTGGAAGGTCCATTTCTTTCCGCCGCCAAGCGCGGGGTCCATCCGGCTGCTCTGCTGGTGCAACCATCGATTGCGCTCTTTGATCGATTCTTGCAGGCGGCTCGGGGACACATCCGGATCATGACCATTGCTCCTGAGCTGACCTCGGCACTCGAATTGATGGAGTATGCCGCGGGCTTGGGCGTGGTATCCAGCCTGGGCCACAGCAATGCGACCCTGGTCGAGGCGGAGGCGGGATTTCGCGCCGGTGCACGCAGTGCTACCCATACCTTTAACGCCATGCGCGCATTGGATCACCGGGATCCCGGCATCGCAGCCTATGTGCTCGATAACGATTCCCTTTTTGCTGAGATCATCTGCGATGGTATTCACGTAGATCCTGCCATGGTCCGCTTGTTCTTTAAAGCCAAGGGAGTTGAGAAATCCATTTTGATCACCGATGGAATGGCGGCGACCGGCATGCCCGATGGAAGGTACAAGCTGGGCGAGCTGGACGTGGAAGTCGCCAATGGACGCTGCACTTCGGCTGGATCACCCGGAGTACTGGCAGGCAGCGTGTTGACTATGGATCAAGCAGTGCGCAACTTTTCTTTGTTTACCGGCGCCGGCATCGCCGCCGGCGCGCAATGCGCGGCGCGCAATCCGGCCAGGTTGATGAGCCTGGATCAGCACTGGGGTTGCGTGGAAGAAGGGCGAGAGGCTAATTTCGTGGCCCTGTCGCCGGAGGGTCGAATGGTGCAGTCTTTCCGCGCCGGGCGGCCGCTGCTGGCTTAAGCCAGTGAAGGGTGGAAGGAACGCGTTTTTAGGCTCTATCCCCTCCACCAATCGACGGGTGGATAGTCGGATCTCACCCTGCAACCTCCCATGGCACACCGAAACACCCACTCAACATGCGTCCGCGCCATCCGGTCGGGATGACAATTCTATTTCAGGGGTTTTTCCGCCGTCGTAAACAGGCTCAATCGGTTTTCCAGCCCAGCGCGTCGGCGACCTGGCTGGCCAGACGCAAGGGGTCGAATGGCTTGAGCAAAATGGCTTCGACCGGCAGGTGTGCGAGAGAGCCATCCTGCGCCGCTTGCACCTTTGCGGTCAGTAACACAATGGGAATGTGGCTGGTGGCGCGTGTAGATCGGAGCTTGGCCAACATGGCGGGTCCGTCCATGGCCGGCATCATGACATCGAGCAGGATCGCGTCCGGTTGATTCAGCGTAGCGCTTTCAATAGCCTGGGCGCCGCAATAAGCTTCGACCACGTCCCACCCGGCCATAGTATGCAGGCTTTGCGCCGCGGCCTGGCGTGTTGCATCGTCATCGTCCACAACGAGAATGCGCCTTTTCACAGTCATTCTCCAGGTAGGAAGCCAATCTCAAGGTACTCCAGATGGGACCAATCAGTGCTTCCACTTTCAGGCAATTACCAGCGGGGCTATGGGAGGACGAAGTGATCAGTCTTGCGGTGGAGTGGGCAGTGGGTGGCCCAGGTCTCGCTTTTGAGACCTGGGTGTTTCGGCAGGACCGATCTCCGAGGAGAAACCCAAGCCACGCCGGTAACGGATCTTAGAGATTCATTTTCAGCGGCTTGACCCCTCCGTCCTCGTCGTCTTCCTCCTCCTCCTCATCCTCCTCCTCGTCGTCGTCGTAGTCCTCATCTACATCTTCTTCGTCTTCTTCGTCCTCCAGGTCCTCGAGGTCATCGTCTTCTTCGTCGTCGTCCTCATCGTCTTCTTCATCCAGATCATCCAGAGACTTGAGAAGCGCAAGCGATGACAGCTGGTGCGGTTCGTCCCATAGCTGCATGGCGGCGAGGTAGCTGGCATAGCCTTGGTTATAGGGGGGCGGTGTAAGGGACATTCGCACGATTTCTCTTCTCCTCTACCTTGAATGTGCATGGCGCCTGGTCGCGCCTTTTCTGCACGCTTGGATGCCGATGAAAGTCTACAGTAGCTCTCACGAAAACAGGAATTTGTGGATCGGGCGGCCCCTCGGAGAGGGTCTCCTCCCATACCTGCATGTGGTACTTTTCTTAACATCCGTCCGGTGATCCCGGCAAGCGCCACCAACCTCCGGAGCTATCGCCTTATGGCCGAACCGATTCCTGCCACTGCTTTGATGCTTATCGACGAATCCCGCCAGGAAGAGATTAACGTTACCCACACCCCATTCACCATCGGCCGGCTGCAGGACCGCGACCTGGTATTGGCGCACGCCTTCATCTCCCGCGATCACGCTGCCATTCTCTACGAGAAAGGCCAGTTTCATGTAGTCGATTGTGGTAGCCGGCATGGAACATTTCTGAATGCCAAGCCCCTGGTGGAGCGGCAGGCGTTAAAGCCGGGAGATGAAATCCGCCTGGGGTCGCTGAACGGGCCTTCGCTGCGCTTCGGTCCGCCCAAGGAAAATACCTCAACGATTCACAAATTGTTGGACGAGCTGCATGCAATTTCGACCCCCACCTCAGACCTGGAGAAGCTGAGCTGGTTCCTGAGCGCAGCCCAGCGGTTGAACACCCTGGGTGCGGTCACCGAGATTCTATCGACACTGGTGGAAGCCACGCTGGAGTTGACCCAGGTCGAGCGCGGCTACGTGTTCCTGAGAGATGAGAAGGGCAAGCTAACGTTGGCGGCCGGGCGCAGCCTCAGGGGCGAGCGGCTGGAGGACGATTCGACTATTTCTCACAGCGCGATCGCACAGGCCTGCAAAGCGTCGAAGTTCATCGTCACCGACACCTTGTCGGCGGAGGCAAATTCGCGCACCGAAAGCATGGTGCAGCAAAGCATCCGCATGGTTTACTGCATTCCGCTGCGCAAGCGTTCTGCCGGGAGTGAGTTCCACGAAAAAGACATTCTCGGCGTGCTTTACCTGGATAGCCGGTTGCAGGCGGGCAAACTGAGCCAGGTGGACAATGACCTTCTGGAGACCATCTCGACCGAAGCCGCGGCATTGGTGGAGAACGCCTTTCTGGCCCAGTCGGAAGAATCGGCGCGCCGCTACCGCGAAGAGCTGAATATCGCGGCCGCAATTCAGCAAGGGCTGATGGAGTTTGCCATCCCTAACCTGCCTTATGCGCGAGTCCACGCGCGCAGTGTTGCCTGCAAGGAGGTCGGGGGCGATTTTTATGACGTCATTGCTACTGCTGACGGTCTTTCGGTCGTGATTGCCGACATCTCCGGCAAAGGCGTGTCGGCAGCGATTCTTGCTTCGACGCTGCAGGGATTGCTTTATGGGTTGTTGCTTGCCGGTCAGCCGCTGCCGGAGATTGCCGAAGTGGCCAATCGTTACATTTGCGAGAAGAATGTGCAGAAGTACGCCACCATGATCCTGGTCAAGCTGGGACCGGACGGCGCCTTTGAATATGTAAATTGCGGACACGTGCAGCCGATGCTGGCCAACAGTACGGGGGTGAAGCGACTGGAGAATGCCAACATGGTTGTTGGTCTGATCGAAGAGGCCACCTACCAGTCAGAGCGTCTGCACCTAAAAGCCGGCGACCGGATTGTGCTAGCCACGGATGGCGTTACCGAAGCGGAAAGCACAGACGGCGAGTTTTTTGGGGAAGAGCGGCTGGAGGCAGCGCTTGCAGGTTCCACCATCGAGGGCGTGCTGAGCAAGGTGGAGAGATTTATGGCTGGTGCCCCACCCAATGATGACTTCACCATGCTCGAGGTTCTCTATGGCGCTTGAGTGCCCACTGAGCTGCCCAATATCCGCACATGCCGTGGACCGCACCGCCTGGTGGGGTTGAGGACGAGCAAAGATAGACCCCCTGCAGCGGGGTCGCGTACTGCCGCCAGGTTGGCCTGAGGAAGAATTGCAGGCCGGAAACGGAACCGCCATTGATGTCTCCTCCCACCAGGTTGGCGTTCCAGGCCTGCATCGCCTGGGGATTGAAAACCGCGCGGGCCAGGATGCACTCGCCAAAACCGGGTGCGAAGCGTTCCACTTGAGATTCGATGGCCTGGAGCGCAGATCCAGACCAACCATTCGGGACGTGGCAATAGGCCCAGGCTACGTCCTTGCCCGCGGGCGCTCGGGTGGGGTCAAACAGCGTCGGCTGGGATAGCAGAACAAAGGGGCGGTGGCTGATCCCGCCATTGCAGGGCATCCGTTCTGAGGCGGCGATTTCGTCGAAGGTACCGCCAAGGTGAACGGTGCCTGCCCGCAGGCATTCGCGGGCACGCCATGGGATGGGCTGGCTCAGGGCCCAATCCACCTTAAAAACGCCGGGGCCATAGCGGTATCGCTCCAGTTGGCGGCGGAATGCCGGCGGGATGTCTTCACCGCCTATGGTGAGGAACTGCCGCGGCGTTACGTCGAGAAGAATTGGGTGGCCCAAGCCGCGAAGAGAAGTGACGGGTGCGTTGGTGATGACCGCCCCTCCGGCTTTCTTGAGGCAGGTGACGAGCGCATCCGCGATCGACTGCGCGCCGCCTTGCGGAATCGGCCAGCCGACCGCGTGGGCGGCCACTCCGAGCACCAGCCCGAAGGCGGCGGACACGGGTGATTCCAGGGGTAGAAAGGAGTGAGCGGCTAAGCCAGCGAAGAGCGCGCGGGCGCGGACACCTTTGAAACGGCTATCGGCGATGGAGCGGGCGGAGCGCAGGCCAAGAAGTCCAAATCGAGCCATGGCGATCGGATGCTTCGGCCACCCAATGGCTTTGAGCAAGTCATGGCGAAGATCGTCCCAGTTTGTGAGCAGCGGAGTGTAAAGGCGGCGGTAAGCGGCAGCATCCGGTCCTAATTGGCTGGCTGTGTCGGTGATGCTCCGTTCCAACATTACGGCGGTTCCATCGTCCAGGGGATGGGCCAACTCCGCCGGCGGGGCAATCCAGCGCAATCCAGCTTCGGCTAGCGGCAGGGTGGAAAAGAAAGGCGAAGCGACGGCCATGGGATGGACCGCTGAGCCTAAATCGTGGATAAAGCCGGGCAGGGTCAGCTCCGCCGAGCGCGCCGCGCCACCGGCGACCAACGCGGCCTCACGCACTTCCACGTTGAATCCTGCTTCGGCCAGGACGATGGCAGCGGCCAAGCCGTTGGGACCAGCTCCGACGATGGTGGCAGGACCCAGCATAATGAGAAACCAATCATAAGGGCCGCGAATCTTAGATGGTATGACGACGTTGCTAAAGCAATCGGCTGGAACTTTTACGCTGGGTGGAGACCTTACCGTCAACCGGCTTGGATATGGCGCTATGCGCATCACTGGGGAGGGCATTTGGGGTGAACCCAAGGACCGCAACGAAGCACTCAGAGTTTTGCGCCGGGCGGTCGAGTTGGGGGTTAATTTCATTGACACCGCGGATGCTTATGGTCCTGAGGTCAGCGAGAATTTGATTGCTGAGGCTCTTCATCCCTACCCGAAGGATCTGATTATCGCGACCAAGGGCGGTTTCACGCGCTCTGGTCCTAACAAGTGGGCTGAGGACGGGCGGCCCGAATACCTAAGGCAATGCGTAGAGATGAGTTTGCGCCGGCTGAAAGTGGAGCGCATTGACCTGTATCAGCTCCATCGAATCGATCGCAAGGTGCCTGTGGAAGAGAGTTTGGGGGCGCTCAAAGAATTACAGAAGGCAGGCAAAATTAGCCACATTGGACTGTCGGAGGTTTCGACAAAGGAAATTGAACAGGCTGGTAAGACGGTCAAGGTTGTCAGCGTGCAGAACCAGTACAACTTGAGTGATCGCAAGCATGAGAAGGTTTTGCAGTTCTGCGAGCAGCAGAAGATTGCATTCATCCCCTGGTTTCCGGTGGCGGCAGGGAAATTAGCGAAGCCCGGCGGAGTGCTCGACCAGGCGGCGAAGAAGCACGGGGCTACTGTCGCTCAGCTTTCGTTGGCGTGGCTTCTGTTTCACTCTCCTGTGATGCTGCCTATTCCGGGCACATCTTCGGTGAAGCACCTGGAAGAGAACATTGGGGCGGCTAAGGTGCACCTTTCGGCGGAAGAGTGGCAGGCGATCGAAAGCGCTGCGAAAAAGGGTTAAGAGATTGTAGGGGATCGTTTCTACAGGTCTTAACGACTCCGTCGGGGTCTTCTTGGCAAGGGATCGTTTCAGTAGGCTTCAACGACTCCGTCGGGGTTTTCTTCGCAAGTGATCGTTTCTGCAGGCTTCAACGACTCTGTAGGCTTCAACGACTCTGTCCGGGTGCCCCATGTTCGCACCAGCGTACGTGGGCCGAAAACGAAATTTTTCAAATGCTTTCTCTTCCCCAAACACAATATGATCCCGACAGAGCTTTTGAGACCTACAGAGCTGATTCTTATGTAGAGGTTGAGGCTACCCGGAGCAGGGTTTGGACGATGCGAACCGCGGCTCGCAATGAGCCGCCAAGCGAGCCGGCGACTTTGCTTTGGCCTCCAGCTCGTTTGCGATAGCTCACGGGAATTTCGCGGATGCGCAGACCACGTTGTGCAGCACGCATCTGCATTTCCAGATTCCAACCGTAGGTTTCTTCGCGCATGGACAGGCTTTGCAGGGCTTGCTTGGTAATCGCGCGGAATGGGCCCATGTCGGTATATTGAACCCGATATAGCAAGCGGAGAAGAAGGCCCGCCAGCCACCCGGCGAAAATCTGCGAGACCAGCATGCTCCCAGGTTCACGTTTGCCGCGCCTGCGGGAGCCGATCACGAAATCGCAATCGCCGGCCAGGATTGGTTGCAGCAGTTGATTCATTTCAGTGGACACATCGCTGCCGTCTCCATCCATAAACACAAGGATGTCTCCGTTGGCCGCAGCCGCTCCGGCGGCACACGCCCGGCCATAGCCGCGCTGGGACAAGACGACCACACGGGCCCCGGCTGCTTGTGCCGCAGCGGCAGTGGCGTCGGTGCTGCCATTGTCCACCACGATGCATTCGCGGATGAGTGCCCACGGTAATTCCCTCAGGACTGCGGCAATATTCTCGGCCTCGTTCAGCGCCGGAATGACAACCGAAACCTCTGCCAAATTAGAGGCTCCAGCGTAAGCCGCAGCTGGAACAGGCCGGAGGTGGCTGCGGACTTAGCAGGGCTTGGCGAAACTCCTGGTATTTTTCGCCATTCCAAATTTCGCGCATGGTCTGCTGGGTGGCATTTCCGAGCGTAAAGCTGTCGTAGCCGCGCATCGAGAAAGGTGCAATACAACAAGGGAGTGCCTGGCCGTTGGCGGTGATGTACATCAGGCTCCAGGGCCGGCGGCACAATGACCAGGGGCTGTCGTCTTTCTGCTTCTTGATGCTCACCTGTGGCTCGGTGGCGCCGGACGCGCTGAAGAGCACGCCAAGCTCGCGGGCAACGGCTTCTGCCCCTTTCACAATTTCTTCCTCCCGCTGCGAGGTGTGCTCAAACAATGCTGATTCAGGACGCGCAAGTCCCTGACCCTCGGGGAGATAGACCATCCTCTGCAGATAGACTTCCATCACTCCCAAGCGATGCGCCAGACGAACGAAAGCCTCCAGTTGCGCCAACGTCTCGCGTAAACCAGTGAGCCACAGGGACACACGGGGCAACTGCGAATTTCTCTCGCGCTGCATGGCGACGAAGTTGCCCACGTTGGTCACGATGCGGTCGAACATGTCTTTGCCGCGCACCATCTGGAAAACGGAAGACTCCGCGGCGTCGAGCGAGACCCGCAATTCGTCCAGGCCGGCGTCGACAAGAGCCTGCCCATTGGCCCTGGTCAATAGGGTACCGTTGGTGTTGAACAGCACGTAGACTCCACGGTCTTTCAAATAGCGGATCATGCGCGGCAGCTCCTTAACCAGCATTGGCTCGCCCACCCCATGTAGCACCACGCGCGCAATCTTCGGAAACTGGTCGATGATGCTGGTGAACAGTTCCCACGACATGTCCTTCTCCGGCTCCAGTTCTTCGAAGGTGCGGGGACAGGTGGTACAGAGGAGATTGCAGCGATTGGTGGTCTCCAGGTAGAGGCAGACCGGATCCGCTTCCATGATTACCGAGAGCTGATCTTCCGGCTTTTCAAAGTAGCGTCGTTGCGGTACTGCAGAAAGAGTCTCGATCATGAGTTCCTCGGATGCATCGCAAATGCTTTTCGAGCCATGCACCACAACGCCACCAGGGCGGTGCTGCCATATAACCATTCAAACATGTAGTACATGGCTGGCCCAGGATTAGCAAGTTGGGTGGTGTAGAGATAAAAACATGCGGTGCTGAAATAAAGCATGGGCACGTACGGAATCAGGCTGAGAAAAGGCAGCAGCCACAGGTAGTACCAGGGATAGTGGGAAGAAAAGAGCAGCATGAGGGCGGTCGCGATGACCAATCCCCAGCGAATCGCCGCCAGGGCGCTGGCCTCACTGTTCAAGAAGGCCCATACGGATAACCCCAACAACAACAATGCGGAGAAGACGTAGAATGTGGAGGTTGGGAGCCCGTCCCAGTGCAGGCCATGGCGGGCCAAAGTAAGGAGAAAGTAGCGGCTCCCGGACTCTAATCCCTCCTCCTTGGCGTACTCCGGCAGAAAGCCCAGAACGTGCCGGCCTACACTCGAGTAGCAGGCGTAGCCGGCGGCCACCATGCCGGCGACGACGGCCGGCATCCTCCAATCGCGCCAGGCGCTGCGCCGGTAGAGCGCAGGGAACAGGGCGATGGGGTAGAGCTTGATCAGGGTCGCAGCCGCCAAGGCAACTCCGGTCGCCACCGGCTTATGGCGGACATAGAAAAGCAACGCCAGGGCGATCAAGGGCAGTGCCACGCCGTCCACGTGCCCGCTGCTGGCGACTTCCCAAAGGACCAGCGGGTGCCAGGCATAAATCAATACCTGTTCGCGGCGCAGTCCCAGTGCCTGCAGTAGCTTGACCAAAATCCAGATGGTGAGCGCCTCCAGGCCAACCATCCCCGCTTTCATCCAGCGCACGGTCGCGCCCATGCGAGTGATGAGCAGGAAGAGCATTTGCGCTCCCGGAGGATAAATCGTGTGCGCATAATCGCGGCGATTGATGTGGGGGTAGATCTCGAGATCGCGCAGGAAAGCCAGATGAGGGTCGGCTGGGATGTAGCGAAACGGATTGATGCCGGCGGCCTGCACTTGCCCATCCCACACGTAGCGAAAAATGTCGGAAGAGAGGAAGGGTGGGGAAAAGAGACAGACGAGCCTGCAAGCGATCGCGCAGACCAGGATGATCACCAAAGTCCAGCGATCCGCCGGCCGGTTGAGCACCACCCAGACGGCAACCAGGTAGAGCAGCGCCTGGAACATGGCGACCAGGCCGAAGCCGATAACGAAATGATAAATCTCGTTCACACCCTGCCGGCAAAGCGCCACCATTGCGAGTCCCAGTAGGGCGAGCGCGCTATTGGTTACCAGTGACTGCCGTGTCAGCATGCGCGACTCTGGCTGACCATGTTGAGGCGCAGGCTCTGGAGAAACAGGCGGGTGTGCCGGGCATCGTATCCTGCGGCTTCGGGGTCAGCAAGTTCCTGCCGCAGCCGTTCCAGAGTGGCAGCGTCGTCCACGTCGTACCAGGTCGGCAACAGTTCTGCCTGGAGCGAGATTTCCTTCGCCCGCTCCAGTGTCTGGTTGAACACCCGCTCCGTACTCCAGTCGATCTGCTCAAACAAGCGATGGTGAAGGCGCTTCATGCCCAGCAGGTAATAGCCGCCGTCGTCGGAACCGCCTAACACCATGCGATCTCCCGCCCGGGATAGCCTCTCGACCGCCTGCAACAACGCGTGTTGAGGCATGGTGGGGCTGTCGGAGTCAATCAAGCAGACGGCGCTGAACCCGGCAGCAAAGAGATCCTCGCAAACATACAGCAGGCGCTCTCCGAACCCTCGTCCTCGCTGCGGTAGCAGCTGGAAACCAGACGGCAGCAAGCCATCGAACGCTGCCTCATCGCCTACCGGCGTGTAGGCCACCAGCCCGGCGCTGTTGCTGGTTTGTGTGATCTGCTGAATGTTTTCCGTAGTGTCCCGGATGAAGCAGATGTTGAGCGCCGAGGCTTGCTCAGGAGTCAGCGGAGGAGAAAGCCTGGTCTTCACTTTGCCCGGACGCGGGGCCTTGGCCATCACGGCTAAGGCGCAGCAGTTCTCGCCGGCCCCCGCCGCCTTTCTGGGTGCGAGTACGTTGTAACGCAAGTGTCAGCAGCTCCGGTCGCAGACTGCGTACTGATACCAGTTGTCTTGCCAGAGGCTGACCGTGCTCCAGGGTTGGGAGGCGATCAGGGACTGGAATTCGTGCTGGTTCAGCACCGCTGCCCGGCCGGGTTCGGGGAACCGGGTGCTCCAGTCCCCCATCATGCGGGCGAAAAGCCGCATGCAGGAAAGCGGGAGCATGGCACGTAAAGCGGACGTGGGCTCGGCGATGAAGCAGCGCCCCCCCGGGCGCAGTGCGGAGAAGATTTCCCGCAGTGCCTGGGGACGATCGCCTACCACCATCAAAAGCCGCGAGGCGACGATCGCATCCACCGGTTCCAGCGATTGAGAAAGAGCCAGCACGTTGGCTTTTACGAAATGGCAGTTTTTCAATTGGCGGTTCACCGCCCGGTTTTTGGCGCGGGAAAGCAAGCGCTCGGAAAGATCGACACCGGTGATGTGAATGTCAGGGTAACGCTGCGCGAGGCTGCAGGCGTAGAAGCCGGGACCACAGGCAATTTCCAGAAGGTGGGTATCAGGGCCGGGCTGAGCGCCGGGCCAAAGGGCGTGGGAAATGGCTGCGGTGTGATCGCGAAACAAATGCTCACGGCAAAATGCATAAAGCCACGAACATCGTTCGAATAAGCTCTCCGGGTCTCCCTGGAGGGGGCCAGAATACTTTGCACCAAGATTTTCTATAGCCATCGTTTGCGTCCGGCGCCAGTTGCTCCTAAGCCCCACCGGCATCATAACCTGAGCCGCGGTCCCTGACGTTCCGGGAACTGATCTGACTGTTTGATGCTGTAGAAGTTACGTCTAATGCTGCAGAATATTACGCTCTAGTTGGCCCGAAAGCGATTGGCGCGCTCGAATTCATCGCGCAATTCAGGGGTCTTGAGGTTTTCGCGCAGATGGGCAAGACGCTGCTCCATGGCCAGCAGGGCTTCGCTAATCGCCTCCTGATTGGTGTGGGCCACGTCGCGCCACATGGAATAGGGACTGGCTCCCAGCCGCGTCATTTCCCTGAGGGCCCGGCCTCCGATGGCTCGAAGATCGGGCGCGTTGCCGAAACGGTCTTCCAGCATGGCGCTCAGAGCGGTGGATAGGAACTGGGGCAGATGGCTGACCCAGGCACAGATCTCATCATGTCTGTCCGCCCGGATGTCCATGGTGCGGCAACCGAAGCGCTCCACCCAGGCGCGCCACTCCGCGGCGAAAGGGTGATAGGCAAATTCAGTAAACAGCCACACGGCGTTGGAGAAGAGCTGGGCGTCGGCGTTGGCGGCGCCGCTTACTTCTTTGCCTGCCATGGGGTGGCCAGGCAGAAAGCCGGGCTGATGGGGACCGCCGTAAAGCGGCTGCGCCCGTTCGGCAATGGCAACTTTGACGCTGCCTACATCGGTTACCAATTGATGCGGTTTCAGCAGTGGCGCGAGCCTCTCCATCCAGTCTTGAATGGCAAAGACAGGGCCGCTGAGAAGAACCAGATCGCTGCTGACTGCGCCGTTGATTGGATCGAGCGCGACGACATCGATGGCGCCCCGGTCGAGCGCGATGCCGCATTGGGAGGCGCTACGGTCCCAGCCGATGATCTCACCCGGGAATTGGGCAGCATGCAGCGCTAAGCCCGCGGAGGCGCCGATAAGTCCCGTACCAACGATGGTGATGCGCTGGATTGTCACCGTACTCCATGGACTGTTTTGATGTCAGCACTCCAAATCCATCACCCTGCAACCGCTCTCCCCACTAGGTTCCCCCGTTCCACACAACACTGTACGGGTGCCCCATGTTCGCACCAGCGTACGTGGGCAGAAATCGATGGGGCGAAGCCCCAACCATTGCGGTTGAGCCGGCGGAAAGCAATCGAAGAAACTCGTTTTCGCCCCACGTACGCTGGTGCGAACATGGGGCACCCGTACAGTGTTGTGTGGAATGGGGAAGAGTCGCGGAGGGATCGGTTGCTCCCTTTCCAGTTCTCACACATCTCTAAAGCCCGTACCCTTCAACAACCAGAGTTTTTTCCGCAGCCTGTTCAGACCTTACGTTCCGGCCCACGGCGGTGGCGATGATCCGTAGCTGGTCCATGAGCTTCTCGAATTGTTCCGGAAACAAGGATTGGGCTCCGTCGGAAAGGGCCTTATCCGGGTTGGGATGAACTTCGATCAGCAACCCATCACACCCTGCGGCGACCGCGGCCCGGGCCATGGGCGCGACCTTGTCGCGCCGGCCGACACCGTGCGAGGGATCGGCGAGCATAGGGAGATGGGACAGCTTCTTGATGACTGGGATGGCGGAGATGTCCATGGTGTTGCGGGTGTAAGTCTCGAAGGTACGAATGCCTCGCTCGCAAAGCATCACATCGTAATTCCCGCCGGCCAGGATGTACTCCGCCGAAAGCAGCAGCTCTTCCAGGGTCGCAGCGATGCCGCGCTTCAGCAACACCGGCTTGCGCACCAGGCCAATCTCCCGCAGCAAGTTGAAGTTCTGCATATTGCGCGCGCCTACTTGGAGAACGTCTACGTAGGGGAGCATCAACTCGATCTGAGAAATTTCCATGACCTCGCTGATAATCAGCAGCCCGGTTCGATCCCTCACTTCCCTGAGCAGCTTGAGCCCCTCCAGGCCGAGGCCCTGGAAAGAATAGGGCGAGCTGCGCGGTTTGAAAGCCCCTCCACGCAGAAATGAGGCCCCTGCTGATTTCACCTGATCGGCCACGGTAAATATCTGCTCCCGCGATTCCACCGAGCATGGGCCCGCCATCACCACAATCTCATCGCCGCCTACGACAACACCGTTGGGGAAACGAACCATGGTTCCTTCCGGCCGGAAGCCCCGGCCGGCCAGCTTGTAGGGGGATGAGATGCGCACCACCTCGGCAACCCCGGGCAGCAGTTCGAAATCCTTGTGATCAAAATGCGAGGGCGTGCCTACGCCCGCCAGAACGGTCTGGATAGTTCCTGTAGTGCGGTGAACATTGAAGCCCACCTGCACCAGGCGTTCGATGACCCCCTGGATGTCTTCCTCGGTCGCTCTCTCCAACATGGCAACAATCATGATTACTTTCCTGTCTCCCCTGCTTTTGACGCCAGCTCATCTTTCTGCAGCGCCCGCATCACATCGATGATGCGCTCGTATATGTGGGTCAGTTCTATGTCCGGCAGCGGCCCTTGGTTGGCCGCGCGAACGTTTTCGAAAATCACCCGCTCCCGGTTTGGTTCATAAACCGGCAACGAGGTGGAACGTTTCAACTTGCCAATCTCCCGCGCGGCTTGCGCCCGCTCGCTGATCAGCGCCACAATTTGCCGATCCAGTTCATCAATCTTCTCTCGCCAACCAGCAATATCCATGCACTGTCCTTGCTTTGTATGATACGGCGCGGCCATCATTAGCCTTGAAGCACAGGCTGCCTGAGTCCCTGAAGGAAACTGGCAACCGCGGCCGGAGCCTTACCCGGCTCCGCCTTTTCAATCAAGGAAACAATGGCGCTGCCAATCACCGCCGCATCAGCAAACTCGCCCACGGCAGCGACATGTTCGGCGGTCGAGATGCCGAAACCCACGGCTATTGGCAACTGGGTGAAATGGCGCAGGCGCTCGACCAGGCGGCGCGCATCGGAGGCCACGCTCTGTTGGGCGCCGGTTATGCCGACACGCGAGATGGCATAGACGAAGCCCTCAGAAACATTGGCGATCATTTTCAACCGCTGGTCGGTGCTGGTGGGCGCTGCCAGGAAGACGGGCATCAGTCCGTAGTGGTGCACCTGGGTCAGATATTCTCCGGCCTCCTCCACGATCATGTCCGTGATCAAGACCCCGTCCACTCCGCAATGAGCGGCCTGGTCACAGAAGCGCTCCAGCCCCAAACGCAGGATGGGATTGAAATAGGTGAAGATCACGATTCCGCAGCCAGGCCTCAGGGCGCGCAGTTCCGCGGCCAGGGCAAGCACATCTTTCAGCCGCGTACCGTTCGCCACAGCCCGCTCGCTGGCTCGCTGAATCACCGGGCCATCGGCGATCGGATCGCTGAACGGCACCCCTAACTCGAGCACCTCTGCACCGGCGTCGATCGCCGCCAGGGCCACGTCGCGGCTTGCCGGCAGATCGGGATCTCCGGCGGTCAGATAAATGACCAGGCCCGGCTTTCTGTTGAATTCAATCGCCATTAGTTTGTGCTTCCGAGCCAAGGCTGAGTTCGCGGGCCATGATGCCCATATCCTTGTCGCCGCGGCCGGAAAGGTTGACTACCAGTATGTCATCCTGGGCCAGCCTGGGTGCCAGCCGGATGCATTCCGCGACCGCATGCGCACTCTCCAGTGCGGGGACGATACCTTCTGTCCGCGCGAGGCGCAGAGCTGCTTCCAGAGCTTCCTGGTCCGAGGCGGAAACATATTCGGCCCGGCCTGAATCGTGTAACCCGGCATGCTCCGGCCCGACAGAAGCGTAGTCCAGCCCGGCAGAGACGGAGTGGGTTAACGAGATCTGTCCGGCGTCATCCTGCAGTACGTACGAGTAAGTACCTTGCAGCACGCCCGGGCTTCCACCATGGAAGCGCGCCGCGTGGTTGCCCAGCTCGGTACCCCGGCCGCCGGCCTCGACGCCGATCAGGCGGACATCCGGGTCTTCAATAAAGTCATAAAACGCGCCCATGGCGTTGGATCCTCCACCCACGCATGCCACTACGGCGCTGGGCAGACGGGCCTCCTTTTCCAGGATCTGCTGCTTGATCTCCTGCCCGATCACGCGATGAAAGTCGCGCACCATGGTCGGGTAAGGATGCGCGCCCAGGACACTGCCCAGCAAGTAATGCGTAGTGCGCACGTTGGTGACCCAATCCCGCATCGCTTCATTGATCGCGTCCTTTAATGTGCGGGAGCCGGAACTAACGCCACGGACTTCGGCGCCCAACAGGCGCATGCGGTAGACATTCAGTTCCTGACGGCGCATGTCTTCCTCGCCCATGTACACAATGCATTCCATTCCGAACAGCGCGCAGACGGTCGCGGTGGCTACGCCGTGCTGTCCGGCGCCGGTTTCGGCGATGATGCGCTTTTTGCCCATGCGACGGGCCAGGAGCCCCTGGCCGAGACAGTTGTTGATCTTGTGGGCGCCGGTGTGCAGCAGATCCTCACGTTTGAGGTAAATTTTGGCGCCCCCGAGCTGGCTGGTCAGGCGGGTTGCCAGATAGAGCGGCGTTGGACGTCCGGCGTAGTCTTTCAGCAGTGAATCGAGCTCGGCGTGAAAGAGCGGATCCGCCTGAGCTTCAGAGTAGGCGTGCTCCAGCTCCTCCAGTGCCGCCATGAGAGTCTCTGGAACATAGCGGCCGCCATAGGCGCCAAACCTACCCGTAAGGGTGTTGGTCATTGTGCTCACGATTCGCCTCTTTTCATTTCACCTCTGCTTGAGAACTCGAAAAACAGCCCTCAGGGGCTAAACAGGCTGCGGAAAAACCCAAGTTCTTTGAAGGGTACGGCCTTCAGGCCGTACGTAACCAATCTAGAATCAGTACGGCTTTAGCCGCTGAGGGCTACGCTTTCGCTCGAAACCGACTTTTTCCGCAGCCTGTAAAGCCCGTCGTCATCTCAATCGTGTACGGCACGACTAAAGGGACCGGCGGTTTCCTTTCCCCGTTACTCACACACCCTCTTTATCCCCGCCCGCGAGTTTTCGATGAAGGCCTGGACTCGCTTGGGATCCTTTTTCCCTGGCTTGCTTTCGACTCCGCTGACGACATCAACTCCCCAGGGTTGCAGGATCTGAATTGCTTGCCTCACGTTTTCCGGCGCCAAGCCGCCGGCCACTACCAGCCGCAAGTTTGGCGCAGTCCTTTGCAACGTGCTTCGCGCGTCATGCCAATCGAAGCGAGTGCCGGTGCCTCCTACAGCTTTGGCCGTTGAGGAATCCACCAGGATCGGATCCTCGTTTTGGCTCAATTCCTTCAATTGCTGTTCGAATTCGAGAGCTTTGTAGTTTAAAACCTGCAAGATGCTGATGCGGCCGGCAAAATGTTGGCGCAGGCGGAGAGCTACATGTTCGTCCGCTGATCGATGCAGCTGCACACCGGTTAGACCACAGGTTTCGACCGTCGACACAATTTCGTCGAATCCCGCGTCCACGAAAACGCCGTATTTCCCCAGCTCGGTGGGCAGCCCCTGGGTGATTTGCCGAACCTGGTCAGCTTTGACTCGCCGTGGACTCGGCGCAAAGACAAAGCCGACAGCATCGGCGCCGCACTCCGCGGCAAAACGCGCATCCTCAAGGTTGGTGTTGCCGCAAATCTTGACCCACATGGGCTCTCACCTGCTCACGGGGGCAGCCTGAAGCAGGACCTCGAGCGCTTTTCCTGGATCAGGCCGGCGCATCAACGACTCCCCAATGAGAAAGGCATGGAAGCCTGCCGCGCGTAGCCGGTTCATATCCTCGGCCGTCTCGATCCCGCTTTCGCTCACATGAACCGCACCGGCGGGAAGCCGGGACGCCAGCTCAAACGAGACTTCGAGTTTCACCGCAAAGGTGGTGAGGTCGCGATTGTTGACTCCGACTGCGTCGCAGTTCAGGTCAAGAACCCGATCCAGCTCTGCGCCGGTATGCACCTCGCAGAGCACGTCCAGCTCCAGTGCGTGCGCCTGGGCTGTCAATTGCCGAAGCTCCAGATCGCTCAAGGCGGCGGCGATCAGCAGAATCGCATCGGCCCGATGGGCCCGCGCCTCCAGCAGTTGGAACTCGTCGACAATAAAATCCTTTCGCAGGCAGGGAAGTTCACAGGAGCGGGAGGCCACTTCCAGATTGCGCAGACTGCCCTGAAAGAAGTGCTCCTCGGTAAGCACCGACAATGCAGCTGCGCCCGCCCGGGCCATCCCTTTCGCCAGCGTAGCCGGATCGAAGTCAGCCCGGATCAGTCCTTTCGAGGGCGAAGCTTTTTTCAGCTCTGCAATCACGGCAGGGCCGCTAGCCGCCTTTTGGCGCAGGGCTCGAGCGAACCCCCGGGGTTGATGAGCCGCCGCCGCTTGCTCCAGAATCCGGGTAGAGGATGCGCTTTTCCGCTCCTCGAGTCCACGCCGGGTGCTGGCCAGGATCTTTGAAAGTTGGCTCTCCATGCGAACTAACAGTATATGCCGCGGGGCTCAAGCACCTTCCGTCAACGGAAAACCAGTTACTCTGGAGCAAGGGTAGCAAGGGGTTGCAGCAACTTGTCCCGTCCAGGCATCCAACCAGCGTTTATGAACCAATTCCCCCCACTCTGGGCAACGTCGGCGCAAGCAGCGGGTTTGAGGGGGCGCCTCAGGGACACGCCACGATCGTTGTTGATGCTCGACTACGACGGCACCCTGGCGCCTTTCCATATCGATCGTTTTGAGGCTACCCCCTACCCTGGCGTGGAAGAACGGCTTCGAACCCTGTCCCGGCTCCCCCGGGTTCGCCTGGTGCTGGTCTCGGGACGCTCTGTGCGCGAGCTCCGTGATCTCCTGGACCCTGCCCTCAAGACCGAAATCTGGGGCAGTCACGGCCGGGAGCAGCTGAGAAGCGACGGAACGTATCAGCTCTTTGCAATTGGCCCGGTGCAGCAGTCCGCTCTCGACCGGGTAAAAAAGGAGATATCCGATCTTGGCTTTCAACAAACGCTGGAGGTCAAACCCTCTTCGGTGGCCATCCATTGGCGCAGTTTCAGGCCTGCGGAACAGGAGCAGATTCGCTCCTCCGCCAAATCCGCTTTTGGCCGCCTGGCGCAAACGGGTGGTCTGCAGTTGTTGCCTTTTGAGGGTGGTTTAGAGCTGCGTTCCCTCGACCGCACCAAAGGAACTGCGGTGGCGGAGATATTGGAGCGCGAACCGGCCGGGATTCCGGCGGCTTACCTGGGCGACGATCTCACCGATGAAGACGCCTTTGCTGCCGTCGGAAGCCGGGATTACTCGATCCTGGTAAGGAATGAGGTTCGCCCATCGTGTGCCCGTTTTTGGCTACGCCCCCCGGAAGAGCTGCTGGCGTTTCTGGACGATTGGATCGCGGGGACTTCCCCATGAGCGATCACAAACTGGTGCTGGTTTCCAATCGCATTCCGATCACCTTCATCACCGAGGCTGGGAAGCTCAAAGGGCAGCCCAGCAGTGGCGGACTGGTCAGTGCACTAGAACCGCTGCTGAAGGATCACGGAGGTATCTGGGTAGGATCGGGCGGTACGGACGATTCTCCGGAAATTCGCCAGATCCTGGAGCAGGCGAGTGGGGATAATCCTTATAAATTCTCACCCATCTTCCTCACTGAGGAGGAGCAGAGCAACTTCTATGAAGGCTTTTCCAATGAGATTGTGTGGCCGTTATTCCACGATCTGCAATCGCGCTGCAATTTCGATCCGCGGTATTGGGATTTTTACCAGCGGGTCAATCGCAAATTTGCGGATGCGGTAGAAAAGGCTTCCCAGCCCGGCGACCCGATCTGGATCCACGATTACCAGTTGATGCAAGTGGGCAAGATGCTGCGCGACCGTCGACCCAAATCGCGGCTGGCTTTCTTCCTCCATATCCCTTTTCCCTCGCCCGATATCTTTGCCAAGCTGCCGTGGCGGCGGGAGATCCTGGAGGATCTGTTGGCTCACGACCTGATTGGACTGCAGACCGGGAGGGATCAGCGGAATTTGATTGCCTGCCTGCGCACGTTCGTTCCCTCAGTCAAGATTTCAGGGCGTGGGGAAGCTCGCACGGTGGTCAGCCTGCACGGGCACACCCACGTCGAAGCTTTTCCCATCAGTATTGATTTTCGCGCCTTCTCTGAACAATCCGCGTCCGCGCCGGTGGTGGAAAGAGCCAAGCAGATTAAGGCCAGGACCCACGACATTCAAATCAGTGTGGGCGTTGACCGGCTCGATTACACCAAAGGAATTCCGGAGCGGTTGAAGGCTTTCGGCTATTTTCTCCGCACTTACCCGGAGTTTCATCGCCGGGTGGAATTGATCCAGGTGGTCGTACCCAGCCGGGAAGGGATACCCCGGTACGATCAGCTCAAACGCGAAGTGGAGCGACTGGTGGCGCACGTAAACGGAGAATTCAGTGAGCCGGGGTGGGTTCCCATCAATTACATCTACCGCTCGGTGCCACGGGACGAGCTGGTCGCGATCTACCGGGCTGCCGATTTGGCACTGATCACCTGTCTCAAAGATGGCATGAATCTGGTGGCAAAGGAATACTGTGCGGCCAAGACGGAAGTCAATGGAGTGCTGATTTTAAGCGAATTCGCGGGCGCGGCCCCTGAGCTTCGGGTAGGCGCCATCCTGGTGAATCCCAACGACGAGGTGGGAGTTGCGGAGGCGTTAAAGCAGGCTCTGGAGATGAAGCCGGAAGAACGCCGGCGGCGGATGCTTCGCCTGCGCCATCAGATTCGTCAAAACGACATCCTTACCTGGCGCGATCGTTTCTTTCAGGCATTGGAAAAGACCGAAGCGCATGGTTAGAGAGGTTGTCTTGGTGCCGAAGAAGGGACTCGAACCCCCACACCCTTGCGAGTACATGGACCTGAACCATGCGCGTCTGCCAATTCCGCCACTCCGGCACGATAGGATCCAGCGCCAACGGCTGGATTAGGCAGCAACTCCTAGTGTACAAAAGCGGGCCGCGATGTCAAACGCGGAAGGCCCTCGAAAAGAAACCGCAGGTCCCTCCACTACGCTTCGCTCTGGTCGGGATGACAATTTTCTTGCAGGGGCAAGTATCTCCCGCTGAAGCTCTTGCGGGCACAACAAAATTGTCATCCCACCGGAGCGAGCGGAGTGGAGGGACCTGCGGTTTCTTTCCCGGGTTCTCGCCCACCCTTTAAAGCCCGGAAAACTCTGTTTTGTATCAGGGCACGACTTTCGTCGGGCCATAAACGATTGAGAAAACGTCGGGCTTTACAGCTGCGGAAAAACTCTGCTTTTTGAAGGGTACGGGCTTCAGCCCGTACGTAACCACTATTGAATCAACGCGGCTTTAGCCGCTGAGGGCTGCGATTTCGCTGTAACCCGACTTTTTCCGCAGCCCCTTTAAGCCCCTGAGGTAAGTCCGTCATGTCCGATCCCGAATTTTTCCGCAACCGGTTAAGCCGTGCCCTTCCCACGGAGTTCTTCGTAGAGTGAATTCAGCCCCCCTTTAATTTTTGTGGATCAGGGTGCGCTACCGGCTAAGCGGCACTTGTACGGCGATCGCCTCCAGCTGCGCCAGATGATTCAGATCGTGACCTGCCATCGTCTCGATGAGGGTTCGAAAGGACATCTCTCCACGCTCTGGATGCATCACCGGCTTCGACATCACCTCGGGAGATATCGACCGCAGCAGCATCAGATTCCATTGGCGCACGCAGGAAAAGGTCATCATGGCCGCCTGTGGATCGTAGGCTGCATAGTTGGCCGCCCAGATCTCCTGATCGAAAGGTTGGATGACGTGATGGTCCTGCGCCAGCGCCTGGCGAATGCGGAAACTGAAAACCAGTTCGCAATCTGCCAGGTGGCACAAAATTTCGTGAGGGCTCCATTTTCCGGGAGCGGGTGATTCTTCTATCCGCGCCGGGCCGAGAGCTACGGAAAGTTGTTCGAGATGCCTGGCGGTGGTGGCCACTACCTTGAAAGGGTCGCGACTGCCCAAGTGTCGTGCGTATGGATTCATCCCATTACAATAACGGCAACGGGCTCCTCTTCTCAAAATAACCGCGCAGGGGTTACCAAAGAGAGGAAACGCTGAAATGTGGAAAAACCGTCACCTGCGGGGGACGCAAACGTAAACACCAGGTTGAGGTCTGAATGACGACAAAGCCATCCGCCATCCCGGCAGAGCACGCCCAAGAGATCCGCCGTCTGTCTCATGATCTAAGCAATGCGCTGGAAATAATTGTGCAGGCCAATTACCTGCTGGCCGCTATGTCACATGACGAGTCGGCTAAAGAGTGGACAAAGCTGCTCGATAACGGCGTAGTGCAAGCGGCCGGGATCAACCGCAGTCTGCGAGATTACATCGTTGCTAACAGCTAGCTGAGTGGGTGGCCCAGGTCTCGCTTTTGAGACCTGGGTTTCTCAAGCGAATTCGTTCATCGCCAAGACGTGCGGTTTTCTTAGGCTAGTTTGGCGTCGAGGGTGACTTCGGTGTTGTTCTTGAAGAGGCGGGAAATCGGGCAGTTGTTCTTGGCCTCTTGCGCAGCTTTGTCGAAGGCCGCCTGGTCTGCACCCGGGACCTTGGCCGTGGTCGCCAAGAGAATTTTGGTGATGGTTGGACCGGCATCGGTCTTATCGAACGTAACTGTGGCCTTGGTCTCGATCGACTCTGGCGGCAGATTCGCGGTGGAGAGCTGGGCGCTGAGCGCCATGGTAAAGCAGCCCGCATGAGCGGCCGCGATCAGCTCTTCCGGGTTGGTGCCGATCCCATTTTCAAACCGGGTGCTAAACGAATACTGGGTTTCTTTTAACACGCCGCTCTGGGTAGAAATCTTCCCTTTGCCGTCTTTCAGGCCGCCGTGCCACACTGCGCTTGCTGTGCGATCCATACAAAACTCCTCTTGAAACGAATTAGACGCATAACCATCGTCCCGTCTCATTGTATGGATGCACGGAGTGATCAGCCGTTCGGATTTTGCCGGGCCAAGGGCAAGGAGATCATGCGCGCCTGCTCTGTCTGATTGGCCGCATCGTGCATCACCAACTGGCCCTGCAGCAGGTAATATCCCTGCTGGTCGCGGGTGCGCGCGGAGCCGCGCGCGATCGTTCCCTGGAAAGAAAACCAAACACCGTGCACCTGCCGCGTGGTGAAGGCCAATTGCTGCGACGATAGGCGGCTGGTGGCAAAAAAGAAAGTAAGCGGCGTCCCCTCGTCACTCTCCCGGTCCCCCATCCTGGTAAGGAAGCCGCTCAAACGGTCAGGCTGAAGTTCAATGTCAATCGTTCCCCCGCCGCCCATGGTGTATTCTCCCGAGGCTTCGGACGGCAGTGCGGTTCTGCCGCTGGACTGGGTGGCGTAATCGAACTCGTTATCCATTTCGGAGACGCGACGATGCAGTGCCGGCACAGACTTGCTCTGCCCCCAGACAGGTGAGAGGGCCAGAACGAGTAACGCCACAAGACTCCAACGCGGAAATTGCACGGTCGCCTCTAGACTGCCCTAGGGCTGCCCGATGCTTCTCTTTCGGACAGCCTCAAATTCGTCCCCCGGCTTCCAGCTCACAGGAGCCGAAGACATTGCTTGCCACCCCAATAAGAACCCGAACTGAGCCAGTCTGGCATCGGCGCGGAAATCCATATCCTCTCGGTATTCATCGGTCGGGCGGTGGTATCGCTCGGCATCATACTCCGCCTTCTGCTGCTTTCCCCACCCCGCAGGGTGCCCAGCAAAAAGGTCTCCTTCGTCCACTGAAAAGGCAGGCACGCCGACCCGGGCCAGGCTGAAGTGATCGGAACGATAGTACACACCGGCCATCGGTTGGGTGTCCGGCTGGATCTCGAAACCGAAGGCGGCGGCGGTTTTCTCCACCACCGGGTAAAGGCTGGTGCGCTCCGAGCCCTCAACTTTTACCGAGGTGGGGACGCCGATAGGCAGAAGTTCATCGTAGTTCAGGTCGAGCGCGAGATCGCGAATGGGCTCGGGAGGATGCATTCCCAAATATTTAGACCCCAGCAGACCCTGCTCTTCGGCCGTAACCGACGCGAAATAGACGTTGTGCGGTGGAGGAGTTTTCGCTGAAGCATAGGCCCGCACCATCTCGAGGAGAATGCCGCAGCCAGTCCCGTTGTCTACGGCGCCATTGTAGATTTTGTCTCCCGGGGCCGTGGGGTCGATTCCCAGGTGATCGTAATGGGCGGTATAGAGAATGCTGCCGCCCGGGCTCGCGTCTGCTCCCGGCACCATGGCGATCACGTTGGCTGAGTCATAGTTGCGCACCTGGCTGACGATGTGCGCCTTCAGACGGATGGGCAGCTCAACTGACTTGAATCCGCGCTTTCCGGCGGCTTCGATCATTTGATCCGCATTCATACCCACCGCCGCGAAGAGCTTGCGGGCAACCTCGAGCTGTATCCAACTGGCTGCCAGGAGCGCGGACAAGGGATCGTTCCGGAGGTACGAGGTCTCGGTTGATTCCGAATTGCGCACCACGTCCCAGCCGTAACTGGCGAGGTCGGTACGGTGGATGATCAATACCCCCGCCGCTCCCCTGCGCACTGCTTCTTCGAATTTGTACGTCCACCGGCCGTAATAGGTGAGCGCTTTGTTGGGAGAGAAATACTTGTCATTCGATCGCGGCTGGTTGACGATCACCAGCAGTATTTTTCCTTTGACGTCGAGGCTGTCGTAGTCATTCCATTCATAGCCGGGTGCGTTGATCCCGTAACCCACGAATACGATGGGCGCATCCAGATCGGTAAGCGGCGCACCTGTCTGGTCCTTGGTTACGTAGTCTTCGCCGTACTTCAGCGGGATGGGTGGGCCGCTCGCGGGAACCAAGGTAAAGTTGGTTTGGTCCACGTCCGTGTGCACGGCCATGAGGGGGACAGACTGGAACCAGGTTCCGTCATCGCCCGCGGGTTTCGCACCGGCCAAGGCGAACTGGGTAGCAATGTATTCCGCGGCAAGCTGGCCACCGCGTTTGCCTGGGCCGCGGCCTTCCAGCAGATCGCTGGACAGAAAACGGACATGGGCGCGGATCTTCTCCGGATCGATGCTTGCAGCAGCCTGGCGGGCGGCGGCGGGTACGGTGTCTAATGCGGGAACTTCGGGCATCGGCAATGCGTGCCCGAGTGATGCCGTGAGCAAAAGCACCAGGCAAAGAAATTTGTTCATCTCACCTCTTTGGTCATGATTTGCAATCGCTGCAGGACTTTGCGCGCGAGTCCGGTCAGCGGCAAGGTACTCAGCTCCGAACTCCTGGTCCATTGACGCGGGTTTTCCCCCGATGGAAAGCGAACGTTGGCTTCCTTCTCGGCGAAGCGGAGCACGCGAACCTGGTAGTTGGTGATGGTGATGGCATGGCGCAGGGTTAGTTCCACTCGCTCCTGATCGCTCTCGAGCATCGCCACCTCGGGCAGTTCCCACATCCCGGGCATGAGCGAGGCCGACCGGGGACGCTGCTCCAGCATCACCTGCACGGTGCCTGCACGATGGCGGCGCAGCAGGGCGTAGGCGATCTGCCGGCTGCGCATCTTCTTGGGCGGCGCGGACTGGTGTTCGCCGCGGGTAGTACAAAACTGCTGTACCGGGCACTGGAGACACAAGGGGCGCTGGGGCAGGCAGACGGTCGCCCCCAATTCCATCATCGCCTGGTTGAAGTCTCCGGGACGCTGGGCATCGAGGACGTTTGCGGCGCGCTTGCGCAGAGCCGCTGCGGCTGGGGGCTTTTCATCATCGGGAAAGACGCGCAGGAGCACTCTCTCGACGTTGCCGTCGACCACTGCGACCGGCTCGCCGAAGGCGATGCTGGCAATGGCGGATGAGGTGTACTCGCCGATTCCTGGCAGGTTGCGCAGTTGCTCGGCGGTGCCGGGTAGAACTCCCTGGTGATCGCTGAGGACCAGTTTGGCTGCCTGGTGCATGAACTTGGCGCGCCGGTAATATCCGAGGCCGCTCCAGGCGGCGAGCACATCCGGCTCTTCCGCCTGTGCCAGGGCGGGGAGGGAAGGAAAGAGGGTCAGGAAGCGAGCGTAGTAGTCGAGGACTGCGGCCACCCTGGTCTGCTGCAGCATGATCTCGGAAATCCAGATGCGGTAGGGGTCGGCGCTTTGCCGCCAGGGGAGGTCACGGGCGTGGGTGTCGTACCAGGCCAACAGCTCTCGCTGAAACTTCCGGACCGCTGCCGGAGGGATAACCGCCATTTGTCGAATTTACCAGAGGGGCGGAACAAAACCCTTTCGGGGGAAGTTTGCACGATTGCCTGATGGCAAGTTAAGGCGCTCTTTGGGCTCTATCCCGCCATCAATCGACGGGTGGGATAAGTCAAATCTCCCCGTCAACCTCCCACAACAGCAGACATAACGGAAAGTGGATTTTCTTGATCCGTGCCAGCCCCGGACTTCAGTCCGGGGAAGCGGGTTTTCAAACCCGCGAGAACGCTTCATCTGGCAATGACCGGGCTTTAGCCCTGGTGAGGACTGTAAGTGTCGACATTAGCAGGGACTCTTATAGGCTGCGCAAGAGCTCTGTTTTGTATCAGGGCACGGCTTCAGCCGTGCCGTAAATAACAAGGCCCGACCCGGCTTTAGCCGCTGAGGTACGTTTTTTCTATCCTCTAAATTCTCTTGAGCGCTGACAAAAAGATGCCCTCAGGGGCTAAAGAGTCTGCGTGAGAACTCGATTTTGTCTCGGAAAACAGCTTTAAGGGTGCGGAAAATACTCTGTTTTGTATCAGGGCACGACTTTAGTCGTGCCGCACAGTGCCTTGGTGCCAGCCCCGGACTTTAGTCCGGGGGAGCGGGCTTTCAAGCCCGCGGGAACGTTCCGGTATATAAATTGAGGGCATTAGCCCTGGTGTACGTAATCTTCTATTCTTCTAAATCAAACGGGCTTTAGCGTGTGCATGAGAACTGGGCTTTGTATCAGGGCACGACTTTAGTCGTGCTGTAAAGATTGCAAATATGCCGGGCTTTTAGCCCCTGAGGGCATCTTTTTATCAGCGCAGAAGAGAATTCAGAGATGGAAAGCCGTACCTCAGCGGCTAAAGCCGTCTATGGCAGTGTCATTTACGGGTCGCAACCAAGCAGTCCCGCAGAGCCTGCCCTCAGCTTGTCGAACGGGGACGGAACAACCTGTAGCCCGGCACGTCAGTGCCGGGTAGGCTAAGGTTTATCAGTCGAGTCCCGGAGGGACGACACATCCCGGCTCAGGCCGTTCCGCTCCAGCACCGAGCTCTCACCCAGACTGTAAAGAAGCCCTCGTGGCCGAGTAGGAGTAAACGACTTGCCTGATGGCAAGCAAGGGACGAGTGAACGCGAGCGTGGTTATGGCCCGACCAGTGGGCAGGGAAAGAAGCCTTTCTACGCCTGCGGTTGTTCGGTGTGGGCGATGAGGATCCAACCCGCACCCACTTGCTGCCAGACGCTAATTGCCGTGTAGGTCTGGGGTGAGCCCCCGGCCGCGGAGATTTGCAAGGTGTAGCTGAGGCTCATATCGGGCCCGTTTGGCTTCACCACCACTCCGGTGATGGTAAAGTCGGCGACGTTGAGCCCCTGCAGATAAGGCTGGACCTGATCTTTGCTGAGGACCTTGCCACCAGCGCTGTACATCACATTAGCGCCCAGCATGCCGGGAAGCGCCTGCCAATCTTTCCCTTTGACTGCAGTCCAGAAGATGGACTCGTGCTGCTCCGCGCTGGTGCTCGACTTGAGAGTGGGCGGATTTTTCGCTCCGAAGATGGTGCAGCCGCTCAGACCCATCAGGGTAGCGAGGAGGGTTGTCATCCAGAACTTGCGCATCGCTCCTCATTGGAGCACAAAAAAGGCTGCCATTGTTGGCAGCCTTTCTTGCGGTCAAAGTGATACTAGTCGCCCATGACCGGTTCTTCGCTGGCGGCGGGAGCCGGCTTAGGCGCCGGCGCGATCAACGTATCGAGAGGAATGAAGCCTTCTCGCGGCTTCTCTCCCAGGACATGCTCGCGGTAGAGCCGAGCCATCTTGGCGTTTTCCGCATCCTGCTTGATTTTCGCGTCCCGTGCCATCAGCTTTTCCTGACGCGAATTCTTGGCAATGCCCAGTTTGTCGAGCGTGTCGTTGGCCGAGGCCATCACATGTTCCTGGTTAAGCAGGAGCGTGTGCTGCGCATCGCCCATGCCGACCTTCTTTCCACCGGCAAAAATCTCGTGCCTGCCGTGCTCCTCGTACCACTTGGTGAGCGTCGACGTCATGTGCATTTTCTCGATGATATTGCGCCAGCCCACGCCGGTGTTGTAGGCACAGAAGGAGATTTCGCCTTCCTGGGTGGCGTAAGGGATGATGCACTGCTCGGTGCGCCGGAAGTCGTAGTTAAAGAGATCCTGGAACCACATGCCGGCGATGAAGAGGAAGTTCCAGCGATCGGCGCGGCGCATCTCGATATCCTTCATGGTCCGGTCGGCCTTGACCGAACCGTAGTTGCGCTTGGTTGAGCCAGAAAACTTGTCGAACTTCTTTAACAGGTCCGTGATGCGCATATGCGTCGGCGCCTTGAGCGGATTGTAGTTGCGCAAAAGAGCCAAGGTGATACCAAAGAGCGAGAGAGTCTTGCCTCGCGCCGCGTCGTTCAGCTTGGCGATATCCTTCGCCAAACGATCGGCATTCAGGAATGCCGTGACCGGAACAGCTTCCTTGGTTTCCTTGTCGATCATGATCGCCATGCCGATACCGCAGTTGGGATGGCACCCGCAGGAGATCTGACCCCATTCGCGATCCGGCCCATGGACCAGGTCGGCGAAATCGGAGAAGGTGCTCATGAAGCTGATGGGGAACCAGTCGCGGGTGGGCTCGCCGATGCCGGTCTGGTTCTTGACATCATGGGCCATGTGGCTGAGGGTGTAGCGCTGGGCAAGACGCCGCTCATCGCTTACGGCTTCATCTCGACCGGTGAAGGAGACAGGCTGGAAGCTGAGAAAGTTGATCTTCTTCGGGTTATCCAGCGCGAACTGGATAATATGGCCGACTTGCTCGTTGTTGATGCCGTTGATGATGGTGGTAACCGGGACAATGTCGACACCGGCTTCGTGCAGGTTGTGAATTGCCTGCAGCTTGACGTCGAACAGGTTGCCGACCTTGCGGTGCGAGTTGGCTGCGTTGCCAATGCCATCGAACTGCAGGTAGGCATAACGCAGGCCCGCCTCGGCAGCGGCACGGCAAAGCTCTTTGCTCTTGGCAAATTCGATTCCGTTGGTCGCCGCCTGCACCGACTCGTAACCCACCTTGCGGGCGTAGGCGATGGCGTCCAGGAAATATGGCGAGAGCGTCGGCTCACCGCCGGAAAACTGAACCGACATCTGGCGGCGCGGCTTGATGCTGACCGCGTTGTCGAGCATGGTCTTGATCTCGTCCCAGGTGAGCTCGTGAACAAAGCCAACCTGGTTTGCATCCATGAAGCAGGGATCGCACATCATGTTGCAGCGGTTAGTCAAATCGATGGTCAACACTGAACCGCGCCCGTGGGTCACGGTCGAGGTGCCATGGTTGTGCAGTTTTTCATCGTTGTGAGCCTGGATGTCGCGCCCAGGGAAGACCTCTTCGAGGTGCTTGAAGAAAGCCGGGTCGATCGACATGACATCTTCAAAATGGCCATGCTTGGGGCAGTCCTTCACCATCAGGATCTTGCCGTCGCGCTCGATGATCTGGGCCTTGATCTCGCCCACCTTCTCATTCAGGAGCACTTCGTGGGGCAGCTTGCCGTCAATGATCTGCTGCCGGATTTCCGGCACGCACTTGGGGCAAAGGGAGTCGGTGCTGCGCGGCCAGCCAAGGGGCGGCTTCTCTTTCTGGTAGGACTTCAGCAGCGGCTTGTCAGACCACTTCGGCGTGAATGAAGCATTGGGGCTGATGCGGTTCACTCGTTCAAAAACCGACCAGGCGCCCTGCGCGAGAATCGTTACCGCTCTCTCTGAATATTTGACGGCTCTGGACATGATGTCTCCTGATGGATGGACGCTGAAATGCTGGGGCCGAAGGCACTGAAGAATCTGATAGTTGAACCTGGCGAGGCCGGTTCAACCCAGTTATAGAGTACGGGCTTCGCGCGCTGGTTAAAATTTAGTACCGTCGAACGGCGAGAAAATCGAGGCGGACGGCAAGGTATTGATCTGAATGGCTGTGAGGGCAACCATGACGGTGCCGATCTGGGTACCCCGGCCCTCTTCGGGTGATTACCGCCGGGTGATTACGGGGATGCGGATGTCCCGCCCTCGACGATGGCCACCCGGTTGATGATCCTTTGCACGATCACCACCTGGACATTGATATGGCGCGCCAGATCGGGCACAAATTCCGTGATTGCGTTGCCGATTGGATCCGTGGCCAGGGAGGTTGAAATACGAGCCGCGCTGGCTCCAAAACTATGCTTGCGCCCAGGAACGTACACATTGCCCAGCGAGTTGGTACAGATTGTGCCCACCACAGTAGCGTAGTTGAACATCGGCACCCCCTGATCGCTCTGCGCAATCACCACTGCATCGATAACGTGCAGGATGCGCCGGCTAATCGACAGATTGGGCATGCGATGGTAGTGCGGGTCCTGGTGGGCGAGGGACGGAATGAGGAAGGTGCCGAAGAACTCACCCGTCATATCCTGCGATAGCGACACGCCGGCGTTCTTGGCAAATCCTCGGAATCCAGGTCCGTCCGCGGTATGGGAATCAGCGGCGATGGTGATGGCAGAAAGGCCTCCGATGGTAACCAGGTTTCCGGGGTCGATTACGTTTTTCACCGCCAGGATGCCCTTTTGCCTGGCGGTAAGCGGAAGAGGGGTCGCGGTGTCAAGAAACCGGTTAAAGATGGGAATGTCGGGCTGACAGCTCATGACCTTCTCCGCCGGGCTGGAGGAATCGGGGAGACATTGCGAGCGCACCCCGAAAATATTGGGGCGGGCCGCGGGCGGCACAGGCATTCCTCCAGGAGCGGGTGGGCTGACAGGTGGAAATCCGGGCCGCCGGTTACTCCTCTGCCCTTGATTCTGCCTGACTCCCTCGCTGGATCGATTACCAGGGACGGCGCCGGGGGAGGGCTCCTGAATCGGTGGCTCTTGATCTGTGGCCGGCAGGGACGGTTGCGGCGCGTCCGGCAGATTCGCGGGCGGAGTCTGCTGCCCGAGCAAACTCTGCCGCCCCACCAGAAGGGTCGCTAGCAGGAAAACGCCGTTAACAACGCTTCTCACATCCGATCCTAAGCAGAAGAAGAGTCCGCTATTACTCCAGACGAAGCTTCTGCATGATAGGAAACTTACGAATGATATTGGGAAGAAATTCCAGCACCAGGTTGCCGCCCATGTCCGAGGCGACCGAGGTCGCAAAGGTGAGCCCGACAACCTTGCCAGTCCTGCTGGGGGAAGGATAGTAGCCCAGCACGGTGACCGCGGAGGCGGCTCGGCCTACGATTCCGGAATAGTTGAACTGGTTGACGCCGTTGTCGCTTCGGCGAACCAATGCCTGCCGGGCGGAAAGCAGACTGCGATGAAAGATGCTGCCGCTGGCTATGCGGTAGTAGCGTGGGTCTTGGTGAAAGGCTGAAGCAAAAATTCCGTCCGAGTAAACCCGCAAAGTGGCTCGGCGTAGGAGGGCTGCTCCTATCTTCTCCCCAAAGGCTCCAGAGTCATTGCCATACTTGGGGTCGGTTTCAAAAATCTGTTCATAGCTTGCCGAGTAGAGCGCCGGGATGAGGGTAATGGGCCGGGCAACCTCGGTGAAGGAGAAAATGATCTTATCGATAGGAGTGAAGGGCTGCGCCGTCTGTCCGGGTTCAATGACCTGCGCATATTTTCGCGGCGGCGGTAGGATAGCCATCTGCCGCGCGCTGGGCTCGAATTGTTGACCTGAGCTTTGCGCTTGCGGCGCATCGGGAAGGGCTGCTGCCGGCAGCGTCGAAGGCGACCCGAACCTCGTCTGCGCCGGGCCCGTACCTGTAATTGCCAGGCAGATGAACAATAGGCGGCAAAATTGTCGCACAGGATTCGTCAAGGCACCCCTTCGAGCTTCCAAGTTCGTCCTACTTCCAGTCTAAGCGAGCCTGGGGCTTAGGGCGCAAGCGAGGGGACTATGTAGTTACCCGCGTGCCGGTGCGGTACTCTACCTGTGCACGCACTCCCCCGCGCCGATCATCTGGGAGAGATGCAGAAGTGAGGGGTTATGGTTGACCAGCCGTCCGATGACAGAAGTGGTAGCCGATTCGAAAATTTTGGCAAGAAGGTAGATGAGCGGTTCAGCCAGGCATTGCCAAAGGTGGAAGAAGAGGTGAAGAAAGTGATCGCCTACCTCAATGACCAGGTCGTGCCTCAGCTGCGGCAGGATTCCTCGCAGGCATTGCATGCTGCCGCGGATCGATTGAGAAAACTGGCCGAGCAGCTCGACGACCGTCGCGGAGCTCAATAGAGTGTTGCTGCGCCGCCCATGGCTGCGCGCGCTGCCGCAGGGGCTTCTGATCAGTACCATAGCTCTCAGTACTGGCTGCCGGCACAAACCCACCACCGCCGCCGTAGCCCCACCTCCCGCGCTAGCCCCGGCCACGCCTTCGGTTAGCCCCGCTCCACCGCTCCCCTCTGCCTCCGGTCTTCCCCCCTCACCAGCCACGATTGCGGATACACCAGCAGATGCAGATTTTGTCAGTGGGCACCCCGTGATTTCGAGCGAGGAGGGGCTCGCCAGCTGGTACGGGCCTCCCTATGACAAGCGGCGGGGCGCCAACGGTGAAATCTTCGACAAGGATGCTCTCACGGCGGCCCACCGGACACTACCCATGAATTCCTTGATTAAGGTGACCAACCTGTCGACCGGGCAGGCGGCGGTCCTGCGGGTTACCGACCGCGGACCATTTGTTCCTGACCGGATTCTGGATCTATCGCTGGCCTCGGCCAAAGCGATCGGTGTTTGGAGACCTGGAGTGGCCAGGGTGCGAGTGGAGGTATTTGCCGCTCCGTCGCCGCTCGACACAGGTGGCCGCTGGTGTGTTCAGGTAGGCGCCTTCAAAGATGAAAAGGCGGCTTACAAGCTACGGGACCAGCTCACCCGCAGGTACCAAACCGCGAACGTGATTGAGTTCACCGGCCCCACTGGGCATTGGGTCCGGATTCGGCCACAGGGCGACGATAAGGGACGCGCCGTGGAGATTGCCCGCGATCTCGAGCCCAGCGAAGGTGAGGCTTACCTGGTGCGGCTTGATTGAGCCTGCGGATTCTTCCGATCCCGCAACCACTCCAACCAGAGCCACTCCTTTCCCCTTGTCATCCCGACCGAAGCGTAGCGAAGTGGAGGGATCTGCAGTGGGCCTGCACTCTCTCAAATCTCTCCTGGGAAGCGACCCCCGATGAACCATTCCCTCCCAATCAAGCCCTCACTCCCCAACCTGATTTGCGCAATGGCCGGTTGCAGCACTCTTTGTCCAATAAAATCAACTCTGCTGGGCCACCCACTTATGGGTCAGAGCCACAGTATTCGAGTCCTTGATGGTGCTAACGCTTACTGCGGTTCCCAGGCTGGTTTACTCGCTCCCGCCGGACGTGTTGTCACGGGCCCGCTCGCTTTACTACTGGCGCACAGGGCTCTCCTTTGGCTCTACCCTGTGGAGCGTGCTGGTTTTGCTGGCTTTGCTGAATTTCCGCTGGGCTGCCGGGCTGGGCACGTGGGTAGCCTCTCTCAGCCGCAGGCCGTGGTTGCGAGGGCTTTCCTTCGTGCCGTTGTTCCTGCTGGCGGTGTCGGTTCTTGAGCTTCCGCTCGCCATCCTCGGCCACCACATCTCGCTTAGCTACGGGCAATCGGTCCAGGGTTGGGGCAGTTGGTTCCTCGACTGGTCCAAGGGACTTTTGCTTGACCTGCTCTCCGGAACCGCCGTTCTTTCGTTAGTGTTTGCCCTCATCCGGCACTCCCGGCGGTGGTGGCTCTGGTTGTGGATTGTTTCCTTGCCCATGCAGGTGCTGGTCACGTTTGTGCTCCCGCTGGTCGTGGACCCGATGTTCAATCACTTTGAACCCCTGGCGCAAACCAATCCGGCACTGGTGCAGCAACTGGAACGAGTGGTGAGCAGGACGCGAGTTTCTATCCCGCCGTCACGCATGTTTCTGATGAAGGCCAGCGAAAAGTACACCAGCTCCAATGCCTACGTGACCGGCTTTGGCTCCTCCCGGCGCGTGGTGGTATGGGACAACACGCTGAAAAGCTCGCCTCCGGATGAGATCCTGCTGATCTTCGGCCACGAACTGGGGCATTATGTGCTGCACCATATCGAACGCGGACTGGCCATGGGAGCGGTGCTGTCTCTCTTCTTTTTGTGGGTGGGATCCCATTTAGTGCGGTTGCTTATCCTTCGCTATGGGCCGCGCTGGCATATTGCTTCGCTCGAAGATTGGGCGGCAACCGGAGTGTTGCTCCTGGTGCTTGCGGTCCTCTCGTTCCTCGCCGAGCCCATCGCCAACGGCATCAGCCGCGTCCAGGAGCATCAGGCGGATGTCTTTGGGAGCGAGGTGGTTCATGGCATCGTTGCCGATCCCCAGAAAGTAAATGCAGAGTCGTTCCAGCGCCTGGGGCAGGAATCGCTCGAGTATCCTTACCCATCGCCTTTTGTCGTTTTCTGGACCTATACCCACCCGCCGATCGCCGACCGCGAGGCTTTTGCTCAAAGTTACGATCCCTGGCGACCGGGCGCCCACCCACGATATTTCAGCAAGTAGGATGATGAGACATGCCCTGTTTATTCTGCAAAATCATGGCCGGTGAGATCCCTTCGAAGAAGGTCTTTGAGGATGATCGGACTTACGCGTTCCGGGACATCAATCCCCAGGCGCCTACGCACATACTCGTCGTACCGCGTAAGCACATTGCTTCGCTGGCAGAAGCGGACGCCGAAGACCAGGAGCTGTTGGGATATCTCCACCTGGTTGCCGCGCGCATTGCCGGCAGTGAGGGCCTGTCGGGCGGCTTTCGAACGGTCATCAATACCGGCAACGACGGCGGGCAAACCGTCGACCACCTTCACATTCACCTGCTGGGCGGGCGATCTATGCATTGGCCTCCGGGCTAGGACGACTCAATCTGCATCGTAGTCAGCAGCTCAGGGAGAGGTTTGCATGGGAAGAGTGTCTGGTCATGGATTTGTTGGCGCGTGCCTCCTCATCCTGCTAACGGTGGCCGTCGCCGGCGGCCAAGAGGTGAAGGTACGAGCCCGAGACGGCTCCGCCCGGGGATTTCTTGTCTTGCGGAGTGAGACAGGGGCGATCCTGGCTTCAGGGGAATTTAGTCAAGTCCCCCAGGGGGATCGGATAAAGGCCCGAACCTTCTTCCATTTCAAAGACGGCTCCCTTTACGAAGAAACGACCGTCTATTCACAAAACTCAACCTTTCGTCTGATCAGCGACCGGCTGGTGCAGAGGGGCCGAGCTTTTCCGGACCCTTACGAAATGACGATTGATGCACGTTCGCAGACGGTAAGCATGCGTGCGTTGTCGAAACCAGGTCAGGATGCAAAGGCGGAACACATGGATATTCCGCCTGACACTTCCAACGGACTGCTCTTTAATTTGATCAAGAATCTGCAAAGCAATGCTCCCGAGGTCAAGGTCTCGTATGTGGCTGCCTCATCGAAGCCGCGCATGATCAAGCTGGCGATCGCCAAGGAGAAGGAGGGACAGTTCACCGTAGCCGCCCGTCGCATCAAAGCGGCGGTATGGTGTGTCAAAGCCGAGTTGGGAGGCCTCACCGGCGTCGTGGCGCCCATGATTGGCAAGCAGCCGCCGGATACGCACGTATGGGTGGCTGAAAACGGCGTTCCGGAGATCGTTCGAGTGGACACCGCCCTGTACGTCGGTGGGCCTGTTTGGAGCATCCAATTGGCCAGCCCAGTCTGGTAGCTGAGGGGCTTTGTCAGGGTGCGCGGCGCCTCGGAACACATCAATCAAAGGCTTTCGGGGGGCTTTAGAGCCTGCGTGAGTACTCGGAGCGAAGCGTAGTGGAGGGACCTGCGGTTCTTCCCCCCGAGTACTCACACACCCCTCTTTAGCCCCTGCCTCTCTTGCCCGCTCTCGAATTTCTCCGCCCTGATGTTTGCTCCTCGAGTTCTCACACACCCTCTTTAGCCCGATCTCTTTCCGTTCGTTTACGGCCCGACTAAAGTCGTGCCCTGATACAAAAACCAAAACGCAACATCCAAACCGGCGGCACTCCTTTGTCATGGCGGGCAAGAACACTCTGGCCAGTAGACAATCGCCTGATTATGATTACTCGGCAACTCGATGTGTATCTCTGCGGGACAAGGAATTCTTATGAGTAAGCAAACCCGGTGGCTTTTCACGTGTGCGCTCCTGGTCGCATGTAACGGCCGATTGATCGCGCAGCAAGCTCCTGACACGCGGATGTGGCTGACCACCCCCGACCGTTCCGCATTGCTGGCCGAGCAAAAGGATCCATTGCCCTTCTCGTCGACCGTCAACAACTCTCCGGTCATCGACGTAAACGACATGCAGCAGTTCCAGCAAATAGATGGATTTGGTTTCGCCTTGACCGGCGGTAGCGCGCAACTGCTCATGCGCATGGAGCCCGGTCCGCGGGCACAACTGCTTAAGGAACTTTTCGCATCAGAAGGCGATACTGTCCGCGTCAGCTATCTGCGGCTAACCATCGGCGCTTCCGATATGAATGAACGCGTGTACTCTTATGATGACCTGCCACCCGGTGAGACGGATGTGAATCTTGCCCGGTTCAGTTTAGATCCTGACCGGGCTGACGTCCTTCCCGTGCTCAAGCAAATTCTAGCCATCAATCCGGCCATCAAAATACTTGCGTCTCCATGGTCGGCCCCACCGTGGATGAAGACCAACGGCCGTACCAAGGATGGCCATCTCAAGCCCGAATACTATGGGCCCTACGCCGCCTATTTTGTAAAGTATATTGAGCAGATGAAGGCTGAGGGCATATCGATCGCAGCCGTCACCGTACAGAACGAGCCATTGAATCCCAAGAACACACCCAGCATGGTGATGTTTGCAGAGGAAGAAGACACCTTCATCGCAAAACATTTGGCGCCGGCATTTCGCCGGGCAGAGATAACCACCAAAATCCTCTTGTATGACCACAATCCCGACGTCTTGTCGTATGTACTCTCTATCCTTCAGGACCCGGCTGCCGGCAAATACGTAGATGGATCTGCGTTCCACTTATACGGTGGCGCGCCCTCCGCCTTGACGGAAGTGCACGATGCCTATCCAAACAAGAACCTCTATATGACCGAGCAGTCCATCTCCAGCTCTGCGGAGGAACCGCTACCCATTGCCGCCTCGGTCAGTGGAGTACCCATCGACGCTATCCGGAACTGGAGCCGCAACGTATTGCTCTGGAATCTCGCAGCCGACCCCCATAATGGACCGCACACCAACGATGGCGGATGCACGTTTTGTCAGGGCGCGATCACTTTGGACGGCAGCCACGCCGCTCGCAACGTCGCTTACTATACGGTTGCTCACTTCTCCATGTTTGTTCCCCCGGGGTCCGTGCGCATAGGCTCGACTGAAATGGAGCAGCTTGCATCGGTCGCATTTCTCACCCCTGAAGGCAAAATCGTTCTGGTTGCTTCGAACACCGCAAATTTTCTCAAGACCTTCAACGTCAAGTACCACGGCAGATGGTACACAACCACGCTGCCCGCGGAATCCGTGGGCACGTATGTTTGGTGACTCAGGGCCGTCGCCGGCGGCGCTCCTGGTCGTGCTGCTGGCCTGTTCTGCCCCGCCGGCAATCTCCGCTAGCAGTAGCACGCCAGATCTGGGACCAAACGTTTTGCTATTCGACCCATCCCAGCCGGCTTCGGCCATTCAACGCCGCATCAACGACATTTACGCCACCCAGCAGCACAATGAGTTTGGCGCTCAGCGCAATGCCCTGTTGTTTCTGCCCGGCGAATACAAGGTGGATATCCCGGTAGGCTTCTACACCCAAGTGCTAGGGTTAGGAGCTTCTCCCGACGCCGTGCGCATCGTCGGCAACGTGCACGCGGATGCCAGCGCACCCAACAACAATGCCACCACCACCTTCTGGAGAGCGGCCGAAGGCTTTTCCATATCTCCCCCTGGCGGGCGCATGCAATGGGCAGTCTCCCAGGCTGTACCGTTCAGGCGCATGCACGTCCGCGGCGATATTGTGCTCCATCAGCACCGCGGCTGGGCCAGCGGCGGATGGATGTCCGACGACTTGATCGATGGCCAGGTCGAAGCGGGTCCACAGCAGCAATTCTTTTCCAGGAACACCGAATGGGGAAGTTGGAGTGGCTTTAACTGGAACATGGTCTTCCTCGGCGTTCCCCATCCACCGCCAGGTGAGTGGCCTGTGCCGCCTTATACCAAAATCGCCGAAACCCCTATCGTTCGCGAGAAGCCGTTCCTTCAAACCGATCCGGCTGGAAACCTGAGCGTCCGCATTCCTTCTCTGCGCACCCGGAGCGTAGGAATCACTTGGCATGGCGGCACCAGCCCCGGGCAATCGATACCCATCAGCCGCTTCTACATCGCGCGGCCGTCGATGGACACCGCCGCTACCATCAACGCACACCTGGACAAGGGAGAAAATCTGCTGTTCACTCCTGGCGTTTACCAACTTTCAGAGTCGCTCCGCATAACCCGGCCCAACACTGTGGTGCTGGGTCTTGGCTTCGCCACATTGAAGCCAACCAACGGTACCGCAGCCATGACAACAGCGGATGTAGATGGGATTATCGTTGCTGGTCTACTTTTTGATGCAGGTGAGAAACAATCACCGGTGCTCCTCCAGGTGGGACCGGACGGCAGCAAAGCGCGGCATGTGCAAAATCCAATCTCTCTGCATGACGTTTTCTTCCGCGTTGGCGGGGCCGCGGTGGGCCGCACGGAAGTCAATCTCAAAATCAACTCGAGCGACACCATCATCGATCACACCTGGATCTGGCGCGCCGATCACGGCTCCGGCGTTGGCTGGCTGACCAATACCAGCGCCAACGGGCTTGTTGTCAACGGAGACAACGTCACCGTCTACGGTCTGTTCGTGGAACATCATCAACAATTTCAAGTGCTCTGGAATGGAAATAACGGGCGTACTTATTTCTACCAATCCGAAATCCCGTACGACCCACCGGACCAAGCCAGTTACAAAAGTACTCCCGCAACGTGCGGCTGGGCCTCTTACAAAGTTGCCGGCGATGTGTCCAGCCATGAAGCGTGGGGCCTCGGGATATACAGCGTCTTTCTTCGTCCCGGCGTGGTGCTGACTCGCGCGATTGAGGCCCCAACGACGCCCAATGTGAAGTTTAACCACATGATTACGGTTGCTCTCGGCGATCTCGGCGAAATCAGCCACGTCATCAACGATACCGGGGAAGCGACCTCAATTCACCCACGTGTCACACCCAAAGTTACAAACTATCCCTAAGCCGAACGCACTGCTTTCTAATTCTTCTTTAATCAAACAGGTAGACTCTCGGTTCGCGGCGCAATATGGCGTGTCACAATGACCGACGGGGAATAGGAAAACAGACTAGACAAGACTAGCTTTGAATTGGCCGATCAAAGTGTGAGCGCTGTGAACCAGCCTGACAAGACATATCTGTTGCAATTGAAACCGCCCGGGTTCGCCACCCGCGTAGTCGTCGCGGCGACCGCCGAAATTCATGGTGAACACCTCATCCTGCTCAACTCACGTGGTCAACTGGCAGCTCTATTTGTATTGGAGATGGTTGAGAGCTGGAATCGACTCTAGTCCGGTTCCCATTCATTTGCCGGCCAGTCGTGCCTGATAAATACGCAGGTTAACGTACGCAACTTCAATCAGTGGGCTCTCCAGTCCGAGTTTCCTTCCTCGATGCAGCAGATCACCTAGAATCTGATCCACTTCTACCCGGCCCTTCTTGATTAAATCGCGATACATAGAAGAAGTGAGGGTTGATCCCGGAGCAGTTATTATTTTCTCTGCCCGGGTGAGAAATGCATCGCTTGGCGCATGTCCGCAAGCTGCGGCAATGGCGCTCGATTCAGCAAGAATTCCCATGGCCACGCCTGCGCCGCCGGGTACGGCCTCAATCTCTCCAATGTTGCCCCGCATCAGGCAGGTAGCGGCGCCGAGACTGGAGAGCATCACCCACTTCTCCCACATCTCCTGTTCAATGTTCTGCGACATTTTGGCCTCGAACTTCGCCCCCTGCATGGTCTGATTCAAGATCTCCATGCGCGCAGAAACATTTCCTCCGCGTTCGCCATAAACCAGCTGCTGGGTCTTGGTTAGCTGCAGGATGCGATTGTCTTTATCCATTTCCGCGACAATGAGGCAAACTCCTCCGATCACCTTACCATCTCCAAACCGATTGGCCAGCAGATCGATGTGCTGCATCCCGTTGAGTAAAGGGAGAATCATCGTGCTCGCTCCCACGGCGCCGGCGAAATCGTTCATTGCCGCGTCCAGCGAGTATGCCTTGACGCACAGCAGGATGAGATCGTAAGGGCCGGAGATCTCATGAGCCAGAACAAGCCTGGGACGAATCATCGCATCTCCAAATGGACTCAAGATGCGCAAGCCATGGGCGCGCAGGGTCTCCGCCTGCGGGCTGTGGACCAGAAAACTGACATCCCGGCCGGCTTCGTGCAGGCGGCCGCCAAAATATCCACCTACCGCGCCGGCTCCAATCACTAGTATTCGCATAACCTATTATCGCTATTCGTCACGGGTTCGCAGATGAAATGAGCAAGCCTTAGAAAACGGATTAGCCAGAAATGTTCCCGCGATCCCGGAAACGATGACTGTTCCGTCCCCATTAAAATGGGCCGAACGGAACTCTTCATCCGGGAGGCCATTCAGCCTTTTCCAGGTTTTCCCGCCATCGCTACTGCTGTAAACCCCGGTGATGGCGGTGATCACTTCTCGTTTCGGCTTCAGCGGGTCCACCTCAATCGAGTAAGCCCGAATATTGGCGCCTGTCTCATCACTATCTCGGTGCAACAGAAATCTTGCATGAGTCACCCGGTCCACGGTCACTCCGCCTGCCGGGTTATAAACCCCCCAACACGCTGCTAAATGAAGCCCGCCGACGGTACTCATTCCGTGGATTGCCGAATCTGCCCCCACTCCACCGATGCGAATCCATTTCTTCGTTTCCGGATTAAGCCGGTAGGCCTGATCCCCCGTTCCCACAAAAAGGAAGTGTCGATACGGACCTTTTGCGTCCCCAAATTGCATGGAGAGAATGTCCATCTTCGTGGGCATTGGCGGCAGAGGTCCGTCTTTCACCCATGACCCATCGTCAGCTTTTTGGTACGCAAAGATGTGAGGATCCAGATCAAAGTAACCATAACTGATCACCATGTGTTTTCCGTCGGCTGTGATCAGGACTGAACCCCCCTTGACCGGGTCACCCTCTCTTTTGGTAATCGTTACCTGGGGGACCCGCTGTGATTCGATCAGGCCTTCGATCGGTTTCACCACAGCATCGGCAGGGCTTGATTGTGGAACCACCTGAAAGGCTCCTCGTTGCGTCGTGATCACAAACTCATTGCCACCGGGTGCGACACCCAAGCCATTACGCTCACCCTCACCAATCCCCGCTTCGAGATATTTGGAATCTACCCGCGCCACTTCGGTCCAGGTTTTTCCCCCATCGACCGTTTTCGATACAAACAGCGCCCGGTCCTCTGAGGGAACCTTGCTGCTCAGGTCCGCGGTGAGGCCCCAAACAACATTGGGGTCATTAACCTTGGGATCGGTTGCCATGGCTTCGATGAAGCTGCTTGCGAACTGATGACTTCCAGGAAGATTCGTTACTTCATGGGTTTTGCAATTGTTCAAATCGTTATTAACATTTGATGCAGTTTGGGGCAGTGAGATCCGTCCCCATGCCATCATGAGCAACGCCGCCAATTCGGTCGCAATTTTTGCTTTCGCTCTCAACAGTCCCAAACTATACCGACCGAGAGTCGAGTGCACCCCCCTATGCACTTTCAGAAGTGCCCTGGTAACCAACTCTGAACGTACGGCCTAAACAGGCTCCCGAAAACTCTGGTTGTTGAAGGGTACGGGCTAAAGAGCGTGTGTGAGAACTCGATTCTGGAAGGGCACGGGTTCAGCCGTGCCGTAAATAACATGGCTCTCCCCGGTGCACTCTAGCCTTCCAACAAGCGACTGCCAAGGAACGAAGCAACTCTACCCTTGTCATCCTGACCGGAGCGTACCCGGATTTCCTACTTCGCGCAGCTAGCGACGACCACGTATGCGGCTCTCTTCAAAGAGAGCCGCATGCAGATCATCAAAGCCACGGGTCTCGACAGGAAATCCGGGGGAGCGTAGTGGAGGGATCTGCAGTTGTCCCGGTAGTAGCAAACTCGAACCGTTCAGAGCTGAACATCCTGAACGAATGTTGACCTTTGAGCAGCGCTGAAGCTGGCCATGACGCCTTTGGGAACTAAGCCCGTAAAGTTGTCCCCTAAAGGAAGTCGAGTTCTCACACACCCTCTTCAGCCCCCTGATGTACGTCTTTCTTGCTCGGTCCCGAGTTTTCCGGAGCCTATAAAGCCGACCAACGAGGTAAGTGGGTGCGGGACGAAAGCTAAACGTCAGTTATAGTTACGAATCCGCAAAACTACGAGAGCAGCAGTTCGATATCCTCGCGACGCAAGTCGCGGATAAGGCTGTTTTCGGCTCCAATAATAGCGTCAGCAAGGCCGCGCTTGCTCTGCTGAAGTTGCAGGACTTTTTCCTCAACCGTATCGCGAGTGATGAGTCGATACGCAAACACCTGTCGCAGCTGGCCAATGCGGTGGGTGCGGTCCACAGCCTGCGCCTCGACGGCGGGATTCCACCACGGGTCGAGGATAAACACGTAGTCTGCGGCGGTGAGGTTCAGACCCACCCCGCCGGCCTTCAGGCTGATGAGGAAGAGAGGACATCCGGGATCATTTTGAAACCGTTCCACCCTGGCCTGTCGATCATCGGTCTTGCCATCGAGATATTCGTATTCGATGCCGTCCGTCTGGAGAGCTACGCGAAGAATCCCCAGCAGGCTGGTGAACTGCGAGAACACCAGCGCCTTATGGCCTTCTTCCAGCACCGCCCGTAACTGCTCGATAAGAACGTCGAGCTTGGCGCTGGGGTCCTGGCCTCGTTTGCGGTCGACCAGCCCGGGGTGGCAGGCCGCCTGCCGCAGTCGCAGCAGGGCCTCCAGAACTTGTATCTTCGACTTCGCGATGCCGTCCGCGCTGATCTTGGGCAACAGCGATTTCCGGTAATGTTCCCGCAGTTCGTTATAGAGCGTGCGCTGCCGCGGTTCCATCTCGCAATAGATGGTCTGCTCGATCTTCGGCGGCAGTTCCGTGGCCACCTGTTCCTTGGTGCGGCGCAAAAGAAACGGCCGCAGCGCATGAGCGAGCAATTTGCGCGCGTCGTCGCTGGGGTTCCGCATCGCTCCGCCGGCTAGCTGAAACACGCCCGAAGCACCCAGCATGCCAGGATTCAGAAAATCCAGCAGCGACCAAAGCTCGCCCAGGTGATTTTCCACTGGCGTCCCGCTCAGCGCCAGGCGATGGTTGCCGCGCAGCAGACGAACCGCCTTGGCCGATTCAGTCCGTGCGTTCTTCACCGCCTGCGCCTCATCGAGAATTACGTAATCGAACACCAACTCCCTGAAGTGGAGTGCGTCCCGTCGCAGCGTTCCGTAAGTGGTGAGGATGAGGTCATAGCGGGAGAGGTCGTCCTTGTTCCGCGCAATGCCGGTGTAATCGAGCACCCGAATCTGGGGAGTGAATCGCTGGATCTCCTGCTTCCAATTAAATATGAGCGATTTAGGAACCACGACCAGAGAAGGCGCGTCGATCTTACCCTGAGCGCGCAGCTCGCGCCGGGTCTCCAGAAGGGCAAGTACCTGTGCGGTCTTGCCCACGCCCATATCGTCGGCCAGGCACCCGCCAAAAGAGAATTGCCGCAGGAAATGCATCCAGCCGAGGCCTTCGCGCTGGTAGTCGCGCAGGCGCCCATGGAACCCTGCCGGTTGTTCCGCAGCGCTTATCGACTGAAACCGCGCCAACTCCTGGCGCACATGCCGGAAGGCCTCATCGCAATCCACCGCCGGCTGGGTAGCGAGCAACGCATCGAGAAGTCCAGCCTGGCTGGGACGAAAGCGAATGTGATCGCCCTCTGCCTCGCCCATCGCGGACACGGGTCCAAAGCGATGCAGCCACTCTTCCGGCAGCAAACCGTAGGAGCCGTCGCCCAGCGTAACCATGGTCTCGCCGCGTTGGAGAGCCGCCAGCAACTGCGGCAACGGCGCGCTCGTGTCCCCGTACTCAATCGCGCCGTGAAGCTCGAACCAGTCCACGCCGCTTGCAACCGAAACGCTGCTCTGCCCGGGCTGACGAAACGCCTTTCCTTCCGCGACCACGTGCCAACCCGACTCGACCAGCGCGCGCACCACGCGCGGAAGCTTGCTGGGAGCCAGGTTCCATCCCGCGTCTTGGGCCCAGCCACCTTCTACGTAGCGCAGGCCAACCTCGGACAATTGCGTCCATGCTGCTTTTTCAGCGTCAACATCGCGGCGAATAAAGCGTCGCGTGGAAGCCTCGTAAATGCCGCGCGCCACGGCGTGTTCCGGCACGGAATGGTCCCCATACCCGAACCATACCTTCGCCTGCATGCCATCACTCTTGTAACTGGAACGGGCCTGGGTAATCTTGAGGCATTTGCGAGGAGAGAGCGTTAGTTCTTCGTACTGCAATTCCTCCGGCAGGTCCAGCTGGGGCAGGGCGGGCGAACATATCAGGCTGCTGAAAAACTCTTCTCGCTCCTCTTCCGAAAAGACGACCGCGTTGTTGTTGCGCAGCCCGGCAATCCAGGGAAAAGTCTCGTCCTCTGCCAGCCGCGCCACTCGCTCCCGGGTAAACAGAAAGCCGCCAGGAATTACCAGCAACGGTTCGTCGATCCCCATTCGTTCTGGGCCGCGGCGAAAGCTTCCGCTCAACTGCCAGCCGTCCTTCCGGCTGCCGCGTACCTCCAGAACGAATCTCCAGGGCTCGCCATCGTCCCATTGCAACGGGGACTTGTCTGTCTCTTCCTTCTCCAGCGGCAGGCAGCAGCGTCCAGTACGAAGCACCCTGGGGAGTATCGTTTCAGCCGTTACCGACGAAAGCGAAAAGGTCGTAGGCCCGCGATCGTAAGACTCAAGATAGCCGTACGCGGAATACTGTTCTCCGCCCAGCAGCATGGACAGCAGTTCGCGATCTTCCACCACCGGCAGAGAGGCAATCCGGGCCCGTTGAATCGAAAAAGGCCGCGGAATACTCTTCCATCCACCCTCCCTTTTTCGCTCGCGCGTTGCAATCGTGAGCACCACACCACGCGCCCCTTGGCTCTTGGGGACATCCAGAAGGTAGACGATCTCCTTGCCCGCCGGCCAGAGCGAAGCTTCCGTCCGGTAGGAGGCTGCGACGCCCACGATGCGGCCCATTTGCGTCTTCCATTTTGGTTGGGCCGGCGGCGGAGGTGGCAGGGGCGGCTTGATTGGCGTGACCGCTTGAGCCGCCCGGACGAGCTTGATCGGGGCAGGAAAGAGGCCAGAACTCTGCTCCCCGAGGGTGTCAGGTTTGCCCCCAGCTGCATCGGAAAGATAGCCCTGCTCATCTGCGGTCAGAATCGAAGCCCAAATATGCTTGCAGTTCTGACCCTCGCCCAGAAAATACGGGCAGGTGCAGGAGACAGAAAGCTTGCTTCCCGAGACTTTCAGCAGGACTTCATACGGCTCCATTCCGTTCACCGTGGCGCTCACTTCCGCGGACGAACCGATATGGACCTTGACCCGCTTTAGGCGGAAATATTCATCGCCGCGGTTACGTGAGGAGACGCTGAACTCCTTCGCCAAAATCGAGGGGAGTTCCAGTCCTGGGGCAGTAATTTGCATGGACAATCCTCATTCTAGTGAAGCTGGCACGGCAGTGGCGGGGCTGTTCTCGGAGTATTTTTGTGGATTAAGAGGCACGAACGTTTACGGAAGAAGCACATCCAACACATCCCGCGGTTCCGGGCGAACGCGGAAATCGGCATGGGCATCGGCAAACAGAACCGTGCCATCACGCCCCAGGATATAGGTAGCGGGTAGCGGCAGCCGCCAGCTGGCATCCCCGTTCACCAGGGGAATGTTCACCAGGATGCTGCGATAATACTGTTGCTGCGAAGGCGCGACCGCGTAGGCCAAGCCAAACTGTGCCGCCAATCTGCATCCCGCATCTGTCAGCACAGGAAACCCGAGCCCATGCTGTACCGCGGTAAAGTCATTCTGCCGCACCGTCTGAGGGGAAATCCCAACCAGCAGAGCACCCCGCTTGCGCACCGCTCCGTACAGGTCTCGCCAGGTTTCAAGCTCGGTGACGCAGTAAGGGCACCAGCGCCCGCGGAAAAAGTTGATCACCAGCGGTCCCAGCGCCAGCAGATCACTGCTGCGAACCATGCGGCCACCAGCATCTGGAAGAGCAAACTCCGGAGCTTTCGAGCCCACCTGAAGGATCCGGTCCTCGACCCCCGCCGCATAGAGTTCCGCCACCGCCCGCTCGCTGATTTCGAGGCGCTCCGGCTGAACTAGATTGCGTGTGTTGGCGGTGATTTGGTCGAGTTGATCTTGCAGTTTCGACATAGGGTACTTAAGGGAATTTTATCCGGGTCTCAGTTTTTGTTGGACGCGCATGGCCCAGTTTCGTCGCAAGAATTAACGCAATCGCAAAAACTGCGCCGGAGTGACCTTGGTAATCAAGAGTAACTTTCAACGCTTTCAACGCTTTTTGCGCACTTTTTTTCGACCGAGCGCTGCTATCGGCCCATGCCCCGCATGCCACCCAGAGCGCCCATCATGCGGCGCTGCAGGCCGCCCCCTTTGCCGGCGCTTTTAAACATCTTCCGCATCTGGGCGTATTGCCGCAGCAGTTGATTCACTTCCTGTACCGTCGTTCCCGAACCGCGCGCAATCCGTTTGCGCCGGCTGCCCGAGATAATCTCGTGCTTATCGCGCTCCTGCTTGGTCATCGAGTTGATGATGGCCTCGATCCGGTTAAACTGCCCTTCATCCACCTGCCCGGCCATCTGCTGGATGCCTTGAAAGGGCCCAACCGACGGCAGCATCTTGAGAATGCTTTGCATGGAGCCCAGCTTGCGGATCTGGCGCAGCTGATCGCGGAAGTCTTCCAGCGAAAACCCATCCCCGGAGAGAGCCTTGCGGGCAAAGTCCTCCTGCTTTTTCTTGTCCAGGGTCTCTTCCGCCCGCTCGATGAGCGTCATCATGTCGCCCATGCCCAAAATCCGGCTCACGATGCGATCCGGATGGAAAGGCTCAAAGGCGTCCGATTTTTCCCCGGTACCGATGAACTTGACCGGCTGGCCGGTAACGTGGCGGATCGATAGCGCCGCGCCGCCGCGCGCATCGCCATCCATCTTGGTGAGTACCGTCCCGGTCAAAGCCAGCTGCTTGTGAAATTCTCCCGCGGAGTGCACCGCGTCCTGGCCGGTCATGGCGTCGGCCACAAACAGGATCTCCTGCGGGTTAAGGAGATTCTTTAATCCCCGCATTTCCTGCATCAGCTCTGCGTCCAGAGCCAAACGGCCGGCGGTATCGACGATGAGCGTGTCGCACCCGGTGTTAACCGCTTCCCGCCGCGCCTCCTTGGCTAGCCGCTCTACCAGCGCATACCCCGGCGCCTCGCCCTTGGTGTCTCCCTCGTACAGGTTGACCTTAATAGCATGAGCAACAACGCGCAGTTGCTCGCGCGCCGCCGGACGGTAGACGTCCACCGACACCAGCAACGGCCGGTGGCCGCCCTTGCGCAGCCATGCGGCCAGCTTGCCCGAAGTGGTGGTCTTGCCCGACCCCTGCAGGCCAGCCATCAGGATGACCGTGGGCGGCCGGGAGGAGAAGTTGAAGCGAGCCGTATCTTTACCCAGCAGGGCGACCAGTTCGTCGCGGACGATCTTGATCACCTGCTCGGTGGGCGATAGGGCCGTCATCACCTGCTGGCCCAAAGCCTTCTCCCGGATGTGGTCGATCAGCTCCTTGACCACATTCAGGTTGACGTCGGCTTCGAGCAGGGCCACCCGAATCTCGCGCAGGGCCTCCCCGATATTTTCTTCGCTGACGGTGCCCTGACCACGGAGATTCTTGAAGGCCCGCTGCAGCTTGTCGGATAGGTTTTCAAACATGGCGCTGCTTCGAGTCTAACTGATTGAAGGCCTCTACTCCTGAGAGGGTGTGGAGGGTTCGCTGAGGTTGGGAACATCGATCCCCAGAGCCGTGGCCAAGGCAATCTGATGGTCCTGCTCCTGCATCAGGATTTCCCGGATATGCTCCGCCGTCGCATACTCGCCCAGCGCATCGCACTGCCGGATCCGCTGGCGATAATTGCGGATGGTCTCATTCTCGTTATCCAGGTCGAAGCGCAGCATCTCTTCTGCCTTCTCCGAGGTCTTGACCGGCTTAGGAACCACCACCGGCATGCCGCCCATATAGTCGATTTGATTGGACAGAATCAGGGCATGCTCCAGCTCTTCCTTGGCATGCACCTCCAGCTCCGCCGCAATGTTCATGTAAGCAGCGCCCTTCAGTACTTGGGAATAGTTCACATACGAAATGATGGCCTGATATTCGCGCGCCAGGTCTTCATTGAGCAGGGCGATGAGTTTTTCGCGGGTGATGGCTTTTTCGGCGGGGGCAGTTGCAGTGGGCATTGCTTTCTCCTCGTTCTAACGCAGTGGTTGTTCGTTGGGTGCAGGATCAACGCAAGGGGTTGCAGCGTACTACTCAGGCAACGGAAAAACTCTGTTTTGTATTAGGGCACGACTTTAGTCGGGCCGCAAACGATTGAGAAAACGCCGGGCTTTTAGCCCCTGAGGTGCCAGCTCCGGACTTCAAGTCCGGGGGAGCGGGTTTTCAAACCCGCGGGAATGCCCAATATCTAAGATTTAGGACTTTAGCCCTGGTGGCTGCTTCTCAAGCGGGTCGCGACTTTTTCCGCAACCCGTTTAGCCCCTGCGTGAGAACTCGACTTCCCTCAGCGGACAACTTTACGGGCTGCGCAAAAGCTCTGTTTTGTATCAGGGCACGACTTTAGTCGGGCCGTAAACGATTGAGAAAACGTCGGGCTTTAGCCCCTGAGGTACGGCTTTCCTTCCGGGTCCCGAGTTTTTCAGCAGCCTGTACTACCAGATATACGGAACCAGAGCTTTTACCTGCATGCGATAGCGGGTGTACTGGTCACCGAACTGCTGCACCATAAATCTTTCTTCCGTAACCGATTTGATCTTCCAGGCAACTGCCGCCAGGATCACGCCCAGAAAACAGCGCAGCGGCCCCAGAGCGATTGCCGTGCCCAGCAAGGCCACCAGCAATCCCGTATAGATGGGATGGCGGACAATCCGGTAGGGTCCAGAGCGTACCAGGGTGTGATCTTGTTTAAGGGTGACGTTCGAGCTCCAGTTGCCGCCCAGAAAAATCCGTGCCCAGCCGGCGAAGAACATGCCTGCCAGCAACAAGCCGTAACCCACCGCGCTTGCCGGCCTGCCGGCTGGCGCCAATGGTTGATTGAGCAAACCCCAGCCCATATCCGGAACGGCCATAAAGACGTAGGTGCCCACCAACAAGGCGAGTTGCAAGAAGCGCGAACGGGAGGTTTGTCGCTGGATAGTCCGTTTGCCGAAGACTGCCGGAACGATCCAGAACAAACCAAAAACAACCCAAATCACAGCCAGCGGGTTATGTTGAAAGAACGACACGGCGGCGCCTCTATTTCCGTCGGGCAATTGTAGATAGATTTGGCCAAAGCTGTCATCTCGCCGTGCAGCATTTAAAGGAGTTTAGGTGGCCTCCACTGAGCAGGGGCAAAAAGACCGGGTTGCAGCTGCTGCAGGCGGTCGCTTCTCCCATGCATGGCGAGCCCTGAGGCACCGCAACTTCAGGCTGTTTTTCAGCGGCCAGAGCATTTCACTCATCGGGACCTGGATGACCCGCGTCGCCACCGGTTGGCTGGTTTACCGGCTTACCGGATCGGCCCTTCTGCTGGGGTGGGTCGGTTTCGTGGGACAGATTCCCACCTTCCTGCTGGCCCCCTTCGCTGGGGTATGGGTCGACCGGCTGGACCGCAGGAACGTATTGCTTTGGACTCAGGCTCTGGCGGCCGTGCAGTCCTTGTTGCTGGCTGGCTTGACGCTCTCCCACCGAATTACCGTATGGCAGATCCTGGTCCTGAGTGCCTTTCAAGGTTTGATCAACGCGTTTGACATGCCTGGCCGGCAGGCGTTCATGGTGCAAATGGTGGAAGACCGCCAGGATTTGGGCAATGCCATCGCCCTCAACTCCTCCATGGTGAACATGGCGCGGTTGGTGGGTCCATCGCTGGCGGGCTTGGTGATCGGCGCTTTTGGGGAAGGCTATTGCTTTCTCATCGATGGCTTGAGCTATTTCGCGGTCATCGCCTCCCTGGCGCTCATGCGAATCAAACCGCTGCCGTCGCGGAGCGGGGCCGCTGCCTCCATGCTGGCGCAATTGCAGGAGGGCTGGGCGTACGTGTCAGGGTTCGAGCCTGTGCGCACTATCTTGCTGCTATTTGCCCTGGTCAGCCTCATGGGGATGCCCTACATCGTGTTGATGCCCATCTTTGCCGCCCAGGTACTGCATGGTGGCCCGCACACCCTGGGCGTGTTGATGGGCGCATCGGGAGTGGGCGCGCTCATTTCAGCGCTCTCGCTGGCGGTGCGCAAAACCGTGCTCGGGCTGGGCCGGATGATCCCCATCGCCGCCGCCACCTTTGGCGCGGGACTGGTTCTGTTTGGGCTCTCGCGCGTGCTGTGGCTGTCAATGCTGATGATGCTGTTGACCGGATTCGGCATGATGCAGGGAATGGCCGCCAGCAACACCATTATCCAAACCGTGGTCCCTGAGGACCGGCGCGGCCGCGTAATGAGCTACTACACCATGGCCTTTGTCGGCATGGCGCCTTTCGGCAGCTTGCTGGCCGGCTTGCTGGCGCACAAGCTGGGTGCCCCGCACACCGTGATTATCACCGGGAGCGTGGTCATCCTGGGCGCGATTTGGTTTGCCACCCGCTTGCCGGCGATTCGCGAGCAAATCCGGCCTATCTACCAGGCCATGGGCATCCTGCCGCCCAGCCTGGAGCCAGTGGTCGAGAATGCCGCCGGTTAGGGGCTGCCGGAGGGGTGGAGGGGTCCACGCCACCCCGGACTTTCAACTAGCTTAACCAGTGCCAGCCCCGGACTCGCTTCGGGACGTAAATTAAGGGCTTTAGAGCCTGCGTGAGAACTCGACTTCCCTCAGGGGACAACTTTACGGGCTGCCCGAAAGCTCTGTTTTGTATCAGGGCACGACTTTAGTCGGGCCGTAAACGATTGAGAAAGCGTTGGGCTTTAGCCGCTGAGGGCATCTTTTATCAGCGCACAAGAGAGTGTAGAGGATAGAAAAAACGTACCTCAGCGGCTAAAGCCAGGTAGGGCCACGTTATTTACGGCACGGCTGAAGCAGTGCCCTTCCAGAACCGAGTTCTCACACACGCTCTTTTAGCCATGGTGGCCGCTTCTCCGGCGGTTTGAGACTTTTTCCGCGCCTGACCTGCACAATCGCCAACCTCCGCGACTTCACGACGATGCAGGGGTCTGATACTGCTAGACGTGCAATATGGAGTCTCTCGGCCATGCCTTACTCTTCGTTTTTTGCCGCCGGACGTTTTACCCGTGTCCTGGCGGCCTGCCTTGTGCTCTCCCTGGTGCAGCAGCCGGCGATATTGCTAGCTGCCGCCAGTCCTCCGTGGCATAGCAAGCGCTCCACCGCGACGCCGGCAATGGCGGAAGAAGAGCGTACCGCCCACGCGCTCAATCGGCTCACCTTTGGACCGCGCCCCGGCGATTTGGAGCGTGTCGAAGCGATTGGGGTCAAAAAATGGGTCGAGATGCAGCTCAACCCTGAGCAAATCGACGACAGCCTGCTGGAGGCGCGGCTGCAGAGTTTTCCCGCCATGCACCTCAGCCAGCTGGATCTGCTTCAGGATTTTCCATCCGCAGCGGTCATTCGTGCTGTAGCCGACGGCAAGGTGCCCCTCCCCTCCGATCGAGTGGAACGTGCAATCTACCAGAACCAGGTGGCCGCGTACGAAGAGAAGCGGCAGAAGCAAGCCCAGGAAGCAGCCAAACAGCCAGCCGCCAAGCAGCCAACCGACGCACCGATGGCTGCGGATCCGGCAGCAGCGGCCATGGCAAGCGAAAGCGTGATGGCGGATGCGATGGCGCTCGAAGACGTGGCCAGTTCCCCTTCCATCACCGTCCATGAACAGAAGCTGTATGCCGATCTGGCCAGCACCCAGATTGTGAATCTATCCCCCGATCAGAGGCTCGACCGCTTGGTGAACATGAAGCCGGGCCAGCTACGCGGATTCATGAAGGGGCTCACTCCCGAAGAACGAACCCAGCTGACAGCCGGGATGACCGCGCAACAAAAAGAAACCATGGTTGCGCTTTTAAACCCGACCCTGTTGGTGGCCGGGGAACTGTTACAAACCCGCCTGCTCACCGATATTTACAGCCAACGCCAGTTGCAAGCGGTGATGATGGACTTCTGGCTCAACCACTTCAACGTCTATTTAAAAAAAGGGCAGTTTGCCCCCTGGTACCTGGTGGATTACGAACAAAACGTGATCGCGCCGCATGCCATCGGCAAGTTCGAGGACCTGCTAGTGGCAACGGCCAAGAGTCCGGCCATGCTCTTCTATCTGGACAATCATTCGAGTATCGGACCGCACTCGCCGGCGGCCATGCGCACCCAGGCAAATCCGGCAGCCAAGAACAGAGATCCGGGGCTGAACGAGAACTATGCCCGCGAACTGATGGAGCTGCATACTCTCGGCGTCGATGGAGGGTATTCGCAGAAAGACGTAACAGAAGTAGCCAAGGTGTTCACCGGTTGGACCATCGAAGAGCCGCGTAAAGGAGCGGGGTTCACGTTCAATGAGCGGCGTCACGAGCCGGGACCTAAGGTTGTCATGGGTCAGACCATTCAGGAGAACGGCGAGCAGGAAGGTCTGGAGGTTTTGCATCGGCTGGCCACCAGCCCGGCGACAGCGCATCATCTCTCGCAGCAGTTAGCAGAGCGTTTTGTGAGCGATACTCCGCCAGCGGCGTTGGTGGATCGGATGGCAAAAACTTATTTGAAATCCGATGGCGATATTCGCCAGGTGTTACGCACTCTGTTTATTTCGCCGGAGTTCTGGTCCCGCGAGGCGTATCGTGCCAAGGTAAAAACTCCAGAAGAGTTCGTCCTTTCCGCAGTGCGGGCTACGGGCGGTGAAGTCCAGCGTCCTGCGATTGTGCTGAATGCAATGGGCCAGTTGGGGATGCCTTTCTTCGGCTGCCAGACACCGAATGGCTATTCCTGGATGGCGGGTGCGTGGGTAAACTCCGGTGATCTTCTGAGCCGCATTAACATTGCTCTGGCTCTCAGCAGCAACAAGCTGGGTACAGCGACGGATCTGGATGCACTGATGAAGATCAACAAACCGGATGCGTTGGATTCCGCGCAAAAGGAAACGAAATTGGAAGCCATATTCCTGGAGGGTGAGTTGAATCCGCAAGCCCGGCAAACGGTCTTGCAGCAGGCGGACGAACTAGCTGCCCAGGGACCGCTTGCACTGCCGGGATCGGATTTGGCCAAGCCGGGTGCGAAGCAGGCGGGAACGATGCCACTCCGCGCAGCCTTTGTACAGGTGATGGATTTGCCGACCCCCATCCCAGCGCCGGCGGACAAGCAAGCCGCGCTGGTAGCGGGACTATTGCTGGGCTCGCCAGATTTTCAAAAACGCTAGTGGACGCGCTTTGGCTCTATCCCTGCCACCAATCGACGGGAAATCAAACACGCTTCCGCCCAAAATCCACACATCCCAATCGCAACTTCCCAGGTAAGCCACTACCCTCTCCTTGTCATCCCGACCGGAGCGTACCCGGATTTCCTATTGCGCGCTGCTGGCAACGACCACGTGTGCGGTTTCCCCTAAAGAAAACCGCATGAAATTACTCAACGCCACTAATCTCGACAGGAAATCCGGGGGAGCGTAGTGGAGGGATCCGCAGTTCTTCCCACAGCGGCCGATCTTCAGGAACAGCGAGGTCCCACACTTTGTTCATTAGGAGCGGCGTGCCGGTAGCAAGTTAAAGGAGGGATGAGCGCGCTTGTGGGCTCTATCCCCGCACCGATCGCCGGCTGCCCAACGCCCCGATTTCCTGGGGAGTTTCGTGGGTTCAAGCCCGTTGCGGGTCCCACAGATCCATGTCGGCCCGGAACACCCAGGTCTCAAAAGCGAGACCTGGGCCACCCACCCAAGGGTGGAGACGGCAGCTTCTATTTTCGACCGAGGGGTCCGTCCGTACATTCTCATCGAACCTCGACAGACCACAAAAGGATACGCGAAGCTCACGGCGATGAAGGCCAGCAATCTGAGTATCTATTACCGGTCGGGATTGCTGGAGCTGCTAACCACTTAGCAGTTATCTAAGAACAGGCCAGGAACGAGAGCGATTGAGGCTGTTGTCACTCTGCAATAACTCGGCCGACGGATCATTACCTAAGTAAATAAATTGTAGCGATTTACCTTGATAGTGCAAATTCTGCCCAACTAAGATCGCTCGACTATGGCTCAACGCTCGGACGCGCTTCTACCTTCGCTTTATCCTCGAAAATGCTGAATCCACCAGAACACTCGGTATCGCTCCAATCAAGTCCATCAGGGCTGCCTGCAGCGCATACCGGAAGAACAACTCCTTGTAAGAACTTCAACAGGAGCATCAAGTGAACAACGTGAATCTCAGTTACGGCCGCACGACTAGTCGATCCGATTATCGGAAACCGCAAAGTATGGGCGGAGCGCTATTCATCGCGCTTTTCTTCTCGGTAGCTTCACTTTGCAGTGCGCAGGTGACCAACGTCACCGACGTTACATCCACACCGATTCCGGGTGTGGGGCATGACTACATCGGGCGACTTTCGGACACTGTAACTCCAGCCAATGGAGCAGTGAGCCTCCGCATCCCGGTACCAGTACCAACCAGCCGCGGATTCACTACGCAATTCAGTTTCACCTATGACTCCAATGGCGTCCATTTTATTGCTGGCGGTTCCGGCGGATACGCAATCTGGAACAGAACACCAACCTATCTTACTGCAGGCGGATGGTCCTATACTATACCCCAGCTCACTTATACGACGGGGCTTGCACTGTATGGCACCGTCCATTGCCAATATCGTACCGCTTATGTCTTTCAAGATAATCTGGGTACACGATACCCATTTCCCATGGCTGATAACCTTTCAGGGGGAAACGGGAGTTGTCCACAGAGTACCACGGTATATAAGACGGCAGGTCCGTATGCAGCGAACCTTGTAGCCAGCCAGTACTTTGCTATCGATGATCCGGACGGCACGGTCTATGCATTTGCAAACTCCGCGGGGGCGGGTTGTCCACAGCAATCCACCGGGAGCAACTTCACCGCGCTCCCATCCTCTATTGAGGATCGCAACGGGAATGTGACCACAGTCTCCTGGTCCCCATCCACATGCGACGGATCCTTTCAGGTCACAGATACGGCCGGACGCCCGATTCTCGCTTCTTCGGGATTCGGTACCACCGGGAACACCCTTACAGTCTCTGGTCTTTCGTCCCCGTATCAACTGACGTGGGCAACCGAAAACTTCAACTTCAGCGTGAACGCTAGCCCGAGTGGAACGGAACCGCCGTATTGTAACGGAGCGGCCGGCAGCACGAGTGGCACGCAAACTGTGATGACTTCACTCACCCTGCCTAACAACCAGGTCTATCACTTTCACTATGGAACAGACACTTCCACCGGCGCCCCCTCGAACCCGTACGGCCTTCTGAACGAAATCGTCTATCCCAATGGGGGATACGTTCAATATGCCTGGGGCATAAATCCATTAGCGCAAGACGTTGAGTTCCCAGCTGCGGAGAATGACGGCACTTGCGAATATCATGTCGATTCGATTGCAGTGCTACACCGGTACGTTAGCTATGACGGCTCGAAGGTCGCCCTGCAGCAGGATTTTCAGTACGCAACCAACTGGGTTCCAGGTGAGGCATTTCCAAGTTTATGGTCAACAAAAACAACGTTGGTAACCAATACAGACAACATCGCCGCAACCGTAAATAGCACGCTTTATACCTACTCTGGCTCGGGGACCCCTGAGCCTCCCTACATCGGCTACTCCGCGGGTTCACAGATACCTCTTGAGCAGAGCGTTGTGTACAAGGATGGCAAGGGAGACACACTCCAAACTGTAACCAAGAAGTGGCAAGACCCATATGCGCTAACGAACAAGACGACGACTCTTCCCAACAACTCCTCAAGCATAATTGCAGATCAATACGGCACGAGAGATCAGGTAATCGAAGAAGATGATACGGACTACGGCCAAAGCGCACTCACCAGGAAGACGCTATATACGTATCAGACATTCGCGCCTGTACCTCAATTCTCCTCGGCCAATTCCTCGATTGTCGGTCGCCCTTGTAAAGTACTTCGCGAGGATGGAAGCAGCAACGTAAACGCGGAGCAAGACCTTTTTTACGATGGTGGTACTACGGTGTGCGGAACGGCGGGGACGCCTTCCGTCACCACCGTAAGCGGCCTGCCTACGGGCACTCACGACCCGAAAAACTATAGTATTTCATCTGCCACCGCCCGCGGCAACCTTACTACGTATACGCAGAAGTGCCTTCAGAACTGCCAGAACGCGACCACAACGTATACCTACGACATGACCGGCCAGGCCACCTCGAAGACCGACCCGTGCGGGAACGCGACCTGCTCGGATGTGTCCGCCGCAAGTCACAAGACCACATACGTCTACACCGATAGTCCGTCGGGGGGCAACTCCTACGGAAACTCGAATACTTATGTGACCATGATTACCGATCCGCTGGGTCACTCGAGTGATTATTCCTATAACTACCCGATAGGCGTGTTGACTGGATCGACCGATGCAAATAAAGAGACTACGACCTACAAGTACGGGACCGAGCCGTCGCAGTGCAGTGAGACAGATCTGCTAAACCGTCTCACCGAAGTCGACTATCCGGATGGAGGAATCACAGAGTATTGCTACAACGACGCGGTACCGAGTGTAGAGACAGCAAAACTTATCTTGGGCTCCACCTGGGAAACAAACGTCGCGACGATGGACGGTATGAACCATGTGACGGAAACCGAGTTAACGTCAGATCCCTCTAACCCGGATATAGTGCTGATGACTTATGACGGGGAGGGACGGATCTACACCAAGACGAACCCATATCGGACCACTTCAGATCCTACCTATGGCATTACGACCTACCAATATGACGCGATCTCGCGGCCGGTCAGCGTGCAGAATCCGGATAAATCGTTTCAATACTGGTGCTACGATGGCATCGCTTCCGCCGGGCAAAAGAATTGCAGGTCTCATGTCGCTAGCATCACTGGGGATTGGCTGGATTTCGCGGACGAGAAAGGAAATGACTGGCAGAAGACAACAGATTCCTTCGGTCGATTGACCAACGTGATTGAACCGAATGGCGCCGCGACTTATTACTCTTACAATATTTTGGACAACCTTGTCTGCGCGGCGCAGGACGGCGGAGCCGGAGGGACCTTCAGCTCCTGCGCGGCGGCACCGGCAGCGTGGCGGCCGAGAAGTTTCACCTACGACAGTTTGTCCCGGCTTATCCAGTCATTCAACCCGGAGACGGGTTGGATTTGCTACGGAACTTCCGGTGGTGCCGTACCAAACGGGAGCAACTGTACCGTTGGCTACGATGCAAACGGAAATCTCGCCTCCAAGACCGATGCGCGCGACATCACGACGAGCTATGCTTATGACGCACTGAACCGCTTGCTGAGTAAACGATTTTCAAATGATCCCGGTAGCACACCATCTTCTTGTTATCAGTACGATTCGTCATCGTTGGGTGTGGGGCGGCTCGGAAGTGAGTGGTCCCAGAGTGCCAGTGCGGGCGTTTGTGCTGCAACTGCGCCCTCAACCGGGCTTTGGACCAGAAGATCAATTCTTTCCTATGATGCAATGGGCCGTGTCCTAAGTGAGCAGCAGTGCACACCATCAAACTGCAGTAGCACACCCTACAGCCCAGCTTATACCTTCGATAAGGCTGGGAATCAGTACACCGCGACCAATGGAATAACGTCAACTCCGAGTGTGGGGACATTGTCTTTCACCAGTCCATTCGACGGGGCCGGACGATTGCTCAGCGTAAGCAGCAACTGGAATGATCCTACGCATCCTCCGGGTCTGTTTTCGGCGCAGAGTCAATCGGCTCAGCCCTGTCCGCATTCCCTTTCAGCGCCCTATACAGCATTCGGCGGCCTTACGAATGCTACATACGGCGGCGGCCTGACACTCAACCGTGGTTATGATGTTCGCCTACGTACCACTTGTGAGACAGATACAGGCAGCCTGCTCAAGAACTCCACCAGCGCGTCGGCAACGGTGACGGTGACTGGGACGGAGCAAGTTAAGTGAGGGGCTCATACGCCAACCTGATCTTTGCGGCCCGACCACGAAGAGCCGCTCACAGCTACATCCCGTCGATCTCGCGTGTTGCCGCCGGTGCAGACGCTGCATGCGAACTTGACAAGAGTGCACGTGCCTACAGACGGAGGTCATTGTGAGACACAACGAATGGCGAAGCAGCTTGAATCCACGGTGGGAAGAATGGGTGCGAGCTTTTGTCTGGGCCTTCGGCCTTATCGTCTGGAGCGGCAGTGCATTCGCGCAAATCACCCTGCCTGGAGCCGGAAACATCGATACCGTTGCCGGGGTTGGCACCTTCGCCGGAAACAATGGACCCGCCACGAGCGCCCAGCTCAACACCCCATTTGGAGTTGTGCTGGATCCCGCCGGTAATGTCTACATCGCGGACACTTACAACAATCGCATCCGTAAAGTCACAGTATCGAGCGGTATCATCACCACTTTGGCCGGAAATGGATCTGGTGGTTCCTCCGGGGACGGGGGGTTGGCGACGAGCGCGCAACTCAATACCCCCTCAGGGGTGGCCCTCGACTCAGCGGGTAACGTCTACATTGCCGACTCCGGCAACAATCGGGTGCGGAAGATCACGGTCTCAACCGGAATTATTACGACCGTGGCCGGCGATGGTGTAGAGGGCTACTCTGGAGATGACGGCGCAGCGACAAATGCCGAACTCTCCTACCCGACAGGGCTTGCCCTGGATTCGGCTGGGAACCTCTACATTGCCGATATCGACAACAGCGTCATTCGTAAAGTGTCAAAGTCAAGCGGAATGATCACTACCGTTGCCGGGACTGGGGCGGTTGGATATTCTGGCGACAGTGGACCGGCAACGATCGCAGAGCTTTCTTACCCCAGCGCAGTTGCCTTAGATGGATCGGGAAATATCTACATTGCGGACCAAGACAATAACTGCATCCGTAAGGTGACGGTCTCCACTGGAATTATTACGACCTTCGCCGGCAATGGCACCGAGGGCTACTCGGGAGACGGAGGCGTGGCGACCAGCGCTGAGCTAAGCTACCCGGGAGCAGTCGCGCTTGATTCCACGGGCAACCTCTATATCGTCGACTCGGGCAATCAGCGCATACGAAAGGTGACTATCTCCACCGAAGTGATGAGCACGGTGGCTGGAACTGGCTGGCCATCCTATTGCTGCGATGGAGGCCCTGCTCTCGATGCGGAATTTCATTTTCCGTCGGGGATTGCGCTCGATCCTGCGGGTAACCTCTACATCGCCGATACCGACAACAATCGTATTCGAAAGGTGACTGTTTCGTCGAGCATCATTAACACGATCGCGGGCAGCGATGCCTACTCAGGCGATGGCGGACCAGCCACTAGCGCTCTCTTAAGTTATCCTGCCGGGGTTGTAGCCGACCCAAGTGGCAACCTTTACATCGGAGACGATGGAAATTGCCGCGTCCGGAAGGTGACGGCTTCGACTGGCGTTATTACCACCTTCGCCGGGAATGGCGTTGCTTGTGATACTACCGGAGGTAATTGGACCGGGGACGGTGGTCCGGCTACGAACGCAGAGCTGGGTGCCGCTGAGGGACTAGCTCTGGACTCAGCCGGCAATCTATACATCGCTGCCGGCGGCAGCATCCGCAAAGTCACGCCTGCCGGCATTATTTCAACATCGGCAGGCTCGTATCTGAACGGTTACTCAGGCGATGGCGGGCTCGCCACCAGCGCTGTACTAAGCTTCCCGGAAGATGTCGCAGTCGATTCTGCCGGTAATCTCTACATCGCCGATACCGACAACAATCGCATTCGAAAGGTGACTTTCACCACTGGCATCATCAACACGGTGGCCGGAAATGGCACGGCGGGGTACTCTGGAGACGGCGTAGCCGCTACCAGCACAGAGCTCAATTACCCAACCGGGGTCGCGCTGGACGGCGCCGGCAACATCTATATTGCAGATATCGGCAATAATCGCATTCGGAAGGTGACCGTCTCTACCGGTCTCGTCACCACGGTAGCCGGTAACGGCAATTGCGCATTTTCTGGGGATGGTGGGCTGGCGACAAGCGCGGCATTGTGCGATCCAGAAGACGTAAAGCTCGACTCTGCCGGGAACCTCTACATTGCAGACTACTATAATAACTGCATCCGCAAAGTGACTGCCGCCACAGGCATCATTGCCACGATAGCCGGGAACGGCATATTAGGATATTCAGGAGACGGTGGCTTGGCCATTGGCGCCGAACTGGACTCTCCGGCAGCAGTCGCGCTGAATTCGGCTGGCGATCTCTTCATCGCCGATCAATACAACGGTCGAATCCGGGCCGCCGGCCCGATCACGACAACACCTACAGTCTGGGACAGCGGAACGGTATCGCTGCTTGTCAATAACAGCCCTCTCGCCATTGCCACCTATGGAGAGGGATCAACGAGTGCCACCCTTGCCGCCGCTCTCGCCACCAGTGCTGCTTTAGCGACGAGCCCTGCGGTGAAGGTGACCGCCGTCGACGACGCTTTGTATTTGGAAGCAACCACAGCAGGCGTAACGGGCAACGCCATTACCTACTCCCTCCAGAACACGGCTTACACCTCGTCTGAGTTCTACGCTCCCTCATTCCCTTCTGCCGCCAGCAGCGGCACGCTAGCAGGAGGGGATGCCCAAGGGGCCAACAGCGGTCAGGTAGTCTACAAGTACACCACTCAATTCGACGGCGCCAACAATCTGATAAGCGACAGCGACCAAGTGATAGGCACCTGGGCCTATCAATACGATGACCTCAATCGCCTGGCAGCTGCTACCGATAACGAGACTGGCAATCCGAATACCAATTATTGCTGGGGTTATGACCCGTTTGGCAACCGAATAATCCAGGCAGGCTCCTCCGCCGCATTCCAGGTAGGTTCGCCCACCTGCACACCGGCAGGCACAGCCTCTTATAGTGGTACTTGGGCTAACTACAGTTCGGCGAACAACAATCAGCTGGCGAACACCGTCCAGGCGCCGGGCGGAGTCAGCTATGACGCTTCCGGCGACGTGGTGAATGACGGTGCGAACCAATACCTTTATGACGGTGACGGACGAGTTTGCGCTGTCGCATCCACCTCGGTATACGGCGACACGATTCTGACCGGCTATGTTTACAACCCTGGCGGGCAGCGAGCTTCCAAGGGCACCATAACAAAGTGGAGCTGCGATCCAGCGATCAGCGGGTTCACCGCCACCAATGACTATGTCCTCGGACCTGGCGGCGAGCAAGTCACGGAAATGGCTATGAACGCCAACAAAACCATGGCCTGGCAGCATACGAATGTTTACGCCGCCGGCTATTTGTTTGCGACCTATGACGACAATGGACTGCATTTCCACCTGAACGATGAGCTAGGAACGCGCCGAGTCCAGACTGACTATGCCGGAGTCGTGGAACAGACCTGCAGCGGCCTGCCTTTTGGCGATAGCTTGGACTGCGATCTCTCCATTCAATTTCCCACCGAACACCACTTCACCGGCAAAGAAAGAGACATCGAATCAGGGCTCGACTACTTCGGAGCCAGATACTACGCCTCCAGTGTGGGACGGTTTATGTCGCCCGACTGGGCCACCAAGCCAGAAGATGTTCCGTATAGCGATCTGACGAACCCGCAGTCGCTCAACCTCTACAGCTATGTCAACAACAACCCTCTGTCGAAGACCGATAAGGATGGGCACTGCGATGCCGATGGAAAAAATTGTTCGGCATGGGATCACATTGCCGGCGCGATGGCCGGGGCACTCAACATCGTTCCGGGGACAATCAACACCGTCAACGGACTCGTTAATGCCGCGATATCCCCGTTTACCTCTTACCAATTCCCGATGATGGATGAGATTCAGCCGGATGCACATGCAAGCGCCCCCGGTATGGTGGTTGGGAGTGCCGCTGCAGCTGCGTACCCCACAGCTGCCGCAGCGGCAGACGTCAAGACTGCGGGCATGGTAATTGACGAAGTACAGGCTGCGTCCGAATCCGGAGTGCCAACCTCCATCCCGGCAGGGCCAAGTCCACGTCCTACGGCGGCACAGCAGAGCGCTATCAATGAGATGGGCGAAGCGCATGGTTGCTCCACCTGCGGAGCGACATCGCCTGGAACGCAGAGCGGTAAATGGGTCGGAGATCATCAGCCTCCGACTGCGCTAAACTCTTCAGGAGGGCCGCAGACCTATTCGCCTCAATGTCTCCAGTGCAGCCGTCAACAAGGTGGTCAGGTTAGTGCCGCTGTAAGGGCAGCTAAGAGGGCCCAAGCCGCAACTCCGCCACAGTGAGCGAACACTATGAATTTGGAACTTGCCTTACGAAAACTCGATAAGCATGCGTCGGAGTTCAACTTCCCGGTTCTGGATAATGCTTATGTGGAAATGGCAGCCACGCGCTTGACGGCCTTTCGAGATGCCCAGGACTGGGCTATCGCCTTCGAGGTGGTCGGCTACTCTACCAATGAAGGCTCTTTCGTCAACGATCTTTATGCGTTCGGATCATGTCTTCAAAAAGAGGGGTTTATCGGCTCACGAGCGGTGATGTCTCAGTCGCCCAATGATCCCTTGATCGATCCTCACACTGAGGCCTGGATCGCGGACTGGGAACACTGGGCCATCGTTGTGAAGGGTAAGTGTCACCAGTTCGCTCCTTCGAGAGATGAATATGTTTCCGCGGGAATCGACGTGCCTCTTGAAGGCGGTCCGGGATCGCTTAGCGAGGGGCAGATAATGCGCTTCTTCATCCATAGGGAAAGCGCTCAAGACCTGCTCATGCGAGACAGCGAACTCAGGGATGCGTTGCGGCTTGAGCCGAAGATGTCAGTCTTCCTTCAAACACAGGAATGGCAACATCCTGACGTGGCGGGAGAGGAAAGGCCCTCTGAGAAGGGAAGCCTCCGAAGCTTGCTGGCTGCACTTGAGTCGAACTCTCCGGCTCTCTTCCAGCTAGGGCGTCCGAACACAGACTGGAGAGTCTGGAATGCCACCCGCGCCGAATAGGCAGTGAAGAACCGAGGGACGGAAGAACCGGGGGACGGACGAAAAGTACCCCAATGAGCTGGCGCATATCGTAAGCTTTGCTGTGGCAAATGTTCGTCATTACTCCTGTTTTCAGCCCAGACGCGAACCAGTCGAACACCATAAACGCCAATGGCGTCACTATACCCGCCCCTGACGCGTATGAGTGGCATCATGGGCGACATCGGCCGGTATCTCGCGATAAGCCATCCAGGAGACACGCTCTTCCTGGAACCAGCCGGGCAGATCCCCTTTTTTCCCGGTCTTTTCACCGACGACGAGGTAGGTCTCGTCTCTCCCCGCGTCATCGCCTACCATCGCCAGTTTCCGCACGACTGGTGGCCGCACTTCGTCGAAGATAACCAACCAACGTTTATCGTCGAGCGATCTCCTATGCTGACAGGCTGGACCTATCATGGTTATCGACTCAATCCCGCAGAGCGCACGTGGTTTACTGAACACTACTGTGCGATGAAGTGTTTTTCATTACGACCCGACGACTTACTTCAACAGTCCATTCTTGAACCAAGTCTTAACCCGGTTCCAGAATCCCGTAGAAGACTGGGTCCAGACACCGAGATCCCGCCTCTGCATGCACCCCTTGAGAATGCCTTCAAGACCGGAATGCAGTAAACTGTACTGTCTTTGATCAATGCACTCGATGGGCAGATTCATATCTCTGTGGAGGTGCGCGTTCTGAGTTACGCAAGAAAGGCTGTCATCCCCCTACTCTCGATTTGGCTTATAGCGTGGATATACCTTTCCTGGTACGCGGTTCAAGATGATGCCCTTATCCACTTAAGATACGCGAACTTTCTCCATTCCCTCCACTTCATCACATTTGACGGAGTGCGGTCGAACTATGGTGAATCCAGCCTTTTATACGTTGGCATACTCGCCTTGCTGCGTTCTGTCACCGTGAGCCCCCTGCTCCCGCACGCGGTATCATCGTTCTTCCATCTTGTGCTGTTCGCCATGTGTTCGGTGACGTTTCTCCGTGCAGAGAGATGCTCGTCTTCCCGAGTTCACTTTTTACTTCTTGCACTTGTGGTGGTGCTCGTCGCTCCGTCCGCAATTCGCTGGCTGGATGATGGTATGGAAACCGGGCTTGTGCTTTCGATGATTGCTGTACTAGTGTGGCAAGTACATCGGCTGTCCCTCCGCACGCGGGTTACTGCGTTGAATTATTGCTTTTCAGTTCTGCTGGGTTTCCTCCTCGTGCTTCTACGAATAGAGTTGGCCAGCGCAGCATTATTCGCGAGCCTCATTCTGGTTCTTGCGAGGAAGAATGAACCCGGCTGGAGGAATCTAAGTTTATGGATATCCTGCCTTCACTTCGTACTAGGGGCGATCGTAGCAGCTTGCGCTATACGACTCCTCATGCATTCGTTCGTACCAGATACGGCACTGGCGAAGTCTCATGGTTATGGCGGCCTGATAACTCCCTTGCGGGACGCGGCAACCGTGTTAAGCGGAGCCCTACTCTTCGGCCTTGGAACAATGTCGCTTTGGCTTGTATCTGCAATCATGGTTTTGCGCGATGGTTGCCTCCGGATGGCCAGTATCGCAGCGAATGCCCTATTCCCGGTTGTCTTAGGTGTCGCAGTGTTGCGTGGGCAGGAGATCCAGGGCGCACGCCACCTGGTCTGGTGCTTTTTCTTCTCTATCTGCTGGAACATCTTCGAGCTTTGGCACTCGGCCCGTTCACTTCATACGCCATCTTTTTCAACGGCTTCGGCAATCCTTCTGGTCATCTGCATCTCTGTTATGCCGCTTGAGAGCCATGTGATGTATCGCGTCCTTAGAACTCGCTCTAATACTATGAAGACCTTTATGAGCGAGAATTTGCAGCTGCCTCTACAGGGTTCTCTCGGCGTAGCACGGGACGTAGGGTACATTTCCTATTTCACACAAGACAAAATTTGCGATCTGGCCGGCCTCGTAAATGGTCGCATTGCGGCGTCCATGAATGATGACCAACGCCTGGAGGCTTGCGCCAGGCTAAGGCCGTCCTTCGCCTTTGTCAACGCTGATCAGGCCTACGTGATTGCCCAAGTAATCGACGTGTCTGAGTGGAAGGTGTGTGGGAAGTATGACTTTGGCAACTTGCGAATACCTGACCGTCATTTCCTCTTGGTCAGCCCAGAATTAGTAGCAGCTACTTGCTTGGCGACACGATTTACTCCAAGCCCAGCATCAACATCAATGATCGAGTCAAGCTACTAGCATCTCAGAGTATTGGGCATTGAAGGGGCATTGAAGGGAGGCATTGAAGGGACGGCATTGAAGGGACAGGTAGAACGTAATCCTGATAAGTTCATGGGGTGGCCCGTTTAGCTTGAGCGGATCGCAGTCGACGTCGCTCACCACGTAACGCGTGGAAACGCTCGGCGTTTCATTCTGGATTGCGACGCAGATCGGGAGGTGTACCTCTGCCAAAAACGGTAACAGGAATCCTACTGAGGGGAGTTATTGACCGGCGCGTTAGGGCTGACCGGGCTTGCGGGCGATCCGCCGAAACCAGAGCCGTTGGATCCGCCAAACCCTGACCCATTGCTAGAACCAAATCCAGGCCCGTTATTGGAACCCGGACCCGAACCGTTCGTGGGACCGAACCCATTGCCGGTACCACCATTCACTCCGGTGCCGTTACTGCTGCCACTGAGATTGCCGGCGTTTGCAGTGACCGTGTTCTGGGTCGGATCGAAGACAAATTCCCACTGATTGTAGTGGGTCTGCTTCTTGTAGATCTTGATCGACGTTTTCTTGTCCAGCAATCCAACTCCCACGATCGGAGCCCCACCGACACTTACGCCCGGGGAGCCGAAGGCGCTACCGCTGCCCCCGGTTGTTTGCGTTCCCCCAATATTGTTGGTTGTTCCACCAGCGCCGGTTGTCGTCCCACCAGCCCCGCTGGATGACCCGAAACCGCTGCCGGAACCGGAGTCGGTGCCGCCAATGGTAGAGCTGGACGAGCCGTTATTGCCGAACGGGGAAGTCGAGGATCCGGAACTAAACGACGAGCCGCTGCTGCCAAATCCAGATCCTGAAGAGCCCAGGGAAGAACCGCCGCCGCCCGGCGAAGAAGAACCCGAAGAGCCAAAGGGTGATGAGGATCCGCCTAACCCAGGGGAGCCAGTGCCGTTGGTCGCTCCGGTAGGAGTGATGCCGCCAGTTTGCCCCACCGTCTGTCCGAATAGACCTTGGGCGGGGACCTTTTGCTCGCCGTAGTGAATCAGGCGCCAGTCGTCCTTCCCGGTCATGGGATTAAGGTAGCGTTTGCGCAGAAAGCGCTGATCGTTCGACTTCACCAGCTGATCGATGGTGTTGGGATAGCGTCCGTACTTATTGAAATAAATCTGGATAGCCCGGGCATATTGCATCCCGCGGTGCACCGTCTCAATTTCTTTATCGCGGCGGATGGATTCTGCCATCTTGGGCGCGGCAATGGCCAGCGCCATCGTCAGCAGCAGGATCATGAACAGAACGCCGAGCAAAAGAAAGCCCTCTTCCTGTCGAGAACCGCTGGGTCGCGAATTTGGCAGTCGTCTCATTGGCGAAGTGGTAGCGTCTGCGTGTTGTGGTACGGAATGTCTTCTACTTGGACGGACGCCGAGTTGATTTTGACTACCCGATAGCGGCGGTCGACCACATCTCCTTCCGAAGCGATGAAGATGTCATCTCCATGCAGCAGGAAGACTTGTTTTTGACCCGTCTTTTCCGCCGCGTAGCCATAAAACCCCAGGTTGATCGGCGGCGGGGGCGGGGGCGGCGGAGGCCCGGTATCGACCTGCGCCTGGCGGATCGGAGCGACGGGTTTGGGTATATCCGGGGGCGCCGAGAACTGGGAGAAGATGTTTCGCCCATGGCCGGTGTACTCGAGCGACTCGGCCTGACGCATGATCTCCGGGTGCAGCGTAGGATCGAGCGCTGCCAAGCCGCCGACCTTCGGAGCCTGATGCGCAGTACCAGGTGCAGTCGTGTCTTGCGTTATCTCGGGAGTAGTCGCAGTGGGACGAACCTCGGTGACCGCGGGCGGGGCCGCTGGTGGCGCACCCGTGGACGGCCCAAAATTCTGCCACAGGAACCGCACCAACAGGATCAGCATGACCGCGCCAAGCCCCGCTGCCAGGTACACCTTCTTCTTGTCTTCTGTACCGACCTTGAGCGCCATCAGCGGGCTTCCTCCCCCTGGGCGGCCGCTTCATCACCCTGCACCAGGGGAATGAGTTGGTTCGAATCGGAGGCACGGAGATAGGTGTTGAGCCTCAGCCGCAGATTCACCAGGCCGCCTTGCTGCCCGGTCAGCGTGAGCCCGTTGATGAGAAAGAAAGTCTTGCTGCGCTCCATGCCATTGATGAAGTGCATCAGCGGTGCATATTCTCCGCTCAGGCTGGCATCCATACGCAGCTCTACCAAACCTGACGGAGCGCGTGCCGGGGTGTAGGCCAGGTTCGTCAGGTGGACTGAATTCTTAGTGGCTAGATCGTTGATGGTGGCGGAAATCATGGAGTACGCTGCCGGAAACCGCGCCGTGTAGAACTCATTCGCCTGGTCCCGGGAAAGGTCGACCTTCTGCGGCAATCCCTTGAGCGGGCTCATTTCCAGCTGCAGGGCACGCAAAGCGGTCTGCTGCTCTGACAGCTGGTCTCGACTGGCGGCGCGCAAAGTGCTCCAGGCCAGGAAGAGCCGTACGCCCAGCACCAGATTCAAAATCAGTAGCAACGCCACCCCGGCAAAATGCAGGTTGAGTAGGCTGACCAGGCTGCGTAGCGGCTTCATTGTGGGGCCGCCCTTCTCAAAGGCTTGGCAGCCGGGGCAGATTGAATCGCAGGTTTGCTCTGAGATTTCAGTTTCGTCCGAGGCGTCGCCGGTTTGACCGGCTTCTCCTCTGTCTCCGGCAGCGGGTTGTACTCGGCCAGCAGGTCAAAGTTTACGGGTGCGGCAGCGCTTACCGGCTCGGGGCCGCGGCCATTCTGATTGTTCTCCGCCGTCTCCCGGGCCAGGCGGGGGGAGAGAAAGCGGTGAGAATGCTCCAGATTGCGGACCAGTTCGACGCCCCGGTCATGAGCACCGCTCACCCGCAGACGAATGGTCACTTTGCCATCCTTGGAAATGACCGGGTCGATTGCCAGCACCTGGACTCCACTCGGTAGTACATTTTCCAGGTCCATCATGACCGCGGTCCAGGAGAAAGCTTTCTCGGCAAAGATTTGATTAAGAAACTGCGACTGGGTCAAAACCGAGGCATTTTGCGGCTGCCGCATATCTGCTTGAAATAGCTGCCGCTGCTGCTCAAGGGCATGAATCTGGTGATTCACTGCATCCAGGCGTGCCTGGGCATCGGCGGCCTTCCGCTTTTCCGTTGCCAGCAGCAACCACAGCGGCACAGCCGTGACCGCCAGCAGCACGACCAGGATCCGCAGCCGAAAATACAGCGGCCCCAACTCCACAAACGGACGCGACGCGAGATTGAGTTGGATACGCATTAGTTGGCCAGCGCTCCCACCACCCCGGCGAGGATCCCGCCAGGCATCGAGTTGCTCCGGCGCGGTGTAGGCACCAGGTCGCGTATTGGGATGCGCTCATCGCCCAGCAGCCGGATAAGCTCTTCCGGGCCGCCCAGCCCGCAGCATAACAACTGCCGCGGTGGCGTATTGAGAGTGTCCTCAAAATAAGCAACCGCCACCGTGACCGATTGCTGCAGCTCTTCGGCGGAGTTGAACGCGTTCTCCTCCGGCGACCATTCCTTTTCCGTCAGCTCAAGGGTTCGATGTAATAGCAGTTCATTCTGCCGGGTGATGGCGGTGGTGACGGAACTGCCGTTGCGGTTGATCACCAGTGCCGGCTCCTCTGAGTTCACCGCGGCCAGTGCTGCCATGGTGCTCGGTAGCACCACCCCCGGCTCATAGCCGGCTTCGCGCACCGCGCTTTCATATTCGGCCAGCACCGCCGCCGGCGAAACGGCGACAATCACCCGCACCAGCCCAGGTTTGCCGGGCATCACCTGATAGCTGACCGCCGCATCTTCCACCTCAAAAGGGACCAGCTTGCGCAGGCGAAAGCGAATAATAGGCAGAGCCTCGGCGGGCTTCGATGGCAGCACGTCGAAGTCCAAGAGCAGGACGCGGACGGCAGCGTCCGGAATCACCACGGTAACCTGGCTTTCCTTGATGCTGATCTCGTCCAGAGCCTGGCGCAACGCAGCGGCAACCGCTGCCCGGTCGCTGAAGTTGGGTGTATGCAGCCCGGCTGCCAGCACCCCCGGACGCAGGGCGGCGAACCCGGAAACGATTTCCTGCTCCGCCTCGCCCGGACGGGCAGCAACCACGCCGGCGCTGGTAATCTCACAGGCAAGCCGGGGCCGCAACGCGCTGGCTTCCGACGGAAAAATTCGGTTAGCAATATTGGAAAGCATGTTCCTAGCGGAAGGCCTCGATAAACGTAACCTTGTTAATTTCCTTAAGCGTAGTCAAGCCGCGGCTGGCCCGGTCCACGGCCGATTCGCGAAGAAACTGCATACCTTGCTTCTGCGCCAGTTTGCGTACTTCCGAGGCCGGCTTCTTGTCCAGAATGATTTCCCGGATGGCATCGTTCAGTTCCAGCAGTTCGTGTATTGCGGTTCGGCCGCGATAGCCTGTGCCCGCGCACTCAATGCAGCCCGCGCCTTCATGGAAATCGAAGCTGCGCCATAGCTCCGGATCCAGACCGCTATTGCGCAAAAACTCATCGTCGTAGCGCACCGGGCGGGTGCAGTGTTCGCAGATGGTGCGCACCAGCCGCTGGGCGAGGATGCAGTTGAGCGCGGAAACAAAGTTGTACGCTTCCACACCCATATTGAGAAAACGTCCCAGCACGTCGACCACGTTGTTGGCGTGGACGGTCGTGAACACCAGGTGACCAGTCAGCGCGGAGTTGATGGCAATCTGTGCCGTTTCCTGATCGCGGATTTCGCCCACCAGGATCTTGTCCGGGTCATGGCGCAGGATGGAGCGCAAGCCGCGGGCGAAGGTAAGGCCCTTCTTCTCGTTGACCGGGATCTGGGTAATGCCGCGAATCTGGTACTCGACCGGATCCTCGATGGTGATGATCTTGTCTTCGTCGCTCTTGATCTCGTTCAGCGCCGCGTAAAGGGTGGTGGTCTTGCCTGATCCCGTCGGACCGGTGACCAACACCATGCCATAGGGCTCACGGATGTAGCGCCGGAAACGGCGCAAATCCTCCTCCCCAAACCCGACTACGTCCAGCGTGAGCTTGCGGAACTTCTCGCTCATCGATTCTTTATCGAGTACGCGCAGGACGGCATTTTCCCCATGCACGGTGGGCATGATGGATACCCGGAAATCGATCAGGCGGCCTTTGTAGCGGACCCGGAAACGGCCGTCCTGGGGTACCCGGCGCTCGGCAATATCCAGTTCGCTCATGACCTTGATACGGGAGAGGATGGTCGAGTGGTGCTCGCGCGCGATGGGCGCCATGGCGGCCTGCAACACGCCGTCGATACGGTATTTGACCACCAGAGAATCGTCATAGGTTTCCAGGTGAATATCCGACGCGCGCCGTTCCAGGGCGGTGAAGATGGTGGTGTCCACCAGCCGGATGATGGGGCTGATGTCCTCTTCCGAGGTGAGCTTCTCGATGGAGATGTTCTCATCAGGATTATCTTCGGCCGAAATGACGTCGAACGTCAGTCCTTCGCTGGCCTCGTCGAGCACGCGCTGCGACTGCTCCGTCTTCTTGAGCAGGTCGGTGATCTGCGACAGGGTAGCCACCCGGGTGATGATGCGTTGCCCCAGCAGGCCGCTGATCTCGTCCAGGATCATGAGCCGGCTAGGATCGCTGACCGCGATGATCAGGCGATCTTCCAGCTGCTCCAGGGGCACGAAGTTATAGCGAAACATCATGTCCACCGGCACGCTGCGGAACAGTTCATGCTGGATACGGAAGTTTTTCAGATCCACGAAGTCGCAGCGGTAGCGATGGGCCAGCGTCTGGGCGCGGATGGTTTCGTCTGTTTCCGCTACCGCCGTGGTGACAAGTACAGTGCTGTCAGCCATATGAAGCTCCTAAAGGCAAAAGGTACAAAGAGGCCTTAGTGGCCTCCTATAGTGCTCGCTTGTCCGAGCGAGAAGATAGGCAGATACAAAGCGATCAAAATGACCACGACGACAGAGCCCATCACGATCAGGATAGCGGGCTCAATCAGCGCCAGCGAGGCAGTCAATGCCGTCTGCACGTCTTCTTCGAAAAACTCGGCCACCGAGTTGAGCATTTGTGGCAAGGCGCCGGTGGATTCCCCGACGTCGATCATTTCCACTGCCAGGTCGGGAAAGACGCCGGTTTTTTCCAGGCTCTGCGATAGGCTTTTGCCTTCCCGCACCGTTGCCACCGAAGCCGTCACCGCCTTGGCAATGGTACTGCTGGAGATAGACCGCGCCGCTGTTTCGAGCGAGGGCACTGGGGGCAGTCCGCCGGTCAGCAGGCTGGAAAGGGTGCGCACGAAAAGCGCCACCTGGTACTTGCGCCAAATGTTCCCGAATATCGGCATACCAATCCGCATACTGTCGATCCGGGCCGCTCCAGCCGCTGTCTGACTGTAGCGAAAAAGCACGTAGACGATGATCGCGACCCCTGCCAGCCCCCACAAAATGTAGTGCTGAAAATTGTTACCCACGGCCAGCAGCATGCGCGTGGCGGGGGGCAAATGAGTGCCCAGCTGGTCGTACAGCATGGCGAAACGCGGCACCACAAAGCTGATCAGGAAAATAAACAACGCGACCACCATGGTGACCAGCAGGCATGGGTAGAGCAGGGAAGCGATCAACTTCTTGCGGAAGGAGAGCGAAATTCGCTGGAACGCAAGATAACGTGACAACACGTCTTCCAGCTGACCGCTACGCTCGCCCGCCAGCAGGGTAGTGGTGTAAATGAGCGGAAAACCGCCCTGGGCTTCAAAGGCGGCGGAGAGTGACTCTCCGGTGCGCACCCGCGCGGCCACATTTTCCAGCTGTGCGCGAAAGGTCGGGTTTTTCTGCCCCTTCACCAGCATATCGAGCGAATGAAGGATGGGCAGCCCAGCGCGGACCAGGGTAAGAAACTGCTGGTTAAAGATGATGAAAGCTTCGAGATTGGCCTTCTTGCGGCTGCCCCCCACGCCGCGCATGCCGCGCGGCCGCACCGAGTAGACGTAGTAGCCGGCCGTGGTGAACCGGGTACGCAGTTCTTCCGCGGAGCCGGCGATCTGTACCTGCTCCTGAATGCGTCCCCGCTCATCGGCCAGTTTGACTACGTATTCTGCCATGGGCCCCCTACCATTTTACCGGGAGACGGGCATCCCTGCGGCTGGATTGGCCGGAAGCCCTCCCAGCTTACCAATCTGGCCATTGGGCCCCACGGCCCAGGGCAGACTAAGAGCGTTCCAATTACCACTATCGAGCCATTGCCAGGTATTGCCATCGTCATAAGAGACATCGGATCCGTTCGTGCCCACCGCGATCCAGGCGCGATCTTTCTCGTCCCAGGCCACGGCGGAGCGGTAGCCGTGGGGCGGCTTTCGGGGCACGCTCCAATGTTCTCCACCGTCGGAGGTATATGCCGCAGTGCCGGTTGCGTCCTCAGGCTGGCGATAGTTTCCACCCACGGCGATTCCGTGCTGCTGGTCGCGAAACGCTAAGGAAAAGACGCCCGAGGAGTCATTTCCGCTCGCCAGCGGGGTTTGCGCGCTCTGCCAATCGGTCAGCCCTTTGCTTCTGAGAACCCTGCCCCTGCTCGTTCCCAGCCAGATCTGGCCCTCTTTCGCGATCATAGCGCTGTTACTGGCAGCGAACATGGATTCTCCAGCCAGAGGCTCCAGGTCGGCAGCCGGCATCCAGGTGTTTCCTCCATCGTGGGTGAGCAGCAAGCCAAACCTTACATGGTGAATACGCCCGGGCGCCGGCGCTGGATCACCGTAAATGACACCGTGCTCCCGGTCGGTGAACAGAAGACCATCCCAAAAGCCGCCGGAATCCGGGTTGGTGAAGAGTAGTTTCCAGCTGCTGCAGCCATCCGTTGTCTGATAGAGGCGAGACTGATCGCCGGGTCCGCTCGACAACACCAAAGCAGTCTTTTCGTCCCCGGCCCAGATGCCGCGAAAGTCCAGCTTGCTTGCGCCGGGTGGGATCGCGCATGGTTGCCAGAGGTAGCCGCTATCCTCGCTTCGCAGCACGGTGCCGCCGGCGCCGCTGGCCCAAACCACGCCATTTCCCAAGGAGTGAATTCCCCGCAAGCCGGCGGTCGACTCACTCTCTTCGAGCTCCCACGGACCGCTATGGGTTGCGGTTTGTGCCCCCGCGACGACGGCCATGAGACATACCGGAATAAGAAATTTTATGATCCGCATGGTTTGCTTTGTATCAGGTCAAGGCCTTATCAGAAGCAGCCACCAGGGCTAAAGCCCCAAGTTTTATATACCGTGCGTTCTCGCGGGCTTGAAAGCCCGCTTCCCCGGACTGAAAGTCCGGGGGAGCGGGTTTTCAAACCCGCGTGAAGGCCCCGGTATTTAAACGGATGGGCTTTAGCCCTGGTGTGAACCAAATCTGCTAAACGAAAATGGGTTGAGAGCTTGCGTGAGAACTTTGCTTTGTATCAGGGCACGACTTTAGTCGTGCCGCAAACGCTTGAGAATATGTCGGGCTTTAGCCCCTGCAACTACGCTCTAGACCGGGGGGGGTCCATCCACCACGGGAATCCCTGCCGGTGGATGAAAAACAAACTCCGCATCCGGTGCCGGCGCATTGGCCTTGCTGTCGCGAAACGTAAAAGCAGTTTGTGCGCCATCCGTCTCGGTGATGCTCATGGAGTGGATAATCCCCTCGGGACTCACGTCGAGGACGATCTTCGCCACTCTGTTTTGCTCGCCCTTCGGCACCCCGGAGAGTTCCAGCCCGTCGGCGGTGCGGGAGAGGGTTAACCCGTCGAGTTCTTTCTGCAGTTGCGTATGGCCAAGAAGAAAACGCAACGGCGAACGGAGATCATCCAGTTGGGCGGCGGAGACCCGCTCTACCTGGGCATCTCCGGGGGAATAGAACCAGGCATATTTGCCATCGAGCAGAAAAATCTTTCCTGCCGGATCGCTATAGCTCCAGTGCATTTTTCCAGGTTTGCGCAGCAGCAGAGTTCCGTGCTCTTCCCGGTCCATGCCCATGCCGCGAAAGCTCTCGCTGAAGTTGGTGCGCAACGAATGGAGTGCGTTGTAGTACTTATCCACTCGCTGTGCTAACTGTTGCGCGGTATCGGCGCTCCACGCTGTTCGCGGGATCAGCAACAGCGCCAGCAAGGCAAAGCGGGCGCTTACTGAATGTCTTGCGTGCAATTGGTTCCGCCCGAAAGATCGGCCTTGATCTCCCCGGCCTGGTCGATGCAGAAACCCTTGTGGCCCGACTTCCCGACCGCCTGCGGAACCGCAGTCGCCTCATAGGAGGTGTACATGTCCTGGTTGTTGACCGTGACCTTGGTGCAGTTAACGATACTGAAGGTGTAACCCGATTTTTGTCCTGCGGCCAACTCTCCCTGCAACACCTGAGCTGCCTGGGGGCTAGGTGGGCCAGCGGTCGCGTTGCCGCCGAGTGCAGGCAGCGAGCAGGCGAAGCCGTTGGCTGGGAAGCTGGTCTGGTATTGAATTTGCGCCTGGTAGATAGCGCGCAGTGACTGCATGGCAGAGGTCTCGTTTGCTGAAGCCTTCATGCTGATGAAATTAGGGATGGCAATCAGCATGAGGATGATCATGATGGACATGACGATGAGCAGTTCCATCAGGGTGAAACCGCGCTGCCGCTTGCGTTCCGAAGAGCTGAGGTGAATCATGGGGTATGGTTCTCGCTTGACCGCTTACAAGTCTATCAAGAGACGCAGCCGGTCGCGAAGACGCTCACCCCGTGTTTCCCACGATGCAACACTTCGGTCACGTTTGCGCCTTTACTCAAAGAAGGGGTTCAGCAGGCCAATTGCCCTCGGGTAACCTTCAGGCCATCCAGCCGGCCCAACAGCGTAACCGCCACCTTATCCGGGTCGAAAAGGTAGTTGGCCATCGCCATTACCTCTTCGCTGGTGACCGCCTCCACTTTGTCCATGATCTCGTCCACCCCGAAGAAATGTTCAAAGTACATTTCCTGGCGGGCCAGGTTCGACATGCGTGACATGGAGCTCTCGAGGCCGAGAATAATGTTGCCCTTCAGCTGATCCTTAGAGCGGCGAAGCTCTTCTTCCGGCATTTCCTCGGTCTTCAAACGGCGAAACTCACACATGATCAATTCAATTACCTGCAGACAGTGAGCCGAAGAAGTTCCTGCATACACGCACAGTGAGCCTGTGTCACGATACGGGTTGAGGTCGCTGAAGATGGAGTAGGCCAAGCCGTGCTCTTCACGCACCGTCTGGAACAACCGGGAACTCATGCCCCCGCCCAGGGCGGTGTTGAGCAGCAGGGTCACATAGCGCAGATCGTGAGCAATGGGTGGGGAGGGAACGCCCATGCAGAGCTGTACCTGCTCCAGAGCCTTCTTATTGCGCAGCACGATCTTCGACACGGTGCGCGGCTCGGTTTCCGCCAGTTCGCTCTTGCTGGGCGCGATGTGATCGAAGCGCCCGGCGACCAGGTCGACGAACGCATCATGCTCCAGGTTGCCGGCGGCGGAGAAAACCATATTCTTTCCCGAGAAGCGCTTGCCGTAGTAATCGAACAACATCTGCTGCTCGAAGCGGCGCACGGTCTCCTTGGTGCCCAGGATGGGTTTCCCTAACGGGTGATCCCTCCAGAAATTCTGGGTAAAGATCTCGTGCACCAGGTAGTCGGGGTTATCCTCGTCCATCTTGATCTCTTCCAGGATGACGCCGCGCTCGCGCATGATGTCGTCGTTGTTGAAGACCGGATTCAGCACCAGGTCCGAGAGCACGTCCAATGCGGTGGGCACATGCTCGTCAAGAACTTTGAGGTTAAAGCAGATGGTCTCTTTGCCGGTGAAGGCGTCCAGGTTGCCGCCGATAGCATCGACCTCGCGCGCAATGCGCTTTGCGGAACGGGACTGCGTGCCCTTGAACACCATATGTTCAACGAAGTGAGAGATGCCGTTCACCTCCGGCAGCTCATGCCGGGAACCGGCACGAATCCACACACCCATGGCTACAGACCGGATATGCTCCATGCGTTCGGTCAGAATGGTTAAGCCGGAGGGAAGGACTGTTCGTCGAATGCTGCGTTCTGTCACCATCTCAGTGTAGCGGCTTTCTGGGGGAGCAGCGGATTTCCTGCGGCCAAAACCGGATGCTATTCTGCGAAAGCTCCTGGGTGGGCCGGTGGATGTCTGGCAGGGAACATCTCGTTCGCTTATTAGACGGCCCCGCCGTGGGCCGTGGGAAAAATCTTTTTGGCCTTTCCCGTCAACAACTTACAGATGTTGTAGGCCAGTTTGGGCAGCCCCCGTACCGGGCCCGTCAGCTGCTCCAGGCCATGTTCCGGCAGCGGACCGGCTCCCTGGAGCAAGTTCTTACCCTTCCCCAAGCCCTTCGCCGGGAACTGGCCCAGGCGGGCTGGGCGATGGAGCGGCCACGAATTGTAGAGACTTTTCGCTCCATCGATGGTACCGAGCGTTATCTGGTTGCCGGCGAGGACAGCCAGACGGTGGAAACGGTCTGGATGCCGGGTGGCGACGGCGGGGAGGCGGAGGGGGAAGGTGCTCAGCGAGCCACCATCTGCGTCTCCAGCCAGGTTGGCTGCGCGGTGAACTGTCAGTTTTGCCTGACGGCGAAATTAGGACTGCAGAGGAACTTGTCCGCAGGTGAGATCGCCGGACAAGTGATCGCGGTGTTGGACCGGCAGGAAGTGCAAGTGGGGCGAGACCGGATCAACCTGGTGTTCATGGGCATGGGCGAGCCCTTTCTGAATTACGACGAGTTCATGGCCGCTGTGCGTTTGCTGGTGAATGAGGCGGGGTTGGCGGAATCCAGAATGACGGTGTCCACTTCGGGAATTGTGCCGGGAATTCTGCGCCTCGCCGGGGAAGCGGTGCGGCCGAGGCTGGCCATCAGCCTCAATGCACCCGATGACGTGATGCGCGAACAAATCATGCCCATTACCCGCAAGTGGAAGATCGCGGATGTGATTCAGGCGGCTGGCCAGTTGTCTCTCCGTCCCCGGGAACGAGTTACCTTCGAGTACGTGCTGCTGGGCGGCCTCAACGACCGGCTGCAGCATGCGGAGCAATTGGCGGCGCTGGCACGCAGTGCATCCATGCCGGTGAAGGTAAACCTGATTGCCTGGAATCCCGGCCCGGGTATTGCCTACTCGATGCCAGAACCCGAGCAGGTCGTCGCCTTTCAGCAAAGGCTCATCGCGCGCGGCGTTCCCGCATTTCTGCGACGGCCGCGGGGCAGAGACATCTACGCCGCCTGCGGTCAGCTAAAGCGCACCGTCACAGGAATACCACCCGCAGCGGTGTGAGAATCGATTTGTCTGCATGATGAGGCGAGCTGTACAGTTCCTGATGCAGGCGAAACGGTGGCAGTTTCATGTACAGGCGACTGGCAGCCCTCTGCATCCTGGCGGCTTTAGCGCATCCCGTCTGTGCTGCCAAGCACATCTCGGTGGCGCAGTTGCAGCAGATCATGGATGCAGCTGCCGAGGCGAATCGCTCCGACGCCGCAGTTGCACAGCAACTGGCCGATGTCTCTCTCACCGAGCGGCTTAGTCCCGCCACTCTCACCGCCTTGGAATCCAAAAGTCATGGAAACATGACGAACGAATGCCTGCGCGTTCTTGCCGACGAGTCGGCATTCCTCAATCCGCCCGCGAGCGAAATTCTGTCCCGCCCCACTCCCGGCTTCGGCGCGCAAAAGGGCATGATGGCGCTGGTGGTCAACTATGTCGTCCATACTTTGCCCACTCTACCGAACTTCATGGCCACCCGCGTCACGCAGCACTTCTCCGACCTGGCGGAATCCGTGCAGGAGCGGCCGGAAGCCCCGCTGGCCGGCTTTTATCCCCTGGGAACAGTGCGCACGCCCGTGGCCTTTCGCAATGGACAGGAAACAGATGACCCGGCCCTGTTGGCTGCGGCATCGGCCAGGGGAGCAGACAGACAGGATGCAAAGGATGCCAAGCTCATCCGGGCTGCTACCTCGGGACTGGCGTCCTGGGGCGAATTTGGCCCTATCCTGAGTGTCGTTCTGGTGGATGCGGGCAAAGGCAAACTCGGCTGGTCGCGCTGGGAGCAGTGGGAGGGCAAGCCGGCCGCAGTCTTTCAGTTTTCAGTCGTCTCCGCTGGATCTCATTACACGTTGCAATATTGGCGCGACACCAACGGACAGATCATCGGGAGCAGCTACAGATCGAGGCCGGGGCAGGAGCCCCCTAAACTCATTCGACAAGTCTCTGGCTACATCGGCACGCTCACCGTCGATCCGGAAACCGGAGCGATTTTGAGAATTGAGATGGAAGCGAGTCTGCGCCCCGATGAGGATCTGAAGCGGGCAGGCATGATTGTCGAGTATGGCAAGGTAGGAATTGGCGATGGGGCCTACACCTGTCCCATCCACAGCATCACGGCTTTCGCCTCCATGCAAAAGATTCAAAACACGCCCGTTGCTCCGTTGAGGAACGTCGAGGAAATGCAACTGAACGACGTCAATTTCACCAGCTATCGGCGCTTCGGCTCCGAGGTCACGCTGGTCGTCGGTGAAGTCTCCGGCGAGTTCGCCGGGAAGCCGGCTGGAGCAACCGAGAGCGCGTCTGCTGTCGCACCGCCGCCGGCTGCCGCCACTTCCGCCGGCGCGATGGAAGCATCCGCAGCCGCCCCGAAGCCCGCTCCAGCGCCCGTACCCGAGGAGGATCAGGAGATGCTCGTGACCGCCGCCGACGGGCCGCCGGGAACAAAAGATATGGCCCACGGCGCCTCCGCCAACGCGGTTGGCTCCAGCAGCTTCACGCTCAAAGTCACCACACGCCTGGTGGACCTCGGATTGTTTGCCACGGACAGGCACGGCAAGCCCATACTCGACCTCAAGCAGGACGAGATCGAGGTCTATGACAACGGCCGCAAGCAACCGTTAGCGGAATTCAAGCGCGCGGCTACGCCGTCTACTCCTGAGCCATCGAAGCCGCAAATCGGCACATTCACCAACGTCCGCTCGACGCAGGATCAGGATGCGCCCGACCTGCTCATCCTGCTGATGGACGAAAACCATCTTCCCTTCAATGACCTCACTCTTGCCCGCGGCCAGATCCTGAGTTTCCTCAAGACGGCCAGTCCCAACGCGCACCTGGCGTTCTACTCCATCGGGGAACATGGTTATCGGGTCATCCAGGACGTTACCACCGACCGCGCGCTGCTGCAGGCCAGGCTCGCCGCGTGGACGCCGAGCGCGGCCGGGGTCTCTCAGGCCGGGGCACTGGACCAGCGCAACCGCCAGCAGTTCGACACCGTGCGCAATCCCGATGACCTCGCCTACGTCAACGGCAATGAAACTCCGATTCCGGACGGAACCACCAGCGTTGATCCCAACCTGCGCCAGATGGGCGACAATCCGCTCGGCCAGGTGCTCCTCTCTATGATTGCCCTCGCCCGCCATTTCGGCCCTGTTGCCGGACACAAGAGCCTGGCCTGGATTTCCGGCAACAGCGCCCTCCTCAATTTCAATGACCAGCCAGTCGGCATCGACAGCAAAGTCGACAACACCGGCTCCGCCATCAATCGGACCAAGGAAGCGCTGAACGAGGCGCATATTTCCCTCTATGCCATCGACGCTTCGATGCTCAGTGTTGGTGGCCCAGCCGGCGATGCATCGCTCTACAGTCCCAGTGTGGAGTTGAATCCCGTCTCTACGGCAAACTCCATGCCTGGAGGAGGCGGCGGCAGCAGCCGCGTCGACTCCACAGGTCGCGCGACCGCGCAGATGCAGCAGGATACCCGCGCCATTCAAACTTCAGTCCGCGTGCTTGCAGAGGCCACCGGCGGCCGGGCGATCAATAAGGGCAGCGACCTCAAGGCCACCCTCGCTGGGATAGAGCAGGAGACCGCTGCACTCTATGAGGTCGCCTTCCATCCCGATTCCGCAGCTGACGGCAAGTTCCACACGCTGCAGGTCAAGATTCCCACCCGCAAAGATGTGAAGCTACGCTACCGGGCCGAATATCTGTATTCAGAAGAATCCCAAAGTACGCCGCAACGCTTTCAGCAAGCCGTCTGGAGCCCCCAGGACGCGACCGCCCTCGCACTAACAGCCGAAGTGGCGCCGGCCTCTGCCTCCTCGCCCGACAGCTCCGCAATCAAGCTTCGCATTGCTTTTCCCGGCCTGGCCCTGGAACGGAAGGGAGATCGCTGGTCTGACCAGCTCTACATCTTCGTGGCCCAGCGAGACGACGTTACCCGGAAGGCGGAAATCTCCGCTGACACTTTGCGCTTGTCTCTCAAGCAAGCCACTTACGAGACCGGCATGCCCGCCGGGATCCCCTACCAACGCGTTGTCGAAGCGCAGTCGATGCTCGGCTCTGTCCGTGTCATCGTCGTGGATGGAAACTCCGGCAAGATGGGCTCGGTAACCCTGCCCTCTTCCGCGCTGCATCCTTAGGGGTTTAATTTCAGCTGCTTCGCAGTTTTCTCATCGGCTAAACAGGCTGCGGAAAGACTCTCTCTTGCATCAGGGAATGCTTTAGAGGTTGCGGAAAAACCCAGGTTTTTGAAGGGTACGGCCTTTAGGCCGTACGTAACAACTGTAGAATCAATACGGCTTTAGCCGCTGAGGGCTGCGATTTCGCTAGGTATCGACTTTTTCCGCAGCCTCTTTTAGTCGGGCCGTAACCCACTAGATTCTTTTTGCACCTGGAGAAGGCCTACGTTCGAGCGCGGCCGGCGACGCCCAACCGCAACGCCGCCTCTGCCACCCGATCCGCGGCGTGGCGAACGACATCGCCTTCCGCGGCAAAATCACCGGCGATACAGCGAACCCCCAGCGCCTCAATCGCGTCAATGTCAGGGACAATGGGGGAAGCTCCTTCCCCCGCGTAGCGATCGAGCAATGCTTGCGAGACCGGCGCCGTGTTCACCAGGGCATAGTCGAAGATGGGCCGGTGCGCGTGTTCATAAATGCGTTCGATGTGCTGCGACGCGGTCAGATTGAGGCTCTCGTTCGCCTGGGTCATCAAATTGCAAATGTATACCCGGGTTGCTGACGACGAAGCCAGGGCCTCAGACACACCCTTGACCAGCAGGTTGGTGATGATGCTGGTAAACAGCGAACCCGGACCAATGGTGATGAGGTCGGCGCGGGCAATCGCCTCCAGCGTTTCCGGCAGGGGTTCAGCGTCCGCCGGCTCGAGCATGAGTTCCACAATGCGCTGCCGGCTGGCGGTGATATTCGTTTCCCCGCTCACCAGCGAACCGTCATCCATGCGAGCGGCGAGCGATACGTTTTTGTTGGTAACCGGATAAATGTGCCCGCGGGTCGCCAGCACCTGGGAGGAGAGCTTGATGGCCTGGGCAAAATCGCCGGTGATTTCCGCCAACGCAGCCACAAACAGATTGCCAAAGCTGTGGCCCTCCAATCCCTCTCCAGCGGTGAAGCGATGGCGAAACAACCGCGAGATCAGATGTTCGTCTTCAGAAAGGGCCACCATGCAATTGCGCAGATCGCCCGGGGGCAGCATGTTAAAGCCGCGGCGCAGCCGGCCGCTGGATCCCCCGTCATCCGTCACCGTGACCACCGCAGCCAGGTCGGAGATGAGGCAGGGAGCGTTCTCGCAGTCAGTAGTGGTTTGGTGCGGAGATGCGACGTAACGCCTCAGGCCGCGCAGCAGAGTGGAAAGCCCTGTGCCTCCGCCGATCGCTACCACGCGAAGGCTGGAGCGGTCAGTTCTCCTCCGAGCGGCAATGGCTTTCGCGCGCCTCGGCGTCGCCAGGGAGAACGTTTTTACCATAAAGCAGTCACTTCAGCTAAGTTACGCCACCAAGTGAACATCGGCGATTCCCAGAAAGCGGGAGCCGGGCGCTCAGGGAACTTCGGGGTAGAGTAATTCGGTGAAACGGGGATCATCCGCCATATCCTGAAAATCTGAATCGCTGCGCGCCTGGATGCGATTACGAGGACTCAATTCAATCGCTTTGGCCAGGTGCTCGAGGCAGGGTTCCGCCTGCCCGGTCATGCTCTCCAGGATGGCCAGGCCGTAATACGCGTAGTCGGCAGCGGGGTTGGTCTTGAGGATGCCTACAAACTGATCCCGAGCCTCCTCGTAAAACCCGGTATTCAACAGGGATATAGCGTAATCGTACTGCTCCTCGGTGCTATCGAAGGAGAGACCGCTTTGTTGTACCCGGCGTTGGCAGGCTACGAGATAAACCTTGGCCCGCTCCAGAATCTCGACCGGACCTTCCTGGCTGAGCTTTTCAAAGACCTGCCGCGCCTTTTCGTATTTGCCCTCATGCATCCACTGCAGTGCGCTCTGGTAGTCGTTCAGGGCTTTCTGGTGCGAAGGATTGGGCATGGGGCGTGCCTTACCTTCGATAGTTCGAGGATTGCGCCGAGCGGGGATACCCTGACCTGTGTTTTGCATTACCCGATCTTCTTTCCTTGAAGATGCAAACCGGCTGTTAAATTCGCCTTTATACGCATCGTAATGGCGTTACGTCAACCCGGTGGCTGTTTGCATCCTTGGCAAGACTGTAGCACGGGCGCCAACAGCAGCTCAGGACGTTGAACCATAGACCGCAGGGTTTAGCGCTGGATCGTTATACATTTTGAGCTGGCGGTACAGCTTGAATGTTCGTTGCCGGTTGAGTACCTGTTGCCACAGCCGGTCGAGCGATGACGCTAGATCATCCCGTTGCTCAACCAGGATACTCAGACGTTCGCGATTGCGCCCGCTGTGACCAGACGGCGCTTCGGGGCGGTCGATTTCTTCGCCCGTATGAAACACCTTAAGCGAAAGAATCGAAAGCCGATCCAGGATCAGCCCCGGGGATTCGGAATGCAATTCTGCACCATCTGCGGGCAGATTCTGGCGATGCAGAAAATCCAATAGCAAGCGGTCACATTGTTCGGTCAAATCGTTGCGCCGCTGGTTGACGCTATCAATCAAGCGTTTAACACGAGCAATCTCCTGGTCGCTCGCCTGAGGGGAACGGGCAGCATCCTCTGCGTGCCAAAGCTCGAAATTCGCCAGGTGCTGCTCGGCCACCGCCCGCTCGAATCCGGCGAGTGAGGAGGGTACCGCCGGCGTCTCAACATGCCACACGGCAGTGCAACGGTCGTGCAGCGAAGTGATTTCAGACGAGCGGAGGAAGTGGGGCTCTGGCGGGGTGGCGTGCATGGCATGTCAGAGGAAAGCAGCGCCCACAAGTGCACGCAGCTAACCTGCTACTCAAGTAGCTCCGAGACGTGGTGAGCTCGGTGGGAATCGAACCCACGACCCACGCATTAAAAGTGCGTTGCTCTACCGACTGAGCTACGAGCTCATTTCTACTCAATTTCCAAAGTAACACAATAGGAAAGGACCGCTACGAACGCTGGCACCGCGGCCGATTGCAGGGTATGTTAAGGACGGAAGCGAGCGTTGTGACAGATACACCGAAAGACATCGCGACGCTCTACTCCCGAGCTCATTTGGAAGCAGCCAGGTACTGGGACTTTTCTGCGTCCCGCCAACAGGTGCGGGGCAAGTTCCGCGCCCGGATGGTGCGTGAACCGGCAGGCGAATTTCAGCCCCCCCAAATTGAGCCACCCCAGGTTGATCCCATACCACCCACCTTTGTCCCGGCCTCGGAACCACCTGTGAAACCCGTCACTCAGGCTGAGCCTGAAGAAGGGGTGGCCACGCGCTGGTACGCGTTGCACTCGGTGTTCGCGCCCGCGGAGGCCGTTGATCCCCCGCTGAGCCCGGAGGCTCACCCCCCGATCGTTGCCTTTTTTTCTCTTGCCGGCGGGGTGGGAAAGACCTGCCTGGTGGCCACCTTGGGGCGTGCTCTCGCGGCTCTCGGGGAACATTTGCTGCTGGCGGATACACCCGCCTGCGGAATGCTGCCATTTTACTTTGGGTCGCGCGAATCGAGGCCCGGGGCCGTCCGCACCTTTTTTCCGCCAGGTCCCACCTTTGGAGCAGAAACCGACGCGTCCGTCCAGGTTCTCAACCTACCGCCAGAGCGCTATCCTGGGCCGGGCCCGTGGCTTGCGGACCTGCTGAATGGTGGCCGTTTGGCAAATCGCATCTTGGTGGACGTCGCCACGGCTAGCCAGGAAGTGACGAGCCGTTTGCTGCGGCTGAGGCCAACGGTTTTGGTACCCGTCTTACCGGATATGAGTTCCGTAGCCAGCCTGGGACCGCTGGAGGCGTTGCCAGAGCCGGGAGAGACGCTTTATCTGCTCAACCAGTTCGACGCCGGGTCGCCGCTGCATTTGGATGTGCGCGCTCTCTTGCAGCAGCAACTGGGCGATCGACTGCTGCCCTTCGTAGTGCGTCGCAGCTATGCAGTCAGTGAAGCGCTGGCCGAGGGCATGACGGTGATCGATTACGCGCCTGACTCGCCGGTCGCTGAGGATTACCGGGTTCTGGGCAGTTGGCTGCGCAGCTTCGTTGCGGCGGCAGCGGTGGGCACCCGTGGAGTGCGCTGGACTGAGCGATGAGTTGCTGCGTCTAAAGAGAATGAAATCTGCCCCAGGCTGGGCTTTGCTCCTGCTGACTTTTGTGCCCGCTTGTCAGGCGGGCGTCTCCGCTCCCACGGAAATTGAGCGCGGATTTCAGAGCATGTACAACTTGCAATTCGACCAGGCCCACCAGGATTTTGCCATCTGGGAACAGCTGCACCCTGACGATCCCCTGGGACCGGTTTCCCAAGCCGCCGGGTACCTGTTCGCCGAGTTTGCCCGCCTCAATATCCTGGAAAGCCAGCTATTTACCAACGACAACACTTTCGCAGCGCGCAGCAAGCTTTCCCCGGATCCCCAGGTCCGAGCGCAATTCGACGGCGCCATCGGCAGGGGTGATCAGCTTGCCGGGGCGGTGCTCAAGCAGCATCCCGACGACAGCAATGCGCTTTTTGCCAAGGTCCTGGCCCTGGGGTTGCGATCCGATTATGTCGCCATGATTGATAAGCAAGACTTTGCCGCTCTTCGTTATATGAAGCAGGGGCGCATTCTTGCGCAACAGTTACTGAAGCAGAAGCCGGACGAGTACGATGCTCTACTGGCGGTAGGGGTAGAAAACTACCTGACCGGGATCAAGCCTGCCCCGGTCCGCTGGATGCTGAGCTTAGGCGGTATCGAGCCGGATAAGGAGCAGGGCATTCGTGAACTCCAGCAGACGGCCGCTCATGGGAATCTCTTGAAGCCATTCGCCAAGTTGTTGCTGGCGGTGGCTGCGTTGCGGGATAAGAACAACGCCGAAGGGTGCAATTTGCTCAACCAGCTGGCGACTGAGTTTCCCCGCAATCCCCTCTACCGCGACAGCGTACCAGAATGCCGTGGAGCGCAGCATCCGCAGCGGTGACTCACTTCGAGGGTGACGATTGGGATGGAAAGATTCTTCATTCGCCAGGAATTTATCTTCTAGCCTTGCTGATGGGCACCACCTGCACGGTCGCATCGCGAATCTCAGCCAGAAACCGATTAATAACCGACCCACGGAGAAGAATGTCGAACCGCGACCGAGCCGATTGCCCGAAAACCACGTGCGAAATGCTCTCCTGCTGCGCGAACTCGATCAGCGCGTCGGCAACGTTCTTATCCTTGAGCACAATCACCTGCGCGCCCAACTCGCGAGCAAGACGCTGATACTCCTCCATGCGTTGATACTCTTCCGCGTCCCCATGGCGTGCGTCTTCGTCCGGTGACTCGACTCGCACCGCGTACCAATTGGTAGCCAGGCGGCCGGCGATGCGGGCTCCCACCCGCAGAAGTCGTTCCGCTCCCGGGCGCGGCGAAAGACAGACCATCACCTTTTCCGGGATCGGAGCCTGCTCCAAACCCTGAATCCGGCGATATTGCGCTGCCTGGGAGCCGACCTCCTCCGCCGTGGTGCGCAGGGCAAGCTCGCGCAGCATACTGAGATTGCCTTTACGGAAAAAATTTGCCAGCGACTGCTCGATCTTTTCCGGGGCGTAGATTTTGCCCTGTTTTAGCCGTGAGCGCAGCTCGTCGACCGTCACGTCCACGTTCACCACATCGTCGGCTCGTTTCAGAAAACTATCCGGAATGGTTTCCCGGATCTGTGTATCAGCCGAGCGGGAAACCGAATCGTTCAGGGTCTCCAGGTGCTGAATGTTGACCGCGGTCATCACATTGATGCCGGCGTCGAGCAACTCCAGTACATCTTCGTATCGCTTGCGGTTTTTCGATCCCGGCACGTTGCTATGCGCCAGCTCGTCCACGATGGCGGTGTGCGGATGCCGGGCCAGCACCGCGTTGAGGTCCATTTCCTCCAGAACAACATTGCGGTAAGGGATCGTCCGGCGGGGAATGACCTCCAGATCTTTCAGCTGGTCTTGCGTATCTTTGCGGCCGTGCGCTTCGATCAAGGCAATCACGACATCGATGCCTTGCTTCCTCATCAGGTGCGCATCTTCAAGCATCTGGTAGGTCTTGCCTACGCCAGGCGCGGCGCCGATATAGACCCGGAGTCTGGCCAGTTCAGGCGGGGCGGGGGGGATGTCCGTCGAGAGGTCTATCATCCGATCTCAATGGGATGGCGGCTGGCGACCACGGTAGCGACGGGAAGAGTAAAGGTGAACGTGGCTCCATGGCCGAGGCGGCTCTCGACTGAAACCTGGCCACCGAGCAATTCGACCAGGCGGCGCACCAAAGCCAGGCCCAGCCCGGTTCCCTGCTCCGCCGAGGCATTGAATCGGCCAAAGATATCTGGCAGCCGTTCTGTCTCGATCCCTCGCCCGGAATCGCGCACGGAAAACTGCACTTTGTCTTTCTGTTCCTTGGCCTGCAGCACGATCGTGCCATTCTCCGGGGTGTAGCGAATCGCGTTGCTCATCAGGTTGTCCATGATGCTGCGCAAGGCGCGGCGGTCTCCATTCACATGGGAGAGATCCGCGAATGCCTGGATCTCTACATCGATATTTTTTTCCCGCACCTCATCCCGGGCCCGGGAGCCGGCGTCGCGAAGAATGTCGATCGGCCGGAATCGATCCATGCGAATCTCCCGCCGGCCGGTATCGATTTCCGAGACCTCGATGAGATCCGACATGAGGTTGTTCAGACGCTCCGCGTCCTCTTCGGCTCCATGAAGAACATCTGCCTGCAAGGGGCGCAGCTCGCCCGCGTATCCCGAAGTGAGGGTGTACAGGCTTAGGCGAAGCTGCTCCAGAGGCTGGCGCAGTTTTTGCGAGGCCACGCTGAGGAAGCGTGTCTTGAAGCGATCGATATCCTGCATTTCGGTGATGTCTTCCAGCACGCTGACGGCGCCCAGCAGTTTGCCCTCGGCATCGCGCATGGGGGTGGTGCGCAGGCGATAACTGCGCTGCCCCTCGCCCAGCTTCATGGGCAACATCGCGGCTTCGTCCGCACTCGCGATGGATTGCCGCATGGAGACAGCGTCACGCACTGCGCGCAGAATTCGTTCTCCGCCCGGAGTGTTGGTCAGGGCCATGCGATCGGCGGCAGCTTCGCCCAGCACCTCGCTTGCTGCCTGGTTAAGCTTCAGCACGTGACCTTTGGCATCGGTGACGATCACCGGCTCGAAAATCGATTGCACCACTGCATCGGAAAGCTGCTGATCCATTTGTTTGCGGCCAAATTCCGTTTCCCGCAGATCGCGAAGCCGCACTGCCATACGGTTGAGCTCGGTAGCAATGGTGCCCAGGTCATCCCGGGTTCGCCATTCGATGCGTTGTTGTAATTCACCCTGGCCGATGCGGCGCGCAGCGGCGGCGGTACGGCGGATGGGCCTGATGATGGAGAAGAGAAAGCCGGCGGAGATCGCGATCCCGGCCAGGATGCAGACGGTGGTCAGGGTGGTAGCGTGGCGGGCGAGTTGGGACCGGGTCTTCACTGCTGCTGCGGCGGGGATGGCCGCCTGGCGATCGAGCGCGGAAGCCTGGTGAAGAGAAAGGGCATCGTGCAAGCCGACAGCAAGCAATAGGGCGAGCAGAAGCACATAGCCGAAAATTAGTCTCTGATACAGCGTCAACATGAACCATCTCCGGATGGTCTTATTTTGCGCCTTCGGCAGGGGAAACCGCTACCCGGCAGACGCGCACCCGCGGGTTAATGAATGGACAAGGGAAGCCCGTGTTGGCCTGCGCAGGCAAAACGATCCAGGTGGCTCCCAAGGGCTTGAGCCGGGCCAGACGCTGCTCATCCGTAGCGCTATTGAGATGCTCGGTAGCGTTCGAGCCCTGCCACCAGGGAATGGCGGCTTGAGGAAAGTTGCTGGCGATGCCGCCGTCTTTATACCAATCGGCGACCGCGCTTCTTTCTGCGCTGGCGCGAAAGCCCTGTGCATCCTCGCCGGGGTTTTCCATGTAATCGTTATCGAGCGCGAAGATCGCGTTGTCAGGCGTTCCGGATCGAATCCACAGAAAGGCCTGCTGCCAGCGATTGCGGGGTGTCATCCCCGGCCATTCCACGTGATTGGACTCGGGGTAGGTGAGCCTTTGGCCCAAAAAAAGGGCGCCCGCAAGCAGCAGGCAAAGCGCAGTGATCGTTCGCTGCCGAAGTTTGGCCAACAATCCGCCTGCCAGAAGCACGCCGGCGATGTAGACAAACTGGAACCCGCGCAGCACTTGCAGCCGGGCCAGCAGCAGGCTTCCGCTGCGATGCACGAAACACAGCGATACCACGAGCGCGCAACCGCCCATAAGGGTAGCGGCGATGGCGAGGGCGCGGGTACGCCACGAAGCATGCTTGTTGGAGCCTGCGGCTCCCAGCAACAGTAGCGGTATCAGTAATCCCGGGTATTCATACCATTTCCAGCTCGAAAGAAAGAAATAGGACCGGCTCAGGGCGGCGCGGCTGTAGGCGGTCGTAGCGTCAGCCCGATGGGGATCTTTAGTCCCGGAGAGCGGGTTTTCAAACCCGCGGGAATAAGCCGGCATATCATACAACAGGCTTTTGGGCTCTATCCCGGCACCAATGGCCGGGATACCGCAGGCCCCCCCCTCAAGCCTGGTGCGGTCCCCACAACTCCGTACGGGTGCCCCATGTTCGCACCAGCGTACGTGGGCCGAAAACGATGGGCGAAGCCCACCAAACCCTTTCGTACCGAACTCTACGCTTCGTTCCTCAGAAGCGGAACGCAGCGTAACAGGGGGCCCTGCGGTTCTCTTCGCTGGGTACTCACAGACCCTCTTTAGCCCTGGTGGTTGCGCAACGAAGATGGCCGCACATAACAGCCATCCCAGCCCGTAGACCAGGTAAAGAGGCCGCCAAAGTCTGCGTTGGCAACCCGCAACCGTAAGCGTAGCGATAGCGCTGTAGACAGCCATCAAGGGATGCAGGAGCGCGGCCAGAACGAGCCAGAAGATGGACCACGCCCAGTCCTCTTCAAGCACCGCCGCGAGCGCGAAAAGGCTGAGCGGTGTGGAAAAAGAGCGCGCCGTGACATAGGGATCCATGATGGAGAGCGAAGTGCCCGCAACCGGAAGGGTGAAGCAGCAGGCAGCGAGCAAGACCGCTCCCCAGCGGGCCTTACTAGTCGAAAAGAGTTGCTCCGCGACTCGCCAGGAACCAAGAAGAAACAGAAAAATCGAAGTCAGTTGGCAAACCAGCAGCAGACCAGGCAGCGGCACCCAGCGAAGCAGCGGAGACAGAAGGTGGGCAAAGACCGAGAGGTGGGTAGGCGATAAAGCAAAGACCGCGTCTGATTGATACAGGCCGGGATTCGCCAACTTCTTTATGCCGGTTACGTATACGGCTCCGTCATCGGCCAGCGGATGGTAACCGTGGACCAGAAGCACTGCGGGCGTAAGCAGCGCAATGCCGCCGATCACCCACAATTTGCCTTTGGGTTCGAGCACTGGTGCAGTTTCGCAATCACTGTGGTCGGGTAAAGATCGCGAGGAGTGGTTTTCCTTGAGAGAAAACCACGACAGGGCCTGTCGCTTCCGTTTACAACAATCGCGAAACAGCACTATCGCCGTTGGTAACGGCCGAGCACATCATCGAGAGAGACAACTCCCTCGAGAATCCCCTTGCTGGCTCGATTCTGGATGGGCAGGACCGGCCAGCGCGACAAATACGGAATTGCGCTATCCAGCGGCAGGTCGGGGAACAGGAGCGGAACCCGATCGGGCTTGAGAGCACGTTCCAAAGGGGTGTCCGGCGTTTGGATAGCTGCCAGCGAAGTGAACTCATTCCGGTTCATGGAGTACCAGGAACCATCGTGAAGCTTGACCAGCAATATGGGCGCGTCCGCCTGGCCCAGCTGCTGCGATACCTCCTGCAGGGTGGCGTTCCCCGGAAACACCGGACAGGTCACCGGACGCAAGGCATCCTCCAGGTGCAGAACCATCTCCTCCCGCTGCTCCTCCATGGAAGGCAGATCGAGCCCATCCTGATGAGTGAAGGTTTCAAGGATGGGATACGGCTGCAAACCACGCGAAACCAGGTAGGCAATCGTGTTGGCCAAAATGACTGGAAGCACAATCGAGTAGTTGCCGCTGACTTCAAGCACCATGAACACGGAGGTCAGCGGAACCCGAAGGAAGGCAGCGAACAGAACCCCCATGCCAACCAACGCATACGAACCGACCGAGACGTGGAAACTGGGAAAGAAGATCTTCTCGAAGGTTCCGATAGCGCCGCCCAGCATGGCCCCGATAAACAGCGTAGGGGCGAACATTCCTCCCGGGGTGCCACTGGAAAAGGAGATAGTCGTAGCCACAATTTTGAGCAAAGCGAGCGCCAGCAGAAATTTCCAGGTGAACTGGCCGTGCATGGCCTGGTCGATGACGTTGTATCCGGGACCCATCACCTGGGGAGCGCCGAAAAATCCAATGGCGCCCACAATGAGACCGGCAAGGGCCGGCTGGATATACCAGGTCCAGCGAGCAAGCCGGCGAAGATGGGGCCTGGAGAAGCCCAGTGCTTTGGAGAAGATGAGCGACGCAATCCCGCCTGCTACTCCCAAGACAGCATAGGCAAGAAGTTCCTGCGGTCCCTTCAGGGTGACTACAGGGATACGAAACATCGGCTCCGGACCCCAGAACCAACGCGCCACCACCACGCTGGAAATGGCAGCCAACACAATGGAGCCGAGAACCGCCGCGCTCCACCGCCCAATCACCTCCTCGACCACGAAAAGAATGGCCGAGATCGGCGCGTTGAAGGCGGCTGCCAGTCCTGCGGCCGCGCCAATGGGGGCGAACATACGCAGCCGCTCGCGGGAGAGATTGAGGCGGCGGCTGACCATGGAAGCGACACCGGCACCGATCTGCAAAGAAGGATCTTCCGGTCCGAGCGAGAACCCGCCCCCGATGGAAAGCGCCGAAGTGATGAATTTTCCGATGACCGTGCGGAACGAGATGTAGCCGTTGTAGATATAAAGCGCGGCCTTGGTCTGGTTGATGCCGCTGCCGCGGGCTGCAGGAAAGACTAACTGCACCAGCACCGCGACCACCAGGCCCACAGCCGCGGGCACAAAAAGCAGCCGCAGCTGCCCCGGGCGAGGTGCTGATCCAAGCGTGAGCACCTGGATCCAGTTAATGGCGACGCGAAAACAGACCACCAGCAGGCCGGAGATGACGCCGATAAAGATGGCAAGAACCAGGAAGAGCCGCTCGTCCCGATTCGGCGCCACCCGCTGTACTTCCGAGGGGTTTGGCCGGTAGCGTCTTTCCGCCGCGACCTCCACTGGGTCTACATCGGCGACCACACCTGGAACCGGGTTTACTCCTGGTGTTTCCGTGGCCGAACTCATTCTTCCTCCACCTGGTTCGGAGCCTGGGCAATTCTCAATAGCAGAGCATCATCCCCGGCGGGTGCTCCGCAGACTTGTTGCGTAACCAACTCAGTATCGTAGATGAGCTGAATCTGCGTTTGGGTTAACTCCGGGTCCTTTTCGAGATCGCTTGCCGAGATCTTAACCGGCAGCTGCTGCCAGCGTTGCGTTAAGGTCACCAGGGGATCGATGGGGGCAGGGTTGGCAGCAGGGTTCGGTGCCGGTTGAGCGGGATGACGCGAAAAACGAGAAGCAAAGCTTTGCAGGGGACTGGCGTTCTTGGCGGCCGGCGCACTGGCCTGCACGGAATCTTTTGCCGGCCCAGCAGCCCTGTCCTGCGTACACTCTGCCAGCCGCGCCATGGCCAGCGTACGGTCGGTAAGGACCCGCGCGATCTGCTGACTCGGGCGCAAACGCGAAGATGGATAGAGCGCCAGCAGACGCGTGGCTTCGTTCAGGCTGTCGCGCTTTTTGGCGATAGCCGCTGCCGGCTCCTGGTCAACCCCGGGACCCTCGAGCGCGTGGCTGAGATAGCGCTTCGCCTCCAGGTATCGACCCATCTGGAAAGCCGCGCGGCCGGCTCCTTCCAGGGCTTCTCGCAGGGAGGGGTGACGGCGGAGAATGGTCTTGTAGAGATGCAGGGCGTCTCCCGGGTCCTGCGCCAGTTCCATCGTGCGGGCAATCTCTAACTGCACGCTGATGTCATCTTCCGGAGCGTTTCCCGAAGCTACCAGCAATTCGCTGCGGGCCCGGTCCAGCTGTTGATGCTCGATGAGGTATTTGATCAGCTCAAAGCGAACCTCTCGCCGCCGCACGTAGCCGTCGCCCTCCCAATTTCCGTAAATAGCCCTCTGGTAATCGTCCATGGCCTGGCTCTCATCACCTTGGCGGGCTGCCAGGCGGGCAAGTTGAAGATTGATCAAACCGCTTCCTTGCTGGCTTTCAAGCAGCGAATTGAAGTAGACGGTAGCCTCCTGAATGCGGCCGGCTGAGGCGAGCGCCTGGGCAAGTTTGATCTCTGTGTTGCGTTGATTTGGATCGAAGGCCAGGGCGGAACTGAGGGCGTCAATCGCCGCTTGAGGCTTGTTGTCGCGCATCGCCTGTTCGCCACGTTGTAACCAGCGGTCTGCTAATTTGACCTGGTGCGAGGCGTAAGATTGGTAAAGATAATTGGTTAACACGGCCAGCAGGGCAGTGACCGCGAACAGGGTGACCAGAGCGAGCGAATCTGTAACGATCAGCCGGCGCCGCTCAATGCGGTCGCTGGCACTCAAGGGAGACTTCAAGGCAAAGAACGACATCGGAACCAGTTTACTTGGAAAAAAGCTCAGGCTTCTTCATCGAATGCGCCGTCTTCCATCATCCTATCCCGTTGGACTTGAGTGGCCGGTATGGCCGGGGGGTTGTACCCGCAGATGAACCAGGACAGGAACCAGCAAATGCTCGAGGACAAAGAACGAACCCTGCATCAGCGGCTGCGTTCGCTCAAGAGCGTGATCGTGGCCTACTCCGGCGGCGTGGATTCTGCATACCTGGCCTACGCGGCGCATGCCGTTCTGGGACCGGAGATGCTGGCGGTGATCGCCGATTCTGCCAGCCTGGCTCGCTCGCAATACAGGGATGCGCAGGATTTCGCCCGCGAGCACGGGATCCCTTTACGGTCTATCGAAACTCACGAGCTGGAGCGTGAAGAGTACGCAGTGAACGGCGCCGATCGTTGTTTCCATTGCAAAGACGAGCTGTTTAGCGTGCTGGAGCAGGAACTGGAGCGCACCGGCTTTGAAGCCCTGGCCTATGGTTTGAACCTCGACGATGGACAGGACTTCCGTCCGGGCCATAAGGCGGCGGCACAGCACCGGGTGGCCGCGCCGTTAGCCGAGGCCGGCCTCAGCAAAGCGGATGTTCGTGCCCTGGCTCAGCAGGCAGGCCTGCGGGTTTGGGACAAGCCGGCCTCGGCGTGCCTCTCCTCGCGCATGGAGTATGGACGCAGGGTGACCCCGGAGGCGCTCCGCATGATCGAGCAGGCAGAAGATTCGCTTCGTGGCCTGGGACTCAAGCGCTTCCGGGTGCGGCATCACGGCACCATCGCGCGCATTGAGATCGCGGAGGAGGAAATGGCCGGCGTGCTTCAACTGGGGCGAATGAAGGCTATGGCCGCGGTCGTTCGCGCCGCCGGCTTCCGCTACGTCTCGCTCGATTGTGAAGGATACCGTTCCGGGTCGATGAACGAGGTGCTGCCCATTGAGGTCCTGACCGGCTTTCAAGGCAGTGGCCGCGGGTGAGTCAGGCTATGCGGATCGGGTATCTGGAGTGCTTTGCTGGGATAAGCGGTGACATGCTCATGGGGGCGCTGGTGGACGCCGGCACACCCGTGGAAATGCTGCAGAGAACCGCCGCCTCGCTCGGCCTGGGAGCGGAATTACGCCTGTCCCGGGTAATCCGAAGCGGTATTCAATCGACCAAGATCGATGTGCTGGTCGAGGGCAAGTTGCAGGAGTCCGCAGCTGCGACCGGATCTGTTGAGCACGTCCACAACCACGATCACCAGCATGAGCCCGCTGCGCACCAGCATACGCATGAGCATGGCCGCAGCCTGCCGCAGATTCGCAGCCTCCTCATGGCCGCGGACCTGACCCCACGGGCGCGCAATCTTAGCCTCAGCGCCTTCACCTTGTTAGCCCAGGCCGAGGGTCGCATCCATGGCGTTCCCATGGAAGAGGTTCACTTCCATGAAGTGGGTGCAGTAGATGCCATCGTAGATATCGCCTGCTCCGCTGCAGCTGCCGATGCTCTCGATGTGGATGGATGGTATAGCTCCCCCGTCAACGTCGGTGGTGGTTTCGTCAACTGCGCTCACGGACGCTTTCCCGTACCCGCGCCCGCAACCGCGGAACTGCTTAAGAACGCCCCGGTCTACTCCGCGCACGTGCAGGTAGAACTGGTCACCCCGACCGGAGCCGCTCTGCTGCGGGCGCTGGAGTGCCGTTTTGAGTCCACTCCGGTAATGCGCACGCACTCGATTGGCTACGGCGCAGGGACCCGTAATCCCGAGCGCTTTCCCAACGTCCTGCGGGTAAGCATTGGTGAGATCGCGCAGGCGCCACTATGCAACCAGGAGACCATAACCGTGCTGGAGTGTGCCGTGGACGACCTGAGTCCGCAAATCCTGGCGCACACCGCGCAGCTGGCCCTGGATCAGGGTGCGCTGGACGTGATGAGCGCGCCGGTGACCATGAAGAAAGGTCGCCTGGGAACCTTGCTCACGGTGCTTTGTAAGCCTGCCGATGCGGGCCGGCTGCAGCACTTGCTGTTTCGCGAGACGACGACCCTGGGTATCCGCGTGCGCGAGGAGAATCGCGTCGTTCTGCCGCGGGAGACTACGGCGGTGCAAACAGAATTCGGCGTGATTCACGTTAAGGCCGGTTCCTGGCAGGGAGAAGAATGGAATGCGGCGCCGGAATTTGAGGATTGCCGCCGGGCGGCGGCGGCTTTCCAGGTGCCGCTGAAGACGGTTATGCAGGCAGCGTTAGCTGCCTGGCGAGCGCGGCAAGTACAGCCTGAGTCAGCCAATACGGTGGAGGCTGGTTCCCGATCATGACCGGCGAAACCATTCTTGAGATGCTGCTGCGGGTGCGGGACGGGGGCCTACGGCCTGAAGAAGCCATGGAGCGGCTGGCAAACTTGCCTTATGAAGAAGCCGGCTTTGCCAAGATCGACCATCATCGCCGCTTGCGCACCGGGCTGCCGGAGGTTATTTATGCCGCCGGCAAGACGCCGGCGCAGGTGGGAGAGATCTTCTTTCGCATGGCGGCGATGGGCGGCGATGTGCTGGCGACCCGCGCCGATGAGGCCGCCTATACGGAAGTGAAAGCGCTGGTTCCAGAGGCGCAGTATCACCCTGTGGCGCGCATTGTCGAGCTGCGCCAGGCGCAGTCTGGCAACCACAGCACAGGTTCGCTCGCTGTGCTCTGCGCCGGAACCAGCGACCTGCCGGTAGCCGAGGAAGCGGCGGTGACCGCCGAAGTGATGGGTGCAGACGTGCGGCGAATTTATGATGTAGGGGTTGCCGGACTGCATCGCCTGCTGGCGCACCGGGAAGAAATCCGCCAGGCCGAGGTAGTGATTGTGTGCGCCGGTATGGAAGGCGCACTGCCCAGCGTGGTGGGGGGAATGGTGGGAGCACCCGTCATTGCCGTACCCACGAGTGTTGGCTATGGCGCGGCATTTGGGGGCATCGCAGCCTTGTTGGGAATGCTGAATTCCTGCTCCCCCAACGTAACCGTGGTGAATATAGATAACGGCTTTGGCGCCGCCTATGTCGCGTCGATGATCTTGCGCCGGATCCAAGGGCAAGCCGCCCGGACGGCGGAGATTGCCGCACACAGCGCGAACCACCCGTAGCCGCAATTTCTCACCAAAGGGACTAGAAAGTGGGTGGCCCAGGTCTCGCTTTTGAGACCTGGGTTTCTCCTCGCAGATGGCTCCGCCTAGTGAGGGGGCGCCATCCGCCACTGATTTATCAACGGGTAAGCCGATTTTCCGGTTGCCCGGGTCCGCGACATGAAGGTATCTTAAGAAACTCAGGAGAGCCATGGCATCCACGGTTTGGAAGGGCTACATCTCGTTTGGCCTGGTGTCGGTGCCGGTGCGGCTTTACGCGGCAGCACGCGCGGAGCATGTCAGCTTCAACCAGATCCACGAACCGTGCGGTTCACGGATTAAGCAGCAGACCTTTTGTCCCGTGTGTGAGCGGGTCGTGGAGCGGAACGAACTGGTGAAGGGGTACCAGGTAGATCGCGACGCCTATGTCCTGGTGACTGGGGACGAACTTAAGACTCTGGAAGCCGATTCATCCGAAGCGATGGAGATTGCTCAGTTTGTCAGCCTGAGCGAGGTCGATCCGATCTATTTCGAGTCGTCTTTTTATTCGGCGCCCGAAGATCCCGGCCGTCGTGCTTACGGATTGTTGTTGCAGGCGATGGAGAAGTTGAACGTAGCCGCGATTGCCAAGGTTACGCTGCACCAGCGGGAGCAGATTGTGCTCATACGGCCTTATCGCCAGGGCATCATTCTGCACACGCTGTATTTTCCAGCTGAGGTTCGTGAGATCAGCGAATACGGCAAGACCGGGAACATGACCCTGCAAAAGCCGGAGATCGACCTGGCGGAACAGTTTATCCGGCAGCTCACGGCGAAGTTCGAGCCTGAGCAATACAAAGATGAATATCAGCAGCGGGTCCTGGAAATGATCGAAACCAAACGCGCCGGTCAGGTAGTTGTCGGCCAGGCCCCTAAGCCCAAGCTGGCTCCGGTGATCGACCTCATGGATGCCCTCAAGAAAAGCATCGCGGAGCGGGGCGGCGCCGCCGCTGCTGCTCCCATCTCAGCTCCGGCGTTGGTAGAGCCTTCCACAAAGAAGGCGCCGAAATCAGCTCCGGCGACAGATTCCAAGCCGGCCCGCCGGCGCAAGACCGGCTAGCAAACTCCAAAGTTGTCCAAATTAGGTTTTTGAGGACGGAAAGCCTTTGGCCGCGGGAGAAACCGCAGGTCCCTCCACTTCGCTACGCTACGGTCGGGATGACATTTCTGTTGCGGGGTCAACTACCGTTGCGTCGCATCTATTCCGGCTTCCACAGAATTGTCATCCCGACCGTAGCGTAGCGAAGGGATCTGCAGCCTTCGCGGAGTAGCTGCTTCTAACTCCGTCCATCCGAGTCGCGATTCTTCCGGAACGTAACCGCCCTACCCTTGTCATCCCGACCGTAGCGTAGCGTAGTGCAGGGATCTGCAGTGCGCCCTGCGGCTCTCTCAAATCCTTCCTGGGAAGCGATCCCGAGGAAACATCCCCTTCGCATTCAGTCTGAAGTTCTGCCGTCCCTTCGGACGCTGAGTTTTCCGCAGCCTGTTAATCCGCGACGACAGAAACTCTGGCCGCCAGCAAAACGAGAGCGATCCATAACAGGTCTGCTCCCAGCAGATGAGTAATCTGCAGCCAAAGGGGAGCGAGGAGAGCGACATCCGCAATCCCAAGCGCAAACTGTAAGGTCAGCAGCGACAGCACTCCCACTGCCAGTGTGCGCTCCGCGGGGCGCGCAAAGCTACGCAGCAGCAGCCAGCCAATGAACACGCCGGCGATCACGGCACTGACGGGGTGAAGAACGCGCAGACGGATCAGCCAGTTTGTCCCGCTCGACAAGTCCTGAGCCAAGGCGGCGCGAACCGAGGTAGCGGGGAACAGCGTATCGCTGAGCGCAGCCAAAGTTCCACTCACTCCCACTGTCAGCGTCGCGATGAGACCGGTGACGGTCAGCGGCAGCTGCCTAAAATGCACTGTGCGGCGGTTGAAAACATCCCCGTTGGAGACAAAGTGGGCAGAAAGAGCAAGCGCAGCCAACAGTAGCAGTGTATTGGCCAGGTGCAACGAGAGATAGACCGCGCGTGCGGGTGAGCGGTTGTCCGCAGTCAGCCGCAACAGAACAAGCAGAGCTCCAAGTAGCGCTTCGTTGAAGATGAGCAATGTCGCCGCGACGACGGTGATACGGGCCAGGCGTCCCGCTACCGTGCTTCGGAACACCCATACCAGCAGGAGCAGCACAGCAATCACGGTGATGCCGGCGGTCATGCGGTGGGTGAGCTCGATCAGAGTAGCCAGTTGCGGATGGGTCTGCACCACGACCCCATTGCACAGCGGCCAATGATCACCACAGCCGGCGCCGGAGCTAGTAGCGCGGACCACCGCGCCCCACAAAATAGCCGCCACGTTGTAGGCCAGGACTGCCCAGGCAAAGCGGGGAAGGAGGGTCGAGGCGCGAGAAGGTTTCAATGTCGCGCTGACAGAACTCATCGGTACCCCCTTCTTAATCTTACCCGGCCACTCCTTGGCGCGTTGGGTATCGCGCATCACGGCTTTAATGAGGGTCACCCGAAGGCAGCCGTCTTCCAGTTCCAGGATGCCAGCGATGGTGCAGCCCGGCCGGGGTGGTGACAGCGTCTTCGAATGAACCATCCGCAGCCACTCCAACCTGAGCGGTCCCTCTCCCTTGCCATGGCCGAGGCTTTTCTTCTAGCGGTTTACCGGCGTGAGCGAAGTGAACCCCGCACCTGGCGATAGGCCGGATTCGACGACTACATTGTTTCCGTTGATCCATTGCCTGCCGCCTTGGCCCAGCGGCACGACGTAGCGCTGTCCCGTGGTGGTGTCTACCGTTGCCTGCACGCCGTTGATGACGTCGTTGAAGCTGTCATTCTGGAGCTGACTGATCATTGCCTGCTCGCGCGCATTCTCCGCATTTGTGGCCGCAATCGTGGCCCGCGTCGCGGCGTTTATCTGCTGGATTGCCCGGTCGTTTAACTGGTTCTGCATAGCGACCCAGGCAGGATTCATCACCAGCGACTCCCCAGAGTGCTGCAACGCCGCGCCAGCCACTCTCGCCTGCTCCGCCGGAGCAATCAAACTCCCAAGTGCCACCACCACCCAGGATGAGCCCGGCCCGCCGGGCCCCAACAGCATGGTCTCCGCATATACGTAGGCGGACATCGGTGCGCCATTCTTGGTGCAGCTAAAGAACGCCTCACCGGCGGTAGTGTGACTTATGCTGCCGTTTGCCGCGGGATGATACTTTGGGGCCAAAGCATCGCTTTTCGTCAACTGCACTCCCTGGCACATGGTGGCGAAGCGCGCCTGACCATACCTGGTCGCGAACACATGGCCGGCGGTATACGCGGCCACACCTGGTCCCGGCCGCAGGAACGGGCCCGGCACCCGGTAAGGAGGAACCGTGGAGTCTCCTACACGGAGATTCGTCAGCCCATCCGGCGAGGTCATGTCGACGATCATCCGCGTGTCGATGGTGCTGAACCGGAAGAGTCCGCCATAGGTCTTCCAGCCCTGGGGAACCTGGATCGAAAATGCCTTCTCCCGTGTATCCCGAACGGTGATCCATTTCGTGCCGGTTGCTCCCGCGTCACCAGCCTGGTCGACAGCGCCGCTCTGCCCGGGCACTGCCGCGTCGACGGCGCCGGAAGCAGAACGATGTGCGGATTTGTAAGCGATTCCCAAAACCACCAACAAGAGAAAGAACCCAGCAACCTTTTTCACTTCTGCCTCCGCTCACTGCAGGGGCCCGAATTCTCCAGGATTTTACCGCTGCTGGTTGTGGGAGATAAGGTGGGGAACCTGGGGACAAGTAAGGAATTGTCCCTAACGGGCTATCTGGCGTTTCCCAGCCGCGGCAGTGCGAGAAGGTCGAATGAGCACTTCGGCAGAAATGCCGAGCGTCGAATGCAGACGACGAATCATGCTAATGGATAAGCTACGTCGGCGGTTCAGGACTTCGGCGACCCGCGTTCTCGTCCCAATCATCGGCTCCAGTTGTTTGCGCGTCAGCTTCTGCTGGCTCATTCTGAACTTGATGGCCTCGATCGGGTCCGGCGGGTCCATCGGGTGATGTGTCTGTTCATAGGAATCGATCAGCGTCGCTAGGACATCGAGCCGGTCTCCTTCCGGCGTACCCAGCTTCGCACCCCACAGGCGCTCAACTTCCAACAGCGCGGCATCGTAGTCATCTTCGGAACGAATGGGTTTAATGTCTGCCATATTTCACCTTCTTAACGTCAATCTTGTTGTATTCCTTGTGCGTCCCTATCCATTTGATCCAGACAATTCCCTTTTCGAAGTCCACCGCGGTAACCACCCGATAGCGGTTGGTTAGGATATCGAAAACAATCCGGTCTGATGAAATGATGCTGGCCCATGTGTAGTTTCCCTTGACGTCGTCTGTATTCTTCCAGTTGGCCCTCTGCACTTCAGCGAACCACGCAGCGAGGGCGTTCTTCAGGGATTTCTGGTCCCGGTGACCTGCTTTGGAGTCGATGTACTCCCGTAGCGTCCTCCGGGAAATTACGCGCATGTGTTAGATTACCATGCGCCCATTTTGGGCGCACCCCAACCTGACCTTTAAAATAAAGTCAACCTGGAACGCGACAAAACCGCCTCCATTCGCATCCATACGGTTTGACTAAAAACCTTAAATACGATGAATGCGTTGAATCGATTTTCCAATGCAAAGCCCCGTGTGTTCCAAAGCGGTCATTGGCATCGAAAGTCGAATCAGCACTCTGGTCAGGCTGCATACTTTCGCCGATCGTAAACTTAGTCCAGGTTGCCATCGATGGTGCAGCCCGCCGGGGTGCTGACAGCGTCTTTCAAGAGAGCCGGATGATAGCCGGTTTCGAGCACCATCTTCGCCGCACCGAACGTAGTCTGGGCCGCCAGCCGGGTGGCAATGATGGCGTGGGTAACCTCATACAAAGTGAAATGAAGCGACGAAACCGGCTCCTCCGCAGTAGTCCCGCGCGCGCCCCAGGGCGCGAAGGCGGCGAGCTGAAACATCACCTGAGTAGGGAGTTCTCAGTGCGCCCTCTTGATGATGCGGTCTTTGACAACCTAAGAAAGAGCCCCACCGGCGAAAACCCGGCCAGCCGAGGCCCAAGCACCCCGCACGCCGGTGAAAAGCTTGGTACTGCCGGCAGCATAAGCCCAGGAGGAGGCAAGATGCTCAAATAATTAATTCAAAAATTTGAGCATCTTCATGAAACAAAGGACTTAGCTGCAAAGCTTGAGCACCTTCGATGAAACAAAGGACTTAGCTGTGAAAGCCAACAATCCCGGTACCAATGAGCGGCATGCCTGATCCATTAAGAGAACGTCACCCACCCATAACGCGCTTAACGCGCAATTTTTCCGGACGGCGAAGGTCGATCTTGCAACCCTGGAGAAGAGGACCGGAGTCGCGATCCCGGGACTTAGTTCGCACATTTCTACAGACGCAACAGCAACCGTCCGTGCCAGCCCTGGACTTTAGTCCAGGGAAGCGGGTTTCTAAACCCGCGGGAACGATTCGGTAATATACATCCGGGCTTCAGAGCGTGTGTGAGAACTCGATTTTGTCTCGGGAAACAGCTTTAAGAGTGCTGAAAATGCTCTGTTTTGTATCAGGGCACGACTTTAGTCGGGCCGTAAACGATTGAGAATATGTCGGGCTTTGCCCCTGCCTCTCTTGCCCGCTCTCGAATTTCTCCGCCCTGATGTTTGCTCCTCGAGTTCTCACACACCCTGCTGAATTTGATAAAACACAAGAAGGCGAAATAGGCCGAGACACGGCACGTCACCGAATCGGAAGCCGTACTTACCCGGCAAGCTCCTTGGCGCGTTGGGTGGCGCGCATCACGGCTTTGATCAGGGTCACCCGCAGCCCGCCTTCTTCCAACTCCAGGATGCCATCGATGGTGCAGCCCGCCGGGGTGGTGACCGCGTCTTTCAAGAGAGCCGGATGATAGCCGGTTTCGAGCACCATCTTCGCCGCACCGAACGTCGTCTGGGCCGCGAGCAGCGTGGCGATGTCGCGCGGCAGTCCGACCTTGACCCCGGCCTCCGCCAACGACTCCAGGATGATGTAGATAAACGCCGGCCCGCAGCCGGAAAGGCCAGTCACCGCGTCCAGGTGTTTTTCTTCGACCATCACCGTTCGCCCAACCGTCGAGAAAAGCAAAGCGGCGAGATCCATCTGCTCCTGGTTGGCGAAGCGGCCGCGGCTGAGCGCTGCAATACCCGCCCCCAGCATCGATGGCGTATTCGGCATGGCCCGGACCACACCGATATCCATGTCCGCGGCATGTTCAATCGCAGTCGTGCGCACCGAGGCAGCAATCGAGATGATCAGCTTTTGCGGGGTAAGCGCTGGACGAATCTGCCGCACCACCTCGGGAACCGTGACCGGTTTAAGACCGATCAGGATCAGATCCGCTGCCTGCGCTGCCGCCACGTTGTCGGTGGATACATCGACCCCCCACTGCGCAGAGAGCTGCCCTGCCCGTTCTTCGTGTTCCACCGTAGCCATGATTTGCTCCGGCTCAAGAACCTTGGACTTGAGGAACGCCTGCAGCAGAATGCCACCCATCTTTCCTGCTCCCAGAATGGCCACCTTGAGGCCGGCAAGTGGGGTTGTGTATCCGCCCATGAAGTCTCCCTTACTTGTGTGTTTTTTGCTCTGCGATCCAGCCGTCGATCCGCTGCTCCAGGTAATCGAGGGGCAAAGCGCCGGAGTCAAGCACCTGGTCATGGAAGGCGCGGAGATCGAATCGATCGCCCAGAGCCTGCTGCGCCTTGGCCCGGAGCTCCAGCAACTTGAGTTGACCCACCTTGTAGCCCAGTGCCTGGGCCGGGTAGGCGATGTAGCGATCCACTTCGGCTTGTACATCCGTTTCGCCGACGGCGGAGTGGTCATGGAAGTAATCGACCATCTGCTGGCGCGTCCAGTGTTTGGAATGGACGCCGGTATCGACCACCAGGCGGACCGCGCGCCAGATGTCGGCTTCTACACGGCCAAGGTCACTGTAAGGATCTTGGTAGAAACCAACATCCTTGCCTAGCCGCTCGGCATAAAGTCCCCAGCCTTCGCTGTAAGCGGTGTAGTCGCTGTATTTGCGAAACTCTGGAACGTCGGTCAGCTCCTGGGCGATGGATATCTGCAGATGATGCCCGGGCAGCCCTTCGTGATAAGCGATCGTTTCCACCGAATTGAGCGCTCGCGTTTCAAATTTATAAGTGTTGACGAACACCGTTCCTGGGCGGGACCCGTCTGCAGTTCCATGCTCGTAATAGGCGGCTGCCTGATCTTTTTCCGCGTAGTCCGGCACCGCGGCCACCACCAGGGGTGCTTTCGGCAAACGCCCAAAGAGCTGGGGAAGCTTGGGGCGCATCTGGTCGAGGTAACCGCGATATGCGTCGAGCAATTGCTCTTTGCTGGTTGGGAAGAGCTTTGGGTTAGCGGCGGCGCTGGTCTCGAGCGCTTTGACGTCCGCAAATCCCAGCTTGTGCGCAATCGCCAGAATCTGCTCCTCGTCCAGCTTCACCTGGTCGAGGCCGATCTGGTGAAGCTGGTCCGGCGTCAGGTCGGTGGTAGTACTTCGCTTTACCAGAAAGCGATAATAGGCGTCCCCATCCGGGAGTGCCCACAGACCAGGATCGTTGCGGCCGCCGGCAATGTACTGTGCTTGCAGAAACTTGCCAAAGCGCACGTACGCCGGCACAACCTGCCCGGCGATCGCGGCCAACACTTCTTCCTTAATGCGCGCCTGCTGGGTAGCAGAAACCGAACCGGGAAACTTTTTCACCGGCAACGCAAAAGGCCCGTCCGGCGGCTTTTGGCCGGCGATGGCGTTGACTTGCGCCAGCACCTTTTGCATCAGGTACGCGGGTGGCTCACGATGGTCGTCCATGCCGATCGACATATCGTCCGTGGTCTGCTGAAAGGCGAGTGGAACTTTTTTGAGGCGAGCGATGTAATCGTCGTAATCCTTCACCGAGGTGAAGGCCAATTGAGGAACAAGTTGAGGCAGATCAACCTGCAGGCCAAAGAACTGGTTTACCGGCATCTCCCAGGGCTTGAATCTGGCTTCTTCCTGATCCTCGATCAAGCTGCGGACCAACAGATCTTTGCTCAACTGTTCCTGCGGGGACATTCCCGTCGTATCCACTTCGGCCAGTCGAGTGAGAAAGGCTCGGCCGCGGGCGAGGGATTCGTTATAGGCCAGCACGGAGTAATCGGAGAGCTGATCGTTATAGCGATTGTCCCCAATGGTGGAGGCGAACTCGGGCTGGTGCTTGAGCAGATCTTCCCAGTAGTCGGAGAAGATCGCATTCAGCGTTTTGACACGGTTGCTGAGAAGGACGGTTTGCGCGTCGCATGAGCTGGCAGCGAGGGCGATAAAGGCGAAGGGAAGGGCGATAAGGTTCAGTATTCGTAACAAACGGATTCCTGGGCTTGCTAGAAGCTAGTAAGCCCAGTGTATCGACAATTCGCGGGAGAAACTCTGTTTGTATGAAATCTAGAATCAGCACGGCTTAGCCGCTGGGGGCTCGGATTTCACGCAACACCGAGTTCTCACGCAGACTCTTTGACCCCTGAGGTCACGTCTTTCCTGCCCGGTCCCGAGTTCTACGCCGCCCCTCAGTCGTGATGAGCAATACTGGGGAGCGCCACCAGTTCTTCTTGTTTCCCCTCGCTGGGCTGCATGGGCAAGGCGATGTCGGCTTCGAGCATGCGGTAGAGCGTGGATCGGCTGATGCCCAACTTGGAGGCGGCGCGCGCTTTATTGCCATCGCAGATTTTCAGCACCTGCAGGATGTGGCGCCGGATCACCCCGTCCAGGGTAAAGTTCTCCGGCAGGGCTGGCTCGCCGTCTTTGCTGCCCGCTGGCTCGAGCGGCAGGATGACCAGATCGATCGGCCGCAGCCATTGTGCTTCGCTCGCCATGCACGCCGCCCGCACCACCGACTCAAGTTCGCGTACGTTTCCCGGCCACAGATGGCGCAGCAGGATAGGCAGTGAGCCCGGACCAAGCCCTTGCAAAGGTCTCTGCTGCTCTCTGGATACAGCGTCGATGAACATCTGCACCAGTGCCGGGATATCTTCCTTGCGATCGCGCAGGGGCGGCAGGGAGAAGGAGACGGCGCTCAAACGATAGTAGATTTCGGGCAGAAACGCCCCCGCAAGCACCTGGCCGCGCAGCGATTTCCGCGAGGTGCAGATGAGCTGCGCAGGGCAGGGTTGAGCGGCTGGCTTCTCCGCAGCAAGCAATGTTTCAAAGGCGCGGATGTGGCGCAAAAGCTGGGCCTGAGGCTCGGCCGCCAATTCGTCGATATTGCGGATCAACAGCACACCCTCGCTGGCGCGGCGAATGGCAGAGCGCAGCGGCTCGGAGCGCAGCTCGCTGCTGCTCCCGCCCTCGGGCAAAAACAAGCTAGTCGCCTCTTCCACCACCATCAGGCCGGGCGAAGCATGCCGGGCCTGGATGTGCCTGGCAAGCAGGTGTTTCCCGGTGCCGGCTTCGCCTTCAATCAGGGCCAGCCGCACCCGCGGGCCCATTTGTTGCAGCTGCTCGCTGACGCGGCGCATGGCCAACGACCGCGAAACCAATTCTGGCAACGGGCCGCCTGGGGGCCGCCGCGCAGGCGCCCAACGACCCTGGTCCCGGTTCGGTTGCAAAGGCTGATTGATCATTCCTACCCCCAGTGGTGAAACCACTCTTAGCCGTTTTATCGGCGGGCCAGGAAAAGAGTTGAGGCAGGCGAACGCAGAACCTTACCGGGGATTTAGGTAAGGGAAAGAACCGTAGCCCAAAAGCTCAATCTCGCGCCAATCGCGCGGACGAACGTTGAGTGGGTGGCCCAGGTCTCGATTTTGAGACCTGGGTGTTTCGGCTGGGATCTATTTGCGAGGAGAAACCCAGGTTCAAAATCGAGACCTGGGCCACCCACCGCAAAAGCCAGACCTGGGGCGCGAGCAATGGCTACGCCTGAACGGTGCGCACTCGGGAAGATACGGCGTCGGAGGCGATGATGCCGTCGCGGATGTGGACCACGCGGTGGGCGTACTCAGCAATGTCTGGCTCGTGGGTGACCACGATGATGGTGTTGCCCTTGGCGTGCAGCTCATCAAACAAAGCCATAATCTCATCGCCGGTCTTGGAGTCCAGGTTACCCGTCGGCTCATCGGCCAGGATGATGGACGGCCGATTCACCAGGGCGCGCGCGATGGCCACCCGCTGCCGTTGACCGCCAGACAGCTCGTTGGGCTTGTGGTTCATCCGGTCTTCCAGATTGACCGAGCGCAAAGCCGTCTTGGCGCGCTCGATTCTCTCCTGGGCAGGGGTTCCGTTGTAGATCAGCGGCAGTTCCACATTGTGCAGAGCCGTGGCCCGCGCAAGAAGATTGAAGGTCTGAAAAACGAAGCCGATTTCGCGATTGCGAATCCGCGCTAACTCGTCATCGTTCAATTCACTCACCAGGTGCCCGTTCAGCCAGTATTTTCCCTTGCTCGGCGTGTCCAGGCAGCCAATCAGATTCATCAGCGTCGACTTGCCCGAACCCGAAGGACCCATGATGGCTACATACTCGTTGTGCCGGATCCGCAGACTGATACCGCACAATGCGTTCACCACCTGGTTGAGGCCCATGGTGTAGGTCTTCCACAAATCCTCGACCACGATGACCTCCCCTTGAGGGACCTCGCGGGCCGCGTCGGCTTGCGCTGCGCTGCTGGTGTCGAGTGCCATCCTTCGCTCCTGTTACGACGATTCAGTGCTTTGCGTTGCGGTTGCGTTGTCGCGCTTTAACTTGACGTCATTCTTGAGCGTGCGCAGAACCTTATAGGGCCCGATGACAATCTCGTCCCCGGCTTTGAGGCCGCTCAGGACTTCAATGTCAGTCGACCCGGTGATGCCGGTAGCAACCGGGACGAACTCCGATTCCAGCTTGCTGCCATGAGAGCGCAACACAAACACACCCTGAGTGCCAGGATCCTGAGCGCCGGCCGGCGTCCCATCGGGGTTAGAAGCAGCGTTTACCGTCTGCATGGTGGGGCCGGGCTTGAGCGATGCCGCGGTCCGCATGGCCAGGGCCTGAATAGGAATCGTCAATACATCCTGCCGCCGCGCCGTCGTTATCTTGGCCGTCGCCGAGAGCCCCGAGCGTAGTTCGGGGGACGGATTTGTCAGCGTCACCACTACTTTGAAGTCCTTCGCTTCCTCAGTTCCGGTCGTGCTTTGGCTGGTCGCGATACCCGTGGAGCGCAAAATAGCCTGATCGCCAACTTCCGTTACCAGTCCGTGGAAGACCTTGCCTTGCATGGCATCGACGGTTACATCCACCGGCTGGCCCATGGCGACATTCACGATGTCGGTCTCGTCCACTTTGACTTCCGCGGTGATGACGGAGAGGTCGGCCAGGGTCATCAGCGTGCTCCCCTGGGCGTTCTGAATACCCACCACCACCGTCTCGCCTTCGCGCACCGGCATATTGGTCACAATGCCGTCAAACGGCGCGATACTGACAGTTTTGTTCAGGGCATCAACGTTGCTGGTCAAGGTGGCCTTGGCAGTACCCAGCTTTCCTCGCGCAGATGCGGTCTGCGCCCGAGCCTGCACCAGGGCTGCTTTGCTTTCCGCCATGGTGGCAACGTCGGTATCGTAGGCCGCTTTTTTGGAGTCGTATTCCGATTTAGCGATCAGCTCCGCTTTGTACAGCGCTTGCGCCCGCTGCCAATCCAAAAGCTTCTGGTTGAGATCCGCTTGCGAGTGAGCCACCGTTGCTTCGGCGGTCTTTTCCGCGGCCTGAAAGGAGGAAATGTCGGTGTCGGCGGACCGAATGCTGGCTTCCTGCGCTTCGACGCCGGCTTTGGCCTGAACGCTCTCGATCGTGGCCAGGACCTGCCCCTTCTTTACGTGGTCGCCTTCCTTGACGTACAGGTGAGTAATGCGGCCGAAGGAGGTGGCTCCAATATTGACGTAGGTTTTCGGCCTGATTTGCCCAGTTCCGCTGACGATAGAGACCAGGTTCTGACGCCCGACCTTGGCCGTAAGCACCTTGGTAAATCCGGATTGGGCGCGGACGATGGTAAACGCTGTAATTGCAGCCGCTACCAGGACCACCCCTGAGATGATCAGTATTTTCTTCAGTTTCATGGGTAGAACGGCATACCGTCCTTCGCCCATATCATACGTGCAAACCCCGGCTGAGGTTCCAACCTTTCGCTCCAGTACCGCAAATTCAGGTTACCGGTGCGCCCTATCGGCCGGAAGATAAAGGGCGAAATGATATTCGCTGCTTGAATTCGGTGTTACCGAACCTTAAACTTGTGGGTGCCGTACGGGGAGTATCGCGCAACTATGCTGAAGGGGCTTGACAATTACTTTCACCTGTTAAGAATCGCGGGAAGTGGTTTTCCTGGTAAGAAAACCGCGGGAAAAGCTTTGGCTTCGCTGTACCGCAATTGTCAAACCGCTGTGCGGGCTCATTTCACCCTCTTTCTGCTCTTGTGCTTAGGCCTGTCTCCCGTGGCCATGGCGCAAAGTGCGTCGCCGGCCAGTGCTCCCAACAGCTCTCCTGCCGCCTCGCTCGATAACCAGACAACCTCACCTGGCGGGGATCCGCTCAAACGCCCGCAGAGCGACAAAGAAAAGTTCAAACAGCAAAAGGACCTGAGAAACGAACTGAAGGGACCGTATAAGAAGTGGGTCGATGAGGATGTGCGCTGGATCATCACCGACCAGGAACTAAAGGCATTCAAGAGCCTGTCGAATGATGAAGAGCGGGACAACTTCATTGAGCAATTCTGGCGCCGGCGCAATCCTGACCCCGACTCTCCCGAAAACGAATTCCGCGAAGAAAACTATCGCCGCATCGCTTACGCGAATGAGCATTTTGCCGCCGGCAAGCCAGGTTGGAAGACCGACCGCGGGCACATGTATATCGCCTATGGCAAGCCCGACAGCATAGAGTCTCACCCCAGCGGCGGCTCCTACGAGCGGCCGATGGACGAGGGCGGTGGAGAAACCTCGACCTTCCCCTTCGAGACCTGGCACTACCGGTATATCGAGGGCATCGGCGAAAACATCGATATCGAGTTTGTCGACACCTGCATGTGCGGCGATTACCACATGACCCTCGATCGGTCCGAAAAGGATGCCTTGCTGCACGTGCCGGGCGCTGGAGCCACCTTGGGCGAGCAGATGGGAACCTCCAAGAGAGCGGACCGCTTCAATGGCGGCCTGGAGAATCTGGGGAGCGGTCCAGGCACCCAGGGAAACCAGTCCAAGCAATTCGACCGTCTGGAGCAGTTCTCTAAACTGCAAGCCCCACCCGCGGTCAAGTTCAAGGACCTCGAATCTTTCCTGGTCAACCATAAAGTCCTGAGCGGGCCGTTCTTTCCTTTCGAGGTGCGCACCGACTACGTCAAAGTGACCGAGGATACGGTGCTGGTCCCGTTGACTTTGCAGATCAGAAACCGGGATATCACCTTTAACACCAAGGACGGCGTCGCCAAGGGCGAAGTGAACGTATTAGGCCGGGTCGCAACCATAACCGACCACGTGGTGCAGACCTTTGAACAGACCCTGGAGGTGGAAGAGCCAGCCGAGCTTTTGGGCAAGGCGCTCGATCAGGCTTCGGTCCACTGGTGGGCCCTGCCGCTTAGGCCAGGCCGCTACCGGGTAGATATTGCGATCAAGGATGTGAACAACCCCGACCACGTCGGTACCTGGGCGCAGGGAATCATCGTGCCTAAATACGACGATGAGAAGCTCTCCGCGTCGTCGCTGATCCTGGCCGACAAGATGGAGCAGGTGCCGACCAAGCAGATTGGCACCGGGCAGTTCATCATCGGCAATACCTACGTTCGGCCGCGGGTCAGCTCCGGGCCGGCGGTGGCGGTCACTTTTCATCGCAGCCAGAAGCTCAATTTCTGGATGCAGGTCTACAACTTGGCGATTGATGACAAGAGCAAAAAGAACGCGGCTACGATTCAGTACCAAATTGTGGATATGGCCTCTAACAAACCGATTTTGGATACGTCAGAGAGTAGTGCGGCGTTGGGAGATAATAGTCTCAACTCCGACCAGTTGACGCTGCGGAGGTCGGTACCGCTGGCTAGTCTGCAGCCAGGCAAGTACCAGGTGACGATCACTGTGAATGATCATGTGTCCAAGCAGCAGGTGGCGCAATCGGCGCCGTTTACGGTTGACTAAGCCTCTGGTAAGCTGGACTAGTGATTTTGGGTGGCCGGAGCAGAGTGTTATCAGCGGCAAGCAAAACTGGGTTACTGCAATGCGTTCGAGTGAGTAGCGTATTGAGTGCGTAAAAGGTATTGCCAAATCGCAGCTCTGATGGTGGTGACGCTGGTGGGCTTTTTGCCTGCCTCGGCCGCGCCTTTCCCGGGAACCGTGAGCGGAGTTGTGCGCGACTCTCGTGGCACTCCGCAAATGGGGGCCGTGGTTGAGCTGTTGGCCGCTGACGCCACCGTGGTTGCCAGGGTCTATACCAATGTTCGCGGCGCTTTTGCCTTCGACCATATCTTTCCCGGAACCTACCAGATAAAGGCGACTGGAGACTCCTTCCTGCCCACCTTGCGGGAAGACCTCCGCCTGGCTTCGCGCAGCAAACTGGTGGTTAACCTCACCCTGAGCACGCTTTTCGAGGCTATTCAATGGCTCCCGGCGCAGCCCCGCTCGCCCGATGAACCGAGCGATGACTGGAAATGGACTCTGCGTTCGTCCAGCAATCGTCCTCTATTGCGCCTGCTCCAGGATGGCCCATTGGTCGTGCTTTCCGGAGAAGATCATGGTCCTCAATTAGCAGCCCGGGTCGAGGTGACCAGTCCCTCACGCGAGTTTGGCCAGGGCGGACCCCATCATGCCTTTTCTGTAGAGCGCTCGAGCGCTGTGGGCGGCCACTTGGTGCTGCGCGCCAACCTGAGCCCGCAACCTGCGGAAAGCTCGGAGTACATGGCCGGATATCAACTGGGGCTGGGTCCGGAACGCACCATCCGCAACGTTGCCAACGTGCGGCAGATGACCGCCATCGAGGGTGGGGGCAGCCAGGGTTTCTACGAGTTCCGCCTGCGCAGCGCCGAGGCGGTGAATCTGGGCCCCAACGCGACGCTCGAATTGGGCAACGAAGTTCAGTCGGTGCGCAGCGCTTCTGACACAGTATCCAGCTTGCCGTTCCTCAACGCCGCTTGGCACGATGACAAGGTGACAGTATCCTACCGTGCTGCCACTTCGCCGGAGTTACAGAATGCTGCCCAACTGGGCGACAGTCCTACCCTTGCCCCCATGTTCTCTGAGGCAGGCGGCAGGGTGCGGATCGAGCATGGTCTCCATCAGGAACTACGATTTGAGGACAACACCGCATCCCGTCGAGCGCTGGTGTCCTTCTATCAGGATGAGGTTCACAGTCCGGTCATCGGCGGGGGTGGATCGGTATCCCAGCAGGACCTCGCCGGGGGGGATGTGTTGTACGATCCGGTTGCGCAGGGCTTTCGGGTAACTGGCCCTGGGTACACAACCGGCGGCCTGCGGGCAGTCCTGGCGCAAAAGATTACAGCGTCAAGCTGGGCGACGATTTCCTATGCCAACGGCAAGGCGCTGACCTTCGAGATTCCCGATTCCGCAATCACGGTCGACGAGGCTGTGCAAAATCTGACCCAGCGGAGAACAGAAGCGGTCACCGCAGCTCTCGATGGCAAGGTAGTGCGCACCGGGACCGGTTGGCATGCTTCTTACCGTTGGCAGCCCATGAGTACGGTGACCCCCGTGGCCATGTACGACAGCTTTGGCCAAGGTGCCTATCTGAACATCCTGATCCGCCAACCGGTTCATTGCGGTCACTTGCTGCCCAACGGAACCGAGGCGCTGGTCGATGTCCGGAATCTTTTGGCTGAGGGCTATCGTCCCTTCCTGACCCGCGACGGCAGCACGCTCTATTTCGCCCAGAGCGAGCGGTCCATTCAGGGCGGCCTTTCCTTCTCGTTCTAAAAGACAGTTCCCTGGCGCTCCCCGCAAAGACCGGATGGGGGGGCGTGTTCGCGGCCCAGAATATGCTATATTTTGCTTGGGACGCCCGGTCCTTTCAGCCTTTCCCTCCTCACGGACGCGTAGCTCAACTGGCAGAGCATTCGACTCTTAATCGACAGGTTGGTGGTTCGATTCCACCCGCGTCCACCATACTGCTACACCGCCGCAGCACTCGCCACCGGGCGGGAGAACCGGTGCCGCAGTTTGAGATCCGACCGCTCCAACGGTACCTTCGGTTAACCAAGCGGCCCAACCATTCGCAATACGTTCAGCAGAGGTCATACTTAGTCGCGTCCCACTTAACGAAGGCTGGCATGCAAACAAACTGCTTGACCGCACCAATTCATGCGAGTAGCTTGACGCTAACTCTCCCCTGAGCGAGGTTAGTCATGCGAGGGTTACGTCTAGTAATGTGGTCCGCAGCAATTTTGACTATCGTTTGTCAAGCAGCGTTTTTGTTTGAGCTTCATAGTCCTCAAGCAATGGGCGAGATGTTGTGGTCTCTTTTCGTTGTAAGTGTTGTTTGCCTCATCGTGTTTCTGTACGCCCGTAGCGCCATTTCTTCCATCAGAAAGTGGAGAAGCTGACTGCCTGGCTTCGGCGAAGATTCAAGTAGTCAGCATATGTAACTGTTACTGTGCGTGCCTACGATTCCACTCGCTACGTAAGAGACGAGAAGAGAGCGCAATTGGGGATAATGCGCACCCTGCGCTAAACCGCTTTCGTCCCGTGGCGTAACGGACCGTGGAACACCCTTTCCAAAAGTGCCGGGTGGCGACAGTGTTCGGACGACACTGAGACTCGGTTAAGTCCCGCCTTGAATCCGGTGTAACCGCATGGCTGGATCCGGCATCTATACGGGGAGCAGGGTTTTTGACGAAGGCTTCACTCAACACGAACTTGCCTTTAATGGGCAATCGGAACTCACGTAACGGGCTCCAGCTTCCCCCGGAATTGTGTTGCGGCGATCAAGCGGGCGTTCTTTTCCGATCACTTCGGAGAACTCGGCTTTCGGAGCGGCATGATGACCAAGGTAAATCGATGGGGAATTGCGGCGGCGGGCTTCCTGCTGCAGATGGCATTGGGCGCTGTATATGCGTGGAGTGTCTTCCGCGGTCCGCTCGTCAAGCGCTTCCATTGGAGTATTTCGCAGGTCACCCTGACCTTCACCATATGCATTTTCGTCCTCGGAGTGGCCGCTTTCTTTGGCGGCCTTTGGCTTAATAGGACCGGCCCACGGACGGTTGCCCTTACCGGGGGGCTGCTTTACGGTCTGGGTGTTTTCCTGGCCAGCTTCTCGGCTGACAAACTGTGGTGGCTCTATCTGAGCTATGGGGTGATCGGCGGTGTTGGCCTGGGTTTCGGCTACATTGTCCCCGTCTCAGTGTTGGTCAAGTGGTTCCCCGACCGGCGCGGGCTGATCACCGGCATTGCCGTCGGTGGCTTCGGAGCAGGTGCCCTGGTCACCGCCCCGGTAGCGACACGCCTCATTCAGAGCGTTGGTGTGCTGCATACCTTCGCTTACCTGGGCATCGCCTATTTGATCGTAACCATGGCCGCGGGCTACTTCATGGTGAACCCGCCGGATGGCTGGCAGCCCGCGGGCTGGACGCCCTCTGCCTCCCAAAAAGCGCAGCGTGCCGCGGCCGATTACACCCTGGCCGGCGCGCTGAAGACCTGGCAATGGTGGGCTCTTTGGCTGCTGCTTTTCCTCAACACCACGGCCGGCATTTCGCTCATCTCGCAGGAGTCGCCGATCTTTCAGGAGATCGCCAAAGTCAGCGCGATCGCCGCCGCTAGCATGGTTGGCATCGTCAGTATCGGCAACGCAGTGGGACGGATTTTCTGGGCCTGGGTATCGGACATCGTCACCCGTCGATGGACGTTTGTGGTCATGTTTGTGCTCCAGGTAGCGCTGTTCTGGGTACTGCCTGGCATGGTCGCAGTGACTGCGATCACCATCGTCTCCTTTGCCATTCTGATGTGCTACGGAGGAGGCTTCGGCACCATGCCCGCCTTTGCCGCCGACTACTTCGGATCGAAAAATGTGGGGCCAATCTACGGCCTCATGCTGACCGCGTGGGGCTGTGCGAGCGCGTTCGGACCCCTGTTAATTGCTCATCTACGCCAGGCGAGTGGCTCCTACGCTAGCGGCCTGCATATCATCGCTGAGATCATGGCGCTCTCGGTGCTGCTGCCGATGGCGATATCGCCGCCCAAGAGCGGCATGGGCGGACGCAAGCAGGAGGCACTGTCGGGCCGTATCGCGCCGCCGCCGCCAGTGCGCTCCTGATCCGGTCTATTCCATACGCAGGGTTTCGGCCGGCTGGATGCGGGTGATGCGCAACGTGGGGAGAAAGCTGGCGGCGAGAGCGATGACGGTAAGGATGACTGGAACCGCGCCCAGGGTGATCGGATCGAGTGCGCGTACTCCGTAAAGTTGGCTACGGAGTACCTGGGCGGCTAGGAGCGAAAGAGCCAGGCCGGCAGCGAGTCCGAACGCCGTGGCAACCACGCCGGAGGCGCCGATGGTAATCATGGCATCGCCAAAGGTCGAGCCGAGCGCAATGCGGATTCCGATCTCGCGTGTGCGCTGGACCACCAGGCTTGAAACCAAGCCGTAAATTCCGATAGCCGACAAGAGCAGCGCCAGGCCTGCGAGGGCGCCAAGCAGCGCAACCTCGATGCGCTGGTACACCAGGCTTTCGGCGAGAATGTCAGACATGGCGTAGAAGCCTGCGAAGGGTAGCGTGGGATCGGCCTCCGCAAGCGCCTTCTGCATGTCGGAAGTGATCGATTCGATTGGGCCGCGGGTACGCACAATCCAACTGGGCTGGAACCAGAGGTTGCCCATGGCCACGAGCTGCGGGTCTGCCTGGGCAGCGGGGATGTAGAAAACGGGCTCGGTGCCGAGAGGCGCGTCCGCGTAGACACCCGGACGTTTGGCCACATTGCCGACCACCCCGACGATGGTGATCTTGTCTTTCCCACTGGCCACGTGGCGGCCAATCGGGTTGGGGTCATTGAAAAACTTTCGGCCGAACGATGGATTGACGACGGCGACATGCTCAGAAGTGGAGGAGTCACTGTCGGCCAGTGCGCGGCCGGCAAGAAGGGGGATACGGAGAGTGCCGAAATAGCCCGGAGTGACCCAGGCGAGCGACGATGAAGGCTGCTCACCTGAAAGCGGTCCTTCAATCATGTGCAGACCGTTGTTGAGACCTCGCTCGTAGGGAACGCTGAGGCCGACAGCGGCATCCTCTACGCCGGGAATGCGCCGCATCGCTTCCAGGCTGCGATCCAGCAGAGATCGAAAAGCAGCAGGATCGTGGTAGCGAGCATCGTCGAGCGAGAGCTTGGCGGTCATGACGTTGTGCGCGTCGAAGCCCGGAGGCAGCGTCTCCAGATGGATGAGTGTGCGGATGAGCAGCCCGGCAGAGAAGAGCAGCACCACCGAAAGACAAACCTCGCCGGCGATCAGGATCTGCCGCGTACGGCTGGAACCCGCTGCGACTCCATGGCTGCCGTGAGCTACCGACGATCGAACGTCGACACGCCGGGCGCGGATGGCCGGCAGTGCTCCGAAGAACAAGCTGGTGAGCAAAGACATACTCAAGGTGAAGCAGAGGACACGGCCGTCGATCGCAAGGCCGCCCAAGGGGAGAAATTCGTCGGGCACAAAGCCCCGCACGGAGTGAAGGATACCGAAAGCAAGAACCAGGCCGAGCGCGGCTCCGATCAGCGCGAGAAGCAAAGCCTCAACCCAAAACTGGCGAAGGATGGCAGTACGAGTGGCTCCCAGAGCCAGACGCATGGCTATCTCCGGCGTGCGGCGATCAATGCGCACCAAGGTAAGGCCGGCGAGGTTAGCACATGCGATGAGCAGGATGAAGCTGACTGCAAGCATGAGCGCGAGAACTGGAGTTCGCATCTGGCTGCCGAGATATCGGGACAGCGGCTGCGCGTACAACCACGCTCGGCTTCGTGGCGACTGGGAGATTTGTTCAAAACGAGAGGGGCGGAGCCGGGAGATCTGGGCGCCGGCCTCTTGCCACGTGGCACCGCTGCGTAGTCGAAGGAGAATGCTGCAATTATTCCCGTTACATTCGCCGTTCGGGTCGCTGGGGACTAGTGGGGTGAAGAGTTCGCCGTTGCCCGGACTATGCGTCCCGCTGGGCAGGACACCCACAACCACGTAGGGTTCGCCTTTCAGCGTGATACTTTTCCCTAAGACATGGGGATCTCCCTGAAAAGTAGATTGCCAAAGCCCGCAGCCCAGGACGACTGCTTTGGGTCCT
>Ga0302324_100000271_pt1 | contig 139003 bp, 137 predicted proteins | sample Palsa_T0_1_FD_201949 | JGI IMG/M metagenome (GOLD analysis project Ga0302324, IMG submission 201949) | Peat permafrost microbial communities from Stordalen Mire near Abisko, Sweden - Palsa_T0_1 | ecosystem: Environmental > Terrestrial > Soil > Palsa > Peat permafrost | place: Sweden: Abisko...
ATCAGCGCGACGGTGACCGGGCTGACCGGCACGCTCGTGCTCCAGGACAACCTGAGCGACAGCCTCACGTTCACCTCCAACACCACGCAGACTTTCGCGACCTCGTATGCCAGCGGTTCGGCCTACTCGGTGAGCGTTACGACTCAACCTTCCGGGCAGACCTGCACGCTGGGCTCGAACGCCAGTGGAACCGTTACCGCCAACGTCATAGTCACGGCCACGTGTGCGCCCGCGACCTATACGATCGGTGGAACCGTCTATGACCTGGGCGGAGCGGGATTGGTCCTGCAGAACAACAGCGGCAACAATCTGTCTATCAGCGCAAACGGCTCATTCACCTTCTCGACTGCGGTTAACTCCGGGACAAGCTATAACGTGACGGTGCTCACCCAGCCCTCGAGCCCGGTGCAGGTGTGCTCGGTAACGAACGGGAGCGGTACGGCGAGCGGAAACGTGAGCAACGTGCAGGTAGTCTGCATCGCCGAATGGACATGGAAGGACGGATCGAAAAAGACCGGGCAAGCAGGCATTTACGGCACCGTTAAGGTCACGAGTTCAACGAACATGCCGGGAGCGCGCTACGGCAGCGTCACCTGGATCGACTCCTCGGGGAATTTGTGGATGTTTGGCGGCACCGGTGTGAGCTCGCAAGACGTGGAGAGCTTTCTCAGCGACCTGTGGAAGTACACGCCAAGTACCAATGAGTGGACGTGGATGGGCGGATCGAACACTGCGGATATACCTGGAGTCTATACCGGCAATCCGGGAAATCTGGTTCCGGGAGCGCGCGAGTATGCCGTGGGCTGGGTGGATTCCAGCGGGAACTTTTGGCTGTTCGGCGGCTATGGCTGTGACGGTACTGCCAGTACCAATGGCAGCTGCACCGCGGGCGTCTTGAACGACCTGTGGGAGTACAGCGGCGGTTTTTGGATCTATGTCGGCGGTTCGTCGACCGCGAACCCAAGCGGCACCTATAACGGAGTCGGCACGGCCGGCTACCCCGGACCGCGCTATGCCGCTGTGGGAGCGCTCGACCACTCCGGGAACTTCTGGCTGTTCGGCGGCAACGGCTTCACCACGGGCAATACCGCGCCCACCGGCGACATGAACGATTTGTGGGAGTACTCTAACGGCACGTGGACGTGGGTCAGCGGATCCAGCAACCTGGATCAGTCCGGCTCTTACTCCTCCACCGCCTCGCCCAGCAACGTTCCCGGTGGGCGACTGGGCAGTTCGGCCTGGATCGATTCCGCCGGCGATTTCTGGCTCTTTGCCGGCGTCGGCTACGACTCGGTCGGGGACGCGGGTCCCCTGAACGATGTGTGGGAATATAGCCAGGGCGAGTGGGCGTGGGTGGGCGGCGCCAATATTGCCGATCAACCTGGCAACTACGGCTCACAGGGCATTCCAGCCAGCGGCAATATTCCTGGCAGCCGCGAGCATGCCATCCTCTGGACAACTGCTTCGGGCAATGTCTGGCTGTTAGGAGGAATCCAGAACGGCGGCGGAGAGCTGAACGACCTGTGGGAATATAGCGGCGGGCAATGGACGTACATGAGCGGAAGCGAGTCCATCGATCAGTTCGGCGTGTACGGAACCGAGGGCACAGCGGCCATCACCAACCTGCCGGGCGCGCGCGACTCCGGCCTGAGTTGGACCGACGCCAGCGGCAATCTGTGGCTGATGGGCGGATACGGCCTGGGCTCAGGCGCCGGCTTCGACTCGCTGAACGATCTGTGGGAATTTCAACCGTAGACTCGGCCAAATCCAGAATCGGCCAAAATCCAGAATCGGCCAACTCCAGAATTGTCTGGTCAGCGGCTGTACTGATTCTTCTTCTTGTCTTCGTGGCGCTCGATGCCGAGTTGAATCAGGCGATCGATGAGGTCGGGATACGAAAGCCCCGACGCAGCCCACAGCTTGGGATACATGCTGATCGCCGTGAAGCCGGGCATGGTGTTGATCTCGTTGAGATAAATCTTTGTCGTTTTCGGGTCCATCAGAAAATCCACGCGCGCCAGTCCGGAGCAATCCACGGCCTTGAAGGCTTTCACTGCCAGCTCTTGAACCTTCTTTGTCTCTGCCTTGGTGAGCTTCGCGGGAATGACCAGTTCCGACCCTTCATCCAGATACTTGGCGTTGTAATCGTAGAACTCTTTCACCGGCACAATCTCTCCCGGAACCGACGCTTCAGGCTCGTCGTTGCCCAGCACCGAGCATTCGATCTCGCGCGCCTTGTCTTTCTTTCCGCCGACGCCCTGCTCAATCACGATCTTGCGATCGAACTTTGCAGCCTCTTCGATGGCCGGCCCAAGTTCCTTGCGATCATGGGCCTTGCTGATGCCCACCGACGATCCCAGATTCGCGGGCTTCACAAACACCGGATATTTCAGTTTTCCGGCGACCGCCTTTTCAATTTTCTTCGCATCTATTTTCCATTCGCTGCGCAGAATCGTGATGTGCTTCACAATCGGCAACCCCGCAGCCAGAAACAGCGACTTCATAATGTCTTTATCCATGCCCGCAGCCGAACCGAGCACGCCCGCACCCACATAGGGAATGTCGGCAAGTTCCAGCAGTCCCTGGATGGTGCCGTCTTCGCCGAACGTGCCGTGCAGCACGGGGAAGATTACATCCACATTGATGGCCCGGTCCGAAGCCCTCCGCCGCAACGCAGCCTCGGTCTGAAACGGCACCAGGCCGCGTTCGCGATGCACCGGCTCGGGGGGAACCACCACCGCTTCGCCCCGCGCGAGCACGGCCGCCGCTTCTGTCGTATCGGGATCGCCCGCGCGCAGATGCCGCGGCTCCAGAATCAGCTTGCCCGCCAGCAGGTCTTCGGCATGCTCGGCGGTAAGCCAGCGCCCATCCTTGGTGATGCCGATGGGAACGACTTCATATTTATCCCTGTCGATGGCCTTCAGAACCGATGCGGCCGACAGCAGAGAAACTTCATGCTCTCCGCTGCGCCCGCCAAACAGAATGCCGACTCGCAGTTTTTGCATGACCTGATTTTGCATGACCTGATTTTGCATGACCTGATTTGGCATGACCTGATTTGGCATGACCTGATTTGGCATGACCTTGTAGTGTGGACGGAAACTACCGTCCGGTCAATCGCGGATGACGGTAGTGTCCTAATTTGTCATTCCGAACCGGGCCGAAGGCGCGGTGAGGAACCTGCTTTTAGACCGCGTAGGACCGCCGAAGTCAAATTAGGACACCACTCGGATGACCCAGATGTGCATTCGGAGTTATACTTTTTGCGCTCGCGTGCGCATTCTCCGGCCAACGACATTGGTTTGGCCGAGTGCGCGCGGAGCTGCATTTTTATTGCTCTTAAGGAGAACTCGATGCGGATTGGCAAAATGCTGACCATTGGTGCGTGCGTGCTTGCGCCCGCCATGACGATGGCGCAGGCACCCTCTTTGCAGGAACAACTCAGCGCCCAATACAAGGTGACCAGGGTTGGCAAAATCACCGGCACGCCGACGATCGTCGAGGCGGGCACGGTGCTTGAAGTTCAGAAAACCGGCATCGCCGCATTTCCGCCTAACAGCATCCGCGATTGCTCCTCTAGCTACCAGAACGGAAACATCAAAGAGCCCGGGAAATTCTGCACCAACATGGCGGCGGCGCGCGGCCAAAGGCCACTCTATTTGGCGACCGGAGAGAAGGTATACATCACCAAGCTCGAGGTCAATACCGAAAAAGACAAAGTGACTCTCGAGGTTCTGGAATGCGATACCTGCAACGCGGTCAAGGAGCCCTCTTCATACAAGGCCGAGGTCAACTTCCTGTTTGCAAAGGGAACTCTTTCCAGCGCCAGCGCGGGACAAGTTGAGGACACGATAGGGCAGCTGTTTGCCATCAGCAACGGCGGGAAGTAATACCGATCAGCGAGCAGAGAACCTCTATGTGCGATTGACTCGCATGCGCTTTTCCCATTCGTCCAGATCAATGCTGTCGCGCCTGCGCTTGCCGGGGGCGTAAATCGTGAAGAGGGTCTTGACGCACTCACCTTCGCCGCAGATGGTGAACGAGCCGAAACGCTTGTGCCAGCCGCCCGGAGCTTCCTTCGCGTCGGGAGCCTGAGGACCAGTCTTCAGCCATGCGTCCAACTCAATCGCCATCGGCGCGAGAAACTGCCGCTGGCCTACTCGATCCCGCAGATGATCGCGGAAGGCGCGGCAACGCGGATCTCTCGGCGGCCTGATCTTCACCGCCGCCATGACTTAACCGATGGCGTCTACAATTTGCCGAGAAACGCGCTTGGATTCCGCTGAGCCGGGACGAGTCTTATCGAGGCGGGCGTAGAGATCTGAAAGAGACTTATTTTTTGACGTCGGCGTCTTGCGGGCGGGAACCGGAGAACGAGACTCGATGAGCCGCTGACTTTGTTTCGCTGTTGCCATTTAGTAATGGTAGCAGAGCGGACGAGGCGAATAAACTGGGCGCATTTTCCCCGCCATTTGTAGGATTACAGAATCTTTTTCCCGAATGCCGACAGCGCCAATTCCACCGCCAGGTCCGCTGTCTTGTTGTGTTCGTCGATCACCGGATTGACTTCGACAATCTCCATGCTCAACATGCGGCCGTGGTCGGCGATGATTTCCATGGCGAGATGCGCCTCGCGATACGTGGCGCCGCCGCGCACCGGAGTGCCCACGCCGGGCGCGTCTTCGGGATCGACCCAGTCCATGTCGAGCGAAATGTGATAGCCGGCCGTGCCGCGTCCGGCGATGCGCAGCGCCTCTTCCATCACGGTGCGCATGCCGCGTTCGTCAATATCGCGCATGGTGAACACGCCGATGCCGGCGCGCCGCACGTTTTCCTTTTCCACCGCATCGATGTCGCGAATTCCCACCAGCACACAATTCTCCGCTTTCACCTTGGGAGAGAAATCGTAGATGTTCGCCAAGTCTCCGGGCCATAATCCCATCAACGCGGCCAGCGGCATGCCGTGCACGTTGCCGCTGGGAGAAGAATCAGGCGTGTTGATGTCGGTATGAGCATCGATCCAGATCAGTCCGACGCGTTGATTTTGCCGGCGGTAAAACTCGGCGACTCCAGACACGGTGCCCGCAGCCATAGAATGATCGCCGCCCAGCGATAGCGGAATCTTTCCCGCCTCCAGCGTTTTCAGCACCAGTTCCGCGTGCTTCGTACAGGTCGTGGTGATCTCTTTCAGGTACTTCGCGTTCGCCGCGCCTTCTTTTTTCTGTTCGGGAATAGCGACGGGCACATTGCCGCCGTCTTCTACCATATGGCCAATGGCTTCAAGACGGGCTTCGAGGCCCGCGACTCGGACAGCGGACGGCCCCATATCGACGCCGCGCCGCGACTGCCCCAGGTCGAGAGGAACACCAATCACGCGAATCTTACGGCCGGCAGAGGAAGGACTTTGTGAAGATATCGTCATATTCTTGAGGGAAATTGCGTAATTGGGAAATTGAGTAATTGAGTAATTTAAGAATTGTGCGACTTTCGGTTTTCAATTACGCAATTTCTAAATTTCCCAATTCCCCAATTCCCCTCATGGGTACAGCCGGTGCAGCATTCTCGGGAACGGAATCGTCTCGCGCACGTGCTCGAGACCGCAAATCCACGCCACCGCCCGTTCGATTCCCATGCCAAAGCCGGAGTGCGGTACGCTGCCGAACTTGCGCAGGTCAAGATACCACTTGAACGCCTCTTCCGGCAGACCGTGCTCGTGAATACGCTTCACCAGCAATTCGTGCGAAGCCGTACGCTGCGAGCCCCCGATAATTTCGCCATACCCTTCCGGCGCCAGTACGTCGACGCACAGCGCCAGCTCCGGTCGCTGCGGATCGGGCTCCATGTAGAACGCCTTCACCTTCGCGGGATAACGATGCACCATCACCGGCTTGTCGAACTGCGAGGAGAGATACGTCTCATCCGGCGATCCGAGATCGCCGCCCCACTCAAACTTGGCTTCCAGCGCGCCTTTCGCGTGCCCTTCCTGCAGATTCTTCACCGCATCGTCATAGCTGATCCGCGGAAACGGCGGCTCGATCTTTTCCAGTTTCGAAACGTCGCGGCCAATCGTCTGCAGGTCCGGCCGCCGCTTCTCCAGGCAGCGCTTCACGATGAAGCTGATGAAGTTCTCGGCCAGCTCCATCAAATCGTTGAGTTCGCCAAACGCGATTTCCGGCTCGACCATCCAGAACTCGGTCAGATGCCGCCGCGTCTTCGATTTCTCCGCGCGAAATGTCGGGCCGAACGAGTACACCTTGCCCAGCGCCATGGCGGTCGCTTCGATATAAAGCTGACCGGACTGCGTGAGATAAGCCTGATCGTCGAAATAATCGACGGGAAACAGCGTGGTCGTGCCTTCGCACGCCGCGGGAGTAATAATCGGAGGATCGGTCAAGGTGAATCCGCGCTCGTCGAAGAAATCGCGCGCCGCCTTGATGATCTCCGCGCGCACCCGCAGAATCGCCGCCTGCCGCTGCGACCGCACCCACAGATGCCGATGCTCCATCAGAAAATCTGTGCCGTGCTCTTTGGGCGTGATGGGATACGGGTCCGACTCAGGCACTCGCTGCAACACCTGCACGTTGGAAACGTCCATCTCGTAGCCACCCGGCGCGCGCTTGTCGGCGCGGACTTTGCCTTCGACAATTACGCTCGATTCCTGGGTCAGCGTTTTGATGGCCTCGAACACTTCCGGCGTCACCGCGTTCTTCGGCACCACGCCTTGAATAATGCCCGAGCCGTCGCGAAACTGCGGGAACAGCAACTTCCCGCTCTCGCGCAGGTTGTACAGCCAGCCGCGAATGGTAACGGCCTGGCCGTCATGTTTGCCGATTTCTGCAATGGTTGAAATAGTCGATGACATGATGAGTGGCATTGGGGAATTGAGAAATTGAGAAATTGAAGACATTTGCCGGAGCCAGAAGGTTTTTCAATTCCCCAATTACTCAATTTTTCAATTACTCAATTTTTCGAACGTCTCACTCAGCTTCTCCAGCGCATTCACTTTCTCGTTCTCCTCAAGTTCCAATAGCAATGGCGGAACCTGCGGAGCCGACCGCAGCAACTCCATCGCTTCTTTCCAGTCAATCGTTCCCTGCCCCGGCCACAGATGCGAATCTTTATTCTTGTCGTTGTCATGCACGTGCGTCGACCGGATGTGGCCCCGCAGAGTCTCAAATCCCTCCCGCACCGAACTCACGATGTGCGCATGCCCGAAGTCGAAGCATACTCCCACGTCGTCGAAGTGCGCCGTATGAATCATTTCCACCAGCCGCTCGGGCGTGGAAAGTTCGTTGGGAATATTTTCCAGCAGAATCCGCACGTTCAGCGGTTTCGCGAACGCGTGCAGGTGCTCGATCGAAGTCATGGCCGCCTCGAACTTCTTCTCGCTGAAACTCTCGTTCGGCGTGCCCAGATGCTGGATCAGAAAGCGAAACGGAATCTGCTCGGCGACTTCCAGCGCGCGCTTGATTTCGTCCATGGCCTCGACCCGGCCCGCGCGATCGGGGGACGCGATATTGATTGGCGGCGAACCCGCGCGCCCCCATTCATAGTCGGCATAAAGCGGCGAGTGCACCGAATGCAGCGGAATCCCGCTGCCGTGGAACCATTCGGCAATTTCCTTCACATGCGCCTTGCGGTTGGCGTAATCGAAATGCTGGCGGGCGGCGAAAATTTCAATTGCCTGCACACCACTGCGCGCCAGCCCATCCAGTATGCCGGGATGCAGCCGCTCTTTCACAAACAGGTAGGTTGAGACCGCTCTCAGCATGCAATTATCGATTTGCGATTGCCGATTTGCGATTGAAATCCAGGCCAGTCATTGCAATCGAAGATCGTCAATCGACATTCGGAAATCCGTTTTAGTATCCTACTGCCTTTCCGTTGCTGTTTCGTCCATCGGTCGCGCCCAGCCGCAGCCCGGTTCGTTCATCGATCGCGATGCACTCGCCGTCGCTCCAGTACGGGACCGTGCCGGCGTTCAAACCAATCTCCACTTTGTATCCCATCTTGCGCAACATACTCAGTGTATCCGGAGACAACCATTTCTCCACATTGACTACGTCGGGAATCCACTGCTGATGAAATCGCGGGGCGTTCACCGCCTCCTGAAGATTCATTCCATAATCGATCACACCCATCAGGATGTTCGCGACCGTAGTAATGATCTTGGAGCTTCCCGGCGAACCCAGCACCAGCACCGCCTTCCCGTCGTGCACGACGATGGTTGGAGTCATCGACGACAGCGGCCTTTTGCCGGGACCGATCGCGTTCGCCGCGCCTTGCACCAGCTCATCCAGATTCGGCGCTCCCGGCTTGGCCGAAAAATCATCCATCTCGTCGTTCAGCAGAAATCCCAACCCGTCGGCGGTCACGCGCGACCCAAACATATCGTTGAGCGTGGTGGTCACGGCAACCGCGTCGCCCTTGGCATCCACCACCGAGTAGTGGGTCGTATGATTCCCTTCCGGCGGCGCCACGGCCGCAGGATGCAACGCCGCGTAGGTCTCCAGTTGCGCGAAAATTCCCGGCCGCTTCAACTCCTGGCTCGCGCTCGCATGCGCCGGATCGATGGTGTCGCGCCAGGCAGCCGCATATTTCTTATCCACCAGTTGCGCCACTGGAATCTTCGAAAAATCGGGATCTCCCAAGAACTCCGCCCGGTCAAAAAACGCGCGCCGGAACGCTTCCACCGTAAAGTGCATCGACTCCGCCGACCGGCTTTCCATCTTCGCCAGATCGTAGCCCTCAAGAATGTTGAGCGACTCGATCAGCACCGTTCCTCCCGACGACGGCGGGGGCGCGCTGATCACCTCATATCCGCGATACGTTCCCCGAATCGGTTCGCGCTCCTTCACTTCGTATTGCGCCAGATCGTCGGCCGTGATCAGGCCTCCACCCTTCTGCATGGCAGCCGCCAATTCGCGAGCCAGCGCCCCATGATAAAAATCGTCCGGGTTCTCCACGATCCGCTCCAGGGTGTGCGCCAGATCGGGCTGGCGAAAAACTTCTCCCAGTTTGTAGTAGTCGCCGTTCCGCTGAAACACTCGCCGCGATTCGGCAAACTTCGCCAAATCCCTGTCGTGCAGCTCTCGCGCATCTTCCCAGGTCAGCGCATATCCTTCCCGCGCCAGCTTGATCGCCGGAGCCATCACCTGCTTCAGAGTCAGCTTGCCCCACTTGTGCTCCGCATACACCAGCCCCGCCACCGATCCCGGGACCGCAATCGCTTTATAGCCAACCTCGCTCGCCCCCGGGACCACATTGCCCTGCGCATTCAGGTACATATCGCGAGTTGCGGCCGCCGGCGCTTTTTCCCGGTAGTCCAGAAAGTGCACGTTGCCGTCGGCCATGCGGATCAACATGAAACCGCCGCCGCCAATGTTTCCCGCCGCCGGATACACCACCGCCAGCGCAAATCCCGTGGCCACAGCCGAATCGACGGCGTTGCCTCCCAGTTGTAGGATTTCCACCCCAACGCGCGCCGCAAGTTCGTGTTCGCTGACCACCATTCCATGTTGCGCCGGCACCGGACGGGTTGAGGCAGTACTGAGAGACGCACTCAGCAGCGCCCACGTCAGCAGAAACCAGCAACCCCAAGTTTTGTGCGGAGATCGCATGCCAGACCGGATATTCGAGCAGCCACTTGAGGCTAGCCGAGCAGGATAAGTCCCGTCAAATCGCGACCCCGGTCACTTCTCTCAGCCACGTTTCTTTCGGAGACTCGGTTTTTTCTTCCCCGCGGTGTTTTTCCCGGCCGCGGACTTCTTTTTCGCCGCGATCTTCTTCGCCGCGATCTTCTTCCCGTTTGCCTTCGAGCCTCGCGCTTTCGGCGCGTTGGCCGCGACCATCTCGTAGGAGCGCTGAATGCACTCCTTCAACTCCCCGCTCGATAGCGCGTCCAGACGATCCAGCAGCACCCACTTGTACCGTCCCACATAGGGCGCCGGATGAATGTCCTCCCGTTCAATCAAGGCAGCGAAAGTTTCCGGTGAGCACTTAAAACACATCTTTTGCGGCACGGCCGTCAAACTCACAATGGCAAATATCTTTGCCCGAATCTTGAAACACAGGTCGTCGCCCCATTGCAGGTTCTCCGTGGCATCAGGAAACGACAGGCAATACTGGCGAACTTCCTCCACGTTCATGGCGTTCCTCCGCTCCGCTCGGTTAGCCCGATCAGCCGAGTCTTCACCTCCGGCCATTCCGCCGCCACAATCGAATAGCGCGCCGAATCGCGGGCAATAAAGTCGGCGGCCATGCGATGCGCCCGCAGAATCCCTTCAAATTTTCCACCGATGCGCTCAATCGCATTGCGCGACCGCTGATTGCGCGCGTCGGCATGCAGGCACACGCGCAAAGCCTGCCACGCCTCGAACGCGTGCCGCAGCATGAGCAGCTTGGCTTCCGTATTAGCTCCGCTACGGATGGCGGAGCGCGCCAGCCACGTGTAACCAATCTCGCATCCATCCACAAGACCGCTTCCGTGCCGCGGATGACCTTCCGGCCAAGCCCAGTATTCCAGCAGAAAGAAGCGCGTCGATCCGATTACGACGCCATCGTCCGTCCGCACTATCGCAAACGGAACCGCAGTTCCGGCCTTCCGCCATGCAGCCGCAGTCTCCACATACGCTGTGGCCTCTGCTTTGCCCTGCGGAACCGGACTCCAGCGATAGAGCGACGGATCCTCCGCCGCGGCCGCCGCCAATCCATCCACGTGACCGAGTTCGAGCCGTTCCAGCCGAATCAGCCGTCCCTGCAGCGTTCCAGTTTCGGTTGTCATCGCACCACTATGCAACGGACGCCGATGCATCCGCAAACTACGCCAATCAACTCGCCGGCTTCACCACCGTCACCTTGCTATAGGCCACGCGAAATCCCAGCCGCTCCACGTTGCGTTGCGACGTGGTGCCGCCCTGCGTCACCACCACCGCATATTCGCAACCCTCCGCCGCGGCAGCCGCCATGCGAGCCCGCAGCAGCGCGGTTTGCAATCCTCGCCCGCGACACTCGGCCAGCGTGCCCGCTCCGCACAGCGCAAACATTTTATGCTCGGGAATCACCAGGCCGGTCCCGCAGGCGGCCGGCTTGCCCTCGATCGTGGCCACAAACGCACGCGCATTCTCCATCTGATAAAACGGGGCAACCAGTCCCTGAAACGCTTCCGGCGCTCCCTCGGGAAAGAATGCACCCTCTACAATCGCTCCGGTCACCTCGGCCTCTTCGGGAAAGCTGCGGCGAATCTCGCACCCCGCGGGCGCTTGCGGGGATTCCACATCTCCATCGAGCTTGCGATACAACACATTGTTCAATTCTGCAATCGCATAGCCGCGTTCCTTGAACATCTCAAACACTTCCGGCCGGTGCATGGGCGTCAAATCCACCTGCGACGGAGCTTTGTGTTCGCGATAAAACGCCTCGATGCGGTCCACATCTGCGGCCGTGAGCGGACGGTCCAGACCGGCGCCTGTGGCGCGCCCAATCGGAGAACCTAGTCCCGCAAACACCATGTGTCCACCGCAAATTTCTTCTTCCGCGGCGCCTATCTCGGGCCGCATTTTCTGAAACACCCGCGCGTAATACACCTGTGGCATCTCCTCGCACGATTCCAGTCGGCGGGCCAATGCCAGATCCACGAATTGCATGGGATTATCCTTTCTGATTTTGAGACAGAGAAAGAAACGAGAAAAAGAAGGAGCGGCGCACACTTCCAGCGCGCGTTTCGCTCACTCAGATCCGAGGGCCGAATTAAAGGACGGCAGTCATAGGCAGGTGCATAGAATAGCGTGGATGAACGATTGTTTTCAACTGCCCCTTCTCGGTGTATATTTTCTTCTCACGGCCAGTTCCCTCCTTGCCGCAACATCCCCTCTCGATTAGGAGCGGTTCATGACAGCTAATGCTTCGGTCTTTACTTGGTTTCACTCTGCCCGGTTTGCCTCTGCTCGGTTTGGCCTCGCGGTTTTATTGTGGATGGGAATCTTGGCGGGCTCGGCGTGCACGCAGAAAAACGAACCGGGCTCCAGCGGACAATCCGGCACGAAAACGGCGACCATCTTCGACCCTGAATTCAACGTGGAGTATGTCTCGACCACCATCCCTGCGGGGTGGCTGTTTCAGGGCGGCGTCTTTCGCGGGGATCCGTGTGAGGGAGTTTCGAGTCCGTTTTACCGGGTGAGCAGTCCTGACGGGCTTGCCGGGCTCAAGGTATTTCCCCGCGTCGACCTGGGATGGTCGAACAATCGCGCATACATTCCGCGGGCAGAGCAGGGTTGTCAGCCTTTGGAGGGGGAGATCACCGCGTCCGGCTATTTGCAGTACCTGATCGCGCGTTTGCACGTCAACTTTGTCAAAGACGTTACGGAACCCGCCCAGGTCGAGCGGGCGCGTAAGTACGCGCAGAGTTTATTTGGCCGAATGCCAAGCTATTCCGGGGACGCGGCCGTCGCCCGCACCACGTTCAACATCAATGGCATTGCCGAGGACGAACAGATTGCCGTATCGCTGATCTGCCACACGGAGAATCTGATCTGGCCGAAAGGCACAAACAAGAAAGTCTGTACGGCCGAACCCAAGCTGGTATGGGCTCCGCAGGGGAAGCTGGAAGCGACGATGGAATTGCTGGCGCCCGCGATGAAGGTGAAGAACAATCCGGAGTGGGTGCAAAAGTGGAGCCGGCACGTGGCGCAGCAAAACGAGGCGATCCGGGCCCGCAACGCTTCGTACTGGGCGGCGCAGCGCGCGCAGCAGGCAGAATTTTACTCAAACCTGCAGCAGCAAACCGTCGCCAACGGAGAAGCCTTCCGGGCGCGGATGGACAATCAGTATCGAGTGCACGAGCAGCAGGTTGCGACCATGCAGCGTGGCGGAGATATGGCGATGGCACGCGCCATGGCCAATGTGGACGCGCAATCGCGCATGGCTGGCGACGCCTGCGACTTCGCGCTTGGAGTACAGCGGCGGGTCAATCCGGAAACCGGGCAGGCTTATAAGACAGACAGCGGCTACACCTACGATTGGGTCGATCCCGAGGGCCACCACGTCCTGACCAACTACGTGAATGACAATCCCAACGGGATTAACGGCAAGCGGGATTACGTGCTCACGCAGAATGAGAGCAATTAGGCGCCCGAGGCCCCTCCGGCAGGCAAGCAGCCAGGGAACGATTGAGCACGCGCTGGCACGAAGTCAGTACCGGTGTGCTTCCGTAGTGCCGCGCGGCTCGTACAAAGTAGAAGGACAGGAAGAGTGCAACTACTCGGAATCTTCCGACTTCTCATTTGAGGGCAGGTCATTCGGAACAAAAAGCATACTTGCGACCTGTTCAGGGCTCAACCCTGCTGCTATCAAAGACTCAGCCATTGCCCTCTGTTGTGCTTTCAAACGTTCGCTGGGTACGAACTGTTCGGAGATGGCGTCGCTCTCTGCCCACAAGCCTCGCTGGTCGGGAGAACCTCGTTGTTTAGGCATGCAGCACTCGCATCTCTCTATGAATTATACGATGCAATTTCAATCCGAGGCTCTACCGGGCAGCGTCCTAATTTCAAGATGTCATTCCGAACCGGCGCGAAGCGCCGGTGAGGAACCTGCTGTTTGCCGGCGTCTGTGCGGCGACCACGCGCGGAGGAACGACAACTTGGGACACCACTCTCTACCGCGCCTCGCGCCGCAGCCCTGACAGCTCGCGTGATCTGCTGATAAAATCTCGATTCACGTCCGGCGATGAAGGAGTTATCCGCATGAGGCTGCGAGTTCTCTCGTCGTTGTTGCTGCTGTTTTTTCCGGCAGGCCAGTTGGCCGCCCAAGCCGCTTCGAATGCCCAGAAATTCAGCCCGCCCGCCCGCACCTTTCGCTTCACTTACAAATTCACCGTCAAAGACATTCCACCTGGGGCAAAGCGCGTACGCGTCTGGATTCCGATGCCGCAGACCGACCAGCATCAGACCGTGCGCGTTCTTGCAGTCAAAGCTCCGGTCAAGACGCGGCTGACGCAGGACCCCGAGTATGGCAATCGGATGATGTATGCCGAGATCCAGAATCCCGCTGCGGGCACCCCAGAGTTCACTCTGGAGTACGAGATCACGCGCCGCGAATACTCGCGCGGCGACTTCGCGCAACTCGAAAAAGCCGATCAGAAGCCCAGCCTCGTGCCTGCATCGATGAGCCGTCTAGTTGCGCCGGACAGTCTGATTCCTACCGACGGCAGGATCAAAGAACTGGCGGTCCAGGTCACCGGATCCCAGAGCGGTGCGGTCGCAAAAGCCAAAGCCGCCTACGATTACCTGTTCACCAGCATGCGCTACGACAAGACGGGTGAAGGCTGGGGTCGTGGGGACGCAGTCTGGGCCTGCGACTCCAAGCGCGGCAACTGTACCGACTTCCATTCTCCGTTCATCGGAATGTTGCGCGCTGACGGAATTCCGGCCCGCTTCGACATCGGCTTTCCTCTGCCCGAAAACAAGGACAAAGGAGATATCGCCGGCTATCACTGCTGGGCTGAGTTCCACGCGCCCAAAACCGGATGGGTCCCCGTTGACATCTCCGAGGCGTGGAAGGCGAAGGAGAAACAGGATTATTTCTTTGGCAGCGTCGACGCCAATCGCGTGCAGTTCTCCACCGGCCGCGACATAACTCTGTCTCCCAGGCAGGATGGTCCCGCGCTCAATTACTTCGTCTACCCGTATGTCGAGATCGACGGCAAGCCCTACGACAAGCTCGACAAAAAGTTCAGCTTCGAAGAAGTGAAATCTTCGGATTAAAGCCGCGTCCTACGGCAAGCTGAAGATGACGCCGTCGTAGGTTGCACCGCCACAACTGGCGACTCCGTACAGGGTGCCATCCGTGCCAAAGATAGGACTGCCCACCGGGCAGCCGCCGTCGAGGCCGCCGCCAAACGAATAGGTCGTTGACAGCGACCAGGTGTTGTTGCTGAAGGTGAGCTGATAGATCGTTCCGTACTGCGACGCGCCGCCCCCGGCAAATCCGTAAAGCGCTCCGTTGTAGTAGGTCAGTTGGCCGATCGGGTAAATGCTGCCATCGACGTTGGTGTAGTCACTGCCAAAATTATAGAGCGTCTTCTCTTTCCAGGTTCCGTTGCTTTGCGGGAGCAGAAGATAGACCACGCCGCATCCATCGCTATAGCGAGTGCTGCAGGGTGAGCCGCCATTGTAGGTGACTCCGTAGAGATTCCCTGAGTCGTCGAAAGTGACTCCGGTGGTGGGCTGAACTCCGTTTGCTGTGCCTTTGAACGCGTGGATGATGCTTTCGGTTACGCCGCTGGCAGAGGGAGAAAGCTTAAAGACCGTGCCGCAGCCCGAGGCATAGGTAAAACAATACTGCGTACCGCCGCCGGCGTAGGTGGTGCCATAGAGATTGCCGGCGGAATCTAGGGTCAGCGCGGAATGGGGCTCAGCGCCGTCGGCGGCGCCGCCCTGAAACTCGTAAACCGTGGAGTAGTTCCATCCACCGCTTCCGTTGGGCGTCAATTCGTAGATGGTTCCCCACTCCAGGCCACCGCCTGCGGTAGTTCCCCAAAGATTACCGGCTGCGTCCATGGTTAGACCTGCCTTGGGAACTTCGCCGTCGCCGGCCTCTGCCCCAAATGTATGGAGCACGACCTCTGTGCCGCCAGTGATCTCGAAAATGCTCCCGCATCCTTCATAGCACTCAGAGGTGTACGTGCCGCCGCCATCCGTGACTCCATACAGATTTCCCGCAGGGTCGCGCAGCAGATTGCCGACGGCTCCCGTTCCATAGTTCACGAATGGAAAATTGTAGAGCACGGACTCGCTCCAGACGCCGTTGGTCTCGCTTACTTCGTAGGCAGTGCCAGCATAGTAGACACCACCTCCACCCAGGCCGTAGAAGTTGCCGCTGCTGTCGGTGATGATTCCGCCGACAGCCCCGCGAACTCCAGTCCCTCCGGGAAAGCTGAAGACTGCGGTGTCATCGGCGAGCACCGTGACCTGAGCTTTTCCCGGCCCGGCGCCGGTTTGTGCGTTCCACACTTCGATCGAAACAATGTCGCCCGCCAGCAGCGACTGATTGGCCGTTCCGTATGCGCCGTCAAAATAGCTGATGGAAATCAGCGAGTCACTCCACGTGCCGACGTTGAGTGTGACCGCGTCGCCCGTATGTCCGGCGCTCCAGTTCTGCGTGAGGTCGGTAATGACGATGTAAGCGGAGTCGCCGTCATAAGGCCGCAGGGATCCAAAGCCGCTGCCGGAAATCTGGATGGTCTGGTACGGTCGCGGCCACACCTGCGTCACCGAAGTGATTTGCGGATTGGTACCCGCCGGCTGCGCGTCCGCATAGCGAGAAGCGCCGAGCGTGGCGAGAATTACGAGGATGACCGCGGTTAACCTGGGGAAAAACATTTTGCTTCGCATGGGTGATTCCTTCTGCGCCGGGAGCCTCAGGGCGCACTACGGGCGCGTCAAACCGGGGGGCACCAAGAATTGCACTCTAGCAGCGGGCGGTCAAGATGAAAAAATTTGCACTCTTCTCAACCGGCGACAACTTCATACCCGCAGCATGGAGAGTGGGTGCGTGCGCGACGACTGCCGGGCAGACTTCGCCAGGGCTCAGTCACGATCTACGTCAGGCCAGAACTTCCCGCCTCGGCCGGTCGCGGCGCGTTGCCACAGGGGCGAAAGGCGGGGCGAAAGGTGGTTACTCTTTGATTAACGGCTCCCGTCGCCGTCGCTAAGCTCCGCCTTTTCAATGGGCAACTCTTCGGGCGAATGCACTCAGAATGGTGAAAGGGCCCGTAAGGCATAGCGTTTGCCGCGCCTTGCGAGCCTCAGGGCCTGTGCAATAAATTCTCGCTAACATCATGAAAACAGGACACATAAATACGGGAGTTAAATCGATTTAACTGGCCCCAGGATCGACGCGACTATTTCCCTGTCCCTTGGGGCCATCGAGTGCGAGTTCGTTCGGCAGCGGGTCGGGAAACGCCGCCGCGGGCCATCTCACAAAGCGAGCTGACCGGCATTTTCAGGCCAGGTCGGCGCTGGAAACTTTGCTCATCCGCCAACATCGGCCGCGGTCGCTCTGCCAAGCCCGCATTTTTCGGTAGTGGTGCAGTTTGCGTCCAAGGGTTCGTATCAGGGCATCGCTTCAGCGATGCCGTTAGACGGCTCCGTGGGAAAAGGCTTTAGCCGCTGTGCCTTGACCCTCTACCGTGCTCTTACGGCACGCCTCGAAGGCGTGCCCTGATACAAATCTTCTCTTAAGCTGCACCACTACCCATCTTTCCGCTCAGGCGGGAGATCTCTACACCCATAGAGAGTCTGCAGGGAGATCCTTCGCTCCGCTCAGGATGACAATTTAGTTTTGATTCGAGCCTGGAAACGTCTCTACACCTGCTGCCGTGCTTCGCCCAGCGCGACCTTCACTTCCATCTTCTGCTTGCCGCGATAGATGGTGATCTTCACCGTGTCTCCGGCGCGGTGGTCGTCCATCACTTGCGCCAGGTCCTGCTGGCTCTCGATCTTCTGGTCGTCGACCGCGATGATCAGATCTCCGCCCAGCATGATCGGAACATTGCCGAGATAGGCGCGCTCCGTGCCCGCGCGCAGCCCTGCCGCGTCGGCCGATCCTCCGGGCGTGACCTGCACTATCAGCAATCCGTAGTCGACCGGCAAGCCCATTTCATCCCCAAGCTCGGGACTGATGGGAATCGTGCGCACGCCCAGCGCCGGACGCCGCACCCGCCCCAGCGTCATCAGATCGTTCAGCACCGCCTTGGCGGTGTTGATCGGAATGGCAAAGCCGATGCCCGCGTTCTGCCCCACGCTCGAAAGAATCATGGTGTTGATCCCGATCACTTCGCCGTGCCAGTTCATCAGCGGGCCGCCCGAGTTCCCGGGATTAATCGCCGCATCGGTCTGAATCGCGTCTTCAATTCTCGCGCCGTTGGGCTCGCTCACCGGCCGAATCGAGCTCACAATGCCCCGCGTCATCGTCCCCGCCAAACCAAACGGATTGCCGATGGCAAAGACTTTCTGCCCCACCTGCAGATTGCGCGAATCGCCCAGCACCGCCGGAACCAGATCGGTCGCCTGAATCTGAATCACCGCCAGATCGTGCGGCGGATCGGTGCCCACAATCGTCGCCTTGTATTTTTTGCGATTGTGCATCGTAACTTCCACCTGGCGCGCATTTTCGATCACGTGAAAGTTGGTCAGGATGTGCCCTTCCTTGTCGATCACGAATCCCGACCCCTGGCCTTCCTGCGGCACCGCGCCATAAAAGAAATCAAACGCCACCGCCCGCGACGTGATGTTCACCACCGAGGGAATATTCTTCTTGTAGACCGCGATGTTGTTCTGCTCTTCGCCGTCGAGCAACTCGCCGGGAGCGGCCTCGGTAATCTCAACCTGATCGGGATGGGAGAACCAGTTCGCGGGACGCGGAGTTGTTCGCAGCTCGCCCAGCGAATTCGACCGCCACGTCGTGAAATAGAAAAATGCCCCGGCAATCACCACCGCCAGCACAAACGGCCGCAGAAATTTCATAAGGTTAGCCCCTCACAGTGCAGGTACGAACGCCGGGAGGAAAAAGGTCCCTAAGCTAGATTCTAAACGCTGCGGAAGCTTGTGGCACGTGAGCGCCTGGCTCGGGACTCGGGACTCGGGACTAAGCTTCAGCACGCAACTTCTCCCACACGGCGCGAACCTGTTGGCGCGTGCGCTCCAGCGTTCCGGAGTTGTCGATCACAAAATCGGCGGCCTTGATTTTCACCTCGTCGGAAAGTTGCGCCGCCATGCGCCGGGCCACTTCCTTGCGCGCCGCTTCTAGATCGATTTTCTGGCGGGCGGCGAATCGCTCCGCCCGCTGCTCGGGATTGCAGGTTACGACGACGATGCGGTCGAAGCGGTCTTTCGCCCCCGCTTCGAGAATCAGCGCCGCTTCCACCATCGCCACCGCGTGAGGGTCCTGCCTGCCCATCTCTTCCATCCACTCATCCTGGCTGCGCACCACCGCCGGATGCACGATGCGATTCAATTCCTCCACCCGCGATGCACGCTCGCCCAGGCTGGCGTCGGGCGGGCCAAACGCCAACTCGGCCAGCCGCGCGCGGTTCACGCTCAGATCGGGATTCAGAATCTCCCGCCCAAAATGCCGCACGACTTCGTTGTATACGGCTTCTCCCGGCTGCATCAGCTGGTGCGCGATCCGGTCCGCCTGCGCCAGGTGCGCCCCCAGCGCGACGAACATCTCACCCACCGCGGATTTTCCGGCGGCGATTCCGCCGGTCAGGCCAACTTTCAACATGAGTCCAGAATGATTGTTGAATGATTGAGTAATTGGGAAATTTGGTAATTGAGTAATTGAAAACCCTCCGATTGCGAGATTTCAATTACACAATTACTCGATTTCCCAATTACTCAATTTCCCAGCGATCAATATTTTCCCCGTCGCATCTTCGCCGCCTTCACCGTGTTAAACATCAGCATGGCGATGGTCAGCGGACCTACGCCTCCCGGTACCGGAGTCAATGCCCCGGCCACTTCCGCGACCTCCGGATGCACGTCGCCGATCAGCGTCGATCCTTTCTTGCGAAACGAATCTTCCCGCTTCGCGTTCCCCGCGAAAAATCGCGCAAACTCGGCGGCATCGGTGACGGAGTTCATGCCCACATCGATCACCGTCGCCCCCGGCTTAACGAACTCGCGCGTGATCATCCCCGCTCGCCCGATCGCCGCCACCAGAATATCCGCGCGCCGGCAGACCCCGGCCAGATCGTGCGTTTTGGAGTGGCACACGGTCACGGTCGCATTCGCGTTCAGCAGCAGCATGGCCGCGGGTTTACCCACAATGTCGCTGCGCCCCACCACCACCGCTTCCTGACCTGCCACCGGAATGTTGCTCCGCTTCAGGATTTCCATTACACCCGCCGGCGTACACGGCACCAGCCCCGGCCGCTGCGTCGACAGAAACCCTACGTTCATGGGATGGAATCCGTCCACATCTTTTGCCGGATCAACCGCCAGCAAAACCTTCTTCGCATCCACCTGTCCGGGCAGTGGCAGTTGCACCAGGATGCCGTCGATATCGTCGCGCTGGTTCAGGCCTTCAATCACGGCGAGCAACTCGGCAGTTGTTGCCGATTCCGGCGGCGTCCGCTGCTCGCTATAAGCTCCGACCTCCTCGCATGCTTTCACCTTGCCGCGCACGTAAATCTCCGACGCGGGATTGTGCCCCACCAGCACCACCGCCAACCCCGGCCGCACCCCGGCCCCGGCCATGATCTTCACGTCCGCCGCCACTTCGCCGCGAATCTCTGCGGCAATCTTCGTTCCATCAAGCATCGTCGCTGTCATAGGTTCGCTTCCAAGCCTAGCAGTGTACTGGAGGGCATTGTGGATTTTCGATTTTCGATTTTCGATTTTCGATTGAGAAACCCAGGGTGCTAGCCTGGTGCCGACCCCGAAGGCTGTTCAATCAACAATCAACAATCAGCAATCAACAATCAACAATTGTTTTCCCCCGCGTCCCCCATGCTGAAGCTCCGTCCCCTGTCGTACAATCGAACCCATGCTCGCCAAAGATCTTCTCGAAATGCTGGTCTGCCCGGCCTGCAAACAGGAACTGGAATACCGCCAGAACCCGGAGAGCTTGAAATGCACCGCGTGCCATCGCGTCTATCCCGTGCAGGATGATATTCCTATCATGCTGGTGGATCAGGCCGGCATCGAGCCCTAGGTCTGAATCGGCAGGTCTGAATTGGCAGGTTTGAATCGGCAGGTCTGAATTGGCAGGTTTGAATTGGCAGGTTTGAATTGGCAGGCCTGAATTGGCAGGCCTGAATTGGCAGGCCCGATCTGATCGGTTCTGCATAGGCGCCGACTACCAAACGCCAGCCATCCACCATTCGACTGCTGGAATTCCACCACTTGTGTCCAGAATCAGCCACGGTGAACTGACACAGTGTGTCAGTCTTTGGCGCTTGCGAGCCCGCTCCGACCCTGGCTGGGCAAAAACCGGCCTTGCTGACCTGCTGCAACTTTACCGATCTACTGGGGTTACTAAATCCAAGCGGGGTTCGAGTTCCGTACTGGGAAATGGGTAGGATTTCGGCAAGGGAATTGCATGCAACTTTCACAACTGCCGATGAGTCTAATAGCCAAACAGCGGTAGAGGTCGGAGTCGGAGGTGATGACGGCCATGGGTGAAATGAATACGAGCGACAGAAAAACGATAGCCAAGGCGATCTTCGCCAAGGCAACCAACGATCAGGACAGATTCACGGTGACGGAATTGTCTGCCCTGCGCCAGGACCTGCTTCAAGTGGGCATGGTCGATTCCTACGAGGCAGCCGAACTGCTTCGGGTGTTTCTCACCGGGCGCGGTTATGGCGTTTCGCCCACCGCCGCCCTTGATGCCGCTGGCCGCGTTGAAATGGCGGGATGCGCTTTGCCGGTACTGCAGTTAGAACTCGAGAACCTGGCGATGGTGATGTAACGCAGCCGCCGAAAAATCTCTGGGTCGCCAGCCAGACTCAAACCTGACGATTCAGTTCCACAAGAAAATGCCGGGCCAACCAGCCCGGCTTTGTGGTCTCTGGGCCCAGGGAGTTTGGGGTCGGGCGTCCGGCTTCTGGCGCATTAGCCAGAAGCGGAAGCCAAAAACAGCGCCCTTACTGGTTCGTGAAATATTCCAGCTCAAGTCCGCTGGTATCGTTCTCGATGATTACTCCCTGCGTCGTGTCTACGAGATAGATGGTGAGCTGCGCTCCTCCAGTTCCAGTTCCCGTCAGTAGTAGCACGCCGTTCGCCGGCGTCCCGCTTGGATTCGCGTACGTGTCCGACAGCGTTTGGTTGGGAGCGAGCGCGGCCGCCGCCGTAAACGTCTGATTTTCATCCGCGAAGCCGTTCAGAGTGCTTCCAGCACTCGCGGTGATGCTGCCCACCCCGTCCTCGCGCTGTTTGGGACTCGGTGTATACGCCACCAGATCCAGGAAGTACGTCCCGTTAAGCGAATTCGCATTCAACGTCGTGTCAACCTGCTGATAGATCTGGCCCCGAAGCTCATCGGTCGTGTCCATGGAAACAATGGTGCCCCTGCCATTTCCATCGAGGTACATTTGCAGATTGTAGGTAGCGGTTCCGTCGGTGACGCCGATCAGCGTCACCCCGCCGTTCGCATCCACAATGAAGGTCCCGCCGGTAATGGACGTGCCACCTTGCGCATTGTGAACGGTCAGGTCGTTGTAGCTGATGGCGCCGGTCACGGTGTTGCCCGAGGAAGGAAAGGTAAGAACTCCCGCCACCTGCAAGGCGCCGTTGGCGTTGTCCTTCCCGCTCATGCTGAAGACGTAGTTGGCTCCGGCGATGGAACTGTTGCTAAACGCTCCCGTACCGGTTTGACCATAGGCAGCGCCTCCGGTCGCACCGACGAGAGTATCCGCGGCGCTGTCCTCCACCAGGCGCAGATGGTTGGCATCGACGATATAGCCCTTCAAGACCACGCTGGTGACGGTTGAAATCGTCAGATTCAAAGTGAAGCGGCCCAGATTGTCCGGCGCGCCCACCGTCCCGGTCACCATCTGGTTGGACTGCAGCGTGCCGTTGAGGTTGGTGTCGGCCTCGCTGCCCGTGCCGTCGATCACGCCGCCGGCCTGGTCGATGGTGGCCACTCCTCCCACTACTACCGGATTCTTGCTCGTGCCGTACACTCCGCCAATCGAGAAGGCATAGCCGCACGGAGTCGTGGGCGCCGATGGACACAGCGCGCTGGTGCTGGTCTGCTGGTCGAGCCGGCCGCTTGAAGTTGCCGACGCATCGTAGTTGATGATCAGCCCCTTGAAGCCTGAAATCATGGAAGCGTCCAGGGTTTGCACGCCGCTCACACCCACATGAGAATTATTCGTGTTCAGCACAATTTCCGTGTTCCCGTCTCCCGTGGCGTTGGGAGTGATGACGCCACCGGTGATCGTAACCGGGCCGTAGAAACCCGTGGAATCCACGAAATCTTCCTCCCCGCGCACAATAGCTCCGGTGGAGCCCACCTCGAATGCCCCCGCTACGCTGTAGTAGCTGTTGGTGTCTTCGCCGTCGAGTGAGAACACGTAATTGCCGGTGGCCAACCCGACCGTTGTGAGGTTCGTCAGGGTGAAGCTGGCCGGAGTCAAACTCCCGCCCGTGGCCTGCACTGTGTAAGCTCCTGGCGTTGCATTCGCCATGAAGGTGGACGACGTCGCGTTGCCGTTGGCGTCGGTCGTATCTTGCTCGGTATTGCTTCCGCCGCTGAACGTGCCGCTCGCCCCTTGCGCGGGAGCCGTAAACGTGACCTGCTGATTGCTGACCGGATTGCCATAGGTGTCGGTAACGGTCGCCACCAGAACGGAGAAAACGTTGAGCACGATAGCACTCTGTCCCGATCCGCTTGATGCGGTGATGTTGGCAGCAGCCCCGGCGGTATTGGTGAGACTAAAGTTGACCGGCTGGGTTGCTCCCTCCACCACCGCCGAAACCATATAGGCCCCGGCCACCGTGTTAGCGCTGAACACCGAAGAGGTGGCGTTGCCGTTGGCGTCGGTGGTCTGCCCCTCCGCAGGGGAATTGTTGCTTTGGAAGGTGCCGCTGGCTCCGGAGCCGGGCGCCTGAAAGCTGACCGTGACGCCGGGCAACGGAGTGCCATCCTTGGTCAACTGCGCCACGAACTGGCTGGTAAACTGTCCCCCCACCTGGGCCGTTTGTCCGGAACCGCTGATCAGTGTAAGGGTGACTTTGTTTGACCCTTTGCTTCCGCTTCCGCCGCCGCCGCACGCCGTCAGGGCGGCGCTGATCGCGAAAGCCGCCAGTAGAAAACTCAAACTCCGCCATGCCGATCCGCTTCCGTGAGTCTTGGAATACCGTCCCATTGATTCTCCTCCTCAATGCTTGTGCATGGGTGTTGGCCAGCGCGATCCTGGCCAGAGCAACGATCGGGAACCGATTGTCTCAAATCATAGCTGTAACGGCGATCTCAGCCAAAACTTCTTAGGTCCGTCCGGCGACCTTGAACCCACGCCACTCCACAAAACCCGGCGGATTGATAAGTTCTCCCAAGCAAATCTCCTCGTCTCGTTTCTACAGCCCAAATCTTGCGCTCGTCCTTCCTTAGAGCAACAAAAATGGCGCACTCGAATTGGAGTGCGCCACAAAACCATCGTCGAAGCCATCGCAGACACGGTTCAACGACGACGGCGCTTGCGAAAACTGCACTGTCCTTTACAGCTTCTTTCGCCGCAATGCCGGGTCCGGCACCAGGCTGGCCGGGTTCGGCCTCTCCGGCGCCTGCACGACATACCCGTTCGCAGTGAGATCGAATGCGTACAAGTTGTCGTCCTGGCAGGCGACATACAGGACTCCGTTCACCACGGTGGGGGTGGCCGTCACGTTCCCGCCCACAATCCCCTGCCACAGCACGCTTGCCGTCACCAACTGCCACACCGCTGAGACCGTGTTTCCGATCGCGACATACTCGATGCCAGCGGCAATCGAGGGCGATGAAGCCGCTCCCGTGCCTGCCAGCGTCCAGTTTTCCGTGCCTTTGATCGCAAACACGGAGTAGAGATCGCCCGCTTGCGTTCCCGCATACACCTGATCCGCATACACGGCCGGAGACGCTTCGAACTGCGTGCCGGTGACGGTGCCCGCATATTTCCACTGCAAAGCGCCGGTGCGGGCGTTGATGGCGTACAGGTTGCCATCATTCGATCCCACATACACGTTGTCGTCGTAAATTGCCGGCGAGGAGAAGATTTCCCCTCCCGTGGTGTACTTCCACATCTCCACCCCGGTGGCCGCATTGATGGCGTAGAGGCTGTCGTCGTACGATCCGACATAGAGTACGTTGTTGGCCACGGCCGGCGAACTCAGCACCTGATTTCCGGTCGTATACTTCCACACCTGCGCGCCCGTGGTAGCGTTCACCGCATACACGCTGTCATCCGTCGATCCGATATACACCGTGGTGCCCACCACCGCGGGCGAAGAGTTAATCGCCGCCCCAGTCTTGAACTTCCACACCAGCACGCCGGTCGTGGCGTTGATCGCATAGAGATAATCGTCCGTCGATCCCACATAGACTGTCGTGCCCGAAACGGCGGGCGACGAATCGATGATCCCCGCGCCCGTCTTATATTTCCACACCAACGCACCGGTTGTGGGATTGATGGCATACAAATAGTCGTCGGCCGAACCCACGTAGAGCGTTCCTCCCGAAACCACCGGCGACGAAGTGATCGCGCCCCCAGTGGTATACATCCAGTCCAAATCGATGCTGCCGACCGTGGAACTGGTCAGCACATTTTCATAAGGATTCCGTCCCTTGTGCTGCGGCGAATAGTGGAACTGGGGCCAGTTCGTCTGCACAGTAAACGACGCTTGCGCCGCCGTGCCACTCGTACCTTCCGCCACTGCCGTGACCCAGTGGGTACCCGGTATCGCCGAACTCGGCACCTCAATCGTGATGCCCGAAAACGCGCCCGTGCCGCTGGAAACCGCGAATGCCAGATCGTTCGAATCAAAATAGACATCGATTGCGACGCTGTCGGGAAACGCCGTTCCCGAAACCGTCACGCTGGAAGTCGGTGGACCGGTCGTCACCGACAGCGTAAGTGTCGGCGTCGCCGCCAACGCTAAACTCGAAAGAACAATCACCATCCCCATGCATCCCCAGAACCTGCGAACCATACGCCCTCCTGATTGGTTGAAAACGCTTTTGTTGAACGACGATTCTTGAATCACAAACTTAGCCGGAGCATCATCGCCGGCGGGTTCCCTCGAGCCCGCCGGCGGCTATGCTTGCCGCAAGCCACACGCGGCAATCTTGTTGGGGGCGGAGGCATGCCTCCGCCCAGCGACGCGAAGCGCGCCGTCGCCGGACTCTCATCACATCTTCTCGATGGCAACGCCACTCCACTGGGCGATCAACTTAGCGACCTTCTTGGGACGAAAGAAGGTGTAGGAGGAAAACATCAACGCGCTCCCATCCTTCCCTCCGACAAAATATTGCTGTGCGTTGCCCGCGCGGCGGCGCTTGATGGTCGCGATCTGATCCCAGGCAAGAAACTTTCCACCGGCTCCTGCTTGCTGCCAAGGCTGAAGTGCACGCCACTCTGGTCCAGCACCACCTGGAAATTCACCATGTCTCGCCCCAGCTTCCATAGGCGTATACACAGCACTCCAAACGACAAAGCGGCAAAGGCGCACCAGACGGCGTTCAGCAATCCCGAACCGCTCACCGGAGACAACGAGTCAACCAGCACCGCCACGCACAGAACCCCCATGACGACCGCCAGTAACCCGCCGACCACACCGCCCAACCGCGTCAGCAAACAGAGCAACTTGCTGTTGCGCAAGACGATCGGCCCCGAGCGCTGCAATTCGATCCGAGGATCGGCGCCCATGGATACGCCAACAGCGGTGAACTCTGTCATCAGCGCTTCCTCCCCTCGTCTCGGCAACCCGGCAACCAAACCTGGGAATAGAATTGCCATCTAACCTACAGATTTCAAAGACTGATCTCCTCTTTGAAACCTGGCCCCGTCGTCCGTCCGCCGCCCGAAAGTGGGGGACCGTACGTTCCAGTTCGCGGTATACTATGACCATCTTGCCCGTCCCCAGGCAAGAGACACGTCGTGCCAGATCAGGCCAGAACGTGTCATTTCCTTTTATGGCAGCTAATCCCGACCCAGCATCGGGCAAACGTCTCGATTCGTGGAAGGAAATCGCCGCTTTTCTCGGCCGCGCCGAACGCACCGTCAAGCGCTGGGAGACCGAGCGCGGCCTGCCCGTCCACCGGGTCCCTGGCGGCGGCCGCAGCGCCGTCTTCGCCTACGCCGGTGAACTGGCTGAGTGGTTAAAAGGGAAAAGCAACGAACTCGAAATCGACGAGACGGCCCCTGATGAACCGATCTCCCAGCCTGTAGCCCCGGCTGTCGGAACGTCCGCGCCGCGCGAGGTCGTGCCCACCCTCGCGCCCGCAGCCAGCCCTTCCACGTGGAATCGCGATAAGTGGAGTCCAGCCCGCATCGCCGCCTGGCTGGTTCCGCTCGGCCTGACCGCAGCCCTCATCGTTTATTTCTCCGCTGGATCGGGCGATTCGCGCGTCAAGGCGCTGAATGATGCGCCCACGCTCAACCTTGCTCCCGACTCCGTCGCCGTGCTCCCTTTCATCAACGATCACGCCGAGGCCGCTTCCGACTATCTCAGCGACGGCATCACCGAATCGCTCATCGGAAATCTCGCCCGCATCCCGCAGCTCAAGGTGCGTTCGCGCGATTCCGTGTTCCGTTTTAAAGGCAAAGACATTGAGATTCGCCGCGCCGGAGGCGACCTGGGCGTCGCCGTTGTGGTCAGCGGACGCGTCCTGCAGCAGGGCGACTCGATTGAAGTCCGCGCGGAAATGACGAATGTGCGCGACAACACCGAAATCTGGGGAAACCGCTATTCCGGTAAGAGCGCCGACCTGGTCAACTTGGAAGAGCAACTCGCCGGTGATATTGCGCACGAACTGCGTTCCACGCTGACCGCGACGGATAAAGACAAGCTCGAAGTCACCCGACTCGGCACTCAGGACCCCGAGGCCTACACCCTGTATCTGAAGGGCCGCTACGCCTGGAACCAAAGGAACCTCAACAACCTTCAGGCCGCGATTCCGTTTTTCAACCAGGCCATCGCCCGCGATCCCCAATACGCTCTGGCCTATTCCGCCCTCGCCGATGTCTATTCCGTGCTTCCTTTTTTTGGAGGCAATCCTGCCGAAGACTTCCCCAAATCCAGCGCAGCGGCCCGCAAGTCCCTGCAGCTGGATTCCACGCTGGCTCATCCCCACGCTGTTCTAGGCAGTAACGAAATGGAGTACGACTGGGACTTTGCCAGCGGCGAAGCGGAGTTCAAGAAGGCCATCGAACTCGATCCCAATGACGCGACCGCGCACCAGTGGTATGCGGAAAATCTCGGCATGCTCGGAGGCCGGGAACAGGACTCTTTGCGCGAAATCGATCTGGCGCATCTTCTCGATCCCACCTCGCTCATCATCCGGCGGGTGAAGGGAAGCGTTCTGGTTGCGGCGCGGCGCTACGATGAAGCCCTTGCTGTCTGCCAGCAGCTTCTCGACGAAAACCCAACTTTTAACCTGGCACGGGATTGCCTGGGATATGCCTATTGGGGAAAACGCATGTACGCCCAGGTGGTGGAAGAGTGGAAAATCTACGGGCAAAACTCCGGCAACAAAGACGATGCCGAACTCGGCGATGCTCTGGACCGCGGATTCCGCTCCGGCGGATGGCCCGGCGCGCTGACGGAAGGCATTAAGGTCAGGCTAAGCGAACGTAAGAACGGTTATGCATCCCCATACATGATCGCGCGCTTCTATGCCGACTTGGGCGATAAGGAAAAAGCGCTCCAGTGGCTGGACACCGGTTACCGGGAACACGATTTCCTGCTCGATCAACTCAACACCGCATTTCAGGTGGACAGCCTTCGACCCGACCCGCGCTTCGCCGATCTAGTCCACAAAGTAGGCCTGCCCAAAGCACAATGATTCCCGGCAGCGGCTCAATCGATTCGGGGTCATCGCGAAGGTCCCGCGTTTTCACCAGCGGGCCGAGGGATATCCCTGCACCAACTCTGTGGGCTTAGAAATCCTTCGCCCTCTCGGTTATGGAGCTTCCAGCGAAAAGAACTACTGTTCCCGCGTCACCCGAATCCACCGCTCCATCTGATCGAGATATTCCGACAAAGCCCGCCGCCCGGCGGACGTCAGCCGATATTCCGTCCGCGGCACGCGCCCTTCAAAAAACTTCACGCACGAAATGTACTGCGCTTCTTCGAGCTTCCGAGCATGCACGCTCAGGTTTCCGTCAGTGGTCTTGAGCACGCGCTTCAGATCGTTGAAGCTCAACGAATCGTTGGTCGCCAGCGCGCTCACAATCCCCAGCCGGATGCGTTCATGAATCAGCCGGTCGAGCTCGGGCAACTCCGGAGCCTCGGCCGGAGCACGCTCTCGCACTCGCGCCCGCTCATGCGAACTCGTGCTCAACTTGGCGTGCTTGTGCGAAGCCTGCGCTCTACCCACCATGCCTCCTCGCGATCAGCAGTCCGAATACGATATGGAGACCGCCAAATCCCGCCGCCAGAAACCAGTTTCCCCAGGCCACCGGACCCAGCGCCGCCAAGCCTCCCAGCAGCATGAAACACAATCCCATCACCGGCACAATCGAAACCGAAAACGACCCGCCCGTCATGATCCCGGCGCCATAAAGCAGCAGCCACATGGCCGGAATCGCAGTCTGCATGCCCGAGCGGAACAGAAGGAAAGTGAGAAACGCGCCGGCGACCAGCGGCGGAGCTAATCCCAACGCCACTTTGCGCGCAGGACCGGAAAATAACGGCAACCCGTTGCGATTCGCCTTCCACGTGCAGGAGAGCAGCGCGATGGCCACAGCCACTACGCCTTCGCCCAGCCAGACTCGCAACCAGGCAAACGGCGAAACCTGCCGCCCTGCCAGAACAGCGACGGCGACAGCCGTCGAGCCAAGCACTACAATGCCCCAGCCGGAAACCGCGGTGAACGCCGCCGAGCGCTCCATGGTATCGCGAATGAAGCGCAAATCGTCCGCTAAGTCAGGAGCCTCATTCGGCGCGACATCAGTGGCGGGATTGAGGGTGGCCGGCGAGGACGCTTGTCCCGACCGCCGAAAGCGCCGTCGATGCGGCTGCGAATCCAGCATCTTTTAAAAGTACCGTCCCCGAGACGGCGTGTCAAGTACTTTGCGGTATAAAGACGGGGTCCCGAGCCTCGGCCTCAGGTGCAGCCAAGTTCCCTACCATCTATCGTGTCGCGATGCCCCGGCCTGCCCCTACTTCGTTGTCAGCAACCCGAACACCCCGACGCCGGTCTGGGTTCCCACATACACTTTCCCATTGGCGATCATCGGAGTAATGAACTTGTTCCCATTGCCAAAATGATCGCGCCCATTCGCCGCCTGGTTCGTGTTATACAGTTCCGCCAGAGTCCTCGCGTTATAGGCGTACAGCACCGCCGGATTGGTATTCGCCGTGGCCCAGACGATCGCATTTTTTCCGCCGTTCGACGAAATGCTCGGAGTCGTTCCCGGATACCCAAACGAAGTTGTCGTCTTCGCCACCGCGGTGGTCTGCAGCATGGCATCCTTGAACTGGAAATCCAGGATCGGCGACCCCACCGGCCCGTAATAGATGTTCGCTTGGAACGCCGCTGGCATCGACCAGATTCCTCCCGGCAGCGCCCCCGCCAGTTCCTGATAAATATTGTTATTGCTCGAACTGAACTTGCCCATGTCCGTCCGATTTACCACATACAGATTCGAGTCTTTGCCCGCTCCTACGGCCAATTTCCACGTCGTGCCCGAAGAATCCTTTTGGCTCACCAGCAGCGTTCCCCCCGATCCCAAATCGGTGTCCGTGCCATTCTCCGAGGCTTCGTTGTCCATCTCGAAATAATCGGCGACCGCCAGTCCGCCCTTGGTCGTGAGGTGCAGAAAGGCATTGCCGTAGTCGCCTTCCGATGGGAAGCCCGACGAATTCAAGGTCGAATCGAACACGCCATTGCCGTCCAGCAGGAAAATGTTCCCCTCGCCATCGGCGGCCATGCCCGCCCCTGAGTTCCAAATCGCCCCCTGGTAAGCGTTCGGAGTGACATCGAGCACGGTCGTCTGCTTCAGTGTGTTGATGTTGTATCCCATAATCCAACCTGTGTAGGGCCGGTCGTCGCAATGCGAAGCCCAACTGAGATACACGGTCTCGCCCACAACCAGCAGCCCGGCCCGCTCCTTATACTGCGCCGCACTAAAAATGACATAGCCTCCAGCAGTGCCGTCGCCCGTGCCCGGATATTGTGCCGAGATGGTCACCGGCCCACCGTAAAGTTCGCTGCCGCTGGTGGCGTCGAGGGCGTGCAAGCGCTGATAGTAGTTCCCGGAAGTGTCCTTCGACATGGCAACCACGTAGATCGCCGGATCGCCGGTCTTGGGACGCACAATCGCCGGCGTCGACGTGATCCCAATCTGCGGCGTCACCTGCGAGCATCCCCGATTGTCCGAAGCCGTTTCGCCCGACTTCAGCGTGGTCACCTGCCACAGGTTGGCCCCGGTGTCGGCATCGTAGCCATACACGGTGTCGTTCTCGGTCGCCACAATCAGCAGATTATGCGTGACTCCGCTGATCGTGACCGCGGAGAGGTATAGCGGTTCGGCATCCACCAGCCCATCGGCCGGCACCACAAACAGCTTTCCAAACTGGCTCGAGTTCACATTGGTCAGTGTGAGCGTCGTTTCCTGGTCGTCGAGACCCGTACGCGCATTGTTATCGTGATAGGTGAGCACGTCTTGCGATCGCGCCGGCGTCGCCGAAGCGAATGCCAGAGCGAGCAGCGAAACCGCCGCTAAACTGCGCAGCATCGAGACAAGGAAAGAGGGATGGAAAGCTGCGTTAGTCGCCATAAGCGGAGACCTCCTGGAGGTTGATGCGAACTCCCGACGAAGGGGCGGAACCGACGAAAACACTTTCGCGACAGCGGAAATTCGATGCCGTTCTTATTAGGATCTGTTGTACAAAACCTTCGGCTTACCCTTCAAACTCGTCAGTACATCCGGTTTCTGGTGTTGCAATACCCGGTGTTGACGCGCGCTCCCAACCTTAGAGACTCACGAAACGCCTGTCTGTGCTAAAAGGATCAACTTTGGATTTGAGGAGGAAGCTCATTTGCCTCGATGCTAAGCGCAGTCCTGTCCTTGGTTCTCTATGTAATTGGAAGATGGAAGCGTTAGGAAGCGCTTGACGATCAACCTGGTGTAGTGCGTCGAAAATGGTGATCGTTATGTTGCGCCTTGATCCGGCGTAAGTTTTGGTGTCCGACGAAGAAGTCAAGGGCTTCAACCACAGAGGGCACAGAGGATCACAGGGGAAACCGACGATAAATAAACGCCGATCTGTTTGACGCACTACGCTAGGTGGTCGGCCAGCGCACCAACTCGACTCGCGGGTTGACTTCCCCGCCCGCCTGCCATTAAATTCATGACTCTGTTCTTCTTGCTCTTTCGAATCCAGTTCGGAACGCGCGTCTTTGCCGCTCGGCAAAGACAGGGAAGCGGGTGCAAATCCCGCGCTGCCGCGCAACTGTAAGCGAGGACACGGCCCTCGGCCACTGAGAAATCGGGAAGGCCAGGGGCGCATCCGGATGGCATTTTTGTTTCAGGCCATTCTTACTCGCCAAGCCAGGAGACCGGCGCGATCCGTCCACATCAACCCCTTTCGCGTGTAAAGGAGGATGGAAATGCGCGTATTGTTGTCTTCGCTTCTGCTTCTATCTCTGTCGGCGCTGTCGTTCGCCGCTGAGCTCACCGTCAAAATTCTCGATCCCCAATCGGCCGCCGTCGCCGGAGCGCAAGTTTCTCTGTCGCGAGGCAAGGAAAGCAAAATTCTCTCGACCCAGGCCACTTCTGCCGAGGGTCTCGCGACCTTCCACCTGGCAGACGCCGGCCCATATCAGATTCAAGTCCTCGCTCCCGGATTCGCCGCCGAAACCGCAAGCGTTTCCAAGGAGACGGAAATCGTCATTCATCTTCACCTGGCCACCGCTGCCGAAACCGTCGTAGTCAGTGCAACCCGGGCTCCCGTAGCCGGGGAAGCCGCCGGCGCCGACGTCGACACTCTCAGCGGCGCACAACTCACCACCATGCAGCCCATTGCCGCCGATGACGTCATCCGCTTCCTGCCCGGAGCCGTGGTCAACACCGCGGGACAGCGCGGCGGCCTTTCGTCGCTGTTCGTGCGCGGCGGCGAATCCAATTACAACAAAGTCATCGTCGATGGCGTCACCATCAACGAACCCGGCGGCACCTTCGACTTCGGCACGCTCTCGCTCGCCCAAGGCGATCGCATGGAGTTCGTACGTGGCGCGCAGAGCACGCTCTACGGCTCCGACGCCATGACCAGCGTGTTGCAGGCCTGGACCCGGACCGGCAGCACTCGCATGCCCGAACTCCGTTTCGGCGCCGATGGCGGGAACTTCGGCTCGGCTCACGGCTTCGCATCCGTCGCCGGCGCACGCGGACGCTACGACTACAACCTATTCGGCGATCAATTCAACTCCAACGGATTCGGCATCAACGACGCGTATTCCGATTCGCTCCAGGGCGCCAACGTCGGCGCTGCGCTTAGCGACGAAGTTTCTCTTCGCGTCCGCTTCCGCCACTCCAACAGCCACACCGGATTGCCCGGCGAGTGGAACTTCAACGGCTACGTCCCGCTGGTTCCCTCCGATGGAACCTCCGCTCCGCTGGTTCCGCTGCAACCCAATCCCTTCGATTGGTCCCAGCTCAACAACCTGCTCGGCAGCGTGGAACTTACCGTCGCTGCGCCCAACGGATGGCAGCATCGCTTCACCGGCTTCGACTATCTGTATCGCTACTACGATCTGAATCCCGGCGACCCGTTGCGCGTCGATCCTTATGGCGATCCCATCGACTATCCCTCGAACGAAGTCGATCACATCAACCGAAGCGGTTTCGAATATCAAGGCGATTACTCCGAGCGAAGTTGGGCGCACACCACATTCGGCTATCGCCTGGAAAACGAAAACGGATTCGTCGGCGATCTCGCCTATGGCGCGCAAAACCACGGCCAGCGCCTCAATCAAGATGCCTACGTTCAGCAGAGCATCACCTACGGCCGCGTGGGCGTGATTGCCGGAGGACGTTTCGTACACGACAGCGCCTTCGGCACAACCGGCGTGCCCCGCGTTGCGCTTACTTATCAGATCCTGCGCGGCAACGAAAAGTTCTCCGGAACGCGCCTGCGCTTTTCCTATTCCACCGGCTTTAAAGAACCGCGGCTGGAAGAAACTTTCAACGGACTTCCCGGTTCCGACCCCTACAACATTCCTAATCCCGCGTTGAAGCCGGAGCGGGTGCGCGCCTTCGAAGCCGGATTTCAACAAGACTTCTTGCAGCGCAAGTTCGAACTCACCGCCACGTACTTCAATAATCTGTTTCGCGACCAGATCAACTACGTGACCATGAACACTCCGCCGAATTATCCCGGCGAGTATGTGAACGTAAACCAGGCCTTCGCGCAAGGAGCGGAGACGGTTCTGCGCGCCAGGCTTACGGCGCGGCTGCTGCTCAACTCGGCGTACACTTACACGTCGTCGCAATATCTCGACAATCCCGCGCCGTACGATCCTGTCTACAACCCAGGCCAGCCGTTGCTGCGGCGGCCAAAGCACTCCGCAACCACGATGCTGTCGTATCTGGGAACACGTTGGGGAGCGAATCTAGGCGGCAGTTTCGTCGGGTCCCGCGCCGATTCCGACTTCGACAACTTCGGCATCACTCACGCCGCCGGATACGTTCGCGCAGATCTGGGCGGATGGTACGCCTTCAACTCCCGCATCACGACATACGTGAATGTAGTGAACGGCCTCGACCGCCGCTACAACGAAGTAGTCGGATATCCAGCGTTGCCCATCAACTTCCGCGCAGGATTGCGTTTCCGAATCGGAGGAGAATAAAAAGAAGGCCACGGATCGACACGGATTTGGACGGATCAATCCAAACTATTTTTGAGATTTATCCGTGAGAATCCGCGTAGATCCGTGGCCGGAGGTTTTGCCTAACTGAATTTCTGCTGCGGGGCGCGCGGAATCGGCAACGCGGCGGCGATTTTTGCCCCAAAATACTTCGTCCGCGCCAGCATCAACTTCTGGATTTCAACGTCTTTCAGCGGCTGCTGCCGTCCGAGCAAATGCGTGACCAGGGCGATCTGGGCAAAGTGCTCGACCGTCTCCATCTTCATATAGGCGTGTTCGAGCGTGTCGCCGTAACTAACCACTCCGTGGTTCGACATCAGGATCGCGTCATAGGTCGGAACATACGGCTCCAGCGTCTGCGCCAGCTCTGACGTTCCGGGCGTGCCATAGCGCGCCAGCGGAATGCATCCCAGTCCCATTACCACTTCGCACACCAGCGGTTCAGTCAACGCAATGCCCGCCGCCGCGAATCCGGTAGCCGTTGGCGGATGCGCATGCACGATCGCCTGCACGTCCCGGCGCATACGGTAAACCAGCAGGTGCATGCCAATCTCGCTGGTCACATTGCGATGGCCGGCAATGCGCTCGCCTTCCAGATCGACAATCACCATGTCGCCCGGCCGCATCGCGCCCTTGCTCACACACGTCGGCGTCACCAGGATGCGGTCGTCCTTCAGACGAACCGAAAGATTCCCATCCATCGCCGCCACGAATCCCCGTTCGTGCAGCATCCGCCCATAGCGGACGATTTCTTCCCTGAATTTGCGTTCCGTTGGCATCCACACCCTTGAGGGAGAAGCATTCAGCAGGCACAGCGCTGGCACTCGCATAGTATCAGCACCGCAGCGCGAGAGACAACCAAAATTCGGGCGTCGGGCGTCGGACCTCAGGCCTTAGCGCGGACCGTGCGGAGAGAGCGATTGGGCACACAATCGTGAAGTTCAAGGTCTGAGGTTTGAGGTCTAACGCCTGCGGTCCAGGACTGATCCCCGGAACCCGATGCCTGACGCCTCACGCCCGATTTAAAATCACCTGCGTGCGCGTCTCCGACTTCCACTACGATTTGCCCGAAGAACTGATTGCCCAGCAGCCTCTGCCGGATCGCGCCGCCTCGCGCCTTCTGCATGTCCGCTCGGCTGACAATACTTTCACGGATCGTCAATTCCGCGATTTCCCCGATCTTCTACGCGCCGACGATCTCGTCATCTTCAACAACACCCGCGTCTTCCCTGCCCGCCTGTATGGCCGCCGCGCCGGCCTCAATTCGCAGCCGATCAGCCCGCATACTCCCGCGGCGCGAGGGTTTTTGCACGGACGCATTGAAGTGCTGCTCACGCGCCAACTCCGCTCCGATCCCAACGAATGGGAATGCCTGGTCCGCCCCGGCCGCAAAATCGCCGTCGGCGAGCATCTCGTATTCGGACAGAACGGGGGATTGAACGAAGATGACCACGACGAACTTCAAGCCGAAGTCATCGCCCGCGGAGAATTCGGCGAACGCCAAATCCGCTTCGCCCCCAGCCCCGATTTTTTCAGCAAACTAGAAACCATCGGCCACATCCCGCTCCCGCCCTACATCTCCCGTGGTGATTCCCCTGCCGACCGCGAGCGCTACCAGACCGTCTACGCCCGCGAACGCGGATCGGTTGCCGCTCCCACCGCCGGCCTGCACTTCACGCCTGAAATCCTCGCCCGCCTTCGCCAGCGGGGAATCGAGACTGCCGAGATCACTCTCCACGTCGGCCTTGGCACTTTCCAGCCGATTCACGCCGAGAAGGTTGAAGATCACCGCCTGCACTCAGAGAGCTATTCCATCTCCGCCCAAGCCGCGGCCGCAATCGAGCAAGCCCGCGCCCATTCCCGCCGCATTGTCGCGGTCGGCACCACCACGGTCCGCACGCTGGAGTTCGCCGCGCAACAACACCAGGTTCAGCAACATCAGGTTCAGCAACATCAGGGAGAAATCCGCGCCGGCTCCGGCGAAGCCAATCTTTTCATCTATCCGGGATACAAATTCCAGTTAGTCGGTGCGCTGCTCACCAACTTTCATCTTCCCGAATCTACGCTGGTCATGCTGGTCTGCGCCCTGGGAGGAAAAGAAACTATCCTGAACTCCTATCGCCACGCGGTCGCCCAGCGTTATCGCTTCTACTCCTACGGCGACTGCATGTTCGTGGAAACGTAGCGTCACGATCCCGTCTGCGATCCCACCCACGGCCGCACAGGTTGGTGGTGTCCTAAGTTGTCGTGCCTCCGCTTGAGCGCGTCGTAGAGGCTCCCGCAAACAGCAGGTTCCTCACCCGGCGCTTCGCGCCGGTTCGGAATGACATCTTTGAAGTTAGGACACTACGCACAGGTTTGCCTCTACATCTCAGGCGTATAATTTTGGTCTGTGGCGGGGCCGGTGGTTAGGTTCCGGTGATCCGCCGATCCTCTTGAATGGCCCTTAGCTTCCCAGCATCTTGTTTATCGAAGGCAGTTTGCCGGCGCGGTACGCCGATGGCGACGGCGTCGAGATTTTCCGTTTTGTGCGTGCTTGTGATCACGCTGGCAACAGCCGTGTCTTGCTGCCGGGGGGCTCCATCGATCAGTTCGATCTCTCCCACGAGCGCAACCGCGGGAACCAGCGAGGTGACATTGACCATCAACGGAAGTGGCTTTCTCTGTGACGCGGTGGTGGACTTTAATGGCACTACGGTGACGCCGAGCTCCGTCAGCAGCCATCAGCTGGTGGCTACGATCCCCTCGGCCGACATTGCGGAGCCCGCAACGTTGCAGGTTCTGGTGCTCAATCCCCCAGGAAGTTTCACGTGTAGCTCCACCGGAAAAACCATCACCACCCCAAGCTCGTGCGGTGGGAACGACTCCAACGTCGTTTCGTTCACGGTCAGCCCATGACTTTGTAATCGCCAACTGATTTGTAGCCGCGTTGACGTCAGCTACGAAGCGCGGCGGAATCGTCGTTGATCCTCTGACTGCCCTGAAAGCGAGAAAGGGCGGTTTCGGAAGGACAAGGCTTCTTCGACCGCGCCGAATGGGCAGCGCAGAACGGAATGCCTCTCGGTTCGCTACGCCAGCAGGCTCAGGATCGACGCTGAATTTCCAGAGTTGCTCGTGTCCAGACTCTGCAGCAGTTGACTGGTCGAGCTAGAGGAAGATGAGCTCGAAGAGCTTGAACCGAAGGATTCGCTTGCCTGCTGCAGGACGCTCGCTCCTTCAGAACTTGGCGAAACCGCCGCCAACTGATTCAAGGTGCTACTCACTGCTGAGTAGTCGCCTGCTTGCAGTCCCTGGATGATCGCCTGGATAAGCACGGCGCTGTCGTTCGAGCTTGCCGATACGGAACTCGGTGTGCCTGCAGTCCCGCTCGATGCGCTACTGGCCACAGATGCGGCGTTCAGAGCCGTCGAATCAAGCGCGAGCAGATCTTGCTGTGCGGAAGTCAGATCGCCGTTCTGCAGGTCCGAGCCGAGCTGATTGAGTTCGCTCGTGAACGTACTGGAGGAGCTTGGCGAAGATGCGATGCTCGATAGCAGGTTCGTCGTAATCCCGCTGGCCGAGGTGTTTGCTGTCGATGAGGTTGCGCCATTCTGCGCATCTTGAGAGAGCTCGACGTAGTCCTGCTGCGCTGCAGAGAGGTTGCCGCTCTGCAGGTCCTGCGCCAGTTGATTCAGGTCGCTGGCGAACTGGTTGGCCGTCGAGGGCGAGCCGACAAGCTGTGACAGAAGGCTGCTGGTGATTCCGCTGGTGGACAAGACGTACCCCTTTTCCGACACTGGCGCTTGTCTTTGTATCGGCATCCGCGGGCAAAAACTTTAGTCTTCTGCTATCGTCCGCCGATGCAGTGGTTTACGCTGAGTGAGCAGGGGGTATTCGGTAGCAGAAAAGGCAGGATCACAGGCCTCCGTGGAAGCGTGCGAACGAATGGGCAAGCATGAGCGACATGATCAGGATGCCCGCCCCAAGGACGAGCGCGTGCTGGGTCTTGCGCAGATTAAAGCTGCCCACACGACAGACAAGCAGGTAGCCGACGGCAAGGTTGAAGAGTCCCCATAGCACATTGACCATCGCCGAGGACAAGCCTACCCCAGGCGGCGACGCGAAGGGGCTCTGGAAGGCGTGCCCCGAGATCCCGTTGCCGAGATGGGGCAGGGCGTTGGTGAGGAATGCGCCCCCGAAAAAGTAGGCCACGTAGTGGTACCAGCGCAAGGTAGCTCCCTTCTGACTGCCAACCGATGGTAGCGCAGACGAGTCAAAAAACTAAAACGCTGAGAATGAACGATAATTGAGTTCGGGCGGTGGTCTACGTGATTCCAAGAATCAAAGCGGGCACCCGTTTGGGTGCCCGCTCCTCAACTCATTCAGTCTTACCGCGGCCATTTCAGCCGCGCGCTCGAACCTTACGCTCGCGCGCCCACGGCTGTTGGTTCGCCCACCGATAGCGGCTTCTCTTCGCCATTCGGTTTGGTCTGGGGCTGACCGCCCTTGCGGATGTCGATGCCGCCCTTGAAGTAGGCACCGTCTTCAATGGAAATGCGGGCTGCGATTACGTCGCCGGTCAGCGATCCGTCGCTGCGGATATCGACCCGGTCGCTGGCCGTGAGATTGCCGCGCACTTTGCCCAGCACCACAATCTCGCGCGCATTGATGTTGGCCGCGACTACACCATTGCGGCCCACCGTCACGCGATTGCCGGAGAGATTGATGGAGCCTTCAACCCGGCCGTCGATATAGAGCGATTCCGATCCCGTGACCTCGCCCTTAATGACCAGCGACTTGCCGATTGTGGCCTGATCCGCCGTGGTGGTCGCCACTGGCCGCGGGGCAGCAGGTTCATTCGTTGCCATGACCGGCGCACTGGCGCTCGGAGTCGTCGACATCGGGGTTGGGCGCTCTGGTTCGGCTGGCCGTCCTGGGGTCTGGGGCTGATTCGTCGGCTTCCACATAAGACAATTATTTCCTTTCCTCTTTGGGATTAGGGATCACCCGCCGCACTTCGGTGACCAAAGCGAATTGTACCCCGCCGTCTCATTTTGAGCACTGTGGAAATCATTGATTTTGCACAGGAGTTCCTCCCTAGCTACCCTCTTCGCAGCACTTTCCTCAGATCGTGGAAAAACTCCTAATCACGCGGCGAACCCAGCCACATTTACATGATCGAGGAATGGGCAGTGTTCATGTGGGGCAGCGGCCCACCCTTTGTCTTTCCCGTTTTGGGAAAAAGAGGCGCTGAAGGCTAGGGCAGGCTCACATTTTTTTTTGATTACCCCTCCTCGTAAATCCTTGGATCGAAAAGGGTTGGGAGAATTGGATACGGTCCCGTTCTGGCAAATTCTTCGATCGAAAGGGGTTGCGGGTAAATTCTTATGAAATAAGGAGTTAGCGGCGGATTCGGGACCGTCAGGGCCGGGTGGAATGTCTCGCCGGTATGGTTGGGGGCTCGAAGGAATTGCATGTCTGGCGGTTTCGGATTTCGCTTCCGCGACGGGTAGAGCTTGCTTCCGTCAAGAGGATTGGGTTCGGGCACGGGTTCAGTGTGCGCTTTCTGGAATTCTCGGTAAAGGGTGTTCGTCACAATGGGCGAGAATTCCTGTGGAAAACATCTCGACTGTTCCAAATAGGGAACGATGCGGCCGCGGTGCATGGCTCGGAGGAACCACGAAAACGTGCCGTCCGAGAGATACGTGCACGATTCGATCTACGCTGCGGTTACCAATACGGAAGCAACGGCGCTGCAAGCAATTTGCATAGGTCCTTCGCGTTGCTCAGGATGACAAGTCAATTTTTTGCGCGGGCGCTGCCGCATAAAGCGCGACAAGGGTGGGCAACCGCCTTCGTTTGGTCGCTACTGCGACGATTATTTCTTCTCTGCCGGTTTGAACTCGAGTGCGGCGGAGTTCATGCAGTAGCGCAGGCCAGTGGGAGCGGGGCCGTCTTCGAAGACGTGGCCGAGGTGGGCGTCGCAGCGGGCGCAGCGCACTTCGGTGCGGACCATGCCGTATTGAGTGTCGCGGTGCTCGATGACGGCCGCGGATTGGCCGGGCTGGTAGAAGCTGGGCCATCCGGTGCCGGAATTGAATTTGGTTTGCGAGTCGAATAGCGGGGCGCCGCAGCAGACGCAGTGGTAGGCGCCGGGTTCATGATTGTCCCAGTACTTGCCGGTGAAGGCACATTCGGTGCCGGCTTCACGGGTGACGTGGTACTGCTCGGGGGTGAGTTGCTTGCGCCATTCGGCTGCGGGCTTGGTGATTTTTTCGGGCATGGGAGTGGTTTTTGGGTGCGGATTTATTTTAGTGCATTTAGGGGTGGATGGGGTTTTCGCGGATTCTGCGGGAATCGAGCACAGGGCCTAAAGGCCGTTTCGCCTGATGGTCTCAACGCGGCGCTGAAGCGCCGCTCTTCCACGATGGTGGAGGCAGTTGGGCTTCTCCGCGGTGTCGAGGTGGTGGGTGCCGCTTCGCGGCTGGACGACCGAGGGCGAACGTCCCGAAGTGAAACGGGGCGGACGAGGCATCCGCCCCTACACCAAGAACTGCGCCGCTGCGCGGCTGGACGGCCGGGGGCGGCCGTCCCCACATAAAACTGCTGGCCTACACATAAAACTGCTGGCCCACGCATGAAAACTGCTGGGTCACGGGGCTGTGGTGTTGACTTTGCTCTCGACTCGCGGCTCGGGACTAAACTACGCGTTCGCCGTGGCCGCCATTGCTTTGGATGCTTCCGGCTTCGCTTGCTCCGGCTTTTGCTTGCCTTCGCTCTTCACGAAAATGCCGCCCTTGAGCGCCGCGCCGTCTTCCACGCTGATGCGCGCGGTCGAGATGTCTCCCGTGACCGAGCCTTCCGAGCGGATGTCCACGCGGTCGGAGCAGTCCACGTTGCCGGTGACCTTGCCCATGACCACGACTTCGCGCGCCTGGATGCTGGCGTCGACTTTGCCGTTGCGCCCGATGGTGACGCGGCTGGCCGGCATGATGATCTTGCCTTCAATGTGTCCATCCACGTACAGAGATTCCGATCCGCTGATTTCGCCCTTGATCATCAGCGTGCGGCCGATGGTGGCCTGATCCACGGGAGCGGTGACGGTCGCGGGGCTATTGGGGTTGGAGTTGTAAGCCGGTGAGTTCCATTTGTTGTTGTCCGACGACTGAAGCATGTAATTCCTCTCTCGGGGTCCCGTGCGGCCGTGCGTCCTTATCGTACTTCGGCCTGCAAGCGGCTGGTCATGAAATTGATGGCCGCGAAAGTCGCTGACCATCTGGCCAGTTCGACTATCGCACAGTGGTTAGTAATTTCTTAAGATTACGGAGGTCACACGGCGGGCAGACAGGGCTTGGCGAGGGAATGGACGGTATCAGTCGGATTCCTGCAAAGCGCCCGACACTTCTTCCCACTCCGCGATCAACGCTGCGTGGGTGACCTTGCTCCGTTCCAGCTCCTGCGATTGGCGCTGGCTTTCTTCTGCGCTGACGAAGTTCTGCAACGCGGCTTCCAGATGCTCGATGACAGATTCCGTCCGGCTGATTTTTTCTTCGAGTTCGTGGATGCGGTCTTCCATCTGCTTGCGCTTGATGGGATTCAGACGCTTTTTCGGAGCGTCCGCTTGCGTTGGACCGGAGCCGTTTCCGTTCGCTGATTGATCTTTGCTGTCGGCCGAGGCAACATCCCCACTTCTGCCAACACCGGGCAGAAATGGGGCACCCACTGTTTCTTTCTTCCCAGCGATCTTCTCTCCGATCAGATCCGGCACATCATCGAGCGTGGGTGCAACGTGCTGGCCGCCTTGCTTGCGCCACAGATAGTCCTCGTAGTTGCCGGGGAAGATCTCGACCTTGCCCTCGCCTACTTCAAACACGCGCGTCGCCAGCTTGTCGATGAAGTAGCGATCGTGCGACACGAACACGACCGTGCCGGTGTACTTGACCAGCGCATCGAGCAGCACATCTTTGGCGCGCATGTCGAGATGGTTCGTGGGCTCGTCGAGCAGCAGAAAGTTGGCGGGATGCAGCAGGAGGCGCAGCAGCGCGTAGCGTCCGCGCTCGCCTCCGGAGAGCACGCCGATCTTTTTGAACACATCATCTTCGGAAAACAGGAAGCATCCGAGCAGGCTGCGCAGTTCGGTCTCGGTGGAGCGCGGAGAGAGTTTGCCCAGATCGTCGAGAATGCGCGCGTCGGCGTCGAGTTCTTTGTATTGATCCTGCGCGAAGTAGTCGGCGAGCACGTTGTGGCCTAACTTGTATGAGCCCGTGGTCAGCGGCTCGGTGCCGGCGAGCAGTTTGATCAGCGTGGACTTCCCTGCTCCGTTGACGCCGACCAGCGCGATGCGGTCGCCGCGCTCGATCATGAAGCTGACCTGTTCAAAGACCTGCTTGGGGCCGCTGCCGTTTTTTCCCGGATAGCGTTTGGCGACGTGCTCGAACTCGGCCACGATTCTTCCGCTCTGCCTGGGCTGAGGGAAGGTGAAGTGGATGGTTTTTTCTTCGGGCGGAATCTCGATGCGCTCGATTTTCTCGAGTTCCTTGATGCGGCTCTGCACCTGCTTGGCCTTGGTCGCCTGATAGCGGAAGCGGTTGATGAAGACTTCCAACTGGTCGATGCGGTCGCGCTGATTGCGGTAGGCGGCCTGCAGTTGCTCGTTGCGCTGATCTTTCTGCGCCAGGAATTTGTCGTAGTTGCCGGTGTAGAACCAGAAGCGCTTGTTCCAGATTTCGGCGATCTTGTTGACGGTGACGTCGAGAAAGTAACGGTCGTGCGAGATGAGCAGGAACGCGTACGGATAATCGTGCAAGTACTCTTCCAGCCAGTTGCGGGCTTCGAGGTCGAGATGGTTTGTGGGTTCGTCGAGCAGCAGCAGATTCGGTTTCTGCAGCAGCAGTTTGGCCAGCGCGAGGCGCATCTGCCAGCCGCCGGAGAACTCGTCGGTCTGGCGATGCCAGTCTTCCTTGGTAAAACCCAAACCCATCAGGACGCGGCCGACCTCGGATTCGATTGAATATCCGTCGCGGGTGCGGAACTCGTGTTCGACGCGCTGATAACGGTCGGCCACATCGGAATACGCGGCGCTGGTGTGGTCGAGTTCGGCCATGGAGTGGGTGAGCGATTCGAGTTCCTGCTCCATGTCGCGGAGGTCGTCGAACACCGACATGCACTCGGCGAACACGGTGCGGCCGGAAAGCGTGAGCCCATCCTGCGGAAGATATCCGGCGGAGGTTCCTTTGGCGATGACGAGCGAGCCGTAATCGAACGTGTCCATGCCGGCGAGGGTCTTCATCAGCGTGGACTTACCGGTGCCGTTGCCGCCAACCACGCCAATGTGGTCGCGGGCAGTAATCAGCCAGTCGAGATTTTCGAAGAGAAGCTTGTGGCCGAAACGTTTTCCGGCGCCGGAGAGCTGAATCATTTTTGTGCCACGGTCAGGGCTGGAATTATCGTAACAGGGGCAGGGTATGCGGGGCGCGCAGGCTATAATTGCGTGCGACTGTATTGTGTCTTCCCGTATGGTGTCAAACCCATGGCTCTGACCTCTGGCACCAGACTTGGTCCTTACGAAATCGAATCGCCGCTGGGCGCCGGCGGGATGGGCGAAGTGTATCGCGCTCGCGATACGCGATTGGAACGCACGGTTGCGATCAAAGTATTGAACGCGCAACTGGTGGGCAGCGCCGAACTGCGCGCCCGCTTCGAACGCGAAGCTAAGGTCATCTCGCAGCTTCAGCATCCGCATATCTGCGTGCTCCACGACGTGGGCAACGAAGGCCCCATCGATTACCTGGTGATGGAGTTCCTGCAAGGCGAATCTCTCGCCGAGCGATTGAGGAAAGGACCGCTCGCTCCCGAAGAAGTGTTGAGGATCGCCATCGAGATTGCCGACGCTCTGGAAAAAGCGCACCGCGCCGGGGTGGTACATCGCGATTTGAAGCCGGGCAACGTGATGCTGACCAAGTCAGGCGCGAAGCTTCTCGATTTCGGTCTGGCGAAGCCGCTCGGCGCAACGGTCGCGTCAGGAACCGGAAGCGGTTCAGCTTCCGTTCTCGCCGCGGCTTTGACGCAGACCATGCCATCCCCTTCGCCCACCACGCCGCTCTCCACCGCGGGAGCCGTGATCGGGACGGTGCAATACATGTCGCCCGAGCAGATTCAGGGCGTTGAGGCCGATGCGCGATCCGATATTTTCTCCTTCGGCGTGATGCTGTTCGAGATGGTCACGGGCAAGCGCACCTTTGAAGGCAAGACGCAGGCCAGCATCGTGGGGCAGATTCTTGCCGTGGACCCGCCCTCGGTGAGCACTCTGCGTCCGCAGACGCCGCCGGGGCTGGACCGCGTCATTCGACTTTGTCTCGATAAAGATCCCGACGAGCGCATCCAGACCGCGCACGACCTGAAGCTCCAGTTGCAGGCGGTTGCGGAGACGCCCACAACTACGGCACAGGCGCCCTTAGTTGCGCCGGCACGCCGACCCTGGCTGCCGTGGGTTGCTGCCGGAGTGCTGGCCATCGTCGCCATCGGCTTCGCGCTGGCTTACTTGCAAGCTCTTCGCGCGCCGCAGGTTTCGGTTCACTCTTATATCCTTCCACCGGAGAAGACTACTTTTCTGCTGACCGGAAACGACGCCGGGCCGCCGGTGCTGTCGCCTGACGGGCTCCGCATCGCCTTTGTAGCCAAGAACGCAGACGGCAAGCAAGTGCTTTGGATCCGGCCGCTGAACTCCGCGGTGGCGCAGCCCATGTCGGGAACCGAGGGCGCAACCTACCCGTTCTGGTCCCCCGACAGCCGCTACGTAGGGTTCTTCGACGCTGGCAAGTTGAATAAGCTCGACGCCAGCGGGGGACCTCCACAGGCCCTTTGCGATGCTCCCAGTGGACGCGGAGGAACCTGGAGCAGCAACGGCACCATCGTGTTCTCGCCGGATACCACCACAGGCCTGGCGCGCGTCGATGCCGCTGGGGGCACGGGTCTCCCCCTAACCACGTTCGGCAGCAAGGAGACTTCCCATCGCTGGCCCGATTTTCTTCCCGATGGCAACCACTTTCTCTACTTCGCCCATGGCACCACGAACGCAGACAGCGGCATCTATATGGCTGCGCTCGATTCCAAGGATAAGGATAAAGACCGCAAGCTGCTGCTGCGCAACGATTCCAACGCGATCTACGCCGCTCCAGGATATCTTTTGTTTGTGCGCGACAACACCCTGACGGCGCAACGTTTTAACCTGCGCACTCTCGCCTTGGAGGGTGAAGGCAAGCCCGTTGCCGACCACGTCGCCGTCAATACCGACACCTGGCGAAGCGTCCTGACAGCCTCAGCGAGCGGTGAGCTTCTCTACCAGCATGGCGCGGCCGGCGGCGGCTCTCAACTCTTCTGGTACGACGCGACCGGCAAGCAGGGCGAGTTGGTGCTGCCCGACACCGCCGATTATTATGAGCCCGAACTATCTCCCGATGCCAGCAAGTTGGCCTTGGCCCTCGAAACCAAAGGCATTGCCGACGTCTGGGTCGTGGACCTCGCACGCCATACTAAAACCCGCATCACTTTTGGCCCGCTCTACAGCAATTGGCCTGTCTGGTGGCCCGACGGAAAATCGGTTGTCTTCAGCTATGGCGCCACTGCTTATGGGGACTCTCTCTACCGTCAAAACGCCGACGGCACGGGCAGCAAGGAGAAACTGCTGGAGACCCCCGGCATAATCACCATTCCTTTTTCCGTTTCCCCGGACGGCCGCTACATCGCCTACATGCGGCGCGATCCCAAATCGAACACCAGCTTTGATATCTGGGCGCTGCCAATGTTCCCAGATGAGTCGGGCGAGCAGAAACCGTTCCCCGTGGTAGCCACCAATTTCGTGGACGTTGCACCCGCTTTCTCGCCAGATGGGAAATGGCTGGCCTATGCCAACGATGAGACGGGCCGCATGGAGGTGTACATCCAGCCATTTCCCAGCGGCGCCGGCCGCTGGCAGGTATCGACCGCCGGAGGATCGAGGCCAAAATGGCGGAAGGACGGCAAGGAACTTTTCTTTGATACGACTGACCAGCAAGTCATGGCCGTAGACGTGAACCAGAACGGCGCCAGCCTGCAATTGGGCGCGCCTCACGCCCTGTTCAAAGCCACTACCGTGGCCGGCCCGAGCGGACCCTACACCGTTTCCGCCGACGGCAAGAAATTCGTGATGAATACCGTTCTGCCGCAATCCATCACCGAACCGCTCACCCTGATCACGAACTGGACGGCTGACCTGAAGCAGTGAGCGGCGCTGTCTTTCCGATCATGTAATACACTCACACAATACTAGACAAACGAATGGTTTTCCGGCGCCGGAAAGCGGAATCATATTTCGTCAAAATCAGGCTGGACTAGGGTCGGAGATTAGCCAAGAACTTCGAAGATGACGGACTAGTGAAGCCTCTTACTTAGGAACTTTGGAATGTCCCGTGATCCCTGCATAACAGCCACGACCGACGGTAAATTATGAGATAGCGGCCGGCGGGCCAGAAGAGGACAGGGAAATCGGTAAGGTCCCCGCGTGCGTGACCAATTCCGGGAGCCCTTGCAATCGTCTCAAACGATTCGAAAAGCTTGGCAATCCATCTGTCCGCTGCGTCAACGCTGTCGTGAGCAATGTATTCCCAGATGCCGTCCAAATCGAAAGCAACGTCCTTGCCCAGGGCATAGCGGCTCACATGCCCGACTTTCTCCGCGCTTCCGATTTCGCCTTGAGTTTGGAACGGACGGCTGGAGGAGTAGTTCTTTCGCCTCGATCAAGAGACTCCAGCCGGCGGCCGAGCTCCTGATTGAACTCCGCAAGCCGCTCGGCCCTGGCGTGGTCATGCTCCTCAAGCAGCCGTAAGGCTTCTCGAACTACTTCGCTGGCAGAGTTATATCGGCCAGATTCGACCTTTGTGCTGACGAAGCGTTCCAGCTTCGGTGTGAGGGAAACATTCATGCAGCGAGTTCCTGGGAACAAACTAGCACAGATAACAAAGATTGCCAATCATTGATACGACCGACTTTAACGACCCGGAACCGGCAGTCGACTCATGTACTGGAACACCGCCTGATGGGGCAGGAACTGGGCGGAAACTACGACGGAGGGGCAAAAAGTGGCCGTGGGATTCGGTTGCGGCAAGATCCCTCCGCTGGGGCGGCGTGTGCTGCCGATGCAGAGTGGTTTCTCAGCCAATCAATTCACGTCGAGCGTCTGGCTGTAATTATTCCCGCCCCAGCTCCAGGTCAGAGCGCATGATCCTCCAGCGCCGGGGGCGGCACCGCCGGTCCCAAGGCTGCTTTCGTTGTATGGACCGACGGAGTTAGAGTCGCAGGTCGACGAGCCGCAGATGTCCGCGGACACGCTCAGGGAGGTAGTTTGATTGCACGATACTACGATCTGACCGGTGACCTCCTGGTAGGGAGCCTGGCCTTGTACGCTGCACGACGGTGTGGCCGAGCAATAGAGCCGGTTGGGAATGTTGCCGAACGCCGAAATCACCCCTTCGGTAGTGTTGGTTGAATTCGTGCCACCCACATAGACCTTCCCATTGGCGATGGTAGGGACGCTGAACTTGGTTCCGATGGGGAGTTCGTCGGCGGGAACCTGGTTGCTGTTGTAGATCTCGACGCCAATATTTGTCGCCAAGAAGGCGTGCAGAACCGCGCAGCAAATGGACGGGTAGCCGCTATTGTCCACCGCCCACATGATTCCGTTGCTGGTTCCGTTCGAGGAAACCGATGGGCTGGGACTCGGCCACAAAAACGTCTCTGGTGTTGTGGACGTGGGACTGGTGGAAAACTTGCCATTGCTGAACGAATAGGCCTTCATGGAATCGGGCGAACTGGTGCGAGACCCGGCACAGCAGGCGCTTCCGAAATAGACCGAGTCATTCCAATAGGCGAGCGATCCCCAGGTACCAACCGATGCGCCATTGATTTCCTGCACGATGTTGGTGTCATTGCCATTGCAGGTGGAGCAATAGCCACCCAGGCTGCTTTCATTCATCAGATACATGACGCCGGGCTTTCCCAGCTCCGCCACCATCGACGTACCGGGGATCAGGAGCACGCCGCCCGCACTAAGATCGTCGTCGCTGCTTCCGTAGGAGCCCGCCTTGGAGGGCGTAAAGTAGGAGGCCACCGAGAAGGCAGAGGTGGGAGGATCCTTCGTATTGAGCGACATTTTGAGTACGCTGTCGCCGTAATTTGGAGGAGTGTAATATCCGCTATTGCCGGTGGAAAGATATAGGTTGCCGCTGCTATCGGCGGCCACGCCGTTGCCCGACATCCAGATGCCGGCGCAGTCGCCCGTGGATTCGGTGTTATAGATTCCCTCCTGCGCCAGCGTGGTGGCGTTGTAGGAAAACAACCATCCATACCACGGACCGTTGTCGCAATGCGATCCGGCGGCGAAAACAATATTGCCATTTTCAAGGAGCAGACCCGGACGGAATAACTCGAACAGCGGATTGAAAGTGATACCGTCGTAGCTTCCGCTGATGACGACCGGGCCGCCGAATTTTTCAGCGCCCGTGCTTACGTTCAGAGCATGTAATTGGTAGATCGAATTATTTTGAACAACCGCATAAATTGTGCCGGATGTGGGATCGATCACCGGAGTGGCAGTTATTCCGTATTGCGGGGTGATGTTGTTACACCCCGAGTCCGGGATCCCTCCCGGGGCGACATCGCCCTGCGGCAGAGGCGTGCCCAGGATCGTGTGCCAATAGATCGATCCGGAGCTTGCGTCCATTGCGTAAATGCTGTCGTTTTCGGTCGCGACGTAGACGACGTTGTGCGTTCCGCCGCCAATGCTTACGTTCGACAAAACCAGCGGCTGAGCAAAGACTTGTCCGTCCACGGTAATAGTGAATAGTTTGCCAAAGGTAGTGCTGTTGACGTTGCCCGTGGTCAGCGTTGTTTCCGAGGTGTTTTGTCCGGTTCTGGAGATATCATTGTGAAAAGTGGTTACGTTGACCTGTGAGAGTGCGATGCTGGTCAAGCCGATAACTACTAACACAAGCAATGGGAGAGCGCAGCGACCGGATATCATGAAGGTTATCCCCTGGTTGAGTTTCCCGTGTGTGCGGGAGTGTAGCGCAGGAGACTATTTCTCGCAACCAGATTCCGGCTCATGTGAACATAGCGAACTAATGGGGATGAAATTACCTGCTCCGTCCGGATGGCGAATGCTGCGGTGCAAACTTCGAAGGTAAGGATTAGACCCGCAGGTTCGGTTGCGTCGAGATCCCTCCGTCGGCTGAACTACGCCGACGTTCGGGATGACGCCTTCGAGTGGAGATCGACGAGGGAAGCCGCGACTACGGCCAGACCGCTTCGACGATTGGGTCTTTCACTACGGGGCGGGCGGTGCGGGCGTTGGGATAGGCTCCCCAGAGTTCGTTGTGATATTGGATGCGCTCGAGGGCGCGGTCGATCAGTTGGTCGGTTTCGCGGGAGTACTTGACTTCGCGGCCCTTGGCCAGGCGCTTCTTCGCATCTTCGGGGCTGAACCAGGTGGGCTTACGGTTGGCTTCATCGGGACGGCGCGTCTGGTGCACTTCCATCAGGAAGGCTTTGACCACGAATTCCTGCACCCCTCCGGTCTGCCAGAACACGCCCTTGGAATGAAGATAGAGATGGAAGTGACGGGGCTCGATAGTGCCGATGGCTCCGGCTTCTTCGGCGGCTTCGCGCTCGGCGGCCTGGCTATGGGAAAGGTACTGCTCGGTCGATCCCTTGGGGAAAGTCCACTTGTTGCCGCCATTGGTGTTGACCAGGAGGAACTCGACTTGCCCAGCGCGGCGACGGTAGCAGACGGCGGCAACCTTCAACGGCAACGATTTCGCGGCCCGAACGGCTCCCATGGCGAAGCTCCCTTGGATATAGATTACATGGAAGATATTTCAGGAATATGAATGTGCAACGAAAAATGTGCAGTGTATATAGTTACGAAAGGGTGACCTTTAGAGTCATTGCGGCTTGGCGGCTGGGGTCTGGTCCACCTTTTTCGCCGTGCTCATGACCGTCTTCTTCATGCGATTCTCGCCCGCCCAATAGAGGCTGATCTCGTGACCATCGGGATCATTCAAATAAGCAAGACGCCAGCCCCAGGGCATCATGCGCGGCATCTGTGTAATGTAGAAGCCCTTGGCCTGCAGCTTGCGGCAGAAATCTTCCACTTCGCGGATTTCAAAGTACAGGCGCACACCCTCACTGGCCAGTGGAGTGCCCGGGCCAGCCAGATGCAGCGCGATGGTTCCATCGCCGCCGGGTGCTCGCAGACGGGCGTAGACCGGAATGCCCTCATGGCGAAACTCATCCACCAGCTTGAACCCCAGGAGCTCGCGATAAAAACCCAGGGCTCGCGCGACGTTGGCGGTATAGACCATGGCGTGATTGAAGGTGAGCTTTTCGCCGCCAGACTCGGCTTCCACGGGCCGAACTTGAGCTTTCACCACGCGGGGATTTTTCTTCTTCTTCAGCAAGGACTTCTTCGCTTTGCTGCGGCCACTCGTCTTCTTCGCTTTGGGTTTCGCCATGCCTGCACCTCCCACTTCCTCGCTGAAGACATTCTATCGGAATGAGGCCCCGCTACAATCCGCGCCCGTAGACGGGAATCGTCGCGCCGGTCACGTCTTTTGCTGCGTCACTCGCGAGCCACACCACGAGGCTGGCAATGGTTGCCGGTTGCACCCACTGCGAAGTGTCGGCACCGGGCATGGCGTTGCGGTTGGCAGTGGTGTCGATGGTGCCGGGCAGAATCACGTTGGCGGTAATTCCGGCGTCTTTGTTTTCCAAGGCCACGGTGCGCATGAGGGAACTGAAGGCCGCTTTGGACGCGCTGTAGGCGCCGATAGTGGCCGCGGGCGCTTCGGCGGCGCGGCTGCCGATGCCGATGATGCGTCCGGCGCCGGCCTTGCGCATGTGCGGGATTACGGCGCGCAGAATGTGGAAGGCGCTGGCGAAATTCTGATCGAACATACGCTGCATCGAGGCGTCGTCGGTGTCGGCGACGCTTTGGCCTCCGCTGAAACCGCCGACCAGGTGGGCCATGACGTCGATCTTGCCAAAGCGGGCGACGACGGTATCGGCGGCTCTTCTTGCGCTGTCGAGACTGTCGAGTTTGGCCGAGAGGGCTGTGAAGTGGGGATGGGTGAAGTCAGAGGCTTTGATTGTGCGCGCGAGGCCAACCACCAGGAAACCCGCATCCAGCAACGCGTTTGTGACGTGCGTTCCCAGGCCACCGTTTGCTCCCGTGACCAGCGCGACTCGGTCCGCCATGGCGCACCTCTGGGTTGAGATTTCTTGCCTGTGGGTGTGATGTCGGGAACAACGCTTGGGGTTCAGCGATATGAGCTTGCTGGGGCGGACGAACGCGTCCGCGGACGTGAGTTAGTTTGCCGTCAGGGTTTTCACCAGCCAGGGGATGATTACTTCTTTGAAGATGCGGGGATCGGGCCAGACGCCTACCTGCCTGCCGAGATGTCCGCCTGACGGGTTGATCCAGGCTTCTTTTGGCGTATCGCCTTTGCTGAGGAGAAGGTATTCGTCGTCGATGGGAACCTGCGTGTCTTTCACGCCGGCGAGGATGAGCATGGGCGCCATGGGCTTGCCTAGCAGGCCTTGATGAACGAGCGACATTTTTGGCAGGTAGTCGCCCATTTCTTCGAGCGTGTGGACGCCTTCAAGAATGTTCATCAGCGCGGGCACCTGATCGAAAAGATATTCGCGGTTGCCCAGCAGATCGTGCATCAGAAAATCTTTCTGGAAGAAATGGTCGACCGGTGGAGATTGCGCGCTTGCGCCGCGGAGACGGGCGCGTTCGACGATCGCCATTTTCGTGGCCCAATACGCGCCCCAGCTCACGCCATGCAGGGCAATACGAGTCTTGTCGATCTCCGGCCGCGATTGCGCGTAGTCGATGACTCGCGACAACATGCGCTCGGAAGTTTCGCTGACCTTGATGGGAGACTGACCGGTGCCGGGGCCATCGACGGCGAGATATCCGATGCCGAAGGGAAGAATTGCGCTGAAGCTTTCGGTCAAATCTTCTTTGCGGCTGTCGAGTCCGTTGACCGCGATGACCAGCGGCACCGGGCCCTTGGCATTCTTGGGCAGACGAAGATAACCGATGATCTCTTTGCCCTCGAAGGGAATGTGAACGACTTCGAGCGGCGGATCGAAAAACCTGGCGTGATCGAGAAAGGCCTCGAGAGCTTTTTCGTAGGAGCGTTGCTTGCCGGGAGATGCAGGAATCGGCCAGCGTCCGAAGGAATATAAACGCCAGGCGCGAATGTAGTCGGCGTTGGCCTTGGCGGGATCGCTTTTCTCTAATGACTTGGCTTGGTTGAAGTAACGATCGGCGACATGCATGAAAGCGGCGGCCCACTCGTCTTTGTCCGGAGTGTGAATGCTCTCGCAGGCTTCCCTCACGTCGGCGGGGTCGAGGCCGATCAGCGGGTATTGGCCGACTTCTGCGCGGTGAATCGATTCGGTTTTGATTTCGTCGATGGTGCGCTCGCGGCGCGGGCTTTCCTGCGCGAAGGAGGCCGACGAGAGCGCGAGGAGCAGGAATGCGAATCTAGCGTTGAAAGACATGATTGGAAATCCTGTCCGGTCATGGTGAGCGAAGGCACCACGCATCGTTTGCGCTACCGGCTGATTGCATAGGTCCTTCGCTTCGCTCAGGATGACAAGCTTATTTATGACAAGCTTATGAGAGCGTGCCTTACTTCAATCTTCATTCTTCAATCCCCGTTCTTCAGTCTTCACTCGCTGCCCTTAGAAGACGAATTTGGCGGCGAGCTGAATTGAGCGCGGGCCACCGGAACCTACGGCGGGATTGGCCGCAGCGATGTCGGGCGTGGCGCAGCCGCAGCCGAAACTGGCGGCCGAGGGATCGTTGAGTCCGAATCCGTTTTGTCCGCCATAGGGATTGGCGAAGTTCGGGTGATTGAGAATGTTGAAGAACTCGGCGCGGAACTGCAGGCGCTTGGTCTCGCCGAAATGGAAATTCTTGGCCAGGGAGAAATCGAAATTCTTGAAACCGGAATCGGGGAAAAGATTGCGGCCCATGTTGCCGAACTGGCCGAGCGGCGGCGGGATCATGACCGAATTGCCCTGGGCATAGCATCCGAACAGATTCAAAGACGCGGTGGAAGCTCCGGGAGAGCCGCCGTCGACTGCGAGGGCGCGCGCGGCGCAAGCCGGATTGGAAGCTCCTGGGTATTCGGGAATACCGGCAACGCCATTGGTTAGGACGTGGGTGGCTTTGAAGTCCGAGGGCTTGCCGTAGAAGCTCCAGCGGATCGGTGAGTTGGCCGGCGGACTAGTTGGCAACGGGCCGATGCCGGCCGCGTCCGTGCCTTCATCCATCGGGCCCCAGAATTGAGGAGTCTGGAGCGTGGTGATGGAGTTGACCTCCCAGCCTTCCAGTAACTGCCCGAAGCCTTTGCGTCCCGGGATCGCATATGTCAGCGACAAGGTCAGGCGATGACGAATGTCGAAATCGCTACTGGCGTATTCGGCGGCGACGTGGTGCGCGTCTTGGGGCAGGCCCGAGCCGTAGCCAAAGTCCCAGTTGGCGCCCACGTCATCTTGCGCGTGGGAGTAGGTGTAGCCGGCGACCATGCTCAAGCCATGGAAGTTGCGGGCGTTCAACGTGGCCTGCAGGCCGTTGTAATTCGACTCGTAAACATTGCCCATCTGGAAGATGTTGCTGAGCCAGGGGAATTTGTTGTAGTAGGGTTCGTTGGTCTGCTCGCCGTTATTGTTGTCGTCTACGCAGTTGTTGTAGCCCATGGATGCGCTCTCCAGGCAAAGCGTGAGTTCGCCGGTCGGGCCAGTTCCCCATCCTGATCCGACGGGCGGCTGATTGATGTCGCGAATGCCGGTCAACCGGTTGCCATGGTTGCCGACATAGGCGAGTTCCAGCGACAGGTTCCGAGTAATGGCGTGCTGCACGTTCAGGTTCCAGGTCCAAACATAAGGAGTGGTCAAACCACGGTCCACAGACATAATCGGACACGGGCTGTTGGCGCAATTCACGGAAGTGCCGTAGAGCGGGCCGTTGGCTGCGTCCCAGGTTGTGGGATAGTTCAGGAAATTTTTGATGGTGACGTTGCCGGTGGTAATGCCGCCGGGCACAGCGACGTCTCCAGAGGAGTCAAGCGGAGCGCCGGTTGGAACGCTGCCCGGCCCGAATGCGTTGTTGAAAGCGATGAACGATTGCCAGTTGACGGTTTCATACATCAGTCCGAGGCCGCCGCGTAAGACGGTGCGACCGGTGCCCCACACGTCCCAGGCAAAACCGAAGCGGGGACCGAAGTTGGTGCCATTGGGATTGTAGAGATCGTGGATGCCGCCGTGGCCGACCTGCACCAGCCCAAACGGAGCGTTGGGATCGAAGTTTCCGAGCAGGTTGTTGGCTTCCTGGGGAACGCTGCTGAATTCATAGCGCAGGCCAAGATTCAGAGTGAAGTTCTTGCCGACGCGCCAGTCATCCTGAATAAAGCCGGCGAAGGCCCAGTTGTGGAGATGCAGCGTGGGATTGCCCACCTCGTCCGTGGACTTGAAAGGCGCACCGCCGAAGAAATCCTCAAGCTGGCTGGATGCCGGCGGAGCGGTGCTTGGCGGCGGTCCAGGGCTCACAACACCGCCCAGGAAGGTAATGCTGCCTCGGGCATTGCCGTACGCCGCATTGGTAACCTTGTTGTAGTGAGTTTCCACGCCGAAACTCAGCGAATGTTTGCCCGCAGTGTAGGAGACATGATCCACGAATTGCGTGATCGAATCCGGCCCCTGGAACTTGGGCCATTTGAAACCGCCGAGGCCGGGGAAGAAATAGCCGCCAAAGCCGATGCGGGGCAAGCCGCCGGTAAACGGTCCGCTCACGCCCGTGTCGAGTCCATAGACGGAAGCCGGAGTATTGAGGTCACCGGGCAGAGTCGGCTGATACAGGCGGTTGTAGCCAACGCGGGCTTCATTCACCCAGCGGGCGTCGGGAGTGTAGATCCAACTGCCGCCCACGACCTGGGCGCGGGTGTGAATATCGGAGAGCCATCGCTGCTGCAGTTCGGGAAAGTCTTCCACGGTTCCAGTGTTGTTTCCGAAGAAGTACATACCGCTGAGAGTGTGGTGGTCGTTCAGCCGGAAATCGACTTTGCCGACCCCGTTGTCCACGTGCACGACGTTGTTGAATCCGTTGCTGATGCTGATGGCTTGGATTGGGGTGAGTCCAGTGCCAATGTCAGTCTGATTATTGTTGGGGAAACCGCCACCACTACAGGTTCCTGAGATCTGACATCCCGAAATCAGCAGGCTTGCCGGACTGACGATCGCGCCCGCCGAAACCGCAGCGGGTTCCAGTAAATCGGAAATTGCGTCGGGAATGCTGTTCTGGCAGTCTCCGGCAAAACCGAACGCGCAGGTGTCATTGGGCGCCATGTGCGCCATCGATGGGCTGGTGATTCCTCCGTAGGAGTTGCCCACGTTGTAACGCTGGCCTTCGTAGGCGCCGAAAAAGAAAGCTTTGTCCTTCTTGAAGGCTCCGCCTGCGCTGGCGCCGAACTGTTCGAGGGTGCGCGTGAGCTCGGGACTGGGAGCATCATTGAAGTAGTTCCGCGCGTCCATCACTCCGTCTCGCCCAAAACCAAAAGCTGTTCCGTGCAACTTGTTGGTGCCCGACTTCAGTCCGACGTTGACCACCGCGCCCGGCTTCCATCCGTATTCGGCGGGAGGATTCTGCTGAATGTTGAATTCCTGGATGGCGTCGATGGGGAGAATGGTGGCAGAGTCTCCAGCGATGCCGGCGCCGTTGATGATCGCCTGACCGGAATAAGGCTCGCTGTTGAACAGTCCATCGACGAAATAGGAATTGTCTTCGGCGCGCAGGCCGTTGGAACTGGTGGTGGAAAATCCTCCGCCGGGATAGCGCATCACACCGGGACGCAACTGCAGCAGGTTCTCGTAATTGCGGCCGCTCAAGGGAAGATCGTTGATCTCCTGGTTGCTGAGCGTGCCGCCCAGAGTGGCGGAGGTCGTGTTCACCAACGGGACGTCGTCATTGATCGTGACCGTCTCCGACACCTGACCCGGTTGCAGGCTGAAGTCCGAGCGCACGTCAGCTGCAACTTCAATCTGAACGCTGGGACGCTCGACCGTCTTGAAGCCCTGGGCCTCGACGCGAATCTTGTAGGTGCCGGGCTGCAGATCGGGGACGGCGAAGTCCCCGGATTCGTTGCTGGTGACGGTGCGGGAGGTGCCGCGCTCCACATCGGTGACGATCACGGTGGCTCCGGCCAAGGCGGCTCCGCTGGCATCGCTCACGGTGCCCAAAATACGGCCAGCGGCGGACTGACCCAGAGCCGGGATGCAGCCCAGGAGAACGCAAGAAACCGCCAACCAAAGCCGCAGTATTGTCGAACGTTCGAGGTGGGATCGGCGCTCGAAGGGGGACGTCATAAAGGCCTCCGGTGTGTTGGTCCGACAGCCAAACCATCATTGAGGAAACGGTGTCAAGCAAAACTCCTAAATTGGACGGGGAGACTCAATCCAGCTTACGCGTGGATTGAAATGGCGGCAAGTATTCGTTATGGATCGTTGGCTGGCGAGCTAACAAGGCCAAGGAGTTGCGCAAGCCTCAGGCATGTAGTAGCTGTTGCGGTCATACCGCCATACCCGTGGATCCTCTGTCCACGGTCTGAGCAACAATCCCGTCCATCTGCCGTGGATATGCGGTATAGTAACCAGACCATATCCGGGTTTGCTACCGGTTTCGCCCTGAGTCGTGCGGGGGGGCATCCTTATGTACAAGCTGGTTCGAACGTCTCGGCTTTACGAGCAGATCGTCGAGCAGATTGAAGAATCTATTGTTAAACGCGAGTTGAAACCCGGGGATCAACTTCCTGCCGAGCGGGATCTGGCGCAGCGTTTCGGGGTGAGTCGCACTGCCGTGCGCGAGGCCGTGAAGGCGCTGCGCGAAAAGGGTCTGGTCGAAGCCTACTCGGGCCGCGGAACCTTCGTCACCAACGGCACCGGCCAAGCGGTGCGGCAGTCGCTGGATCTGCTGGCGAGAATTGGACAGCCCGAAGGATCCTCACATCTGGCGGAAGTGCGTGGGATCATCGAGCCGGAAATCGCGGCATTGGCCGCGGTGCGGATTCAGGAAGCGGAAGTGGCGACCATGCGCGAGGCAGTCGAGGTGATGGACGGGTACACGCACGATCCCGACGCCTACATTGAAGCGGACCTTGATTTTCATTTGGCATTGGCGGAAGGTGCGGCCAATCCGCTGATTCTGTCGCTGCTCGATTCCATCGTGGGACTGCTGCGGGAGCAGCGCTTGCGCATCTTCCGCGTTCCCGGCGGTCCGGAGCGCGGCCAGCAGCATCACAAGAATATCTTGCAGGCGATTGAGCAGCACGATGCGGACAGGGCGCGGGAAGCCATGCGGGCGCATTTGTCGCAGGTGCGTACAGATAGCGAAGCGCCGGCGGCGCGATCCGATGCCGCGAGGCCCACGAAGACCGCAGTCAACTAGTGCAGTGCGTCGAAAATGGGCGATCGTTATGTTGCGCTTCGATCCGGCGTAAGTTTTGGTGTTCGACGAAGAAGTCAAGGGCTTTCACCACAGAGGATCACAGAGGAAACCGAGGATAAATGAACGTCGATCTGTTTGACGCACTACGCTAGAGGGCGCGATTGGGAGGCGGCGAGCGATGACGAAGTTAGGATTCATCGGACTGGGAGTGATGGGCGGCCAGATGGTGAATCGTCTGCTGGCGAAAGGCCATACAGTTGTCGGCTACAACCGCACGCGCGCCAAAGCGCAATGGCTGGTGGAGAAAGGGATGCAGTGGGCCGATTCGCCGCGAGCCGTGGCCAGCGCCTGCGATGTCACCTTCGCGATGGTGACCAACTCGGCTGCACTTCAGGCGATCACGGAAGGTCCCGATGGCCTGCTGGCTGGGTTGAGCGCGGGGAAGATTTTCATCGACATGAGCACCGTGAGTCCGGCGGTCAGCCGGGAACTCGCGGCCAAGGTGCGGGCGTTGGGCGCGGACATGGTCGACTCTCCGGTGTCCGGCAGCGTGATCACTCTGCAGGAAGGCAAGTTGTCGGTGATGGTGGGCGGACGGAAGGAGACGTTCGAGAAGGTCAGGCCGCTGCTGCTTGATATCGGTCCGAAAGTGACGCATGTGGGCGATAACGGGCTGGCGCTGTGCATGAAGATCGCGACGAATTTGAGTCTGGCGGTGCAGATGCTGGCGTTCTCCGAAGGCGTGCTGCTGGCGGAAAAAAGCGGCATTGCGCGGGAGGTTGCGGTCGACGTGCTGACCAATAGCGCCATCGCTTCCCCGATGATCAAGTATCGCGGGCCGTTCGTGCTGGAGCAGCCGGAAGAAGCCTGGTTCGATGTGAACATGATGCAGAAGGATATGGTGCTGGCGATGGAACTTGGCCGGCAGCTCGACGTGCCCTTGCCGACCACAGCCGTGAGCAATGAATTCCTGAGCGCCGCGCGGGGCCTGGGATGGACGAAGTATGACTTCGCGTGCGTCTTCGACGTGCTGGCAAGCATGGCGGGCGTGACCACGCCGGTGACCACGGGGGGAAAGAAGCAGTGACCACAGCGATCTCCAAACCGGAAGCAAGTTCGGGCACGACAGACGAAAAGGAAAAATGGCTGCGCGCTTACAGCCAGATGGCGCGCATTCGCTTGTTCGAAGAGCAGGTGAACGAACTCTACACGCGTGCGCTGATGCCGGGGCTGGCGCATCTGTACAGCGGCGAGGAGGCGGTTGCGGTCGGCATTTGCGAGACGTTGGGCATCGATGACTACATCACCAGCACCCACCGCGGCCACGGACATTGCCTGGCCAAAGGCGCTGCCCCCGATCGCATGTTCGCGGAGCTGTTGGGCAAAGAAGCCGGATATTGCCGGGGCAAGGGGGGATCGATGCATATTGCCGATCCGGCAACCGGCAACCTGGGCGCGAATGCGATTGTGGGCGGCAGCGTGGGCATTGCAACCGGAGCGGCATTCGCGTCGAAGCGGCTGGCAAACGGTCGCGTTGCAGTTTGCTTTTTTGGCGAAGGAGCGCTTGGGCAGGGGTCGTTATATGAGGTCATGAATCTGGCGCAGCTTTGGAAGCTGCCCGTCATCTACGTCTGCGAGAACAATCTGTACAACGAATACACGCATTATTCGGAAACCACCGCGGGAACGATTTTGGGACGCGCGGCAGCGTTCGGCATTGAAGTGGCGATCGTGGATGGACAGAACGTGCGCGCGGTTCATGAGGTCGCGAAAGGGTTGATTGACCGGGCGCGAAGCGGCGGTGGTCCGGGATTTCTGCAGGCTGACACTTATCGTTACAGCGGACATCATGTGGGCGACATCAACCGTGAGTATTACCGCTCCAAGCAGGAAGAGCAGCATTGGAAGACGGAGCGCGACCCGATCCGGTTACATGGAAACTGGCTGATTGCCGAAGGCTATGCGGACGGGCCGGCGCTGGATCGAATCAGGGCAGAGGCGCACAAAGAAATGGAGTCGGCGGTAAAGTTCGCGATCGAAGCGCCGTACCCGAGTGTGGATCAGGTGGACGAGGATATATATGCCTGAGCGCGAGTTGACCCTGGCGCAGGCGGTGCGCGAGGCGCTGGCGGAAGAGATGCGCCGCGATTCGCGGGTGTGCATCTTCGGCGAAGATGTGGCGGAGGCAGGGACGCCGTTCAAAGTTCTTTCGGGACTGGTGGAGGAATTTGGCCGCGATCGCGTGCTGGATACGCCGATTTCGGAAGCCGGATTTACGGGCATCGGCGTGGGCGCAGCCATGACCGGATTGCGGCCTGTGGTTGACATCATGTTCGGCGATTTTCTGACGCTGACCATGGATCAGATGGTGAATCAGGCGGCGAAAGCCCACTACATGTCCGGCGGACATTGGAAGGTGCCGATGGTGTTGCGCACGACTTTGGGCGCTACGCGTCGCTCGGCCGCGCAGCATTCACAGTCGCTGCACGCCTGGTTCAGCCACGTGCCGGGATTGAAAGTGGTTCTGCCTTCGACGCCGTACGATGCAAAGGGACTGCTGAAATCGGCGATTCGCGACGAGAATCCCGTCGTATTCTTCGAAGACAAGATGATGTACAAGCTGAAGGGGCCGGTGCCGGAGGAGGAATATACGATTCCGCTGGGCGTGGCCGACGTAAAGCGCGCAGGGGAAGACATTACGCTGGTCGCGACCAGCAGCATGGTGCAGGTGGCGCTGGGCGTGGCGGTGCTGCTGGAAAAAGATGGCATCAGCGCGGAAGTGGTCGATCCGCGGACGACCTGGCCGCTGGATGAAAAGACGATTCTCGATTCGGTGAAGAAGACTTCGCGCGCGATCGTGATGGACGAAGGCTACGGACGCTATGGAGTTGGCGCAGAACTGGCCGCGACCATCGCCGAAGGAGCGTTCTACGATCTGGACGCGCCGGTGAAGCGCTTGTGCGCGATGCATGTGCCGATTCCGTTTTCACCGCCGCTGGAGGATGCAACCGTGCCGACGGAGGAATCGGTGTTTGCAGCGGCGAAGAAAATGTGTAGCAAGACGTGAAGTCGGGATGCCTTCGACTCGCGCGGCCAAGCTAGGAGCTAGCAGCCAGGAGCTGATTTATGGCACTCAAAACTTATGGATCCATGGCGGTCGACTGGGAGAACCGGATCGATTTCGACCGGCTGCGCCGCGAGCGCCTGCAGAAAGCGAAAGATCTGCTCGCGCAATCGTCGATGGGCTCGCTTCTCTGTTTCGACATGAACAACGTGCGCTACATCACGGCCACGCACATCGGCACATGGGCGCAGGACAAAGCCAACCGCTTCACGCTGCTTCCGCAGAATGACGAGCCGATTCTGTGGGACTTCGGTTCTGCCGCCAGGCATCATCAACAGAATTGTCCGTGGCTGGGCGAGCGCTCGCGTCCCGGCATTTCTATGCTGCGCGGCGCGATGACGCCGGAGATGGGCCGCGCCGAAGACGTCGCGCGCAAGATTCGCATTGAACTGGAACAACGCGGCCTGCATAAAGAGCCCGTCGGCATCGACATCATCGAACTGCCGGTTCTGTTCGCGCTGCAGAAAGAAGGACTCGAAATCGTCGACGGGCAGCAACTGATGTCGGAAGCGCGCGTTATCAAGACGCAGGATGAAATCTCGCTGCTGAATCATTCCGCGATGATGGTCGACGCGGCTTACGACGAACTGTATCGCGCGATGAAGCCCGGCCTGCGCGAGAACGAAGCTGTCGGGCTGGTGAGCAAAGTTCTGTACGATCTCGGCTCGGAGTATGTCGAAGCGGTCAACGCCATTTCCGGCGAGCGCTGCAATCCGCATCCACATGTGTTTTCCGACCGCGTGCTGCGGCCGGGCGATCCTGTGTACTACGACATTCTGCATTCCTACATGGGATACCGCACTTGCTATTACCGCTGCTTCACCGTCGGCTACGCGTCGCACGCGATGGTCGATGCCTACAAGCGCTGCCGCGAATATCTGGACGCCGCGATTGAGTTGGTTCGCCCCGGACGAACTACTGCGGAAATTGCAGCGGTCTGGCCCAAGGCGCAAGAGTTTGGATTCCCCAATGAAGAAGCCTGTTTCGCGCTGCAGTACGGCCACGGCATTGGGCTCGCGATTTGGGAAAAGCCGGTGATCAGCCGCCTGGTTTCATTCGATCATCCGGTCGAAATCAAGCCGGGCATGGTGTTTGCGCTCGAAACCTTCTGGCCTTCGACCGACGGCTGGAGCGCTGCGCGCATTGAGGAAGAAATTGTGGTCACTCCGACCGGACATGAAGTGATTACGCGCTTCCCGGCGGAAGAATTGCTGGTTGCCGGCGCGCACTACTTCACGGTGAATGGGCCGTTGCCGACCACGCGCGAGACTGAAGCTGCGCCCAGCGAGCGCGTCATTGAGATGATTGAGAGCGGCGCCAAGACTGAGCGCGTAGGCGTCACGCGTTGAGAGCTAGCCTAATCTCACCACAGAGGGCATCGAGGCACGGAGTAAGAGCAAGAGCAGTTGTTGGTATTCTCCGTGATTCCGTGTCTCCGTGGCGATAAGCGCAGCCCAGTTTCACATTTCACTATGGCCTTCAGCGTTGTTATGCCCGCTCTGGAAATGGCGCAGGAAACCGGCAAGATCCTTGCCTGGCGCAAGAAGGAAGGCGAGCGCGTCGCCAAGGGCGAGCCTCTGCTCGAAATCGAAACCGACAAAGCGGTTGTGGAAGTGGAAGCACCGGCAAACGGCATTCTGACTGGTATCAAAGCTGGGGAGGGCGTTGAGATTCCTGTCGGGCAGACGATTGCGTGGATTGTCGCGCCCGGCGAAGCGCCACCGGTGGAGAGCGAGTCGCGTGAACCTGCCGCGCGTGCGGTATCCCATGCAAAGCGTGAAGAGTCTCATGCCACGCCCGCCGCTGTTGCTACGCTGCCGGCGGGGTCGGGCGCGAGAGTCTCTCCTAAAGCGCGCCGCCTTGCAAAAGAGCTGGGAGTGGATATCGCGTCGGTGAAGGGCAGCGGGGCGGGCAGAGAGATTCTGGCCTCTGACGTTGAGGCCGCGGCCTCTCATCCTGCATCTGCACCAATGTCGGCGAACGTACCGGCGAGCTTAGAAGTTCCCACTTCCATCGGCCGCATCATGGCTGAGCGCACCACCGAAAGTTGGACCACCGTTCCTCATTTCTTCGTCAGCCGCGATGTTGAGGTTGAAGGCCTAACCCACTATCGCGAAACCACCGGCGCCGAAATCGAGCGCACTCATCACATCCGCGTTACACACACGGACTTGCTGGTCGCCATCACTTCACGCGTGTTGTTGAAGCATCCCCGCCTGAACGCGAGTTGGAGCGCAAACGGCATTCGTTTGCATGAGCACGTGAACATGGGACTGGCAGTTGCCGTAGAAGACGGAGTGGTGGCGGTGGTGATTCAGAACGCGCACACGGCGAGTCTTGCCGAAATCGCGAAACAGCGGATCGAATTTTCCGGGCGCGCCCGCGCCGGCAAGCTGCGTCCCGCCGACATTGCCGGTGCGACCTTCACCATCAGTAACCTTGGCATGTATCAGGTGGATCGGTTCAGCGCGATCATCGTGCCGCCGCAGGCCGCGATTCTCGCCGTAGGCAGCATTTCAGACCGCATCGTAGCCGTCGATGGCAGTCCTGCCGTCCGCTCCATGATGACGCTTACGATTTCATGCGATCACCGCGTGGTCGACGGCGCGCGCGCCGCCAAGTTTTTGAACGGCCTGGTGCAGGCAGCCCGTGATCCCGCTGCGGTGTTGGGCTAGAGAAGCCAGACTCCGAGTGGAAACAAAGTGAGAGAGTGCTTTAGAATCAATTCTGCTACTTGTGTCGGGGCGTAGCGCAGCCTGGTAGCGCACCTGCCTTGGGCGCAGGGGGTCGTAGGTTCAAATCCTATCGCCCCGACCAATCATTTCTATTGCCATCACAGTTTCGCCCCCGCCGGCTGAGTTCTCAGCTCTCGTAAACTAAAACCGTCCGCGCAGCCAGTCACCGAATCAATAGTGGGGAACAATCTCCTTCGAGGTGCTCACATGCAACTCAAGCCATTCTTGCTGGATGCCTGGCTCGACCAATATGAACACCACATCGATTTCGACCTTGCGGCGAGCACCGGACCGAAGTGGACGGTCAATGAAATCCTTGCGCTTGCGGATGAGGAAACGCGCCACCGCTTTATGAACCACAAGCTGGTTTACAGCCGTCCCGCCGGAGCCGACAGTCTGCGTGAGGCGACCGCCGAAATGCAGCATGTGCCGGTCGAGGACGTGCTGGTTATGACTGGAGCGTCGGAGGCGCTGGTGGCGATCCTGTGGCTGGCCGCCGAGCCTGGGGCGAACATCATCGTCCCGCTGCCGGGATATCCACCTTTCTCGGCGCTTGCGGAATCTCTTGGCCTGGAAACTCGGTTCTATCGGGTGTGCCGCGAGAACGGATTCCGCATCGACCCTGATGAGATCAAGCGGCTCGCGGACTCGAAGACCAAGATTATTCTGGTGAACAGCCCGCATAACCCCACGGGCGCGACCATCGCCGACGAAGAGATGGAGGCTCTGCACGACTTCACCGCCGAGCGCGGAATTCAGCTGGTGAGTGACGAAGTTTATCATCCGATTTACCACGGACGGCAAACTCGATCGGCGGCGCGGCTGCCGCACGCCACCGTCATCGCCGACCTTTCGAAAGCATTTTCGCTCGCCGGCGTGCGCACGGGATGGATGATTGAGCACGATGCGCGGCGCCGTCAGCAATATTGGCACGCGCGCGCCTACTTCTCGATCTCGAACAGCACTACGGGGGAAATTCTCTCGGAAATCGCAATTCGCAGACGCGAGGTTGTGCTCGGCAAGGCACAGGAGGCCGCGACTCGGAATCTCCAACTGCTGGAGCGGTTCATGGAGGAGCATCGCGACATGCTTGGGTGGATCTCGCCGCGCGGCGGCATGACCGCGTTTCCCTGGCTGGTGAGCGGAGAGAATGATCGGGCATTCTGCCAGGCTGCGACCGGACGTGGAATCCTGCTGGCTCCCGGCGATTGCTTCGATGCGCCTTCGCATTTCCGCCTGGGATTTGCCGCCGCGGGGGATAATTTTCCGAAGGCGCTCGACCGCTTCGGTGCGTTTGTGAAGAGCTGGTCGGATCAGATGGTCAGAGCGTAATGGTCACACACTGCCCCCGAGCTTGCGGACTGGGGCCCAGGACTCGAGATTCCCGCAATCGTTTGCCCGGGCGTTCGCGGATGCGCAGCCGCTCACTCTACACGGTATAATTTCTTATCAGCTATGGTGAAGCCGCGTTACGCGTTGGTGGCGTATGTGAAGCATTCGGCCGGGGAGTTCGTGGAGAACCTGCGGCAGGAGCTGCATCCAGACCTTCCCCTCATGGCGGCTCATCTGACCATTCTGCCTCCGCGACCTTTACGGGACACGGAGAAGGCTGCGCTGCAGACTTTGGAACGCATCTGTGGAGATCACGAACCTTTCCACGTAACGTTGGGCGAAGTAGAAACTTTCGTTCCGGTGACGCCGACGGTTTACATTCGGGTCGCGGCCGGGGCGGAAGTCATGACCGAACTACACACTCTGCTAAGCACTGAAGCTCTTCAATTTGAGGAACAGCTGCCCTACATTCCCCATCTGACGATCGCGAAGATGGGCAGCGAGGAACTTGCCCAGCAGGCGTTCGAGATTGCCCGGCAGCGCTGGAACGAGTATGGGGGCAGCCGAAGAATCCTTCTGGAGAAATTGTCCTTTGTGCGCGAAGACGCCAAGGATTGCTGGGTCGATTTGGCGCCGGTACGGCTAGGCAGCCGCCTGGTTTCTAAGTAGAGCATCCGGGTAAAAGCAACTCCGGCAAAGCTTCCCGACTTCCGCCACCGGTTCGGTCGTGAACACTGCCCGCGTTATTCTTTTCTCATTACTCCCGACATCCCCCAGGACGGCCGCAGGTACAGCACCCTCCCGTGCGTTGAAAACGCCCTCTGCGGACTGTAAATAAGAAGAAAGTAAGTAACCGGTAAATCGCGCTCCTGCCGCGTCTGACGCGGATTTCCGGCCGAACGTGGAGACCTCATGCAGATCGGAGTTTACGGTTCAGGGTACCTGGGAACAGTGATTTCGGCCTGTCTGGCGGATTTTGGCACTCCCGTTTCGTGCTGCCATCCCGACCGCACCCGGATGGTCGAAATGGCGCAGGGGAATGTTCCTTTCTTCGAAAAGAATCTGAAGGAAATCATACGGCGCAACGTACGCGCCGGCCGGCTCGCCTATTCCACCGATATTGAATCGTTCGCCCGCAAAGCGCCGGTCATTTTTCTGGCCGAGGACCGGGCCGATAACTTGAACGACATTGCCATCCGGATCGCGCGGCTGGCGCCGCGGCCGCCGATCTTGACCATCGTCACCCCCGTTTCGGTAGGCACAGCCAACGTCATAGAGAAAAACATCCAGGATCAAGGCTTGCGCGCGACTGTCGTTTCGCAGCCCATGTTCTTCACCGACGGCTGCGCGGTGGAAGACTTCAACTGGCCGGACCGCCTGATTCTGGGATCAACTTCCAGCGAGGCGGTACAGATCCTCAAGCAAATCTTTCATCCTCTGGTCATGCGCGGCGTTCCGGTGATCGTCACCAATCAGGCAACGGCCGAACTGGTGCGCGAAGCCGCTACGGCTTTTGTGGCCACGAAAATCTCGTTCATCAACGAAGTGTCGGCTCTCTGTGAGCGGGTGAATGCCGATGCCGTTCATCTTGCCCTGGCGCTGGGGCTCGACAAGAGAATCGCTCCGCGTTGCCTGCAGCCGGGCGCGGGGATGGGCGGCGGGTTCGCCGAATCCGATCTGAATTCGCTGGACGGACTGGCGCAGTCGCACGGCATTTCGCTGAAAGTCCTGGGAGCGGCGCGCGACGTCAATCTGTTGCTGGCGGACCGCATGGCGGGAAAGATTACGCAGGCGCTGCATTCGGTCGAAAACAAGGAAGTCGGCATCCTGGGGCTCGCGTTCAAGCCCAATACCAATTCCGTGGCGGGTTCATCTTCGATGCGCTTGGCGGAAGCTCTGGTTTCAAAGGGCGCGCGGGTCCGCGCCTATGATCCGGTGGCGATTCCAGAGGCGCGGTTACGTTTTGGCGATTCCGTTCGCTACTGCGATTCGGCCTACTCGGCGGCGGAGGGTTCGGACGCTCTGGTGGTGGGCACGGGCTGGCCGGAATTTCGCTCGCTGGATTTCGATCGCATCAAGCACCTGGTTAAGAAACCCGTGATCGTCGACACCAAGAATCTGCTCGATGCCACGCGCCTGCGGGCTCTGGGATTCGAATACGTCGGAGTCGGGCGCGCGTAGTCGCGCTAGCGGCTCACATTGCCCTGCTAATCGTTGCTTCGATACGCCTCAATGACCATGAATTCGCTCCAGGCCTTCGCATCGTCAGACTTCTCGCCTCGCCACGTAAACCGCGTTTCGGAAACGCTCCTGTACGTTGCTCGCGTATAGGCGTGGTTGGCGGCTGGCTCCTTGAAGACATAGGTGACGGATTGGGCCTCGAACCGGACTCCGCCGAGTTCTTCCGATGCCAGGTCCGTCCAGCTTCCTGTCAGCGCATGCAGCCAGCGAAGATTCCATGTTTTTCTGGCGGCGTCATAGCTGCGGAAATTCGTGCCCAGGACGATCACGTTTCCGAACGAGTCCGTCATCCTGTAGTCGTCCGCGATGACATAGCCGTCGAGGATGAAGCGGCCGAACCACGTGGCCGCGAAAGTTTGCCAAGCTCCATTCGCGATTTTCACTCTCGCTTCGCACTGCCACCGGCCAATGAGAAACGCAAAGCGCGATAGCTCTTCTGGCGCCTTGGGATTGAGTTTGCCGAATTCCTGACTGTATTGGTTCATCGCATCGCCCTTCGCTGCATTTTCCGCGCCCACGCTCTGCGGGCCTGGAGATCCTTCGCTCTGCCTGAAAGATTGGGACATCTTCAAATGGAGCGCGGCGCGAGAATCTTCTTCTTCTCACTCGCCGGCAACGTTTCGCAGGCCGTTCTCAACACCAGCCGCTGAGCCCGCTCGCGAATCTTCATCAGATACGGCACGGTCCGCTTGGCATCGAACTTCGCGGTCTCGCGCAGCAGCCAGCCCAGGCCTTTCTGCACCATATCGTCTTTGTCGGAGAGCAGGAAATTTGACAGCTTCACAATCTCGGGAAAGAACATCTTCTGGCGCGCTCCGCGAATCAGCGCCACACAAGCCGCGCGCCGGCGCCAGCGATTTTCCGACTTGGCCCAGCGAAACACAGCTTTGGCCCGCGCCGGTTTGGCCGCGATCATGGGCGCAATCAGACCGTGCACCAGCCCATCATGATCGGCCCAACTGCTGATGCGATCCAGCCATCCGTCGAACATGCGGAACTCGCGATCGCGAAACTGCGCGTCCAATGCTTCGAGGAGAAACACCGCCGCGACCTTCTCCTCCAAATTCGATCCAGAGAAAAGTTCGTCCGCCACTCGCGTCAGAAGCTCACAATCATGCTGCTGCAGAATCTGCCGCCGCAGGAGCCGAATCGCTCGCCGCAAATCGCCGGTATACCAACCATGCGACTTGATTACGTCCTTGAAAAACCACTGAACGCCCGCGGCATGCTCGGCCGATCCACCGTCTCGCAGCGCCTGCCGAATCTGCGCCGCAACTTCTGGCGCCGTCCCGGGAATCGCGGTCTTCTGTTCGGCCATTGGTTCGGCCTTGTGCGAAGCCTTCGGCACTACTTTTCTCCCGTCTCCACTCGCGCCACGCGGTCATAAATCCAAAGCAGCAGGGTTGTCGCGAGGCCCACACCGACGATCGACCACCAGATCATCTGGGGCTGATGCCGTTCCTCACCGAAGTGCTGAATCAAGTATCCGCCGAGCGGGCCTCCAATCAGTGATCCGATGCCGATGGGCAGAAACGCGAATCCCATGTACGTGCCTTGCTGGCCGGGCGGGGCCAGCCGCGAAATGTAGTCGTAGTACCGCGGCGCTTGAATAATCTCGCCGATTGCAATCACAACGAGCGCTGCGACCGCCATCCAAACCGAGGGATGCACGATCAATAACAGAAACGCCAGGCTTGAAATCAACGTCCCCAGCACAATGGCGGAAAACGAATGGAGCCGCTTGGTGAGGAAACCGATCAGTATGGTGCAGGTAATCACGACCAGTGGATCGGCGGCCAGAATCAACTCGGTATCGGCATTCTTGTCGATGAATTTTGAAATGTAGAGCGGCAGTGCGATGAACTCCTGCCAGAAAACGATCCAGTATCCGGTGAAGATCAGCAAAAACAACATAAACCGCGGATTCGAAAGAACGGTCAGGAAGTTTCGCGCCACCTGTCGCAGCGAAGCGACTTGGGCCCCGTCTGCCCGCCGCGGTTCCTTATACAACGCCAGCACCACGAAGAACATCACGAACACGCTCAACGCCGACACCCGGAACACATTTTCCACCCTGAGGTGCTTATGGACCCACGAGGCAAGAACCGGCCCGAAGAAGCCGCCAATATTGACCAGCGTGTAGTAGATCGAGTAGCCCACGGAGCGTACGTTTTCTTTCGAGGCGCGCGCTGTGGTCCCCACCACCGACGGCTTTACCAGAGCCACGCCTAGTGCGGGCATTGCCAGCACGAGCGACACCAAAACAACCAGCGGCATGGCGTTGCGCACAGGGGCGAGCCAGGGCGATCCCAGGGATCCCAGCGTGAAATAGGAGATGCTCAGGATCAAGTACGCGAGCGAAAGCGCCCTGCGGAACCCGAGCCGGTCGGCCAGCGCTCCGCCGAATACCGCCATGAACCAGACCAGCCCGCCAAACAGGCCCGTAAGGCTGCTTGCGCGTTGCGCGCCAAACTTCAGGCTTTCGTCCAGATAGCGGGCGAGCGAAGCGAACGCGGCGTAGTAGGAAAGCCGCTCAAACAGTTCCGTGATGTTGGCGACCCAGAACGGCCGCTCAAATCCGGTACGGATTTCCTGAAAGCGTTCGGAGAAGGTCAAAGTGGCTCCTGTTTCTATGTGGCGCGACGAATGAATGTGGGGCGAGCGCGCCCGCCCGCGTTTCCGAAAAAAGACGAACCTCGCTCACTCCCGCTCGTTTTATTTGCGATCACCATCTGCCAGCAACTTCTCTCTCGCGACTCCAGCCGTGATTCCCATTACACGAATCACCTTATTCCGGCTGCTCAAGCCGGACGCTATGGTAACGGAACTTCGTGGTACCCGCAAAAGCTTCGCGAAGAATTCGATGCATGCCTGGTTCGCCCGTCCTTCCACAGGAGGCGTGGTCAGCGAGACTTTCAAAGCGCCGCCCACTTCCCCGGTAATCGCATTCTTCTTCGCCCGCGGATGGACCTTGACCGCAAACCTCACACCGCGCTCGATTTCCTGCATTGTCACCATGCCTGCTCACGACCCGCCGCCATCATAATTCTTTCGCGAACCGAATAATCCTTCCTGCATTAGAACGGCATCTAAGTTCGACGGCTGACGTGCGGCCTTCCTTACAGCCTCCCTGAGCGGAGAGGGGTTGGAGGGAGGCCGCGGCAGCCGCCAGAACGCCTTTCACCACGACCGATTCCTCGTTACACTAGATATATGAAACGGCTGCGAACTCCCTTGTTCTTTCTGCTGCTCCTGTTGTGCGGGCTATCGGCCTTTGCCCAGGAAGGCGCGCTCGACAGCACTCCTCCCAAAGACATTACGCCCGAGGACATCATCAAGCGTTTTGCCGCGAAAGAAACCGAGTTTGCCAAGGCCCGCGACCAATACACCTACCGCCAGGACGTAAAGGTCATGACCATGGATGGCAGCACCGTCACCGGAGAATACCGCGAGGTCTTCGACGTAATCTTCAACGATGAAGGCAGGCGGACCGAAAACGTGGTGTTCGCCCCGCAGTCGACACTGGAGCACGGCGGACTCTCACTCGATCAGGGCGATTTCGAAGACATTCGCCAGCGTCTGCCCTTCGTGCTGACCACATCGGATTTGGCGCAGTACAGCATCCTTTATGTTGGCCAGCAGCAGGAAGACGCGATCCATTGTTACGTGTTCGACATCGCGCCCAAACAGATCGAACCCAAGAAACGCTACTTCCAGGGACGCATCTGGGTCGACGACCAGGACTTTCAAATCGTGAAGACCTACGGAAAGGGCGTGCCCGACGTCCGCAAGCATCACGGCGACGAAGAGAACCTCTATCCCAAATTCACCACCTGGCGTCAGCAGATCGACGGCCAATATTGGTTCCCGGTCTACACCCGCGCCGACGACGATCTGCACTTCAAACAGGGCGACATTCACATCCGCGAGATCGTGAAGTACGAGGACTACAAGCGGTTCGGCGCGAACACCAAGGTTCTGTACGAGGGCAAAGAAGTTCCCAAGTCGGACCAGAACCAGAAGAAGGCTCCGGATCAACCAGCGCCGGAGCAGCAGAAGCCGCAGTGAGGCCAGGTTTCAAAGCTTCAAGGTTTCCCTAACCACCGCAGAGCGCCTTTGCCGTTTCGACGCGCACTGTGACGACCTCCCGACATGCATATTCCTGCAGCTTGACAAATATCCGTGTGAAGCTTATTTTGCGCCCAGTGCGGCGAGACGACCCCGAGGGGGTTCGGGCAATCCAAAGTCTTCTCGCGCTTCCTCCCCCGAACTTCTGCGTGCTAAACATGGCGGCCTCGGCCACAGTTGCGCTAGCGGTGCCCAGAGCGGTGCAGACGGCGATTGCAGCTACAGCACGACCATCAATACACAATACGGCTATCACTAATCTTGCAGAAAACGGAGGAAATCCATGACACGATTTATAGCTTGCATCGCGGCATTGTTGGGCTTTGCCGGCCAGCTCTTCGCCGTAACCGCAACAACCATCCAGGTCGGTACGGTACCGGGATACCTGGCCGTGAACGCCACGACAAATCGCATTTACGTTTCTAACCTAAACAGTAACAACGTCTCGGTGATTGATGGCAGCACCAATACTGTAATCACCACCGTGGTCGTTGGAAACAGCCCCTCGGGCATCGCCGTCAACCCGACCACGAACCTCGTCTACGTAGTCAACTTAATTCGGAAACAGCGTCTCAGTAATCGATGGCAGCTCGAATACGGTCGTGGCAACCATCACTGGCATGTCGTCTCCGTTTCTCGTCGCTGCCAACACAGCAACGAATAGGGTCTATGTTACGAACTATAATGCAAATGATGTTGCGGTGATAGATGGAGCCACTAACACTGTAGTTGCCACGGTTCCGGTCGGCACCAGTCCCGGGGGCATCGCCGTCGACACCTCGAAAAATCTTGTTTATGTGGCGAACCAATTATCCGCGACAATTTCTGTTATAAACGGCGAGACTAACACGGTGGCAAGAACGTTCACGCTTCCGTCCTCGGCCAGCCCCGGCAATGTGGCCGTGGACCCGTCCGCGAATCACCTGTTCGTGGCTGACGGCTTCAATAAGGTCGTTTATGTTTTGAATACTTCCACGGGCGCGCTGCTAGCCACGATTACCGGGGGCAAAGTTCCTTTTAAGGGGCCCGTTGATCCAGCCGTCTTTCAGCCCGGCAAAACGGTGCTGATATCCGATAACCAGCTTAATGCCGTAGAACAGATCAGCGAATCCAATTTCGCGGTGTCCGCGGGATACAAGGGCGGCAGCTCGCCCGCCGGAGTCGCCGTAAACCAAACCACCCATGTAGTCTATGTAGCCGAGGAGGGGAACAACACGGTCATCGCCTACGCCCCGTAGAATTTGTTCGTTGGACGGATCCTGGAAACCTAATAGAACAAATACTTCCGCCACTTATCGTCACTCCGCCCCATCAGCCGCATGATGTGCCGGCTGGTGTGCAGATTGAAGGCGCGCGGCTCGCGCATCAGCTTCATGCCCGACTCTGCGGGTGACTGATTGCCCTTGCGGCGATTGCAAGGATGGCAGCACGCCACCAGGTTCTCCCACGTGGACAAACCTCCGCGCGAACGCGGAACCACATGATCCAGCGTCAATTCACTCGACGGCAAAACCGTGTGACAATACTGGCAGGTGTTGCGGTCACGCAGCAGAATGTTCTTCCGCGAGAGCGCGCGGCTCTGATGCGGAATGCGACGGTACTCCAGCAGCCGGATCACCGAAGGCAATCGCATCGCCGCCCGCGCCGAATGCAGAAAGTGGCCATTCTCTTCTTCCGTCATGGCCACACCCTTCAGCACCAGCACCAGCGCGCGCCGCGCTGCGCAGACATTGATCGGTTCGTAAGAAGCGTTGAGCACCAGGACGGGCGCAAGCAATGCATGGCCGTCCCCGGCGCGGTGCGGAGCCGCCGGCGTGAACAAGCCGGCGGCATGCCGGGCTGTTGGTCCTGCCTCGAGTTCTGTCCGGTAAGACATAAAATCTAAGGTTTCAAGGTTTCAAGATTTCAGAGTTTCAAAGCCTCAGAGTTTCAAAGTAAAAAGTCCGCACTAGGCCGCTCCAACTTTGAAACCTTGAACCCCTGAAACTTTGAAACCTGCTTTTTCAAAACCTGCTTCCTTCATAGTGCGCGCCGCCGTCGCCACCCATACCTTCGAGGCTCCGGCGCGCCGCAACACGCGCGAGCATTCCGTGGCCGTGGTTCCGGTCGTGTAGACATCATCCACCAGAACCACTTCGCGGCCATTGACTTCTGCGGCACGCGCCACCTTGAATGCCCCACGCAAATTTTCCCGCCGCTGATGGCTGGTCAAACCGATCTGCGAGTGCGTGTCCCGCGTTCGCAGCAGCACTCCAGAAAGAAGCTGCAAACGCCGATTCGCGCCTTGAATTTTTAACGCAGCTCGCGCGATCACTTCCGCCTGGTTGAAACCACGTTGCCGGCGCTTTCCCTTGAACAGCGGCACGGGAATTACCAGGACCGCTTCCTGTCCAAACTCGGGTTCCAGTCCAGCCAAAGCCGCAGCCAACATCCGTCCCAGCACGCGCCCCGCCGGCCGCACCCCGTTGAACTTCAACAGATGAACCAATTCCCGCAGTCCGCCGTCATAACTGCCGAAAGCGACCGCTCGTTCAAAGGGACGTTCGATGCGCCGGCAGACCGGGCATCGCACCCAACCGTCATCGTCTGCGAGCGCGTAGGAAGAAAGAACCCGCTCCCCGCAGATCGAACAAACCCGGCCATCCACTGGGAAAATTTTGTCCAGGCAATCCGGGCAGACCGGAAGCCGGGAAACATTCAGCAGAGGCAAACCGCAAATGCGGCAATCGGAGGGAAACAGAACGGAAAACAAACTTTCGGCGGAGCGCCGGAAGAAGGGAGTCAGGCCTGGCCAGGCCCGTTCAGAAGCAATAGACCGCCCGACGACTACATTCCTGGCTTGGACAGCCCGGATTCGGTCCTCACTACTGCTGAAGACGGCCTCCTTAGGGGCCGCGGAGTCTCCTGCCGCAGCCAACTCTTACCCCGAGTATAGCGGCGATCACGCTCGCTAGGCAACGTCCCTAGGCAACGTTGCGCGTGGTCGCCTCAGCCTGCGTCATCGACAAAGGCCGCGGAACCTCGGTCAAACGTTCCCGCACCGCCGTAAAAATAAACCGGTAATCCCGCCGGAAACACCGTCCGCAGCGCACCGGACGCAGCAAAAGCAGCGGCAACAGATAACGCTCCGTGAGGCTGCGTGGCCGCGAACGGAATCCCCCGTCATGGCCGCAATCGGGACAATTGTAGTGCGTCGACAAAAGCGAATCGGAGAAGTTGCTCATAGACTGTACCTCAGGATTTCAGAGTACTAAGGGGCGGACTACAGATTGCCCCCATTTTACACCCAATCCGGCCTCCATGGCTGCCCCGCGGCGCAACTGGCGGCGGATCGAGGCAAATGAGCAATCAGGCAAATCTCCGCACAAATTCCACCGCTTCCCGCTCTGCCCAGCGGCCATCGTAACCGTCGCCGTCGGGCTGGCCCATAAAAGCGCAATGTCCGCCATCGGCCGTCTCGATATAGGTGATGTGCGGGTTCGCGGCGATTCGTTGCCGCGTCTCTGGCAGCACCCGAATAAAAGGATCGTTGGCCGCGTGGATGATCAGTGCCGGGACCGCAATCCTGTCCAAAACATTTGCAGCTGCGGCCCGGGCATAGTAGTCATCGGCTCCGGCGAATCCGCAGTAGTGGGCCGTGATCCGTTCATCGAACATGCGCAGCGTGGAGATGCCGCGCAAACGCGATCCATCGAACTTGTCCGGAAAGTACTTTGCTTTCGTTCGCATCCTCCGCAGCAGATTCCGCAAAAAATAATATTCGTAGATCCGGTTGGCGGGTTCATGCAGCGCATCGGCCGACGCCGCCAGATCCATCGCCGGACACACCGCCGCCACCGCACGAAACTCAGCCGGTCCGTCGCTGCCCCATTCGCCCGCCAGCTTCAGCACCAGGTTCCCGCCCATCGAGAATCCAATGAGCGCGAAGCGCGACACTCGATCCGTTTCGATTACATTCCGCGCTACCGCTGCCACATCGCTCGAAAGGCTTGAGTTGTAGAGCGTGGGCGCGAAGTGGTCCATGCCGCCGCAGTTGCGCTGATTCATCAGCACCACGTTCATGCCCGCGGCAAGGCCGCTCCGCGCAATGCCCAGCATGTATTGGGACTCAGACGAGCCTTCCAGTCCGTGCACTACGATCAGAGTAAGCGCGTCTCGAGGATTCTGTTCCTGCCAGCGGCACCAGCAACGAACTTTGATCCCCGGCGCGACCTCGACCAGCCTTTCTTCCGCCGTGGGCAGATCCAGCCTTCGCCTCATCAGAAAGCTGGCAATCGTCTGCACATGCCCGCCTCTCAACCATCGCCGTGCCCGAAACGGCTCGCGCACGTTCCTTGAATCGGCCGACGGCTGGGCGAGTCTCTGATCTGCAGGCTCTGCATCCCCGGATTTTTCAATTTGCGAACTTTCCACGAAATCGATTCTAATGGAAGGAAGCGAGCCACGAACGTGAGCGGGAAGGTTTGCTGTGAGCCGATCGAGACTCGGGACTAAGGACTCGCGACTCAGGACTAGATCAGGACTAAATCATGCCCATCTACGAATACATCTGCAAAGAATGTCACCACCAGTTCGAAGCTTTGCTTTACGGCAAGGAAAAAGCTGAATGCCCGAAATGCCACGCGAGAAAGCTCGAACCACAGCTCTCGGTGTTCGCGGTTTCGGCCAAGGGCGCGCAGAGTTCAGCCAGGGCGGCCGGTCCCTGCGGTTCCTGCGGCGATCCCCGAGGTCCCGGCTCCTGCTCGATGAACTAGCTCGCACGCTGTTGCGACTCCTTTGCAGTTCACCGGTATACGTCTTTACGATGCCCGACCGTGAGGACCAATATCAGCAGCACTCCGCGATGTACCTGCATAGATCACGCGGTAATCTCCGGAGCGAATGCGCCAGCCGTCGTCGAGTCCTTCCATTTTCTTGCATCCCGCGGGAAACGGATCGTCGCGCAGCGCCTCTATCTTCATCCCCAAAAACAATGCCCGCCTTTTCGGCGGGCATTCATTCAGCCTGCTTGCCTTCAAAATCCGGGGAGGGCCGGGGAGGGCTGAAGGGCCCCAACTGACGGGCCGATTGAGAGTATGGCTCGGGTATCGAGCAAACGCAACACAAAAATCAGCCCGCCCCCGCGAAGCTGCACAATCTTGCACTTTACCTGCACCCCACACCGCACAAACCTGCAAATTTTAGCGTGCTCGCCCGTTTCGCCGCTTCAGGCAAAGGGATCCTCGTCTGCGCTGCGGCCATAAATGACCGGGATCGGCACGTCGAGCAGACGAAGATAAACCGAAAGCTGCCCGCGATGGTGATACCAGTGATTGAGCATGATCGACCGCACAACGCTAAGTCGCGGCCTGCAAAAAACCTCCGCGCCATTGCGCAGAAGGCGCCAATCCGCGTTCGCCTCGTCATCCGTGAGCCTTTGCAGAAACTCATCGGCATCGCGAACGCTCTCATCGTGCGCCGCAAGAATTTCATCCAGACTCTTCTCCGACGGCACCGTGAAATCGGCCTGAGCCACGTCGAAGCTATCGCCTTGCGCCAGCCGCGAAATGCGTCCGGGATTGGCCGCGATATGCCAGCCCAGTTGTCCCAGCGTCATCGATTTAGCGTGCGGTTTCCAGCCCAGCTTGTCCGCCGGGATGCGTTCGAGCACACGCCGCGTAGTGGCGGCTTCCGCGTGGAATTCCGCCAACACCGGCTCAGCCAGCGTACGTTGTGATGTTTCGGTCATGACTGACATGTGATTTCTCCTTAGCCTTATATAACGAGTTTCAGAGGTTGCAGGTTACGAGGCGTCTTAGACTTTTTTCGCTTGCAGCCCCACCAGCTTACCGTCGGCGTAGCGATCGTGATGCCGCACCCAGGCCATGGTATTTGTCAACCCATCTTCATCGCGCCCTTTGGCCGTCAAATCGAGCAAGTTGTACGTCGGCACAAGAATGTCGAGCCCGCGCGCGTAGGTCGAATAGGTGTGAAACATCTGCCCGTCCTGCTGGAAGAAAACGCTCATGCCGGGGCGCTCTTCGGAAGGAAATTCCTGCTGCGTGTAGTTGTAATACGCTTTGCCGTTGGCTTTCTCGCCGGCGGTTTGCGAGACCTGAAAATCGTAGTTGAAGTCGCTGCCATGCGATGACACCCACTTGAACTTCCACCCCATGCGCTGCTGGAACCCCTGAATTTCGGCGAGCGTGGCCCGCGAAATCACTGCAAAGCTGGTATCGCGATGCGCCAGGTGAATGGTCGCGCCATCGAACGAGTCCGACAAGTAGGAGCAGCTCGGGCATCCTTCCTTCCATCCCGGGCCGAACATGAAGTGATAGACAATCAGTTGGCTTCGTCCGTCGAACAAGTCGGCCAACGTCTGCCGCCCATGTGCGCCTTCGAAAACATATTCTTTCCCGATCTTTTCCCACGGCATCTCGCGCCGCTTCCGGCTCAGTTCGTCGCGCAGGCGCGTAAACTCTTTCTCCTTTGCCAGCAGGTCTTTTCTCGCCGCCAGCCATTCCGCCGGCGCGACCACATTCGCTGCAAGTTTTTCCGTCGTCGCTGTCGTCATCATCACTCCTTTTCTTTGGATTCGTTCTTTTTCGTTCTTCGCAGAATCCGAACCGCCAGCGCCGTCAGACCTCCGGTCGAAACCGCGCTGCCCACCACCACTCCCGCGCTCGCCATGCACACCGGACACATAAGCATCCTCCTTACTTCGAGCCTTCCGCTCGCGCTTTGATGCGTGCGTTGAGATGGCCCCATCCCTGACCGACGCCGCCGCGGTGATCCTCCTGGATCGCTCCGAACGCTTTGTGATGGAACTTGATCAGCGTGCCACCGTTCTCCTCACTCAGGCGGTACTGCAGGTTCGACACGACCGCGTTCGACATAAACAGAGGCCCAGTAATCTCCAGCAGCGTGGGACGCTTGATCGCCTGCACGTGCCCCCAGAAATGGCCATTGCCATCGCCCAGATCGCGAAACCAGCGTCCGCCCGGCCACGCCTCCAGCTTCATCGGCATCTTGCCCTGCACCGATTCATTCTCCGGACCGATCTGTTCCAGCAACGCCGCAAACGTAATTTCCAGCGACGCCCGCACATGAATTTCCTGCGTCACAATCAAAGTTAAACTCTCAATTCCCGAGATTCCCGCCAACGTCGGACTAATGCTCATCACTTCCTCCTGTACCTACTCGAATCTGAATTTGTCATCGAAATTCAATTTGACATCGAAATTCAATTGTCATCGAAATTGAATTTGAAGTAGAAATTGTCATCAAAATTAACTTTGTCATCCTGAGCGAAGCGAAGGACCTATGCAACTTGCTCGCAGCGCACGAAAAGCCAGCGATATAACTACCCGCCGGATTCCCAACGTCTCGCTGCCTTTGCGAGACGCGGGCGTCTCGATCGAAGCAGCTTTTATTTCGATGCGTCCTCACTCGCCTTCTCCTCGGCCCGCTCCTTAATCCGCAGCAACTGGTGCGACCACATCCGTTCAAACGTCTTCGTCCACTCATGCAGCGGACGAATCGCCTCCGCATTAGCGCGATACAGCATGTGCCGTCCGTTGCGCCGAACCCTCACCAGCCCCACGTCGCGCAGCACTTTCAGGTGCTTCGAAACCGAAGGCTGCTCCAGCCTGAGCTTGACGACCAAATCCCCCACCGGACGCTCCCCCAAAGCCAGATAGTCAAGAATCTCCCGCCGCCGCGGCTCCGCCACAGCATTGAAAGCATCGGAAGTCGTAGCGGCCCTGGCCATGAACCGAAATATATATTCCTATATGGGCATATGTCAAGCGTAAAAATGTGCCAGTCGAATGTAGCCCCGGACGCAGCCTGACCTGAACGAGGTCGAAGCATCCGGGGCCGCGCATCGGCGCGATGCCGCCTGCATTCGGGTAGTGGTGCAGTTTAGATTTTTCCTCTGTGTACCTTGGTGCCCTCCGTGGTTTCAAGCGCTTAATCCATCAAACTGCAGGCATGCACCAGCTTCCGTTCTCCGCAATCTCCCGTGGCCATGTCCAACCAACTCACCTGCTGCCAGCTGGGATGGAAATCACATCCTATAATCATCATCGAAGGCTCCTTTCTTCCCAGCGTCTTTGATCCTCAAACCAAGACTACATGGGACTCGAATCGAGCCTTCACTCTTATCCAATCAGCTCTTCGCGTTCTTGTTCTTTGCGAAGGGCGGGTACCCGACCGCCGACACAATGTGCGGTGCGGGCGCTGGGCATAAATCTCATGGTATCGGCAGCATCGTGCCCGCCCTTGCAAAAAACGCAAGAGCGGGGCACCCGCAGTTTAAAAACGGGAACCAGAAAAACAACCCAGGAAGGCTGGGCCACCCGTCCCCCAGAAGGGCGCGACCTTCCCACCCGAGGCCCTAAAGCGCGCGTAGCCTAAGCTGTTGGTAGTATCTGAACGTTCAGAAGCTACCAAACGCGACGAACTTTCAAGCGCTCCCCGCTTTTTTCTGCCCCGAAAACGGTGCAGCGGCCTTTCTCCGCCCCCTCGTAGCCCGCTGTGCCTACATAGGTTAGCGTTTGTATGGACATTCCCGTACATGCATAATTGCCCCTTGTGTTCCCGTAGGAACATTTCTCGCATTCCGCATTTTAGGCCGCGATCTCGAACACTTTCGCGAGCAGGCAACGTCCCGATGCCCGACGCCTGAAGCCCAACGCCCAAGTTCCAAGGCCCTGGGCTGTTACACTGCGATCATGCTGGTCAAGATTCTAGGCTCGGCCGCCGGGGGCGGCTTTCCGCAATGGAATTGCGCCTGTGCGAATTGCCGCGCGCTACGCGCCGGAACGTTTCACGGCAAAACCCGCACCCAAACCCAGGTTGCCGTTAGCGCGGGCTCCGCTGGCGCCGAATCGAAGACCTGGTTTCTTCTCGGAGCGTCGCCCGACCTGCGCGCCCAAATCGAGGCCACGCCCGATCTTCACCCACGCCCCGATGACAACAAAGCGACTCGCCACTCGCCCATCGCCGGAGCCGTCCTGCTCAACGCCGACATCGATCATGTGCTCGGCCTTCTCCTGCTGCGCGAACTGCAACCGCTGAGCGCTTACGCCACGCTTTCCACTCGCCGCATCCTGACGGAAGACAACTCGATGTTTGCCATGCTGCAGCGCGTTCCCCGACAATTGACTTGGAACGAGTTCACGCCTGGGGAAAAGTTTTCCCCGCTCGATCCTTTCGGCAAGAACTCCGGTTTAAGCTGCCGCGCGCTCTCGCTCGGCAGCCACTTCCCGGCCTACGTTTCGCGACGGCGGCAAGCGGAGTTCAGCCGGCAGGAAGCATCGTTAGGACTGTTCGTCGAATCTGCCACAGGCAAGCGCCTTGCTTATCTTCCCGCGGTTCCGCAAATCGATAACGTCTTGCTGCAGGAACTTGAGTCCTGCGACGTGGTGTTTTTCGACGGCACGTTCTGGAGCGACGACGAACTCATCCGCACGCAAGGCTCCGGGCAAAGCGCCCGGCAAATGGGACACGTCCCGGTTTCGTCGCCGGAAGGAAGCCTCAGCAAGTTGGCGCATCTGCGGCGGCCACGTAGAATCTATGTGCACGTCAACAACACGAATCCCATGCTGAACCAAGGCGGACCGGAATATCGCCAGGTGCTCGACGCAGGCTGGGAAATCGCGGAGGATGGATGGCAGTTGGAACTGTAACGGACGCCACAGCGTTGCTCTCGTTCGACGAGCTGCGGGGCGCGCTGCGAACCGTAGGCGAAGAACGCTATCATCACAAGCACCCGTTTCATTTGCTGATGCACGAAGGCCGACTGACCCGCGGCCAACTGCAGGCCTGGGCGCTGAACCGCTACTACTACCAGAGCATCATTCCGATCAAAGACGCGATCATTTTGTCGCGCGGCGCCGACCCCGCATTTCGCCGCGCCTGGCGCAAGCGCATCGTCGATCACGACGGCGACGGCACTCCGGCCAACGAAGGCGGCATCAAACGGTGGCTCAAACTGGCGGAAGCCGCGGGATTGAACGTCGACCAGGTGCGTGCCGGAACCGGCATTCTCCCGGCTACGCGCTTCGCGGTGAACGAATATCTCAACATCGTGCGCAACCGCAGCCTGCTGGAAGCTGTGGCGTCATCGCTGACGGAACTGTTTTCGCGCGATCTGATTTCGCTGCGCATGGACAGAATGCGGCAGCATTATCCCTGGCTTGCGGGCGGTCTGGATTACTTTGTGGCGCGGCTGACGCAGGCTCCGGAGGATTCGGCGTTTGCCACCAACTATGTCTATGAGCATGCCCAGACCCGCGCCGAGCAGGAACTCGCCATCCAGGCTCTGCGCGACAAGTGCGATATTCTGTGGGCGCAGCTCGACGCTTTGTATTCTGCTTATGTGCAGCCGGGATGGCCGCCGCCGGGCGCGTTCCGGATTGAGGGAGTCTGAACATGCCTGGGCCAACTGACGAGAGCCAGCCGCGCCTCGCCGCCGGATGCCGCTGGGGTCCGGCGAAAGCGAACGGCGCCGATTCCGAGCGCATGCTTCTGTTTCCCGAAGGCGCGATTAAGCTGCAGGGCACAGGGCGCCAGGTGATCGAGCGCTGCGACGGCCAGCGCACGTTCTCTGAGATCATCGCAGAGTTGCAAAAGGAGTTCGGCAAGACCGATCCAGAAAAGATACGCGCCGACATCGCAATCTTTCTGGAGCAGTTACAGAAGAAACGAATCGTGGACTACTGAGGCAGCGCGGATGTCGAAATCCGCCGAGGCTCCGTCAGGCAAGCAAATCCCAGCTCACATCCAACACAGCGCACAATTTCTTCCAGGTCTGGACTGAGCCGGACTTGCGCTTCGTTTCTATGGTAGCTATTAACGCCCGCGAAACTTTAGCCTTTCTGCCCAGTTCTTCTTGCATAAAGCTGCGGAATTCTCGCCAAATGCGAAGGGGAGATTCTCCGTTCAGCCTGCGCTCGCTGAGTTCGAGAGGGATCAGTTCGTCGTCTCCGCCGGCAAGCCGCGCTTTCACGGCATCGTACGTTCGCACGTCGGAGAGCATTTCGGAGTCGGCGCTCGACTTTTGCACTTGTTCCATCGAAAGCCTATCCTAAAGCATCAGCGAGGCTTTGCGCACGGTTGCGTTTGCTGGGAGATCCCTCGGCCCGCTGGTGAAAACGCGGGCCTTCGGGATGACCCCGAGGCGAGTTGTCCAATTACACAATTACCCGATTGCTCAATCACTCAATGCTTCCCAATCCTTTAGCTCTGATCGCCGAAGTCACGCACCGCTGCCCGCTGCACTGCGTCTATTGCTCGAATCCGATGGAACTTGCCGCGGTTCAGTCGGAACTTTCGACGGCAGAGTGGACGAATGTTTTTGAGCAATCCGGGAAGCTGGGAATGCTGCATGCGCATTTCACCGGCGGCGAACCGCTGGCGCGCACGGATCTGACGGAACTCATCGCGGCCGCGCGCGCCGCCGGACTCTATACCAATCTCATCACCTCCGGCCTGGGATTGAACGAGCAACGGTTGCAGGCGCTGGTGGAAGCAGGTCTCGACCACATCCAAATCAGCTTTCAGGACTCGCGCGAAGAGGCTGCCAACTGGATCGCGGGGGCGAAAGCCCATGCACACAAAATCGAATTGTCGCGTGCCATCAAGAAACAGAAGATCGCGTTCACCGTCAATCTGGTCATCCATCGTCAGAACATCGATCATCTCGAAGAAATGATCGCGTTCATCGAGCAGCTCGGCCCCGAGCGTGTGGAAATTGCCCACACGCAGTACTACGGGTGGGCGCTCGCCAACCGCGCTGCTTTGCTGCCGACGCGTGCTCAACTCGACCATGCCGTCGCCATCGTTGCTGCGGCCGATCGGCGATTAGCCGGAACAATGCGCATCGATTCCGTTGTGCCCGACTACTACGCAAAGTATCCCAAGGCCTGCATGGGCGGCTGGGGACGAAGATTGATGCTCATCAATCCATCGGGCAAGGTTCTGCCCTGCCATGCCGCTGAAGTGCTTCCGGGCCTGTCATTCGAGAACGTTCGCGAGAAAACTCTGGAATGGATTTGGCAGGAATCGCCGTCATTCCAGCGCTTCCGCGGCGAAGACTGGATGCCCGAGCCCTGCCGCTCTTGCGACCGCCGAGCGGAAGATTTCGGAGGCTGCCGCTGCCAGGCGTTTCTGCTGGCCGGAGACGCCTACGTCACCGACCCGGCATGTTCGCTGGCACCGTCCCATGGAATCGTGGAATCCGCGGTACGCGAGGCGAATGCTTCGGCCGCAATTGCACAGCCCGAGCGCGCGTCGTCATTCGTTCAGTTGCAGAAACTCACCCACGATCTGTGGATGTATCGCACGAATCCGGAATAACTTCTAGTCGCCTGCCGTAACCCCGTTCACCACAGAGGCCACAGAGTCACACCGAGGAAAACCGAGGGCGATGCGTGCCGCATCGCCTGGGGATTTTCTGCTCAAAATAAATTTGCGGCTGAGCGAGCAACGACACTTGGAGTTCATGAAAGGTTGGGCCAACCCCCTCAGTCACTGCGAAATTGTGAACCTCTTGTTGCTCTTTAGCACCTGCGTCGGAGTCGTGATGCTCACAGTGCCAGTAGTCGCGCCCACAGGCACCACGGCAGTCAAATAGGTCGCGGATACTACCGAAAAGCCTTTGGCGGGAACTCCGTTGAAGGTTACCTGGGTAGCGCCAGTGAGATCCTGACCGAGTATTTGCACCGTGCTCCCGACAGAGCCTTCGCTTTGCACGAAGGTGACGAACGGTCCCAGATTGTTGTCGAAGCTATACACAGCGCCATACTCGTGCGTTCCCCCGTCGAGGTTTACGCCGTAGAACGTGCCGGAGGTGTGCTGCAGCAGAGACCAGTTCGGCCAGTCCTCCTGCCTGTCGGCCACATTCGCCAGAAACGTGTAGGCGCCTGGCAGCGTGAGTTGGTAAATCACTCCCGCGTACGGAAAGGCCCCGCCATCGGCGCTTACGCCGTAAAGGTTTCCATCATTGCCCTGCACCAGTCCGGCCTCGCTCAGGCCTCCGTTGGTAAAGTCAAAGTTCAGCAGGATAGCCATAGCTCCGGTGTCGCTGTACAGGCGAAAGACGGTGCCGTAGTCGTAGGCTCCGCCCCCCAAATTCGTGCTATAGAGGTTGCCGTCGGAGGCTTGGATTACCGGGGCGTTAGGACCCCAGCCAGTCTTCAGGTATTCGTCGCACACTCCGGGCGAGCCGAAGTCGCGCTCCCATTGCACCGCTCCCTGCAGACTGAGCTTGCTGACGGAACCGCAGTCGTAAACGCCGCCCGCGGAAATCACGAGATACAGCATTCCGTCGGTGCCCTGCGTCATCTGCGAAATCGCACCCAGCGGCTGAGGGTAAGAGAACGAATAAAATATTTCGGGCGTCCCTGACGGTTCATAGCTATAGACGCCGGTCTTATTTGCCCCGTAGAAACTGCCGTCCGTGCCCTGGATCAGGGAGTTCTGAGGATCGCTTCCGTCAGCCCCGCCGGTGAAGTTGTACAGGTCGGTGAAACTCCCGGACGAGCTGATGCGAAAGATGACGCCGTCGCCGAGAGTGCCGCCGCTCGCGGTTCCGTAGAAGTTGCCGTCGGTGGCGAGGACTAGCCCACTGGGATCGCTGCCGTCAGAGCCAGCGAAATTGTGGAGCACATTGAAGTGATTGCCTCCGGGAGCAATACGGAATGCCGTACCGAGGCCGTAAGTTCCCCCCTGCTGGTAGTACCGTAAAGATTTCCGTCCCGTCCTTGCACGAGCCCTGCTTCAGGGTATGAAGCCGTGCTTCCGTCGAAGGAGTAGACCGTACTGTAAGTCTGTGCGTGAGCCGTTGACAGCATCAGGGCAATTGACGCGAGCAGAACGAATGTTTTGGAAATCCGCATGTGGCGTTCAGTCCTCAGAATGCAAACTAGAGTCGATAGATCAGGTGCGGGTTACGCTATCACGGGCGGCACACCCCTGCAATGTGCAGAAACCTGCAACTCGAAGCCCGACGCCCAGACGCTCCGTTCCCACACTAAACGTCGCAGGTAACGCGACATTTAGTATGGGCCACTCTGCTTGCCGATCAGGGGATCGTGAGTTCGCTTACCATCTCAGGCCGATCGTTATGGGCTTCAGGTCGGTGGTGATGCTGTTGTGGGAGCCGTGCATGATGCGAACCTCCGCGTAAAGGTCGATGTTTGGGCGAAGCTTGCGGGTGATGCCGCCGCCAAAGTTTTCGCCGAACTCGTTCTGGCTGGAATTCAGAAAATGGCCGTTCAAGGGCAGGCTTGCGTTGAAGCAGTGTCCCCACCAGGTGAAAAACGCATTACAGGCCGACCCCGGAATCGCCGACGAGGAATCGAGTTCGCCCGAGCGATGGTAATAAGAAGGTCCAAACACAATAAATCCGCCCCATTCCTTGGTGGCCGGTATGTTGATGACGGGATCGAGCATCAAGGTGTACACATGGCTATTACCGCCCGGCGCCTGCGCGTCCTGCAGCGCGGAAGAGCGCAAGGGCAGGTTGTCGTACTGGAAGTCAAGGCGAAATCCGAAATACTTGCTGTAGTTGCGGGCCACGCCGGCAGCGCCGATTCCGCCGCCGCCGCGCACAAATTTGGCGGTGGTTCCGCTGGTCAGGCTGGCGCCTCCGCCCACGCTATACGTCCAGTTCTTGTAATCCTTAGGCTTGCGGTGCGGATTTTCGGTTTCCTCGGGCGATGCTTCCTGGCTGCCGCTGGGTTGCTGGGCGCCTGGTGGTTGAGCGCTGGGCTGTTGAGAGCTCTGCTGTTGTGCTTGCGGCTGCTGCTCGGATGATGATGATGATGCCGGTGTTTGTTGCGATTGCGCGATTGCGGCTCCCGCCAGAATCGTCATCCAAGCCACCGATCGCACGATCCTGAACCTGGGAAGCGCTGCGAACTTTCGATTCATTCTTCTCCTGAATCTCCTTCTCCCGAATCTTTATTCTCCTGCTGCTGCCGGGGCATGGTGCGGACCGCGCTCGAGCTACCGAGCCACCCGTCAACGATCTACCTCGTCAACGACAGGCGCTTGGAAAAGAGCGTGTCCGCGATGCTCCCGCCGTGGCTGCACTCGCAGAAGGCAGGCACCATATTACCAACTTTGATGCCGAGTGCGCCCGTCATGCCGCCTGCGCCCGCCACCGCCATGCTTTGCGGTTTGCCAGAAGCGCGAGGATACGTATGATAAGAAGTTTATCGAGCGAGACAAATTCCTTGGCCCAAGGCAAATCCCATTCGACGGTGAACGCCAGCGACTCGGCACAGCCGGCAGCCTGCCGTGTGGCTCTCATCGGATTCGGCACGGTTGGCAGGGCGGTCGCGAAGATTCTATGTGAGCGCAATGACCGCTCTTTGCGCCTGACCCACATCTGCAATCGCAACGTCGAACGAAAAAAACAACCGTGGGTTCCATCGGATGTGGTCTGGACTGACAGCGTCGAGTCGGTGCTGAGTTCCGACGTAGACATCGTCATCGAGTTGATTGGCGGGCTGACTCCCGCCGAACAAATCGTGCGCCAGGCACTTGAGTCGGGCAAATCGGTGGTGACGGCCAACAAACAGCTTATTGCGCGCCTGGGACCCGATCTTCTTCAACTGGCCGCGGGCAACGGATGCGAACTTGAGTTCGGCGCGTCGGTGGCGGGAGGCGTTCCGGTTCTTCCCGCATTGCGCACCGGGTTGTGCGGCGACCGGTTGCACGGCATTTCGGGAATTCTGAACGGCACCTGCAACTACATCCTCAGCCGCATCGAAAGCGCGAGGATCCCTTTCAGCGAAGCCCTTGAGGAAGCGCAGGCGCGTGGTTATGCCGAGGCCGATGCGTCGGAAGATCTCGACGGCGGCGACGCTCGCGCGAAGCTTGCCATTCTTGCGCTGGCCGGGTTGCACTCCCGGGTTGTGCCCGAATCGGTTCGCGCGCGCACCATTCGCGCCATCGATGCCGTGGACTTCGACTACGCTGCCGACTTGCAATGCACGATCCGCCAGATAGCGCGCGCCGACCTGAAGGGCAACACGCTCTACGCCGAGGTCGGGCCCTGTCTGGTGCCGGTCGATTCGCCGTTTGGGCGCGTGCAGCGCAATCTCAACCTGGTGCTCACTTCGGGGGAATACGGCGGCGACATGGCATTTCTGGGAGCGGGCGCGGGCGGCGATCCCACAGCCATAGCCGTCGTTTCGGACGTGATGTTCATTGCGCAAGGGCTTTCTGCGGATAAAAGGAATTCCTCCGCTGTTGTTTCCGCCCCGGAGATCAGCGGCGATTTCGAAACGCCACGCTATCTGCGATTTTTCGTCAAGGATCAGCCGGGAATCGTGGCCCGGCTATCGTCGATTTTGGCGGCGCATCATCTCAACATCGATTCGCTGCTGCAGAAGCCCGGCTTCGAGAAGGCGTCGCTGCCGTTCGTGATCACGCTGGAGCCGTGCCACGATTCGCAACTGCAGCCGGCTTTGGATGAAATGGCAGGGCTGGATTTTTCCGTGCGGCCGTGTTTATCGCTGCCGATGCTGCGGTGAGTGGAATTCTCTGGAAGCGAAGAGCCAGCGCCGGCGCGTTTCCCGGCTGGCGCGGTCGAGATTGCTTCCGTTCCGGCTACTTGGTTCCAAGCTACTTCCAGAATGGATTGTTCAGACCTGTCGGTTGAAGAGCGCTGTCAGACTTGGTTTCGGTTCCGGATTCATCGGAGATTTTCTCGTCGACGAAATGGTAAAGCCGGTCATCTTTCTTCGTATCACGCTCAGCAGCAAAAGCGCTTTTGGGTTTCATGGCGAACTCCTTTAACTGTCGTAATCGTTCTGTTTATGATGTTTGTCTGACCTTTTATTAAACACTGAATCCACAACCGCGAACCGACGGAAATTTTGATCGTAGCTATAAAAAAACAAATTGCGAATTGTGATTACGATCACGGCGGCACTACACACCGTTCAGGGAGACGATCATGAAATACCGTAAGTTGGGCCGCACCGGTTTCGAGGTCAGTGAGATGGCGCAGGGACTGTGGGGCATGAGCGGCTGGAGCGGTTCGGACGACAGGGAGTCGATGGCCGCAATGCAAATGGCAATCGGCCTCGGGTGCAACTTCTTCGATACGGCATGGGCTTACGGCGACGGAAAGAGCGATGGGTTATTGGGCGACCTCATGCAGCAGAATCCGGGCAAGCGAGTCTATGCTGCGTCGAAAATTCCTCCGGGAAATCTGAAATGGCCTGCGCTTTCGCAATACAAGTACCACGACGTTTTCTCGCCCGAGCACGTTTTCAAATACGCCGACCTGATCCGGCAGAAGCTGCGCGTCGATGCCATCGATCTGTTGCAGTTTCATGTGTGGGACGATTCGTGGACCGACGAACCGGAATTCCAATCGACGATCGAGAAGCTGAAGCGCGAGGGATGGATTCGCCACTTCGGTTTGAGCCTGAACCGCTGGGAGCCCTGGAATGGAATCAAAGCCCTGCGCACCGGCCTGGTCGATGCCGTGCAGGTCATCTACAACATTTTCGATCAGTCGCCGGAAGATGAGTTGTTCCCGGTTTGTCAGGAACTCAACATTGGCGTGATTGCCCGCGTGCCGCTCGATGAAGGCAGCCTGGGCGGGAAGATGACGCTCGAAACGCGTTTTCCGGCGGGGGACTGGCGCGCGGGATATTTCGGTCCGCAGAATCTTTCCCAGACGATGGAACGCGTAGACAAACTAAAAGAAATTCTGCCGGAAGGAATGTCGCTGCCGGAAATGGCGTTGCGTTTCATTCTCTCCAACTCCGCGGTGAGTACCACGATCGCGGGCATGCGCAAGCCCGATCATGTGAAAGGCAACTTTGCGGCCAGCGATGCCGGCGCCCTGGATCCGGTGCTGCTGGCGGAATTGAAGGAGCACCGCTGGGATCGTAAGCCGCAGCGCTGGTCGGATTGAACTGGTCTTGAGTCCTGTCCTGAGCCCCGAGTCCTGAGTCCTGAGTCGCGAGCCTCGAGTTTGGGCTTCGGGCCATTCTTCCCTTTTCTCATCCTGCCGCCGAATTCCGGTTTCACGCGTGTCGCGGCTACGAGCGCTGGTAGTAGCGGCAGTCGGCTGGCTACTCTAGCTTTGCCTAATTGCGCCATTTCTTAACCTTATCCTGCACTCCCTAAGGATCCCTCATGCGCTTGCGTAGCAAAGCAATCTTGCTGGCCGTCGTTCTTCCCTTGCTCCTGGCGGTTGCGTCTGCCCAGAATCCGCGGGGTTCGCTGCGCGGGGCGATTCAAGACGCCTCTGGAGCCCGCGTCGCGCATGCCAAGATCGTGTTGCAGTCCGCAGGCTCCTCGTTGCGGCGCGAAGCTCAGAGCGAAGAGCGCGGCGAGTTTCGCCTCGACGACTTGCTGCCCGGAACCTACCGCATGGTGGTAGAAGCCGGCGGGTTTGCCAAGGCTGAGGCGGACGTCGCAATTGCGGTGAGTTCGGTGCGCGAAGTGATGGTGACGCTGAAACCCGCGAGCACAACCGAAACCATCAACGTGCAAGGCAGCTCATCGTCGATTACGACCGAGCCCATCGACACCTCGACCGCGGTGCGCGGAGGTGTAGTGGGCACGCAGGATCTGGAAACCATGCCGCTGCCGGCGCGCAGTTTCGCCAACATTGCTTATCTCGTACCCGGGACCGAACCGGTGGAACCGTCGGATCCTACCAAGGCGCGCATCACGGCGGTTTCCACGGGCGGCAGTTCGGGACTCAACAACGAATTGTCGGTGGACGGCGCCGAAAACTCCGACGATTGGATCGGCGGCTTCCTGCAGAATTTTTCGCCCGACGGCGTTCAGGAGTTCGCGGTGCGCACCTCGAACGAGGACGCCGATACCGGGTGGACGACCGCGGGATCGGTCGTGATTACCACCAAGCGCGGCGGCAACGAATGGCACGGCAGCGGAGCGTTCTTCGACCGGCAGGCCACATTGAATGCGCGTTTTCCCATTGAGAATCCGGCGCAGACTTGCAGCAGCGGAGTTTGTGTGAACAACCCCAAGCAGCCGTTTTCGCGCCAGAACTACGTTGGCACTTTCGGCGGCCCCGTGGCCAAAGACAAAGCCTGGTTTTTTGCTTCATTTGAAAACGTCCACGAAAACGCCAGCGTCGCCTACAGCCCCGCCAGCGCTACGCAATTCGACGCGCTGGCGCAGATCGCTTCCCAAGGTCTGATCAGCGGCGTTCCTTCCATTGCAGTTCCGGCAACGGTTCCGATTCCGTTTCGCGACTACCTGGGTTCGCTACGGCTTGACTGGGCCCAATCGAGCAAGTCGAACTGGTTTCTGCGCACATCGCAAGACAGCTACGTTACACATAACGCTCTGGTGGAGCAGGGAACGCTGCCTTCCACGGGCCTGTTGACCCACAACAATTACTGGAATGTCGCTCTCAGCAACACCTACGCGTTCAGTCCGCACTGGCTGGGGAACCTGGTCATCGACGCCAGCCTGCTGCATCTTACGCAGACGCGGAATTCCGATTTCGGTTTCGCGCTGGCGTTTCCCTTCAGCTCGACCGCATTGACCATCTCCGGCTTCGAGACTTTTGGCGACAATCAGTTCGCGACCCCGATCACGTTGTTTCCCGACCTGCGCAATCAAGACAAATATCAGTTTCGCTACGACGTGAGTCACGCTGCCGGCGACCACTCGTTCAAGTTCGGGATCGACTTTATTCATGAGCCGGTGCTGAGCGGAGCGTTTGCTGCGACCGCAGAGACTCTGGCGGCGTACGTAAATAACCCAACCTATTACGTGCAGAACCCCGGGGTGTTCGGAACGTTCACTCCGCAGTGCGTGAACTTTACCGCTTCGGATGGTTCCACGTGCACCTACACTCCCGCCGGCGACGGCAGCTTTTCGCAGGATGTGCAGCGTTTGGCCTTCTATGCCGAAGATTCGTGGCGGGTTTCGCGCCAACTGACGGTGAATTATGGATTGCGCTATCAGACGACCTGGGGATTGTTCAACGGTTCGGGCCGAAGTGAAGCTGAGAATGAGGCATACGTCACCTTGCAGGCGCTGCAGGTTCCGGTCGTGCCCAGCGTTCCGCAGGATTACCGCAAGCAGATTGCGCCACGGCTAGGGATCGCTTACTCCCCCGGCAGCGGCGGCAAGACCGTAATTCGCGCTGGGTTCGGACTGTTCTACGACGACCTGGCGCAGAACGGATGGGCAACCGCATTCCAGGGAACCAACAACTCAAACTATGCGCAAGGCCCCTGCACCTACACCGCAGGAGCGCTCACCGGAGCGGGTTGCCTGCCGAGCGGAGCCACCGGCAATCTTGTAGGCTCGCCTTACAAAACGCCGTACGCCATCCATACGACCGGCGGCGTGCAGCATGCCTTCAACGAACATTGGTTGATTAGCGCCGACTACGTGCATGAGCAGGGAAATCACGGATATCGAGGCTTCCCTTACGCGGGTGGAGAGAACCTGCTCAGTCCGATCCCGGGAGCCAACGCCGTGGTGCCGAGCGTCAATGTGTTCGAGTCAGACAATCGCTCCAGCTACAACGGCCTGCTGCTGCACGCGCAGGGCAACACGCGCCGCTTCGACCTGGTGGCGAATTATCAGCTTTCAAAAGCGCAAACCTGGGGATGCCTGCTGGGCGAACTGTTTGACTACGTGGATGGCGTCTGCCCAAATGAGCCGGGCACGCCGAATGCCGGCTTCCTGAACGCCTTTGGTCCCGGCGACTACGGACCCTCGGGCGAAGATGTCCGCCATCGCTTCGTGCTGGCCGGCACCTTGCATCTTCCCGGCGGCTTCGAACTGAGCACCATCAACCAGGTGGAGAGCGCCCGCCCCATTACGATCACGAACGCCAACAACACCGACCGCATTTATGCCCAGCTCAACGGGCAGCAGCCGTTGTACACCGGTCTCGACGTATTCCGCGGCACGCCTTATATCCAGTCGGACCTGCGGGTGACCCGCCCGTTCAAAGTCGGCGAGAGATGGCACTTCGATCCCTTCATCGAGTTCTTCAATATTTTCAACCGCAACAATCCGGGCGCGAATTATGCGGTCAATGTGGTGCAGTTGCCGATTCCGCAGCAGGAAACTGTGCCCAATGCAAACGGGCAGACCATCGTCAACAGCATCTGCCTGGGAGCCAACGCGAGCAACTGTACAACCGCGAACGCCGTTCCGCTGACCAGCCTGCAGCAACTGCAAATTCCCGAAGGCGCTCTGGGAGATTTCTTCGGCCCCGGAACTACCGTGGGCATTCCGTTCGCCGCACAGATCGGCGTGCGGGTGACGTTCTAGATTTGTCGAAGGCGAAAACTTAGACTGGGCGAACTCAGCGGACGAGCCACTCGGTGGCCGTGTGCACATGTACCAGCAGTTGACTGTAGGTGACCGCGCAGATTGCCGCGGTCCCGAGAGCTGCGGCCAAGCCATACCAGAGCGAAAAAGATTTCGTCCGGACCTGGCGCGCCTCAGACCAGGAAAGCAAACGCTCGACGCGGGCATTCAAGTTGGACGCGGGGCGCGGAACTAAAGCACAGGTCAAATCCAGGTGTGTTTCCACGGTTGCGAGGCGAGACAGCTTAATCAGCGCCGCGGCCAAATCGAGCGCCTCACTGGGGCTGGAGACTGCCGCGTCGTCGGCCGCCATTTCCGTCGCTTCGAGCCACGCGGTTTCGAGCCCGCTCATCCGGGGGAAAGCGACGCAGCGCAGCAGCAGTTTCTTCAGGTTGTCCCAACGGCGCACGTGGGCCAGTTCGTGATTCAGCGCGGTCTGCAACTCGCCCGCCGCCAGCAGGGACTCCGCGGCGCCTGAAACCATAATGATGGGATGGATGATTCCGGCTGCGGTCATGGCTGGAGCCACCGGTTCAATGCGCAAGATCGGAACATCGAAAGGGGCATCGGCAGCGCAGGGAAATCGTTTGGCGCGATCGCTCCAGGAGGCAATCATGCGCGAGGCCCGAGCTATGCCGGACAGTGCATTGGCCGCGCCATAGACTCCAATTGCCGCACCGCAGAGTCCGAGCGCCAATGGAATCGCACCCAGAGGTTCGTCGATTCCGCGAGGTTCGAGCAAGAGAAAGGAAGGCACTGCGAAAACTGCAGTGACCATCGCGGCCAGGATGAACGGAAGCGTCCGCACTGCAAACAGCAAGTCCGCCAGGCGGCGCATGGGGAGCTGCCGGGCCCAGCGCCGGATACGGCTCCACCCAAAATACACGGCCAATGACGACGCGCAATACACCACGGCGAAGGTGGCGAGCGAAACCGCAATGGCGCGCAGGGCGAACATTAGAGTTTGTCCTTCATCGTCGGACCATTGTTCGCCGGACCATTGTTCGTCGGACTATTGTTCGCCGATCCGTTGTCGCCGGTTCGTTCCGAAGTTCGGTTGCGGCGCAGTTCGCGGCGCTTGGCTTCCACCGCCTCGCGCAGGTCGTCAAGCAGCCGCGCATCATGCTCAGTGACGATTTCCACCAGATACGACAATGGCAGGGAAGATGCCGGACTCGCGTCCAGCCATTGCCGGAAGGCTTCACCCGCCCGCTCGCGCTGCAACTCCTCGCGGGTCAGCCGCGGTGTGTAGCGAAAGGCGCGCCCCTCCGCTTCGCGCAGCAGCAGATTCTTTTTGAACAGCCGGTCGAGCGTGGTCATGATCGTGGTATAGGCCAGATCGCGGCAGGTGTCTTCGACCAGATCGCGCACGGTGGCCGATCCGCGCCGCCAAAGCACGTCAAGCAGCCGCTGCTCCAGCGGGCCGAGCTGCGCCGGCGATAATGCGCGGAACTGGAATAGGCGGCTCATGGATGATCCTGTGAAGCGCTAATCTTACAGCATGCTTTGCGATCCCATTCCAATCACTGCAGATTATTAATATGCTCTTGACGCTATAATGTCGTGCATGGCATATTTGTCTCGAGGTCATGGTGGCACGAAACTACAGGGAACTTCAGGAAAGAATGGACCCCGCCGCCCGCGCGGAGAACCAACAGCGGGTTCGCAAGGAGCTGGAGCGAATGGCGCTCGACGAACTGCGCAGTGCTAAACGACTGACGCAAGTCGATATGGCCGAGATGCTCGATGTGCCGCAGAGTTCGATCTCCCGTATCGAGCAGCGCGCTGACATGTACCTCAGTACGTTGCGCAACTACGTTCATGCCCTGGGAGGAATGCTGCAGATTCGGGTTGTGTTTCCAGATGGGCAAACGGTCGTGATCGATCGCTTCGGCGAGTATGAGGACAAACCCTATGTGGTCCGCGCTCAGGCCGAAGGCGGCGGCAACTATCGCCTATGCGCATTCCCTTTTCAACATCCGGGGGGGCCGCTCTCGACGAAGACCTTTAAGGTCCATGGGTTATTGAAAACCTTGAAAGCGCTAAACCTTGCGGAACCGCAAATCTCCGCGGTGCGAAACAGCCTTGAGAACAACGTCGACACCGAGATCGGTGGCCATGGTGTCCCGCGAGTTTTCAGGTTCCCGGATTTGATCGATGCAGGGTTTGAACCTGCGGAAAAGCCAGTGGCTCTCGGAGTCGAGGAGTAGCGCTGCGGACATTTATACTGGCGGCCCCGGAGGGGCTCGAACCCCCAACCCTCAGTTCCGAAGACTGATGCTCTATCCAGTTGAGCTACAGGGCCGCAGAGGGAACGCATCGTCGAGCTTGCTCGACCGGACAGCCCCTTCGGCGCGCTTCGCTTGCTCAGGGCAGGCTAAGAGCGTTGGCTGTCCCTACATAAGCAGAAATCTGGGGTGGGAAACGGGAATCGAACCCGCAACCGCCGGAGCCACAGTCCGGTGCTCTGCCAGTTGAGCTATTCCCACCGCAACTTCCTGATTATAGCAACTGCGTTTCGCCCTGTCAGACGTAGAGTCCGTGTGGAAGTCCTGCGAATCCGGCAGTGGCTGGATTTACGCTCTGTTCACTACGATGCTGGCGCGCGGATTGCCTTGCGGGCTCAAAAATAGCTCAGCCAGGAAGCGCCGCTTCTTTGCCTTACGCCAGCGAACCAGCGGCACAGCGGATACATCGCAACCACCACGACCATCCACATCAGATAGACGACGGGGAGCGGGTATCCCCAGGCGGGTGGCGCGGCGAAAGGGAATGAATTCCGATTCGGGGATTCGAACATCCAGTGGATTTGTCCGTAGCGGGCATAGCAGAAGGCAATGGCGAGCAGGTGAATCAAGGGAACGTGGAGCAGGTAGTAGAACATGGGCACTTTGCCGAAGACGAGCGCGGGACGCAGCCACCGCGGAGCGCCGGCATCCACCGCCCAAAGAAACAGAATCGCCGGGCCCAGAGTCATCAACAGGAAGAGCAACGAGGGCGGGTATTTTGTGGTGTTGAGAAATGACAGCAGGGTTCGCACCGGTGAACTCTGCGTGCTCCAGGGAAATAGGTTGCCGTAGACGTTGATCGCCCGCAGGACAAAAAATGCGGCCGTCAGTGCCAGGCCAAGACGCAGGAGAAAAATGCGGCGGCGCTCGGCGGACCAGTTGTAGATCTGGCCAAATCCATAGCCCGCGGCCATCACTCCGATCCAGGGGATGAGCGGGTAGCCTTCAAACACGGTGAAGCGCGGCGTGTCCACGACCACGCTCGGAACGTGGAGAATCGACCAGAACCGGTTGTTCCAGGGCACGGAATCGAACAGATTGTGAGTGGCGATCATCACCACGCCGAAGGTTGCGACCGCCGGCGCAGGCAAGTAGACCAAAGCCGAAAGCGCGATCATGGACCATCCCAAGGCCCACAGCACGATCAGCGCCGTCACGTGATAGTCGAAGTTAAACTGCCAGCCGAGATCGCGCGAAACCACAACCTCTAAAAAAATCAGCCACAGACCGCGCGTGAACAGAAACTTCGAGAGCTCAGGTTTGGATCTTCGCCGGCCCGCGAGAAACGCTCCGGTGCCGGTGAGCAGGCAAAACGTGGGCGCGCAGAAATGAGTAATCCAGCGAGTGAAGAACAGCGGGACACTGGTGGTGGCTGGGTCGGTGGGATTGAGGCCGGAGTTGCCCAAGAAGTCGCGAGTGTGGTCGAGTGCCATGAGAATCATGACCACGCCACGCACGACATCGATCGATTCCAGGCGAACTCGCGTCGTCGCGGCCACCTGGGTCGACGGCAGAGTTTGAACCGCCACGGCCATGCAGGGAGTGTAGCAAAAACGGGATGATCGAGCTTCATGCGAAGCGGTTCCCCACACAAACGTCTTTCTTGATTACAATAGAGGTTTGCCATGAACCTGACTGCCATTCAAGCTGCGCTGCGCGAACGCAACATTGACGGCTGGCTGTTCTACGACCATCATCATCGCGATCCCATCGCCTATCGCGTGCTGGGTCTGCCTGCAAACCTGATGGTGACGCGGCGCTGGTTTTATCTGGTGCCGGCGGAGGGCGAACCGGTCAAACTGGTGCATAAGATCGAAGCCGGCCATCTCGATTCCCTGCCCGGCGCGAAGCATCAGTATTCCGGCTGGCAGGAATTGTTCGACAAGCTGAAGACGCTTCTGGCCAGCTATCGCGACCTGGCCATGCAGTACTCGCCGAATAATATTGTGTTTACGGTTTCGCTGGTCGACGCAGGAACGGTCGATCTGCTGCGTGGACTAGGGAAGAATATCGTGAGTTCGGCCGACCTGGTGGCGCAGTTCGAGTCAACTTGGACGGAAGAGCAGATTCAATCGCACTTCGCGGCGCGGGACAGCGTCGATTCCATTGTGACCTCGGCGTTCAAGGAAATTGGCCGTCGAGTGCGCAACGGCGGGACCAAAGAGCATGAGGTTCAGCAGTGGTTCATGGAGGCGTTTGGCCGGGAGAATCTTGTCACCGACGATCCGCCCATCGTTGCGGTCAACGCCAATGCCGGCAATCCGCACTACGAGCCGCAGGCCAGCCATCCGGTGCCAGTTCGCGAAGGGGATCTGGTGCTGCTCGATGTTTGGGCCAAGAAAAACACGCCGGGCGCGGTCTATTACGATATTACGTGGATGGGATTTGTAGGCGGCGCGCCGTCGGGACGCATCGAGGAAGTGTTCCACATTGTGCGCGACGCCCGCGACGCGGGCGTAAAAACTGTCTTAGAAGCGATCAATCACGGCAAGCACATTGCCGGATGGGAAGTTGACCGGGCCACGCGCGGGCACATTCAGAAAGCCGGGTACGGTGAATATTTCATCCACCGCACGGGACATTCCATCGGCACCGACGTCCATTCCAATGGGGCGAACATGGACGATCTTGAGATTCACGATGAGCGGCAGATTCTTCCCAACTCCTGCTTCTCGATCGAGCCCGGCATTTATCTGCCGGAGTTTGGCGTGCGCAGCGAAGTGAATGTGCTGGTACGGGCGAAGTCGGCGGAAGTCACCGGAAAAATTCAGCGCGAGATCGTGACCATCTAAGCTTTGACGATCTAAACTTTGACGAACTAGAATGGCAAATTCCACTACAGACAAAGCGAAGGCAGCGCAGGGCGAAATCAACCTGATGAGCGTGATCGCACCCGCCATCGGCTGGCTGATTCCGGGCGCAGGGCACCTCATTCAAAAGCGCTGGGTGCGCGGCGCACTGCTGTTCGTCTCGATCGTGACGCTGTTCCTGCTTGGCCTGGGGATGCAAGGACGCATCTACAAGGCGAATGGCGGTGACATTCTCGACATGCTGGGATTTGTCGGCGACGTGGGCGCGGGCGCTTTGTATATTTTGACGGTGGCCAACGATTGGGGACAGGGAGCGATTCAGTTTGCAACCGCGGATTACGGAACGAAATTCATGATCGTAGCGGGACTGCTGAATTTTATTTCCGTGGCCGATGCTTATCACATTGCGATTGGGAAAAAGAAGTAAAGTTTCAAGGTTTCAAAGTTTCAAGGTTTCAAAGTTTCAAGGTCGCGACGCTTCCAGCGCACCGTTTTGGTCTTTGTCTTTGAAACCTTGAAACTCTGAAACATTGAAACCTGAGGATTTGTGACTATCACTTTGAATCACTTCAGCGCCGCGGTCGTGTTCGCCTTGTTTGCGTCGATCGTGTTCGGCATTACGCACCGCGAGACCCCGCGCGACATGGTGCGCTACGGAGCCTATTGCTTCGCTCTGTTTCTCGGCGGCGTCTTCGTCGCGGGCTGGGCCATGTGGCTGGTCAGGAGATAGGCGGCACGGCGGGCCTCGGGCCTTCCATCCACGGTGGAAAGATCACACCAGCAGCGTCATGCTTGGGGCTGATGGCCAAAAGGTGATGGCTGACAGCTTGTTTTCTCTCACCCTTCCCACACAAAGGCATCAAAGATTCTCTTGGAATCGAATCCCAATCTGCGGTAGAGCGCTACGGCTCTGGCATTGGCTTCCGTCACCGTCAGCGACAGCATAGAGAAGTTCCGCTTGCGAAGATTCTGCTCGGCTGCAGCCATCAGCGACTCGCCAATTCCCTTCCCCCGATATTCCGGCAACACGCAGACCTGAGTGACGTGGCCTACGTCGTGGCGGACGCGGGAACAGAGAATCATTCCAATCAGAGTGTGTGCGCGACGGTCCAGCGCAACAAACGACGAGTCAGCGTCAAAGACGCCGCATCCCGGAAAGCGCACGATATTGTTCAGGAAGCGCAGCGCCCCGCCCAGGGTGTGATATTGGTCGTTAATCTGCGCATCGACGTGGCCGCGGTAGGCTGCGGTGATCACGGCCGCAGACGGCTGATAGTCGGCTTCCGTCCAGGGCCGGATTTCGACTTCGGGGTGAGTCGTGGTTTTTTCAGAAGTGGTTTTCTCTGCAGCAGGTTTGCCCAGAGGCAATACCATGAACAAGCGGGGATGGCGCTGGAATCCGGCCTCGACGAAGGGGCGGGAGACGGCATTGGCATCGTGCGCAAGAAGCTGCGCCTCTACGCGATGAATTCCCGGCGACTGCTGCAGGGTTTCGATCACGTGCGTGAGCAGTCTGATCTCGACCTGGCGCGCATCCGGCAGGCGGCCGCCGTTAATGACGTAGAGATCGCCAATCACTCCCTTGCTGCCTTCGTAGACGAAAAACGAATAGCCGAAAACGCGGCCGCGATCGACGGCGGCATAGCCCGGAAGAATTTTCGAGTCGACATAACGGAGAATCATCTCCGCCGAACTGGAATAATCCCAGGAGAGCAGGCGCGACCACAGCGCCGTCTCGTCCTGCATAAGGGGGCGCAGGTCAACGGAAGAAAAATGTCTGAGATCGAGAATCTCCAAACGCGGCTCCGGCAGCGGCTAGCGTCGCGGCAAGAATCCGAGTGTAGTGGGTTCGCCGATCCTAGGCAAACCGGACGAACAAGCAGCGGCAATAAGGCAGCGCCCGAACAGGCCGCTTGGCTACATATTTTCGAAGGATCCCTGGCCCTGGAAACGACCGGGGCTACTTTGCCGCGGCCGCGACCCAATAATAATCCACGTTCTGCGGGTCGTAATGGCCAAGGAATAAAACGCGGCGGCCGGCAGTCCATGCCACCACGTTGCTCTTCCATGCAGGCGCGGCGACGAGCAGATGCTCACCCGCTGGAACATCCCCCGCTTCATACCGGGAGATGCTCTGGTCCCGATAGAAGGCAAGGCCATACTCCATTTCGCGCGGCGCGCCGCAGACGGCGATTGGCAGCTTCCGCGTTTCGACGCTCGCCAACTCCATGGCCAGCGGGCGCGCGGAGAGTTTCTGATCGATGGCTCCGGTCCCAAGCTTGAGCACGGCGGCGACGGTCAGCACCACTGGAATGAGGGTGACGAAACGCAGCATGCGAAGGCCGGTGCGGCTGACCAGCGTCAGCGCGAGGCCGATGCAGATTACGAACGCAATCGCGAGCGCGATCAACATCGGCCGCCCTGCGGGCAGGCGACGCTCGGTGACGGCGTAAGCGATGAGCAATGCCGGGACGATCGACGCGCTGGCTACCAGAGCGTGTAAGATTGCCATCCACTTCGACACACTCTCTTCGCTCTCCAGATGACGACGCAGGTAATCCGCCAGCAACAGGGCTCCCGCGGGCACGGCGGGAAGAATGTAGCCGGGAAGTTTCGACCGCGAGATCGAAAAGAACAGGACAGGAACAATTAGCCAGCAGCCGGCGAATACATTGAACTGCAATTCGAAATCGGATTCGGCTCCAGCGGGCTTACGGTTCGCCCACCAGCCGCGCAGCGATTCCATCAAGGCCGCCATGACGAACACGATCCAGGGAATCAGCGCGAAAACCATCACCGGAGCGTAATACCAGAACGGCTCCGGGTGATGATAGAGATTGCTCGAAAAGCGGGCAAGATTGTGCTCAACAATAAATTCACGAAAAAACTGCGGATTGCGCGACTGCACCGCGATATACCAAGGCAGGGCAACCGCGCTGAATAAGAGAATGCCAGGGAACCAAAGCGTACGAACGATGAGCCGCCATTCGCGCGTGGCCACCGCGAAGAGCACGATTACAACCAAGGCGAGAACGGGCGCGACCGGGCCCTTGGCGAGCATGCCCAGCGCCATGCAGAGGTAAAAGGTCGCGAGATAGATTTTTTTGGCGCTTTCGCGCCACGACCACCACGCAAGCATTCCAATAGAGAAAGCAGCGGTGAGAGCCATATCCGTCGAGGCGGCGCGAGAGTAACCAATTACGCCAGCGCACGACGCGGCAATCAGGGCCGCGTCGACCTCAGCACCGCGCCGGAACTTGCGGAAGAACAGATAAATCGCGACCACCAGAAGGGTTGCATCCATCGCCGACGGAATGCGCGCCGACACGTCGCCCACTCCAAGGACTGAGTACACCGGCATGGCCTGCCAGTAGTAGAGCGGCGGCTTCTCGAGCCAGGGATGGCCGCCGAGCGTGGGGGTGATCCAGTCGCGGTGAGCGAACATCTCGCGGGCGATCTGCGCGTAACGCGGCTCGTCGGCTCCGATCAGGCCGAAAGAACCGAGTCCATAGAAGAACAGGAATGCGCAGAAACCGGCGAGCAGCAGGATATCGGCGCGGGTGCGGGAGGTCATGGGGAATTTGTGATTTTCGATTAGCGATTGCCAATTGAAGAGCAACCGGTGCAACTTGGCGATCGGCAATCGAAAATTGAGAATCGGAAATCTACTGTACCGACGGCCCGCGCCCCAACTGCATCATCACCTGGCGAACGGCGTCGGCAAAAGGGCCATCGATGGAACAGCCGCTGGCGCATTCGTGGCCTCCACCTCCGAAGCTTTGCGCTACCTTCGCCACGTCGACTTTACCTTTGCTGCGCAGGCTCACGCGATAGCGGCCGTCGGGAAGCTCGCGGAAAAATGCAGCGGCCTCGATGTCTGCGATCGAAAGTACGTAGTTCACCAGACCTTCGCAGTCTTCTTCTTTGGCGCCGTAGAGTTCCATCTGTTTCAGCGTGACCCAGACGTAGCCGACGTGGCCCTCGATGCTGAGACTCCGCAGGGCTTCGCCGAGCAGCCGAATCTTTGCGACGGAATGGGCAAAGTAGATGCCGCGAGCACAATGAGCCGGATCGGCGCCGGCCAGCACCAGTTCGCGCGCCAGAGCGAATGTATGCTCATTCGTCCCCTGAAACATGAAAGAACCGGTGTCGGTCATCAACGCAGTGTAGAGGCAGGTGGCAATCTCAGGTGAAAACTTTACGCCCGCTTCGCGCGCCAGGCGGAAGATCATTTCTGCCGTGGCCACGGCATGCGGATCGATCCAGTTGACGTGGGCAAACGGACGTCCGCTAACATGATGATCGATGCTGATGAGGAAACGGTCTTCGAGCCCCGCAAGTCGGGTGCGGTGAATGCTGTCGCATTCGAGAATAATCGCGGCCTCGTAACTGCCTACGACGGAATTCGACTGCAGCACTTCATCCGCGAAGGGAAGCGAACGATAAATCCGGGGAACTCCATCGTGCAGGATGACATCGGCGTGCTTCCCCATGGCGCGAAGGACCTGGCGACAGGCGAGCGCCGATCCGACGGCGTCGCCGTCAGGCCGGGCATGCGAGGTCAGCACGAAACGTTCGCGCTGCTCGATCTGCCGAAGTACGTCTTCGAGCACGTCGCTATGCCGTCTCTCCACTGGCATCCTTTCGAGGCTGTTTCGCTCGAGCCGATCGCGCCTGTTTTGCTCGCGCCTGCTTTGCTCGAGTTTTGATGCGCTTCTCCGAGCGCTGCAACAGTTGTTCGACCCGGGCCTTATCCTGCTCGGCGCGATCGAGGCGGAAGTACAGTTCGGGCGCTCGCCTCAGATGCAAGCGCTCGATTAATTCATGGCGGATGTATTCGCGCGCCGCTTCCAGTCCTGCCAGGCTGCGATCGGCTTCCAGGTCGTCGCCTTCCACGTTGACCCAGACCTCGGCCGAGCGCCCGTCTTCAGCCAGGTGACAGGCCGTGACGCTCACCAGGCCGATGCGCGGGTCGGCGAGCTCGCCTTCGACGAGGGTCTCGATTTCCTCGCGCAAGGCCTCGCCCACTCGTCCGCGATGAATCTTGAGGGCACGCTTCTCCACAAACCACCTCGGGTAAAACGGATGAGAATAACAGAAAATCAGGCGCAGGTGGGGACAAGATGCGAGAGGCGGCTTTCTGGGGTTTCCAGGGAGGCTCGGTTTAATGGCCGACAGACGATCTTCATGACCTATTCGCGCGCGACCGGACTCTTTAACAGCGAAGTACGCCTGGTTTCGGTGGAACTCGCGCGTCCCTGATGCGAAAAGACGAGTCTAGAGGTAGTCCACGAACGAGTCGGCGATCTCCGCGCCGTGGTTGTTGGCGATGCGAGTGGCGGCCTGCTCGACTTTCTTCATCAATCCGTCAAGATAATCGCGGGAGGTGGAAATGCTGACCACGCCGATAGTGGCCCGGTTCCAGAGTTCCGCGGAATCGAGCTCGGCGACGGAAATGTTGAAACTGGTGCGCAGCCGGTCTTTCAAGCTGCGTACAACTTGACGCCGGTCTTTGATGGACTGCGCCGCTTCGATGTGGAGTTCGAGCGTGAGGAAGGCGATCATGCAGGGATTAGAGGCTAGAGGCAAGTGGCTAGGGATCAGAAAGACTAGCCTCTAAGCCCTACCCTCTAGCCCCTGATTTATGCAATCACTTCCGCTGCGACTTTCTGCGTAGAGAACGCCTCGATCACGTCGCGGGCTTTGATGTCGCCATAATTGGCGATGGAAATGCCGCACTCCATGCCGTTGGTGACTTCCTTGGCGTCGTCTTTGAAGCGGCGCAGCGATCCGACCTTGCCTTTGAACACCACGACGTTGTCGCGCAGCAGGCGGACTTCGGCGTCGCGCTTGATCAAGCCATCGATCACGCGGCATCCGGCAACCGTTCCCACCTTCGGGATGCGGAAGGTTTCGAGCACTTCGGCGCGGCCCTGGTAGGTTTCTTTGAAAGTCGGTTCCAGCAGGCCGCTCATGGCGCGCTTGATCTCATCCTGCAATTCGTAAATGATCGAGTGCAGGCGGATATCGACTTCTTCCTGTTCGGCCAGTTCCTGCGCTTTGCGCTCGGGGCGAACATTGAAGCCGATGATGATGGCGTTCGACGCCGAGGCCAGCAGCACGTCGGTTTCGGTAATGGCGCCGACGCCGGAACGCAGCAGCTTCAGGCGAACTTTGTCGTTCGAGAGCTTGGCCAGCAGATCGCTGAGCACTTCCACCGAACCGCCCACGTCGCCTTTGAGAATGATGTTGAGTTCTTTCGTGCCGGCAGTCTTGATCTGTTCGGCCAGGCCTTCGAGCGAAACGCGGGAACTCTTGGCCAGCATCGCTTCGCGGGCTTTCTGCTCGCGATATTCGGAAATGCCGCGAGCTTTGTCGCGATCGGCAACGACGACAAATTGGTCGCCGGCTTGCGGCAAGCCTTCCATGCCGAGGATTTCGACCGGCGTGGAGGGAGGAGCAGATTGCAGCGGAGCTCCGCGATCGTCGAACATGGCGCGAACTTTGCCATAAACGTTGCCGACCACAAAATTGTCGCTGGCGTTGAGCGTGCCGTTCTGGACAAGAACGGTGGCCACAGGTCCACGGCCACGATCCAGCTTGGCTTCGAGCACAACGCCGGTCGCGGCGCGTTCGGGAACGGCCTTCAACTCGGCGAGGTCCGCAACCAGGCAGATCATTTCCATCAGCAGGTTGAGATTGGTTTTCTTCTTGGCTGAAACGTCGACAAAAACGGTCTTGCCGCCCCAGTCTTCAGGCATCAGGCCGCGATCCGCCAGTTGTTTCTTGACGCGGTCAGGCAGGGCTTCCGGCTTATCGATTTTGTTGACCGCGACGATGATCGGAACTTCCGCGGCGTGCGCGTGATCGATGGCTTCGAGAGTTTGCGGCATGACGCCGTCGTCGGCGGCAACCACCAGCACCACGATGTCGGTCGCCTTGGCGCCGCGCGAACGCATGCGCGTAAAGGCCTCGTGACCGGGCGTATCGAGGAAAACAATCTCGCGCCCGAACGCAGGAGAATCCTTATCGGTGATGCGGACTTTATAGGCGCCGATATGCTGCGTGATGCCGCCGGCTTCGCCCCCGGCAACGTTGGTGAGCCGAATGGAATCGAGCAGCGTGGTCTTGCCGTGATCGACGTGGCCCATGATGGTGACCACGGGCGGACGCGGCACAGCTTCTGCCCCGGACTCTTCGCCTGAGCTGGCTGCGGCGTCAATGTCTTTGGCAGCCTGCTCTTCAAAGGTGATGACGTTGGTATCGGCTCCGAAGAAGCGGGCCATTTCGCTGGCCAGTTCGGCGTCGAGCGTCTGGTTGAGCGTCGCGAAAACGCCGCGTCCGAGCAGGCGCGAAATCAGATCCTTGGCGCGAACACCGAGCTTTTCCGCAAGATCTTTGACGCTGATGCCTTCGGTGATAGTGATATTGCGCGTGATCGGCAACGGCTCGTTGGAGACGACCATGCGGGGCGGCGGCGTGTAGCCCTTCATCGGGCCTTCTTTTACGCCACGCGGAACATAACGCTGGCCGGGGCGGCGCGCCGGAGCACCGGGGCGGCTGCCGGGACGAACCGGACCGGGAGGCGGAAGTCCGGGACCGACGCCGATGGGGCGCGGGCCGGTTGGGGCCGAGCGCGTGGGATGCATGGGACGGCGCTCGCCGGGACGTATCGGTGGCCGCGGCCCACCCGCTCCTGGAGCTTGCGGGCGCGGGCGCTGAAAAATAGGCTGGCCGGGCACGGGACGTCCAGGTATTGGACGCGCGGTTCCTGGCGATGCGCTGCTCGGCGGAGGCGGCGCAACAGGAGCACGTGGTGGCGGCGCCTTATACACCGGGCGTGGGCCGGTTTGCGGCAGAATCATGCGCGCCGCGGGCGGTTGAGGCGGCCCTGACGTAACCGGAGGCGGCGCGGGACGACCGACCGGATGCCCAACGTGCGGAGCCCCCGAGGCAGTAATCGCAGGCGCAGCGGGAGTTGTCGCCGCTGGAATCGACGCGGCCGGGGTAAGCGGACGGGGGCTCAAGGGAGCCTGGAGTGGAGCTGGCGGCGGAGCCGCTACAGTAGCGGCTGGCGCAACCGATGGCGGCGCTGGTGGCGTGAACGGAACGGGCGCAGCGACCGGAGTTGGCGGAGCAGGCATTGCCGGGCGCACAACAGCTGGTGTAGTTACCGGCGCGGATGCAACGCTCGGAGCCGGCGCAGAAGCCGGTCTTGCCGGCGGTGGCGTTACAACCACCGGCTTGGAAACGACTTGCGGCGGAGGAGCGGCCGGGCGACTAGGGACTGCAGAGGCTTCCTTCTTTTGCGTAATGGCTCGCAGGACATCTCCCGGGCGGGAAATGTGCGACAGGTCGATCTTGGTCTTGATTTCTTCTTCCCCGCGCAGCGCGCGCGAGGAACGGGCAGCCTGGGCATGCCCTTCGGAGGAGCCGCGGATGTGCAGGCGCACTTTTTCCGCTTCGTGCTCCTCCAGCGAACTGGAATGCGTTTTCTTCTCGGTCACTCCGACCACCGGAAGAGTATCGAGAATAGCTTTGCTCTTCACTTCCAGTTCTCTGGCTAGATCGTTAATTCGAACCTTACTCATCCGGCCTTTCTCTTCCCCGCGTTGTGCTTAAGTCTTCATCGCAACCTCACGGAGTCAGCTTTTGGCGCGCACTACTCTAACTGTGCAGGCGCGTGCCATTATGATTCGGTTGTTTCGGGAGCCGGGCCGTGTTCGGACTCGGGCTCCGTTGCATGTGCGGACAATTCAGACTCAGGCACCGCTTCAGGAGCCGGAGCCGAGTCCGCCGAAATTTCGTCCGTGGCAGCAGCGCCAGGTTCCGCCGCCGCTTCTTCTGGCAGCGGTTCACCTTCCGCGACGGCTTCCTCGGTCGCGACTTCGGCGATTCCCGATTCCAGGCTCGCAAAATAATTATTGACTGCGAGGCTGATTTTTTCCACCGTTTTTGGACCGATGCCTTCAATTGCCTCTAATTGCTCGGGCGTCATATCGGCCAGCGCCTCGACCGTGGTAACCCCGGCGGCGCTGAGCTTCTCGACCAGGCCCTCGCCAAGGCCGGGGACGTTTTCGAGCGGGGTCGTCACCGGGGGCGCCATGGCGGCCATCTGCAACTCGACTTCCTGGCGCTTTTCTTCCTCGCTCTTGATGTCGATTTTCCAGCCCAGAAGTTTCGCGGCCAGGCGCACGTTCTGGCCTTTCTTACCGATCGCGAGCGAAAGCTGGCTGTCGTCGACCACCACTTCCAGATGCTTGTCAGAGCTGTCGACGACCGTAACGCGACTCACCTTGGCCGGTTGCAAAGCCTTTTCTGCGAACGTAACCGCGTCTTCGTGAAACTCGATGATGTCGATCTTCTCTCCGCGCAACTCCCGGATGATCGACTGCACACGCATGCCCTTCATGCCGACGCAGGCGCCGACGGCGTCGACGTCTTTATCCTTGGACATGACGGCGATCTTGGTGCGCTCGCCGGCTTCGCGGGCAATGGCGCGGATGACGACGGTTCCGTCGTAAATCTCCGGCACTTCGGTTTGAAACAAGTGCTGCACCAAGTCCGGCGCAGCGCGCGAAACGACGACGCCAGGTCCTTTCGCGGCGCGCTCCACGCGGGCAATGACCACGCGCACGCGCTCGCCGACAGCAAAAGACTCGAGGCGCGACTGTTCCTTGCGGGGCATGCGAGCTTCCGCCTTGCCGATATCGAAAATTACGTCCGGCCCCTCGACGCGCTTGACCGTGGCATTGACGATCTCGCCGACGCGCCCGATGTATTCGTTGTAGACGGTGTCGCGTTCCGCTTCGCGCACTTTCTGGAAAATTACCTGCTTGGCCAGTTGCGCCGCGATCCGCCCCAGTATCCCATCGATGGTCCTGGGAATCAGCAGTTCTCCGCCCACTTCCAGGTTCGGGTCGATCTTGCGCGCATCTTCCAGCGTGATCTGGAGATTCGGATCCTCCACCTGTTCGGGAGTCTCCACAACCGCCTTCACCACGAAGGCGCTGATCTTGCCGGAATCTTTGTCCAGCTTGGCGCGAAAGTTCTCCTGCGACTTGTAGTGCTTGCGCGTGGCCATGACAATGGCGTCTTCCACCGCGCTCACTACAATCTGCGGATCAATCCCTTTTTCCCGGCTCACGCCTTCGATGATGTTGTAGAGCTCGCTTGGCATAGGAAAATCAAATTACGAATTGAGAAATCTAGCAATTGAGAAATTGAAATCCAAAACACAGCGCTGGCTGACTTTCCAATTACTCAATTACCAAATTTCCCAATTACTCAATCCCCTCAGAATTCCGGAACCAGATTCGCCTTTTCCACGTTGGCGAATTCGATCTCAATTTTCTTTCCGGCCGCCTCCCCCATTTTCCGGCGCGTCTTGTGACCCGCCACGCTTAGATCCAGGGTCAAGCGTCCATCGAGAAAACTTTCCAGCCGTCCTTCAAAGTGGCGGTTGTTATCCACCAGTTCACGCGTCGTCAGCTTCACGCGGCTGCCGGTGAAGCGCGCAAAGTCCGCGGCCTTGGTTAATTTTCGATCTAACCCGGGTGACGATACTTCCAGCGTGTACGCCCCCGGCATCACATCCTCAACATCCAGGATAGTGCCGAATTCACGGCTGAAGTTGGCACAGTCTTCGTGCGTCACTCCTGCCAGCGGATCGTTTCCGGCAGCGGGCCGATCCAGAAACACCCGCAACATACGCGCCTTACCGCCGCCGAGAAACTCAACCTCCACTACTTCCAGCCCGTTGGAGGCTGCGACCCGATCCGCGATTTCCCGCACCCGCTCAATTTCAAGCGCCATGTATGCAATAACTTACAGGCGATGGCGGTAACACCCGAAGGGCTCCAAACTAAAATGTGGGCTTGCGCCCACTGGTGTGCTTCGCCAAATGCCGGTACACAGCAGTTCTCGCTTCTTAATATACGCCCCGCATCGGGAAAAGACAAACGGACCTGGTGTCAAGATGATGGTTTCCACGATCCGACCGAGGGCACATCCGATTTACATATCCCCGACAAAATCATTGACAACCTTGTGAACCCAGTGGGGTTACAATTTCGAGTTACATGCTCGTGGGAGGCGTTATGCCGACTCGCAGTCTGGCCCTGCTTATTTCCCTCACCCTTTTCGTCTCGCTTTCAGCCGCGGGACAATCACGCGGTGGCGGTGGCGGCGCCGGCGGTCACGCAACGACCAGTTCAATGGTGCAACCAGGCACCAACGCTGCCAATGCCGCGGCATTGGGCACTGGCAATAATCTCGATACAACCATCGTCCGTCCCAATTCTGCCGACAATGAGGCGAAGGTAGAGTTCCGTTCTCAGACCATCCTGGTGCAGGTGCCGGTGGTGGTCACTGACAAGTCGGGTAATCATGTCCATGGCCTGAACAAAGAAGATTTCCATCTGCTGGAAAACGGCAAGCCCGTAAATGTCTCCGTGTTTGAAGAACAGACAGCCGAAAACAGCCCGATCGCAGTCCCCGCCACAAAGGCAGGGGAGTTTCGCAATCTCACGCTGGACGGTCCCACGCCCCGCAACATTGTTGTGGTTGTGCTTGATACTGTAAACACTCCGTTCCTCGATCAAACCTATGGACGGCGCGCGCTCGTTAAGTTCCTTGCCCAGAATGTCAGCTCCGGACAGGTTTTGTCGCTGATGATTATTACCAGTAGCGGATTGAAAGTCGTGCAGGGATTAACCGGGAATCCAGACACCCTGCTGCAAGCGTTGAAGAAAGTCAGCGGCCAAATTCCGGCATTGGATAACCTGAGCCAGGAAGCACAAGAATCGGCAGCTTTGGGAGGAACTAGTGGGCCGGGCGGAGCGCCAGAGTATCCCTCCGCCGAAGATCCGGTCATAGGAGCGCTGGATCACTTCATAGAAGTCGGAGACGCAGCCGATGCGCAATTCCTGCAGCAAAACGCAATCGAGACAACCATGAACGCCTTCCTGGGAATCGCCAACTCTTTATCGGGCGTGCCCGGGCGAAAGTCGTTGATCTGGGCCACCGGTAGTTTTCCCTTCAATATGGATTCGCCCGCGAGCGTCCCCGGCGGTTACCTGTCTGTGTTGTACGAGCGAACCATGCTCGCTCTGAATGAAGCTCAGGTTTCCGTTTATCCGGTGGATGTGCGCGGACTGGTGGGCAATGGGAACCTGGGTTCGGCTAGAAGCAATGGTTCGGCCAAGGGTCTGGATGGCTCGCGGCAGATCACGAATCGCATGTGGGTGCAGCAGGCGAAATTCGACACCTTGAACGAGTTTGCCGATATGACCGGCGGAAAAGCCTTCTACAACACCAACGATGTTTCGGGCAGCTACCGGCGCGCCGCGGCCGACGGATCTTCGTATTACATGCTCGGCTACTACCTCGACACGCATAACACTAAAGCGGGCTGGCGAAAGCTGCAGGTGAAGGTTGGACGCAAAGATGTTGAGGTTCGCGCCCGCACAGGATTCTTCGTGACCAATGCCACCATGGATCCTATTCTGACCCGCAGTCTCGACATGAAAAATGCTCTCCATTCCCCGCTTGAAGGAACGGGTGTGCCGATGACGGTGCAATGGTTGAACACGGCGACGGCTGGAGACAAAGTGAAAGCCACGTTTCTGGCGCAAATGGCGCCCGGCAGTCTCACGTTCGATTCCACCCGCCCGGACTATATCAACTTCGATTTTGCCGTACTGGCGTTTGACAAGGATGGCAAGGAGGCGGCTCAGTCCGCTCAGAATTTTGCCAAGCCGGTGCCGGAAGCGCAGATGGCCTCAGTGCGCGCCAATGGAGTCGGGTTTCGCAACGCTCTCGAACTCTCTCCCGGAAAGTACACGGTGCGCTTTGTGGTGCGCGATAACCTCACGGGAAAAGTGGGCAGTATCACGGCGCCGCTGGTGGTGAATTGACGCGAGGGTTTGGGCCGACATACACGAGGATAGTCGTTTTTAGTCTGTCTCAATCCTTGAACTAAGGTCATGGACGATTGATCTTGTGAGGCAAGAAACCATGCTGGTAAGATCGTCTTACCATGCAAACGAAGGTTTCAACCAAAGGGCAGGTCGTGCTCCCGGGCCCACTGCGGCGCCGCCTGGGAATTCGTGCCGGCGATCCGCTTGAGGTCGATGTGGAATCAGGGCGCATCGTCTTAACCCCTCGAAGGGCTCGTCCCCCCCGGGCAAAGATCGTAACGGATCGCATTACCGGCCTTCCCGTTCTCAGCGCAGGACCGGATGCCCCCGTACTGAGCAGCAAAGAAATCGAAGAAATTCTGGCGAACTTTCCGTGATCGACTGGCCATGACCTACCTGCTGGACGTAAACGCTCTCGTGGCGCTGGGTTTCGCAAACCACGAATTTCACGATCGTGTTGGATCTTGGGTGCAGATGCTTTCAGATCCAAGGCTGGCAACGTGCTCCATCACCGAATTGGGATTCCTGCGAGTCCTCGCACAAGCGCCTGCGTATGGACTGACGGTAGCCCAAGCCCGCATATTGCTTCTCCGAATGAAGCAGGCAAAGGTTTTCCGGTTTGAATTAGTGGCGGATGATCACGACCTCTCCAACCTTCCGACGTGGGTGAAGACTCCGAAACAAATCACGGACGGCCATTTGCTGGAACTTGCCCGCGCGAATGGCGCCGTGCTCGCGACGCTCGACGCGAGGATACCCGGCGCTTATTTCATCCCTGGCAAATGATCCCTATCGAAAACTCATCCCGCGTGCGCCGGACCTCACCGAGCCCATTTGCCTGCTCTGCCGGTTGTCTCTAGAATGAATGTTTACCCGCACGGCTGGGTGAATCCCGAGAAAATTCATGATTCATTTCCCCGTTCCAGAAGCTCTTACTTTTGACGACGTTCTTCTTCTGCCGGCGCGCTCCGATGTGGTACCGGCCAGTGCCAGCACGCAAACCCAGCTCACTCGAAACATCACGCTCAACGTTCCCATCGTGAGCGCCGCCATGGACACGGTCACCGAGTCGCACATGGCAATCGCTCTGGCACAGCAGGGCGGGCTGGGCATTATTCATCGCAACCTGCGCATCGACCAGCAAGCCAATGAAGTCGACAAGGTGAAGCGATCGGAAAGCGGCATGATCGTCGATCCGGTCACCATGCACGCCACCGACAAAGTCAGCGATGCGCTCGAAGTGATGCGCAAATACAAGATTTCCGGTGTGCCCATCACCGAGCACGGCAAGCTGGTGGGCATTCTCACCAACCGCGATCTGCGCTTTGAAACCCGCTTCGATATTCCCATCGACAAGGTGATGACCAAGAAAAACCTGATCACAGTGCCCGTAGGAACGACGCTTGAGGACGCGGAGAAGATCCTGCACGAGCACCGGGTTGAAAAACTTCTGGTGGTCGACGACAAGTACAACCTGAAAGGGTTGATCACGGTTAAGGACATTCAGAAAAAGTTGAAGTATCCCAACGCGGCCAAAGATTCTCAGGGCCGCCTGCGCGTGGGCGCGGCCATCGGCGCAACCGGAGATTTTCTGGAGCGCGCCCAGGAGTTGGCGGAAGCGAAAGTCGACGTGCTGGCAATCGACAGCGCGCATGGGCACTCGACCAAGGTGCTGGAAGCCGTAAAGCTGGTGAAGTCGAAGCTGCCGCACGTAGACCTGCTGGCCGGCAACGTCGCCACTTTCGACGGAGCTTGTGAACTGGCGCGCGCCGGAGCCGACGGAATCAAAGTTGGGATTGGCCCCGGGTCGATCTGCACCACTCGGGTCGTAACCGGCGCAGGGGTGCCGCAGATCACCGCCATCGCAGAAGCTTATCGCGCCACCAAGGATTCTGGGGTCCCCATCATTGCCGACGGCGGCATCAAGTATTCCGGCGACATCACCAAGGCGTTGGCTGCCGGAGCCAGCGTGGTTATGATCGGTTCCCTGTTTGCAGGCACAGACGAAAGTCCCGGCGAATTGATTCTGTATCAAGGCCGATCGTTCAAGTCGTACCGCGGCATGGGGTCGCTGGGCGCGATGGCCCAGGGATCGAGCGAACGCTACTTTCAAAACTCCGACGCGGATGACTCAGCCTCGTCCTCGACGCAAGACGGCGATTCGAACCGTTTGCCAAAACTCGTCCCCGAAGGCATTGAAGGGCGCGTGCCTTACCGCGGCTCGGTGGCGATGATCATCTACCAGATGGTCGGCGGATTGAAATCAGGCATGGGCTATTGCGGCTGCGCTACCATTCCCGAGCTGCTGCAGAAGACGCGCTTCGTGCGCATCAGCGGCGCCGGCCTGCGCGAAAGCCACGTACATGACGTCATGATCACTCGCGAGGCGCCCAACTACGCGATCGAATAAATACACCGAAGTTAGGGTTTCGAGCAAAGGCGCGGCGCGCGTGAGCCGGAGAGCGTTTGGCATCTCGTAAAAGCGAAGCCATCAAAGCCTGGGTTGCCGCTATCCTGTGGCTGATCGTCATCGCGATTGAGTCGACGTCTTATCTTTCCTCGCAGAACACCAGCCGGATTCTCTATCCCCTCCTGCATTTTCTTTTCGGCATGAACTGGGAGCGCTTCGACTATTGGCACGTCTATATCCGCAAGACCGGACACGTCATCGGTTACGGCACGTTGAGTGTTCTATTGTTTCGAGCTCTGCGGGCAACGGCGCCTGGCGCGGTTAAGCCGCGATGGACCGCACGATGGTCTGTCTTCGCCATTCTTGGCACCGCCGTAGTCGCGAGTCTGGACGAGTGGCACCAGAGCTTCATTCCCTCGCGCACTGGAACGGTTCGCGACGTAATCCTCGACACCTGTGCGGGAATCGCAGCGCAAATGTTGCTTTTGTCTGTGATCACATTCCGCTCGCGGAAGCCCCCCGCCACGAATTGATCGACTATTGGACGGCTTCAAGATTTCAAATCTCAAAGACAGACCTCGATGTCATTCGTGAGCGGCCTCGAGGACTCCGTCGCGTTTCAAAGTTTCAGAGTTTCAAGGTTTCAAGGTTTCAAAATCAAAATCTTTGTGCCGTAGCGAATCGTCTCGGTTCTCATCGCTTGTGTCTTTTGAAACTCTGAAACCTTGAACCCTGTCTTTTCGCTAAGTCGTTGAACCTTGGTGTAAGTCGTTGAAAGTTGGTGCAAGTTGTTGATTTGTCGTAGAACGCGCTTAGACGCGTTCTGGCGAACTTTAATCGCTGCCAACGTGGTAGGGGGCAGTCGCGCTCTCCGCGTCGCTCTACGGGCCCCTGTAGGCGCAGCACGGGGCATCCTACAAATCGACCGGACCGGCTTTTCCGCTCCCCCTGGCGCAAAGGGGTAAATTTTCTGTCCCAAAATGGGAATTAGTGGCACTAATGTACGCCAATGTACGTACGTTATTGTCTATTTATTGCATTATTACTACAACGGTGTACGTACAGCACCCTTGGCCGTTTCTTCGCCCCGGCAACCGGGAAACTTTTTCAAATTGAGCGGTAGTGGGCTCCGAATTTTTCGCTTGACAGCCTCTTCGCTTATTGTTACATATTGTAACGCTACAATGACTAACACACGATCTGTACGTCTAAGAAACCTGGGAGAGGTCGAGCAGGCGGTCATGGACTACATCTGGGCGAACGGTCCGTGCACCTCGGAGGCCTGCCGCGAAGGGCTGGCGGCCTCGCGCCCGATGAAGGATTCGACCATCCGCACCGTGCTTCGGCGGCTCGAGGAAAAAAACTACCTGTCGCACGAGATCGACGGGCGCGCATTTATCTACCGTGCTTCGCATGGCCGAGCTAACGTCGCGGTGCGGGCAGTAAAGAGCATTATCGACCGCTTCTGCGGCGGCTCGGCCGAAGAGCTGGTGCTCGGCATGGTCGACAATGCCGTGCTCGATCGCCAACAACTGGAGCGCCTGGCGCGCCAAATCGCAGAGCGAGGAAGCGCCGCGCAAAAGAGGAAATAAGCCATGATGCACATCGTCATTCCAGCATCCTCAAATTTACTGATGCAGTTGGTGAACCCTGCCGCGCGCTCCGTCATGCTGGCGGGCGCTGCTGGATTGGCGTTGGTCATATTTCGGGTAAAGGCGACGCCTGCGCGCCTGTTCGCGTGGAAGGCGGTCCTCTGCGCTGCCCTCGCTATGCCCATTCTTGGGTGGGTGTTGCCTTCACTCGCGATTCCGCTGCCGTCGGTTCCGCCATTCACTACGCCAGAGCGCGCCACTCCGCTTGACCGCGTCGAGTCGCGCAACTTCCACCTGACCGCAACCACGGGAACAACGCTACAACACGCACCGGGCGGGAGCGAGCGTCCGCCGGTAGTGCCGCACAGCCGCGAGCCGCAACAGGTCGCCTCGCCGATTCACTGGACTGCAGTTGCAATCGCACTGTACCTGGTTGTCGCGGGCCTGCTGCTGGTTCGGATGACGGTCGGACTGCTGATTGGCCGCCGCGTGCTGCGCGCGTCCAAGGCGATCCGCGAGGAACGCCTGACTGCTGCGCTTTCGCGCTGCGCCCGTTCCTTCCGGCTTGCATCGATTCCGCGGTGCGCGGAATCGCAGATGGTTACCGTGCCGGTCACCATGGGCGTGCTGCGCCCGGCGATTCTCCTTCCGCCCACCTGGAGCGCGTGGGACGAGGCGAAGCTCGATGCCGTCCTGGCGCACGAAGTTTCGCACGTGGCGCGGCGCGACGCTTTCACCCAGCATCTTTCTGTGCTTCATCGGGCCATCTTTTGGTTTAGCCCGCTTGCCTGGTGGCTCGATCGCCATCTTGCCGAACTAGCGGAGCAGGCCAGCGACGAAGCGGCGCTGGCTTGCGGGGCGGACTCGAATGATTACGCCAGGGCTTTACTCGGATTTTTCGAGACTCTGCACGTCACCCCCGGACGCGTTTGGTGGCAAGGCGTCGCCATGGCCAAAGCAGGCCGGGCAGAGCGCAGAGTGGAGCGAATTCTTTCATGGAACAAGGAAGGGGCTATCACCATGGGAATGAAAAAATCGGTTGCTATGGTCATCGTTGTGCTCGGCGTCCCGTTCATCTTTCTCGCGGCCTCGATTCACGCGACCGGCGGCCATGCTGCCGGCGGCGCGCTTCTGGCGCAACAGCAAGCTTCGCCTATTGCTACAACGCCCGCCGCACCGAGCGCGGTCAGCGTGCCGGCGGCAACGGACCGCCCTGCCGCTCCCGCCGAAGCCACGAGCGCGTCCGCAGCTTCGGCCTCGTGGTCGCGCGGGTCGCGCGGGTCGGGGAGGTCGGGGTCGGGTTTTTTCTACGCCTACGGTGACGATGACGATAACCGCTTCGTCATCGTCTCTGGCAAAACCGATACGCTGACAATGTCGGGCTCGAGCCAGGATGCCCGCCACGTCGAGCGGCTTAGGAAGCAGATTCCCGGGGACTTCATCTGGTTTCAGCGCGACGAGAAGTCGTACATCATTCGCGATCAGGCCACGATCGATCGCGCTCGCAGCTTCTGGGCTCCTCAGGACGAGCTCGGCAAGAAACAGGACGCGCTGGGAAAGCAGCAGGATGCCTTGGGGAAACAGCAGGATGCAGTGGGCCGCAGAATGGAGCAGGTGAAAGTGAATGTTCCCGACATGTCGGCGGCGCTTGACAAGCTGAAAGCGGAACTCAAGGCTCTGGGAGCAACGGCAACTCAGGATCAACTGGGGCAGATTCAGTCCGAAATTGGCGACCTACAGAGCAGGATTGGCGACATTCAATCCCTCGCCGGGGATCAGCAGTCCAAAGTCGGGGAAGAAATGAGCGCCCTGGGAGAACAGCAGAGCAAACTGGGCGAACAGCAAGAACAACTTGGCCGCCAGCAGGAAGAACTCGCACGCCAGGCGACACAGAAGATGAAACAACTCTTCGAGGAAGCGATCAAGAACGGCAAAGCGCAACCCGAATCGCAGAGCGGTGGCGGGGCGATATAGTGCCAACATCGAATCGCGCACGGCTGGAACCGGAAACTTCCCAGGTTCGCCCGGTCAATCCTTGTGGTACTCGCTCCACACATAAAGGAAGGCTTCGTCGCTGGCGGTAAGGACTTTGCGACCCGCCTTACGCGTTGCTCGATTCAGCGCCGATCGCACTCTGGCCTTCGACTCCGCCAACTCCGCTAAAGGCACCTTCAAGGCCATCCCTTCGCGAACCCGGTCGAGGTCGGAAAGGATCTGAGTCACGATTTCTTTATGTTTCCCATTCCGGCCCTGGGGAACGTCGGGGACCGACATGGTGGAAAAGTTCATGGGTGCGGGTTTGCGGCGGGCACTCATTGCGAAGCTCCTGGATACAACTAACCTTAACCACTCGTACCGCAATCGTATCATAATCGTATTTTGTGTCGTAAGCAAAACTAACCGGCGCCTAGACGGCACGTCGCCGCAGAGGTTCGGCGCGTGACATGCCGGATATGGAAAGGCCGCTATGCAAGCGTTATCCGCCGCCGAAACATTCTCTTAAAGATTTGCCCCGTATTTGGGGAGGTTTGCTAGGCTCGGTGTGGCAGGACGCGTTGAGAGGAGATCGCAATGGCACAAGCAAGGACTTTCTTCGAACAGGTTCCGGTTGCCTTGGCGAAAAGAGTCGAATTCAGGGAATCCCATAAACACCGGCCACACCACGTTGTGACTTGCACACTCTGCAAGCGGCCCGTCAATCTCCAGGAGTGCAAGACGGACGAACGGGGCATGGCAGTGCACGAGGAGTGTTATGTAGCGAATGTAGTCCGCCGGGGAGCAAATTCTTTCAAGGCCGGCAAGGACTAGCGCAGGGCTTCGCAAACCAACACCAACGCGGATACCAAAGCCAGCAGCGCTGAAAAATAGAATGCCGAGGGTGCGCCGAAACGCGTCCACAAGCCACCGGTGATCAAGCTCGCCACCAGCGCCGCCCCGCTGGTCGTGAAGAAATAAATCCCGAGAGCCCGCCCACGTACTCTTTCCGGCACTATCTCGACCACCAATGCTTTCAGGATCGGCTGTGTGAGCGCGTAGTAAACGCCGTAAACAGCCATCGCCAGCCAAATCGCCGCCTGCGACGGTGCGCGCCCGAATACGAAATACACGGCAGAGAAAATCAGATATCCGCCGGCCGCGATCCAGCGCCGGGAGAAGCGATCGCTGAACCAGCCCGCAGGCCACGCTCCCAGAGTGTAAGTCAGATTGAACACGACTCCCAGCAGCGGCGCCAGGCCAACCGGAATGCCGACACTGTGCGCCCGCAAGACCAGGAACATATCGCTGGAATTGGCCAGCGAAAATAAAGTCACCGCAATCAATACCACGTAGAACGAAACCGGCAACCCAGCAGACAAATTCGCTGCCCCGGAACGTTCTGACGTTCGTTTGTCCGGCCAACGATCCGGTAAATGATCACGCCTGGTCTCGCGGATTCCAAAAAGCGCGACGACGACGGCCAGCGCTCCGGGGATGGCAGCCGCCGCAAAGACGCTGCGAATTCCGAAGCGCGCCAGCAGCACGATTGCGGCCAGAGGCCCGGCAATCGCGCCCGCCGAGTCCATCGACTGAATCAGTCCGTAGGCGGATCCCACCCGCGCCTTGCCTACGGTTTCGGCAACCATCACGTCCCGCGGCGCGCCGCGCACTCCTTTGGCCAGTCGGTCGGTAAAACGGATCAGCAGAATCTGCCGCCACCCGGTCACCACAGCCAGCAAAGGCTTCACGGCATTGGCAAATAAGTAGCCCGCCACCACCAAAGGCTTGCGGCGGTCAATGTGGTCGGTGAGATATCCGGAGAAAAGTTTGGCAAACGAGGCCACGCTCTCAGCGATTCCCTCGATCAGCCCCAACTGCAACGGCCCTGCGCCCAGCGATGCCAGGAAGGCCGGGAGCACCCAGTAAGCCATTTCCGTGGCGGTATCGTTGAAGAACGAAGTGATGGCGAAAGAATAAATATTGCGCGCAGCCGAGAACCGCGGATCGGGAGCAGGGCGAACGGACATGGAACTCTTTTTATCACGGAGACGGCCATGTCGCGCGGAAGGCTTGGCGGAGTCGAACTGATGGCTGACGGCTGAGGGCTGAGGGCTTGCTATCAGTACATCGCGTCGTACTTGGTGACAGCCAATCCGCTGCTTTGGTGATCCAGGGTGAGGGTGAAGATGTCGCGATCGGTGCCGGGCTGGTCGGGGCTGGCGCGACGGACGCCGCGATAATGCAGGATGATCAACGGCGGAGCGTCTTCCCAATCGGCCAATTGCCAGGAAAGCAGGGGATGCTTCGCTTCCGAATCGCAAATGAAGTGCGCGTACTTCTTGTGGTAGTCGTGTTCCCACTTGTTCAGCAATTCGTCGCAGTGGCCGTCGCGAATCTGGCGCAGAAATTTGTTGGCAGTGCGCTCAGTCGAACGGTCGCGCAGAGGATTCATGTCGATGCTGACCGGCAAACCTGTCAGGGGGTCGTGATCTTCGGATCGAGCCAGCACCGGTCCTTGATTGCTCAGCCACCACAGGTAGCCGACAAAGACCAGAACCAGCAACGCTCCGCCACCAACGGCAATGCCGATCTGGGTTTTGGTAAAAGCCATTAGAGAGAGATTATGTTCGTTGGAAAAACGACCGGCAAGATTACTGGTGGGAGCCGCGAAAGGACATGTACGAGTGAGAGAGAAGCGTCAATCGGTCACAAACGAAAAAGGGCACGGCCAAGGCCGTGCCCCTCGCAAAGTCCCGTGCGGGAGTTACTCTTTCTTGTCGCTGCCTTCCGCCGGCTTGGATTCGGATTCCGCCTGGGCTTGCGCCTCTGCTTCTTCCATCGCCTTCTTGGTTTCGGCAGCCTTCTTGGCGCGGACTTCAGCGCGCTTCTCTTTCTTCTCGTCGAGAACTTTCTCGCTGCCGAGCAGTTCGAGGAACGCCTTGTCGGCGCCGTCGCCTTTTCTCCACGCGGCGCGGATGATGCGGGTATATCCGCCGTTGCGGTCGCCGAAGCGCGGGCCGATGGTGTCGAACAACTTCACGACAGCCTCGCTGGTCATCAGGTAGGAAGCGGCCAGGCGGCGGGCGGAAAGATCGCCGCGCTTGCCCAGCGTGATCATCTTCTCGACCAGCGGCTTGGCGGCCTTTGCCTTGGGCACGGTCGTTTCGATGCGCTCTTCCACAATCACCGAAGTGACCAGATTGCGCAGCAGCGAGCGCCGGTGCGCGGTGTTTCGTCCGAGTTTATAGCCAGCAACTTTGTGACGCATGGGAAACCTCAGCTTCTAGCTACTAGCTCTTAGCTTCTAGCTAGTTCAAAATCGAGAACCAAACCTCAGGGGCTAAAGCCCGGATTCTTTATAGTTCTGGGCGGCACGGCTAAAGCCGTGCCCTTCCCAAAACCCAATCTCAGAGGCTGTTTCCTTGAAACCTTGCAACTCTGAAACTTTGAAACCTGTTTTCTACAGCTGGTCGTCCGGTCCGTAGTCAGCTTCTAGCTACTAGCTCTTAGCTTCTAGCTAGTTCAAAATCGAGAACCAAACCTCAGGGGCTAAAGCCCGGATTCTTTTATAGTTCTGGGCGGCACGGCTAAAGCCGTGCCCTTCCCAAAACCCAATCTCAGAGGCTGTTTCCTTGAAACCTTGCAACTCTGAAACTTTGAAACCTGTTTTTTACAGCTGGTCGTCCGGTCCGTAGGCGGACGCGGGCAATACCATGTTCGACGTTGGCCCGGGCACGGCATTGCCGTGCTCGTCAATCTTCATGCCCAGACTCAATCCCATCGAAGAAAGAATCTCTTTGATCTCGTTCAGCGACTTGCGGCCGAAATTCTTCGTCTTGAGCATTTCGGCTTCGGTCTTCTGCACCAGTTCGCCGATGGTCTGAATGTTCGCATTCTTCAGGCAGTTGTAGCTGCGCACCGAGAGTTCGAGTTCTTCGACCGACCGGTTCAGATTTTCGTTGTGAATCTCGGGCTTGCGATCGTCGGAGGACGAAGCTCCGGTTTCAATCTCTTCCTCGAAGTTGATGAAGATATTCATGTGGTCCTTCAGCAGCTTCGCCCCCAGGCCGATGGAATCGGCGGGCGTGATGGAGCCGTTGGTCCAGACTTCGAGGGTGAGCTTGTCATAATCGGTGATCTGCCCCAAACGTGCGGCTTCCACGGTGTAGTTACACTTACGCACCGGGGAATGCACCGAGTCGATGGGAATGAATCCGATGCCGAGGTCGTCGTCGAAGTTCTTGTCGGCAGAAACGTAGCCGCGCCCGCGCTTCAGTCGCATTTCCATGTCGAGCTTGCCGCCTTCGCTGACCGTCGCGATGTACACGTCTTTGTCGAGCACTTCCACGTCGCCGTCGGCTTCGATCATTCCGCTGGTGACAACACCGGGTTGGTCGGCTCGCAGGTAGATCGCCTTGGGCGCATCGCCGGCGAGCTTGAACGGAATCTGCTTCAGGTTCAGGATGATGTCCGTCGCGTCCTCAACCACTCCGGGGATCGACTGGAATTCGTGCAGAACGCCTTCCATCTTTACCGCGGTGACGGCCGCACCTTCAATCGAGCTCAGCAGGACGCGGCGCAAAGCGTTGCCCACAGTTGTGCCGAATCCGCGCTCGAACGGCTGCGCCCAGAAGATGCCGTATTTGTCGGTAAGGCTGGAGGTGTCAACAGCCAGACGTTTCGGTTTTTGGAAACCTTTCCAAAGCATGCGTTTCTCTCCTTCGGCCGTTTGGCTCGATCCCGGCTCGCTGAGTGGTCCAACTCAGGTCAATGCCGGAAAGGGCTGATCTGGCTCGAATGTGCGGACCAGCAATTGAGCAATTGGGAAATTTGGTAATTGGGTAATTTGAGACCCAACCCTCATTTCCGCTTTGCTCTTCCATTACTCAATTCCCCAATTACTCAATCTTCCTCTTACTTGCTATACAGTTCCACGATCAGTTGCTCGTTCACCGGCAGCTGAATATCTTCGCGCTTGGGCAAGCTCAATATGCGCGCTTTGTAATTGTCGCGATCCACTTCCAGCCAACTGGGCAGTGTGCCGTGGCTCGCAAATTCCTTCGCCAGTTCGAGCACGGTGAGCTTCTTGCTGTTTTCCCGGATCGCGATCTCTTCGCCGGCGCTGACTTGATACGAAGGAATGTTGACCTTGCGATTGTCGACAGCAACATGGCCGTGACGAACCAACTGCCGCGCCTGGCGCCGCGATTGCGCGAAGCCAAGGCGGAAAACGACGTTATCCAGGCGGCGTTCGAGTTGCTGCAGCAACTTCTCGCCCGTGACCCCTTTGGAACGGGCGGCCTTTTCGAAGTAGTTCCGGAACTGGCCTTCCTGGGTGAAATAGATGCGCTTGGCTTTCTGCTTCTCGCGCAGTTGCAGGCCATAGCCTACAATTTTGGCCTTGCGGTCTTTCCCATGTTGTCCGGGAGCGAAGTTACGCTTCTCGATGGGACACTTGTCGCTGAAACACTTTGCGCCCTTGAGGAACAGCTTCATGCCCTCACGGCGGCATAGACGGCAGACTGCATCGGTATAACGTGCCAAGTTTCTTCTCCTTTGATGACCGGTTTACAGGTTTGGCTTCACCCTTCATCCCGGACGAAAATCAGCTACTAGCTACTGGCTGCTAGCTCATGCGAAACCCACATTCGGTTTAGCCAGGAGCTAGAAGCTAGCAGCTTGTTTTCTTACACTCTGCGTCGTTTCGGCGGACGGCAGCCGTTGTGCGGAATCGGCGTGACGTCGCGAATGGAGCGCACTTCGATGCCGGAGGCGGCGAGGGCGCGCACCGCGGATTCACGTCCCGAACCGGGGCCGCTGACCCGCACATCGACGCTGCGCACGCCGTGATCGCGCGCCATGTTCGCGGCGTTCGACGCGGCTTGCTGCGCGGCAAAGGGAGTTCCCTTGCGCGACCCGCGGAACCCGAGCGAACCGGAACTCTTCCACGACAGAACGTTGCCGTTCATATCGGAAATGGTCACGATCGTGTTGTTAAACGATGCCTGCACGAAGGCCAGCCCATGCGGCACGTGCTTGCGTTCCTTCTTCTTGAAGGTTTTCTTCTTGCCTTTTTTGTCGGGTGCGGCTGCTGCGCCGCCCGCTGCTGCTGGTTTTGCCATGGTAGCTGCTAGCTCCTGGCTACTAGCTCCTAGCTAAAAGCTAGAAGCTAGAAGCTGCTCTCTATGTTTTCGCCGCCGACTTCTTCTTCTGCGCCACTGTTCCTTTGCGCGGACCTTTGCGGGTACGGGCATTGGTGTGCGTACGCTGGCCGCGGACCGGCAGGTTGCGGCGATGACGGAATCCGCGATAGGAACCGATTTCGATGAGCCGCTTGATGTTCATCGAAACTTCCTTGCGCAAATCGCCTTCCACCAGCCCTTCGCCTTCGATCACCGTACGGATGCGGTTGACCTCATCTTCGCTGAGGTCCTGAACCTTCTTCATCGGCTCAACCTTGGCCTCATCGAGGATGCGGCCGGCGCGCGGTTGTCCGATGCCGTAAATGTAGGTCAGCGCAATGTTGATGTGCTTCTGGCGCGGAAGATCCACGCCCGCAATACGTGCCATGTTCTTCTAAGCCTCCACAGCTCTGTGGCTTTTCGGCCGCTAGCTTCTAGCCGCTAGCTTCTAGCAAAGCGCTTCTCGAACGGCGGTTTTGCTGGAAGCTAGGAGCTAGTAGCCAAAAGCTTCTATCCCTGGCGCTGCTTATGTTTCGAGTTGACGCAGATCACCCGCACCACACCTTTGCGGTGGATGATCTTGCACTTGTCGCAAATTTTCTTTACCGATGCCCTGACTTTCATAATCCAGCCTTCAGCCGTCAGCTCTCAGCCTTCAGCGAAATCTCACTTGTATCGATAAACAATTCGTCCGCGATTCAGATCGTAGGGCGAAAGCTCCACCGCGACCTTATCCCCGGGCAGAATACGGATGAAGTTCTTGCGCATCTTGCCCGAAACGTGCGCCAGCACCTGATGCTTGTTTTCCAGCTCCACCCGGAACATGGCGTTCGGCAGCGGCTCCAGCACCACCGCCATCACTTCAATCGCGTCTTCTTTACTCATTAGCTCCTAGCTTTTAGCTGCTAGCTCCTAGCCATTCAGCCCGACTAGCTAGACGCTAGGAGCCAGCAGCTAGAAGCTGTTCTACTGCGTCAAGATTACGGGCCCATCTTTGGTCACTGCCACGCAATGCTCGAAATGGGCGCTGAAACTTCCATCCGCGGTCACGGCCGTCCACTTGTCGCCCAGCACCCGCGCTTCCGGCTTGCCGTAGTTCACCATCGGCTCAATCGCGATTACCATGCCTTCGCGCAACCTGGCCCCGTGACCCCGATTGCCGAAGTTCGGCACCTGCGGCTCTTCATGCAGCTTGGTACCAATCCCGTGGCCCACAAATTCACGGACCACGCTGAATCCGGCCGCTTCCACGTGCTCCTGCACTGCCGCGCCAACGTCGCCAATCGAGTTGCCGACCTTGGCCTGCTCGATTCCGCGGTAAAGCGACGCTTCGGTGACTTCCAGCAGCTTCTGTAACTCGGGCTTCAATCCATTGCCAACCGGCACGGTGATGGCGGCATCGCCGTAGTAGCCGTCCAGCACAACTCCGCAATCGATCGAAACGATGTCGCCTTCCTTCAGCATCCGCTTTTCCGACGGGATGCCATGCACGATTTCCTCATTGACCGAAGTACACAGCACGCAGGGAAAATCGTGATACCCCTTGAACGCCGGCTTGGCCCCGAGTTCCCGGATCTTCGTTTCAGCGGCGCGCTCCAGGTCCATGGTGGTGACGCCGGGAACCACCAGGGTTCGAACATGGTCAAGAACCTGCCGCACGGTGTGGCCGCTGAGCCGCATCTTCTCGATTTCCGCCGCCGATTTGCACACAATCGCCATGGTCTTCGTTCCGCAAAATCATTTCCAGCAAATCACAGCTCAGGAAAAATCACGCGTGATGATCTTCCAGTATCCGGTGAATCTCGTCCGTTACTTGGCCCACCGGCAAATCGCCGTTCACCACAAACAGCCTTCCCGTGCGCTGGTAATAATCCGCCACCGGACGAGTCTGCTCCTGATAGGCCATGAGCCGCGGCTGAATGACTTCCAATCGGTCGTCATTACGGATCACCAGCTTGGTCGCATGCGATTCGTCACACAGTTCATCCGTGCGAGGCGGCTGGAAGTGGACGTTATAGATCCGTCCACAGGTTGGACAAGAACGACGCCCAGTGATCCGGAGCAAGAGTTGATTATAGTCCACGTCGAGCCGTATCACAATCGGCCAGGCGCGCGTGGGACGCGAATTGTCAAAGAGCTGATGATCCAGCTGTTCATCAAGCCATCCGGCCTGAGAGGCGGTTCGCGGAAAACCGTCCAGGACATAGCCCAAACGGCAATCGGGCAGCAACAATCGTTCCCCTACCATACCGCAAACCAAATCGTCCGAAACCAGCTCTCCCCGCGCCATGACCGCCTTGGCGGCGAGCCCGAGATCGGTTCCGCGGGCTACATTGTCCCGCAACAGGTCCCCGGTCGAAATCTGGGGAACGCCATAATCTTCCATGATGCGCTTGGCCTGAGTGCCCTTGCCGGCGCCCGGCGGCCCCAGCAGCACCACGGGCCCTATGCCATGCGAGGTTCCCTGCGTCATCGGCTGGCCAAAGCCTCCCGAGCTCCATTTCCCCGGCCGGCATCATGGCCCCCGAGGTGCAGCAACCCCACAAACTCAAAAACTCTCAACAACTACCAGGTCCGCCGGCCGCGAATGCGTCCGCTGCGCGGAGTGAAGCCGTCATAATGGCGCATGATCAATTGCGCCTCAATCTGCTGCACCGTATCCATGGCCACGCCGACCACGATCAGCAGCGACGTGCCGCCAAAATAAAAGGTTACGCCCAGGCCGCTGGTCATCCACGTCGGCAGGTTCTCAAAGAATCTTCCGACTGGACCATACAAATGGTTGAGGTGAATACCGGTGATCATCCATTCCGGAATAAACGAAATCAGGATCAGGTAGAGCGCCCCCACCAGCGTGATGCGCGTCAGCACTTCGTTGATGAAGTCAGCGGTGCGCTTTCCCGGACGAATACCGGGAATAAACCCGCCATACTTCCGCATATTGTCGGCCACTTCGCTGGGGTTGAACACGATCGAAACATAGAAGTAGGCGAAGAAGATGATTCCGATCGCATACAACAGCGTGTACAAAGGCTCGCCAAATCCGAGCCAGCGCAGCAGATCGCCAAAATACCGGTTGTTGCGCAAGCCATAACCGACCGTCTGCGGCAAAGTCAGAATCGACGACGCAAAGATGACCGGCATCACGCCGCCGGCATTCACTCGCAAAGGCAGGTGGGTAGATTGCCCGCCCATCACCTTGCGCCCTACCACTCGTTTGGCATACTGCACCGGTATCCGCCGTTCGCTTCGTTCCACCCAAACAATGAAGCCGACCACGCCGACCATGAAGACGACCAGCACTACCAGAATCACCGGGGTGAATGGCCCCAGGCTGCCGTCTTTCGCTTTGCTGATCAGTTCCACAACGCCGCGCGGCAGGCCGACCACGATGCCGGCAAAAATCAGCAGCGACATGCCGTTGCCCACGCCGCGTTCGGTAATCTGCTCGCCCAGCCACATGATGAAGGCGCTGCCGGTGGTCAGCGTCAGCATGGTCATCAGCCGGAAACCCCATCCGGGATTGAGCGCGAACCCGCCCTTTTCCAGGCCGATGGCAATGCCAAACGACTGCACCGAGCTGAGGATGACCGTGATGTAGCGGGTCCACTGCGTGATTTTCTTGCGCCCGAGTTCGCCTTCCTTTTGCAGCTTGGCCAGCGGCTCATAGACGACCGTGAGCAACTGCAGAATGATCGACGCCGTAATGTAGGGCATGATGCCCAGGGCGAAAATCGTCATGCGGCGCAATTGGCCGCCGGAAAACAAATCGACAAAGCCCAGCAGCGAGCCGCCATTCCCGCTTTGAGTAAAGAAACTTTCCAGCTTGGCCGTATCGATGCCCGGGGTCGGCAAGTGCCCGCCCAGCCGGTACACGAACAGCAAACCAAGCGTAAACAAAATCCGCCTGCGCAGATCGGGAATGCGAAAAATGTTAGTAAATTTTTCCAGCATTACTGCAAGACCTCTACCTTGCCGTCCGCTTTCAAGACCTCTGCCTTGCCGCCCGCTTTGACGATTTTTTCCTGCGCCGACTTCGAAAACTTGTGCGCGCTCACGCTGAGCGCCACGGTCAGTTCGCCATCACCCAGAATCTTCACCGGATGCTTGGTCTTGATTACGCCGGCCTTGCGCAGAACATCGGGAGTGATCGTGGTTTCGCCGAGTTCGACCAGCCGCTCCAGGCTCACGATGTTGTATTCCTTGCGGAAAATGTTGGTGAAGCCGCGCTTGGGCATGCGGCGGTGCAGCGGCATCTGGCCGCCTTCAAAACCGCGAATCATGCGCGAACCGGTGCGCGAGCGCTGCCCCTTGTGTCCGCGCGTCGAGGTTTTGCCCATGCCGGAGCCCATACCGCGGCCCACCCGCTTGCGCTTTGTGGTCGCGTTCTTCGGTCGGTGAATATTGGATAAGTTCATAAATAGCTCCGAGCTGTCAGCTATGAGCTATGAGCAAAACCTGCGACGGCGTTACTCGCAGCTCATAGCTCGAAGCTCGCGGCTCTAGACAATCTCCAGCATATGCGGCACTTTCGCCACCATGCCGCGGATGGCCGCGGTATTGGGCCGCTCAATCACTTGATTCAGACGCGTAAATCCCAGCCCCTTGATCACCAGCTTCTGCTTCTGCGGAGCGCAAATGGCCGAACGCACCCACTTGATCCGGATCGACTGGCTGTTCGAATTTTCTTTATTCGCCGTCATGCCTAACCTCGGGGGCGAAAGCCCCTCATCTCTGCGACTGACCGGGACGACTAAAACCTTGCCCTGCCCGATCGGTGGAGCGCCGTTCCGATCCCGACTCGCAGCTCGGGACTCGGAGTTCAAGACTACTGCAGTTCTTGCGCGGCTTTTCCCCGCATGATCGCGACACTTTCCCGATTCTTCAACTGCTTCAGGGCATCGAACGTGGCCTTGATCACGTTGTGCGGGTTGGTGGTGCCAATCGATTTCGTCAGCACATTCTGCACGCCGGCCGAAGTCATCACCGCGCGCACCGCGCCGCCGGCGATTACGCCGGTGCCTTCGGGAGCCGGCTTCAGCAGCACCTTGCCCGAGCCGTAACGGCCCAGCACCAGATGCGCAATACTGGTCTGCGTAAGGTTGACCTTCATCAGGTTCTTCTTCGCCGACTCAATCCCTTTGCGGATCGCCTGCGGCACTTCTTTGGCTTTTCCGGAACCGTAACCGACAACTCCGGCCAGCGGATCGCCCACCACCACCAGCGCGGCAAACGAAAGATTCTTGCCGCCCTTAACGACTTTCGTCACGCGGTTGATGGCGACCACCTGATCTTTCAGTTGGTACGAACCTGCATCGAGTTTCTTAATCACTGTTGGCATTCATGTCTCGTTTCATTTGGTAATTGGGAAATTGAGTAATTGCGTAATTGAACCCTGGTTCGATCTCCAATTGCGCAATTACCAAATTTCCCAATTACTCAATTCCCTAGAACTTCAATCCCGCTTCCCGTGCGGCGTCGGCCAGGGCCTTCACCCGCCCGTGATAAATGTAGCCGCCCCGGTCGAATACGACCTTGGTGACGCCTTTGGCCTTGGCACGCTCGGCGATGGTCTTGCCGACTACTTTGGCCGAGGCCACGTTGCCGCCCTTTACGCGGCTTTCTTTCTTGCCTTCGGCGGTCGAGGCCGAGACCAATGTTTTGCCGCTCAGATCGTCGATGACCTGCACATAAATATGATTGAGCGAGCGGTAGACATTCAGCCGCGGACGCTCCGCCGACCCTTCCATTTTCTTGCGGATGCGCTCATGCACATATCCGCGCTTTTCGTTCTTGCCGATTTTGTTAAGCATTCACTTCCGTCCTCAGCCGTCAGTCCTCAGCCGTCTGCCCAACACTCGAAACCGTGAGGTCCGAGGGCCGACGCCCGAGCCCGGCGTTATTTCGCGCCTGTCTTTCCAACCTTCTTCTTCAAGCGCTCGCCCGCATAGCGCACGCCCTTGTTCTTGTACGGATCGGGCGGGCGCAAGCCGCGCATTTCCGCGGCAACCTGGCCCACTTTCTGCCGGTCGATTCCGGTCAGCGTGATCCGCGTCTGCTTGGGATCGACCGCCGCATCCACGCCCGTGGGCAAAGGATATTCAATCGGATGGGAATATCCCAGGCTGAATACCACGGTGAGCTTGCCCTTCATTTCGGCGCGGTAGCCGATGCCGACGATTTCCAGTTCGCGCGTCCATCCCCTGGTCACGCCCTCGACTGCGTTGTTGACCAGGGCCCGCGCGAGCCCATGCACCGCCGACTGCGAATCGTTCTCGCGGACGGCAAGCAGGTGCCCATCCTTTTGCTCGACCTTAATACCGGCCGGCAATGGCGTATCCAGTTTGCCCTTCGGCCCCTGCACCAGGACGGTGTTGCCTTCAATCTTGACCGTGACGCCCTTGGGAATCTCGATCGGCTTTTTTCCAATTCGTGACATAAGCTCTTAGCTTCTAGCTCCTAGCTTCTAGCTTCTAGCCAGGGCGCTTTGTTTTTTCAGTCCGACGTCTGCCGGAACTGCTTCAAGATGAACCGAGCCGTCTTCAGCTAGCAGCTAGAAGCTAATAGCTAGAAGCTGCTCTTAATAAATCTCGCACAGCAACTCGCCGCCCACGCCTTCTTTGCGGGCCTGGCGGCCGGTCATCACGCCGCGCGGCGTGGTGAGGATGTTGATCCCCATGCCGCCCAGCACGCGCGGAATCTCACTGCGCCGGACATACACGCGGCAGCCGGGGCGCGACACGCGCTCCACCTTCGAAATCGCCGCCTCGTTGTTGGCACCGTACTTCAGATAAACCCGGATGATCTTGTGGCCCTCTTCTTCTGTCGGCTTAAAGTTGGAGATGTAGCCTTCTTCCTTCAGAATGCGGGCAATCTCCAGCTTCAGCCGCGAAGCCGGGATATCGACTTTCTGGTGCCGGGCCTGGAGCGCGTTACGCACTCGCGTCAGCATGTCTGCGACCGGATCGGTCAACCTCATCGTTTGCTTCTCCTTGAACCGCCCGTTCGCCCCGCGTCATCTTGCACCCAGCGGAGAACCTGCGGCGGCTTTGAAAACCTGCCGTTGGTCGTTGATCTTTCGCCGTTGGAGCTTGCTTCTCGCGCTCCCGCCAACGGCGAACCACCAGCGGCCAACGACTTTGCTACCAGGACGACTTCGAAACCCCGGGAATCTCTCCGCGCAACGCGAGCCCGCGGAAACACAAGCGGCAGATGCCAAACTTGCGCAGGAACCCGCGCGGCCGTCCGCAGAACTTGCAGCGGTGATGCCTGCGGGTGGTGAAGATCCTTCCGTTCTTGCAAACGCAGGGTTTGCCGTCAACCGCGCCTTTGCCTTTGCAGACAGGGCACGGCTTATCCGGTCTCCGCGGATGTTCCTGGTGCAACCCAACGCCGTCTTTGACTCGTTTTGCTGTTGTTCCCACTTTAGCTTTTAGCTCCCAGCTGTCAGCTCTTAGCTCTTAGCTCTTAGCTCTTAGCTCTTAGCTCTTAGCTCTTAGCTTTCAGCTCTCAGTCCAAAATTCTCGCCGCACTCACTTTGAAACCATGCAATTTGAAACCATGCAACCTTGAAACCATGCAACCTTGAAACTCTGAAAACCAACTCTGCAGCTACGCCCGGAACGGCATCCCCAGGTGCTTCAGCAGCGTCCGCGCCTGATTGTCGTTGGCCGCCGTGGTCACGATGGTAACGTTCATGCCTTTCAGCTTGTCCACCTTCTCGTAAGAAATCTCCGGGAAGATCAGCTGGTCGTGCAAGCCGAGCGTAAAGTTGCCGCGCCCGTCAAACGATTTGCTGGAAACGCCTTTGAAATCGCGCACCCGGGGCAGCACAATGTTCACCAGCCGGTCGAGAAACTCGTACATGCGGTCGCCGCGCAGCGTGACCATGGCGCCAATCGACTGGCCCTGGCGCACTTTGAATGCGGCAATCGATTTTTTCGCTTTCGTGACGACCGGCTTCTGCCCGGTGATCTGGCCGAGCTCGTTCACCGCGGGATCGAGCACCTTCGCATTCTGCGTCGCTTCGCCCACGCCCATGTTCACGACGATCTTGTGCAGCCGCGGCACCGCCATCACGTTCTTCAGTTCGAGTTCTTTCAGCAGCGCGGGAGCAACTTCCTTTTCAAATCTCGAGCGCAGCCGCGGACGCTCTTTCGCGCTGTGCCGCGCCTGCTCGGGAGCCTTCTGCTCCTGCGCCGATTCTTTCGATGATTTTTTGTCTTTTGCCATTTTTTCTGCTCTTTAGCTTCTAGCTTCTAGTTCTTAGCTCGTAGCTCTTAGCTCTTGGGCTCTTAGACTCTTAGGCTCTTAGCTCTTAGAATTGCCTACCGTCGGCTCTAGCGCCACAAGCTAAGAGCTAATGGCTAGGAGCTAACAGCTACTTATCCAGCGTCGTTCCACACTTCTTGCACACGCGCACCTTGCGGTCGCCGCGCTCTTCATGCCCGATGCGCACCGGCCCGCAGGTCGCGCACACCAGTTGCACGTTTGAAATCGCGATGCGGCTCTCCTGCTCGGCGATGCCGCCCTTGATGTTGCGCTGCGGATTCGGGCGCACGTGCTTTTTCACCATCATCACGTGCTCGACCAGAACCTTGGCGTCATTGGGAAACACGCGCAGCACGCGTCCTTCCTTGCCCTTGTCGCGTCCGGTAATCACCTTGACGGTGTCGTTGCGCCGGATGTCTACTCGCTTGTGCTCTGTCGATGCAGTTTCCATTTCAATTCCTCAATTTGGTAATTGGGAAATTAAGTCATTGAGTAATTTCAAACCTCAGCGCTCTTGAATTACTCACTTGCCCAATTTCCCAATTCCTCAAGGCTCTATATGACTTCAGGAGCCAAAGACACAATCTTCAAAAACTTCTTCTCCCGCAGTTCGCGCGCCACCGGACCGAACACGCGGGTTCCCACCGGCTCGCCGGCATCGTTGATCAGCACCGCCGCATTCGAATCGAACTTGATGTACGTGCCATCCCGCCGCCGGGACTCTTTCCGCGTGCGCACAATGACCGCCTTCACCACCGCTCCCTTTTTCGTCTGGCCCTCGGGCGCCGCCTCTTTCACGGCCGCCGTGATCACGTCGCCTAGCCCGGCATTCAGTCCGGTTGAGCCGCCCAGCGGCAGAATCATCTGCAGCTTGCGGGCGCCGGAGTTGTCGGCGACCTCCAGCATCGATCTCATCATCACAGCCATGGCGTCAATCTCCCTGACAAATCCTTGTCATTCCGAACCCGCGCCAAATCCTTGTCATTCCTCACCCGCGCGAAGCGCGGGTGAGGAACCCGCTTTACTCAGCGGCCGGAGCTTCCGTCGCCGCTTCCGGCACCAGCGCCGCCTTGCGCACAATGTCTTTGAGCTGCCAGCGTTTCAGCTTCGAGAGCGGCCGCGTTTCCTCCAGCCGCACCACGTCGCCCACATGCGCCTGATTGGTCTCGTCGTGGGCATAGAATTTCTTGTTGCGCGCGATCACGCGTCCGTAAAAGGGATGCGATTTCTTGCGCGTCACCTTCACCACGATGGTCTTCTGCATGCGGTTCGAGACCACCTCTCCCACCAGTTCCTTGCGGTGCGCCTTCGCCTTCGCGGCTGTTTCCGCCATTATCGTTTCTCCATAATTTCTGCCGGCCTATTTCTGCTGGCCCGCGGCCGTGCGCTGACGCTCGCCGACGATCGTCTTCACCCGCGCAATGTCCTTGCGCAGCCCGCGCATCTTCTTCAGGCTTTCGGTCTGCCCCATGTTCAGCTGAAACTTCAGCTTGAACAGCTGATCGGCGAGCTCGCGCTCCTGATGGCTGAGCTCGGCGTCGGTTAAGTTGCGAATCTTGTCCGTCTTCATAATTGCTCTCGGCTTCCGGCTTCCGGCTCCAGCCCATCAACCGTTTTTGCTGACGGCTGATAGCTGACGGCCGCCTTAGTGCGTTGCGCCCTCGCGCCGCACCAGCGTCGTCCGCAACGCCAGCTTGTGCGACGCCAGACGCATCGCTTCGCTTGCGTCCTGATGCGAGACGCCTTCCATCTCAAACAAAATCTTCCCCGGCTTCACCACCGCGACCCAGTGATCGGGCGCGCCTTTGCCTTTGCCCATGCGGGTTTCGGCCGGCTTCTTGGTGACCGGCTTATCGGGAAACACGCGAATCCAGATCTTGCCGCCGCGCTTGACGAAGCGCGTCATAGCCACGCGGCTGGCTTCAATCTGGCGGTCGGTGATCCATCCGGGCTCCAGCACCTTCAGCCCGAAGTCGCCAAACGCCAGCGTCGAACCGCGCCACGCCTTGCCGGTCATGCGCCCGCGCTGCTGCTTGCGATACTTCACTTTCTTTGGCATCAACATAAGATCAGCTCTTAGCTGCTAGCTTCTAGCTTTTAGCCGCTAGCGAAACCTACACTCACTTGTCATTCCGAACCGGGCCGAAGGCGCGGTGAGGAACCGGCTCTTAGCCTGCGCTTCAGAACCCGCTGGCCGTAGCCGCCTGCGGCTCGCGCTTTTTCTGCTGCAAAATTTCGCCCTTGTACACCCAGCACTTCACCCCAATCACGCCGTAAGTCGTGCGCGCCTCGCTGAATCCAAAATCGATGTCGGCGCGCAGCGTGTGCAGTGGAAGCCGCCCTTGCAGGTACCACTCCGAACGCGCGATTTCGTTTCCATTCAGCCGCCCGCTCACGCGAACCTTGATTCCCTTGCAGCCGAACCGCAGCGCCGAATCCACCGCTTTGCGCATCGCCCGCCGGAAGCCTACGCGCTTTTCCAGCTGCAGCGCGATCGATTCCGAAACCAGTTGCGCATCCAGTTCCGGCTTGTGCACTTCCTGGATATCGACAAAAATGTCTTTGCCCGCGGTGCGCTTCTGCAACTCGGCCTTCAGCTTGTCGATCTCCGCGCCCTTGCGCCCGATAATGATTCCGGGACGCGCCGTCTTGATAATGATGCGCAGCTTGTTGCCCGGACGCTCGATCTCAATCGAGCTGACGCCCGCCGACTTGAGCTTATCCTTCAGCTCGGTCTTCAGCTTCACGTCTTCGTGCAGCTGCTTGTCATAGTCGCGCTCGGCGAACCAGCGCGACTTCCACGGCTTGGTGAAGCCGAGCCGAAAACCATAAGGATGGACTTTTTGTCCCATTGCTTCTCCTGAACCTCTACAGAACCCTAAATCGCGAATCTCAACGAAACCCTGAAACTTTGCCAAACTCTGTCATTCCGAACCCGCGCGCAAAGCGCGGGTGAGGAACCTGCTTTACTTCGCGGCCGCTTTCTTCTTGCTTGCCGGTTTTCCCGCCGGAACCCGCCGCCGAGTCTTCACCGCCGCCGGAGCGGCAGCCGATTCGCCGCCCACCACGGTGGCCACCGATTCGCGGCTCTTGCCGCGCTCCGCCAGCACCAACTCGATGTGCGCGATGCGCCGCACGTAGCGGTACGCGCGTCCCTGCGGCGCCGGCCGGATGCGCTTCATCCGTGGGCCGTCGTTGGCCACTGCGCTCTTCACGAACAGGTTGTCGATTTCGACCTCCAGACCTTTCTCCGTCGCCAGAAAATTCGCGTTGTCGAGCGCCGACTGCAACAGTTTGCCCACGTGCGCCGCCACGCGCTTCTTGGTGAACAGCAGCGTGTTGCGCGCATCTTCGACGCGGCGTCCTTTAATCAAATCCAGCACCAGCCGCGCCTTTTGCGGCGAAACTCGCAGGAAACGCTTTTCCGCTCGAAATTCCATGATAGCTACCAGCTCCTAGCTGCCAGCTTCTGGCTAAAGTCAAAAGCCAAAAACTGTTCGTACACCGTCAATCGTTGGCCGAACTTCAAAGTGCCTAGCTAGCAGCCAGAAGCTAGTAGCTAGAAGCTTCCCTACGCCTTGGGCGCGGGCGCCGCCGGCGCCACTGCTCCCGGTCCGCCCGGAATGCCCGCCGGCTTGGCAGCCACTTCCGTCGCCGCCTTCATCGAGTGTCCTTTGAAGGTGCGGGTAAAGCTGAACTCGCCCAGCTTGTGCCCCACCATGTTTTCGGTGACGTACACCGGGATAAACTTCTTCCCGTTATGCACGGCGATCGTGTGCCCCACCATCTCCGGCACTACGGTCGAACGCCGCGACCAGGTGCGCAGCACTTTTTTCTCGTTGCGCGAGTTCATCTGTTCCACCCGCGTCAGCAGGAAGCCGTCGACGAACGCGCCCTTCTTGGTTGAACGTGCCATAAATTCAGCCTCTAGCTATTAGCTTCCAGCTCTTAGCAACACCTAAAACCTTGTCATTCCGAACCGGGCCGAAGGCGCGGTGAGGAACCTGCTTTTCGGCAGCGGCTACTTCGCTCTCCGGCTCACAATGAACTTATCGGTGCGCTTGTTGTTGCGCGTCTTGTAGCCGCGCGTCGGCTGTCCCCACGGCGTCACCGGATGACGTCCGCCGGAAGTCTTGCCTTCACCGCCGCCGTGCGGATGGTCCACCGGATTCATGGTCACGCCGCGGTTATGCGGACGGTAGCCCAGCCAGCGCGACCGCCCGGCCTTGCCGATGGTTATGTTTTCGTGATCCAGATTGCCCACCTGGCCAATCGTCGCCATGCAATCCTGCAAAACTTTCCGCGTCTCGCCCGAGGGCAGCTTTACCAGCGCATACTCGTTTTCTTTCGCCACCAGCTGCGCCGCACCGCCCGCCGAACGCACCATCTGCCCGCCCTTGCCGGGCTTCAGTTCCAGATTGTGGATCTGCGTGCCAGGAGGAATATTGCGCAACGGCAGCGCATTGCCCACAAGAATGTCCGCGTCGGGCCCGCTCACAACCTTTTGCCCGACCTTCAAACCTTCCGGCTGCAGAATGTACCGCTTTTCGCCATCCGCATAAGCCAGCAGCGCAATGCGCGGCGAGCGGTTGGGATCGTACTCGATGCTCACGACCGTAGCCGGAATTCCGGTCTTGTCGCGCTTGAAATCAATAATGCGCAGCTTGCGCTTGTGCCCGCCGCCGATGAACCGCATGGTGGTGTCGCCGGAATTGCGGCGTCCTCCGGTGCGCTTCTTGGGCTCCAGCAGCGGCTTGTGCGGATGCTTCGTCGTAATGTCGTCGTTGACGATGGTGGTGCGGTAGCGCAGCGTCTGCGTCGTCGGTCGATATGTCTTGATTGGCATGTAAACCCGCTTCTAGCTACTAGCCTCTAGCTAAATCGCTCCCCGTTTTAGCTAGGAGCCAGCAGCTAGAAGCTGCTTTTTCTACAGATTCTGCGCGTACTCCGGCATCTTCTCCCCGGAACGCAAGCGCACGTACGCCTTTTTCCAGTCCGGGCGGTAGCCGGCAAACTTGCCGCGCCGCCGTTCTTTTCCGGGATAGGTGGCGGTGCGCACGGAATGCACCTTCACTTTGAAAATCGTCTGCACGGCTTCTTTGATCTCCGTCTTGGTGGCCTTCGGAGCCACCTGAAACACCAGCGTGCTCTGGGTCTCTTTGATGGCCAGCCCTTTTTCGGTGATCACGGGACGGCGAATGATCTGGTATGCGCTTTTCATGCTCAGGCCACCTCCGCCGCTTTTTCATGCCGCGCCCGCCGCCGGGGAGCGCTGGCCGTTTTCTTCGCGCCTTCGTCTTCGCCCGTGCCCGCCTTGCGCCGCTTTTTCGAAACCGAGTTCTCCAGCGACAACTGCAACTTCTCGATCGCAGGCTGCGAAAAAATCGCCCGATCATAGCGCAGCAGATGGTAGGGATGCACTTCGTTGCCCCGCACCAGCTCCAGCCCGTCGATGTTGCGCGCGCTCAGTTCCAGATTGCGATTCTCGTGTTTGGGCGCTTCCACGATCAGCACCGTCGAATCGACCTTCAGCGCGTCCAGCGCCTTGCGAAACTCTTTCGTCTTGGCTTCCTTCACATCGAATGCATTCACCACGATCAGCTTGCCGTCGGCAAACTTCGCGGCCAGCGCCGAGCGCAGCGCGCCCAGCAGCTTCTTCCGCGGAAAAGTGTAGTCATAGGAACGCGGCACCGGCCCATGCACCGTGTAGCCATGCCGCCACAGCGGCGACCGGACAGAACCGATGCGGGCGCGGCCCGTACCCTTCTGCTTCCACAGCTTCTTGCCCGAGCCGGATACTTCCGTGCGGGATTTCGTCTTGTGGGTTCCGGCGCGCTGACTGGCGCGGTAATGCTTCACCGCTTCCCACAGCAGATCCTCGTTGACCGCGCCGAAGATCTCGTCGGCCAGGTCGAGCGTCCCAACCTTCTCGCCGCTCAAATTGTGAATATCAATCGTTGCCATATGTTTCTCTGTCTTTGTTTTTGGCCGACGACCAACGACCGACGGCCAACGACTGCTCCTACGCTTTCTTCGCCGCCCTCTTGGCCGCCTTCAACGGATCGACCGTCGCCGAACCGGCAAATCCACGGCGCTCTCTGGGCGGCTTCTTCGCCTTCGTGATCACCAGGTACCCGCCCTCTGAGCCGGGAACGCTGCCTTCGACCACCAGCAGGTTCTCGTCCTTATCGACGCCCAGCACGCGCAGGTTGCGCACGGTCACGCGAGTGTCTCCCATGTGCCCCGACATGCGCATGCCTTTGAATACGCGCGAAGGAAATGCCGACGAGCCGATCGAGCCCGTAATCTGAAACATCGATCCATGCGACTTGGGGCCGCCGGCAAAATGATGCCGCTTCACCACGCCCTGAAACCCGCGCCCCTTGCTGATTCCAACGACATCGACAAATCTCTCGCCCTCGAAAATTTCCACCAGCACGCGGTCGCCAACTTTGACTGACCTGTTTCCGTCAGCCTCAGCCGCGCCATCGGTTTCGAGAGGAACTTCGCGCAGAACCCTCACCGGCGGCAGATTGTTCTTCGCCAGATGTCCGCGCTCGGGCTTCGAAAGCCGCGATTCCTTCACAAACTCAACCAGTCCGATCTGGGCCGCATCATAGCCGTCTTTTATTGCGGACTTGTGCTGCGTCACCACGCAGGGACCGGCCTGCAACACCGTGACCGGGCGCACGTCGCCCTTCGAGTCAAACAGTTGCGTCATGCCGACTTTTTTGCCCAGAATTCCCGTAACTCTCGTTGCCATTTCCTTCTCCATCCAGCTTGGCTCGTCGCGTCTTCACGGCGGCTATTGGCTGGCAAGGTTTAGCTAGCAGCTAGAGGCTAGAAGCTTATTTATGCTCTTTCCCGAATGCCTTAATCTCCACATCCACGCCCGCCGGAAGGTCAAGCTTCATCAGCGCATCCACCGTCTGCTGCGTCGGCTCCAGAATATCGAGCAGGCGCTTGTGGGTGCGGATCTCGAACTGCTCCCGCGACTTCTTGTCCACGTGCGGCGAACGCAGCACGCAGTACTTGTTCTTCATCGTGGGCAGCGGAATGGGCCCGGCAATCTGCGCGCCGGTACGCCGCGCCGTTTCCACGATCTCGCCCGTCGACTGATCCAGGATGCGATAGTCGTAGGCCTTCAAACGGATCCGAATTCTTTCTTTTCCAATCACAGTTTCATCTCTCTAACCCCGCCGCTGATCTTCAAAAAAAAGACCCGGCGGAAAGAACTTGCGGCAAGCAGCCAGCCGCTTTGAAACCAGCTGTCAGCTTTCAGCCGTCAGCTCTCAGTAAAATCCTTGTCATCCTGAGGCGACGCTTTTTGTCGCCGAAGGACATATGCAACCCGCTGGCATCCACCACTGCTCCGCTCTCACTGACAGCTGAGAGCGGATAGCTGACAGATCTTACTGAATAATCTCGGCGATCGTGCCGGCGCCCACCGTATGCCCGCCTTCGCGAATCGCGAAGCGCAGGCCTTTCTCCATCGCCACCGGAGTAATCAGTTCGATCACCAGGCTCACGTTGTCTCCCGGCATCACCATCTCCGTGCCTGCCGGCAACTCGG